>Ga0209129_1000013_pt1 | contig 524874 bp, 462 predicted proteins | sample AraplaMF_Col_mMS_FD_184257 | JGI IMG/M metagenome (GOLD analysis project Ga0209129, IMG submission 184257) | Arabidopsis root microbial communities from the University of North Carolina, USA - plate scrape MF_Col_mMS (SPAdes) (version 3) | ecosystem: Host-associated > Plants > Roots >... | reverse complement strand
GAATTCTCGCTTGGTGTCCATCAGGTCTCTCGGTTGCCAGGGCATGGGGCACTTCCTCGGTCATCTCGACCCAGAAAGTGTTTCCTATGTCCGCGCACACCTGTTTCCGAGGTCCCCGGTCCATACAGCGAAGCAAAGAAAAGTAGGTCGCCCGCCGGGGCGAGACCCGGCCCCGGGAGACAAAACCACAACAGAAGAAAAGACGACTCAAACCGCCTCCTCCTCAATCTCCACCCTCCGAGCACTCCCCCCACCCAACCGATCAAACGCCAGATAAATAACAGGCGTAGTAAACAGAGTCAGCAGCTGACTGACGATCAACCCCCCAAAAATCGCCAACCCCAAAGGCCTACGCAACTCCGCCCCATCCCCAAAACTCAACATCAACGGCACAGCAGCAAACAAAGCCGCCAACGTAGTCATCAAGATAGGCCGAAACCGCAACAGAGCAGCTTGGTGAATGGCCTCCCGAGGAGACTTCCCCTGAGTCCTCTCGGCATCGATCGCGAAGTCGATCATCATGATCGCGTTCTTCTTCACGATGCCGATCAGCAGGATGATCCCGATGATCCCGATCACCCCCAGGTCGTTGCCGGTGATCATCAGCGCCAGCAGTGCGCCCACGCCCGCCGAGGGCAGCGTGGACAGGATCGTCAGCGGATGCACGTAGCTCTCGTACAGCACGCCCAGCACGATGTACACGCAGACGACCGCCGCAAGAATCAGCCACAGCTGGTTGGACAGCGACTTCTCATAGGCGCCGGAAGCGCCCAGGAAGGTCATGGTCAGGCTGCTGGGCAGGCCGATTTCCTTGGCAGCGGCGCGAATGGCGTCGACCGATGCGCCGAGCGAGACGCCGGGCGCTGTGTCGAAGTTCAGCGTGCTCGCCGGGTACTGCGCCACGTGCGTGATCTGCAGCGGCGCCTGCTGCTCGGAGATCTGCGCGATGGCCGACAGCGGCGTGGCCGTGCCCGAGCCCGCGATCAGGCTCAGCTGCCCCAGCGTCTGCGGCGTGTTCACCATGCCGGGCTGGGCTTCGAGGATCACGCGGTACTGGTTGGTCTCGGTGAAGATGGTCGAGACGATGCGCTGGCCGAAGGCGCTGTAGAGCGCGTCGTCCACCGTGCTCGCAGTGATCGACAGCCGCGCCGCGGTGTCGCGGTTCACGTTCACGAAGGCCGCGAGGCCCTGCGCGCCGGCGTCGCTGCTCACGTTGCGCACCTTGCTCGACTCCTGCAGCTTGGCCACGAGCTTCTTCATCCACTCGGTGACGGCTGCGCTGTCGACGCCTTCGAGCGACATGCGGTATTCGGTGGGGCCGGTCTCGGCGTCGATGGTCAGGTCCTGCGTGGGCTGCAGGTAGAGGGTGACGCCCGCCACCTGCCGCACGCGCTCGCGCAGGCGGTCCATCACTTCCTGCTGGCTGTCGCGGCTCTTCGCCAGGTTGATGAGCATGCTGCCGGTGTGCAGCATGGTGTTGTTGGCGGCATCGACGCCGACGAAGGAGCTGAGGTTCTCGACCGCCGGGTCTTCGAGGATAGCCTGGGCCGCCTGCTTCTGCAGCTGCGACATGCGCTCGAACGAGACGTCCTGCGCGGCCTGCACGCGGGCCTGCAGCTGACCGGTGTCCTGCGTGGGGAACAGGCCCTTCGGGATCGAAAGGTACAGCACCACCGTCAGCACCAGCGTCAGCAGCGCGACCAGCAGCGTGAGCGCCTGGTGCTCGATCACCCAGTGCAGCGAGCGGTCGTAGCGCACCATCACGCCGCCGAAGAAGCGCTGGGCGCGCGCGCCGAAGCCCTTGTTCGAGGGCTCCTTCTTCTCCTCGTGCTTGAGCCATCGCGCCGACATCATCGGCACCAGCGTGAGCGACACCACGGCGGAGATCAGGATGGTGATGGCCAGTGTCACCGCGAACTCGCGGAACAGGCGGCCCACCACGTCGCCCATGAACAGCAGCGGGATCAGCACCGCGATGAGCGACACGGTCAGCGAGATGATGGTGAAGCCGATCTGCGTGGCGCCCTTGAACGCGGCCTGCAGGGGCTTCTCGCCCTCCTCGATGTAGCGCGCGATGTTCTCGATCATCACGATCGCGTCGTCCACCACGAAGCCGGTGGCGATGGTCAGCGCCATGAGGCTCAGGTTGTTGAGGCTGTAGCCCAGCAGGTACATCAGCCCGAAGGTGCCGATCAGCGAGATGGGCACCGCGATGCTGGCGATGACGGTGGCGCGCAAGCTGCCCAGGAAGGCGAAGATCACCAGCACCACGAGCACCACGGCCAGCACCAGCTCCATCTCGACGTGCTGCACCGAGGCGCGGATGCCGGCCGTGCGGTCGCTGAGCACCTCGATCTTCAGCCCGGCGGGCAGGCCGGCCTGCAGCTCGGGCAGTTGCCGCTTGATGGCGTCGACGGTGGCGATCACGTTGGCGCCGGGCTGGCGCTGCACGTTCATGATGATCGCGGGCGAGAGCCTGGTCGTGCCGTCGGCCTTGTTGCCGGCCCAGGCGGCGAGCTGGTTGTTCTCGGCGCTGCTGACCACCTGCGCCACGTCGACCATGCGGATCGGCGCGCCGTTCTTGTACGAGACGATCAGGTTCTTGTAGTCGTCGACCGTCATCAGCTGGTCGTTCGAATTGATCGTGTAGGCGCGCTTGGGGCCGTCGAAGCTGCCCTTGGCGCCGTTGGAGTTGGCCGCCGAGATGGCCGTGCGCAGCGTGTCCAGCCCGATTCCGTTGGCCGCCAGCGCCTGGGTGTTGGCCTGGATGCGCATCGCCGGGCGCTGCCCACCGCTGAGCGACACCAGCCCCACGCCCGAGACCTGGCTGATCTTCTGCGCGAGCCGGGTGTTGACCAGGTTCTGCACGTCGGTCAGCGGCAGCGTGTCGGAGGTGATGGACAGCGTGAGCACCGGCGCGTCGGCCGGGTTGACCTTGGCGTACACAGGCGGCGCCGGCAGGTCGGCCGGCAGCAGCGAGCCGCCGGCGTTGATGGCGGCCTGCACTTCCTGCTCGGCCACGTCCAGCGTCTGGCCCAGCGAGAACTGCAGCGTGATGATCGACACGCCCGCGGCGCTGGTCGAGCTCATGCGGTCGAGCCCCGACATCTGGCCGAACTGCCGTTCCAGCGGCGCGGTGACGGTGTTGCTCATGACCTCGGGGCTGGCCCCGGGGTAGAGCGTCTGCACCTGGATGGTCGGGTAATCGACCTGCGGCAGCGCCGACAGCGGCAGGAAGCGGAACGCCACCAGGCCGGCCAGCACGATGGCGACCATCAGGAGCGAGGTCGCCACCGGCCGGAGGATGAACGGACGGGACGGACTCACCGGGAAGCCTCCGCGCGATTGCGTTCAGCGCCGCTCGTCATGGGCCGCGCCTGCCCTGCCCGCCCTCGCCGCGGCCTTCGGACATGCGCTGCCAGCGCTCCAATGCCGCCGGGTCGCCGCGGTCGAGTGCTTCAAGGAAGCGCTTGCGGCGCTCGAGCTGCTCGGGGTTGTCCTTGGCCGAGTCGAGCATGCGCTGGCGCTGCTCGGCGGTCGGGAGCTTCGCAGGCGCCGGGGCTGATTCGGCCGGGGACGGGGCGGCCGGAGCAGCGGGAGCCGTTGCAGCCGACGGAGCAGCCGGTGTCGCAGGAGTCGCCGGAGCCTCGCCCTTCGGCCGCGCCTCACCGTTGGCGCCGCCAGCACCGCCATGCCGACGCCCGCCGCGCGCGCCGCCTGCCGGTGCCGACGCCGCGCCGGCCGGCCGGTCGACCTGGGTCTGCACCCGCGCGCCGTCCTTCAGCCGGTCGCCGCCCTCGGTCACGACCTGCTCGCCGGCCTTCAGGCCGGACATGATCGCCACGTTGTCCACGCTCGATTCGCCGCGCGTCACCGGACGCTGCGACACCGTGCTGTCGTCGTTCAGCACATAGACGTAGTCGCCGTTGGGGCCGTGGCGCAGCGCCGTGACGGGCACGACCACCGCGCTGTCCACCGTGCGCAGCAACAGCCGCAAATTGACGAACTGGTTGGGGAACAGCGCGTTGTCGGCGTTGGAGAAGCGGGCCTTGGCCTTCACGGTGCCGGTGGCGGTGTCGACCATGTTGTCCAGCGTGGAGAAGGTGCCGTCGGCCAGCCGTCGCGTGCGCGTGCGGTCGAAGGCGGTGGCGTCGAGCTTCGCGCCCTGGCCCAGGCGCTCCTGCACCTCGGGCACGCGGTCCTGCGGAATGGCGAATTCGACGTCGATGGGCGCGATCTGCGTGATGGTCGCCACGCCGTTGGTGGTGCCGGTGCTGATGTAGTTGCCCGCGTCCACCGGGCGCAGGCCGATGCGGCCACTGGCCGGCGCGGTGATGCGGCTCCAGGCGAGGTTGAGCCTGGCGGTGTTCTCGTTGGCGCGGTCGATGGCCACCGTGCCTTCGAGCTGCTTGACCAGCGCGGCCTGGGTGTCCACGTCCTGCCGGGCGATGGAGTCCTGCCCCAGCAGGGTCTGGTAGCGCTGCAGCGTCACGCGCGCCGCCGCGAGCTGCGCCTCGTCGCGCTGGCGGGCGCCGCTGGCCTGGTCCAGCGCGTTCTGGAACGGCTGCGGGTCGATGGTGGCCAGCACGTCGCCCTTCTTGACCATCTGCCCTTCCTGGAAGAGCACCGCAGTGAGCACGCCCGACACCTGCGGCTGCACGATCACGTTCGCCAGCGGCGTGACGGTGCCCAGCGCCTCGAGCTGCACCGGAATGTCGGCCTGCCGGGCCGTGGCGATCCCGACCGTGCTGGAAGCCGCGCCGCCACCGCCGCCACGCCCACCGGGGCCGCCCGGGCCGCCCGGACCTCCGGGCCCGCCCTGCCGCCCGGCGCCCGGGCCCGCACCGGGGCCGGCGGCCGGCATCTTCGAGCGCTGGACCAGATACCAGGCGCCGCCGCCCAGCACCGCCAGCAGCAGCAAGGCCAGCAGGCTGCCCATCCAGCGGCGTCTGCGTACCGTCGGATGCGTGGGGGACACGGTGGAAGGCAGAGGCTCGGTTGGTTTTTCTTGTTCCATGGACGGTGCGTGCGAAGGGTGCAGAGGTGCGGACCAGCGTAGTACAGCGCGGATGGTAGTCCGGCTCTTTGCTGGGCCGTAAAGCGACGGTAAAGCTGAACGGGAGCCTCTTACGGCCTCCTCGATGTCTCCTCAGAGCCTCCTCTAAGTCTCCCCAAACCCGCTCGAAACCCCGCAATTCGCGCTGCCAGGCTGCAATTCGCGCCGCCTGCGCGCATTCCGTCGCACGCCGGTGGCCGGGGCGGGCGGGCATCGGCACAGTCCAACCCATCGATCCCCTCCCGCAGTCTTTTCAGTTTTCCTTCACCTTCCACGGAGTGCCGCCATGCTGATGCAAATCATCCTTCACACGCCCAAGTGGGTGTTCGCCGTCTTCTTCCTGCTGCTGTGGCTCGGCGCCCGCCAGCTGCTGACCAACCAGGTGAGCCTCACCCGCGTGACGCTGATGCCCCTCGCCATGGGCGGCCTGTCGGTCTACGGCGTGGTTTCGGCCTTCGGCGATTCCTTCGGCGCCCTGCTGGGCTGGGCCGCCGCCGCGGCCGCGATGGCGGCGCTGGTGCTGCAGCGCCCGCTGCCCGCCGCCACCCGATACGACGCGGCCGCGCGCCAGTTCCAGGTGGCCGGCAGCCCGGTGCCGCTGATGCTCATGATGGCCATCTTCCTGACCAAGTACGTGGTGGCCGTCGCGCTGGTCCTGCACCCCGAGCTGCGCCAGCAGGCCGCCTTCGCCACCGCGGTGCCCGTGCTGTACGGCGCGTTCAGCGGCGTCTTCGTGGCCCGCGCGGCGCGCCTGTGGAAGCTGGCCATCCGCACTGACGCTATGTCGGCCGCCGCCCGCGCCGCCTAATATTCCCGGGCCACGACTTCCAGAAGAAGACACGCCGCCATGAACGCGCTCTTGCTGATCCTCAAGATATCCGTCACGGTGGTGCTCGCCGCCTCCATCGCCGAGGCCCTGGTGCTCTCGTGGCGCAACGGCTGGCGCAGCTACGACTGGAAGGCCGCCGGCGTCTCGGTGTTCGACTTCCTGGTGCGCGAATACCCCCTGCGCTGGCTGCTGCCCCTGGCCTTCTGGACCGGCGCGATGGACTGGTTCTACGCCCACCGCCTCTTCACCCTGCCGATGGACCACTGGACCGGCTGGGCCGCCTGCTTCATCGGCCAGGAGTTCTGCTACTACTGGTACCACCGCGCGGCGCACCGGGTGCGCTGGTTCTGGTGCACCCATTCCATCCACCATTCGCCGAACCAGCTGAACCTGTCGGCCGCCTACCGCTTCGGCTGGACCGGCCGCCTCACCGGCACCCTGGCCTTCTTCATGCTGGCGCCGCTGCTGGGCATGCCGCCGCGGGTGATCCTGCTGATGCTCACGCTGAACCTGCTTTATCAGTTCTGGATCCACGCGACCTGGATTCCGCGCCTCGGACCGCTCGAATGGGTGCTCAACACCCCCTCGGCCCACCGCGTGCACCACGCCTCGAACCTGGAATACCTGGACGGCAACTACGGCGGCGTGCTGATCGTGTTCGACCGCCTGTTCGGCACCTACATTCCCGAGCGCGTCGACGTGCCCTGCCGCTACGGGCTGGTCAACCCGGTCACCACGCACAACATCCTGGAGATCGAGTTCGGCCAGTGGCGCGCGCTCTTTCGCGACCTCGCCTCGGCCCGCTCGGTGCGCACCTTCGTCGGCTACCTCGTGAAGCCGCCCGGCTGGAAGCCCGACGGCCCCGGCGACACCACCGAGGAGCTGCGCCGGCGCGCGGCCCTGCAGGCGGCGCCGGCCGGCCAGCCTGCCGTTGCCGCCGCCGATTTCCTTCCTGTCCAATACAAGGAGCTGTCATGACTTCCTACGCATCCTCCGATTCCTCCCGCTCCGACATCGAGCGCCTCGCCCGCCGCCGCGCCGGCGCCAAGATGGGCTGGTACGTCCATGCCTTCGTCTACGTGCTGGTCAACCTGGGGCTGGTCGCCATCTCGGCCGCCAACGGCCGCAGCTGGGCGATGTATCCGCTCATGGGCTGGGGGCTGGGGCTGCTGATCCACGGCGCGGTGATCTGGTTCATCGCGCCCGGCGGCGGCTTCTATGACAAGCTCGTGGAGCGCGAGCGCCGCGCGCTGGGCTCGCGGAACCACGGATGAGCCTGGTCCAGCCCGCGACCGACGTTCCCGGCAGGTTCAGGCTCGAGAACCTGAAGTCCATGCTGCGGCATGGGCTGATCACCGCCGTCTTCTGCTGCCTCATCGCCACCGCGATGACCATCACCGGCGGCGACAACTGGGCCGGCCACCTCGTCTATTCGCTGGCAATAGGCACCGTGAGCTGGCTGTTCATCGACATCGGCCGGCTCCTGATCAGCGGCCACGGCGAATCGCTGTGGCCCAGGTGGCCGTGGGGATTCGTGCTGGTCGCGGCTGGCGCGACGGTCGGCTTCGTGGTGGGCAACCTCATCGGCGACGCCCTGTTCGGCGCGCCCCGGTACGACTTTCTCGACATCAGGGGCCACAAGCTGGCCACCGGCGTCACGATCACCCTCATCGCGACCGTCGGCATGTGCTTCTTCTTCTACAGCCTCGGCAAGAGCAAGCACATGCAGAGCCAGATCGAGCTGGCCCAGCGCAACGCCACCGAGGCACGGCTGAAGCTGCTGGAGACGCAACTGGAGCCGCACATGCTCTTCAACACGCTGGCCAACCTGCGCGTGCTGATCACCGTCGATCCGCCGCGCGCCGTGGCCATGCTCGACCGGCTCAACAGCTACCTGCGCATGACGCTCAGCGGCTCGCGCGCGCTCTCGCATCCGCTGTCGGCCGAATTCGAGCGGCTGGGCGACTACCTGGAGCTGATGTCGGTGCGCATGGGCGACCGGCTGCGCTACACGCTCGACCTGCCGGCCGATCTGCGCGAAGCGCCGGTGCCGCCGCTGCTGCTGCAGCCGCTGGTGGAAAACAGCATCCGCCACGGCCTGGAGCCGAAGGTGGAAGGCGGAGAGATCGTCGTGCGCGCGCGCACGGAGGCCGGACAACTGGTGATCGAGGTGAACGACACCGGCGTGGGCCTCGACGCGGCGCCGCCTTCGGAAGGCAGCGGCTTCGGGCTGGAGCAGGTTCGCGAGCGGCTCGCCACCGTCTACGGCGCGCAGGGCCGCATGAGCATCGGGCCGGCGCCCGCTGGCGGCACCAGCACCACGCTGAGTTTTCCGGCACCGGCCTGAGCGCGAACACCCCACAGGACAACAACGACAAGATGACCACCCCGACCGCCCTCATCGCAGAAGACGAGCCCCTGCTCGCCCAGGCCCTCAAGGCAGAGCTGGCCGCCGCATGGCCCGGGCTGCAGATCGTCGCCACCGCCGGCGACGGCCGAAGCGCCGTGCGCGAGGCGCTGAAGCTGCTGCCGCAAGTGCTTTTCTTCGACATCCGCATGCCCGGCCTCGACGGCCTCGGCGCCGCCGCCGAACTGGCCGACAGCTGGCCCACCGACGAGGCGCCCATGCCGCAACTGGTGTTCGTGACGGCCTACGACGAATACGCCGCCCGCGCCTTCGAGGCACAGGCCATCGACTACGTGCTCAAGCCGGTACAGCCCGACCGCCTGCGCAAGACCGTTGGCCGGCTGCAACAGGCGCTGGCCGCGCGCCAGCCGGCGCCCACGTCCGCGCTGGCAGACGCGGCGCTGGAGCAGACGCTCGCCCAATGGCGCCAGGTGCTGGGCGCCGCCGAGGCCGGAGCCGCTTCGGCCGCGCCGGCTCCGCTTCGCATGATCGCCGCCAGCGACGCCGGCGGCAGCACGGTGCGCATGGTGCCGATCGACGAGGTTCTTTATTTCGAGGCGGCCGACAAGTACCTGCGCGTGCTGACCGCCACGCACGAGTACCTGATCCGCACGCCGCTCAAGCAGCTGCTGCCCCAGCTCGACGCCGACGCCTTCTGGCAGGTGCACCGGGCGGTCGTGGTGCGCAGCTCGGCCATCGAATCGGTGCACCGCGACGAGGCCGGCAAGCTGCACCTGATGCTGCGGGGGCGGGCCGAGAAGATTCCGGTCAGCCGACTCTATGCCCATCTTTTTCGCGCCATGTGAAATCAGGCAAGCGAGCGCCCAAAGAAAAAGCCGGCCCTTTCGGAGCCGGCTTTTTTCATTCAGTCACGATTGCCGTTGCGTTTTAACGCCAGTGGCCATGTCCGCGGTAGTAGCCGCGACCGTAGTAGCGCGGGCCGTAATAGGCCGGCGGGCCGTAGTAGACCGGGGCCGGACGGTAGTACACCGGCGGCGGCGGCGCGTAGTAGACGGGTGCCGGCGGCGCGTAATAGACAGGTGCCGGCGGCGTGTAGACCGGGGCCGGGTAGTAGGCCGGGCTGCCCACGCCCACTGCCACGCCTGGAACGCCGACGCCGATCGACCAGCTCACATCGCTGCGGGCGCTGGCCGAAGTGGCGGCAAACAGAGCACCGGCTGCCACGACGCCAGCGGCGGCCCACTTGAAAAAGGTTGAACGCGTGAAGTTCATGATCCTGCACTCCTTGTATGGTCGGGCTGCGTTCGGGTATGAACCGCCCATGTGGTGTATTGAACGCGGCAAATGCAAAGAGGGTGCACTCGGCATTGTGAAGAAAGTTGCCAAAGGTAACCCATAAGGGGTGCACCCTAAAATGCAACGATGACCTCCCCGACCGACAAAAACGGTAGCAAAACAACCGCCGCCCCGAGCAATTTCCTGCGCCATGTGATCGAGAACGACCTCGCACAGGGTGCCTATTCTGGCCGCAAGTGGGGCGGATCGCCCGGCAACGCCGCTCATCATGCGCAGGGCATGGCCGATCCGGCCAAGGTGCGCATGCGCTTCCCGCCCGAGCCCAACGGCTACCTGCACATCGGCCATGCCAAGAGCATCTGGCTCAATTTCGAGCTGGCCAAGGAGTACGGCGGCGTGAGCCACCTGCGCTTCGACGACACCAACCCCGAGAAGGAAGACCAGGAATACGTCGATTCCATCCGCGACGCCGTGAAGTGGCTCGGCTACGAGACCTACCTCGCCGACCGCCCCAGCGCCCCCGGCACGCTGCAGCCGCACGAGTATTTTGCGAGCGACTACTTCGACTTCATGTACGAGGCCGCCGAATACCTCATCGGCGCCGGCCTCGCCTACGTCGACGAACAAACCGCCGAGGAAGTGCGGGCAAACCGCGGCGACTTCAACACGCCCGGCACCGACAGCCCCTTCCGCACCCGCACGCCCGAGGAGAACCTGGCGCGATTCCGCGCCATGCGCGACGGCCAGGTGGCCGACGGCGCCGCCATCCTGCGCGCCAAGATCGACATGGCCAGCACCAACATCAACATGCGCGACCCCGCGCTGTACCGCGTGCGCCGGGCCCACCACCACAACACCGGCGACAAGTGGTGCATCTACCCGATGTACACCTACGCGCACCCCATCGAGGACGCGCTGGAACAGATCACCCACAGCATCTGCACGCTGGAGTTCGAAGACCAGCGCCCCTTCTACGACTGGCTGCTCGACCGCCTCGCCGAAGGCGGCCTCGTCGCCAGCCCGCACCCGCGCCAGTACGAGTTCGCACGCCTGAACGTGACCCACGTGCTCACCAGCAAGCGCAAGCTGCGCCAGCTGGTCGAAGAGAAGTACGTCGACGGCTGGGACGACCCCCGCATGCCCACCATCGCCGGCCTGCGCCGCCGCGGCTACACGCCCGAGGCGCTGCGGCTGTTCTGCGAACGCAGCGGCACCACCAAGTCGGGCGGCTGGATCGACTACGCCAGCCTCGAGGCCGCGCTGCGCGACACGCTCGACCCCGTCGCACCGCGCGCCATGGCGGTGCTCGACCCGGTCAAGCTGGTCATCATCAACTGGGGCGAGCTGATGGGCGGGGACGATGCGCTCGACGACTGCTCCGCCCCGGTGCACCCGCACCACCCCGAGATGGGCCACCGCGAGTTCAAGCTCGGCCGCGAGGTCTGGATCGAGCGCACCGACTACGAAGAAGTGCAGCCCAAGGGCTTCTTCCGCCTGTTCCCCGGCAACAAGGTGCGGCTGAAGTACGGCCACGTCATCGAGTGCATCGGCGGCACGAAGGACGCAGATGGCAAGCTCGTCGAAGTGCAGGCCAAGCTGGTGCCCGACACCAAGAGCGGCACCCCCGGCGCCGACGCGATCAAGGTGAAGGGCAACATCACCTGGGTGGCGGCCGCCGACGCGGTGCCGGCGGAGGTTCGGCTCTACGAACGGCTGTTTGCCGCCGCCAACCCGGGCAGTGGCGAGCTGCTGGAAGAGCTGAACAAGAACAGCCTGGAAGTGTGCTCGGCCTTCGTCGAACCCTCGCTGGCCAAGGCCGAGCCGGGCGTCGGCATCCAGTTCGAGCGGCACGGCTACTTCGTGCTCGATGCGAAGGCCAGCGGCGCCGTCGGCAAGCCGGTGTTCAACCGCGCGGCCGGGATGCGGGACAGCTGGGGCAAGTAAGCCCCACCGGCAGCCTCTATTCGGGCCGCTTGTAGACCACGCCGATCACCGCGCTGTTCTCGTCGGTGGTGCACACGGCGGATCTTCCCTGCGGCCCGACCTTCAGGTTGACCGTGTAGACGCCGTCGCGCGGCGTGCTGCCCTTGTCGGCCGCGATGCTGCCCGGCGGCACCCTGAGTTCGCGCGCGGCCGCGGCCACGCAATTCTTCACGCTGGCCTCGGGCGCGCCGCCCACGCGGATGGCGGTGCTGTTGCACGCCGCCAGCAGCAGGCCGGCCATCGCCGCGCAGGCGAGTTGGATGGAGCTTCGCATCGTGGTCGTCATACCGGATTCCCTGTGTCTCGAGTGAACAGGTCCATTGGAGCCTCGCCGGCTGCCGGAGGTTGCAGGACAGACCCGGGCTATCCTGTCGGCACATGAATCGTCCGAGCCCTTCTTCTCGTTCATCGTCCTCTTCCTCCCGGCTGATCCGCTTCAACAAGCCTTATGGCGTGCTCAGCCAGTTCACGCCCGAGGGCCGCTGGCGCGGCCTGAAGGAGTTCATCGACATTCCCGGCGTCTACGTCGCCGGCCGGCTCGACGCCGACAGCGAGGGCCTGCTGCTGCTCACCGACGACGGCAAGCTGCAGGCGCACATCGCCGACCCGCGCTTCAAGATGGAGAAGATCTACTGGGTGCAGGTCGAAGGCGAGCCGACCGAAGCGGCGCTTGCCGCCCTGCGCTCGGGCGTGCAGCTCAACGACGGCCCCACTCGCCCGGCGCGTGCCCGGCTGCTCGATCCGCCGCCTGAAGTGTGGGAGCGGCAGCCGCCCATCCGCGAGCGCAAGAGCATTCCCACCGCCTGGATCGAACTGGTCATCCGCGAGGGCCGCAACCGGCAGGTGCGGCGCATGACGGCGGCCGTGGGGCTGCCGACGCTGCGGCTGATCCGCGCCGCGATCGGGCCGCATACGCTCGAAGGACTGGCGCCGGGAACCTGGCGCGAATAGCGCGGCCCTACCCTCATCCAAACGAACCACAGCCTTTTTCTCAATGAAGCACATACCCGCTCCTCCTCGCGACCTCGCCGCTTTCGCCCTGAATCGCCGCAGCGCCGTCCTCGGCACCGTCGGCCTCCTCGCCACGATGCATGCCGGCGCCGCAACCCAGGCCAAGGCGAAGAAGCAACCGGCGGCGGCACCCGACGTGTGGCCCCACGCGTTGCAGGTGCCGGGCGGCGTGGCCCGCCTGTCGCTGGGCCCGTCGGCCAAGCGGCCCCAGGCCTTCTCGGGCGACATCCCCGTGCTGGTGCTCGGCGACACCATCGAATGGACTGCCGTCGTCGGCATTCCCCTCACGACGGAACCCGGCGAAGCCCGCATCACGGTGCGCACCGAAGGCAAGCCCGAGCGCCAGATCGCCTACACCGTCGCCCCGAAGCAATACCGCGAACAGCGCCTCACCGTGGCCCCGCGCACCGTCGACCTCTCGCCCGAGGACGAAGCGCGCTACGTCAAGGAGCGCGAGCACCTCGCCGTCGTGACGGCCACCCTCACCGACATGCGCCCCGACACCGTGCTGAAGATGCGCGTACCGGTGCCCGGCCGCCGCTCCAGCTCCTTCGGCCTGCGCCGCGTGTTCAACGGGCAGTCGCGCAATCCGCACAGCGGCATGGACATCGCCGCCGGCACCGGCACGCCGGTGCTCGCGCCAATGCCCGGCAAGGTGATCGATACGGGCGACTATTTCTTCAACGGCGGCACCGTCTGGCTAGACCACGGCGGCGGCCTGCTGACCATGTACTGCCACCTCAGCCGCATTGACGTGAAGGTGGGCGACGTGATGAAGACCGGCGAGCAGCTCGCCGGCGTGGGCGCGACCGGGCGGGTGACGGGGCCGCACCTGCATTGGTCGGTGATGCTGAACCGGGCGATGGTGGATCCGGCGTTGTTCATTGCGGCCTGAGTACTGACCCTGAACGCCTGATCGCGCCCAACTCCTAAACTCGCCTTACTCGAACAAGGGTGGGGTTGGACCAATGGCCAAACAAACAAGGGCCGAACGACGCCGGGAGCGCGCGCGGAGGGAACTGGCAGGCAAAGGATGGATGGCAGCCCTGATCGGCGTCATCTTGCTGGTGGGGCCGAGCTTCATGCACGGCTCCATCGTCGGCACGCTCGGTCCGGCGCTTCGGCCGGCAGGCTGGGCAGCTCTGGCCGTTGGCGCAGTGCTGCTGGGTTTGCACTACGTCATCACTCGCAAGGTGCCCCCGCCAGAGCAGGAACGCGCAGTGCAGCAGCCGCCCGCGGCCAAGCCATCCCGGCCCGCGCCATCCTCTTCTGTTGCCACCGCTCGGCGGGAGCCCGTACTGGCCCCGGCGGCTTCTCAATCCGGGGCTTCTCCCTCCGAGCCCACGCCGCAACGCGAACAGCAATGGAGCCCAGCCGTGCTTGCAGCCATCGAGTGGCGCCGTTTCGAAGCGCTGTGCGAAGCGCTCTATGCGCAAGCCGGATTCACCACGCGCAGCCAGTCGCATGGGGCGGATGGCGGCATCGACATATGGCTTCACTCCAAGCACAGTGACGTGCCGCGCATCGTTCAATGCAAGCACTGGCAAAGCAAGGCCGTGGGCGTGAAGGAGATGCGCGAATTCTTCGGCGTGATGGCATCGCACCGGCTCAAGGGCGGCACCTACGTGACGAGCTCGACCTTTTCCTCCGAAGCCCTCGCCTTTGCGAAAGACAACGGCATTCACGCGCAGGATGGCGCTGCCTTGCTCAGGCTGATCGGCCAGCGCACGCCGGAGCAGCAGGCCGCGCTGCTCGCCGTGGCCTATGAAGGCGAATACTGGCGGCCCACCTGCGCCAGTTGCGGCACGAAGATGGTCGAAAGGAACTCATCCAGGAGCAACGGGAGCTTCTGGGGCTGCGCCAACTATCCGAAATGCCGGGGCAGGACAATTCCAATGTCCAAAGCATCCTCGCCAGCCTGAACACGAGGCGAACGATGACCGCTCAGCCAATGTTCACCGAGGCCTGCCTCGCCACGTCGCTGCGTCCCGGCAGCCGGCGAGACATCCTCGCCCTGCTCAACGAGCGCCTGCACCCCGCGCTGCAGGCCATCGTCGCGGCCGAGGTTGCCTCAGGCAGCCGCGTCTGCGACGCAAGCACCGATTGGCCCGACGCCGGTTCGGTGCACGTCACGCTCGACAGGCACTTCGACAACCGCCATGCCAGCGCAGAGGCCGTCTTCAGCACCTGCGACGACCCGCACTACTGGCATGCGGACTACAGCACCGTGGACAAGCCCCGGCACCTTCTGATCTGCTGACCTTCCGACTTCAGATCGGCTTGGTCAGATACACCGCCTCACGCCCCACGATCGTGCGCTGCGCCGGCATGAAGATCGTGCAGTCGTCGCACAGCGCACGAATCTCCTCGTCGCCGTTGGTCGCGATCAGCTCGCCCTTGGCGAAGGTCTCGAAGCCGATCAGCGGGCGCACGAAGGCGAAGTCGGGCGACTTGATGACGTAGGTCTGCAGCAGCTGGAAGCGGCGCTGCGGCTCGGGCGGCGGGCTCGCCGGGTCCTTGTCGACGAGGCCGAAGTAGGCGAGGAAGTCATACGTGACGGCGGTGGCGAGGTCGGAGGCCGAGCGCAGGAAGTGCTGGCCGCACTCCACCACCATCGCCACGCCCTTACCGTCGGGGCCGCCGTGGCTGCCGTACTGGATGAGCGGCGTGCCCGAGCCCAGGCCGTCGGGCATCACGAGGTGCACCGAGGGGCGGCCGATGGCCTGCGCGACCTTGGCGTTGCGCTCGAAGGCCGGGTACACCCAGAAAGGCACGACGGGCTGGCTGGTCGAGTGGATGTCGAGGATGTGGTCGGCCGCCTCCACCACCGGGCGCAGGATGCGCGCGCGGCTCAGCTCGGGGCTGTCTTCGGTGCCGTCGAGCCATTCGGGCGACCAGATGCGGTTGAGGTTGTGCACGAGCTGCCGGCTGTCGAAGGGCAGCGCCTCGTTGAACGACTCGTACGCCGCCACGTTGGCGAAGCTCACGGTGAGCGTGCCGATCTTCGGGCGCACATCGTTGTCGAGCAGGTGCGTGGCCGCCGTCATGCCGCAGATCTCGTTGCCGTGCGTGAGCGCGTTGATCAGCACGTGCGGGCCGGGCTTGCCGGACTCGAAGCGGTGCACGTAGTCGACGCCTACGTTGCCCTTGCGGTAGGCGGAGAGGTCGCGGGGAAGGACTTCGAGGGCGGGTGGAGCTTGGGTCATGGGGCGGATGGATGATGAAAGCGAAGCAGCCGGCCAGTTTGCTACAGGGCGCGCATTCGCGCCCGCACTCGTCGCAACACCGGGCCGCGCCGCTCAAGCTTCATCGGTGGCTCATCGCACCTGCTGGTAGTCCACCGGCACCCAGACGTAGCCCTTGCCCTCGGCCCGCACGTGGCCCAGCCCCGGGAACGGCAGGTGTGCGCTGCCGACCAGGTAGCGGCCCTTGGCGGCATCGGCGTATGCCTTCTTGCGCTCGGCCGCTGCGGGCTTGGAGTCGACGTCGAAGGAAATGGTGATCTGCGGCTGCGCGAACTGCACCGCCGCCACGTGCATCAGGTCGCCCCACAGCACCAGCTTCTGGCCCTTGGACTCGACGACGTAGATGTTGTGGCCGGGCGTGTGGCCGTGGGCGGGCACGGCCTTGATGCCGGGGGCCAGCTCGGTGCCGCCCTTCATGCCCTTGAACTTGCCGGCTTCCACGTACGGGTTGAGCGAGGCCATCGCGCCCTGGAAGAAGCCCTTCATCTCGGCCGAGGCCTTCTCCAGGTTGGCCTTGTTCAGCCAGAAGTCGGCGTCTTCCTGCCCGGCATGGATGGTGGCGTTGGGAAAGACCAGCTTGCCGTCCTGCACCAGTCCGCCGACGTGGTCGCCGTGCATGTGGGTGATGAGCACGTCGTCGACCTGCTCGGGCTGGTAGCCGGCGGCCTTGAGGTTGGCCTGCAGATTACCGAGCGTGGGGCCGAAGAGGCCGCCGGCGCCGGTGTCGACCAGCACCAGCTTGCTGCCGGTGTTGATGAGGTAGCCGTTCACCGAGGTGGGCACGGCGTCCTTCTCGAAGCCGCGGTCGAGCAGCTTGCCGACCTGTTCCTGGGTGGTGTTGGTGAGCAGCTTCTTGGGCTCGAGGTCGAGCGTGCCGTCGAAGAGCGCCGTCACCTCGAAATCGCCGAGCATCATCCGGTAGAAGCCCGGCGCCTGGGTCTTGACCTGCGGCGCGCCGGCCAGCGCCGTGGAAGAAAACGAAAGCATCAGCAGGCTGCCGGCCATCGCGGCGATGCTCTGGCGCAGCCAGCGGGCGGGTGTTGTTGTCATGGTTCGGCTCCTCGGTGGTTTGAAGGGGCGCCGAGAATAGCCGAGGCAGGCTGGCCTTGCAGCGTGCCTGCCTACCAACTGGCTACCAGTTGACCTCGCGCTCCGGCGTCGCCGAGATGTGGTGGATCGACAGGTCGGCGCCGTCGTACTCCTCTTCCTGCGACAGCCGCAGCCCCGCCACCGCCTTGAGCGCGCCGTACACCGCCGCGCCCGCCAGCGCGGCCCAGGCCACGCCCATCACCGTGCCGATGAGTTGCGCCCACGCGTTCACGCCGCCGATGCCGCCCAGCGCCTGCGTGCCGAAGATGCCCGCCGCGATGCCGCCCCAGGTGCCGCACAGCCCGTGCAGCGGCCACACGCCCAGCACGTCGTCGATCTTCCATTTGTTCTGCGTGAGCGTGAACAGCTTGACGAAGATGCCGCCCGCCACGCCGCCCACCACCAGCGCGCCCAGCGGGTGCATCAGGTCGGAGCCGGCGCACACCGCCACCAGGCCGGCGAGCGGGCCGTTGTAGACGAAGCCCGGGTCGTTCTTGCCCATGGCCAGCGCCACCAGCGTGCCGCCGACCATCGCCATCAGCGAGTTCACGGCAACGAGGCCGGAGATCTTGTCGATGCTCTGCGCGCTCATCACGTTGAAGCCGAACCAGCCCACGCACAGCACCCAGGCGCCCAGCGCCAGGAACGGAATGTTCGACGGCGGATGCGCGCTCAGCGAGCCGTCGCCCCGGTAGCGGTTGCGCCGCGCGCCCAGCAGCAGCACCGCCGGCAGCGCCAGCCAGCCGCCTACTGCGTGCACCACCACCGAGCCGGCGAAGTCATGGAACTCGTGGCCGGTGAGCGAGGCGATCCAGCCCTGGATGCCGAAGTGCTTGTTCCAGGCGATGCCCTCGAAGAGCGGATAGACGAAGCCGACGATCACCGCCGTGGCGATCAACTGCGGCCAGAACTTGGCGCGCTCCGCGATGCCGCCCGAGATGATGGCCGGAATGGCGGCCGCGAAGGTCAGCAGGAAGAAGAACTTCACCAGCTCGTAGCCGCTCTTTGCCGACAGTTCGGTGGCGCTCACGAAGAAATGCGTGCCGTAGGCCACGCCGTAGCCGACCAGGAAATACACGATGGTCGAGACCGAGAAGTCGACCAGGATCTTCACCAGCGCATTGACCTGGTTCTTCTTGCGCACGGTGCCCAGTTCCAGAAAGGCAAAGCCGGCGTGCATGGCCAGGACCATGATGGCGCCGAGAAGGATGAACAGCGCGTCTGCGCCCTGTTTGAGTGCGTCCATTGGAGCTTCTTGCGGATTTTTGGTTTGAATTGGTGCGTCGCACCGGAATCAACCAGCGCGACCAGCCAATGAAGCAAAAATGGTGCCTATAGGCTCTTCGATGGTGCAACGTGAACCAATAGCGGGCCAATCAAGCCCCATCCCGCACCGCTTCAGCCCGCGCCGACGCCTGTCCGCAGCGCGTCCCTGTATCGCCGGCTGCAGGGCACGGTGGTGCCGTCATGCATGTGCAGCCGGGCGTCGCCGCCGTCCAGCGGCTCGATCTCCTTGATGCGCCCGAGGTTCACCGCGTGGCTGCGATGCACGCGCACGAAGAGCGCGGGGTCGAGCTGGGTGAGGAAGTCGGTCAGGGTGGAGCGCAGCAGGTAGTCGTGGCCGTTGACGTGGAGGCCGACGTAGTTGCCCTCGGCCTGGAGCCAGTCGATGTCGGTGGCGGCGATGAGGAATTCGCGGCGCAGCTTGCGGACCAGGAAGCGCTCGGGGCGCGATGGCGGCGGCGCAGGAAGCGCTTCTGCGGCCGGGGATTCAAATCCCCCCGCCTCCGCCGAGTTCGGGCCCGAGGCAACAGCCGGCGCGGCCACCGCCCCATCCTCCGGCACATCCAACACTCGCGCCTCCCCCTGCAACCGCAGCAGGAACAGCCGATACGCCCAGATGCCGAAGACGATGCTCACGTACACCCGCACGTCCTTGAGGTACTCGTACCCCCACTGGCTCACCCAGCCCCCGAAGTCGTAGCGTTCGCCCGCCATGGCGTACACCAGCGCCCGCAGCCCGAACATGCCCACCACGTGGACCACGCTGAACGCCAAGCTCGCCAGCGCATGCCAGGCCAAAAAGCGCAGCAGGTGGGTGCGCACCAGCGGCGACAGCCGGCGCTCCACCATCGCCAGCGCCGGCACCAGGAGCAGCAGCATCAGGTGGCTGGACACCTCCCAGGTCGCGACCTCCCAGTTGGGCCGGGGCACGGCGCGCGTGCGCATGTCGACGATCGCCACCATCGTGCTGAACACGGCCTGCAGCGTCAGCAGCACGATCCAGAAGGCCACCTCCAGCGGACGGCGGATCCGCGCGTAGCGTTCGTACAGGTTCTTGCGGGGGTCTCCCATGCGGGGAATTCTCGCGAAAAGGCCCCGGGGACGGCCGGTTCGGGCCGGATTTCGTCCCAGCCGGCCACCGCTCGTCACAAAGCGGGGGCGATCCATCCCCCGGCCGCACCTCGCGAAAGCGGCCCGGCCGAGCATGGCGGCCTTCCTGCTTCGAGGACCCGCCCATGACCGCAGACCCCACTCCCGCAACCCCGCCCGATCACCGCCGCCACGACATCGACGCCCTGCGCGCGCTGGCCTTCCTCTTCGTCATCCTCTACCACGTGGGCATGTACTACGTGGCCGACTGGCCCTGGCACCTCAAGAGCCCGCACGCGGCCGAATGGCTGCAATGGCCGATGCGCATCCTGAACCTTTGGCGCATGGACCTGGTCTTTTTGATCTCGGGCGTGTCCCTCGGCTTCCTGAGCCGGGGCCAGGGCACCTGGGCCCTGCTGCGCAGCCGGGGCCTGCGGCTGATGCTGCCGCTGGCCTTCGGCATGGCTATGGTCGTGCCCTACCAGGCCTATGCCCAGGGAGTGGCCAACGGGCTGGTGGCGCCGGGCTTCGGCGCCTTTCTGCTGCGCTACCTGTCGATGGCACAGCCGTGGCCGAAGCAGGCCTTCGACGGCGCGGAGTTCGGCATCACCTGGAACCACCTCTGGTACCTGCCCTACCTTTTCACCTACACGGCGCTGGTCGCCGTGACGCTGCCGCTGTGGCGGTCCGCCGCCGGCCAATGGGTGCGCGGCGCCTTCAACGGCCTGCGCGGCTGGAAGCTGCTGCTGTTGCCGGTGCTGCCGCTGCTGGTCTTCACGATGCTGCTGGCCTCGCGCTTCCCGGCCACGCACAACCTGGTGCGCGACTTCCACCTGCACAGCCTCTACTTCACGATGTTCCTCTACGGCTACTGGATGGGCGTGGACACCGGCATATGGAAGGAACTGGAGCGGCTGCGCCGCGTGTCGCTCGCGCTGGCCATCGCGGTGATCGCCGCCTTCATCGCGCTGCGCGCCGGCATGAAGAGCCCGCTCCCGGGACTGCTGGTGGACACCCTGCGCATGCTCTACCTCTGGCTGGCGGTCGCGACCATCCTCGGCCACGGCCATCGCCACCTGAACCGCCCCTGGCCCTGGCTGCGCTGGGCGAACGAGTCGGTGTATCCGTGGTACGTGCTGCACCAGACGCTGATCATCGTCGGCGTGACACTGCTGGCGCCGCTCGCGCTCGGGCCGGTCGTCGAGCCCGCGCTGCTCATCGCGCTGACGCTGCTCGGCTGCTGGCTCCTGACGGACGGGCTGATCCGCCGCACCAACCTGCTGCGGCCGCTCTTCGGACTCAAGCTCAGGCGGCGGGCTCCGCCTTTTTCTGCGGTGCGGAAGCAGCCTCTTCGACAGGAACCAGGATGGCGTTCCCCGTCGCCACGAGCTTGAGCGAATCGGCACTGTCGCCCTGCGCGTAGAGCTCGGCCGCCGCGAACACCTGCTTGCGCCCTGCTTTCACAACGCGCCCACGTGCGACGAACGCGCGGCCGATGGCGGGCGAGATGCAGTTCACCGAGAAATGCGAAGCCAGCACGCGGCCCGCGACGGTGGCGGCCGCGTAGCCGCTCACGGTGTCGAGCATCGCGCCGATCATTCCGGCGTGCAGGAAGCCGGCGTACTGGCCCATGTCCTCCTCGCGCCAGTCCATGCGCAGTTCGGCTTCGCCGTTGGCGGCGCTGGTCACTTCGAAGCCGGCCCATCGGTTGAAGGCGGCGGTCCTGTTGATGGCCTGGATGGTGTCGAGCATGGCTGCGTGTCCTTGTCCTGGGTTGGGTGGAAAGACGATGCGGCCACTCTATGAAGCACGTCCCGCATCCGCCGTCGCGCGCGCGACCGGAAACGCCGCGGCGGTTGCGTTGGCGACAGCACCGAGAGGCAGGCGAACTTTTTTTGGCGATGCCTTAACCCCGTTCGCCGGGGTCGTCCGTATGAGCCGGGGTCATTCATCAATTCCGCTCTAAAGGCATCCCATGAAAGCATCGACTTCCGCCCTCCTCCGCGCCACCGCCGGTGCCGCCGTGCTGCTTGTCCTGAGCCTGAGCGCGCAGGGCCAGGCCACTGCGCAGCCGCCCAGCGCGGCTGCCGATTCGCGCATCACCCTGGTCAAGGTCTACCCCGGTAGCGCCACCGTGGAGCGCGTGGCGCGCGTCGCGGCCGGCGCGCGCTCGGTCACTTTCGCCTGCCTGCCCGCGGGGCTGGACGTGCAGAGCCTGCAGGTGTCGGCCGATGCCTCGGTACGCATCGGCGAGACCTCCGTGCTCAGCGAGCAGCGCGAGCTCTCCGCACGCTGCTCGACCAGCCCGCTCGACGGCCGCATCCGCGAGCTCGAAGACCAGAAGGCCGCCCTGCAGGCCGAGAACGACGCACTGGGCATGGTCACCGGCTACCTCAAGGGCTTGGCCGGCGGCGGCGATGCCAATTCAGGCGCCCGCGCACCGATGGACGCGCGCAACCTCGTCGCGACGACCGAGGCCATGCGCCGCACCGGGCAGGACTCGCTGCTCAAGCAGCACCAGATCCAGCGCAAGCAGGCCGAGATCGACCGCCAGCTCAACCCGCTGCTGGCCGAGCGCACCCGCGCCCAGGGCAACGGCGGCCAGGTGACCGCCGTTACGGTGACGCTGGCCGCCGGCGCCGACGCCGACGTGAAGCTCAGCTACCAGGTCGCCGGCCCCGGCTGGACGCCCACCTACCGCGCGCTGCTCGACACCGCCACGCGCAAGGTGCGCATCGAACGCCAGGCGCTGGTGGCGCAAGCCACGGGCGAGGACTGGCGCGGCGTGAAGCTGGTGCTTTCCACCGGCCAGCCGCGCCGCGAGACCACGGGCCGCCTGCCGACGGCATGGCGCATCGGCATCGAGCCGCCGCCGCGCCCGGCGGCCGAGATGGCCTACCCCGGGGCACCGGCGGCAGCCATGGCGCCGTCTCCCATCATGGCCAGCAAGTCCACGGACAGCCGCGAGCGCCGGGTGGCGGAGCCGGTGTTCGACGTCAGCGTGTTCGACAGCAGCTTCGCCACCGAGTTTTCAGTGCCGCAGGCCATCGACGTGCCCTCCAACGGCCAGCGCGTGACCATGGCGCTGGGCCAGCACGAAGACACGGCCAGGCTGGCAGCCCGCACCAGCCCGCGCGTCGACGCCAGCGCCTTCCTCGTCGCCGAACTCGACCAGCCCGCCGGCGTGTGGCCCGCCGGCCCGATGCAGCTGTACCGCGACGGCGCCTTCGTCGGCAGCGGCCGCTGGACCGCGCCCACCGACGCGCGCCTCACGCTCTCCTTCGGCCGCGACGAACTGGTGCGCGTGCAGGCCGAGCCCGAGCGCGACAACCAGGGCACCGGCGGCTTCGCCGGCTCGCGCGCCGAGCGCAAGGTGCAGCGCGCCTATGTGGTCGAGAACCGCCATCGCACGCCGATCGCGGTGCAGGTGCTCGAAGCCGCGCCGGTCTCGGTCGACGAGAAGGTGCGCGTGGCTTCGGAGTTCTTGCCGCAGCCCGCCGAACTGGCGTGGAACAAGCAGCCCGGCCTGGCCATGTGGCAGTTCGACGTCGCTGCCGGCCAGACAGCGCGCGTGACGGCCGACTACACCATCGGCTATCCGAAGGACGCGCGCCTGCAGATGCGCTGAGCGGCGCGCGGGCCGGCATCCCGAAGGGGCTGTCGGCATGCATCTCCTCGGCTCTCCTCAGCCAGCTGTCAGGCCCGCATGGCATCGTCCTGCGCTGAAAAGACAGAGATGGACAGCTTTTTCAGTGGAGAGAACAACGTGAGATGGTTCCATCGGCGTGATGCGCTGGTACTTTCCGCCGCATGCGCCGCAACCGCCCTGCTGGCCGCGTCGGGTTGCGGGCAGTCGGGGGACACACCCGCGGCCGTCCCGGCGACGCCGCCCCAGCCGGGCAGCATCGAGATCACGCAGGCCGACATCGACTGGTTCCGCCGCAGCCATGCCGAGTGGGTCGGCTGCGAATCGGGCGCGCCCGCCATCGTGCCGCCCGACATGACGCTGGAGCAGTTCGGCGACGTGCTCGACGGCGGCGGCTCGCCGGTCTTCGACCGCTTCGTGAACGTGGCCGCAGCGTTCTTCCTGCACGCGAGCTTCGTGGCCGGGCACTACGCCTTCCAGCCGCCCTTCGAGAAGCGCACGGCCTTCGACGTGACGGCCGAGCACATCCGCCTGCTGCAACACGCCAACTGGAACAGCTTCATGATCGACTGCAAGCGCCCCTACGGCGACTTCACGCACTTCGAGATCGACATGGCCGACATCCTGGGCCTGCCGATCGCCAAGGACGCGAAGGGCCGCGCGCAGATCGGCATGGACGCGGAAAAGCGCATGAACGCGCTGCACGCCGACATCCTGCCCACGCTGCAGGCGTACATCCGCTTCGCGCGGCTCAACCCAGGGCGCTACGTGGTGCCCGGGCGCGGCATTGCGCAGACCCGCGGGAGGCCGCTGTGCAGGCCGGTGTCGGCCACGCGGCTGGCGATGTATCAGCGTGCGCTTCAGGCGGCCGGGCCTGGCTCCGGCTCGCGACGGGTCGCGGCGCTCGACGAGGCGGCTGCGGCGTTGTTCGCGCTGGACTGAGAGGCCCCGGGGACTGCCGCGCTCAACCTTCCTGCGAAGGCTGCGCCTCGGGCTTCGGCTTGCCCTTCTGCTTGCGCGCAGTCTTCTTCGCGGCGCGTTCGGCGTCCGCGCGCTGGCCGTCCGCCAGCCACGCGGCGAACTCCTCGGGCGTCTCGAGCGTGATTCGCCCCAGGTTGCCGGCGCGGAACTCGTGCATCACGATCTCGGCGGCCTTCTGCAGGTTGACGCGGCCCTTGCCCAGCAGCGCGCCGCGCTTGCGGCCGATGGTGTCGAGCAGGGCCTCGTCCTTCATGCCGGCCATGGTCTCGGCGTCGAGCTCCACCAGCTTGAAGCGCGCGGCGATGCCGGCGGCGTAGTTCGACTTGAGGTAGCCGAGCAGTTCGAGCGCCACTTCTTCCTCGTCGAAGGCGTTGCGCCCGACAGCGCCGCTGGCCGCGAGGTTGTAGCCGCTCTTCGGCACGATGATGCGCGGCCACAGCATGCCGGGCGTGTCCCACAGATAGAAGTCGTCGGCCAGCGTGATGCGCTGTTCGAGCTTGGTGATGCCGGCCTCGTCGCCGGTCTTGGCCTTGCGGCTGCCGGTGAGCGTGTTGATGAGGGTCGACTTGCCGACGTTGGGAATGCCGCAGATCAGCACCCGCATCGGCTTGGCCAGGCCGCCGCGGTTGGGCGAGAGCTCGTGGCAGGCCTTTACGATCTGCTGGGCCGGAGTGGTCTGGCTCGCGTCGAGGGGAATGGCGCGGGTGGCCGGCAACGCGTTGTAGTGCGCCAGCCAGAGCGCGGTGCGCTCGGGGTCGGCGAGGTCCTGCTTGTTGAGCACCTTCAGCGTGGGCCGGCCGGCCGTGAGCTCGGCCAGCATCGGGTTGGCGCTGGAGCCGGGCAGGCGTGCGTCGAGCAGTTCGATGACCACGTCGATGTCCTTCACCCGCTCGGTGATGGCCTTCTGGGTCGAATACATGTGACCGGGGAACCACTGGATCGCCATCGGTGGGGTCTTCTTTCTTTCGCGCTGTCTCTGTGTATGGGGAATGGGGCCGCGCAGGGCCGGTGCGCATTGTGAACCGGGAACCTGAACGCAAGCTGGTTGCTACGCTTTCGATAGCTGCATGCGGGCATTCTGCCTTCGTTGCCGGATTGTTCGCTCCTAGAATCCCTTGGCTGGCCACAGACTGCGGCTCGACAGCGGTCCGGCAGCGATTCCAACAACCCCGAGGGAAATCCAACCATGTTCAAGCGCCTTGCCGCTGCCGCCCTGCTGGCAGCCACCGTCGTGCCCGCGTCCATCACCGTCGCCCATGCCCAGCGGCCCTCCCCGCCGCCCGGCCCGCTCGTCAACGGCTTCCTGTGCTGCAACATGCGGACCTACGGCGACTCGATCAGCGACATCAACTACGACGAGCAGGGCACGAGCATCGTCCCCGTGGGCACGCCGGCGCGCATCACCACCTACGATTTCCGCTGGTTCGGCGTGGAGCTCGCCGGCAAGCAGCAGCGCATCAAGAACGACTACAGCCGCAACATCCCGCTGCCGACCTTCGCGCAACGCTACGTGGTGACGGCAGACCCGAAGCAGAAGCTGGCGACCTTCCCTGCGCCCGTGCGCGACGCCATCCTCGCCGGCAAGGTGATGCCCGGCATGACGCGCGAGCAGGTGCTGATGGCCATCGCCTACCCGGTGTCCAGCGAGAACCCCAGCCTCGACGCGCCCGTGTGGCGCTACTGGCGCGACAGCTGGTCGGAGTTCCAGGTGCAGTTCGACGAGAAGGGCCTGGTGAAGACGGTGGTGGGCGACGCCGTGGCACTGAGCCGCGTGTTCATCGCCACCCCTGCGGCGACGGCTGCGCAGCCTTAAGTTCTCGCGCATTGCGCGTGTCCTGCACACACGCGCATTCCCTTAGAGTTTTTTGCGCCGCGCGGTCATTCATCGCCCCTATGATTTGAGCGAGTGCGGCGCCCGAGCGTCGGTCGAATCGAAACCCTTCATGGAGTTGCCAACGATGAAACCCGTCTCCGAACTGCTCAAGCGCCATGATTCCGCAGCATGGCGCACCTCCCCCGACACCAGCGTGTTCGACGCGCTTTCCATCCTGGCGCGCTTCGAGGTGGGCGCGCTGATGGTGATGGACGGCGAGAGGCTGGTGGGCTTCCTCTCCGAGCGCGACTACACCCGCAAGGTGGCGCTGCAGGGCAAGAACTCGAAGGAAATGAAGGTGCGCGAGATCATGACGCCCGACGTGATGACCGTCACCCCGCAAACCCGCACCCGCGCCTGCATGGCGCTCATGAGCCAGCGCAAGTTCCGCCACCTGCCGGTGGTCGACGGCGACAAGGTGGTCGGCATGATCTCCATCCAGGACTTGATGGACGACATCATCTCGGACCAGGAAGCCACCATCGAGCAGCTGACCACCTACATCCAGAGCTGAGCGGGCCCGCGGCGGCATCGCAGACCCTGCCCGGCGCGCGGGTAGGGAATAGACCTACGCGCCATCCGGCGCCCGAGGGCGCACAGTGGGCCTTCGTTCATCCATCCAGCGGGGACATTGAATGCAGATACAGGTCAACACGAGCAACGGCATCACCAACAAGGACGCGCTGGAGCGTTGGGCCGATGCGGAGATCAAGCAGAACCTGAGCCGTTTCGTCGACGACGTGACGCGCGTCGAGGTGCACCTGAGCGACGAGAACCACGACAAGGCCGGCAGCGGCGACAAGTGCTGCGTGATGGAGGCGCGCCTGGCGCACCACCAGCCGCTGGCGGTGACGCAGCACGCGGCGAGCCTCGACGAGGCCTTCCGGGGTGCGTCCGACAAGCTCAAGCGCCTGATCGAGAACACGCTGGGGCGGCTTCACAACCACCGGGACCGGGGCTCGATCCGCACCGATCCTGGCTTCATCGCCGAGTAGCGCCGTTTCTGCTTCTGCGCTTCCCTGGCGAGGGCGAGGGCGCCGCGGCAATGAGCGGCGGCCGGTGGCCGCTGGCCATCCACTCGTCGTAGAAGTCGATCTTGCGCTCGACCAGCGACAGCGCCCTCTTCCATCCGGCGATGGTCTCGTTCACCCGCTCGCGGTGCGCGGCCAGCATGTCGCGCCGCTCGCGCAGCGTGGTCTTGCCCTGCATGGCGAGCGCGGTGTATTCGCGCATCTCGGCGATGGACATGCCGGTGCTGCGCAGCCGCTCCATCAGGTCGAGCCAGCCCACGTGCAACTCGACGTAGAGCCGCCGGCCGCCCTCGTCGCGCGCCACGCCGGGCACGAGGCCCTGCGTCTCATACCAGCGGATGGCGTGCACCGTGCGGCCGGTTCGCGTGGCCAGCTCGCCGATGTGGAAGGGAGCGCCCCTCTCGACGGCTTTCTCAGCCGGCATGGACGGCGGCCGGAGGCTGCAGCGCCTCCTGCACGAGGGCGGTGTCGAAGTACTCGGTCAGCTCTTTCACCTTGCCTCCTTCGAGTCGGTAGACGTAGCAGTAGCGGTTGTTGTAGCGCTTGCCGGCCTTGGTGGGCACGTCGCCGCTGAAGAGCACCACCACCCGGTCGCCCTCGGCGATGACGCGCTCGGTCCTGCTCCTGTAGGGCGCCGCGAACTGGGCGAAGAGCGGGTCCAGCAGTTCCTCGCGGATCGCCTTCTTGCCTTGGTAGATGCGCGACCACGCGGTGCTGCCTTCGATCTTCCAGCTCGCGTCGTCGGCGAGGCTGTCGACGAAGGGCTGGCCGTTGCCCTTGTCCAGCTCGTCGTGGATGTGCTGGACGATGGCCTTGTTCTCGATCGTGTTCATGGCGTGATTTCCTTTTTGTTGAACGAACCGGATACCCGGTGGATTCATTGGAAATGCTCGAGTGCGCTCTAGGTCAAGCGCGCCATGAACACGGTGCCGGGCTCAGCCCCGCTTCGCGTTCGCCATGCCCTTGGCGACTTCATTGGCGCCCTGGGCCGCGCCGCTTTGCGGCACCGCCTCGCCTTCGCGGTCGGTCACCTCCGACAGGCGCGCCGCCAGCTGCTCGGGCGTGTCGGCCTCGATGCCCAGCCAGGCGCCCTGCGTGAGCGTGATGTGCGCGGCCTCGAAGGTGCCGGCGCCCGCGCAGAGGATGGTGCGGTTGGGCGCGTCCTGCGCAGCCAGCACCAGCATCGCCGGCACCACCGCCTCGGGGCGGAAAGCTTCGAGCATTTCCTTGGGGAACAGGTCCTCGGTCATGCGGGTGGCCGCCGTGGGCGCGAGGCAATTCACGCGGATGTCGTTCTTCGCGCCTTCGATGCTCAGCGTCTGCATCAGGCCCACCAGCGCGAGCTTGGCCGCGCCGTAGTTGCTCTGGCCGAAGTTGCCGTACAGGCCCGACGAGGAAGTGGTCATCACGATGCGGCCGTACTTCTGCTCGTTCATGAGCGCCCAGACGGCCTTGGTGCAGTTCACGGCGCCCATCAGGTGCACGTCGACCACCAGCCTGAAGTCGGCGAGGTCCATCTTGGCGAAGCTCTTGTCGCGCAGGATGCCGGCGTTGTTGACGAGGATGTCGACGCGGCCCCAGGCGTCGACCGCCTCCTTGACCATGGCCTGCACCGCCTCGAAGTCGGTGACCGAGGCGCCATTGGCGATCGCCTCGCCACCCGCGGCCTTGATCTCGTCGACCACCGCCTGCGCGGCGCTCACCGAGCCGCCGGAGCCGTCGCGCGCGCCGCCCAGGTCGTTGACCACCACCTTGGCGCCGCGCGCGGCCAGCGCCAGCGCATGCTGGCGGCCCAGGCCGCCGCCCGCGCCGGTCACGATGGCCACGCGGCCCTTGAAATCGAGGTTGCTGCCGTTGCTCATGTCTCTGTGTCGCCTTCCATAGGAGTTGCCGTTGTTCGATGCCGCGCCGGGCTTGCCTTGCCCGGGCGGCAGCGTGGCGTTTTACCGCAGAAAGCGGCCATGGAGCAGCTTCGGCGCGGCGAGCCCAGTCGCCAGCGCGTCAGGCTGCAACTGCGGTACGGCTGCGCGGCACGCCCAGGCGCGCGGGCGAGACGTACTGCTCGCGGTAGATCTCGAAGGGCATGGTGTCGGCCGCCTCGATTCGCTTCTGCTCCTGGATGGACTCGGCCGTCATCTGCTCGAACTCCGCCTGCTGCGCCACCGAGAACGGCAGGTCCAGCAGCGTGGCGCGGGTCTGCTCGGAGCGGGCGCGCACGAAGCCGATGAAGGAGTTGGCGTGCTCGTTCTCGATGGCGGCGAGCACGCGGGCCGAAGGCAGGCTGTCGGGGTTGCGCAGCGCGGCCGCGGCGGCGCGCACCGCGTCGACATGCGCCGTGCCGCTGCCCTGGGCCGCGTCGAGCGCAGCGGCGATGGGCAGGCACTGCCCGACCAGTTCCAGGCCCCAGTCGGCGAGCGTCACCTCGGTTCCATTGCGCCGCAACTTCAGCCCCGGCTCGCGGCCGCGCGCGGCGGTGAGATGCTGGTTCTGCGCGAGGTCGGCGATTTCCTGGGGCGTATCGTCGGGGCTGTCGCTCAGCAGGCAGTGCAGCAGGAACACGTCGATGAAGCGCATGGTCTGCGCGTTGATGCCGACGGTCGCGAAGGGGTCGAGGTCCATCAGGCGCACCTCGACATATTCCACACCGCGCTCGCGCAGCGCATGCAGCGGACGCTCGCCGGGGTTGATCACGCGCTTGGGGCGGATGGTGCCGTAGAACTCGTTCTCTATCTGCAGCAGGCTGGTGCCGAGCTGGTTGTAGTCGCCGCCGAGGTTGCGGATGCCGATGGCCTCGTAGGCCGGCCACGGGCGGGTCAGCGCATCCTGCAGCGAGGCGGCGTAGCCCTCGAGGCTGTTGTAGCTCACCGCCAGCGAGGCCTGCGCGTCGCTCTGGTAGCCCAGGCGGCCCATGCGCAGCGAGGTGCCGTGCGGCATGAACATGCTGCCGTCGCCCAGCGGCTGCAGCTCGTGCGGGCGGCCCGCCACGAAGCTCGAACACAGTGCCGGCGAGGCGCCGAACAGGTACAGCAGCAGGAAGGCGTGGCGGCGGAAGTTGCGGATCAGCGCGAAATACTCTTCGCTCGACACCTCGGGCAGCGACCAGTTGTAGTGGATGCCCGAGATCGTCTGCATGCGCCGGCCGTAGCGGTGGCTCAGGCCCATGCGGTAGACGCTCTTGGCGCGGCCCACGTTCGAGGAGCCGTAGCGGCCGATCGGAATGGTCTCGTCGGTCGGCAGGCCGCAGGGCATGCTCGACACCCAGAGGCGCTCGTCTCCCAGCGCGTCGAGCACGCGGTAGGTGAACTGGTGCACCCGCGTGAGCTCTTCGATGGCCGAGTCGACGTCCGCATGCACGCCGGTGATGAGCTCGAGCTGCGATTCGCTGAAGTCGGTGGTGATGTGCGGATGCGTGAGCGCGGAGCCCAGCGCGAGCGGATGCGGCGTCAGCGCGAGCTTGCCGTCGGGCAGCGCGCGCAGGCTTTCCTTCTCGATTCCACGTCGCATGCCTTTCAGTCGTGTGGCTGAAAGTGCACCCAACCTCTCCTGCAATCTGTTGCTCATATTGTTATGACCCATCAATCTTCTGAGGGGCTGGAAGGTAGCACGGGCAAGCGGGCACTGCTCGTGCAGGGAATCCCGGGGCTGGCTACCCTGTTGTGCGCTATGTTTTTGATAGCTGGCGGCACGCCGGAACCTCTTCAGCCCCCGGAGCGGCCCGCCGAGAGATCGATTTCTTCGGACCGGTAGACATGCATCTGCGGCGTGCCCTCGGCCATGGCCGAGAGCGCCTTGGCGAAGGCGCGCGAGGCGTCCACGCGGAAGTGCGCCTGCAGCGCGTCCATGTCGCTCCAGCGCTCCACGAAGGTCAGGCGCAGCGGCTCCTGGGCGTCCGTCGAGACTTCATGCGAGATGCAGCCGGGCTCGGCGCGCGAGCGCAGCACGTGCTCGGTGCTGATGGCGAGCATGGCCTGCAGGGTGTCCGGCTTGGCCAATGCGTGTCCGATGACGAGGATCATTTCGTGGCTCCTTCGTGCGAGCGTTGATTCAGGTTCAGCCGAGCACCCGCAGCAGGAAACTGTTCAGGTCGGCGATTTCTTCCATGCACACCGAGTGGGCCATGGGGTATTCGTGCCACTCGACGGCGTAGCCCAGCGCGGTGAGCGCCTCGCGCGTGCGCACGGCGGCCGCGTAAGGCACCACCGGATCCTGCCGGCCGTGGGCGAGGAAAACAGGCGTCTCGTGGTTGGCTGCGTGCCGCTCGGCCGCGGTGGTGGCCGCGATCGGCAGGTAGCCCGAGAGCCCGACGATGCCGGCCAGCCGCTCGGCGTGGCGCAGGCCGGTCATCAGGGCCATCGCGCAGCCTTGCGAGAAGCCGGCCACCACGATGCGGCCGGCAGCAATGCCGCGGGCCTTCTCGTTGGCAATGATGGCCTCGATGGTCGCCTGCGAACGGCGCAGGCCGGCTTCGTCCTCCTGCACCTGGAGGTCGGCCACCGCGATGTCGTACCAGGCCGGCATCTGGTAGCCGCCGTTGATGCTCACGGGCATGACCGGCGCATTCGGGAACACGAAGCGCACCGGCCCCACGGCCGAGAGGTCCATCTCGCCGGCGATGGGCACGAAGTCGTTGCCGTCGGCGCCGAGGCCGTGCATCACGATCACCGTGGCGGTGGGGTTGGGAGCGGTTTCGATCTCGATGGGAGGACGGGACATGGTCGGCAAGGGTATTCAGGAACGGATGCCCGGACCTTAGCGCATCCCGGCCCGGCACTCCGAAACGGCCGGTAGGCCGACTTGCACATCGTTTCGATGTGCGGCCCAGCCGTTACCTCCAGGGGCGAAACGTTGCTATTCGGCCTTGATGCCGACGGCCTTGACGATCTGCGCATAGCGCTCGTACTCGGCCGACACCTGCGTCTGGAACTGGCGCTGCGCATACCCCGTGGCCTCGATGCCCTGCGCCGCGAGTTCGGCGCGCGCGGCCGGGACCTGCACGATGCGCCCGGCCTCCGAGGCGATGGCGTCGAGCACCGGCTGCGGCGTGCGCGCCGGCGCGAACAGGCCGAACCACGTGCCCGAGCGATAGCCCTTGTAGCTCTCGGCCACCGTAGGCACCTCGGGCAGCAGCCCATGGCGCTTCTCTCCGCTGGTGCCCAGCGCCACCAGCCGGCCGCTGCGGATGTGCGGCAGCGCGGGCCCGACCGCGATGAACATCACGTCGACCTGCCCCGCGATCACGTCCTGCATGCCCAGCGGGCCGCCGCGGTACGGGATGTGTGTGACGTAGATGCCCGCCTTCTGCTTGAGCAGCTCCATGCTCAGCTGCTGCGGGCTGCCGTTGCCGGCGGAGGCGTAGTTGATGTGCCCCGGCCTGGCCTTGGCCGCGCGCACGAAGTCGGCCACCGTGCGAAAGCCCGTCTTCGGGTTGGCGACCAGCACGAAGTCGATCTGCCCCAGCGACACCACCGGCACCAGGTCGCGCCGTGCGTCGTAAGGCAGGCCGGCCTGGAGGTTGGGGAGGATGGTGATGGGCCCGTCGGCGCCCACCAGCAGCGAATAGCCGTCGGGCTGCGCCTTGGCCAGCCCGTCGGCCGCCAGGATGCCGCCCGCGCCCGCACGGTTGTCGACCACCACCGGCTGCTTCCATTGCTCCGACAGGCGCTGTCCCAGGTAGCGCGCCAGCACGTCGGGCGAGCTGCCGGGCGTGTTCGCCACGGTGATGTGCACCGGCTTCGACGGATAGGCCGCCCCCGTCGGTTGCGCCTGCGCCGCCACCGTCAACGAAGCACAAGCTCCCAGCAGCAGGATTGGCTTGAGCAGCTTCGACAGGAAAGGATGGGCACGCATGGCGGACTTTCGATCGCAAAAGACAAAGGGCGCGATTCTGTCGCGCCTCGCCGCCCAGGCGAACGACCCATTCGTCAGATGCTTAGGCGCATTCCGGCATATGCGCCCGGGTCAGACGGGACATCGCCAGGCAGGTCATTTCCGCCGCCCCTACCCTCGCTGCCCCGGGATGCAACACAATGGCGTTTCGCAAGAAGACCGCATGAAGACCCCGACCTCGCACCCGAAGCCCCAGCGCGCAGCCCCGTTCGACAGTGAAACGCTGCTGCGCGAAAGCGGCCTGCGCGTGACGCGCGCCGCCCAGACCGTGCTCGAGCTGCTGGAGCACAGCTCGCAGCCCCTGACGCACGAGGAAGTGGCCGCCGCCTACACCGCGGCCGCCGGCGAGGCCCCCGACCGGGTGACGGTCTACCGCGTGCTCGACCGCCTCGTCGAGGCCGGCCTGTGCGACCGCCGCGTGGGCGCCGACCGCGTCAACCGCTTCTCGCGCCACGTGGAAGCCGAGTCGGGCAACACCTTCGAATGCGACCAGTGCCACAAGGTGCTGGCCCTGCCCTCCGACCCGGAACTGCCGAAGGTGATGGGCCGGCTGGGACGGGCGCTGCGCAAGCAGGGCATCGACACGCGCCACACCGCACTCACCCTCCACGGCACCTGCGGCGACTGCGCGCGCTAGCTACGCCCTTATACGTTCCAAGACGGAAACGGATCCGGGAAGTTCTGCCACCACGAGGCGCCGAAGCGCATCTCGTTTTCGGTGAGCAGGCAGGCATCTAGCCGGGCGCGCAGCGCGTCCTCGTCCATGCCGATGCCGATCAGCACCAGTTCCTGGCGGGCGTCGCCGGTGGCCGGGTCCCAGTTCCGGCGGATGAGCTCCAGCGCCTCCGGATCGGTCGGCCAGTGCTCGCGCGGCACTGCCGCCCACCAGAAGCCCGCCGCACCGTAGCGGCAGGCGCCGCCGGCTTGCGACCACGAGCCGGCGCGCGTGGCGCGGCTGGCGAGCCAGAAGAAGCCCTTGGAGCGCACCACGCCCTCCCATTCGCTCTGCACCAGCTTCCAGAAGCGCATCGGATGGAACGGCAGCCGCGAGCGGTAGACGAAGCTGCGGATGCCGTATTCCTCGCTCTCGGGCACGTGCTCGCCGCGCAGCTCGGCCAGCCAGCCGGGCGCCTGCTCGGCCTGCTCGAAGTCGAAGAGGCCGGTGTCGAGCACGCGGTCGAGCGCGACGCGGCCGAACTCCGACACCTCGATGCGCGCGCGCGGGTTCAGGCTGCGCAAGATCGCCGTCAGCCGCTCGCGCTCCTCGGGCGTGACGAGGTCGGTCTTGTTGACCACCAGCACGTCGCAGAACTCGATCTGCTCGATCAGCAGGTCGACCACCGTGCGGGTGTCCTCGTCGCCCAGCGACTGTCCGCGCTGGCCCAGGCTGTCGGGCGAGCCGTAGTCGCGCAGGAAGTTGAAGGCGTCAACCACCGTCACCATGGTGTCGAGCCGCGCCACGTCGGACAGGCTCTTGCCGTCCTCCCCTGCGAAAGTGAAGGTCTCGGCCACGGGCAGCGGCTCGGAGATGCCGGTCGATTCGATCACGAGCTGGTCGAAGCGCTTTTCCTTGGCCAGGCGCCTCACCTCCAGCAGCAGGTCTTCGCGCAGGGTGCAGCAGATGCAGCCGTTGCTCATCTCCACCAGCTTCTCGTCGGTGCGAGAGAGCGCGGCGCCGCCGTCGCGCACAAGGGCCGCGTCGATGTTGACCTCGCTCATGTCGTTGACGATGACGGCCACGCGCCGGCCTTCGCGGTTGTGGAGGATGTGGTTCAGCAGCGTGGTCTTACCGGCGCCGAGGAAGCCGGAGAGCACGGTGACGGGAAGGCGGTCGGCCATGGGGCAGGCTCCATATATGCAACAGGATTGCATTATATGAAGCCAATGCAACCGTGTTGCATTTAAAGCCGCATCCGGCCTTCGCCTGGCCGCCAACGACAAGGCGCACTTCGTCGTGACCTGCACGTGGCGCGATGCGGCGGGCGCGGTGCTCAGCACGCACGTCAACCTGTGGATCGTGGTGCGCATCGACGGGCGATGGGGAATCGTCCTGCGTTCTCACTGAGCTGGTGATTCGCCAGGCCGACGAGCGCCGGTGGCGCTACATCTCGAAAGGCGGAACCTGCCTGCCGTCGATGTCTGTGAACCCGTATTCGCGCGCAAGGTCGCCCACGCGCAGCACCTCGCCGCTCCTGTCCATCACCCGCGCGTCGCCGGCCAGCGCCGCGATGGCCCGCCCCAGGTAGTGCGGCGACTCGGTGCGCGCAAGCTCGGGCCGCTCCTGCCAGTGCGCCTCGTCGGTCTTGTGGCCGGCCAGCACGAACTCCGTGCGCATCCAGCCGGGCGACACCGCCACCGAGGCCACGCCGTGCGGCTTCAGGTCCTGCGCCATGCCGAAGGCCAGCCGCGTCATCGAAGCCTTGGCCAGGTCGTAGAAGAGGCTGCCGCGCACGTAGTGGCCTCGGTCCCAGAAAGTGGTGGTGACGATCAGCCCCTTCTTCCGCCGCACCATCAGCGGCGCGGCGCAGCGGCTGGCCAGCAGGTGGTTGCGCACGCCGCGGTCGAACATCGAGTCCCAGTTGGACAACGGGTGCTCCCAGAACGGCGCCTCGAACACGCCGTTGAAGGTCTCGTGCCCACCCCAGGCGTTGTTCACCAGAAGATCGATGCGGCCCGCCTCGCGCTCCACCCGGGCGAAGAGCGCGGCGACCTCCTCTTCGTTGGTATGGTCGCAGCGCACCGCAATGCCGCGCCCACCCATGCGCGAGACCTCGTCCGCCGTGTCGTCGATGCTGCCGGGCACCGCCGCCATGTCGGAAAGGGCCAGCAACTGGCCGTAGGTGTCGGCGGGCCGCTCGCGCGTGCTGCGCCCGGTGACGTACACGGTGGCGCCGGCAGCGCCCAGTTCGATCGCTATGCCACGTCCCCCGCCACGGCTCGCGCCGGTCACGACCGCCACGCAGTCCTTCAGCGGCCGGCCTGGCGTCTTTTCTTCGTCGTTCATCCTGATGGCTCCTTTGATCCTTTTGCCTGAGAGCGGATGAAGATAGCCAGCGCTCAACCCGCCGTCTTGGAAGAACCCGAAACCGCCTGATCGAGGAACTCGGTCGGCGTGACGCCGCACAGCGCGCGGAACTCGTTGACCAGGTGCGACTGATCGTAGAAGCCACCCTCCAGCGCCACCTCGGCCCAGGCCGGCGAGGGCTGCTGCCGCAGCGCGCGCAGGCAGCCGTGCATGCGCGCAAGACGGCTCCAGGCGCGCGGCGAGAGTCCCACGTGGGCATGGAAGAGCTGCTGCAGGCGCCGCTCGCCCACGCCGACGGCGGCCGCCACCTCGCGCAACGGGCGCCGCCCATCGGCGTCTGCAATGAGCTGCGCCGCTCGGATGGCGGCAGCGTTGCCCCCGGCATCGCCGTCGCGGAGCCTGCGCAGCAGCACGGCCTGCAGCAGCGCCACCCGCGCCGCATCGTCGCGCGCTTCGGTCATGCGTTCGAGCAACCCCACGCCTTCGCCCTGCCAGAGCTCGTCGAGATGCACCGCCGTGCCGCCGATCTCCCCGGCCGGCAGTCCCAGCAGCGCGTCGGCGGCACCGGGGCGGAGGGTGACGGAAAGGCCCTCCACCTTCCGCCGCATGCGCAACACGACCGGCGTGGTCGAGGCGCCGATGGCCTCCACCGCCTGCCCCTGCTCGTCCCCGACGAAGGGCGCATCGCCGAAGTTGAAGATCAGCCGCACGGCGCCGTCAGGCAGCACGCGCTCGCGTACCTCGTGGCCGTCGGCCAGGTTCTCGCGACACAGCATGAGGTGCGAGACATGCCCGCGCAGCGCGGCCGCGACCGGAAATGCGCGCAGCGTGCCGGCAGGCGCGCCCGACTCCGGCCCGTGCAGCGGGTCGTCGTCGAGCCGGAGGAAGAGGCGGTCGGCCATCGGGTCCGATTGTCGGGAAAACCGGCCAGGGCATGCCCGAAAATCTCCGACTCAGCCCCTCCGAATCGAATGCCTTCCGCCCTGCCCGTTCTCTACTCGTTCCGCCGCTGCCCCTATGCGATGCGGGCGCGCCTCGCGCTGGTAGCCAGCGGACAGCAATGCGAGCTGCGCGAGGTGGCACTGAAGAACAAGCCGGCCGAGATGCTCGCGGCCTCGCCCAAGGGCACGGTGCCGGTGCTGATCGCGGAAGACGGATCGGTGCTGGAGCAGAGCCTCGACGTGATGCTGTGGGCCCTGCGCCGCGACGACCCGCTGCGCTGGCTGCAGCCCGACACGGGCACCCTGCAGGACATCCTGGCGCTGGTCGCGAGGTGCGACGACGAGTTCAAGCCCCAGCTCGACCGTTACAAGTACCCCGACCGGCATGCGGACGGCGGCGAGCCGGCGCGCGAGTGCGGCGCTGCCTTCCTGCACGACCTGGAAGCCCGGCTGTCGGCATCGCCGCATCTGGCCGGCGCCCATTCGACGCTGGCCGATGCCGCACTCATGCCCTTCGTGCGCCAGTTCGCGATGGTCGACACGGCATGGTTCGACGCCCAGCCCTGGCCGCGCCTGCAGGCCTGGCTGTCGAGCTGGACCGCCTCCGAGCTCTTCGAGCGCGTCATGCACAAGTACGAGCCCTGGAAGCCGGGCGAGGCCGGCGTGCTCTTCCCTCCTTCGCGCTAGGCAGCCATCGCCGCCACCGAGGCCCGCTGGATGCATTCCACGAAATGCTGCGCGGCCGGGGTCAGCAGCTGCCCGCGCCGCTTGATGACGCAGACGTTCAGCACAGGCAGTTCTTCCTCGATCTCCACGCGGCTGATGCCGTGGCGCTTGAAGGTCAGCGTGGCCAGCGGCTCGACGAACAGGCCGACCAGGTCCATCTGCCCCACCAGCGCCAGCGCCACGGTGACGGATTGCCCCTGTATCACCCGCGCGGGCGGCGGCAGCCCCAGCGGCAGCAGCGGCGACACGGCCTCGCGGCCGCTGAAGTGGTCGTCGCCCGGAAGAATCCATTCGGCCTTGTAGAGATCGCGTATCGAGCGGCTCGCGCGCAGCGGGTGGCGCTCGCGCAGGCCCACCACCAGCTTCACCGGGAAGAGCTCCATCGCCTCGAACTGCGGATCGAGCCGGCCGGGCACCACGTGCGCCACTGCGAAGTCGAGCGAGCCCTCGCGCAGGCGGGCCAGCATCCAGGGCAGCACTGTTTCGCTGAACTGCACGTCGACGGCAGGCAGCCGGGCGTGAAAGTCCTTGAACGCGGCCGGCAGCACGGTGAGCGCGAAGGAGGTGCTGACGGCCAGGGAGACCTTGCCGGTGAGCCCGTCGCGGATCTGCGCGATCTCGTCGCGGGCGCGCTGCATGTCGGCCAGCAGCAGCCGGGCGCGCGGCGCGAAGGCCTTGCCGAATTCGGTGAGCTGCACGCCCTTGACGCTGCGCTCCACCAGCGGCGCGCCGACTTCGCGCTCCAGTTCGCGCACGATCTTGGTGACGGCCGGCTGCGAGATGCCCAGCACGCGAGCGGCGGCGCGGATGCTCAACTGCTCGACCACGGCCACGAAGGCATGCAGCTGGTTGGGTTTCATGAAAACCAAAAGTTATCTTCGACGCCCAATTATTGTCTTTTCATGACAGCAGTGAGTCTCTAGCATCCGGCGCGACCAGGCCCGTAGACCTTCGACCGACACCCGCGAAGACCCATTCCAAAAAAGCAATCCACAACTGGAGACACATGAGCACCCCAAGCAACCGGCCCGCGCCCTCCTCGTCCCCCGCCTCCCCTGCGCGCCGCCGCCAGACCATCGTGGCCACCACCATCGGCAACGGGCTGGAGTTCTTCGACTTCACCGTCTACGGTTTCCTGGCGCTCGTGATCGGCAAGCTGTTCTTCCCGACCTTCAGTTCCTACGGCCAGCTGCTGCTGACGGTGGCCAGCTTCGGCGTGGGCTTCATCATGCGGCCGCTGGGCGGCATCGTGATCGGCGCGTACGCCGACCGCGCGGGCCGCAAGAAGGCCATGACGCTCACCATCTTCCTGATGGCGCTGGGCTGCGCCATGATCGCCTTCACGCCCACCTACGCGTCGATCGGCGTGGCGGCGCCAATCGTCATCGTGCTGGCGCGGCTCATCCAGGGCTTCTCGGCCGGCGGCGAAGTGGGTGCATCGACCACGCTGCTGGTTGAGCACGCCACGCCGGCCAACCGCGGCTACATGGCGAGCTGGCAGTTCGCCAGCCAGGGCCTGGGCGTGATGCTCGGCGCCATCGTGGTGGGCCTCTTGACCTTCACGCTGCCGGCCGAATCGATGCAGAGCTGGGGCTGGCGCATTCCCTTCGTCATCGGCATGCTGATCGCGCCCGTGGGCATGTACATCCGCCGCCACCTGGAGGAATCGCTGCACATCTCGCCCCAGGAGGCCGCCGCGCCGCGCGAGAGCAGCCTGAAGATCGTCTGCACGCAGCACGGCAAGACGGTGCTGGCGGCCATTCTTTCGCTGGTCGGCGGCACCACGGCCGCGTATGTCGTGACCTTCTACATGCCGACCTACGCCGTGCGCGAGCTGGGCTTCACGCCATCGGTGGCGCTCTTCGGCGCGGCGCTCACCGGGCTGATCTCGTTCGCCTTCGCGCCCTTCGTCGGCAAGCTGTCGGACGTGGTGGGCCGCAAGACGCTGATCGTCTGGAGCCGCGTCGCGCTGGCGCTGCTGATCTACCCCGGCTTCCTGTGGCTCAACGCCTCGCCCACGCCCACGGTGCTTTTCGTGGTGCTCGGCGTGTTCAGCTTCGGGCTGGTGGTGCAGACGGTGCCGGGCATCACGATGCTGCCGGAGATGTTCCCGAAGGCGGTGCGCGCCAGCGGCATGTCGCTGGTGTACAGCGTGGGCGTGGCGCTCTTCGGCGGCTTCGCTCCTTTCATCAGCACCTGGCTGCTCAACGCCACGGGCAGCAAGCTCGCGCCGGCGTGGTACCTGGTGGCGATGACGGTGGTCTCGCTGCTGGGCCTGCTCTGGCTGCGCGACCACACGGGCCGCGACATCGACGCCGCGGGCGCCCACGCGAACCCAAACGCAAAGGCCTGACGGCCTTCACCATTCCAAGCACAGGAGTACCCACCTAATGCAAGTACAACCCACTGCCGCCACGCGGTTCTTCTCGGGCACGTACGTCGAGGCCCGCGCCAAGTTCCTGGAAGCCGCGGCGCAGCGCGGCGCCGCCGTCGAGTCCTTCGTGATGGAGGCGCACAGGGGCGCGCTCGGCGAAGAGCTGGCCACCGACGTCGCGCTGGTCGGCGCCATCGGCGCCAAGAAGGTGCTGCTGGTGAGTTCCGGCACGCACGGCCCCGAAGGCTTCTGCGGCTCGGGCACGCAGATCGCCACGCTCAACGATGCGGACCTGCTCTCGCGGCTGGAGCAGGCCGGCGTCTCGCTGCTGCTGGTGCACGCGATCAACCCGCACGGCTTCTCGCACCTGCACCGCACGAACGAAGACAACATCGACCTGAACCGCAACCACATCGACTTCAATGCGCCGCTGCCGGTGAACGCCGAGTACGCCGAGGTCGAGCCCCTGGTGCTGACAGCCACCTGGCCGCCGACGCCCGCCGACGAAGCAGCCGTGGCCGCATACGTCGAGAAGCACGGCATGCGCGCCTTCCGCGCCGCCGTGACGCGCGGCCAGTACACCTCGCCCGACGGCCTGTTCTACGGCGGCACCGCGCCTTCGTGGAGCAACGCGACCATCCGCAAGATCCTGCGCAAGTACGCCGCCTCGGCCACGCACCTGGGCTGGATCGACGTGCACACCGGCCTGGGCCCCTACGGCCACGGCGAGAAGATCTACCCCGGCCGCAACACGCCCGAAGACCTGGCGCGCGCCCACGCATGGTGGGGCGCCGACGTGTTCGCGCCCTTCGCGGGCGACTCGGCCTCGGCCGACGTGTCGGGCCCGGTGATCTCCACCGCGTACGACGAATGCCCGAACGCCAGGATCGCGCCCATGGGCCTCGAGTTCGGCACCCTGCCCGACGGCGAAGTGCTGACCCGCCTGCGCGCCGACACCTGGCTGCGCCGCCACCCCGAGGCCCCCGAAGCACAGAAGCGCGAGATCCGCACGCGGCTGCGCGACGCCTTCTACTGCGACAACGACGAGTGGAAGGGAATGATCCTGGGGCAGACGCGGGTGGTGCTGCTGCAGACGCTGCAGGGGCTGAAAGCGAGCTGACCCCCAGTCTTCGCGCACTTCGCGTCGCTTCGGCCCCCCTTTTCAGGGGGCGACACCTGCGGCCCGGCAAAGCCGGTTCCGCGGTGTCTCGCGAAAAATCAAAACCTCAGCCGAAGTCCGGCGCGCGTTTCTCGCGCAGCGAGGCGACACCCTCGCGCACGTCGGCGCCGGCGAAGCCCATGAATTCGAGCGCCAGCGATGCATCGAAGGTCGGGCCGGCCTGGCGCAGCCAGTTGTTCAACGCGTACTTGGTGAAGCGGATGGCGCTCTGGCTGCCGGCTGCGAGGCGGTCGGCCACCTCGTAGGCGCGCGGCAGCAGGTCGGCTTCTTCCACCGCGAGCGACACGAGGCCGATGCGCTCGGCCTCCTCGCCGCTCACCGGCTCGCAAAGCAGCAGGTGGTACTTGGCCTTGGCCATGCCGCACAAAAGCGGCCAGACGATGGCCGCGTGGTCGCCCGCTGCCACGCCCAGGCGGGTGTGGCCGTCGACGATCTTCGCGTTCTTCGCGGCGATGGAGATGTCGGCCAGCAGCCCGGCCACCAGGCCCGCGCCCACCGCCGGGCCGTGCATGGCGCTCACGATGGGCTTGTCGCAATTGACGATGTTGTAGACGAGGTCGCGCGCCTCGCGCCACACGCGCTGGCGCACCGCGTCGTCGGTGGTCATGTCCTGCACCATGGCTAGGTCGCCGCCGCCCGAGAAGCCCAGCCCCTCGCCCCGCAGCACCGCGCAGCGCACGCTGTCGTCGGCCGACACGTCGCGCCAAATCTCGGCGAGTTCGCGATGCCCGTCATGGCCCGCCGTGGGCAGCTTGCCGTTGGCCGCCAGCATCCGGATGTCGAGCACCGCGCCGTTCGCCCCACGGCGCTCGATGGCGAGGGTCCTGTAGCGGGCGGCGTAGTCCATGGCGAGTGTCTCTTCCGGTTGTTCGCTTATTTTTTCGCGGCCACTTCGCGGCAGCGCTGCACGTTCGCGTCGAAGCGCGAGGCCAGGCCCGGCTCGCACTCGTCGGACGGCGTGAGCCTGCACATGCCGACCACAGCGTAGTCCATCACCGCCGCCGTGCACATCGGGTATGCAGCGAGCTCGGGATTGGCCTTGCTCTTGAAGCCCCAGCGCTCCGAGAACTCCAGCGTGCGGACCATCGCGCCGTGGAAGAAGCTGCGGTCCTTGGCGGCGATGGCTGCCTCCATGCGGGGCAGCTCCTCGTTCAGGTAGCCGACCGAGTCGAGCGGAAAGCCCGACGGGTCCTGCTGTGCAGTGGCGAAGGATGCGGCGAGCACGAGGGGCAAGGCCGCGAGAGCGCGCAGAACGGGGGAAGTCGCGCGGCGTTGGGAAGTGCGGTGAAGGTGCATGGCCCCGAATTCTGCAACGTTTTGAAGCATTTCCGAACCCGCCGCGATGCGCGGGCACCACGCCGTCCGGCTTCGCTAGCGGCCCTTCTTCTGCTTGTCGAATTTGCGCCAGTACTGGAACTCGTCCTCGTGCACCTCGAGGTCGATCTCCGAAACGCGCGCCTGCAGCCGCTCCTGCACCTCGGCCACCGCCCGGTTGTAGACCAGCGGCCCGATCTCCTCGAGAAAGAAGCCCAGCAGCGCGCCGGCCGCGACATTGCCGATGGGCTCGTCCATGTTCTCGCGGAAATAGCGCTCGATGGAGGTGATGGCCTGCTGGCGGGCTTCCTTCGGGATCTCGATGGTCATGACGAAGAACTTATGAATGGGATCAATCGATTGTGCCGGCCTCAGGCTTGGCGACGAATCCGCGCTCCACGTCCCCGCGGAAGCCAACGGATTCGTAGAGGCCATGCGCTTCCTCGCGCGCAACGCCAGAAAGCAGGAGCACCTTGCAGCAACCCTGCTGCCAAGCCAGCTCGAGCGCATGCCGCAGCACCAGCCGGGCCAGCCCGCGCCGGCGGAAGGCGCCGGCCGTGATGACGTGTTCGATCACGCCGATGCGCCGCCCGCCGCTGGCCATGTTCGGAATGGTCGCGAGCATGCAGGTCGCGCCGAGCATGCCTTCGATTTCGGCGACGACGACACAGGCATACGGGTCTTCCACGATGCCGCGCCACAGGCGCTGCGCCTCGCCGGGCGAGAGCACCGGATCATTTGGACGGAGCTCCGCATACAGCACCTGCACCGCAGGCAGGTCGGCCATGGCGGCGGCTCGGATAAGGGGCGTCTGCGTCGTGTTCATGACTGGCTTGAGCTGGTGGCCCCCGCATTCTTGCCGCATACGGCGTCCCGCCCTTCGCTACCATGCGCGCTCACAACAACACCGGAGACACACACCATGAAGTTCCGCCCTGCCACCTTCGCGGCACTCGCGGCCCTGGCCGCCCTCGTCGGCTGCACGAACCTCACTCCCACCGTGCCGCAGCGCCAGCTGATGCTGGTGGCCAACGACGAAAAGCAGTCGTGGAACGATGCCGGCGCGGTGATCCTCGGCCCGATGGGACGCGACACGGTGCAGGTGCTGGACATCGGCACCGATCCGCTCGCTCCCAAGGTGCTCGGCACGCTGCAGCTGGACAACACCATCGCCGGCCCGCCGACCAACCTCGCGATCACGCCCGGCGAGACGCTGGCGCTGGTCGCCAACTCGCTCAACGTGGTCGAGGAGAACGGCGCGCGCAAGCAGGTGCCCGACAACCGGCTCTTCGTGATCGACCTGACCGCCACGCCGCCCAAGCTGCTCGACACGCTGCAGGTGGGCAGGCAGCCCTCTGGCCTGTCGATCAACCGCGCGGGCGACCTAGCGCTGGTGGCCAACCGCGCCGACAACTCGGTGAGCGTGCTGCGCATCGCGGGCAAGAAGGTGACGCTGGTCGACACGGTGGCCATGGGCGACTCGGTGGCGCACGTGCGCTTCACGCCCGACGGCAAGCGCGCGCTGGCGGCCAAGTTTCCGAGCCACAAGATCGCGCTGCTCGACGTGAACGGCGAGAAGGTCAGCTACAACAAGGTCGACCTCGCCGCCGGCCTGTGGCCCTACAACGTCGACGTGACGCCCGACGGCAAGCTCGCGCTGACCGCCGACAACGGCAACTCGGGCGCTTCCGACGGACAGGTCGACACGGTCAGCGTGATCGACCTGGAAGCCGCGCCGCCGCGCGTGATCGACAAGGTGGTGGTCGGCGACGGCCCGGAGGGCCTGGCCGTGAGCCCGACCGGCCGGCACGCGGTGGCCGTGATCCTCCGCGGCAGCAACGCAGCGAAGAACGCCTACTTCTACAACCGCAACGGCTCGGTGGTGCTGCTGAAGATCGACGGCAAGAAGGTCACGCGCGCCAACGAGGTGGTGGTGCGCGGGCTGCCCGAGGGCGCGGTGTGGAGCGCTGATGGCCGGTATCTGTACGTGGGCAACTTCATCGACCAGGATGTCACGATCCTGCGGCTGGACGGGGATACGCTGGTACCGACGGGGAAGTCCTTTTCGCTGCAGGGCCACCCGGCAGCCATGCGCGGCGCCACGACACACTGACGAGACGAGACCGGGGCTGCCGCGCACGAATGAATCGGCTTTTCTTCGAGCCGTTAATCGAAGACTAAAAAATCGAAAGATAGGAAGAGGGAATTCATGTTGTTAGCTTCATCGAAACGTCTCTTGACGGTGGCGGTCTGTGTTCTGTCTTGTCTGGGAGGGCTTGCGAATGCAGGCCCCATCGACAATCCCAGCATTGTCAATACAAGCCTTCCGGGAAATCAGGCCATAGCCGGGCTCTCCAGCCTGGTTGCGAGCGGGAACGGGGAAAAGCTCTTGCACTGGATGGACTATCCCGCCGCGACCGGCTATGTACAACGCATCAGTTCTGCCGGGGTGCTTTCGCCGACAAAGATGGCGGTGCCGGTTTATTCATATGGCATCTCCACGGACCGCGTGGGGAACTTCACCGTCACTAGCGCAAACGCGAACATCACACTCTACGACCGCAACGGGAACATTCGAACAAGTTCATTCAGACCTCATCTCAATGCGAGTTCTGCCCTGACTAGCATGGACGCGGATGGCAATCTCTCGATTTTTTATTCGACCTCTGTCAACCAAACCTCGGCGCTTGCGCTCAGGCGTTTCACGGCTGCGGGGATTCCTCTGGGCAACGAAACCCAGGTCTTGGCTCCCATAGCAAACACCGTGAGCATCAACACCATGGTCAGTGATGCGGCCGGAAACATCACAGTGTCCTGGATTGTGGTGAACAATTCCTCGAGCAACAACCTGGCGCTCTACATGCAGCGCTTCAACAGTCAAGCGCAGCCGATCACCTCGCCAACGATCATTCCTTCGACGTTGCCAGGGGCACGAGACGGTGGGGTACTCGCCACAAGCCCGCAAGGTTCTTTCGTCATCGCATGGAACTCCACCCAAGACGGACTAAGCTGGGATTCCTACGTGCTGCGATTCAATGCGTCGGGCTACGCTGTTGGATCGCCCATCCGGCTGAATCAGACGACGCAGCAGTCAAGTCCTCAGGCCCATGTGAGCATGACCGAAGATGGCAGCTTCGTAGCAACCTGGAGAATGCAGGCGACACCTCCAGCAACGGGATACATCCTCTACGCCAGGCAATTCATGAGCGATGGCACTCCCATCGGCAACGAGTTCCAGGTAGATCCTGGTTTCGCCAACGTGTTCTATGCGAACTCTGCAATCGACAAAGCAGGCAACTTCACCATCGCATGGACAGCAGCTAACCAACCTGTCAGCGACTATGACGTGAAGATGCGGTCGTACAAGCTTGACACCCAGCCTGCGATCACCTCCTTGACCAATGGCCAGCCAGCACAAGGGCTTGCCGGCGGCACTGGCAGTTGGAAGTACTTCAAGGTCACCGTCCCCCCCGGCGCGACACAAATGAATGTCAGCATGGCCGGCCCCGCCGGAGGAGATGGAGACATGTACATCCGTTTCGGTGGACTGCCCAGCGCGACCGCTTGGGACATTCGTCCCTACGTGAACGGCAGTAACGAGGTGGCAAACATCAACAACCCGCCGCCTAGCGATTTCTACATCGCCATCTACGGATATGCCGCCTATTCGGGAGTCAGCCTGAACGTGAGTTACTACTGACACGTCGTCGGTACACTCCCGCTCCCATGACACGACCATCCCGACCTCTCCGCACCCTCGAACGCGGCATCCTCTGCCTAGTGATCGGCGCCGCCGTCCTGCTGGGGCCGCGCTTCCTGCAGGGCACGCGCTGGTTCGAGATGGTGGCGGGGGCCTATCTGGTGGGCTGGTTCGCGGTGGTGCTGGGGGTGGTGCTGATCGTGGTCGAGTTGCTGAAGCTGGGCAGGAAGCGTCAGTAGGGCCCGTTGAGGCGGCGGCACCCGCCGCCTGGTCGGTCCGGCAAACTGCAGAGAAATCCTGAGGCATCCAATGGCACTCACCCGCGACAACTGGCCTGGCCGACCGGCCATTCAGGCCTCGCTGACTGCACAGTTCACTCTGCCGCCCCTGCCCCCGCCGATCCAGGAGTGGTTCGCTTGGTGCCGCAGGGTGGAGGCGCAATCCCTGATGCTGGACGAGACGGATTGGCGCGACGGCTGGCGCGGCGAGCTCACGGGCTCGGGCGCTTTCGATGAGCCTGGCCTGATGGCGCAAATGGAGGGCTACCGTTTCATCCTGGACCAGGCGGCCAGCACGCCGGAACATCTGGTGTGGAGCGACGCCGTGGCCAAGGGCCAATGGCAGCCGCATTGGGTGGTCCTGCACACTGCGGACGGCGATCCGTTGATCGGCGACATCAGCAAGCCCGAAGTACCCGTCCTCTGGGACTGGCATGGAAGCGGACGCTGGTCGCCGCAGCAGCTGTTCCCGAATCTTCGAATGCTGATGGAGCGCATCGAGGTCGATGTGCCGGTTCTGCCGGACGGCATTGCGTCAACGGTCCCCTTCTACACGGTGCACCTGACGGATCTGGGCACTCAGCCCTTGCAGGTGCTGACCGCGCTCAAGGCGCTTTCGAACTACAGGCACCTGGCGGGCGCAGCCCTGTTGAAGCTCAAGCATCAGCTGCCGTTGGAGTTGTTGGCCGACAACCCAAGCGTCGCGGCGAAAGACTACTTGGTCCAGCGCTTCGAGGCGCTTGGCGCCCGGGTGACGGTCGTCGAACGGGGCCTGTGAACAGCCGGGCAGCCGGGCCGTATCAAGCCTTCTTGCCGCGCATCTTGCCGATCAGTTCCACGACCACCAGCACGATCGCACCGGCCACGAGGCCCACGCCCGCATTCACGCCCATCGAGCCCAGCGTGCCGAACACGCCGCCCGTGGCCTTGGCCCAGTCTTCGACCGCGTGGCCCAGCGCCGGCACGCCGTGCACGAGGATGCCGCCGCCCACGAGGAACATCGCGGCCGTGCCGGCCACCGACAGCGCCTTCATGAGCCACGGCGCCGCGGCCAGGATGCCGCGGCCCAGGGCTTGCGCGCCCGCGCTCGCACGCTGGCTCAGATAGAGGCCGGCGTCGTCGAGCTTCACGATGCCGGCCACGAGGCCGTAGACGCCGATGGTCATGATGAGCGCGATGCCCACAAGCACGGTCAGCTGCGTGGTGAAGGGCTGGCCCTGCACGGTGCCCAGCGTGATGGCGATGATCTCGGCCGAGAGAATGAAGTCGGTGCGCACGGCGCCCTTGATCTTGTCCTTCTCCATCGCGACCACGTCGACCGAGGCGTCGGCCATGGCCTTCTCGTGGCGTTGCGTGTCGGTGTCGTGTTCTTCCTTGTGCAGGAACTTGTGCGCCAGCTTCTCGGCGCCTTCGAAGCAGAGGAATGCACCGCCGATCATCAGCAGCGGCGTCACCAGCCAGGGCAGCCAGGTGCCGATGGCAAGCGCGGCCGGCACGAGGATGGCCTTGTTGACGAAGGAGCCCTTGCACACGGCCCACACCACCGGGATCTCGCGCTCGGCCTTGACGCCGGTGACCTGCTGCGCGTTGAGCGCGAGGTCGTCGCCCAGGACGCCGGCCGTCTTCTTGGCGGCTACCTTGGTGAGGACCGATACGTCGTCGAGAACGGTGGCGATGTCGTCGAGCAGCAGGAGCAGGCTGGAGGCCATGGGCAGGATTCGGGCTGAAAAAGAAGCGGCGAGCTTATCCGCAGCCGGGTTGCGCCCCGGCAATACCCGTACGCCGGCGCCGCCCTGGCCCTCAGAACGCGCTCAGAGCGCGCTCAGCGCAATGGCCAGCATGGCCGCCAGCGAGGCGCCGAAGAGCGCCAGGCCCACGCGGCGTCGGCGATGCGTGAGCATCCACAGCGCCACGCCCGAGATCGACAGGAAGATCAGGCTGCCGGCCAGCGTGTCGACCAGTAGGATCCACGGCAGCGGCATGGCGCCGCCCTTGTGCATGTTGGTGAGCGTGGCCACGATGCCGTTGTGCGTGGTGGTAACGCCCACCGAGCGGTTGCCCTGCCAGTACTCGGCCTGGACGATCTCGCTGGGACCGCCGAAGTTGAAGATCCAGTGCGCCGGCTGCGTGAGCGCGGGCGCGTTCTTGTCGCTCTTGTCGGCCCATGCGACGGGCTTGGCGGGCTCGATGCGGCTGGAACTGGGCGGGCCGCTCATGCGCAGCGCCTCCTGCAGCCAGCGGCTCATGGCCTCGGGCGTTTCCGGCGCCGGATCGGGCAGCGAAAGCTGGGCGCGCGTGCGTTCCTGGGCCTGCGGCAGCTTCATCACGTTGCGATGGTTGAGCCAGATGCCGCTGAAGCCGAACAGCAGCCCCAGCACCGCGCCCCAGAGGCCGAACCAGCCGTGGGTGCGGCGAATCCACTGCACGGCGGCCGTGCGGCGCTGGTGCGAACGCACGCGCGCGGCGTGGCCCAGGGTGTTGCTGCCGGCGGCGTCCATGTCAGGCCACGGCGCGCTTCAGCCGGATCTCTTCGACGCGCACGGTGCCGAAAGCGGTGGTCTTGGCGGTCTTCATCTCGCGCTTGAAACCCGCGAGTTCGTGGAAACGCATGGCGCGTTCGTTGCGGATCGGCACCCAGATGGTGACCGTCGTGCAGCCCTCTTCCTCCAGGCCTTCGCGCGCGGCGTCCCAGAGGGCCACGCCCGCGCCCTTGCCCCAGTGCTCGGGCTTGACGTAGATGGCCCAGATCTCGCCGGTGGTGGGCGGCGTCTTGGGGTCGCGCGAGCGGTCGAAACCGACGAAGCCGACGATCTCGCTGCCCGACACGGCCACCCACACCTGCGGCTCGCTGTATTCGATGGCCTCGCGCCACTTGGCTTCGCGGCTGGCCGGGGCCAGGGTGCGCAGCTCTTCCTCGGGCAGGATGCCCTCGTAGGCCGCCTTGACGGCGATAGCGTGGATTTCTGCGACGGCCTTGGCGTCGCGCAGGGTCGCGGGGCGAACTTCGTAATCTGACATGAATGCGGGAAATCGAATGGAACCGCATATTGTCGCCGCACCGCTAAACTGCACGCCGCATTGCCGCAACAACCGGAGAAATCGACATGGCCAAGGGTCAGCAACGCAGCAACAAGGAAGCGAAGAAACCGAAGAAGGACAGCTCGCCGCCCAAGCCCGTGAACACCGGCGGCGGCTTCGAGCCGGTCCGCACGGTCACGACCGAGGTCATTCCCCGCGGCAAGCTCAAGAACAAGTGATGAGCGAAGCGCCAGCGCCCGCCCCCAGGCCCCAGCCGCGCAACCCGCTGCACGGGGTCACCCTGGAGGCCATCGTGACGGCGCTGGCCGATTACTACGGATGGGAGCACCTAAGCGAGCTCGTTCCCATCCGCTGCTTCACGCTCGACCCGAGCGTGAGCTCCAGCCTCAAGTTCCTGCGCAAGACGCCATGGGCGCGCGAGAAAGTCGAGAGCCTTTACCTCTTCATGCTGCGCGAGCAACGCCGCGAGCAGCAACAACAACAGCAGCAACAGCCATGAAGGTCCGGATCGAGCCTTCGGGCCTCGACTTCGAGACCGACGCCGAAACCACCCTTTTGAAGGCCGCCGAGGCCGCCGGCATCGAACTGCCGAGCTCGTGCCGCAACGGCACCTGCCGCACCTGCATCTGCCTGCGGCTCGCAGGCGAAACCCGCCACATCATCGAATGGCCCGGCCTGAGCGCCGAGGAAAAGGCCGAGGGCTGGATCCTGCCCTGCGTGGCGCAGGCGCTCGGCGACATCACGCTCGAAGTGCCGGGCGCGCGCGCCCTGTTTGCAGACTAGGCGCTCGGCGGCCTGACCGAAGGCGCGGCCACCACCAGCCGGTCGCGGTGCGCCAGCGAGGGGAAGATCCTGAACCAGCTCAGCGCGACCAGCATCGTGCCCACGCCGCCCACCACCACCGAGCCGACCGGCCCGAGCAGCGCCGCCGTGGCGCCCGATTCGAACTCGCCGAGCTGGTTGCTCGCGCCGATGAAGATCGAGTTGACCGCGCTCACACGCCCGCGCATGGCGTCGGGCGTTTCCAGCTGCACCAGCGTCTGGCGGATCACCACGTTGACCATGTCGGCGCCGCCGGAGACCGCAAGCGCGATCAGCGAGACGACGAAGCTCTTCGAGATGCCGAACACCACCATGCACAGACCGAAGAGCCCGACGGCCAGCAGCAGCGTGCGCCCCACGTTGCGCTCCACCGGCCTGCGCGTGAGCGCGATCGACATCACCAGCGCGCCCACGGCCGGCGCGCTGCGCAGCAGGCCGAGCCCCCAGGGGCCGGTGTGCAGGATGTCCTTGGCATAGATCGGCAACAGCGCCACCGCGCCGCCCAGCAGCACGGCGAACAGGTCGAGCGAGACGGCGCCGAGCACCGGCTTGCGCTTCCAGATGAAATCGACGCCCGCGAACACCGTGGCCAGCGTCACCGGTTCGCGCGCGGCCGGCGTGTAGGCGTAGCGCAGCCGCAGCACCAGCGCGCAGGCGACGGCGAAGAAGACCACGCTGGCGCCATACACCACCGCCATGCCCGCCACGAACAGCAGGCCGCCCAGGGCCGGCCCGCCGATGATCGCGCCCTGCATGCCCGCCGAGCTGAAGGCCATCGCGCGCGACAGCATCGAAGGCGGCACCAGCAGCGGCGTCAGCGCCTGCTGCGCCGGCATCTGGAATGCCCGCACCGCGCCCAGCACCAGCGACAGGCCCAGCAGCAGGCCGCGCGTGTCGTCCTTCTCGAGCACCGCCAGCAGCAGCACCAACGCCACCAGCCCCTGCACGGCGAAGCAGGCCGCCACGATGCGCCCGCGATGGTGGCGGTCGACGACGTGGCCGGCCAGCAGCGCCAGCACCAGCGCGGGCACGAACTGGTAGAGGCCGACCAGCCCCAGGTCCCAGGCGCTTCCGGTGAGCTCGTACATGTGCCAGCCGATGGCCACCAGCAGCATCTGCGAGGCGGCGGTGCCGAACAGGCGCGCCGTCCACATCTGCATGAACGGGCGCTCGCGCGTCAGGTCGGAGAAGCTGGGGGGAGGAACGGCGGCGCCCTGCTGGGCGGTTGAGGCGTCGGGAGAGGGAGAAGCGGAAGCTGGGGCGGGGCCGGACATTCGTCCGAGGATAGCCGAGGCCGGATGAGCGGGGCATGAGTGGGGCATGAGTGGAGCGTGAGCGGGACATGAGGGACCGCGCGGCGCTGTCTACACTCGGCGGCTCCCATGACCGCCCCTCCGCCGCTGCAACCCGTTCACGACGACGCCCACCTGCTGGTGCTCGACAAGCCCGCCGGCCTGCTCTGCGTGCCCGGCCGTGGCGAGGACAAGCAGGACTGCCTGAGCGCGCGCGCCGTGCGGCAGTGGCCCGACGCGCTCATCGTGCACCGCCTCGACATGGCCACCAGCGGACTGGTGGTGATGGCGCGGGGCATCGAGATGCAGCGCGCGCTGAGCGCCGAATTCGCCGAACGCAGGGTGCACAAGCGCTATGAAGCCGTCGTCGACGGCGAAATGCCGCTGCGAGAGGATTGGTCGGTGATCGACGCGCCCCTGATGGCCGACTGGCCGCGTCGCCCCTTGCAGAAGATCGACCCTGCCGGCAAGCCCAGCGTCACGCGATGGAAGGCGCTTTCAGTGCTGCCTGGAGAGCCCGCCGCCACGCACGTGCTGCTGGAGCCCCTGACGGGCCGCTCACATCAACTGCGGGTACACCTGCTGTCGATCGGCCATCCGATCCTGGGCGATGCGCTGTACGGCGATGCCGCACTGCAGGCGCGTGCACCGCGGTTGATGCTGCATGCGAGCGAGCTGGGGTTCGTGCATCCGGCGACGGGGCAAGAGCTTCGCTTCGAGCGGCCCTCCGGATTCGCCTGACGCTCCGCCCGTTCGTTCGATCGATCGATCCTAGATTGCGCTACAAACGCCGCGGTTTGCGTCGTTGCCGCTGCCGCTCAGCCGCCCTTGACGACCAGCACCGGCATGTTCGCGTCCTGCAGCACGCGCTGCGTCACGCTGCCCAGCAGCAGTTTCTCGATGCCGCTACGGCCGTGGGAGCCCATCACGATCAGGTCGGCCGCGATGGCGATGGCCGTGTCGACGATGCCTTCGTGCACCACGTGGCCGTCGATCACGCGCTGGTCGCTGTGAAGGCCCTCGGCCGCGAGCGCCGCCACGCCGCGCGCCAGTGCGGCATTGGCACTGGCAGTGGCCGCCGCGAGGTATTCGTTCTGGCCGAGCGCGTAGTCTGCGCCCACGCCGATGAAGGGGTAGTTGTCGATCACGTGGATCAGCGTGATGCGGCTACCGAAGGCCAGCGCGAGGCCGCTGGCCTTGCTGACGGCGAGCATGGAAGTTTCGGAGCCGTCGATCGGAACCAGGATGTGATTGAACATGGCGGGACCTCGCTTTCGTTCGCAGACAGACTCGGTCCATACCGGACCGGGGCCCCGAATTTAACCGCTGTTGCTCGGCGCGGGCTGTAGGACTCGTACCAGCAAGGGCAAGCCCCGGTATTGCAGGGCGTCAATCCCCCTGGAAACCCTCTGCCCGGCAGGTGATCACCAGCGTGTCGCGCCAGCCTTCGCCGCCCTCTTCGAGCGGCTGGATCGGCGTCGACTCGTGGATCACGCGCGCGTCGTCGAGCAGCAGCAGCGTCCACGGCTCGGTCATCGTGAAGCGCTCGCCGCGACGCCCGTTGGCCTCGAACACGCGCGTCTCGCCGCCCTTGATGCCGTGCCGGCCTACGAGCGCCACCGCCACGAGGTCCACACCATCGCGGTGCGCACCCTCGGGCGTGGGGCGGCCGATGCCGCCGGCGGTGTCGATGCGGAACTGGTGCGCTTCCACGTACCAGCGCTGCGCCGAACCGCGCATCTCGCTGCTGGCCCTGCCGAGCTGCTGCAGCAGCCGCTGCCACACGGGCTGAGCAACGGTGCCCTCGAGCATCGGCGCGAACCAACGCTGCATGCCGCCGTGCAGCGCGTTGTATTCGACCGGCTGCCAGTGCGCGCGATGCGGCACCTGCGCCAGCGTGGCCTGCTCGTCGGCCTCGACCGTGAAGCAGGCATGGCGGCGCGTACGGTAGCGGCCGCCGTCCTTCAGGTAGTCGTCGGGCGGGAGATCGTTCCAGTCGGCGTGCAGTGCCTCGAGCTGCGAGATCGGAACGCCGAGCCATTCGCTGACGCCCTGCGGGCTCAGCACGGCATAGCCCTGGTCGCGCAGCGCGGCGGGCAACTCGGCCGGGGCGATGAACGGAGGAGCGAAGGCGGCGGTGGTCACTGGGCGCTGACCTTCACGTCCTTCCAGAACGCGACGCGGTCGCGGATCTCTTCGGCTTCGGGCTTCGGATCGGCGTAGTACCAGGCGGCATCGGTGTTGAGTTCGCCGTTGACCAGGAGCGAGTAGTAGCTCGCGGTACCCTTCCAGGGGCAGGTGGATCTGTGGTTGCTGAAGGTGACGAAGTCGCGGTTGAGCGAGTTCATCGGGAAGTAATGGTTGCCTTCGACGAGGACGGTGTCGTCGCTTTCGGCGATGGTTACGCCGTTCCAGGTTGCTTTCATGGTGCTTGGGGTCTCCGGGGGCGGCCGGGTGCCGCTTTCGAGGGATATTGTGCCGTTGCTGCGGGGTTGGGCTTCTTTGGCTTCTATCTACCCTGTAGAGGGTTTGGATTCTGGAGCCGGGGGCCGGCTTCACTTTCGTTGGCCTTGCCTCGGTGGGGCGCTGTTGGGTGATTGCTTCCCGAGGCCGAGTCCCGGCCCCGGGAAGCAAACCCCTCACAAGGCTAAGCAGCAAGCCAATGAACGCTGAAGAGCCTCTCAGGATCAGTCCAAACCGCCCCAGGCCGAAACCCAGCCCTCACAGCCAGCCCCCGAAGCCCTTCCACAGTGAACTTGTGCGAGTACTCGGTATGGATAGTCTCCCCTTCGGCAAACCCGAACACTTGCCCGTTCAGGCAAACGCTCTGATCCCGCCGGCTCACAAGGTGCATCTCGATCCTCTGCCGAGGCGCGTTGTAGAACGCCGCATGCGAGAACCCATCGAGATCGAAGTCGGCATCCAGTTCCGCATTCGCACGCCGCAACAGATTGAGGTTGAACTCCGCAGTCACCCCCTGTGCATCGTTGTACGCAGCATGCAGCCGCGCCGGATCCTTCACCAGATCGACCCCGATCAGCAACCCGCCCCCGCGCAGCATCCGCGCAGCCAGCTGCAGGAAGGCCAGCGCCTCGTCAGGCTCGAAGTTCCCGATGGTCGAGCCCGGAAAGAACCCAACCCGGCGACCGGAGCCAGCCATCGGCGCGGGCAGCACCAACGGCATCGTGTAGTCCGCAGCGATGGGCTGCACCACCAGCTCCGGATAGTCCGCCTTCAGCCGCGCGGCCGCCGCCTCCAGGTGCTCACCCGAAATGTCGATGGGCAGGTAGCGCTTGGGCGTTTCCAGTGCATCGAGAAGCAGCCGCACCTTGGTGAGCGACCCCGCGCCGAACTCGACGATCTCCGCGTTCGGCCCGATCTGCCCGGCGATCTCGCCGGCGCACTCGCCGAGGATGCGCAGTTCGGTGCGCGTCGGGTAGTACTCGGGCAGCTCGCAGATGCGGTCGAACAGCTGCGAGCCGGCCACGTCGTAGAAGAATTTCGGCGAGATGCTGCGCGGCGAGCGCGCGAGCCCCGCCTGCATCTCGCGGCCGAACTCCGACAGGGGCGGCGTCGCAGCCGCCGCTTGCGAGGGCGAGGCTGCCGGCTTCTGCCGCGCCTTCGCGGGCACGAAGGACGACAGCGAGGACGAGGAAATTGGATTGCGCATGATCAGAGGTCTTTCGCGAGCCGCAGCCCCGTGAACTGCCAGCGCGCCGCCGGCGGGAAGAAGTTGCGATAGCTGGGCCGCGCATGCCCGGCCGGCGTGGCGACGCTGCTGCCGCGCAGCACCAGTTGCCCCACCATGAACTTTCCGTTGTATTCGGCCGCGATGCCCGCCAGCGGCCTGAAGCCCGGATACGGGTCGTACGAGGACCGCGTCCACTGCCAGACGTGCCCCGTCATCTGCGAGATGCCCGGCGCGTCGTATGCGGCCTCCCATTCGAACTCGGTCGGCAGCCGCGCGCCGGCCCATTCGGCGTATGCGGCGGCCTCGTAGAAGCTGAGCTGCGACACGGGTGCATCCGCCTCCATCGGCCGCACGCCGTGCAGGCCGAACACATGCCAGCCGCCGGCGCTCTGCGGCGACGAAGACCCGGCGAAGCGCAGCCTCGGATCGTCCTGCGCCAGCCAGCAGGCCGGATGCCGCCAGCCGTTGGCCTGCACCGCGGCCCAGCCGTCGGACAGCCACAGCTCGGGCCGCTGGTAGCCGCCGTCCGCGATGAACTGGGCGTAGTCGCCGCAGTTCACGAGGCGATCGGCTATCGCGTAGGGCTGCAGCAGCGCGCGGTGGCGCGGCGTCTCGTTGTCGAAGGAAAAGCCCGTGCCGTTGTGTCCCACCTCGACCATGCCGCCGGGCTGCTCGATCCAGCGCATCGCGGGCGGCACGGCGGCAAGGCGCAACGCGGGCCCGCCGGCCGGCTTGTAGGCGGGCAGCATGGGGTTGCACGAGAACGCATGAAGGATGTCGGTGAGCAGCAGCTCCTGGTGCTGCTGCTCGTGGTTCAGGCCCAGCGTGACGATGGGCTCGATCACGGTCCAGTCGAAGCCGCCGTCCTCGAGCAGCGCCACCACCGCCTCGTCCACATGGCGGCGGTATTCGTGCACCTCCTCCAGCGAGGGCCGCGTGAGCAGGCCGCGCTGCGGGCGCGGATGGCGCGGGCCGAGCGCCTCGTAGTACGAGTTGAAGAGATAGAGGAAGCGCGCGTCGAAAGGCTGGTAGCCGCCGGCATGCGGCTGCAGCAGCACGCTTTCGAAGAACCAGGTGGTGTGCGCGAGGTGCCACTTGGTGGGGCTCGCGTCGGGCATGGACTGAATGCACTGGTCTTCGGCGGAAAGCGGGGCGGCAAGCGCCAGGCTCGTGGCGCGCACCTCGCGGAACCTGTCGCGCAGCGCGCCCGCCGCCTGAGTGATCGGCCGGGAAAGCGTCATGGAATCTCCAGTCGGGTCAGCCGCAAGTTGTAGCCCATCCGGGTCGCGGCGGCGCGTAGGACAAAACGCCGCAGGCCTGCCGCCGCGACTTCGGCAAAGAGCGCAAACGAGCGCAAGGGGCAGCCACTGTGGCACAAGACGCCGGGGCGTGCAGGGCGGCTGCGTATCATCCGACGCATGCAAACGATCAACCCCTCGGGCAGGCCCAAAGTCGTCATCGTCGGCTGCGGATTCGGCGGACTCGAAGCGGCGCGCAAGCTGCAGAAGGCAGACGTCGACGTGACGGTGATCGACAAGACCAACCACCACCTGTTCCAGCCGCTGCTGTACCAGGTGGCGACCGCGGGGCTGGCCGCACCTTCCATCGCGGCGCCTGTGCGCGGGCTCTTTCGCAAGCAGCCGAACATCACCACGCTGCTGGGAGAGGTGAGCGGCATCGATCCGTCCACCCGGTCGGTGCACCTGGCCAACGGCGACCGCGTGCCCTACGACCACCTGATCGTCGCGGCCGGCGCCACGCACAGCTACTTCGGCCACGACGAGTGGTCCACCGTCGCGCCCGGGCTGAAGACGCTGGCCGACGCCTTCGAGATCCGCCGCCGCGTGCTGCTGTCGTTCGAGAATGCCGAGATCACGGCCGACCTGGAGCGCCGCCGCGCCCTGCTCACCTTCGTGGTGATCGGCGCCGGGCCCACGGGCGTCGAGATGGCGGGCACGCTGGCCGAGATCGCCAAGCACACGCTGTCGGGCGAGTTCCGCCACATCGACCCCGGCAGCGCGCAGGTGCTGCTGGTCGAGGGCGGCCCGCGCGTGCTGCAGGCCATGCCCGAATCGCTGAGCCAGAAGGCGCTCGAGCAGCTGGAAAGGCTGGGCGTCGAAGTGCGCCTGAACGCGCGTGTGACCGCCATCGATGCCAACGGGCTCGAAGTGCAGACCGGTGGCGGCGCAGACGGAGCGCCTGTCACCAGCTACCGAATCGATAGCAGCTGCGTGGTGTGGGCGGCTGGCGTTGCGGCCTCGCCGCTGGGCCGCATGCTGGGCGCCGCCACGGGCGTCGAATGCGACCGCGCGGGCCGCATCAAGGTCGAGCCCGACCTGAGCCTCGCGGGCCACCCGGAGATCAGCGTGGTCGGCGACCTCGCCGCCGCCATGAGCCATGCGCCCGGCAAGCCGCCCAAGCCCGTGCCCGGCGTGTCGCCCGGCGCCAAGCAGATGGGTCGCGCGGCCGCCGCGAACATCCTGCGCCGCATCGCGGGCCAGCCGACCGTGCCCTTCCGCTATGCCGACTACGGCAACCTCGCCACCATCGGCCGCAACTCCGCGGTGGTCGACCTGGGCACGCCCTTCGGCCCGCTGCGCTTCAGCGGCCGGCTCGCATGGCTGTTCTGGCTGTTCGCGCACGCGTACTTCCTGATTGGCTTCCGCAACCGCATCGTCGTGATGATGGACTGGGCCAGCGCCTACTGGAGCTTCCAGCGCAACGCTCGCGTGGTAGCCGACGTGCAAGGCAAGAGCGAATCCTGACCGTGGAACTCCCCCAGGCTTCGCGCACTTCGTGTCGCTTCGCCAAACCCCTCACCGGGGGCGACACCGGCGGCCCGGCACAGCCGGTTCCGCGGTGTCCCGCGAACTGGCTGTGCCAGTTCTATGCGTCGCGGGTCACGCGAACGCAGGGCAGAAAAATAGGCCTTCCATGTCTCTGATCCTATGGATCGCAGCGCATGCCGCCGAAGCGCTGTTCTGCCTCTGGGTGCTGCGCTGGGGCGGCGCGCAGCGGCTCGAAGGCAGCTTCGCCTCGGGCCTCATCAGCACCTTTGCACCGCGCTGGAGCGCCGAGGGGCTGAAGCTGGCGGCGCTGATCCTGCTGTTCTTCTGCGCCGTCAGCTTCGCGGCGGGGCTTTTCGTGCCCTCGCTGCGATGCTGGGGAAGCTGCTGAGGGGCGCCTTCTTCAGGTCCCGATCACGCCGCCGTCGTTCTTGGTGATGGCAATGGTCGCCGAGCGCGGCCGGCCTGCGCCGTCGGGCCACTTCGACACGGCGAGCGAGCGATCGGGGTCGCTGCGCTCGTTGGCGGGCTCGCCCGGGTGCTGGATGTTGATGAACAGCGTGCGCAGGTCGGGCGTGGCCGTGAGGCCGGTGATCTCGCAGCCGGCCGGGCCGAGCAGGAAGCGGCGGATCTCGCCCTTGGTCGGGTCGCAGGCCAGCATCTGGTTGTTGGGCATGTTGGCGTACTCGCCCTTGCCCAGCGTGGAGGTCGACACGTCGGTCTCGATCCACAGCACGCCGCGCGCATCGACCATCAGGCCGTCGGGGCTGCCGAAGAAGTCGCCCTTGACGTTGCCCTGCGCCTCGTAGCGCGTCTGCTTCGGGTCGCCCGCGAGCACGAGGTGGTTCCAGGCGAACTTGGTCGCGTCGAGGTCGCCGCTTTCCTTCCAGCGGATGATCTGGCCCATCGTGTTGTTGGAGCGCGGGTTGGCCGCGTCCATGAAGGGCTGGCCGGCGCCGCCGCGGTTGCTGTTGTTGGTGAGCGTGCAGTAGACCTCCTTGGTGAGCGGGTCCACCGTGGTCCATTCGGGGCGGTCCATCTTGGTGGCGCCCAGCAGGTCGCTGGCCTGGCGCGCCTTGATGAGCACGTCGCCCTGGGTCGCGAAGCCCTTGTCGGCCACGAGGCCGCCCTTGCCCTGCACCAGCGGCAGCCATTCGCCGGTGCCGTCCACGTCGAAGCGGGCCACGTACAGCGTGCCGTGGTCGAGCAGGTCGCGGTTGGCGGCGGCGCCGCCGGGCTTGACCGCGTCGCGGCTCACGAACTTGTAGATGTATTCGAAGCGCGAGTCCTCGCCCATGTAGATGACGGCGCGGCCGTCGTCGGTGAGCGCGGTAGCGGCGCCCTCGTGCGCGGCGCGGCCCAGCGCGGTGCGCTTGCGCGGCGTGGAGGCGGGGTCCTGCGGGTCGATCTCGACCACCCAGCCGTAGCGGTTCGATTCGTTGGGGTGCTTCGACACGTCGAAGCGCGCCTCGTGCTCGTGCCAGCGGTACTTGGCGCCGTTGCCCTTCTTGATGCCCCAGCGCTTCTGGTGGGCGTCGGGCGTGTCGGTGCCCTCGAAGTAGTCGGCGAAGTTCTCCTCGCAGGTGAGGTAGGTACCCCACGGCGTGTGGCCGTTGGAGCAATTGTTGAAGGTGCCCAGCACCTGCGTGCCGGAGGGGTCGGCGGCGGTGCGCAGCATGGCGTGGCCGGCGGCGGGGCCGGTCAGCGTCATCGGGGTGAGCGCGGTGACGCGGCGGGCGAAGCGCGAAGGCGTGAGCTGAGTCCACCTGCCGGCGCCGTCGCGCTGCAGCTCGATGACCGACACGCCGTGCGCGTTCATCGACTTGCGCACCTTCTCGGGCGTCCAGGTCTTCATGCCGTCGGGGTGCAGCAGGCCGTCGTCGACGTACTCGTGGTTCAGCACCAGCAGGCCGCGGCTGGAGCCTTCGAGTGGAAAGAAGGCCATGCCGTCGTGGTGCATGCCGGCCTGCAGCGCCTGCTCTTCGGCGGTGTTGGAGCCGTCGGCCTTGAAGGCGGGCATGGCGCCCGCGATGCCGGTCGGATCGCCCCAGCGGTAGAGAACCTGCGTGCTGTAGCCCTCGGGCACGACCACGGTGTCGACGGCCGCCATGGGCACGCTCTTGAAGCCGATGGCGCGGCCCAGGCGGCTCACGTTGCCGCCACTGCCGCCGGTGGTGGCGCAGCCGGCCAGCGTGCCGGCCGCCAGCGGGCCGAAGAGCCCGGCTACCGCCGCCGCCATGCCGCCGCGCACGAACACGCGCCGGGCCGGGTCGGAAACTTCATGGATGGTGGGGTTGGCGCAGGGATTGGAGTCTTCCATGCGGGCGAAGTCTTTTGCCATGTCGTTGTCGCGGGGATTGTGGGAACCCGACATGGTTCCGCCCTCCCGTGAATCCGCCGTGACATGGGGCCCGTCGCAGAGGCCCCGGGGGCAATCAGAAGAGCCTGCCCCAATGGCTGCCGCCCCAGTGCGGCTGCCCTTCCCGCTGCTCCTCGCGCTGCTCCTTGCGCCACTCCCAGGGCGGCGTCGGGCGAGGGTCGGCCCAGAGGCCCGCGCGCCGGGCCCGGGCGCTTTCCTGCAGCTTGAAGAGCCCGCCGCCGCGCCTGGTGGCAAGGCGGTTGTAGTCGTACACCCAGGCCCAGCCGTCGGCCACCAAGCGGCTGCCGGCGTCCTCGCCGTTGCAGCTCACGTCGGCGACGGTGCGGCCGTAGCGGTCGGTGTCGATCTCGGTGATGAGCGCCTGCTCGCGAAAGCAGATGCTGCTCAGCGCCTGCCGGCTGCGCTGGCCGTAGGGCTGGGCTTTTTCCGGCGCGTCGATGGCGGCGATGCGCACCTTCACGCGCTCGTAGGCGCCGATGCGACCGCAGCGGGCGGTGAGCGTGTCGCCGTCGCTGATGCCGACGACGAGGCAGTCGCGGGGTGCGGCCTGGGAGAAAAGAGGAAGGGCGAAGAGGAGAAGACTGGAAAGCAGCGCGCGAAAGTGCATGAAGGAGCCGGAAAGACCTGGAGATTGGCAGAATCGCCAAACCGATCGAGGCTAAGTGATCCGTGCGCCGGCAAAGATCGGGACACAGTTTTTTTCTTTCTCGCGTTCTTTCCGGAACGGCCGCTTCGAAGGAGACCCCGCACATGCAGGAACCCACCCGGGACGACTGGTTTTCCGCCGCCAACGACGCATGGGACGCCGGCGCGCACAAGAAGGCGCTGTCGCTGTTCCTCAAGGCGGCGGCCGCCGGCGAGACGCATGCGCTCAACAGCGTCGGCTACTTCCTCGACCACGGCATCGGCGTGAGGCAGGACAGCACCGCCGCCCGCCAGTGGTACCGCAAGGCGGCCAAGGCGGGCGACGTGGCGGGCTGCGCCAACCTCGCCATCTGCTACCGCGACGAAGGCAACTTCCGCTGGGCCCGCTTCTGGTTCGAGCGCGCCTACGCCGGAGGCGATGGCGACGCGGCACTGGAACTGGGCCGCCTCTTCCTCTGGGAAGGCCCGCACAAGAACCACCGCAAGGTGGTCGACTACCTCACGAAGGCGGTGGCGGCGGCATCCGTCACGCCAGCGGGAAAAGAAGAAGCGGGGAAGCTGCTGAAGTCGCTGGGCCGCAAGTGAACGGCCCCGATCTCGTTTCGCCTCACTTCGCCTCGCTCTCCGCCTCCTGCAGCAGCCGCCACATCACCTTCCCGCTCCCGCTCTTGGGCAGCGCGTCGACGAACTGCACCTTGCGCGGGATCTTGTAGACGGCCATGTTCTCGCGGCACCAGTCGATGATCTGCTGCTCGGTGGTGTCCTTGTGGGTGGGGCGCAGCACCACCACGGCCTTGACGGATTCGCCGCGGTAGTCGTCCTTGGTCGAGATCACGCAGGCTTCCTGGATGGCCGGGTGGCGGAACATGAGCAGTTCGACCTCGGCGGGCCACACCTTGAAGCCGCTCGCGTTGATCATGCGCTTGAGGCGGTCGGTGATGAAGAAGTAGCCGTCCTCGTCCATGCGGCCCATGTCGCCCGAGCGGAAGAAGCGCTTGCCCTCGAATTCGACGAAGGCGGCGGCCGTGGCGTCGGGGCGCTTCCAGTAGCCCTGGAACACCTCGGGGCCGTGGATGATGATCTCACCCGATTCGCCGATGGGCATTTCCTTGAGCGTGTCGGGGTCGACCACGCGCGCGTCGGTGCTCATGAACGGGATGCCCAGGCACTGCTGCTTGGGGTGGTCCGAGGGGTTGGTGTGCGAGGGCGCGGCGGTCTCGGTCAGGCCGTAGCCCTCCTGGTACTTCAGGCCGTACTGCTCGAGCAGGCGCTGCGCCACGGCCTGCGGCATCGCGGCCCCGCCGCCGCCGATGTAGGTCATGCTCGACAGGTCGTAGTCCTTGAAGTTGGGGCTGGCCATCAGGTCGATGACCATGGTCGGGATGTTGGTCCAGGCCGTGACCTTCCAGCGCGAGATGAGCCGGCCGGCCACGTCGCGGTCCCAGCGCGGCATGATGATCAGCGTGGCCGCCGCGAGGATGGCGGTGTGCATCATGCTCACCACGCCGGTGATGTGGAACATCGGCACCACCGCGAGCACCACCGTCTCGGAGGTCGAGCCGCCCCACATCTGGCCGGCGACGGCGTTGTGCATCAGGCTGGAGTGGTTGTGGATGCAGCCCTTGGGCAGGCCGGTGGTGCCGCTGGTGTAGGGCAGCAGCGCCATGTCGTCGGCTCCCACCACGTGCTCGGGCGGCGGGTGGCCGGCCTCTAGCGCGTCGGTCCAGGCGATGACTTTGCCGCCATCGAGCGCGGGCAGCGGGTGGCGGGTGGTGAGCCATTCCTTCCAGGCGGGCGCCGGGGCATCGGCGCCAGAGGCGTCGGCGTCGAAGGCGTCGGTGAACTGGGTCACGATCATGTGGTCCAGCCGCTGCTCCGGCGGCAGCGCGTTGCTGGCCTTGGCCAGCTCGGGCGCCAGGTCGCCGGTGATGAGGGCCACCTTGGCGTCGGGGTCGGTGATGTAGTGCTTGAGCTCCTCGGCCCGGTTCATCGGGTTGACCGGCACCACCACCGCGTTGGCGCGCAGGATCGCGAAATGCGCGATCACCAGCTGCGGGCAGTTCTGCATGTCCAGCATCACGCGGTCGCCGCGCTTCACGCCCAGCGCATGCAGCGTGCCGGCCAGCCGGTCGACCTGCGCGGCGAACTCGCGGTAGCTGATCACGCGGCCGAAGAACACCAGCGCAGGCTTGTCGGGGTAGCGCGCGGCCGAGGTGGCCAGGTTGTGCCAGAGCGAGGTGGCCGGGACGGTGATCGAGTGCGGGAGGCGCTTGGGCCAGAACTTGTAATGCGGGCGTTGTTCCATGGTGGTCACGGTCGGGGGGCGGGAGGGCGGGAAGATGGATGCCCGCCAGCCTAAGCCGCCACGTCCGCCGCTCGCATCGGGGAAGCCCCCGGGGGCGTCGCCTAGGTGACGCCATTTTTTCTCACATGCCCGGCCCTGCCGGATGCGCTCTGCGACTACAGACAGGCGCCGCCTTCCGCGCGATACCTGCAGGCTCTTCTCCTTTCCCCCCATCCACCCACCCAAACGAAGGAGCTTCCATGGCAGCAGAAAAGCACGCGAGCGTTCACTGGGAAGGCGCCGGCAAGACCGGCAAGGGCCTGGTCAGCACCGAGACCGGCGCCCTGAAGGACTACCCCTATGGTTTCGCCAGCCGCTTCGAGGACGACAAGCGCGGCACCAACCCCGAGGAGATCGTCGGCGCCGCGCACGCCGCCTGCTTCACGATGGCCTTCGCCTTCGCGCTGGAGCGGGAAGGCCTGGCGGCCACGAAGATCGATACCCGCGCGGCCGTGCGGCTGGCCAAGGACGGCGACGGCTTCAAGATCGACCGCATCGCGCTCGAACTCGATGCCAGCGTGCCCAACCTCGACGAGGCGAAATTCCAGCAGATCGCGGCCGCCGCCAAGGCCGGCTGCCCGCTGTCGAAGGCGCTGGCGAGCGTGCCCGAGATCACGCTGAAGGCCACGCTGGCCGGCTGAAGGCGCTGCTTATGATCGTCTCCCAACAAAAAAGGAGACGGATCATGAACAAGCCCCTGCAGACCGCGCTCGCGGTCCTTACCCTCAGCTTCGGCCTCGGCGCCACGGCGGCAATGGCCGCCTTTCCCGACAAACCGATCAAGATCGTCATCGGCTTCCCGGCCGGCGGCCCGCTCGACCAGCATGCGCGCCTGCTGACCGACAAGCTGCAGGCCGTGCTGGGCCAGCCGCTGATCGTCGACTACAAGCCCGGCGCGGGCGGCTCGGTGGGTGCCGACGCGGTCGCCAAGAGCCCGGCCGACGGCTACACGCTGATGCTGGCCAACACCGGCGTGGCGGTGATCAACGGCGCGCTCTACAGCAAGCTACCCTACAACACGCAGCGCGACTTCGTGCCCATCGCGCGCACCGCCATGCAGCCGCTGGCGCTCTTGGTCACGCCCAAGCTGCCGGTGCAGAACCTGAAGCAGTTCATCGACTACGCCAAGGCGCGGCCCGGCCAGGTCAACTACGGCTCGGCCGGCAACGGCGGCATCAGCCACCTGGTGCCGGAGATGTTCAAGACCGCAACGGGCATCTTCATGGTGCACATCCCCTACCGCGGCAGCGCCCCGGCCTTCACCGACCTGATGGGCGGGCAGGTGCAGTTCATGGCCGAGTCGATCCCGCAGGCGGCCAACTATCACAAGCAGGGCAAGGTGCGCGCACTGGCCGTGACCAGCCGCGAGCGCAACCCCGCCCTGCCCGAGATCCCGACCGTCATCGAATCGGGCGTCAAGGGCTTCGAGGTGGTCGGCTTCTACGGTTTCCTCGCGCCGAAGGACACGCCGAAAGACGTGGTCGCCAAGCTCAGCGATGCCTTCAAACAGGTGCTCAACAACCCCGAGGTGCGCGAGCGCATGGTGAGCCAGGGCGCCGACCCGGCCTTCCTGGGCAGCGAGGATTTCGCGCGCTTCCTCGCGACGGAAACGCCGCGCTGGGAGAAGGCGGTGAAGGCATCCGGCGCACGGATGGACTGATCCGCCGAAAGAGGCTCAGGGCGGCGTGGCCGCGTGCCGCTCGAGCTGCGCGCGGTCCAGCAGCTCGATGGCGCGGTAGCGCACGCGCAGCGTGCCGTCCTCCTCCCAGAGCTTGAGCTGCCGGTTCACGCTCTGGCGCGACACGCCGAGCATGAACGACAGGTCTTCCTGCGACACGCCCAGCAGCGTGCCGCCGCCCTTGTCCATGCCCTCGCCCGTGCCCTCCGCGCGCGCGTCCAGCGTGAGCAGGCGGTGCGCCAGCCGCACCGGCAGGGGCATCAGGATCACGTCGTCGATCCACGCCAGCGCCTGGCGCAGCCGCAGGCACACCAGCCGTGTGAAGGCCATGTGCACGTCGGGATGCTCGGCCACCAGCCGATGGAAGTCGGCCGCCGCGACCACCGCCATCTCGGTGGTGTCGACCGCGCAGGTGTCGTAGACGCGCTCGCGCCCCACCAGCAGCGATACCTCGCCGAACCAGTGGCCGGGTTCGAGCATCGCGATCACCGCCTCGCGCCCGCCCGGCGCCACCACGCTCACGCGCAGCGAGCCGGCCACCACGCCGAAGAGCGCGTCGGGCGACGAGCCCTTGTGGAAGAGCGATTCGCCGCGCGCCAGCGTGCGCCGGTGCGCCACTTCGAGCAGGCGCCGCTGCACGTCCTCGGCCAGCCGCATGTCGCCGTTGTGCACCGGCGATGGCTGAGCGTCCGGGGCCGTGTCGGGAGATGAAGGGGGCGTGCGTGGCATCGCGGGTTTGTCCGTAGCGTCGATTGCCAACACCGGACAGTCTTGTTTCAGGGGCGTGCCGATAGTACGCAGCGAGCCCGGGCCGGCGCATTCGCGCCAACCCGATGTCAGCAGCCATTCCTGTCACATGGAGCACACCCCGATGAGCAAAGACGACACCCCACGCACCGAACTCCAGGCCCGCCGCGAGCGCCTCGTGCTCGACCACTTCGCCGACGAGACCCGGCAGGACTTCGACGCGGTGCTCGGCACCTTCCCGCATCCGCACTACGAGCTGGTTCCCAGCGGCGAGGTGCACGACGGCATCGCCGAGGTGCGCCAGTACTACATCGACACGCGCCGCGCCTTCCCGGACCAGCGCCACGAGATCATCCAGCTGCGCCACGCCGATGATTCGGTGATCGTCGAGTTCTGGCTGCTGGGCACGCACAAGGGCCCGCTCAAGGGCCTGCCGCCCACCGGCAACAGCTTCCGCTGCCGCATGAACGCCTTCTTCATCTTCGAGGGCGACCGGCTGGTGTGCGAGCGCGTCTACTTCGACACGCTGACGATGCTGAGGCAGCTGCTGACGGGCGTGCCGGCGGAACAGGTCGGCGCGCTGGTGGGCGGGCTGCTGGGCCAGCCGGCTGCCTCGCGCGCTCCCGAAACGGCCGCGGCATGAACGCGCTGCGCGGCGATGCGCTCGCGGGCCGGCATGCCGTCGTGACCGGCGGCGCGCGCGGCATCGGGCTGGCGATCGCGCGGCGCTATCTCGCGGCCGGTGCGAGCGTCGCGCTGTGGGACCTCGATGCGCTGGCGCTCGCCGATGCCCTGGAGACGCTCGCGCCGCTCGGCAACGCCACGTCGGCAGTCGTCGACGTGCGTGAAGAAGACCAGATCGCCCGCGCGGCCGTGCAGTCGCAGGAGCGCTTCGGCGGCATCGACATCCTCGTCAACAACGCCGGGGTGCTCGGGCCGACCGTGCCGGCCTGGGAGCACACGCCCGCGCAGTGGCGCAACGTGCTCGACGTCAACCTCACGGGCGCCTGGCTGTGCTGCCGGGCAGTGGCGCCGGCGATGCTCGCGCGGCGGCGCGGCCGCATCGTCAACATCGCCTCGGTCGCGGGCAAGGAGGGCAACGGCTTCAACGCCGCCTACTCCGCCTCGAAGGCCGGGCTCATCGCGCTCACCAAGTCGCTGGGCAAGGAGCTGGCCTCCTCGGGCGTGCTGGTGAACTGCATCACGCCCTCGGCCGCCGACACCGAGGTGTTCGCGGCCGTTCCGGCCGAACACCGCGAGCAGCTGCGCACCGCGCTGCTCTCGCGCGTGCCGATGGGGCGCTTCGTGGAGGTCGACGAGGTGGCCGCCATGGCGGCATGGCTCGCGTCGGACGACTGTTCCTTCAGCACCGGCGCGGTGTTCGACATCTCGGGCGGGCGCTCGATGTACTGAGCGCCTGCGCGCCAAAAAGCCAAGGAGAACTTCCCATGACCCGAGACCCTGACCCGACCGGCTTCGCCCAGCTGGCTGATTTCGACGGCGCGCGCGACGCCGCCATGCCGCAGGACCGCCTGCGCGCCATCCGCCGCGCCGCCGAGGGCCTGCGCGAGCGCCTGCTTGACGCGCCGCCGGTGCGCTTCGCACGCAGCTTCGACCTGCTGCGCATTCCGTACCCCGCGTGGTTCGCCTTCACCGGCGTGTACTCGCAGCAGCTGCTCAAGCCGCACATGGTGCATCTGCTGGCGCGCACGGTGCTGGTCCAGTACGACGACTTCGAAGGCCGGCTGCGCACGCTGCTGTTCACCCCGGCCGACTTCGAGGCCGGCAACGAGACGCCCTACTTCAAGCGCCTGGCCGCGCAAACGCCGAAGTTCCTGCACAAGGCGATCGCGCCGGTCTACCAGACCGTGCCGCAGGCGCTGGCGAGCTGCGGCATCGCGCCGGAGCAGGTCGACTACATCACCTACGACCACCTGCACACGCAGGACCTGCGCCGCTGGCTGGGCGATGCCGGCACGCCTGGGATGCTGCCGAACGCGAAGCTGCTGGTGCACCGCCAGGAGCTCGCGAGCGTGCAGGGCCTGATGCCGGTGCAGGCCGAGTGGTACTGCCCGCACGGGCTCGACGGCATTCCGGCCGAGCGAATCGTGGCTTTCGAAGGCAGCATCCAGCTCGGCCGCGGGCTGGCGCTGGTGCACACGCCTGGCCACACCGAAGGCAACCATTCGCTGGTCTATCGCGCCGCCGACGGCCTGCGGGTGAGCAGCGAGAACGGCGTGTCGGCCGACAGCTGGGCGCCGCTGCAGTCGCGGCACAACGGCATCCGCCGCTATGCGCAGGCCACCGGCGCGGAGGTGATCAACGGCAACACGCAGGAAAGCAGCAACGACCAGTACCTGTCGATGGTGCTGGAGAAGACGCTCGCGGGCACGTCGTCCGCGCACGGCTTCAGCAACGTGGTGCCGTCGGCGGAATGCACGCCGCACTGGCTCTTTCCGGGCGCGCCGGCCAGCTTCCTCTGGGGCGAGACCAGCTTCGGAACGCCAGTGAAAGCCTGACCGAACGATTCGACAACGAGGAGACAGACGATGAACACAGCCACCCTGGCCGGGGCGCAGGCAAGTACCTCCCCGGGCGCCGCCGCGCGCGAGGACGCCGCCCTCTTCCGCAAGATCACCTGGCGCCTGATGCCGCTGCTGTGCGCCTGCTACGTGCTGAACTACCTGGACCGCACCAACGTGGGCTACGCGCAGCTGCAGATGAAGGAGCAGCTCGGCTTCAGCGACGCGGTGTTCGGCCTGGGCGCGGGCATCTTCTTCATCGGCTATGCGGCGTTCGAGATTCCGAGCAACCTGATGCTCGCGAAGATCGGCGTGCGCGCGACGCTGCTGCGCATCATGGGCCTGTGGGGGCTGGCCTCGGCCGCGATGATGTTCGCGACCACGCCCACGCAGTTCTACGTGCTGCGCTTCCTCATCGGCGTGTTCGAGGCCGGCTTCGCGCCGGGCGTGCTGTTCTACCTGACGCTGTGGTTCCGTCGCACCGCCGCGCGCAGGCCACGGCCCTGTTCTTCATGGCCTTCGGCGCGGCGCCCATCGTGGCCGGGCCGATCGCGGGGCTGACGATGACGTACCTCGACGGCGCGCTGTCGCTGCGCGGCTGGCAGTGGCTCTTCCTGCTGGAGGGGCTGCCGAGCGTGTTGCTGGGCATCGCGGCCTTCGGCTGGCTGTCGAACAGCCCGGCGCAGGCGGCCTGGCTGAGCGCCGCCGAGAAGCAGCGCGTGGCCCGCCTGCTGGCGGAGGACCAGGCAGCACACGGCGCCGCCGGGCGCCACACCTTCGGCGCGGCGATGCGCGACGGCCGGGTCTGGCTGATCGGCTTCATGTCGTTCCTGATCATCCTGGGCATCTACGCGCTGTCGTTCTGGCAGCCGACGATCCTCAAGTCGATGGGACTGAGCGTGCTGCAGATCGGCTTCTATTCGGTGATTCCGGCGGTGGCGGGCATCGCGGCCAACATCATCGTGGGCCGGCATTCCGACCGCAGCAAGGAGCGGCGCTGGCACTTTGCGCTCAGCGCGGTCGCGGGCGCGGCCGGGCTGGCGCTGACGACGCTCTTCATGCACGACGCGATCGCCGCCGTGCTGTGCCTCGCGCTGGCGGCCATGGGCATCTCGGCGGCGTTCACCGTGCTGTGGGCGGTGCCGGGCAACTTCATGTTGAAGAGCGCGGCAGCGGCGGGCATCGCGCTCATCAGCACCATCGGCGGCAGCGCGGGGCTGGTGGCGCCGATGATGGTCGGCTGGCTCAAGACGCTCATGGGCGGCTTCACCGCCAGCCTGTACGTGCTGAGCGGGGCGCTGGTGCTCTCGGCATTGCTCATGCTTGTGGCACTGCCGGCCAGCGCGCTGGGCCGCGCCAGGCACTGAACCGGAGCATCCGCAGGGGCCTCGCACCAGGGTCGCGCTCCATTCAGGTGCGCAAATCTTGCATACCAGTTGGCACAGAAGCTGCTGGTATGCAGGCATATGGCCATCTCCGCATCCGAAATCAGTGCACGCATCGTCGAGGCGGTGATGGCACAGAAGCTCGCGCCGGGTTCGCGCCTGGGCGAGCAGCAGCTGGCGATGCTGTTCGACTGCAGCCGCACCATCGTGCGCGAGGCGCTCACGCGGCTGGCGGCGCGCGGCATCGTCACGGTGAGCGCGCGGCGCGGCTGGTTCGTCATCGAGCCCTCGCAGGACGAGGCGCGCGAGGCCTTCGAGGCGCGGCGCGTGATCGAGCTGGGGCTCATCCGCAGCGTGGGCAAGATCGAGAAGACCGCCTTGCGCCAGCTGAAGGCGCACCTGCAGCGTGAAAAGGCCGCACTGAAAGAGAGCGACGTCGGCAATCGCAGCTTCCTGCTGGGCGATTTCCACGTCTGCCTGGCCGAGTGCCTGGGCAACACGCTGCTGGCCGACACGCTGCGCGACTACACGGCGCGCACCACGCTGATCGCCATGCTCTACCAGTCCACGCACGACGCGGTGCAGTCCTGCGAGGACCACGTGCGCATCGTCGCGGCGCTGGAGCGCGGCGACCACGCCGCCGCCGAGGCGCTGATGGCCGAGCACATCGGCACGGTGCAGTCGGCGCTGCGCGTGCAGGTGCCCACCGATCCGCTGGCGCAGTTGCGCGACGCGCTGGCGCCGCTTCAGAACACGACCGCTGCGCCCGCCGCAGCCAAAGGCAGGCGCCGCAAGCCCGGCGCAGCCCCCGATTCCGATTCTTCGACTTACCTAGGAGCCCTGCTATGACCTTCTCTGCATCCAAACGCCGCGTCGCCCTGGCGCTCGCTTCCGCCGCCATGCTGGCCTCGGCCGGCGCCGCGCACGCCCAGAACGCGCTGGACAACGTGCTCAAGGCCAAGACCATCAAGATCGCAGTGCCCACGGACTACCCGCCCTATGGCTCGGTCGACAAGAACATGAAGCCGCAGGGCCTCGACGTCGAGATGGCCGAACTCATCGCCGCCAAGCTCGGCGTGAAGGTCGAGCTGGTGCCCGTGACCAGCGCCAACCGCATCCCGTACCTGCAGACGAAGAAGGCCGACCTGGTGATCTCCACGCTGGGCAAGAACCCCGAGCGCGAGAAGGTGATCGACTTCTCGTCGGCCTACGCGCCCTTCTTCCAGGCCGTGTACGCCGCCAAGAGCATGAAGCTCACCAGCTTCGCCGACATGGCCGGCAAGACCGTGGCCGTGACGCGCGGCGCGATGGAAGACCAGGAACTGAACAAGGTCGCGCCGCCGAACGTCGACTACCGCCGCTTCGAGGACAACAACGCGACCATCGCCGCCTTCGTGGCCGGCCAGACGCAGACCCTCGCGACCAGCGCCGCCGTTGCCGGCGACATGCTCGCGAAGAACCCGAAGGTCAGCGCCGAATTCAAGCTGCTGCTGAAGGACAGCCCGTGCTTCGTCGGCATTGCCAAGGGCGAGACCGCGCTGAAGACCAAGGTCAACGAGATCATCGCGGCCGCCAAGAAGGACGGCACGCTCGACGCGATGTCGAAGAAGTGGCTCGGCAAGGCCGCCGGCGACCTCCCGGTCTGATCGATCGACGCGGCCATGGGCATCGAGTTTGATTTCGGCGCGGTGCTCTCCGAGTGGCCGCTGCTGCTGCGCGGCGTGGCGTGGACCATCGGCCTGACCGCCGTCGGCACCGTGCTGGGCATGATCGTGGGCACCTTCTGCGCGTGGGCGCGCGCCGACGGTCCGAAGTGGCTGCGCGCCATCGTGGGCACGTACGTGGAGCTGATCCGCAACACGCCCTTCATCGTGCAGCTGTTCTTCATCTTCTTCGGGCTGCCGGCCGCGGGCGTCAAGCTCACGCCGGAGGTGGCTTCGGTGATCGCGATGGTGCTGAACCTGGGCGCCTACTCCACCGAGATCATCCGCGCCGGCATCGAAGCCACGCCCAAGGGGCAGATCGAGGCCGCCGTGAGCCTGGCGCTCAGCAAGTCGCAGGTGTTCCTGCGCGTGGTGCTGCCGCCGGCGCTCAAGAAGGTGTGGCCCGCGATGGTGAGCCAGATCGTCATCGTGATGCTGGGCTCGGCGGTGTGCGGGCAGATCTCCACCGAGGAGCTGAGCTACGCGGCCAACCTCATCCAGAGCCGCAACTTCCGCGCCTTCGAGGCCTTCATCGTCGCCACGCTGATCTACCTGGCGCTGTCGGTGGCGCTGCGGCGGCTGCTCGACTGGGCGGGGCCGAAGTTCTTCTTCGGGCGCTGAGCGAACACGGGCACTTTCACCACCATGGCTGACTTTTCACTTTGGGACATCCTGCGCAACCTGCTGCTGGCACTGCGCTGGACTGTCGTGCTCTCGCTCATCGCCTTCATCGGCGGCGGCATCGTCGGCGCGCTGCTGCTCTTCCTGCGGCTGCGCGGCGGCAAGTTTGCCGGCCGGGCCGTGGGCCTCTATGTGCAGCTCTTCCAGGGCACGCCACTGCTGATGCAGCTCTTCCTGGCCTACTTCGGCATCGCGCTCTTCGGCGTGGACGTGTCGGCGTGGACCGCCGCCAGCCTGGCGCTCACGCTCTACACCAGCGCCTTCCTCACCGAGATCTGGCGCGGCTGCGTGGCCTCGATCCCGAAGGGGCAGTGGGAGGCCTCGGGCAGCCTCGCGCTGAGCTTCGGCGAGCAGCTTCGCCACGTGATCCTGCCGCAGGCGGTGAAGATCGCCATAGCGCCCACCGTGGGCTTCCTGGTGCAGGTCATCAAGGGCACCGCGCTCGCGTCGGTGATCGGCTTCATCGAACTCACCAAGGCCGGCAGCATGATCTCGAACGCCACATTCCAGCCCTTCGTGGTGTTCAGCTGCGTGGCCCTGCTTTATTTCGTGCTGTGCTTCCCGGTGAGCCTGTACGCCAAGAACCTCGAGAGGAAATCCCATGGCCGCCGTGCTTGAACCCCAACAACAACCCGCCACCGCGGTGGGCTCGCCCATCGTGCGCATCACGGCGCTGCGCAAGTCGTACGGCACCAACGAGGTGCTCAAGGGCATCGACCTCGACGTGAAGCGCGGCGAGGTGATCGCCATCATCGGCAAGAGCGGCTCGGGCAAGAGCACGCTGCTGCGCTGCGTCAACGGCCTGGAGGTGTTCCAGGAAGGCTCGCTCACGGTGGACGGCAAGCCGCTGCTGCACGAGAGCGCCATGGCCATGCGCGAGCTGCGCCAGCGCGTGGGCATGATCTTCCAGGGCTTCAACCTGTTCCCGCACCTCACGGTCGGCAAGAACGTGATGCTCGCGCCCACGCTGGTGAAGAAGCGCACCAGCCTCGAAGCCGCCTCGCAGGCGCGCAAGCTGCTCGCGCGCGTGGGCCTGGCCGAGAAGTTCGACGCCATGCCCGACCAGCTCTCCGGCGGCCAGCAGCAGCGCGTGGCCATCGCCCGCGCGCTGGCGATGGAGCCGGCCGTGCTGCTGTGCGACGAGATCACTTCCGCGCTCGACCCCGAGCTGGTGGGCGAGGTGCTGCGCGTGGTGGAGTCGCTGGCCGACGAGGGCATGACGCTGCTGATGGTCACGCACGAGATGAGCTTCGCCCGCAAGGTCAGCGACCGCGTGATCTTCATGCACCAGGGCCGCGTGCACGAGATGGGGCCGCCGGCGGAGCTGTTCGGCAATCCGCAGACGCCGGAGCTGAAGCAGTTTCTCTCTTCGCTGCACGACTGAGCCGCTGCCGGCCGGGCTGCTATCCTCCGCCCATGGCCAGCCTGCGTACCGCGTCCATTATTCGACCCATCCGGAAGACGGTGGGTTAGCGCGCGGCACTTCGAACGACACGTCAGGTACGCCATGCAACCCGCCCCACGAGGCGGGTTTTTCGTTTCCTGGGGCATTTTTCTTCCACCCTCCAGGAGATCGAAATGACACCCCTCCCCCGCCCCGTGCTCCACATGGTCTGCGGCAAGATCGGCGCCGGCAAGTCCACGCTCACGCGGCAGCTCGCCGAGGCGCCTGCCACGGTATTGATCAGCGAGGACGCCTGGCTGGCGGCGCTGTACCCCGGCGAGATCCGGGAACTGTCCGACTACGTGCGCTGCGCGGGCCGGCTGAAGCAGGCGATGTCGCCTCACGTGGCCGGGCTGCTCGGGGCCGGCGTGTCGGTGGTGCTCGACTTTCCCGCCAACACGGTGGCCAGCCGCCGGTGGATGCGAGGCATCTTCGAAGCGGCCGGCGCCGCGCACAGGCTGCACTTTCTCGACGTGCCCGACGCCGTCTGCAAGGGGCGCCTGCGGGCACGCAACGCGAGCGGCACGCATCCCTTCGAGACGACGGATGAGCAGTTCGACCAGATCAGCAGCCACTTCGCCGCGCCTTCGCTGCAGGAAGGCTTCGACGTCCTCAGGCATGCCTGAGGCCGGCGCCGCTATGCTCTGGCCCCGATGCAGATCGAACAAGCCAAGCCCTCCGAGGCCGCCACCGTCGCGGCCGTGCTGGACGAAGCCGCCCGGTGGATCGCCGCCGAGGGCCGGCCGCTGTGGTCGGCCGCCGACGTCGCCCTCGAGCGCATCCAGCGCGACACCGATGCCGGCAGCTACTTCATCGCGCGCGAAGGCGGCGATGTGGCCGGCGTGATGCGGATCGACCTGGAAGACCCCGGTTTCTGGCCTGAGATGGAAGCCGGCACCTCGCTCTACGTCCACAAGCTCGCCGTGAGCCGGGCCTGGGCGGGGCGCGGCGTTTCCGTGCGGCTGCTGGAATTCGCACGAGAACGCACGACGCAGGCTGGCCGCCCGTACCTGAGGCTGGACTGCGTGGCCGACCGGGCACCGCTGCGCTCGCTGTACGAACGCTTCGGGTTCTCTTTGCACAGCGTGATACACAAGGGCGAGCGGGCCTTTGCGCGCTACGAGATGCGGGTACAAACCGTCGGCGCGCCGCCCGACACCGGGAAACCTACCTCCTGTGGCAAGCTCCCAACCGTATGAACCACCACAACCTGCCCACCATCTCCCGCCGCCGCGTGCTGCACGCGTTGCTGGGCGCGACGGCCCTGCAGGCGCCCTTCGCAGCGCTGGCCGGCTTCAATTTCTTCACCAGCGAATACACCGCCAGCCGCGACGAGCTGCAGGCGCAGATCGCCAAGCGCTTCCCGGTGGCCGAGCGCTATGCCGAGATCTTCATGGTCGGCCTGCGCGATCCGCAGCTGGGCCTGAACGCGCAGGCCAACCGCGCGGCCATCACCGCCACCTTGACCATCGCGAGCCCGCTGCTGGCCGCCTCGCCGGTGCAGGGCGTGGTGTCGGTGAGCAGCGCGCTGAAGTACGACGCCACCGCGCGCGCCCTTCGGCTCGACCAGCCCAAGGCCGAGCGCCTGGAGCTGCAGGGCATCGAGGGCCGCGACGCCGAGCGGCTGCAGAAGGTGGGAGCGGTGGTCGCGCAGGAGCTGCTGCAGGGCCAGGTGCTGCGCAGCTTCACGGCCGACGAACTGACGGTCGGCCGCAAGACCTACGAGATCGGCGACATCACGGTGCAGGACAACGGGATCAAGGTACAGCTCAAATGAAGAGGAAATACACGCTCATCGCCTTTGCGCTGGTGCTGGCCGGCTGTGCCGCCGTGGCCCCCAAGGCCAGGCAGCACTTCGACCTCGAGGCCCATCGCGGTGGACGCGGTCTGGCGCCCGAGAACACGCTGGCCGCGTTCTCCAACGCCATCGACATGGGCGTGACCACGCTGGAGCTCGACATCGGCCTCACGGCCGACGGCGTGGTGGTGATCTCGCACGACACCTCGCTCAACCCCGACCACACGCGCGACGCCAGCGGTACCTGGCTGGCGCCGAAGAGCGGCGCGCCGATCCGCTCGCTCACGCTCGCGCAACTGCAGACCTACGACGTGGGCCGCCTCAACCCGGCGAGCAACTACGGCAAGCAGTTCGCGCTGCAGATGCCACGCGACGGCGAGCGCATTCCCACGCTGGCCTCGCTCTTCGCACAGGTGCAAGCGCGCGGCGCCGACGCGGCCACGGTGCGCTTCAACATCGAGACCAAGATCGATCCCACCAGGCCCGACGAAACCGCCGCACCCGAGCCGATGGTGCGCGCTCTGCTCGCCGAGATCGACAAGGCGAACATGGCCGGGCGCGTGACCATCCAGAGCTTCGACTGGCGCACGCTGACGCTGGTCGGCAAGCTCGCACCGCAACTGCCGCGCGCCTACCTCACGACGCCCCGCACGCTGAAGGACAAGCGCTGGACCGATGGCTTCGACGCCGCCAGCTTCGCGTCGGTGCCGCAGATGGTCAGGGCGGCGTCGGCCAATGCGCCGGGGCCCGTCATCTGGTCGCCGGCCTTTGCCGACCTGACGCCGGAAGTCATCCGCGAGGCCCAGAAGATCGGCATGAAGGTGCTGCCCTGGACGGTGAACCAGCGCGCAGACATGCTGCGGCTGATGGACTGGGGCGCCGACGGGATCATTACCGACTACCCCGACATCCTGCGCGACCTGATGCGCGAGCGCGGCCTGTCGCTGCCGCCTCCCGGAAAGAACGCATCGTGAGCGCCGCGCTGCAGCAGCTCGATGCCGTCGCCGCGCGCGTCGCGGCCCTGCGCGCCGGGGGTGGCTCCGTGACCACGCTGTCGGACGAGGCCCGCGCCGGCACCGAGCTGCTGGGTGCCCTGCCCCCGCGCTACGGCGAGGTGCTGCTGGGGCTGCTCGACCGGCTGGAATCGAGCGCGCTCTTCAGCGAGGAAAGCTGCTCGTTCAGCCAGAAGGATTTGCTCGACAACCTGCAGGTGTGGGTCGACAAGGCCCGCGGACAGCTGGTGTCTTGAGGCACCGGTTTATCATCCGCCCTCATGCGCACCCTGCTGCTCGCCCTCATGATCGTCCTGCTGCCCGTTCGCGGCTGGCTGGGCGATGCCATGGCGGTCGAGATGGTGCGCCACTTCCTGCCGGCGGCCATGGAGGCCGCGACCGTGGCTTCCGCCGCGGCCGAAGCCCATTGCCACGAGGCGATGGATGCGGCCGGCGACATGGCGATGGACATGTCGGCCCACGCCGGGCATGACGACGGCGGCAGCAACAACAGCCACGACAACACCGGCCACCAGGGCTGCGGCACCTGCGTCGCCTGCCAGGTCTGCCACACGGTGGCACTGGGCGGCATGCCGCTGGTTGCCATCGTCCACGGCGCGCCCCAGGCGTCGCCCGCGGCCCACGCGGCCCGCTTCGTCAGCGCGGAGCCCGTCCAGGGCCTGAAGCCGCCCATTTCCTGATCTCCCTGCCCGTAGTCCGTCCGCAGTGAGCCTGTTCCGGCTCGCGGCGTCCGCCGTATTGCTCATGGAGATCGAAAGTGAATTCCCCCATTCGCCGGCATGCCGCCGGCACTCATCGCTATCGGAAGCGTAGCGAAGCACACCTGCCTGGCCCGAACAAGGTCGGCGACAAGCCCCTACTTCCACTCATCCGGACCGGCGCCGCGCTGGCGGCCGCGCTGGTGCTCGCCGGCTGCGCCAGCCTCTCGCCCGACGGCGGCAGCGCCGACGTGCAGGCGCTGGTCGGCAGCAACCCGCTGATGGCGGGCGCCACCGCCCAGCGCACGCCCGACGAGGCCTCGCAGAGGAGCGTCGACGAGCTGCTCGCCAGGCCGCTCGATGTCGAATCCGCGGTGCGCATCGCGCTCATCAATGGCCCGCGCGTGCAGGACGCCTTCGCCACCCTGCAGCTGAGCGACGCCGACCGCGTGCAGGCCGCGAGCCTGCCGAACCCGGTGCTTTCCTTCAGCCGCCTGGCGCAGGGCCGCGAGCGCGAGTTCGAGCGCATGCTGAGCTTCAACGTGCTGGGCCTCGTCACGCTGCCATGGCAGGCCCGGTGGGCCGGCCAGCGGCATGAAGCGGCCAAGCTGCAGGCCGCGCAGAGCGTGCTGGTGCTGGCCGCCGACACGCGACGCGCCTGGGTGCGCGCAGTGGCAGCGCAGCAGAGCGTGGCCTACCTGCGCGACGCGAAGGAAGCCGCCGAAGCCGGCGCCGAGCTCGCGCACCGCATGGCCCAGGTCGGCAACTGGAGCGCGCTGCAGCGCACGCGCGAGCAGCTTCTGCTGGCCAACGCTGCCGCGCAGCTGGCGCGCGCCGAGCAGTCCGCCGTGGCCTCGCGCGAACAGCTCACGCGCCTGATGGGCCTGGGCGGCGAGCGCGCCGCCCGCTACACCCTGCCCGATCGCCTGCCACCGCTGCCGAAAGCCGCGCCGGAACTCGGCGACGTGCAGGCGCTGGCCCTGCGCGACCGGCTCGACGTGCGCTCGGCGCAGGCGCAGAACACCGCCGTGGCCGGCTCGCTCGGCCTGACGCGCGCCACCAGCGTCGTCAACGCGATGGAGCTGGGCGTGGTGCGCAACACCACCTTCGAGAACGACGCCGACCGCACGAAGACGACCAAGCGCGGCTTCGAGCTCGACCTGCCGATCCCGATCTTCGACTGGGGCCAGTCGCGCAACAGCCGCGCCGAGGCGCAATACCTGCAGTCGGCCGCCCGCGTGCGAGACGTGGGCGTGCTCGCCGCGAGCGAGGCGCGCGAGGCATGGCAGGGCTGGAACACGGCCTATGCATTGGCCCGCCGCTATCGCGACGAGGTGCTGCCGCTGCGCAGGAAGGTCAACGAGGAAATGGTGCTGCGCTACAACGGCATGCTCGCCAGCGTGTGGGAACTGCTGGCCGAGACGCGCGCCAGCATGCTCGCGGTGAACGCGGGCATCGAGGTGCAGCGCGATTTCTGGATCGCCGACACCGACCTGCAGCTGGTGCTCACGGGCAGTTCGCCCGGCGGCATGTCGGCGCTGCAGACCGCTTCGGCCGCCGAAGCGCCGTCAACGGGAGGCCATTGACATGAACCGCCGCAACTTCTTCGCGGGCGCGGCCACGGCCGTTGCCGCCACGAGCGTGAGCCGCGTGTCCATGGCCGCGCTGCCCGAACCGGTGTCGCAGGCCTCCACCGCCACCGCGCCGCCGCTTTCGCCGCCCAACGGCCGGCCCTACAACCCCGTCGTCACGCTCAACGGCTGGACGCTGCCCTGGCGCATGAACGCGGGCGTCAAGGAGTTCCACCTCGTCGCCGAACCGGTCGTGCGCGAGATGGCGCCGGGCTTCAAGGTCAACATGTGGGGCTACAACGGCCAGTCGCCCGGGCCGACCATCGAGGTGGTCGAGGGCGACCGCGTGCGCATCTTCGTCACCAACAGGCTACCCGAGCACACCACCGTGCACTGGCACGGCCAGCGGCTGCCCAACGGCATGGACGGCGTGGGCGGCATCACGCAGCCGCACATACCGCCGGGCAAGACCTTCGTCTACGAGTTCACCGCGCGCCGGCCCGGCACCTTCATGTACCACCCGCACGCCGACGAGATGGTGCAGATGGCGATGGGGATGATGGGTTTCTGGGTCACGCACCCGAAGGCCGAACACCCGTTGATCGAGAAGGCCGACCGCGACTTCTGCTTCCTGCTCGGCAGCTTCGACGTGGAGCCCGGCAGCGCCACGCCCAAGGTCAACACCATGACCGACTTCAACATCTGGAGCTTCAACAGCCGGGTGTTCCCGGGCATCGACACGCTCAACGTGCGCAAGGGAGACCGCGTGCGCATCCGCGTGGGCAACCTGACGATGACCAACCACCCGATCCACATCCACGGCCACGAGTTCGAGGTGACCGGCACCGACGGCGGCCCCGTGCCGCGCACCGCGCGCTGGCCCGAGGTGTCGGTGGACGTGGCAGTGGGCCAGATGCGGCAGATGGAGTTCATCGCCGACGAGGAAGGCGACTGGGCCCTGCACTGCCACAAGTCGCACCACACTATGGGCCCGATGGGCCACGACGTGCCGACCATGATCGGCGTCGACCACAAGGGCGTGGCCGAGAAGATAAGAAAGCTCGTGCCCGACTACATGGTGATGGGCGACAAGGGCATGGCCGACATGGGCGAGATGGAAATGCCCATTCCCGACAACACCGTACCAATGATGACCGGCACCGGCCCCTTCGGCTCGGCCGAGATGGGCGGCATGTTCACGCTGCTGAAGGTGCGGCGCGACCAGAAGCCGGGCGACTACCGCGACCCGGGCTGGTTCAGGCACCCGGCGGGCACCGTGGCACGCGAGGTGCCGAACGCGAACGTGCCGCCAGCGACCCGCAAGGAAACGCCAGCCTCGCCAACGGGCGCCAAGCCCGACGCGACCGTGCGCAAGCCCTCCGGGCACGACGCGCACAACCACTGACCTCTTCTATCTAGTCCTCCTTTCTCACGGAGCTCACCTCATGAAAAAGACACAACTCAAGTCCATCGCCGCGGGCCTTGCGCTCGCGGCACTCGCCAGCGCCTCGTTCGCGCACGAGGCCCATAACAAACCCAAGCCGAAGGGCGCCGCCGAACTCGCGCCCGAGCAGAAGCCCTGGGGCATCGCCGGCAAGAGCGGCGCGGTGAAACGCACCATCGACATCGCGATGACCGACGACATGAGCTTCACGCCCTCGGTCATCGAGGTGCGCGAGGGCGACACCGTCCGCCTGCGCCTGAAGAACCGCGGCAAGGAACTGCACGAGCTGGTGCTGGGCACCACCGCCGAGATCGAGGCCCACGCGGCCATGATGAAGAAGTTTCCCGACATGGAGCACGACGATCCGTGGATGGTCCACGTGCCCGCCGGCAAGACCGGCAGCATGGTCTGGACCTTCAATCGCGCCGGCGACTTCGACTTCGCCTGCCTCGTGAAGGACCACTACGAGCTCGGCATGGCCGGCCGCGTCCGCGTGCTGCCTGCAGCCGGCGGCAAGTCCTGAAGGAGAACGCCATGCACAGAAGAAACATGCTGCTGGCACTGGTCTCGACCGCGCTGCCTTTCGCCACAACGACCGCGCAGGCCGCCGCGCCGATGGTCGAGATCTGGAAGGACCCGAACTGCGGCTGCTGCCAGGACTGGGTGAAGCACCTCAACAAGAACGGCTTCGCCACCCGCGTGCACGACGAAGGCAACGCGGCCGCGCGCAACCGGCTGGGCGTGCCCCCCAAGCTGGGCTCGTGCCACACGGGCGTGGTCGGCGGCTACGCCATCGAAGGCCACGTGCCCGCGCGCGAGGTGCAGCGGCTGCTGAAGGAAAAGCCCAAGGCCGTGGGCCTCGCGGTGCCCGGCATGCCGGTCGGCTCCCCGGGCATGGACGGCCCCGCCTACGGCGACCAGCGCGATCCCTACGACGTGCTGCTGGTGCTGGCCGACGGCAGCACGCGCGTCTACCAGAGCTATCGCTGAATCAAACCTCGAAACAGAAACAAGGAAGCAAACCGATCATGAAGAAACTGTTCACCGCCTTCTGCGCCGCCCTGCTCGCCGCCGCCGCCTTCGCTCAATCCGCCCTGCCCTCGGTCGAGGGCGAGGTGCGCAAGATCGACACCGACGCGAACAAGATCACGCTGAGGCACGGCGACATTCCCAACCTCGAGATGACGGGCATGACCATGGTCTTCCGCGTGAAAGACCCCGCGCTGCTCACGAAGGTGAAGCCCGGCGACAAGGTGCAGTTCACCGCCGACAAGGTCGACGGCGCGCTCACGGTGCTGTCGATCGCGCCGGCGAACTGAGGCTCTTGCGCAGCGCGGCCTCGAACAGCGCATTGAGTTCGCGCTGCGGGATCTGGCTGCTCGCGTAGGACACCGTTCCCAGCGCGTGCAGTTCCTGCGCGCTGCGCCTGACCAGCGCCATGACCGAGCGCGCGATCGATCCGCCCACGCTGATGCGCCGGGCGCCCGCCTCGATCAGGCTGAAGGCACTGGCGCCGGCTTCGTTCAGCCCCATCACGATGTTGAGGGGCCCCGCGATCTCGCGCGCCAGCGTCGCCACCACTGATGCATCGGTGACGCCGGGCACGAACACGCAATCCGCGCCCGCCTCGATGAAGCGGTTGGCGCGCTGGATCGCGATGCGCAGCGCGCCATCGCCGGGCAGCTGGAAGGCATCGGTGCGCGCGTTCAGCACGAAGCCGCCTGCCGCGCCGATTGCGGTGCGGGCCGCTGCGATGCGTGCGACGGCCAGTTCCTCGTCGAACAGGCGCCCGTGCGCGGCGTCGGTGTCCTCGATGTTGCCGCCGGCCGCGCCGGCATCCATCGCCATGCGGACGGTGTCGGCCACGTCCTGCGGCTCGTCGCCATAGCCCGCCTCCAGGTCGGCATTCACGGGAATGTCCACCGCCTCGGCGATCCTGCCGACCACCTCGAGCATTTCCTCGCGCCCCACTGCCAGACGCGAGTCCCTGACGTTGTAGTCGGGCCTGCCCAGCGAGAACGCGATGCCCGCGCTGGTGGTGCCGATCGCCTCGAAGCCCTCCGCCGCGAGAAGCACGGCGCTGCCCGGATCCCAGGCATTGGGCATGACGAACCCGCGGTTCGCGCGGTGCAGTTCGAGAAAGGCGCGGCCGCGCGCCATGCGTGTCTTGGGGTCCATTCCAGCTCCGGCTTGATCGACGAGGGCTCGATCGTCGCGACGGCGATGACACGCGTCAAACGCATAATATTTCTCGAACCCATCGATCTTTTGCATGGATTTGCCACATGGATTCCGAAGCTCTCGCCACCTTCCTGACGGTCCACCGGCAAGGCGGCGTATCTGCCGCCGCGACCGCGCTCTCGCGCACGCAGTCGGCCATCAGCCGCCGCCTCGCGCTGCTCGAAGAGGAGCTCGACGCGCCCCTCTTCGAGCGCGTGGGCCGGGGCCTGCGGCTCAGCCAGGCGGGCGAGGCGCTGCTGCCGCACGCGGAGAAGGTGGCTGCAGCGATGGGCGACGCGGTGGCCGCCGTGCAGGCCGCGAAGTCCGACGCCGCGGGAACGGTGCACATTGCCGCCGTCGGCACGCTGGCGAGCTCGGGCCTCGCCACGGTGCTCGCGAAGCTGCGGCAATCGCTGCCGGGCCTCGACGTCCGGCTGCAGACGGCCACCAGCGCGGAAGTCAGCGAGAAGGTGCGCGCCAGCGATGTGGCGGTGGGCCTGCGCTACTACGAAGACCCGTCGCCTGACCTCCTGTGCAAGGTCATCCATCACGAGCAGCTGGTGGTCGCCTGCGCGCCATCGCATCCGCTCGCGGGCGCACGGCTGAAGTCGCTGGTGCGGCTCTCGAAGGAACGGTGGCTGGCCTTTCCGCAACCGCCACGGCGTACCGAGCCGCATGCCGAGGCGATCTTTTCGCAGTTCCTGGTGCGGGGCGTGGAGCGCATCGACTGGAGCGCCGTCGACAGCCTCACGGCGCAGAAGCGGCTGGTCGAGGCGGGGTTCGGGCTCGCGTTCCTGCAGGAAAGCGGCATTGCCGAAGAAGTCGCGCGCGGGAGCCTCGCGCTGATCCGCATCGACGACCTGGACGTGCGCGTTCCCATAGCGTGCGTGGTGCGCCGCTCGGCCTTTCTCAGTAGCGCCACGCGCGCCCTGCTCGCCGAGCTGGAACGCGCCGAACTCTAGAAGCGCGCCGGGTCGAAGGGCGCCAGCGGGATCTCCGGCGCGGCACCCGCGAGCAGTTGCGCAGCCAGCCTCCCCGTGCGCGCCGAACCGCACAGGCCGACATGGCCGTGCCCGAAGGCCAGCACCACGTCTGAAGTGGCTGCCGCCGGGCCGATGCAGGGCAGGCCGTCGGGCAGGCTCGGGCGATGTCCGAGCCAGTGCTTCACCGCGGTCGAGCCCGGTGCGGATGGCGCGAGCGAGGGGAACATCGACCGCAGGTGCGCGTGCAGGATCTCGGCGCGGCGCCAGTCGGGCGCGGCTTCGAGGCCGGCGATCTCCACCTGCCCGGCCGCACGCAGGCCGCCGTCCATCCAGTGCGCGATGAGCTTGCCGTCGGCCACCATGGTCGGCGTGCGCGGGCCGGCCGTCGCGTCCTCGACGGCCACGTGGTAGCCGCGCTCCGACTCCAGCGGCACCGCCGAGCCGGCCGCCGCGGCCAGCGGGCCCGAGCGTGCACCGGCGCAGATGGCGGCAGCGTCGCAGGCGATCTCGCCGGCCTCGGTGAGCACGGCGCGCAGCCGGCCGCCCTCGATGCGAAAGCCTGTTGCGCGGGCCGCGACGCGCTCGGCGCCCGAATCGATCGCATGCCGCGCCAGCGCGGCCACGTAGCGGCCCGGATCGCGGCAGTGGCCGGCCTCGGGCACGAAGACGCCGAGCGTGTAGCGCGCGTCGAGGTCGGGCTCGCGACGGCGCAGTTCGTCCTGCGGCCATTCCTCCCACTGCACGCCGGTGCGCCGGCGCACCCGCCAGCCGAGCGCGTCGCCATCGAACTCGGCGCGCGAGCGGTAGGCATGCAGCAGGCCGCGCTGCTCGATCAGCTGGGGCACGCCGGCCTCGGCCGCCAGCCGCGCATGCAGCGCGGGCGCATCGGCCAGCAGCGTGCGCAGCGCGTCGGCGGTGCGCTGCACGCGCGGCTCGGTCCAGCCCGAGGCCAGGTAGCGCAGCAGCCACGGCAGGGCGCGCAGCAGGTAGCGCCAGCGCAGGGCCAGCGGGCCGAGCGGATCGGCCAGCCAGCCCGGCACCTTGCGCCATGCGCCCGGCAGCGCGGGCGGCACCACCGAGTGCGACGAGAGCCAGCCGGCATTGCCGTAGCTGGTGGCGTGCGGGCCGCCCGGCTCGCCGGGCTCCAGCACCGTCACGCGCAGTCCCGCGCGCAGCGCCTCGATGGCGGTGGCGCTGCCGACCGCGCCCGCACCGATCACCACCACGTGGCGCGCACCGCCGGGGGAAGAGAAACTTCTTGCAACCGTCATGGACGGCGATCGTAGAGGGTGCGGTCTCATAATCGGCCGCCATGTCAGCACCGTCTTCCTCTCTCCCCTCCCATTCCGCCGGTGCCATCACCGACGTCGCCGGCATCGAGGTCGGCCATTTCACCGAGACGCGCCGCCCCACCGGCTGCACCGTGATCATGGCGCGCGAAGGCGCCGTGGCCGGCGTGGACGTTCGCGGCGCCGCGCCCGGCACGCGCGAGACCGACCTGCTCTCGCCCGGCAACCTCGTTCAGCAGATTCACGCGGTGATGCTCGCGGGCGGCAGCGCCTGGGGCCTGGCGGCGGCCGAGGGCGCGATGCGCTGGATGGAGGAACGCGGCATCGGCATGGACGTGCGCTTCGGCACCCTGCCCATCGTGCCGGCCGCCGTGCTGTTCGACCTGCCCATGGGCGACGCGCGCATCCGGCCCGACGCCGCCGCCGGCTATGCCGCCTGCGAGGCCGCCAGCACCGCCGCGCCCGCCGAGGGCAACGTGGGCGCCGGCACCGGCGCGCTGGTGGGCAAGCTCTTCGGCGTGCATCGCGCGATGAAGGGCGGCATCGGCACCGCATCGGTCAAGGTCGGCGGCGTCACCGTGGGCGCGCTGATCGCGGTGAATCCGCTGGGCGACGTGATCAACCCCGACACCGGCCAGCCCGTGGCCGGCGCACGCACCGAGGACGGCACCAGGTTGCTCGACACCCGGCGCGCGCTGCTTCGCGGCGACAGCCCCAAGCCGCTGCTGGCGGGCACCAACACCACCATCGGCGTGATCGCCACCGACGCGGTGCTGACCAAGGTGCAGGCCAACCGGCTCGCCATGGTTTCGCACGACGGGCTGGCGCGCTCCATCAACCCGGTGCACACCATGAGCGACGGCGACACCCTCTTCGCGCTGGCCACCGGCCGCGTGCCGCTGGAGGGCGACGCGCCCGGCATGACGGTGCTGAGCACCATGGCCGCCGAGGTCGTCGCCATCGCGACGCTGCGCGCGGTGCAGGCCGCGCGCACGGTGACGGTGGGCGAGCTGCACATTCCCTGCGCCGCGGATCTGGGCAAGGCGCGCGGCTGACCACGGGAGGCAACAACATGGCGTTCCCCAGGACACTGAAGCTGATATTGCTGTCGATCCGCGACCTGATCGCTTCGGCGGGGCCGATCGTTTTCATCGTCATCGGCCTGCTGGTCGCGGCCTACTGGTGGCTGCAGCCGCAGCCGCCCAAGCACGTGACGCTGGCCACCGGCCCCACGGGCAGCGCCTACGCCCAGTTCGGCAAGCGCTATGCCGAGGCGCTCAGGCACAACGGCATCGAGGTGGAGCTCAAGCCCACCTCCGGCTCGACCGAGAACCTGCAGCTGCTGCGCACCGGCGGCGCCGACGTGGGCTTCGTGCGCGGCGGCAGCGCCGACCCGGTGGCCGACGAGGAAGCCGGCCTCACCTCGCTGGGCAGCCTGTTCTACGAGCCGATCTGGCTCTTCTACCGCACCGACTCGGCCCAGAAGATCGACCGCAAGACCGCCACGCTGACATCGCTGACCCAGCTGCGCGGCCTGCGCGTGAACGTCGACCTGCCCGGCAGCGGGCTGCCGGACATCATGGAGCGCATGCTCAAGGCCAACAGGCTCGGACCCGACGACCTGCTGCTGTCGAACCTGGAGCAGGCCTCGGCCGCCGAGGCGCTGGAGGCGGGCCTCCTCGACGCCATCGTGCTGTCTTCCGCGCCGCAGTCGCCGCAGGTGCAGCGGCTGCTGCGCTCCGACTCGATCAAGCTCATGGACTTCGGGCAGGCCGACGCCTACTCGCGGCGCTTTCCCTTCCTCTCGGCCGTGACGCTGTCGCGCGGAATGATCGACCTGTCGAAGGACTCGCCGCCGCACGACGTGTCGCTGCTCGCGGCCACCACCTCGCTGCTGTCGCGCGACGAGACCCACCCCGCGCTGCGCCAGCTCTTCGCGCAGGCCGCGCAGACGGTGCACAGCGGCGCGGGCTGGTTCAACCGCGCGCGCGACTTCCCCAACACCCGCACCAGCGAACTGCCGGTGAGCCCCGAAGGCGACCGCGCCATCAACGGCACGCCGCCGGTGTGGCAGCGCTACCTGCCCTTCTGGGCCAGCAACCTCGTCGAACGCATGTGGCTGGTGCTGGGCGGCCTGCTGGTGCTGATGCTGCCGCTGAGCCGCGTGGTGCCGCCGCTGTACCAGTTCCGCGTGCGCCGGCGCGTGTTCCGCTGGTATGCGCGGCTGCGCGACATCGAGGCGAAGGTCGATACCCAGGCGCTGGCGAAGGAGGACGAGCGCAAGTCGCTGCTCGAGGAGCTCGACCAGCTCGACCGCGTGGTCAACAAGGTGGCCGTGCCGCTGTCGTACGCCGACGAGCTCTATGCGCTGCGCAACAACATCTACGCGGTGCGCAAGCGGGTGCTGGCCAAGGCGCCGCAGGCGGGCGTGGCCGGCGCGGCCACGGCAGCGGCGAACGATGCCGTCTGACAACACCCGAAAGACCCGGCCCGCGACCCCGCGCACGCTGATCGACTTCGCGCAGCCGCACGGCGAGGCGGGCAGGCTGCGCCTGTGCTTCGGCGCGCCTTCGCGCGTGCTCGTGGCGCGCACCGCGGCCGATGTGCGGCCCGTGCTCGACGCCGTCGAGGCACTGGCGCGCGAGGGGCGCTGGTGCGTGGGCTATCTGCGCTACGAGGCAGCGGCGGCCTTCGACCGCGCATTCGCCGTGCATGCGGCGGATGGCCCGCTGGCGTGGTTCGGCGTGCACGACGAAGCCCTGCCATGGCCCGAAGCCACGGGCGACGACGCCCTTGCGCCCATCGACTGGCAACTCGATCTCTCGCGCGCCGACTTCGATGCCGGCATGCGAGCCATCCATCGCGCGATCGCGGACGGAAAGCTCTACCAGCTCAACTACACCGCAGCGCTGCACGCCGGCTTCCACGGCGACGCGCAGGCCCTGTTCATGGCGCTGCGGCAGGCGCAGCCCGACGGCTACACCGCCTTCATCGACACCGGCGAGGAGCAAGTGCTGTCGGTGTCGCCCGAACTCTTCTTCGACTGGCAGGGCGACCGCATCCTGACGCGGCCCATGAAGGGCACCGCCCCGCGCGGTGCCACGCCCGCGGAGGACGAGGCGCTCGCGCAGCGGCTGCGCACCGTGCCCAAGGAACGGGCCGAGAACGTGATGATCGTGGACCTGATCCGCAACGACCTGTCGCGCATCGCCCGGCCTTTCTCGGTGCGCGTGCCGCGCCTCTTCCACACCGAGGCGCTGCCGACGGTGTGGCAGATGACCTCGGACGTCGAAGCCCGGGTGCGCGAAGGCACCACGCTGGCGGACGTGTTCGCGGCGCTGTTCCCGTGCGGCTCGATCACCGGTGCGCCGAAGGTGAGCGCGATGCGCATGATCCGCGAGCTGGAGCCCGGGGCGCGCGGCGTGTACTGCGGCGCCGTGGGCGTCGTGCGGCCCGGCGGGCACGCGACCTTCAACGTGCCTATACGCACAGTGACACGCACCGTGACGCTGCGCGAGGGCAAGGCCCGCTGCGGCATCGGCAGCGGCATCACCGCCGATGCGCGGGCCGACGCCGAGTGGGAGGAATGGCGCCACAAGCGGGCCTTCCTGGACCGCGCAGCCGAGGCCGCGACGCCATCGTTCGACCTGCTCGAAACCCTGGCGCTGGCGCACGGCGAGCTGCGCGACGCGCCGGCGCATCTGGCGCGCATGGCAGCCGCAGCCGCGCACTTCGGGCGCCCCTGGAAGCACGCGCTGGTCGCCTCCTGCCTCGACGAACTGAAGGCCCGGCACGCCGCTGGCACCTGGCGCGTGCGCCTGCTGCTCGATGCACACGGCACGCCGCGCGCCGAAGCCTTCGCGATGGAGGCGCCGCCCGCGCGCGTGCGCCTGCAGCTCGCCACGCGCCCGTTCGACGAGGCCCGCGGCGAATTCACCCGCTTCAAGACCACCCGCCGCGCCCACTACGAAGCCTTCGCGCCCACGCAGCCCGGCGCCTTCGACACGCTGCTGTGGAACCGCGATGGCGAGATCACCGAATGCACGCGCGGCAACATCGCCCTGCTGCTGGACGGCCGCTGGGTCACGCCGCCCTTGCGCTGCGGATTGCTGAACGGCATCGGCCGGGCCAACCGCGTGCGCGACGGCCAGCTTGCCGAAGCGGTCGTGCGGGTGGACGATCTGCCCCGGGTGCAGGCCCTGGCCTTCGTGAACAGCCTGCGCGGCTGGCTGGATGCCGACCTGGAAGGCTTTCAAAAATAGTTCGACAAGGCGCTTGACTTAGAGCGCGCTCTAATTTCGAGAATCAATGCCATGGAAACCAGCCTGACCATCGCGGAAGTCGCAGAACGGACCGGCCTCACGGCCCACACGCTGCGGTACTACGAACGCATCGGGCTGATCGCCGCGGTGTCCCGTGCGCCGGGCGGCCAGCGGCGCTATGCGAGCGCCGACATGGACTTGCTGGATTTCCTGTTGCGCCTGCGCGAGACCGGCATGTCCATCCAGGGCATGCAGGCCTTCGTCAGGCTTCGAAGCCAGGGGGACGCCAGCGTCGGCGAACGGCGCGAGATGCTCGAACAGCACCTCGCCGAGGTTCAGGCCAAGGTGGCGGCGCTGCAGCAATCCATGCAGGCGCTGTCGCTCAAGATCGACCACTACCGCGAGGTCGAGAACACGCAGAAGCGTCCTCCCAAGTCGGGCAAAGCCCGGAAAGGAAAGACGAGCGATGACGAACACACAGAACCAGGGCCAAGACGACAACCTGCGCTACACGCGTGGCCTGGCCAAGCTCCAGGAGATCGACGGTGAAGGCGGCGTCAAGGTGGTCGAGAGCCTGGCCGGCATCGCGCCAGACTTCGGCCGCCTGGTGATCGAGTTTCCGTTCGGCGACATCTACTCGCGCCCCGGCCTCGACCTGCGCTCCCGCGAGATCGCGACGGTGGCCGCGCTCGCTGCCATGGGCAATGCCACGCCGCAGCTCAAGGTGCACATCCAGGCCGCGCTGAACGTCGGCGTGACGCGCGACGAGGTGGTCGAGATCATGATGCAGATGGCGGTGTACGCAGGCTTTCCGGCAGCGCTCAACGGCCTCTTCGCGGCGCGCGACGTATTCGCGGCGGACGATGAAAAAAGCGCGCAGGCCCTTGCGGAACCGCGCGCTCTTTCGGAAGCGGCCGAAGCCGCCTGAGGCTTACTTCAGCGCCTTGTAGCGCATGCGCTTGGGCTTGGCACCCTCTTCGCCCAGGCGCTTCTTCTTGTCGGCTTCGTACTCCTGGTAGTTGCCGTCGAAGAAGGTCCACTGGCTGTCGCCTTCGGCAGCCAGGATGTGCGTGGCGATGCGGTCGAGGAACCAGCGGTCATGGCTGATCACCATGACCGTGCCGGCGAACTCGAGCAGCGCGTCTTCGAGCGCGCGCAGGGTTTCCACGTCCAGGTCGTTCGACGGTTCGTCAAGCAGCAGCACGTTGCCGCCGGCGATCAGCGTCTTGGCCAGGTGCAGGCGGCCGCGTTCACCGCCCGACAGCGTGCCGACCTTCTTCTGCTGGTCGGCGCCGTTGAAGTTGAAGCGGCCCGCGTAGGCGCGGCTGGCCATCTGGAACTTGCCGACGTTGATGATGTCGAGGCCGTTCGAGATGTCTTCCCACACGGTTTTCTGGTCTCCCAGCGCGTCGCGTGACTGGTCGACGAAAGCCATCTTCACCGTCTGGCCGATGATGACCTCGCCCGAATCCGGCTTTTCCTTGCCTGCCAGCAGCTTGAACAGCGTCGACTTGCCGGCACCGTTCGGGCCGATGATGCCGACGATGGCGCCCGCCGGGATGTTGAAGCTCAGGTTGTCGATCAGCATGCGGTCGCCGAAGGACTTGCTGACGTTCTTGAACTCGAAGACCTGGCTGCCCAGGCGCTCGGCCACAGGAATGAAGATTTCCTGCGTTTCGTTGCGCTTCTGGTATTCGACGTCGCTCAACTCCTCGAAGCGGGCCAGGCGCGACTTGCTCTTGGCCTGGCGCGCCTTCGGGTTCTGGCGCGACCACTCGAGTTCCTTCTTCAGGGCCTTGGCGTGGGCTTCCTCGCTCTTCTGCTCCTGCGCCAGGCGCTCGCCCTTCTGCTCGAGCCAGGTGCTGTAGTTGCCCTTCCATGGAATGCCGCGGCCGCGGTCCAGTTCGAGGATCCACTCGGCGGCGTTGTCGAGGAAGTAGCGGTCGTGGGTGATGGCCACCACGGTGCCCGGGAAGCGCTGCAGGAACACTTCGAGCCACTCGACCGATTCGGCGTCAAGGTGGTTGGTCGGTTCGTCGAGCAGCAGCATGTCGGGCTTGCTCAGCAGCAGGCGGCACAGCGCCACGCGGCGCTTTTCACCGCCCGACAGCACGCCGATCTTGGCGTCCCAGGCCGGCAGGCGCAGGGCGTCGGCGGCGATCTCGAGCTGGTGCTCGGAGTCGGTGCCGGCGGTGGCGATGATGGCTTCGAGCTCGGCCTGCTCGGCGGCAAGTGCATCGAAGTCGGCGTCTTCTGCGGCGTACAGCTCGTAGACCTCTTCCAGGCGCTTCTTGGCCGCGTTGACCGCGCCCATCGATTCCTCGACCGATTCGCGCACCGTGTGCTCGGGATTGAGCTTGGGCTCCTGCTCCAGGTAGCCGATGGTCAGGCCGGGCATGGGCAGCGCCTCGCCCTCGATTTCCTTGTCGACGCCCGCCATGATCTTGAGCAGCGTGGACTTGCCCGAGCCGTTCAGGCCGAGCACGCCGATCTTGGCGCCGGGGAAGAAGGATAGCGAAATGTCTTTCAAGATCTGCCGCTTGGGCGGCACGGTCTTGCTGACACGGTTCATCGAATAGACGTATTGAGCCATGTGTGGTTTTGTTACCTTGGGTAGCGGGATTCGAGGGAATGCGCGGCCGCCGGAATGGAGGCATTCGGGCGCGGCAAACCACCGATTATCGACTCATGCGACAATAGGCTCCGTTGCCGGGTCCAGTTGCCCGCGACACCGGCTCTCTGCCGGGGACGAAGAAAGGCCCATTTCACCCTTTTGCGAGGGCGGACTTTCCGGCTCCCACCCCTGACCCTCATCTGCCTTGACTGGCTCGGCGTCAACAAGACGCCAAGCGGGCCGATGCCACTGCGCCGTGTATGGCGCTTATTGTTTTCAATGACTTTTGACGAACTGAAGCTGGCTCCCGCCATCTTGAAGGCTGTGCACGAGCACGGTTACGACACCCCCACCCCCATCCAGGCGCAAGCCATCCCCGCCGTCCTCGAAGGCCACGACTTGCTCGGCGGCGCCCAGACCGGCACCGGCAAGACCGCCGCCTTCACGCTGCCGATGCTGCACAAGCTCACCATGAGCCGCAGCGCCACCAACAAGTTTGGCGGCACCGGCATCCGCGCCCTCGTGCTGACCCCCACGCGCGAACTCGCCGCGCAGGTCGAAGAGTCGGTGCGCACCTACGGCAAGTACCTGCAGCTCGACTCGACCGTGATCTTCGGCGGCGTCGGCATGAACCCGCAGATCAGCAAGCTCAAGAAGGGCGTCGACATCCTCGTGGCCACCCCCGGCCGCCTGCTCGACCTGCAGCAGCAGGGCATGCTCGACCTGGGCCAGGTCCAGATGCTGATCCTCGACGAAGCCGACCGCATGCTCGACATGGGCTTCATCCACGACGTGAAGAAGGTCCTGGCGCTGGTGCCCAAGGAAAAGCAGAGCCTGCTGTTCTCGGCCACCTTCAGTGACGAGATCCGCGACCTGGCCGCCACGCTGCTGCGCAACCCGCAGAGCATCCAGGTCACGCCGCGCAACACCACCGTGCAGCGCATCACCCAGGTGATCCACCCCGTGGGCCGCGGCAAGAAGAAGGCGCTGCTCGCGCACATCATCAACGAGAACAAGTGGAGCCAAGTGCTCGTGTTCACGCGCACCAAGTTCGGCGCCAACAGCGTGGCCGAATTCCTCACCAAGAACGGCATCGAGGCGATGGCGCTGCACGGCAACAAGAGCCAGAGCGCCCGCACGCAGGCGCTGGCCGGCTTCAAGAGCGGCGAACTCCGCGCACTGGTGGCCACCGACATCGCCGCGCGCGGCATCGACATCGACGAGCTGCCGCACGTCGTGAACTACGAGATCCCCAACGTCAGCGAGGACTACGTGCACCGCATCGGCCGCACGGGCCGCGCCGGCTCCAGCGGCGAGGCCGTGAGCTTCGTGTGCCTGGACGAGGAAGGCTTCATGCAGGAGATCGAGCGCTTCACCAAGCAGACGATCCCCGTGCAGGTCATCGAGGGCTTCGGCCCCGAGGAAGGCGAGCGCGCCGAACCCATCGCCATGGGCCGCCAGACCATCTGGGGCGGCGCCGGCCGTCCGCCGAGCCGCGAAGTCATGCAGGCGGCCGCCAAGGCCGCACGCACCGAGATGCTCCAGCGCATCCGCGAGAACAAGGTTGGCCAGGGTGGCGGCAACGGCGGTGGCAATGGCGGCCAGCGCCGTGGCGGCAGTCAGGGTGGCGGCAACGGCCAGGGCCGTAGCGCCAACGGCGGCGGCCAGGGACAGGGTCAAGGCCAGGGCCCGCGCGGCCAGGGCGCGCGTCCGCAGCAGCAGCCTCGTAATCCGCAGGGCCCCGCACGCGCTCCGCAGCATCACCATCACGCGCCGCACGAGGAGCGCCAGCCGCGCCATCACGGCAACAGCCACAGCCCCACGCAGGCCAACCAGGTCGCGCACCTGCGCGCCGAATCGGTCGGCGGCGGCGCCGGCCAGCCTGATCCGCTTCGCACCAGCGTCGACCACATGGGCGGCCGCGGTCGCGGTGGCCGTTCGGGTGGCGGTGGCTACGGTGGCGGCAACCGTTCGGGCGGCGGTGGCCGCTCGGGTGGTGGCGGCGGCTACGGCGGTGGCAATCGCTCCGGCGGTGGCGGTGGTGGCGGCCGTTCGTTCGGCCGCTGACATCCGCAGGTAGCGCAGCAGGCAGCTACCGACAATCCGAACAAGGGCGCCCGGAGCATCTCCGGGCGCCTTTTTTTGTGGGGTTTTCCATCGCGGCGATGCGGGCTGGCAAATGACAACTCAAGCCACAATCGTCACCCCATGCAATACATCCCGCCCAACTACGCCACCCTCTTCGTAGCCACCTGCAACCTCCTCAATCTCGCGGCCCCGAACCGCGTGTACTACGAGAACCAGGACGCCTACACCGAGCGCGAGTACGAGCGGAAGATCGACTGGATCGGCGAGCGCTTCCGCGCGCTCAACGCCGACGTGCTGGCGGTGCAGGAGGTGTGGGACGAATCGGCGCTGAAAGCTTGCATCGGGCGCAGCGGCCTGCGCTACGACTTCATCACGGTGCCCGGCGCGGAGAACACGGCGCCGCCAGACAGCCCCGAAGGCACGCCCGCCCGGCCGGGCGCACAGGGCACGCCGCGCGTGGGCATCGCGACGCGGCTGAAGGTGGACGAGATCCGCTCTTTCGTCGACTTTCCCCCGGGCTTCGGCGTCGAAGTGCCGGGCCTCGGCCCGCACACGCGCTTCGAGCGGCCTCCCCTGCTCGCCACGGTGCGCATGAAGCACGGCCAGCAGGTGCACGTGCTCACGGTGCACCTGAAGTCCAAGCGCCCCAAGTTCCTGCAGGACGCCCAAGGCAACCATCTGGAAGACCGCGACGACCGCAAGGTGGGCGTGATGGCCTCGCTGCGCTCGCTGCTGATGCGCGGCGCCGAGGCCGCTGCCCTGCGCTGCATCGTGATCGACCTGCTGCAGGGCACGAACGTACCGCTCGTGGTGATGGGCGACTTCAACGACAACCCGCACAGCGTGACCACGCAGTTGGTGGCCGCCACTTCGGAGGTGGCCTACGACAAGGCCGCGCGCGACGTGGCGCTCTTCAACGCCTACGAGATGCAGGGCGAGGCGGCGCTGAAGAAGGACGTGGCCTACTCGCACGTCCACCAGGGCTACCCGGAGGTGCTCGACCAGATCTTCGTGAGCGAGGAGTTCGTCGCCACCAGCCGGCACAGCCTGGGCGACGTGCGGCGCGTCGACTATTTCAACGACCACCTGCACGAAGGGCGCGACCGCTCGCGCTCGGACCACGGCTTCGTGCGCGCCCTGCTTCGGCTGCGCACGGCCTGAACGACGCCGCCCAGCGCGACTCAGCCCATGCGGCGACCGGTCTGCCGGTCGAACAGGTGCACATTCTCCGACTCGATGGCCAGCCGCACGATGTCATCGGGCCCGGCATCCACCCGGCCATGCACCGCGAGCACCAGCCTGGCCTCGCCGACCTGCACCAGCAGTTCGGTCTCGGCACCGGTGGGCTCGACCACGATGACCTTGGCCTCCACGCCATGCGAGCCGCCGCCCAACGTCATGTCGCCTGGCCGGATGCCGTAGTGCACCGATTGGCCATCGGGCACCGCGGTGGCCGCGGGAACCGGCCAGCGCGCGCCCTGCGCCTCGACCCAGCATTCGCCGCCCGAGCGCCGCACCGTGCCCTCGATGACGTTCATCGACGGCGAGCCGATGAACTGCGCGACGAACAGGTTATCGGGACGGTCGTACAGCTCCAGCGGCGTGCCGATCTGCTCGATGATGCCGTCGTGCATCACGACGATGCGGTCGGCCATGGTCATGGCCTCGATCTGGTCGTGCGTGACGTAGACGGTGGTGGTCTTCAGCCGCTGGTGCAGCGCCTTGATCTCGGCGCGCATGGCCACGCGCAGCTTGGCGTCGAGGTTGGACAGCGGCTCGTCGAAGAGGAACACCTTCGGGTCGCGCACGATGGCACGGCCCATGGCCACGCGCTGTCGCTGGCCGCCCGAGAGTTCGCGCGGATAGCGGCCCAGCAGCGCGTCGAGGTTGAGGATCTTCGCGGCCCTGGCCACGCGCTCGTCCGTCACCGACTTGTCGGCGTTGCGCAGGCGCAGGCTGAAGCCCATGTTCTCGCCCACCGTCATGTGCGGATAGAGCGCGTAGCTCTGGAACACCATGGCGATGTCGCGGTCCTTCGACTCGAGGTCGTTGACCACGCGGCCGTCGATGACGATCTCGCCGCCGCTGATGTCCTCCAGGCCCGCGAGCATGCGCAAGAGCGTCGACTTGCCGCAGCCCGAGGGGCCGACCAGCACGACGAATTCGCCGTCGGTGATGTCGAAGCCCAGGCCCTTGATGATCTGGATCTTGCCGAAGGATTTCTGGATATTGCGAAAGGATACGGATGCCATTTTTTCGTTTCCTGCGTGGGCTCTTTCAGCTCTTGACCGCGCCGGCGGTTATTCCGCCGACCATGTAGCGCTTGAATGCGTAGTAAATCGCCGCGGGCGGCAGCGCGTAGATCAGGCCGGTGGCCATCAGCAGCTCCCACGGCGAATCGTCGGCCGAGAGGAAGTTGCCCAGCGCCACCGCCAGCGTCACGCTCTTGTCGTTGGACAGCAGCAGGAAGGCATAGAGGTACTCGTTCCAGGCCAGCAGCAGCGAATACGTGCCCACGGCCACCAGCGACGGCACCATCAGCGGCAGGTACACGAGGCGGAAGAGCTGCAGCGGCGAGGCGCCGTCCATGCGCGCGGCTTCGTCGAGCTCGTAGGGCAGCTTGTCGGAAGCCTGCTTCAGCACCCAGATGCAATACGGCGAGGCAATGGTCACCATCGCGAGGATCAGCGCCCACTGGCTGTTGAGCAGGCCGTAGTTGCCCATGGTCTTGTACATGGGCACTGCGAGGAAGGCCGCCGGGATGAAGTACGTGAACAGCGCCATGTTCATCACCGTGCGCCCGCCGCGCACGCGCAGCCGGCTGATGGCGAACGCGGCAGTGGTCGCCACGAAGAGCGTGAGCGCTCCCACCGAGACCGCGATCAGCAGCGAGTTCCACAGCTGCAGCCAGAAGTGGTCGAGGTAGAAGTGCTTCTGCTGGAACACGATGCGGAAGTTGTCCAGCGTCGCATTCTTGGGCCACAGGTGGCCCGAGGTCGCGGAGTCCTTCGACGAGATCGCGAACAGCACCATGTGGTAGACCGGGATCAGCGTCCACAGCAGCACCGGGATGCCGATCAGCAGCAGCCGGGCCTCGGTCAGCACGGCCTTGGGGGTCCAGCGCTTCATTTCGAGAGCCTCTTCATCATGAAGTACACGAGCGGCAGCACGAGCGGCATCGCCACCACGATCGAAGCCATCGACAGGTCGACCTGGTCCAGCCGCAGGTAGCGGATGCCCAGCGTGGCGAGCACGTGCGTGAGGTCGGCAGGGCCGCCGCCGGTCAGCAGGTAGACGCTGTTGAAGTCGCCCAGCGTCCAGATCATCGAGAGGATCAGCGAGGTGATGTAGAGCGTCTTGAGCGCCGGCCAGCTCACGAAGCGGAACTTCTGCCACGACGAGGCGCCGTCGACCGAAGCCGCTTCGTACTGCTCGGTGGGAATGGCCAGCCGGCCCGCCACCAGGATGAGCGTCCAGAACGGCAGCGATTTCCAGATGTGCACGATCATCGCGAAGGCCAGCGCCAGCGAGGGATCGTTGAGCCAGTTGGGGCCGTCGGCGCCGGTCAGGCGGAAGATGGTGCTGTTGATCACGCCCCACTCGGGGTTCAGCATGAAGCGGATCGACAGGATCGTGGGAATGGAGGGCATCGCCCACGGGAGGATGAAGATCGCCGAGACGATCTTGATCCACCAGCGCGATGTCACGAAGAAGCCCGAGAGCACGAGTGCCACGAGCATCTTGAGGTTGATCGCCACGACCAGGAAGATGGCCGTGTTGATCACGGAGCGGAAGAAGATCGGGTCTTCGACCAGCTTCACGTAGCTTTGCGGATGGCGGGCCAGCCAGAGGCCATAGCCCACCGGGTACAGCACGAACACCACGAACACCAGCAGGTAGGGCACGACCATGACCGCGCCCCAGAACTGCCAGCGCGCATGCCGCGCTGCGGGATTGACGACAGGCGCCGGTGTGGTCGACGCGGCGGCGGTGGCAGTGGCGCTCATGGCATGCTGCTGTTGTTGGTGGCGACGTGTGCCGTACGTGCGCGGCTTACTGCCCCGCCACCGTCTTGATGCGGGCGATCATCTCGTCCACTGCCTTGTCCACCGGCACCTTGTCGGTGACGATGCGGTTCATGGCCTTGGCCCAGACGTTCTCGTTGTTCAGCACGGTGAACTTGTAGTTCTTCGTGAATTCGAAGGTCACGGTGCCGGCGGCGTACTGGTTGTAGACCGACAGGCGGTGCGGATCGGCCTTCCAGAAGTCACGCTGCTGCGCGGCCTTGGTCACCGGGAACCAGCGGCCCAGCGAGCCCTCGACATAGGGCGTGAGGTTCTCTTCCTGCATCAGGAACGACACGAACTCCTTGGCGCGTGCCTTGTTCTTCGCATCCTTGAACACCACGCCGGTCTTCACGGCCGTGCGATAGACCATCTTGCTGCCGTCGGGCTTGTTGGGGAAGCCGGCCGTGCGGATGCGCTCGGTGTAGTTCTTGCGCGCTTCCTCGCGCTGCTCGGGCGTGAGCGAGGCGTTGTTCGAGTCGTCGAGCCACTTGGCGGCGATGGAGATGGTCGCGTTGTGCGTCATCACGGTCGTCTTGTTGTGGAAGGCGACGTTGTTGTCCGGGTCCTTCCAGCTGGTGGAGGAAGGCGGCGTGCAGCCCTTGGTGTAGGGCATGGTGTAGTCGGTCATGGCGCCGATCAGGCCGGTGCGCACCTTCGGGTCGTCGACCAGCAGCTTGCCGTTGTCGTCCACCAGCTTGACGTTGTAGGCGTCCATGAAGGTCAGGAACGAATAGAACGCGTCGCTCGAATCAACGCCCATCGGCATGCCGATGCCGAAGTTGCGCTTGCCGCTCTTCTGCCGGCTGGCGGGCTGCACCTTCTCGCACCAGAACGACCAGTAGTCCTTCCACGCGGTGGGAATGTCGGACTCCTTGAACCCGGCCTCGGTCAGCATGTCGAGCCAGTACTCGATGTGCATCGTCTGCTGCTTGATCGGGAAGGCGTAGTACGCCTTGCCCTTGGTCTGGTCGTTGTAGAGGTAGGTGGTCTCCAGCGTGTTGGGCGCGAAGCGGTCCTTCATGGGCGTGAGCACGCTGCTGATGTCTTCCAGCTTGCCGTCGAAAGCCCACTTGCCCGTGACCTGGAAGTCGTACACGTCGGCGTACGCCACGTCGGGCGGGCTGCCGGAGTCGAGCGCGGACACGGTCTTGGGGATCATGTCTTGAATGGGGTACTGCGAGAGTTCGATCTTGACGTTCTTGTTCTTCTCCTCGAACTTCTTGATGGCGGCGTACAGCGCATCGTCCTCGGCCTTGTAGAAGCCCTTGACCCACCAGACGGTGAGTTTTTCCTGCGCGGCGACGTGGCCTGCCGACAGCAGGCCCATCGCGACCAGCGTCGGCGCGATCAGCGACTTGACGAGTTTCATGGACGTTGTCTCCTTCTCTTCTTGGGGTGGAATCTGCTCGGTGCGCGAGCGTGGGGTGGAAAACCTGATGAGGACTGCCGGCGGGACCCGGACGGCTAGCCGGCCTTGAGCCGTGGCGGCGGCCGGCTCAAGCGCGGCAACCTGCGGCGCGAGCCCAGCACGTCCTCGATGTCCTGGCGGGCGCCGTCGATGAGCCGGAGGATCGCGCGCTCCGCGACGTCGGGGTCGTGCACGATCACCGCGTCGAGCACCGCACGGTGCAGCGGCAGCGAGAGCGCGGGGCCGTCGGGCTTGGTGGTCGATATCTCGAAGCTGGTGCGCAGCAACGCATTGAGCACCTTGCTCATCTGCGCAATCATCCTGTTGCGCGCGGCGCCCAGCAGGCCGTTGTGAAAGCGCAGGTCGAAGGTGACGTAATCGCCGCCGTTCTCCACCGCTTCCTTCATGCCGGCATAGGCACGCTCGATCTCGTCGATGTCTTCGTTGGTGGCTCTCTCCGCGGCCAGCCGCACCGCCGCCGGCTCCACCGCGCGGCGCAGGTCCTGCAGGTCGCGCAGGAACTCGGGCGTGAGGCCGGCGCGCGCCTGCCAGGTGATGACGTCGGGGTCGAACCAGTTCCACTTGTCCTTGGGCAGCACGCGCGTGCCGACCTTCGGGCCTGTCACGATCAGGCCCTTGGCCGCAAGCGACTTGACTGCTTCGCGCACCACGGTGCGGCTCACGCCCAGCTCCTCGCCAAGCACGGGCTCGGAGGGGATGGACGCGCCGATCGCATAGCGGCCCGACACCACGGCTTCACCGAGGAGTTCGAGCGTGCGACCGTGGATGTTCTTGATCATGCGTGATGTGAAAACTGGTATCCCGCCGCTCGAAAACACTAAGGCTCCGGCGTGTTGTTCGCGCTTATCATATGATGATTGAAACGCTCTATCGGCAGGACAAACCCTGAGGGTCGAGCCCACGCTTCGACAACAAAGAGAGACATTCCATGAGCACCTCCCCGAAGAAAAAGCCCGAAGAACTCCGCAGCCAGCAATGGTTCGGCCGCCACGATCGCGACGGCTTCATCTACCGAAGCTGGATGAAGGGCAAGGGTGTTCCGCACGACCAGTTCGACGGCCGACCGGTCATCGGCATCTGCAATACCTTCAGCGAACTCACGCCCTGCAACTCGCACTTCAGAACGCTCGCGGAGCAGGTGAAGATCGGCGTGTACGAAGCCGGCGGCTTCCCGCTCGAATTCCCGGTGATGTCGCTCGGCGAGACTCTGCTGCGCCCCACCGCCATGCTGTATCGCAACCTCGCGAGCATGGACGTGGAAGAAAGCATCCGCGGCAATCCGCTCGACGGCGTGGTGCTGCTCATGGGCTGCGACAAGACGACGCCCGCGCTCATGATGGGCGCCGCCAGCGTCGACCTGCCGACCATCGGCGTGTCGGGCGGCCCGATGCTCTCGGGCAAGTGGCGCGGGCAGGAGCTGGGCTCGGGCACCGGGGTGTGGCAGATGAGCGAGCAGGTGCGCGCCGGCACGCTCAAGCTGCAGGAGTTCTTCGAGGCCGAGAGCTGCATGCATCGCAGCCACGGCCACTGCATGACGATGGGCACCGCCAGCACCATGGCCAGCATGGTCGAGTCGCTGGGCATCGGCCTGCCGGGCAACGCGGCCTACCCCGCGGTGGACGGCCGCCGCAACGTGCTCGCGCGGCAGGCGGGCCGGCGCATCGTCGGCATGGTTCATGAAGACATGAACATGTCGAAGATCCTCACGCGCCAGGCCATCGAGAACGCGATCAAGGTCAACGCGGCCATCGGCGGCTCGACCAACTTCGTGATCCACCTGCTGGCCATCGCGGGGCGCATGGGCGTCGAACTCACGCTGGAAGATTTCGACCGCCTCGCCTCCGAACTGCCCTGCCTGGTGAACCTGCAGCCTTCGGGCCAGTTCCTGATGGAAGACTTCTGCTACGCGGGCGGCCTGCCGGTGGTCATCAAGGAGATCGCCGACCACCTGCACAAGGACGTGATCACCGTCACCGGCCAGAGCATCTGGGAGAACGTGAAGGACGCGGAGAACTTCAACCCGCAGGTCATCCGCACCCTGGCCGAGCCCTTCAAGGACAAGGCCGGCATCTGCGTGCTGCGCGGCAACCTCGCGCCCAACGGCGCCATCATCAAGCCCAGTGCGGCCACGCCCGAGCTGCTGGTGCACAAGGGCCGCGCGGTGGTGTTCGAAAGCGCCGACGACCTGCACAAGCGCATCGACGACGAGAACCTCGACATCGACGAGCACTGCATCATGGTGCTCAAGAACTGCGGGCCCAAGGGTTACCCCGGCATGGCCGAGGCAGGCAACATGCCGCTGCCGCCGAAGGTGCTGCGCAAGGGCATCACCGACATGGTCCGCATCAGCGACGCGCGCATGAGCGGCACGGCCTACGGCACCGTGGTGCTGCACACCGCGCCCGAGGCGGCCGCCGGAGGCCCGCTGGCACTGGTGCAGGACGGCGACATCGTCGAACTCGACGTGCCCAACCGCAGGCTGCACCTGCACGTGAGCGACGAAGAACTGGCGAAGCGCCGCGAGAAATGGGTCGCGCCCAAGGCGCCGCTCGAATCCGGTTACTGGAAGTTGTATGTCGATACGGTGCTGCAGGCCGACCAGGGCGCCGACCTGGCCTTCCTGCGCGGTCGCCGCGGCGCCTTCGTGCCGCGCGACAATCACTAGATGACAAGACTGGTAGCGATCGACTGGGGCACGAGTTCACTGCGCGGCGCGCTGCTTGACGCAGACGGCAAGGTACTGGAAGAGCGCAGCGATGCGCGCGGCATTCTCACCGTGCCCGAAGGCGGCTTTCCCGCCGTCTTCGAGAAGCTGTTCGGCGACTGGATGCGCCTCGAGGGCGCGCGCTGCCTGATCTCCGGCATGGCCGGCAGCAAGCAGGGCTGGGTGGAAGCGCCCTACTGCGCCTGCCCCGCCGGCCGCGTGGAAGTGGGCCGCACGATCATCGACATCGACGCCGTTCCCGGTTCACGCATCGCGATCGTGCCGGGCCTGAGCGACGAGCATGCGGGCGTGCCCGACGTGATGCGCGGCGAAGAGGTGCAGATCTTCGGCGCGATGGAACTCACCGGCCTGAGCGAAGGCCTCTTCGTGCTGCCCGGCACGCACAACAAGTGGGCCACGGTGAAGAAGGGCCGCGTCGCGGGCTTTCGCACCTACATGACGGGCGAGTTCTACGCGCTGCTGAGCCAGCACTCGATCCTGGCGCGCACGCTCGATGCATCGGCGCCGCTCGACGAGGCGGCCTTCCTCGAAGGCGTGACCCGCTCCGAGAACGGACACGGCCTGCTCCACAACGCCTTCGGCACGCGCACCCTCGCGCTGTTCGAGCGCATGCCGAAGGAAGAGCTGTCGAGCTACCTCTCGGGCCTGCTGATCGGCGAGGAGCTGCGCACGCAGGCGCTGCAGGCGTCGGGCGAGGTGATCCTGATCGGCTCGTCGGCCCTCACCCAGCGCTACACGCTGGCGCTGCGCGCCACCGGCGTCGCCACGCGCACGCTCGGCGCCGAAGCCACCTGGGCCGGACTGCATGCGCTGTCCGGCTTTCTCGATTCCGACAGGACTCCCGCATGACCGCCCCCACTCCCCTCGAAAAATTCGGCGCCGCGATGCGCGAGCTGCCGCTGGTGGCCATCCTGCGCGGCCTCTCGCCCGCCGAGGCTGCCGACGTCGGCGACGCCATCGTCGAGCCTGGCTTCCGCCTGCTCGAAGTGCCGCTGAATTCGCCGCAGCCGCTCGAGAGCATCGCGCTGATGCGCAAGCGCTTCCCGCAGGCGCTGGTCGGCGCCGGCACGGTGCTGGGCGCGCAGCAAGTGCGCGAGGTGCATGCAGCCGGCGGCGAGCTGATCGTCTCGCCGAACTTCAATGCCGAAGTCATCGCCGAGGCCGCGCGGCTCGGCATGGTCTGCCTGCCTGGCGTGATGACACCGACCGAGGCCTTCGGCGCGCTCGCGGCTGGTGCCACGGGGCTCAAGCTGTTCCCGGCCGAGCTGGCCTCGCCCGCCGTGGTGAAGGCGCTGCTGGCCGTGCTGCCGGCCGGCACGCCGGTGATGCCCGTGGGCGGCATCGCGCCCGACAACATGGCCGGATGGCGCGCGGCCGGTGCCGCCGGCTTCGGCATCGGCTCCTCGCTCTACAAACCCGGCAAGCAGGCCGCGGCGGTGCGCGAGGACGCCCGGAAATTCGTCGCGGCCTGGAAAGGCCTCACGCTCGCCTGACCCCCCAAGAAGAAACAGGAGACCCCCACCGATGTCCGCCGATGCCCTCTACGCCAGCCCTGCCGTGCGCAAGCTGCGCGAAGACCTCGCCCTCGCCCTGCGCGCCGCCGACCATCACGGACTGTCGGAAGGCGTCTGCAACCACTTCAGCGTGATGCTGCCGGGCGCCCAGGACCGCTACCTCATCAACCCGCGCGGCCTGCACTGGAGCGAGATCGGCCCCGACGACATCGTGCTCATCGACGTGCACGGCGAGGTGCTGGCGGGCCGCCACCGCGTGGAGCCCACCGCCCTGTTCATCCATGGCGCAGTGCACAGGCTCACGGGCCATGCGGTGGTGCTGCACTGCCACATGCCGTACGCCACGGCGCTCACGATCACGGTCGACCGCGCGCTCGACCCCACCGCGAGCCAGAACGCGATGCGCTACATGAACCGCATCGCCATCGACGCCGAATACAACGGCCTCGCGCTCGACGACGCCGAGGGCGAGCGCATCGCCCGCGCGATGGCGGGCAAGGACGTGGCCTTTCTGGCGAACCACGGCGTGATCGTGGCCGGCGGCACCATCGCCCATGCCTACGACGACCTCTACTACCTGGAGCGCGCCTGCCTGCACCAGGTGATCGCGCAATCGACCGGCCGGCCGCTGGTGCCGGTCGATCCGAAGCTGGCCGCCCACGTGGCGGCGCAGATCCAGGGCGAACGCGAGCAGTCCGACCTGTTCTTCGAGGCATTGCGCCGCCTCCTGCCCGCTCCGCGCGGCTGAACCTTCGGCCGATAGAGCAGATGGCCTACCCGCGGAGGTGTTCCGCGGCGAAAAGTCCATTCACAATTGTGTCTTGCCCGTGCCGCATGTCGTGCGCACGGGTTACAGCTCTTCATCCGATTTCGCTCCAGCCTTACATCAACTTAACAAAGGGCAGCGAGGATGAGGCTTCCAACTCACAACCGGGGGATCAGATGAAAAAGCTCACTTTCGCATTCGGCGCCGCGGCCCTGCTCTCGCTGGCCGCCATCAGCGCACCCGCCCAGGCACAGACGGGCGGCTCCTTCATCCAGGCGCAGGTGTACGTCGTTCCGGCGCCGCCGCCGCCGCGCCGCTATTACGCGCCGCCGCCTCCGCCGCACCATTACTACGGCCCGGGCTACCGCCATGGCCACCACTACGACCGCCGCTGGGACGACCGCCGCCGCTATGGCCGCCGGGACAACGATGGCGATGGCGTGCCGAACCGCTACGACCGCCGTCCCAACAACCCGTACCGCTACTGAGCGGAATGAACGAGACCCGGGCCCCGCGCCCGGGTTTTCCGTTCAGGCTGCCTGGGGCACGCTGGCGTAGGGCGGGGTCGGGCTCGACAGGCCCTGCTTGAGCTGCCGCGACGTGTCGTCCGCAAGCACCTCGGCCTGGCCCGCTTCGAGGCCGGCCAGCGCCTGGCGCGCCACGTCGTCCGGGGATGCCTTGGGCAGGCCCTGGATGTGCGACGTCATGTCGGTGTCCATGTAGCCCACGTGCAGGCTCGTGACCTGCGTGCCCTGCCCGGCCAGTTCGTTGCGCAGCCCGTTGCTCAGCGACCATGCGGCCGACTTGGTCGCGCTGTAGGTCGCCACGCTCGGGAAGGTAGTCCAGGCCAGCGCCGACAGCACGTTGATCACGCCGCCGCCGCCGTTGGCCGCGAGCACGGGTGCGAAGGCCTGCGTGAGCGCCCAGGGGCCGAAGAAATTGGTCTCGAACTCGGCGCGCGCCGCGGCCACCGCATCGGGCGAACCCAGGAAGCTGGAGCCGCGCGAGATGCCCGCGTTGTTGACCAGCACCGTCACGTCGCCGCAGGCACGCACGGCCGCCTCGATCTGCGCGGGCTGCGTCACGTCGAGCGCAACCGGCGTCACGCCGGGCAGGTCGATGCTCTTGGGGTCGCGCGCCGCGCCGTAGACCTTGCGCGCGCCCGCTGCGAGCGCAGCCTTCGCGAAGGCGAGACCGAGGCCGCGATTGGCGCCGGTGATGAAGACCACGGAGTCCTTGATTTTCATGACGAGTCTTTCGTTGGTTGATGGATGAATCGATAGCCGGATTTCAGGCCTGCGCCATGCGCCGCAGCAGTCCGGTGGTGGTGCGCGGCCAGCCCACGCGGCCGAACCAGGCCCCGCCCGCGATGGCCGATGCGGTCACGACCCCGTACACCGCCAGCGCCACGCCCTGCGCCGCGAACACGCCGGTGAGCCCGGCGCCCCAGTTCAGCGCCAGCCAGCCGCCGCTGGCCGCCACCGCCAGGCGCGCGATGTTGCCGAGCATCGGCCACAGCAGCCGACCCGCGCCCTGCGAGGCGAAGTACAGGACCAGCCCGACGCCGAAGAGCCCGTACATCGGCCCGACCACGCGCAGGTAGTGCGAACCGGTCTCCAGCATCGCGGGGTCGTTGCCGAACAGCAGCAGCCACGGGCGCGGGAACAGCGCCGCCGCGAGGCCGATGGTTTCGGTGAGCGTGAAGGCCAGCGCCGCCCCGGCCCAGGTGGCGCGCAACGCCCGCTCGCGCAGCCCCGCCCCCATGCAGGTGCCGACCATCGCCACCAGCGGCGCACCCAGGCCGAACACCAGCGGCACCAGCAGGTATTCGAGCCGCGATGCCGTGCCGTAGCCGGCCAGCGCGCCGGAGCCGAAATGGCCGGTCAGCGCGGTCGCGATGCCGATGGAAAGATTGGTCGCCACCGTCGACACCGCGCCCACCAGGCCGATGCGCAGGATGTCGCGGAACAGCGGCCAGCGCAGCTTCAGCGCGTCGAGCGTGGGCTTGAGCAGGCTGCGCGGCGAGCGCAGGTAGGCGATGAGTGCGATGGAGCCCAGCAGGTAGTACAGCAGCAGCGCGATCGCGCCGCCCGCAATGCCCATCCCCGGCAGCGGCCCGATGCCGAAGATGAGCAGTGGCGATGCCGGAATGAGGAACACCACGCCCACCACTGTCACGTTGGCCGGCACCGACATGTTGCCGGTGCCGCGGATGATGGCGCCGAGCGAGTTGAAGAGCCACACCAGCGTCGCGCCCGCGAACACCCAGTTGGAATACGTGAGCGCGGCCTCCAGCGCGGCCCCGGTGCCGCCCATCACGCCATAGAGCCAGCGTCCGCCCAGCAGCAGCGCCAGCGTGAAGCACAGGCCGAAGCCCAGCGCGATGACGATCGCATGCCACACCAGCGCGTTCGCATCGTCGCGGCGGCGCGCGCCGAGCGCGCGGGCGATGGACGAGGCGATGCCGCCGCCCATGGCGCCGCTGGAGGTCATCTGCATCAGCATCACGATGGGAAACACCAGCGCCATGCCGGCGAGCGCATCGGTGCCGAGCTTGCCGACGAAGTAGGTTTCGATGAGGCCAACGCAGGCCTGCGCGACCATCACCAGCACATTGGGCGCGGCCAGGCGCAGCAGCGTGGGAACGATGGGCGCCTCGAGCAGGCGGCGCGTGCGCGGGTCGAGTTCGGTGGAGCCGTGGGGTGCGGTCATTTCTGGCGCCTTCTCGGTTCAGGCGCGGGCCGCGGCCGTCGTGGCCGGCGATCCGGACTTGGCCGCGGGGCGGCGGATGGTCATCACGATCAGCGCCGCCACCAGGCAGGCCGCGCCGGCTGTGTAGAGCGCCGGGGTGTAGGTCAGCAGCAGCGTGCGTGCGAAGCCGGCGCCGTAGGCAGCAGTTGCGGCGCCCAGCTGGTGCGCGGCGAAGACCCAACCGAACACCAGGCCGACCTTGGCGGGACCGAAGGCGGCGCCGGCGAGCTTGACGGTCGGCGGCACGGTGGCGATCCAGTCGAGGCCGTAGAACATCGCGAAGATGCCCAGGCCGTAGATGGTGAATTCCGAGTGCGGCAGCCAGAACAGCGACAGCCCGCGCAGGCCGTAGTACCAGAAGAGCAGCTTGCGGTTGTCGTAGCGGTCCGACAGCCAGCCCGAGAGGATGGTGCCGACGAAGTCGAAGGCGCCCATCATCGCGAGCACCGAGGCAGCGGGAACCGCGCTCATGCCGTAGTCACCGCACAGCGAGATGAAGTGCGTCTGCACCAGCCCGTTGGTGCTCAGGCCGCAGATGAAGAAGGTGCCTGCGAGAACCCAGAAGGTGCGGTTGGTCGAGACTTCCTTCAGCACGCGGAAGGGCGTGGCGAAGTTCATTGCGGGAGCTGCCGCGGCGGGCGCTGCAGGCTGCGTGCCGGGCGCTTCGCCGTACGGCAGCAGGCCGACGTCGGAAGGCCGGTTGCGCATGAAGCAAAGCGCCAGCAAGCCGATGAGGATGGTGCCGATCACGATCGGCACGATGGCCGAGCGCCAGCCCCAGTGCTCGATCATCCAGGCCGCCAGCGGCAGGAACGCCAGCTGACCGGTCGCCGAACTGGCCGTGAGCATGCCCACCACCAGCCCGCGCCGCGCGACGAACCAGCGGTTGGCCACCACCGCGCCGAGCACCAGCGCGGTCATGCCGGTGCCCAGGCCCAGCATCAGGCTCCAGAGCACGAAGAGCTGCCACAGTTGCGAGGCCATGGTGACCAGCGCCATGCCCAGTCCGACCAGCGCGAGGCCGGTGCAGACCACCGCGCGCAGGCCGTAGCGCTCCATCAGCACCGCGGCGAAGGGACCCATGAGGCCGAAGAGCGCGAAGCGAAGCGCGAGCGAGGAGGAGATCTGCTCGGTGCTCCAGCCGAACTCCTTGCCCAGCGGCTGCAGCATGGCGCCCGGCAGGCCCAGCGCAGCCGACATGGTCAGCATGGTGAGGAAGGTGATGGCGGCGACGATCCAGCCGTAGTGGATGCCGCGGCGCTGCAGCCATGCGGAAACGGGTGTGGCGAACATGGGGCTTCTGCTGTTGGAATTGAATGGAGGAAAAAGAAAAGGCGAAACGGATCCCTCGCGCGGCCGGGCGCACGATGAGCAGGTTGGTCGTGGGTAAAGAAAAAGTTGAGGGGTCAGTCGTCGCTGGCGGGCTCTTCATCGCCGCCCAGCAGTTCCATGGCCTCGTCGATCAGCAGGTGCAGCGCGAGCACGCGCTCGACGCCCAGCAGCGCATTCAGCTTCTGCTGTGCGGTCTTCCAGTGCGCCAGGGCTTCGCGCCGCTTGACCTCGCCTTCTTCGGTGAGTTGCACCAGCCGGCTGCGCGCATCGGCGCCCGCACTCTGCGCGATCCAGCCCGCGACGATCAGCGGCTGCAGGTTGCGGCTGAGGGTGGAGGCTGTCATCTTGAGTTCTGCCGCCAGGTCGACCGGACGCGTGGGGCCGAGCCGCGCGAGGTGGGACAGCAGCGAGTACTGCGTGGTCTTGAGGCCGCTTTGCGAGACCTCGGCGTCGTAGTGCTGCGAGAGTCGTCGCGACAGCTGGCGCACCTTGAAGCTGGTGCAGCCGCGTGGCTTGGTGGGGGTGTCCATGGGCTATTATTGTATGTGCAACTATTGCATATGCAATCAACACCCCGGGACAAAGGCCCCAGAAGGAACACAGGCATGACACAAGCCGCCAGCCAGCTCGACGCATGGATCGCCGAGGAACAGAAGATCACCGGTCGCCTCGAGGCCGGCCCGGGCCCCGGCCTCGCCCGTCCCGACCAGATCGCCGGCAAGACCGGCCTCGAGATCATGCAGGCGATGCTCAACGGCGACATTCCCTACGCCGCCATCGCAAAGACGCTGGACTTCACGATCATCGAGGCGCGCCAGGGCGTGGCCATCTTCCAGGGCACGCCGCTGCCGCAACACCTGAACCCGCTGGGCACCATCCACGGCGGCTGGGTCGCGACGATGCTCGACTCGGCCCTGGGCTGCTCGGTCCACACGATGATGCCGCCGGGCCGCGCCTACACCACCGCCGAGCTCGGCGTGAATTACGTGAAGGGCCTCACGCCCAAGGTGCAGCGCGTGCGCGCCGAAGGCAAGGTGATCCACTGCGGCAAGCAGCTCGCCACCGCCGAAGCCCGCCTCTACGGCCCCGACGGCACGCTGTACGCGCATGCCACGACCACTTGCCTGGTGTTCGAGGTGCCCGCAGCGCGCTAGCGGACCGGGCAGGAAGGCGCCAGCACCACGAAGCGGGCGCCCCAGAGCAGTACCAGCCCCAGGCCCACCCACAGCAGCCAGTGCGGCCTGCGCCGCCGCACGGACAGCACCGCGGCCACGACCAACAGCGGAACCAGGTACGCGAAGGATTCGATCCGCGCGTCCAGCCCGTGGTCGATGGGCAGGGTGCAGAAGGTCAGCCCGTCGCCGCGCATCGCCGGGTCTTCCAGCATCCACTCGTAGCGGTTGCGCGGGATGGCGAACAGCATCGCGGCGCAGAACAGCGCATAGAGCGCCGACACCACCGCGAAGATCGATGCGGAAGCGGACCTCTTCAGGCTCATCGAATCGCGCGCGTGCGTCGGCTCACCTGCTGAGCAGCGACTCGACGTGCTCGCGGTGCTTCACCATGGCGCGGCCATAGGACGAGTATTCGCGCCCCGAGCTGCCCGGCGTGGCCTTCAGCGAATCGACGATGTCGGAGAGCTTGCGCTCGATGCCGCGGTTGTAGCGCGCGCCGGCCACGACGAACTGCTCTTCCGACAGGTTCTCGGTGTCCGCCCCGGGATAGTCGTGCAGCACCAGCCCCTGCAGGTGCCTCGCGACGATCTCGAGGTTGAAGAGATCCTGCTCGAGGCAGGAGACCAGCCGCAGTTCTTCCTCGTAGCTCAGGCTGTCGGGGTCCAGCCCCAGCTCGCGCACCGCGGCGCGCATCTGGATGCTCACCGCGCCGAACGAGGTCTGGCCCGGCGGCCTGGTGACCGTGAGGTTGCGGTCGACCCAGTCGGGGCCGCTCCAGTCGAAGCTGCGCAGCGCGAACATGGGCCGCTTGCTCCCGTCGGGCTTGCCGCCCACCTCGGCCCACGCCACGCTGCCGAGCAGCACCGGGGATATCTGGTACTTCTTCGCCACCGCGACGATGCGCAGCCGGTTGTAGAGCACCCAGGCGTCCTTGTAGTCGCTCAGGTGCGGAAAGCCGCCGCCGAGCCGCTGGGGCAGCATCTGCCACTTGAAGGCATCCCACGACGTCCACTTCGGATAGTTGGCGTTGTCCGGCGCACAGAACTCTCGACCACTCATCGGCACTCCCTCCGTTTCGGGAAAAGGCTGGGGCCGTTTTAGCGGGCCGGTCGCGAGTTGTCGAGCGGCGCGGGCGCCTTGTTTGCAACGATGTGCAGTAGGCCTTCGATCTGTAAGTACAAAGGCATCCTGATCCTGGCGCCCAGTGATAATTATTCTCATCCGGTACCGACAATACCCAGCAATACATCTGCGGCCGGCGCCGGAGCTTTCTAGAACACCCGCTCCTGGAGGATCTTCATGACCGAACGCTCACGCGTCCAAGGCCGCGCCGCGCGCGCTTTGCTCGGCGCCGGCGCAGCCCTGCTCGCCGCCACCGCCATCCCAGCACAGGCCGCCACCGACGAGCTCACGCTCTACACGACGCGCGAACCGGCGCTGATCCAGCCCCTCATCTCCGCGTTCAGCGCGCAGAGCAACATCAAGGTCAACACCGTCTTCGTGAAGGACGGCCTGCTGGAGCGCGTGAAGGCCGAGGGCGCCCGCTCGCCCGCCGACGTGCTGATGACGGTGGACATCGGCAACCTGATGGACCTGGTCGACGGCGGCGTGACGCAGCCGGTGAAGTCGGCCGCGCTCGAATCGGCCATTCCGGCCAACCTGCGCGGCGCCGACGGCCAGTGGTTCTCGCTCTCGCTGCGCGCGCGCGTGCTGTACGCCGACAAGAACCTGCCGCTCACCAGCTTCCGCTACGAGGACCTGGCCAACCCCAAGTACAAGGGCAAGGTCTGCATCCGCTCCGGCCAGCATCCCTACAACACAGCCTTGGTGGCCTCGCTGATCGCGCACGACGGCGAAGCCAAGGCCGAGCAGTGGCTGCGCGGCGTGAAGGCCAACCTGGCGCGCAAGGCCACCGGCGGCGACCGCGACGTGGCGCGCGACATCCTCGGCGGCATCTGCGACGTGGGCCTGGCCAACTCGTACTACGTCGGCCAGATGAAGAGCGCCAAGGAAGGCACCGACGCGCGCAAGTGGGGCGACGCCATCAAGGTGGTGCGCCCGACCTTCGCCAACGCGAAGAGCGGCGGCACGCACGTCAACATCAGTGGCGCGGCCGTGGCGAAGAACGCGCCGCAGCGCGCCAACGCGGTCAAGCTGCTCGAGTTCCTGGTGTCGGAGCCGGCACAGGCCCTGTACGCGCAGACCAACTACGAGTACCCGGTGCGCAAGGGCGTGGCGCTCGACCCGATCATCGGCCAGACCATCGGCGAGCTGAAGGTCGACCCGCTGCCGCTGACCGAGATCGCCAAGTACCGCAAGCAGGCCAGCGCGCTGGTCGACAAAGTCGGCTTCGACCAGTAGACGTGGCTCGCCCCCAGGCTGCGGCGCACTGCGTGCCGCCTCCGCCCCCTATCCGGGGGCAAAGCCGGTTCCACGGTGTTACTCGCAAAAACCAGAGCGCGCGCGTAGGCATCTTTTGCTTCGCATGAACATCGGCGCCCGGTACGCAGGCCTGCAAGCCGCAGGCCCGGCCTGGCGCTGCGCGTCTTTCCTGGTCGCCATCGGCGTGCTCGCGCCGGTGCTCACGCTGGCGTGGCTCGCCTTCGGCTCGGGCGTCGGCCACTGGGGGCCGCTGTTCGCGCACGTGCTGCCGCAGGCCACGCTCAATACCGCCGTGCTGCTCGCGGGCGTCGGCACGCTGGTGCTGGTGATCGGCACCGGCTGCGCCTGGCTGGTGACGGCGCACGACTTCCCCGGGCGCGGCATGCTGCACTGGGCGCTGCTGCTGCCGCTGGCGATGCCGACCTACATCGTCGCCTTCGCGTATCTCGACCTGCTGCACCCCATCGGCCCCGTGCAGGGCGCGATCCGCTGGATGCTCGGCTTCGACAGCCCGCGCCAGTTCCGCCTGCCCGACCTGCGCTCGATGCCTGGCGCGATCTTCGTGCTGGGCTTCGTGCTCTATCCGTACGTCTACATGACGGCGCGCGCGATGTTCATGACGCAGCCCGCGCACCTCATGGAGGCGGCGCGCATGCTCGGCGAAAGCCGGCGCGGCGCCTTCTTCCGCGTGGCGCTGCCGCTGGCGCGGCCGGCACTGGCGGTGGGGCTGAGCCTCGCGCTGCTGGAGACGCTCAATGACATCGGCGCTTCCGAATTCCTCGGCGTGAACACGCTGACGGTGGCGGTCTACACCACCTGGATCACGCGCTCCGACCTCGCGGGCGCCGCGCAGATTGCCTGCGCGATGCTGTTCGTGGTGATTGCGCTCGTCTGGCTGGAGCGCAACGGCCGGCGGCACCAGCGCTTCGGCTCGGCGCAGCGCATGCGCCCGGTGCAGCCGCGGCGGCTGCATGGCGCGGCTGCATGGGCCGCAACGGCCGCCGCCTCGCTGCCGGTGCTGATCGGCTTCGTGGCGCCTGCGGCCTACCTGGTGTGGGAAAGTGCCAAGCGGCTGCGCCAGGGCGGCGGCATTTCGCAAGGACTGGTCGCGAGCCTGGGCAACACGCTGACGCTGGCCTCGGGGGTCACCGCCGTCGCGGTGGCGGCTGGGCTGGTCGTGGCGTGGGCCGCGCGCAGCCAGGGCTCCGGGCCTGTACGCGCCCGCTGGCAGGCGCGCGCCGCGACGCTGGGCTATGCGGTGCCGGGCACGGTGCTGGCCATCGGGCTGCTCACGCCGGCGCTGGCTTTCGACGCGGCACTGGCCACGGCCTTCGGCTGGCAGGGCCTGCCGCTCATGAGTTGCGGCGTGGTGCTGGTCGTGGCCTGCGCGATCCGCTTTCTCGCGATGCCGGTCGGCGGCATCGAGGCGGGGCTTTCGCGCATCCCGCCCGCCATCGAGCAGGCCTCGCGCCTGCTCGGCGAAACCACCGCCGGCACGCTGCGCCGCGTGCACCTGCCGCTGCTTCGCCCCGCCATGGCCTCCGCCGCGCTGCTGGTGTTCGTCGACGCGATGAAGGAGCTGCCGGCCACGCTGCTGCTGCGGCCCGCCAACTTCGACACCCTGGCCACCTGGCTCTATGCCGAGGCCGCGCGTGGCACCTACGAGGAAGGCGCGATCGCCGCGCTCGCCATCGTGCTGGCCGGCCTGCTGCCCGTGGTGCTGCTCGCGCGCAACCAGCTGGGCACGCCTTCGGCCACACTGGCCGCAGAGAAGACACCGACATGAGCTCCCCACTGCATCTCGACGCGATCAGGCTGGCCTACGACACGCCGCGCGGCCCGCACACGGTCGTCGACGGCTTCTCGCTGTCGCTGGCCGCTGGCGACATCGCCTGCCTGTTCGGGCCCTCCGGCTGCGGCAAGACGACGGTGCTGCGCGCCATCGCGGGCTTCGAGCCGCTGCGCGCCGGCACGATCCGCCTCGGTGACGTGCTGCTGTCGTCCGTACAGAAGCACCTGCCGCCCGAGCAGCGGCGCGTGGGCATGATGTTCCAGGAGTACGCGCTGTTCCCGCACCTTTCGGCCGCGAAGAACGTGGCCTTCGGCCTGCGCCGGCTGGGCCGCGCCGAGCAGCAGTCGCGCGTGGCCGAGATGCTTGCGCTGGTCGGCCTTGTGGATGCCGGCGAGCGCTATCCGCACGAGCTCTCCGGCGGCCAGCAGCAGCGCATCGCGCTGGCCCGCGCGCTCGCGCCCTCGCCCGCCCTGCTGCTGCTCGACGAGCCCTTCTCCAACCTCGACGGCGGCACGCGCGAGCGGCTCACGGCGGAAGTGCGAGGCATCCTCAAGCAGGCCGGGCAGACGGCCATCCTCGTGACGCACAACGAGGCCGAGGCCCACGCGATGGCGGACCGCATCGGCGTGATGCACGGCGGACGGATCACGCACTGGCTCGATACGGCGGCCTAGCATAAGCCGCCCGTTTCACGAATGGGCTTTCCGGGAAAAGGTTGTTCGGGCTCGCAAGAATCGCGGCGTTCCAGATCCACATCAGCCAAGCAAGAAAAGAACGGAAAGCCCCATGACGCAACAAGCCCTCACCCTCGTCAGCCACCTGCTGTGCCCCTACGTGCAGCGCGCCGCGATCGCCCTGCACGAGAAGAACGTGCCCTTCGAGCGCGTGGTGATCGACCTGGCCAACAAGCCGCAGTGGTTCCTCGACATCTCTCCCCTCGGCAAGGTGCCGCTGCTGAAGGTGCGCCGGCCTGACGGCGGCGAGGCCGTGCTGTTCGAAAGCAACGTGATCTGCGAGTACCTCGAAGAAACGCAGCCCGGCGCGCGCCTGCACCCTGAAGACCCGCTCACCCGCGCCGAGCACCGCGCATGGATGGAGTTCGGCTCGGCCATCCTCGGCGATTTGTGGGGCTACGAGACCACGCAGGACGCGGCCGTGTTCGAGCAGAAGCGGCAGGCGCTGCTGGCCAAGTTCCAGCGCGTGGAGGCGGCGCTGGGCGAAGGCCCCTACTTCGCGGGCGGCAGCTTCAGCCTCGTCGACGCGGTCTTCGCGCCGGTGTTCCGCTACTTCGAGGTGTTCGATGCGATCAGCGACTCGCACATCTTCGACGCGCTGCCTAAGGTGGATGCATGGCGCAAGGCGCTGGCCGCGCGCCCCAGCGTTCGCGACGCGGTGGTGCCCGAGTACCCGCAGCACCTGATGGAGTTCCTGAAGCGCCACCAGGCTCACCTGCTGACGCTGACGGCTTGATCGCCGCGCCGGGAGGCCCACAATAGCGGGCTTCCCTCTCCACGACTACAAGGCACCACGAGATGCGACTCCTCCACACCATGCTGCGCGTCGGCAACCTGCAACGCTCCATCGACTTCTACACCAAGGTGCTCGGCATGAACCTGCTGCGCACTTCCGAGAACCCCGAGTACAAGTACAGCCTCGCCTTCATCGGCTATGGCAACGGCAACCCAGACCAGGCCGAGATCGAACTCACCTACAACTGGGGCACCGAGAGCTACGAGCTCGGCACCGCCTACGGCCACATCGCGCTCGGCGTGCCCGATGCCTACGCGGCCTGCGAGAAGATCAAGGCCGCCGGCGGCAACGTGACGCGCGAGGCCGGGCCGGTCAAGGGCGGCACCACCGTGATCGCGTTCGTGACGGACCCCGACGGCTACAAGGTGGAGCTCATCCAGCGCAACGAGAACGCCGCAGGCGGCGGCCTGCGCTGAAGGCCCTGGCGACGACTCCGCCATGGCAGCCACGAAGAAACAGCCCGCGGCAACGCGCCATGTCGCGCTGCTGCGCGGCGTGAACGTCAACGGCATCACCATCAAGAGCGCCGAGCTGAAGGCGCTCTTCGTCGAACTGGGCTTCGGCGCGGTGCGCACGGTGCTCGCCAGCGGCAACGTGCTGTTCGACACGGATGAAAGCGGCGCCGCGCTGCACACCCGCATCGAGCAGGCCCTGCGCAAGCGCTTCGGCTACGACGCGTGGATCGTGCTGCTTACGCAGAAGACCGTGTCCGATATTGCCGCGGCCTACCCCTTCGAGCGCATCGACGAGGAGCGCCATCCGTACATCGTGTTCGGCTCCGACAAGGCGATGCTCGACGAGATCATGGAAAAGGCCGGCACGGTCGATGCCGCCACCGAGCAGTTGGAGCGCGGCAAGGGCGTCCTGTACTGGCAGTGCCCTCGCGGCGAGAGCCTCGATACGCCGGTGGCCAAGCTGCTCGGCAAGGCCCGCTACAAGTCGAGCACCACCACGCGCAACCTGCGCACGGTGGAGAAACTTCTCACAGACTGATTGATTCGTTGATCGATCAGCAGCCGAGCAGATCGGCCAGGTGGTCGATGTCGCGGGCGTGCAGGTTGTTGTCCGGCTGCGGCGACACGTCCTTCGGCCGGGCCTGGCCGAATTCGTGCGGACGCTCGATGTAGGCCGTCTTCAGGCCGCAGGCGCGCGCGGCCGCGAGGTCGTCATGGTGCGCGGCGGCCAGCATCACCTGGCCGGGCGTCGCGTCGAACACGCCCGCCACGCCAAGATAAGTGCGCGGATCGGGCTTGTAGGCCTTGAACACTTCGGCCGACAGGATGCAGTCCCAGGGCAGGCCCGCACGCTTGGCCATCTCGGTGAGCAGGCCGATGTTGCCGTTGGACAGCGTGCAGATGGTGAACTTCTTCTTCAGCCGCGAGAGCCCGCCCACCGAATCGGGCCAGGCCGGCAGGCGGTGCCAGGCGCGGCTCAGGTCGCGCTTGGCACCGGCCTCGATGCTGTCGGCCAGGCTGAAGTCGTGCAGCACCTGGTCGAGCATGCTCAAGTGCAGCTCGTCGAGCAGCGTGAAGCCGCCCTCGCCCGCCGCGATGCGTTCCATCACCGCCTTCATGGCGGGCTGGTAGCCGGCGCGCCACGCGAGCGCGAAGGCCGCGCCGTCGATGCCCGGGAACACGCGCTCGACCTCGGCGGCGATGCCGCTGTGCCAGTCGACCACCGTGCCGAAGACGTCGAATGCGATGACCTTGAGATCGCTCGCGTCGAAATCCGCGCTGCTCATGGCGGCGACGCTCAGCGCGGCAGCTGGCTCGCGGCGCGTGCCAGCTGCTCGATGCGGGCCCAGTCGCCGTCGCGGATCGCGTCGGTCGGCACGATCCACGAGCCGCCCACGCAGGCCACGTTCGACAGCGCGAGGAACTCGGCCGCGTTGCCGGCGTGGATGCCACCGGTCGGGCAGAAGGTGACGTCGCCGAACGGACCCTGCCATGCCTTGAGCATCGGCAGGCCGCCGGCCTGCAGCGCGGGGAAGAACTTCAGCTGCGTGTAGCCGTCTTCCTGCGCCGTCATGATCTCGCTGCCGGTGGCAACGCCGGGCAGAAGCGGCAGGCCGATGTCGTGGCAGGCCTTGCCGACGGAGCGCGTGTAGCCCGGGCTCACGCCGAACTTCGCACCAGCCAGCGCCGCGGCCTGCGCGTCGGCGGCGCTGCGGATGGTGCCGGCGCCGGCCACGGCTTCGGGCACGTCCTTGGCGATGGCCTCGATGCACTGCAGCGCCTGCGGCGTGCGCAGCGTGACCTCGAGCATGCGGATGCCGCCGGCCACCAGGGCGCGCGCGAGCGGGATGGCGTCTTTCACGTCGTTGAGCACGATCACCGGAATGACCGGGGCGTCGCGCATCACTTCGAGGGGGGTGAGTTTTTCAGTCATTTCCTGGCTCCAATCGGTTACGTATGCATCGCGCTCGGTGAGGACCGCCCTGGTCACAGCCAGGTGCAGGCGCCCTCCTCGGCGGCCAGTGCATTGCGGCGCATGCCTGCGAACAGCTCGCGGCCGAGGCCGTGTCCGTCGGCGATTCGCTGCGCTTCGGACATGGTGGCGACCTCGCGGGCTGCCCATTCGTCCTCGGGCAACAGCACCGCAAGCGTACCCGCTACCGAATCGAGGCGGATCAGGTCGCCATCGCGGACCTTGGCCAGCGGGCCGCCGGCGGCAGCCTCGGGCGAGACGTGGATCGCGGCCGGGATCTTGCCCGAGGCACCGCTCATGCGCCCGTCGGTGACCAGCGCCACGCGGAATCCCTTGCCCTGCAGCACCGACAGCGGCGGCGTCAGCTTGTGCAGCTCGGGCATGCCGTTGGCCTGCGGACCCTGCCAGCGCACCACGCAGACCACGTCGCGTTCCAGCTCGCCGGCCGTGAACGCCTTCTGCAGCGCGGCCTGCGAGTCAAACACGCGCGCAGGCGCCTCGATGACGTGGCGGTCGTCGGGCACCGACGACACCTTGATGACGCTGCGGCCCAGGTTGCCGCTCAGCAGCTTGAGGCCGCCGGTGGCGCTGAACGGATTGGCGACGGTACGGGTGACGGCATCGTTCTGCAGCGCGGCGCCCGGCGTCCATTGCAGGCGCTTCCCACCTTGCCCGTCGCCCAGCTCGCCGGCTTCCTCCGCCAGCGACGGAATGTTCGCGAATTCGCGGATGCCGCCCGAGCGCACCGTCAGCACGTCGGCGTGCATCAGGCCGGCATCGACCAACTCGCCGATCACGAGGCCGGGGCCGCCCGAGGCCTGGAACTCGTTCACGTCGGCGCTGCCGTTGGGGTACACGCGGGTCAGCAGCGGCACCACGTCGGAGAGCTGCGAGAAGTCGTCCCAGTCGATCAGGATGCCGGCGGCGCGCGCCACGGCCACCCAGTGGATCAGGTGGTTGGTGGAACCGCCCGTGGCGAGCAGCGCCACCATGGCGTTGACGATGCAGCGCTCGTCGACCATCTCGCCGATGGGCGGGCAGTCGAAGGGAGCGTTGCCCGCCTTGCCCAACACAGTGCGCACGGCCTCGCGCGTGAGCGTCTCGCGCATCGCGTCGCCGGGTTGGATGAACGCAGTGCCCGGCACGTGCAGGCCCATGGCCTCCAGCAGCATCTGATTGCTGTTGGCGGTGCCGTAGAAGGTGCAGGTGCCGACCGTGTGATAGGCGGCCATCTCGGCGTCGAGCAGGCCCTGGCGGCCGACGAGGCCCTGCGCCGCCTGCTCGCGCACCTTCGACTTGGCGCTGTTCGACAGCCCCGAGGGCATCGGACCGGCCGGCACGAACACCGTGGGCAGGTGACCGAAGTGCAGCGCACCGATGAGCAGGCCCGGCACGATCTTGTCGCACACGCCGAGCATCAGCGCCGCGTCGAACATGTCGTGCGTGAGCGCGACGGCGGTGCTCATCGCGATGACGTCGCGGCTGAAGAGGCTCAGCTCCATGCCGGGCGTGCCCTGGGTCACGCCGTCGCACATGGCGGGCACGCCGCCGGCCACCTGGGCGGTGGCGCCGAGGCTGCGGGCCTCGTTCTTGATGATGTCGGGGTAGCCCTGGTACGGCGCGTGGGCCGAGAGCATGTCGTTGTAGGCAGTGACGATGCCGATGTTGGGCGCGCGCTCGGCGACCACGCGGAACTTGTCGTTGGCCGGAATGCCGGCCACGGCGTGCGCGACGTTGGCGCAGCCCATGCGGTCGGAGCCGCGGTCGCGGCTGCGGATTTCGGCTAGGCGGGCGAGGTAGGCGCTGCGCAGCCCCTGGCTGCGCTCGCGGATGCGATCGGTGACGTCGCGGACGGTGGGGTTCGTGCTGCTGCTCATGGGGGTCGATGGCTCCTGCTGCATGTCGCCGGAGCGACTGTGGGCCTGGAAGGCCATGGTAACAAGCCGGGCGTACGGGCCCGATGAAATCCGAGCGCAGGGCAATACGAATTTACCCGTTTGCATCCTGTGACGAAGCACACGCAAAAAAGCCCGGCGTGGCCGGGCTTCCTGGGGAAAAAGGCGCAAGGGGCCTTCAGTCGACCAGCTTGACCTCGACGCGGCGCGCCTCGGCGTTGTTGCCCGAACCGGCCGTGACGGCGGGCTTCTGCAGATCGACCTTGGTGGCCGGCACGCCCAGGCCCACGAGCACGTCGCGCACCATCTCGGCGCGCTTCTTCGCGAGCTGCTCGTTGATGGCGGCGTCGCCGGTGGTGTCGTGGAAGCCCGAGATCACCGCCTTGCGGCCGCTCTCGACGCCCTTGATGACCGCGGCCAGCGCTTCGGCGGCGCCCGGCGCGAGGTCGGCACTGCCGGTCGCGAAGTAGAAGTTCACCACGCCGTCGACCACGCGGATGCTCGCGCCGTCGGGGATGACCACGGTCACCGTCTCGGTGACTTCGGCCACCTTGGGCGCCGCGCCGGCGGGCGGCGCCGAAATCACCACCGCAGCCGCAGCGGGCTTGGCGACCGCCACGTTGGCCGCGTTGGTGTGGGCCTTGTGCCAGAGCACGATGCCGATCACGAAGAAGATCACCAGCGCGATCAGCGCCATGACGAATCCGAGGATGAAGTTCTGCTGGCTGTCGTCGTCGCTCATCGGGGGTCTTGCTCCATAGGGAAGTGGCCGGTAAATAATGGTGCGGTGAACCATGATCAGGAAATTGTAGGTGCCGCTTCCGTCACGCCCGTGTCGGACCCTGCCCCGAACCCCGGTCCGCCGGGACTCGATCCCATGCCCAGGCCCCTGCGCGACCCGCAGCCCATGCTCGAGCGCGCCATCGCCGACTGGGGCGGGCACGAGGACCTCTGGCTCTTCGGCTACGGCTCGCTGATATGGCGGCCCGAATTCGGTTTCACCGAGCGCCGCCCGGCCTGGGTGCACGGCTGGCACCGCGCGCTGAAGATGTGGAGCCGCGTGAACCGCGGCAGCGTGCAGACGCCCGGCCTCGTGTTCGGGCTGCTCTCCGGCGGCAGCTGCCGCGGCATGGTGTTCCGCGTGCCGAAGGCCGACGGCCTCGAAACGCTGCGCCGGCTCTGGCTGCGCGAGATGCCCACCGGCGTGTACGACCCAAAGTGGCTGCGCTGCGGCACCGCCCAGGGCGATGTGCGCGCGCTGGCCTTCACGCTCTCGCGGCGCAGCCCCAACTTCACGGGCGAGCTCAGCGACGAGCGCTACCGCCACATCTTCGCCAATGCCGTGGGCCGCTACGGCAGCTCGCTCGACTACGCCCAGCAGACGCTGCTGGAGCTGCAGCGCCATTCGATCCACGATGCCGCGCTGGCGCGGCTGGTGGCGCTGGCCGAAGTGAAGCAGCAGCTCGCATCGGAGAATGCGGCTGATTGCGATGCGCCGCAGGCTCCGGTATATGTTCCAGGGTCGGCAGACAAGTCTTCATCCCAACCTTCCGGATCCAACAAGGAAAACACATGAACCAAAGTCGTCTCATCGCCACCGGCAGCGCCCTCCTCGCCTCGGCCCTCCTGGCCGCCTGCGGCAGCATGGGCGGCAAGCCGAGCACCGCCGTCGAGCTGGTGCCGACCGCCGCGATCACGCCCAACCCGACGCGCGGCACGGTGACCTTCACCGCCCTCGACCATGGCGTGCGCGTGGCCGGCGAGGTGCGCGGCCTGGTGCCGGGCAGCGAGCACGGCTTCCACATCCACGAAAAGGGCGACTGCGGCGACAACGGCAATGCCTCGGGCGGCCACTTCAACCCGACCGGCGGCACGCACGGCAAGTTCGGCGCGCCGGGCAGCCATGCGGGCGAACTGCCCAGCCTGCGGGCCGATTCCAGCGGCGTGGCGCGTTTCAGCCTCGAAGACCACTCGATCTCGCTCACCCCGGGTGCCGCAAACAGCGTGATCGGCCGTGCGCTGGTGGTGCACCGCGACCCCGACGACTTCACGACGCAGCCCGCGGGCAATTCGGGCCCGCGCATTGCCTGCTCGGTGATCGCGAAGCCCTGATCGGGGGAAAGAGAAAGAAAAGGCTAGGCGCCCTCGCGCGCCAGCCACAGCGCCTCGGCCTGCGCCAGCGCTTCGGGCGTGTCGATGTCGGTGACCACGCCCACGTCGTCCACCGCGAGGTCAGTGACCGAACCGGTGGCACGCATCGCTCGCAGGACCGACGCCGCGCCGGCCGCACCCTCCAGCGCCGCCAGCTGCGCGCCGCACGCGGCGGCGAAGCCCACGGGATGGCCCCGCTCGCCCCGATACTGCGGCTGAACGGCATTCACCGCGCCGCCCAGGGCGGCCGCCACGGCGTGCAGCGTCTGCGGCCGCACCAGCGGCAGATCGCCCGGCAGGATCAGCCAGCCCGCCGCGCCCGGCGTGGCGCGCACGGCGGCCGCTATCGAATCGCCCATGCCGGGGTGCCCGGCGTCTTCCACGTGCCAGGGCAAACCGCTGGCGCGCACCGCGTCGAGCGTGCGCTCCAGCACCGGCCTGCCGGCCAGCAGCGCCCTGAGCTTGGAGCCGGTGCCGCCGGCCGCGATGAAACGCTCTCCACGGCCCGAGGCCAGCACGATCACCACCGGGGAATTCGCCTTCTGCGTCGTCATGGGCCGAGTATGTGCGCAACAATCCCGGCATGACTTCCCCTCTTTCCAAAGACGCGCTGGCCGCGCTGCGCAAGAGCTACGAGCGCGCCGAGCTCGACGAGACCCGCAGTGCCGACGATCCGCTCAGGCAGTTCGAACGCTGGCTCACCGAGGCCGTCGATGCGCAGGTGCCCGAGCCCAACGCGATGACGCTGTGCACCGTGGGCAGCGACCTGCGGCCTTCGAGCCGCATCGTGCTCATCAAGGGCTACGACGCGCGCGGCATCGTCTGGTACACCAACTACGAGAGCCGCAAGGGCCGCGAGCTCGCGGGAAACCCGTATGCGTCGCTGCAGTTCCACTGGGTCGAGCTGGAGCGCGTGGTGCGCATCGAGGGTCGCGTGGAAAAGGCCGGCGCCGAGGAAAGCGACGCCTACTACGCGAGCCGTCCGCTCGATTCGCGCATCGGCGCCTGGGCCAGCCCGCAGAGCGAAGTGATCAGCGGCCGCGAGGTGCTGGTGAAGAACGCCGCCGTGTTCGCAGCCAGGCATCTGCTTTCACCGCCGCGCCCGCCGCACTGGGGCGGCTACCGGCTGGTGCCCGACCGCTGGGAGTTCTGGCAGGGCCGCAAGAGCCGGCTGCACGACCGGCTGCGCTACAGGCTCGAGGGCGCGGACTGGGTACGCGAGCGCCTGGCTCCGTGAGGCGGATCGTCGTCAGGCCTCGCAACCGACCACCTTGAACTCGACGCGCCGGTCCAGCGCGTCGCTCGCATCGTCGGCGCCCGTGCCGACGATGTTCTCGCGGAATCCCATGCCCGATTCGCGCAGCTTCTTCGACAGCGGCGGGGCCTCGCCCACCAGTTTCGCCTTCACGCTGGTCGCGCGCTGCAGCGACAGCCGCTCGTTCACTGCTTCAGAACCAGTCCGGCTGGTGTGGCCCGTGACCACCACGCAAGAATCGATCTGCGCTGCCTGCCGCGCGATCTGGCGCAGCCACATCGGATAGGCGGCGCTGATCTTCGGATCGGAAAGAAAGTCGGTCGAGCCTGGCTTGAACAGGAACTTGACGCTCAGGTTGTTGGTTTCGAGCCCCAGCCGGGCGATGGTGCCGAAGGTCTTCTCGGCATCGGCCGTGCGGCCCAGCTGCGACTGCGTGAGGTACAGGCCGCTGTAGATGCGCAGTTGCTGGCCGTCGGGCCGCTTCGACGCGGCTTCGTAGCGGCTCAGCGCCTCGCTCATGCGGCCGGCCTCGTAGGCGGCGGTGGCTTCCTGCAGCACGGTGGCAGTCGGCAGGCGTTCCAGGTACAGGGCGTCTGCGGCCTGGCCGGGCTGCGTTTCGGCGGTGCGGATGTAGCCCTCCACGCCGCGGTCCTTGCCGTTCACCGGACTGTCGCGGAAGAAGGCGGTGGGGCGGGTGTCGAGCGAGGCGTCGCTGATGCGCGTCACCGACTGCGCGATCACCACGCCGCTCTTGATCTCGGTGAGCGCGAGGTTAAGCCGGTAGGGTGCGCCGGAAGCGTCCTTGTCGCGCACCAGCGTGCCGTTGAGCACGTACTGCGCGTTGCCGATCTCGGTGGCGTTGAAGGGCGAGACGGTGAACTGCTTGAACTGCGCCTGCATGCGCTGGACGATGCGCTGCTCGGCCACGCGCGTCACCTCGGTCTGCTGGCCGCTCGCGCCCTCGAGCAGCGGGTCGATCACGATGCGGCGCTGCGTGAGCGTCGACTCCACCTTGGCCAGGAATGCCGGCAGCTTCTGCGTCTGCACCATCAGGTCGTCCACCGCCTGGTTCACGGCCTGGTCGAAGGGCATCGCGTTGCCGGTCGCGGGACGGTGCGCGCAGGCCGCGGCAAGCACGGCGGCGGCGCACAGCGCGAGCATGCGCAGCGCCAGGCGGGCTCGTTGGAGGGTGGTCGTCATCAGCATTGGCTCCTCAATGTCTTCATGTCCTGGTCCGACAGCGGCTCGCCGACGGCGGCGCGCATGTTGATCTCGGTGCAGCGCTTCGACGGCGCGGGGCGCGGCGCTGCTGCTACCTCCCTCTGCACCGGAGGGGGTGGCGACGGCGGCGGCGCGACCGGCTGCGGGCGTGCCCTGGCCGCCGGCTTCGGCTTCGACGGCATTTCCTCCGCCTTGTCCGCCTTGTCCGCCTTGTCCGCCTTCTCGGCCTTGCCTGCGCCGGGCGATTCGGCCGGCTCGCGCGGCACGTTCGCCGACAGGCACGGCGTGCGGCATGGCTTGGCCTCGGCGGCATCCGCGGCCCGCACGGGACGGCCGTGCAGCGCGATCACCGTCGCGACCACCGCCATAGCAAGAAGGGCCGAAGAGCGCGCCGGGTGAATCATCAGCCGGCAAATGTAGGGGCCGGAAGGCCGCGCGGCATCTCGCCAAACGGCCACCCTGCCGAACGGCATAGGCGCGCCGCGTGAAAGCGCCAAGCTGCTAACGCGAAAGTGCGCGGCAGGTTATGGAGATGAGCGCGAAGGACTCAGGGCAGCCACTGCACGCACATCATCACGAGCGTGAGCGTGGCCAGCGCCAGCACCGTCGAGACGGCGACGCTGGCCGTCACCAGGTCTTCGGCCGTGCGATAGCGCTGCGAGAACAGGAACACGTTGGCGCCGATCGGCAGCGCCGCGGCCACCACCATCACCGTGAGCGGAATGCCGCGCACGCCCAGCAGCCAGCCGATGAGCGCCACCAGCAGCGGATGCAGCAGGTTCTTCACCAGCGCCTGCACCAGCGCGCCGCGCCAGTGCCGCCCGATGGGCGTGAGCGCGAGCGTGATGCCCACCATGACCAGCGCGATCGGCCCGAATGCCTGGCCCAGCAACTGGATCGGCTTGTCGATGGCCTCGGGCATCACCAGCCCCGTCTGCGCGAACAGCAGGCCCGCGATGATCGGCAAGGGCACCGGATGGATGATGGCGTTGCGCAGCGCGCGCATCACGGTGCGCGCCATCGAGGGACGCTTCTCACCGCTGGAGGCTCCGGCCTGCTCCCGCGCCACGGCCAGCTCCAGCACCACTGTGGCGCTGGTCAGCAGCACCAGCGAATGCAGAGAGATCAGCGTGAGCAGCACCACCATGCCCGCCTCGCCGTAGGCCAGGCCGATCAGCGCGATGCCGATCATCACGGTGTTGCTGTAGGTGTTGGCCAGCGCGATCACCGCGGCCGTGCGGTTGAATCCGCGCAGCGCCAGCGTGCCCGCGAACAGCAGGCCGGAGGCGATGAAGTACGCCGCAACCGGCTTGAGGCTCAGCTGCTCGACGTGCACCGTGCTCATCGCGCGGAACAGCAGCGCCGGCGCGAGCAGCAGGAAGATGAGGTGAGACAGATCCTTCACCGCGCCGCCGCCGATCCAGCGCCGCTTGCCGGCCAGGTAGCCCACGGCGATCAGCACGACCACAGGCACGAGCGAGGAGATGACGAAGGAATTCACCCGGCGAGGATAGCCCACGGACTCTTCTGTCTTGCCCCTTCCCCCTCTGGGGGAAGGTCGGGATGGGGGCAGGCGGCGCTTGCATAGGTTGCGGCTTCATCACACGCCGTCTGCCCCCACCCCCGCCCTCCCCCAAAGGGGGAGGGAGCAAGGCAGGATCAGAACGTCACGCGCAGCCCGACCTTCAGTGAACGGCCCGGCAGCGGCGCGTTCGGATACACCGTCGTCGTCAGGATCGAAGTCGCGCTGTAGGCCAGCTTGTTGGTGATGTTGTCCATGCGCGCGTACCAGGTGAGGTTGGCGCGCTGCACCTTCATGCGGTAGGTGATGGCGGCGTTCCACAGCGTGTAGGCATCGGTCTCGCGCGCGCCCACCGAGGGCACGCGGCGTTGCTCCGCGTTGTAGTCGAAGCCGAAGCGCGCGCCCCAAGGGCCGTTGTTGTAGGCCAGCGTGGCACCCAGGCGCAGCGGCGCGATGCGCGGCAGCGGCTCGCCGGTGTCGAGGTTCTTGGCGCGCACGATGTCGCCGCGCCACTCCAGGTCGAGCGTACCCGCGTCGCCCATGCGCGCGAAACCGTCGGAGCCCAGCAGGCGCAGGTTGCCGTTGGCCTCGATGCCGGTGAAGCGCGCGCGCACGCCGCCGTAGACGTACTCGGCCAGCGTATCGGTGGCGCCGGGCTCGGCCACGTTGCCTTCCTCGTCGAGGCTGCGCCCCGTCGCCGTCAGGCCGATGTAGTTGCTGAAGCGCGTGACGTAGGCATTCACGCGGGCCGTATTGGGGCCCGACTTCCATTGGGCACCCAAGTCGAAGCCGGTCGACTTCTCCTTCTTCAGGTTCGGGTCGCCCACTTCCCACGCGCCCGTTGCCACGTGGGGGCCGTTGGCCAGCAGCTCGTAGTCCTTGGGCGCGCGCTCGGTATAGGCGAGGTTCGAGGTCAGCTGCCACTGCGGAGCGAGATTCACCAGCGCACCGAATGCCGCGCTGTGCGGATTGAAGGTGCGCTCGCCGATGGCGAAGCGTGTCACCGTCGGATCGTCCGGATAGCCCAGCGAGCGGATGCGCACCTGCTCGCTGCGCGCACCGAAGCTCAGTCGGCCCCACGACGTGCCGTATTCCTCGAACAGGAACAGCGCGTTGGTGCGCGTGCGGCTGTGCGGCGCGAAGGCTTCCTCGCCGTCGGCGGCGAAGCGGTTGGTCTCGCTGCTGAAGCCGACCAGGCCCTCGAAGTTGCCGATCTTCTGGTGGCGCGCCTCGATGCGCAGGTCGTTGCTCATGTTCGAGAAGGTGGTGCCGGGCGTGCCACCCTCGAACTCGGTGTGGCGGTAGTTCGTGTGGCTGAGCTTGGCGTGGATGCTGCTGATGAAGCCGCCCGGGCGCCATTCGCCTTCCAGCGCGTAGCGGTCGGACTTCATGTTGATGGTCACGTCGTCCTCGGCGACCGTGCCGTACTTGCTGCGGTAGCTGCTCACCGACGCGCCGATGTAGCCCTGGTCGAAGAACACCGTGCCGCCGAACGCGCCGCCGTTCGCCTCGTTGGCGGAGTTGCAGATCTTGCGCGCGGTCCAGGGCGAGCCGGGCTTGCTGCATTCGAGCGTGATCGGCACCGAGACGTCCTTGGAGTCGCGGTTGAAGGCGTCGACGTGCACCGCGACGCGGTCGTTGCCGCCTTCGAGCACCACGCCGCCGTTCTTCTCCTTGTTGCCGGTGGAATAGCCCAGGTCGGCGCGGCCGCCGAAGCCGTTGATCGGCTCCGTGGGAATGCGGTTGTCGATCACGTTGACCACGCCGCCCACGGCACTGCCGCCGTACTGCAGCGCCGACGGGCCGCGCAGCACCTCGATGCGCTCGGTGACCAGCGAGTCGACGGGCACGGCATGGTCGTAGCTGAGCGACGAAGCATCGGGCGCGGCCCCACCGTTCTGCAGGATGCGGATGCGGTCGCCGTCCTGACCGCGAATGATCGGCCGGCTGGCGTTGGGGCCGAAGTAGCTGCTGCTCACGCCGGGCACGTTGTCCAGCGTCTGGCCGAGGGTCGATTCGGAGCGCAGCAGAAGCTTGTCGCCCGAGAGCGTGGTGGTGGGCGCGATCAGTTCGGAGGCGCCGAGCGGATTGCCGGTGACGGTGATCTCGCGCAGGCTCGCGGCATCGGCGGGTTGGGGCTGGGCGGCCGGGGCGGCATCAGCTGCCTGCGCCTGGGCCATGCTTGCGAAGGAGGCAAGCGAAAGAACGGCAACGCCGATGGCGTTGCGACGGAAATTGGGGGTCATGAATGGACACTCGGTGAATCAAGAGACGACCGACCGCCACCGCGCGCGAAGCGGGTGCAGCAGCAATCGGGAACAGGGGATTCAGCGAGTGGAAGGCGGGCCGCGCGCGTCGAACAGCGCGACCCAGCGGGCGATGGCCTCGCCCTGCAGGAAAGCGAAGGTGGCCGACGGCAACAGCATCGGCAGCACCACCAGCGGCACGCCGGGCGCGGCCGAGCCGTGGGAAAGCTGGTCGTACAGCCGGCACTCGGCGTCGGTGTGATCGCCGAACAGGCTGGCCAGCTGGTGCCCGGCATGCTTGTGGGCGACCTGCAACGCCTGCTCCGCCGCGGCCGGCAGGCCCGGCACGTGCAGCGCGCGGTGCATCAACCCCAGCGTGCCCGCGAACCACAGCGCGACCGCCAGCGCGAACACGAGCGCGCGGGTCGAGCGGGTGCGGTGCTGGCGGATGGCGAGGTGCACGGGAAAGGGGCTGGCCGGCCGGTCAGGCCTTCAGGCGCGAGGCGAATGTCTTCTGGAACTTCTCGACCTTCGGGCCCACGACGAACGCGCAGTAGCCCTGGTTCGGGTTGTTCAGGAAGTAGTCCTGGTGGTAGGCCTCGGCCGCCGAGTAGTTGGAAAGCGGCGCCACCTCGGTGACCACGGGGGAGCGGTAGGTCTTGCTTGCCTCGATCTCGCGGATCACGTCTTCGGCCACCTGCTTCTGGGCATCGTCGGTGTAGTAGATGCCGCTGCGGTACTGGGTGCCGACGTCGTTGCCCTGGCGGTTGAGCGTGGTCGGGTCGTGCACGACGAAGAAGATCTCGAGGATCTCGCGCAGGCTGATCTGCGCCGGGTCGAATTCGAGCTTCACCACCTCGGCATGGCCGGTGCGGCCTGTGCAGACCTGCTCGTAGCTCGGATTGACGGTCTGGCCGTTGCAGTAGCCCGATTCGACGTCGAGCACGCCCTGGACGCGGTCGAAAACCGCCTCGGTGCACCAGAAGCAGCCCCCGCCCAGAACGATGGTTTCGGTGGGCGACGATGAAGTGGACATGGTGCTGCTCCGGCGGAGGTTGAAAAGGCGAACCCGATATTGTCGCGGCTTGACGTGACGGATGCCCGTCACTACATTACTAACCAACGAGTCATTAAGACATGCCTACGCCCCGCTCCTTCGTCGACAAGATCTGCCCGGTGCGCGCCAAGCGCGAGCGCCGGAAAGAGGCACGCCCCGGCGAACTGCTGGCGGCCGCGCTCGATCTGTTCGTGGAAAAGGGCTTTGCGGCGACACGCTCGGAAGAAGTGGCGGCGCGTGCCGGGGTTTCCAAGGGCACCCTCTTCCTCTACTTCCCGAGCAAGGAAGAGCTGTTCAAGGCCGTGGTCGTCGAAAACCTCGGCGGCCGTTTCACGGAGTGGAATGCCGAGTTCGAGGCCTTCGAGGGCACCACCGCCGACATGCTGCGCTACTGCATGAACGTGTGGTGGGAACGCGTCGGCAAGACCCAGGCCTCGGGCCTGACCAAGCTCATGATGAGCGAGGGCGCCAATTTTCCCGCGCTCGCGGAGTTCTACCGCGAGCAGGTGGTCCGGCCCGGCCACGACCTGCTGCGGCGCATCTTCCAGCGCGGCATCGACAGCGGCGAGTTCGCGCCGATGGACGTCGACCACGCGATCTACTCGGTGGTCGCGCCCATGGTCTTTCTCATGCTCTGGAAGCATTCGGCCATGGTCTGCGTCGACGGCGCCGCTGCGCTCGACCCCGAAAAGTACCTGGCGACCCAGGCCGAAGTGGTGATCAACGGCCTCAGCGTGCGTCCCGGAAGGCCGACCGAACCGGGGGTGTCATCGGCGGCACCTAAAATTGAAGGTTTGTCCTGAGCCCACAAGGAAAGCCACGCCATGAACCCCACCCCCACCCTCGAGCGCTTGCGCTTCAACATGATCGAGCAGCAGATCCGTCCCTGGGACGTGCTCGACAACGACATCCTCGAGCTGCTGGCCCAGATCCACCGCGAGGACTACGTGCCCGACGCGCACCGCACCCTTTCGTTCTTCGACATGGAACTGCCGCTGCTCGACGGCTCCGTGCCCGGCGAGATCATGCTGTCGCCCAAGGTCGAGGCCCGCACGCTGCAGGACCTGCACATCCAGAAGCACGAGAGCGTGCTCGAGATCGGCACCGGCTCCGGCTTCATGGCCGCCCTGCTGGGCGCCCGCGCCGCGCAGGTGCTCTCGCTCGAAATCAACCCCGTGCTGGCCGCCCGCGCCGCCGAGACGCTGCGCCGCAACGGCGTGACCAACGTCGAAGTGCGCAATGCCGACGGCGCCGTGCCCCTGCCCAGCGGCCCCAGCTTCGACGTGATCGTGCTCAGCGGCTCCGTCGCGCGCATCCCGCAGAACCTGCTGGGTTCGCTGAAGGTCGGCGGCCGCCTCTCGGCCATCGTGGGCGAAGAGCCGATGATGCGCGCGCACTTCGTCACCCGCACCAGTGAGAGCAAGTGGGACACCATCCAGCCCTGGGACACGGTGGCCCCGCGCCTGCTGAACTTCCCCGAGCCCTCGCGCTTCTCGTTCTGAGCAGACGGTTGACCGAAGCATGATCGACCAAGTCCGCCCCGCCGACCTCGCCGCCTGGTTCGCGCAGAACGCCGACGCAGCCCCCGTGCTGCTCGACGTGCGCGAGCCCTGGGAGCTGCAGACGGCGAGCGTCGCGCCCCAGGGCTTCACCCTGGTGGCGATTCCGATGAACGAGATTCCCGGGCGGCTGGCCGAGCTGAGCGACGGCCAACCCGAACTCAGGATTGCCTGCTTATGCCATCACGGCGCGCGCAGCCAGCGCGTGGCCGCCTTCCTGAACCAGAACGGCTTTGACCAGCTCGCCAACGTGGCGGGCGGCATCGACGCCTGGTCCTCGCACGACCCATCGGTCCCGCGCTACTGATTCTTTCCCCCAAGGACGTTCAATGCCCCCCAGGCCCCGGCTCTCGCCTCTTTCCGCAGCACTCGCAACCACCTTCGCAGTCCTGCTCGCATCGCCGGCCCTGACCCAGGCCCAGACACTGAACGAACTCTACGAATCCGCCCGCGGCTTCGACGCCACCTACCAGGGCGCACGAGCCCAGTACGACGCGAGCATCGCCCGCGCCGCGCAGGCCAAGGCCGGCATCCTGCCCGCCGTGGGGCTCACGGCCGGCGTGACGCGCAGCGACCTCGACATCGACACCCTCACGGGCGCCGGCCGGGGCACCTCGGCCTCGCGCGACTTCACCACGCAGAACGTCGGTATCAACGCCACGCAGCCGCTGTACCGGCCCGCCAACTGGGCCACCTACGAGCAGGGCAAGCGGCAGGCCGATATCGCTCAGGCAGTGCTCACCATTGCCGAGCAGGACCTGATCGTGCGCGTGAGCCAGGCCTACTTCGACGTGCTCGCGAGCCAGGACAGCCTGGCGCTCGTGCGCGCGCAGAAGGTCGCCGTGGCCGAGCAGCTGGCTTCGGCCAAGCGCAACTTCGAGGTAGGCACCTCCACCATCACCGATTCGCGCGAGGCCCAGGCCCGCTACGACCTGGTGATCGCGCAGGAGATCGCGGCGGAGAACGACCTGCAGGTGAAGAAGGTGGTGCTCGACCAGCTGGTCGGCCGTCCCGGCAGCGTGCCGGTGCCGCTTGCCGTGCCCGTGGTGCTGCCGACGGCGACGCCCGCCGACATCAACGCCTGGGTCTCGCAGGCCGACGAGGCGCATCCCGCCATCCGGCAGGCCCGCCTGGGCCTGGACGTGGCCGGGCTCGAGGTGGACAAGGCCAAGGCCGGCCACAAGCCCACGCTCGACGCCAACCTGGGCTACAACGTCACGCGCAACCCGACCGGCACCAGCACGAGCACCGTGGGCACGCGCGTCAACGCGGCCACGGTGGGCGTCACCTTCAACCTGCCACTGTTCGCCGGCTTCGCCACCGAGAACCGCATCAAGGAAACGCTGGCGCTCGAAGACCAGTCGCGCAGCGTGCTCGACGGCACGCGCCGCAGCGTGGCGCAGGCCACGCGCGCGGCCTACCTCGGGCTCGTTTCCGGGGCCGGACAGGTGAAGGCGCTCGAAGCGGCCGAGGCCTCCAGCCAGAGCGCGCTCGACGCCAACCGGCTCGGCTACCAGGTCGGCGTGCGCATCAACATCGACGTGCTGAACTCGCAGAGCCAGCTCTACCAGACCAAGCGCGACCTCGCGCAGGCGCGCTACAACGTGCTGCTGGGCAATCTGAAGCTGCGCCAGGCCAACGGCACGCTGACCACCGACGACATGAACGCGATCAACGCGACGCTGGCAAGCAGCAGCAGCGTGCCGGCCGTGCCGCCGGCCATCGGCCCCGACCGCGGCACGACTTCGCCCGCGGTGCCCGTGGCGCCGCAGAGCATTCCCGTGGTTCCGCCGGTGCAGACGCCGCAGTTCAATCCCCCGGCGCCGGCGATGCCGACGGCACCCGTGCCGCCGGTGATCCTGAATCCGCCGGTGCGCTGATCCTTCCCCCCAGAGGGGAAGGAGCCAGAGGCAATCAGTCCAGCGTGGGTTCCGCGCGCGGCGGTTGTTGCGGATCGTCGTCCAGCGGCGCATTCGCCGTGTCCACCGGCTCGGCCGCCTGCGCAATCGCCAGCACGGCAGCCGCCGTGCGCTCAGCCGCTCCACGGTTCGACGACGCAAAAGCCAGCGCAGCCTGCGCCATCGCGGCGCGGCGCTCGGGGTTCTCCACCAGCTTCAGCGCGGCCGTCACCGCCTGCTCCATGCCCTCGACGCGCAGCGACGCGCCGGCAGCCAGCGAGAGTTGTGCCGCCTCCGCGAAATTGAAGGTCGACGGGCCCATGACCACCGGGCAGCCGCAGGCCGCCGGTTCGATCAGGTTCTGCCCGCCCAGCGGCTCGAAGCTGCCGCCGAGCAGCGCCACGTCGGCCAGGCCGTAGTACAGCGCCATCTCGCCCAGCGAATCGCCGAGCCAGATCTCTGCCTCGGCCGGCTGGCCGGCAGCGCTGCGGCGCGCGACGGCAAAGCCTTCGGCCTCGATCAGCGCGGCCACCTCGTCGAAGCGCTGCGGATGGCGCGGCACGATCATCCATTGCACGTCGTGCACGCGCTTGGAAATCGAGCGGATCGCGCCCTGCTCCGGCGGCACCGGCGAAGTCGCGCCGAAGCGCTTGAGCACTTCGAGCAGCATGCGCTCCTCGCCGTCGCGCGAGCTCGCGAGCACCACCATCGGCTTGGGCAGGCGCTCGCGCAGCGAGGCGGCCGTGGCGAGTTGGCGGGCGTCGGGCGTGGCGTCGAACTTCAGGTTGCCGTAGATGCCGGCCACCTTGGCGCCCAGCGACACCAGCCGGTGCGCGTCGGCCTCGGTCTGCGCCCACACGGCCGTGAGAGACGAATACGCGGGCCGCGCCAGCCATGCGAGGCGCTCGGCCGCCGCCAGCGACTTCTCGTTGAGGCGTGCGTTGGCCAGCACCAGCGGAATGCGGCGCTCGGCGCAGGCGGCCGTCATCTCGGGCCAGACCTCGGTCTCCATCAGCACGCCGATGCGCGGCTGGAAGCGGTCGAGGAAGCGGCGCACTGCGCCCGGCGTGTCCCAGGGCTGCCACACCTGCGTATCGCCCGGCTGCAGCAGCTTGGCGCCCTCCTCGCGGCCGGTGGCAGTGCCGTGCGTCAGCAGGATGGGCACGCCGGGATACTGCCGGCGCAGTTCCGCGATCAGGATCGCCGCCGCGCGCGTCTCGCCGAGCGAGACCGCATGCACCCAGCACTGGGCCTGGCCGGTGGTGGCTTCGTCGTAGTAGCCAAAGCGCTCCTCCACGGCCACGCCATAGCCCGGCTCGGCCTCCGCGCGGCGCCGCAGCTTGCGGCGCACCAGCGGTTGCACGACGGTGGTGAAGGCGCCGTAGAGGCGCAGCAGCAGGGAACGCACGGGCTCGGCTGTTCAGTGGGCGGCTTCGCCCACCTTGGCGTCGGGCTTGGCGGTTTTCAGGAGCGCCAGCATCTCGGCCTCGATGCGCTTGAGCGCGGCATCGGTCTGGCCTTCGAAGCGCAGCACCAGCACGGGCGTGGTGTTCGATGCACGGATGAGCCCGAAGCCATCGGGCCAGTCGACGCGCAGGCCGTCGATGGTCGAGACCTTGGCGGGGGCCGCGAAATTCGCGCTCTTCACCAGCTTGTCGACCACGGCGTGCGGTTCGCCCTCGGCGCAGGCCACGTTCAGCTCGGGGGTCGAGAAGCTCGTGGGCAGCGCATTGAGAACGGCGTTCGCGTCCGGGCTCTTGCTCAGGATCTCGAGCAGCCGGCAGCCCGCGTAGGTGCCGTCGTCGAAGCCGAACCAGCGCTCCTTGAAGAAGATGTGGCCGCTCATCTCGCCGCCCAGGGGCGAGTCGATTTCCTTCATCTTCGCCTTGATGAGCGAGTGGCCGGTCTTGAAGATCATCGGCTTGCCACCCGCTGCCTCGATGGCCGGCGCCAGGCGCTGCGAGCACTTCACGTCGTAGACGATGGTGCCGCCGGGCACGCGCGAGAGCACGTCTTGCGCGAACAGCTGCATCTGGCGGTCGGGGAAGATGTTCTGGCCGTCCTTGGTGACGATGCCCAGCCGGTCGCCGTCGCCGTCGAAGGCCAGGCCCAGCTCGGCGTCGCCGGTGGCCAGCGCCGCGATCAGGTCCTTGAGGTTCTCGGGCTTGCTGGGGTCGGGATGGTGGTTGGGGAAGTTGCCGTCGACCTCGCTGAAGAGCTCGGTCACCTCGCAGCCCAGGGCGCGGAAGATGGCCGGGGCCGAGGCGCCGGCGATGCCGTTGCCCGAGTCGACCACGATCTTCATCGGCCGCGCCAGCTTGATGTCGCCCGCGATGCGCTCGATGTAGGCCGGGGTCACGTCGACCTTGCGCACGCTGCCGCCCGGGGCGAGCTGGGCGGAGCCGGCTTCCATGGTCCTGCGCAGGCCCTGGATCTCGTCGCCGTAGATCGCGCGGCCGGCCAGCACCATCTTGAAGCCGTTGTAGTCCTTGGGGTTGTGGCTGCCGGTGACCTGGATGCCGCTCGTGCACAGCGTGTGGGCCGCAAAGTACAGCATCGGGGTGGTCACGGCGCCGACGTCGATCACTTCGATGCCGGTGGCCACCAGGCCCCTGATCAGCGCCTGGGCCAGCGAGGGGCCCGAAAGGCGGCCGTCGCGTCCCACTGCCACCGACTTCTCGCCAGCCGCGCGGGCGGCGCTTCCGAAGGCCCTGCCGAGCGCTTCCGCCACCTCCTCATCGAGAGTGGCCGGCACGATGCCGCGAATGTCATAGGCCTTGAAGATCGACGCGCTGAGCTGCATGAAAGGCGGTTCCCTGCTATGGATTTGTAAACGGGGCATTGTAGGCAAGGCCCAGGGTGCCCACATGTCCGAAAACGGCCAGTTGAAACGAGTCGAAACCGTATCATTTCTCCATGCCCGCCAACCACACATCCACCGAAGCGCTCGAGAGCGACGCCTGCTACCTGGCGATGAAGACGCATGACGCGCGCTTCGACGGGTCGTTCTTCACCGCGGTGACATCCACCGGCATCTACTGCCGCCCGGTCTGCCGCGTGAAGCTGCCGCGGCGCGAGAACTGCCGGTTCTTCCGCCATGCGGCACAGGCCGAGGCCGCGGGCTTCCGCCCCTGCCTGCGCTGCCGGCCCGAACTCGCTCCTCGTGCTTCAGGCGCAGCCAGCTGGTCGACCGAAGACGCATCGCGCATCCTCGCGCAGCAGGCCGCGCGGCTGATCGACGAACCCGACGCCTGGTCGGAAGACGGCCCCGGCGCAGCCCAGATCGCGGCCCGCCTGGGCGTGAGCGACCGCCACCTGCGGCGCATCTTCGAGGCGCAGTTCGGCGTCTCGCCCCTGCAATATCTGCAGACGCGCCGCCTGCTGGCCGCCAAGCAGCTCATCGCCGACACCCGGCTGCCGATGACGCAGGTGGCGCTGGCCAGCGGCTTCGCGAGCGTGCGGCGTTTCAACGCGGCCTTTCTCGAGCACTACGGCCTGAACCCCAGCGCACTGCGGCGTGCCGGCGGCGCCATCGCCGAAAGTGGCGAAGGCAGGGCCATCGAGGTGCGGCTGGGCTTGCGGCCGCCCTACGACGCCAACGCGATGCTCGGCTTTTTCGCGCGCCGTGCGCTGCGCGGCGTGGAGGTCGTCTCCACGGCCGACGGCAAGGAGCCCGCCAAGGGCAGCACGCCGGTCTTTTCGAAGCTGACCCGCACGCTGCGCATCCAGCACGGCGGGCAGGCCCACGCCGGCTGGCTGCAGCTGCGCTTCGACATGGAGCGCGAGCAGATGCTGCTGTCGGTCAGCGATTCGCTGGCCGCGGTGCTGCCCATCGTCATCAGCAGGGCCCGCGCGCTGTTCGACCTCGACGCCGAGCCGATGGCGATCAATGCGGCGCTGCACGCGGCCTTCCCGCACGGCGACGGACTGCGCGTGCCCGGCGCGCTCGACGGCTTCGAGCTCGCGGTGCGCGCGGTGCTGGGCCAGCAGATCACCGTGGCCGCGGCGCGCACGCTGGGCTCGCGGCTGGTCGAGGCCTTCGGCGAAACGCTGGCCACGCCCGTCGAAGGGCTGAACCGGCTCTTTCCCACGCCCGCGGCCATTGCCGCCGCAAGCGGCGACGAGCTGGGCCGGCTCGGCATCGTGCGGCAACGTCAGACGGCGCTGCAGGCCATCGCGCGCGAAGTCGCTTCCGGCAAGCTGGCGCTGCATGCGGGGGCCGACGTGCCCTCCACCATCGCCGCGCTGCAGGAACTGCCCGGCATCGGCGCCTGGACCGCGCAGTACATCGCAATGCGCGCGCTGCGCTGGCCCGACGCCTTTCCGGCCGGCGACGTCGCGCTGCAGAAGGCGCTGGGCGTGACCACCGCACGCGCCGCCAGCGAAGCTTCGCAGGCCTGGCGGCCCTGGCGCAGCTACGCGGTGCTGCGGGCCTGGCATGCGCCCGGCGCGGCCCCTTCTCCTGTTCCGGCGAACGACGCCGGTTCTCCCCTTGTTGCAACGGCAGGCGTCGCAGCCTGAAGCGTCATGAAGTTCAAGAGCAAAGTCATCTACACCTCGCACATCGACACGCCGCTAGGCGGCATCACGATGGCGGCCACCGACCAGGGACTGGCCGGCGTCTGGTTCGACCAGCAGCGCCACTGGCCCGACACCACGGGCTGGATCGCCAAGGACGACCACCCCGCGCTGCTCGAGGCGGGCGCGCAACTGCGCGACTACTTCGCCGGCAGGCGCGAAAGCTTCGACATGAAGCTCGACCTGTCGCACGGCACGGCTTTCCAGCAGAGCGTGTGGCAGCAGCTGCTGGCCATTCCGACCGGCGCCACCACCAGCTACGGAGCCCTGAGCATCAACGTGGGCAACCCGGCCGCGGTGCGCGCGGTGGGCGCGGCCGTGGGGCGCAACCCGATCAGCGTGATCGTGCCCTGCCATCGGGTGCTCGGCTCGGACGGCTCGCTGACCGGTTACGCTGGCGGGCTCGAACGCAAGACAGCATTGCTGCAGCTCGAAAAGGCGATCTGAGCCATCCGGGTGCGCAGCAGAAAAGAAAAGAACGACCGAGGACTCATGAGCACAACGAACAACAACGCCGCCACGCCAACCACCGCCGCCAAACCCCTCGCACCCACCGCCTGGCTCATCGACCTCGTGCTGCTGGGCGCGCTGTGGGGTGCATCCTTCCTGTTCATGCGCATCGGCGCCGCCGAGTTCGGCGCGCTGCCCACGGCCGCGGTGCGGGTGGCGATCGCAGCGCTGTTCCTGCTGCCCATCGCGCTGCTGCGCGGCCAGGGGCCGTCGCTCGCAAAGCACTGGAAGGCCAGCATGCTGGTCGGCGTCTTCAACTCGGGCATGCCGTTCGCGCTCTTCTGCTTCGCGCTGCTGACCATCAACACCGGCCTCGCGGCGGTGCTCAACGCCACCGTGCCGATGTTCGGGGCGCTCGTGGCCTGGGCCTGGTTCCGCGAGCGACCCGCGAACTGGCGCCTGGTGGGGTTGCTGATCGGCTTCGCCGGCGTGGCGATGCTCGCCAGCCGCAGTGCCGGCCTGCACGCCGGCGCCAGCAGCAATGCCGCGCTCTTCGCCGTGCTGGCCTGCCTGGGCGCGTGCCTGTGCTACGGCATCTCGGCCAGCGCCACGCGGGCCTACCTGGGCGGCGTGCCCGCGCTCACCACCGCCACCGGCAGCCAGATCGGCGCCACCGTCTTCCTCGCCCTGCCCGCCTTCTTGTTCTGGCCGCCACAGATGCCCAGCCTGCGCGCATGGCTCGCGCTGCTGGCACTGGGTATCGCCTGCACGGGGGTGGCCTACATCCTGTTCTTCCGGCTGATCGAACGCGCGGGCCCGGCCCGCGCATTGACGGTGACCTTCCTGGTGCCGGTGTTCGCGCTCTTCTACGGCGCGGTGTTCCTCGGCGAGAACATCACGCAGTGGATGCTGATCTGCGCGCTGGTGATCGTGTGCGGGGTGGCGCTGTCGACCGGCATCGTCAAGCCCGGCTGGCCGCGCAAGGCCGCAACCTGAGACTGCATCGCGCGGCGCCTACACGGCGCCCGCGACCACGTTCACCGAAAGCGCCAGCACCAGCATGTTGAAGGCGAAGGCCAGCACGCTGTGCAGCAGCGTGATGCGCCGCATCTCCTTCGAGGTGGCCTGCACGTCCGAGACCTGCGAGGTCATGCCGATCACGTACGAGTAGTAGAGAAAGTCGAAGTAGTCGGGCGCGTCCTCGCCCTTGCCCGGAAAGTCGAGGCCGCCGTCGGGCGTTCCGTCGCGCTGGTCGATGTAGTAGCGGTGAGCGTAATGGAAGGCGTAGATGGTGTGCATCGTCAGCCATGACCCCGCCAGCGCCACGAGGCCCAGCACCACGTGCCCGGCGCGCTCCCAGCCGCCCAGCCCCTTCCCCTGCTGGAGCAGCAGGGCGATGGCCACCACGCTCATGGCCACGACCACCAGCATCGACACCAGGATCATCACGTTGGGCTGGTCCAGCGACTGCGCACGTTCGCGCGTGCGCTTCGCATCGAAGGTGCAGGCCAGCCACCAGGCCAGCAGCTGGTGCACGACCACCGCCGCGCACCATCCGGTGAGCCCGCGCGCCATGCCGCTCATGGGCACCGGCATCAGCGCGGCCGCGACGGCGCAGCCGGCGACGGCACCATAGAGAAGACGCTGGGGGCCGGTGGTGGTGGAGAGGTGTCTGCGCATGGCGGCACTTTAGCGCCGGGCGAAGGGGCGGCACCGTCACGCCACGGCAACAGCGCTGGGCACGAGTCCTACAAGCACAGCGGCATTCCGCTCATCCACGGCAGGTGCGCGCGCCCCTATGGTCTTCGCTGTTCAAGGGAGCTTCGCCGGCAAGCACCGCACAGGACGCTGCGTTCGCGTCCGCTTCACGAGGTGCCCGCGGCATTCATCTTTCGGGTCATCAAGGATCTGCTTCATGCTGCTCACGCGCTTTCGCTCACGTCCTTCCGGCCGGCCTGCCATGGTCGTCGCCGGCCTCCTGCTTTCCGCCTCGCCGGCTTTTGCCGACCCCTCGCCCGCACTCGACCGCTTCAGCCTCTCGGTCGGCGGCTTCAGCGCCGATCCGAAGCTCAACGCCTCCTTCGGCACGGCCTACGGCGCGCTGCAGACGGGCGACGTCAAGCCGGGCCGCGTCACCATGCCGCGCATCTCGGCCGACGTGCTGCTGGGCGACAGCCAGGGCATCTCGTTCGACTACTACCGGTACAAGCGCGAATACTCGGGCGGCGTGGACAGCTCCACCTCGCTGGGCCCCTTCGGCACGCTCAACACCTTCGGCAACGCGAACATCAGCACCAAGCTCGACTTCGCCAAGCTCTCCTACAAATGGTGGATAGGCTCGGGCAATACCGTGCTGGGCCTCGGCGCAGGCGCCGCCTACTACCGTGCGACGCTGGGCACCACCGCGCTCGCATCGGTGAACGGCCAGGTCGGCACGCTCAGCGAAAGCTCCAGCGGCAGCACCGTGGCGCCGCTGCTCGAAATAGGCGTGCGCCATGCCATCACGCCCGACCTGCGCCTGTTCGCCGACGCCTCGGGCGTGTGGAAGAGCAGCGGCCGCTTCCACGGCAACATCTACAACGCCTCCGCCGGCGTGGAGTGGTTCCCGGTGAAGAACGTGGGAGTGGTGCTGGCCTATGGCGTGACGAACATCGACCTGACGCGCGAGAACGACTTCGCCGATTCGCGCCTGAAGGTCCGCCTGCAGGGGCCCTCGGCCTTCCTCAAGGCGCGCTTCTAGCAGCGTGCCCCGGCTGCGGGCGGCAGCCAGTCTTCGCAAGACGCGGTACGGCGTACGGCCTTAGGCTGCGCCCACCATCGAAGAACGGAGACGAAGAGCATGCCCGCAGCCGCCAACGGCCCTGTGCCGCCGCAGTTCCGTTCGCGCATCTCGCGCATCGCGCTCGGCGACGTGATCCATCGCAGCGCACGCCGCTTCGGCGCACGCACGGCGCTCGTCGAAGGCGAGCACCGCATCACCTACGGCGAACTCGACGCCGCCTCCAACCGCTTCGCGCACCACCTGCTGGGGCTGGGCCTCGCGCTCGGCGACCGCGTGGGCATGCTGTGCAACAACTCGATCCAGATGGTGGTCGCCATGCTGGGCATCCAGAAGGCAGGGCTGGTGTGGGTGCCGATCAACACCGCGCTGGCGGTGGAGGCCGTCGGCTACATCCTCGATCATGCCGAGGTGCGGCACATCGTGATCGACACCGCGCTGCACGCCCGGCCCGAGCTGCGCGAGTTGCTGCACGCGAAGGGCGTGGCACCCATCCTCTGCGTGCTCGACGGCGACACGGCGCCGCAGGGCCTGCCCACGGTGCCGCAAGCCATCGCGCAGGGCCCGACGGCCCTGCCCGAGGTGCCCATCGACAGCGCGCAGCTCGCGCTCATCATGTACACCAGCGGCACCACCGGCCGGCAGAAGGGCGTGATGCATTCGCACGCCTCGGTGCATTCGGTGCTGCTGAGCAACATGGTCGAATGGGGCAGCAGCCCGGAGCGCGCCGACGTGTGGAGCAGCGTGCTGCCGCTCTTCCACTGCGGCCAGCACACGGTGCTGATGTCGGCACTGGCGGTGGGCGGCTCGCTCGTGGTGCTGCGCGGCTTCGACCCCGGCGCGGTGCTCGCGGCCATCGAGCGGCACCGCATCACGGTGATGGTCGGCCTGCCGATGATGTACGGCGCGCTGCTCGCGCATCCCCAGCGCGCCGCGCGGGACATCTCGAGCCTGCGGCTTTGCGTGTACGCGATGGCGCCGATGTCGCGCACGCTGCTGCTGCGCCTGCTCGACGAGTTCTGCCCGAACTTCGCGCTCGTCTCGGGCCAGACCGAGATGTACCCCGGTGCCACCATCTTCGAGGCGCACGAGCAGCGCAGGCGCTTCGGCTCCTACTGGGGCGTGGGCACGCTGGTGAACGAGGTCGCGGTGATGGGCGATGACGGCGAACTGCTGGGCCCCGAGCAGGTCGGCGAGATCGTCTTCCGCGGCCCCAACGTCATGCTCGGCTACTACAACGACCCCGAGGCCACCGCGAACGCGCAGCGCTTCGGCTGGCACCACTCGGGCGACCTGGGCAAGCTCGACGCCGACGGCCAGCTGATCTTTCTCGACCGGCTCAAGGACATGGTCAAGTCGGGCGGCGAGAACGTGCCCTCGATCAAGGTCGAGGAGGTGCTGCTGCGGCACCCCGCCGTGCTCAACGCCGCGGTGGTGGGCCTGCCGCACGAGCGCTGGGGCGAGGCCATCACCGCCTTCGTCACGCGCAGGCCCGACGCGCCGGCGGACTTCGACGAGAGCGCGCTCGCCGCGCACTGCAGGGAGCACCTGGGCGGCTTCGAGGTGCCGAAGAAGATCATCTTCCTGCCGGCGCTGCCGATGACATCGACCGGCAAGATCCAGAAGTTCGAGCTGCGCCGGGCGCACCACGACCACTACGAGCGCGGCGGCTGATCCGCGCGCTGCAGCAGCGTCGCGCGCACTTCCTTCTTCAGCACCTTGCCCACCCTGGAGCGCGGCAGGTCGAGCCACACCTCGATCTGCTTGGGCGCCTTCACGCTGCCGATGCGCGCCTTGACGAAGGCCTTGATTTCCTCCGCATCCACCTGCCTGCCTTCGTGCAGCTGTAGCACGGCCACCACGCGCTCGCCCCACTTCTCGTCGGGCAGGCCGACGACCGCGCTGTCCTGCACGTCGGGGTGCTGCAGCAGCGCCTGTTCGACCTCGGCCGAATAGACGTTGAAGCCGCCCGAGATGATCATGTCCTTGGCGCGGTCGACGATGTAGAGGAAGCCGTCGGCATCGAGGTAGCCGATGTCGCCCGTGTGGTGCCAGCCATGGCGCGAAGCCTCTTCCGTGGCGCCCGGGTTCTTGTAGTAGCCGAGCATCACGAGCGACCCGCGCACCACGATCTCGCCGCTCTCGCCCGTGGGCAGCAGCGCGCCGTCGCCGTTCATCACGCCGACCTGCACCAGCGGACCCGGCCTGCCCGCCGATGACAGCCGGTGGTGTGCGATGGTGCCGTCGGCGTTGAAGTGCTCGCGCGGCGACATCATCGAGATCATCATCGGCGCCTCCGTCTGGCCGAAGAGCTGTGCCATGACGGGGCCGATCTTCTGCAACGCCTCTTCGAGCCGCGCGGCCGACATGGGCGCGGCGCCGTACCAGAAGCACTGCAGCGAATCGAGCCTGGTCTGCGCGAGCTGCGGATGCTGCAGCAGCATGTAGATCAGCGTGGGCGGCAGGAAGGTGTGGGTGACGCCATGCGCCTCGATGAGGCCCAGGAACTCGCCCAGGTCGGGCCTGGGCATGATCACGACCTGCCCGCCCAGCGCCATCACCGGCAGGCACAGCACGCCGGCGGCATGCGTGAGCGGTGCCAGCGCGAGGTAGACGGGCCGTCCCTCGAAGGGATAGCCCATCAGCGTCAGCGCCGACATCGCCTCGAGATTGCGCCCCGACAGCATCACGCCCTTGGGCTGGCCGGTAGTGCCGCCGGTGCCGGCGATCATCGCGAGGTCGTCGGGCGGCGCGACGTCGAAGGGCGAATCGTCCAGCCCCTCGAGCCAGTCGTCCAGCGAAGGCGCGAAGGCCTGCCGCTGGTCGAGGCACACCAGCGCCCGCAGCCCGGGCAGTTGCGGGCGCATCTGCTCGACCATGGCTGCGTAGTTGCCGTGGAAGACCAGGCAGGCGCAGTCGAAGGCGTCGAGCACGTAGGCGTTCTCGCTCGCCTCGTTGCGCGGATTGATCGGGCACCACACGCAGCCCGCGCGCGAGATGCCGAACACGGTGGCGAAGGCCGTCGCGTCGTTGCTCGACAGCACCGCCACCTTGTCGCCGGGCCGGATGCCGGCGCGCTGCAGGCCCCGCGCCACGCGCCAGCTGATGCGCTGCACCTGGGCATAGCTCAGGCTGCTGCCGCCCATGGTCAGGCAAGGCGAATGGGCACCGAGCTGGGCGCCCTTGTCGAGGTAGTCGACCAGGCGCATGGGATCAGCCCATCCGGGTGATCACAGGCTCCTGCACCAGCCCGAAGCCGCGCAGCGCGCCCAGCAGCTCGCGGTGCCCGAAGGCCTGGCAGCCCGAGGCGAAGCCCGCGCGCCGCGGCGGCTGCTGCAGCAGCGAGGCGGCCGCGTAGGCCTGCAGCAGGCCGGTCTGCTTGTAGTTGCAGTTGCCGAAGATCACGCAGTGCACGCGTCCCAGCGGACCGGAGGCATGCACCGAGTCGACCGACTTGTTGATGCGCGGGTTCTCGCGCGGCGGCATTGTGTTCATCACGCCCGACGCGGTCTGGGCCAGCGCGGCATAGCGGTCGTCGTCGTTCATGCCCTCGGTGGCCTTGAGCGCCGCGGCAACGATCTGCGGCACGCCCTGCATCAGCGCCTTGTTGAAGACGCCGCCGAGCACCTTCACATTGGCCACGCGCGGATCGCGCTTGAACCACACCGGGAGCGAGGTGCCGCCCCAGGGCAGCGCCAGCGCGGCCTCGTGCTGGCCGGGAATCGAGAGGTGGTACAGGCCCGCGTCGGGCTGCCACTCGACGTATTCGTTCTGCTCCAGGTAGTAGGCCTTGGAGGTGGCCGCATTCACCAGGATGGTCTGGGTGGACGCGATGGTCGGGCTTCCGCCCCAGAACACGGCGATGTCGAGCGTGTCGAGGCCGGGCGTCTCCAGGCACAGCTGCGCGGCGATCTCGCCGGTGGTGTACATGTGGGCCAGGCCCGGCGACAGCAGCAGGCCCGCGGTGGCGAACCTGGCGCCGTACTTCTGGTCGAGCGTGATGAGCCAGTCCTGCTCGCCGGTGGTGTCCGTGTAGTGGCACCCTGCCGCCAGGCAGGCGTCGACAACCTCGTGGCCGAAGCGGGCGAAGGGCCCCACCGTGTTCAGCACCACCGAGGCGCCGGTGAAAAGCTCGGTGAGCGCACCCACCGAATGCGCCACTTCCACCACCTCGTAGTTCGCGGTCTCGATGCCCGGCACGTTGGACTTCATCGCCGCTTCCACCTTCTGCGCGCTGCGGCCCGCGGCGACGAAGGGAATGTTGTACTCGCGCAGGTATTCGCACACCAGCCGGCCTGTGTAGCCGGAGGCGCCGTAGACGACGACGGGTTTCTTCTTGCTGCTGCTCATGCTGTGTCTCCTTGCTGTTGCTCGCCTGCGCGACTACATGCCCATGCCGCCGTCCACCGCGACGCCGGCGCCGGTGATGAACCGGGCCGCGTCGGAGCAGAGGAAGACCACCACGTCGGCCATGTCGCCGACCTCGCCGAGGCGCCCGAGCGGCGTCTGGCCGACCACGTCGCCCACGGCCGCTTCCACGCTGGGCGCGAGGCCCGCGGCGACGATGTCTTGCGCGAGCTTCATGCCCATGTCGGTGGGCACGAGGCCCGGGTAGATGCAGTTGACTCGAACGCCGTAGCCCAGCTTGCCGGATTCCATCGCCGCGACGCGCGTGGCGCGGTCGACGGCGGACTTGGTGGCGGAGTAGCCGGCAATGGCGGGGAACGCGATGGTCGCCGCGACCGAGGCGATGTTGACCACCGCCCCGCCCTTGCCCGCGCTGCCGCCGGGACGCATCGCGCGGAAGGCGTGCTTCATGCCGAGCAGCGTGCCGGCCACGTTCACGTCGAGCATGCGGCGCAGGTCGTCGGCGTTCACGTCGACCACGAGCGAGGTGATCTCGATGCCGGCGTTGTTGACGAGGATGTCGAAGCCCCCGAGCTCCTTCACCGTGGTCTCGGCGGCCGAGGCCCAGTCGCCGTCCCTCGTGACGTCGAGCGGAACGAAGCCCACCTTCGCACCCGTTGCGGACAGCCTGGCGGCGGTTTCGCGCCCCAGGTCGGCGAGCACGTCGCCGATCATCACGGAAGCGCCGGCCGCGGCCAGTGCCTCGGCGATGCTCGCGCCAATGCCGCGCGCACCGCCTGTCACGAGCGCACTGCGCCCCATCAAGTCGTACTTGGCCATCACTTGTCTCCTGTGGATATGTTGTGAGATGGAGCGGCCATGCTAGAAATCGACTTTACGACTGTCAAGATTTTTCTTGGCACTCGTCAAGTTTTTCTAGAATGGCATCCGTGGCGCGCCGGATGCGGGTTCTCCCGCTTGCGTGCTATGGTCTGCGATCAAGAGGAACACAGGGGCCGGCACGCATGCGGCCCGGCTTTCAATGACGACACATCAACGGGTAAAGAAACACGCTGAACGAGTGCCCAAGGCGCGGGTCGACAAGTTCTCCGAGCGCCGCGCCGAGCTGGGCGAGGCCGCGCTGACCACGCTGGCGGCACTGGGCTACGCACGCACCAGCCTGCGCGAGATCGCGCAGAACTCCGAGTTCTCGCACGGCGTTCTGCACTACTACTTCAGCGACAAGGTCGACCTGATCATCTGCAGCGTGAAGCAGTACAAGGCCCGCTGCGTCACGCGCTACGACCACGCCGTGGAAAGCGCCACGACCTACGACGAACTGATGGAAGGCTTCCTGCAAAGCCTCGGCGACACGCTGTGCGACGAAGGCCACGTGCACCGCCTCTGGTACGACCTGCGCTCGCAGGCGCTGTTCGAGGAAGCCTTCCGCGCCGACGTCGTGCAGATCGACAAGAGCCTGGAAGAAATGATCTGGCGCATCATGAGCCGCTTCGCCGAGCTCTCGGGCGAAGAGCCCGGCATGTCGCCCTCGGCCACCTATGCGCTGTTCGACGGGCTCTTCCAGCAGGCGCTGCTCAAGCACATGTCGGGCGATGCGAAGGCCGTGGAGAACATGAAGGCCGACGTTCGCGAGGCCATCGGCCGCCTCTTCACGCCGCCCGCGAAGGCCGCGGCGCCCCGCACGCGCGGCGCCTGAAGCGCGACGAAGCTCAGCTCGCCTTCCGCGCCGGCGCGAGCGCACGCGCGCCGGCCCACTGGCCGCTCTCGCACAGGTCGCGCACCACATCGGCGATCAGCGTGCACACCGCGCGTTTGGCGTTGGTGACGGGCAGGTGCACGGAAACGCACAGCCCCAGCGTGCGGCGCATCGATGGCCAGTCGATGCGGTGCGCGACGAGCCGCCCCTCCTGCACTTCGCGCTGCGCGAGCCCGAACGGCATGATGGTCGGCCCCAGCCCCGCCTCCACCGCGGCCTTCAGCGTGTAGACCGAGTTGATCTCCGCCGCCACCCGTGCCGCGGAGTGCCCCGCCTGCTCCAGCACCGCATCGACCAGCCAGCGCGTGCAGTGCCCGTGCGCATGGGCGGGCCACACCAGCGGCCGCGCGATGGCCTGCTCGATGCTCACGTCGCCGGGCGGCAGCGCGTGCGGGCTCTGCGGGGCGTCGAGGAACACGAAGTCTTCCTCGACCAGCGGGGTGAACTGGATGTCCTCCGCCGCCATCGCGGGCGAGAACATCGCCATGTCGACGCGGCCGCGCAGCAGCTGGTCGGCCATGTTGCCGGTGAGTTCCTCGTTCAGGTGCAGCACCACGTCGGGATAGCGGCGCGCGGCCGCGCGCATCAGCGGCAGCGCGACCATGGGCGACACGCTCTGCGGCAGCGCCGCGACCACCGACCCCGCCACGGACTCGGCCGCCACATGCACCGCGGCCCTGGCGTCGCGCACCTGCTTGGTGATGCCCTGCGCGTATTCGTAGAAGACCTTGCCGGCCTCCGTCATCGCCACGCCGTTTCGACTTCGCAGCAGCAGCTGGGTGCCGAGCTCGCCCTCCAGCTCGGCCATCTGCTTGCTCAGGGCCGACTGCGCGATGAAGAGCTGCTGCGCAGCGCGCGACAGGCTGCCGCAATCCACGATGGCAACGAAGTACTTGAACTGACGCAACTCCATCGAGGAACCTCCGGCCGTTCGCCGCGAGGCGCGGGCGAGGCCGGAAATTCTAGAGCGCACACCAGCCTGCTCTTCAGCCCTCGGCCAGAGCGACGACCTTCCCGGGGTTGAAGATGTCGTGCGGGTCCAGCGCCTTCTTCACCGCGCGCATCAGTGCCACGCCGTGCTCGCCGTGCTCATCGACCAGGTACTTCATCTTGTGCAGCCCCACGCCGTGCTCGCCGGTCGACGTGCCGCCGTGGCGCAGCGCACGCTGCACCAGCCGGTGGCTGAAGGCCTCGGCCGCCTCGTTCTCCTGAGCGCTGCCAGGGTCGACCAGCACGAGGCAATGGAAATTGCCGTCGCCGACATGGCCCAGCACCGGCGCGAGCAGGCCGTGTTCGGCGATGTCGGCCTGCGTCTCCTCGATGCACTGCGCGAGCGCGGACAGCGGCACGCAGGCATCGGTGCTCAGGCTGCGGCAGCCCGCCTTCAGCTGCAGGCAGGCAAAGTAGGCGTGATGGCGCGGGGTCCACAGGCGCGAGCGCTCCTCCGGCAGCCTAGCCCATTGCAAGTCGCCGCCGCCGTGGCCGCCCGCGATTTCGCGCACCACCGCCGCCTGCTCGTCGACCTGACCCTGGCTGCCGCCGAACTCCAGGAACAGCGTCGGATGCTCGCCCAGCGCGGTGCGGCTGTGCGCGTTCACCGCACGGATGGTCAGCGCGTCCAGCAACTCGGCGCGCGCCAGCGGCACGCCCATCTGGATCGACTCGATCACGCAGCCGACCGCCGCGCGCACCGATGGAAAGTGCACCACCGCCGCGGCGTACGTCTCCGGGTGCGGATGCAGGCGCACAGTGGCCTCGGTGATCAGCCCCAGCGTGCCCTCGGAGCCGCAGTAAAGCTGCGTGAGGTTGTAGCCCGCCGAGCTCTTGCGCGCCCGCGACGCGGTGCGCACGATCTCGCCCTCGGCCGTGATGACCGTCAGGCTCACGAGGTTGTCGCGCATGGTGCCGTAGCGGACGGTGTTGGTGCCCGAGGCGGCCGTCGCGACCATGCCGCCGATGGACGCATCCGCGCCCGGATCGACCGAGAAGAAGAAGCCGGTGCCTTGCAGCGCCGCGTTCAGCTGCCCGCGCGTGACGCCCGCCTCCACGGTGGCCGTGAGATCGCCGGGCCGGATCGCCAGCACCTTGTTCATCTGCGAGAAGTCGACGCACACGCCGCCCTCGACGGCCAGCAGATGCCCCTCCACCGACGAGCCCACGCCGAAGCCGATGACCGGCACGCGCTCGCGGGCACAGGCACGCACCACGAACGCCGCCTCCTCGGTGCTGCGCACGAACACCACCGCGTCGGGCGGCTGGGGCGGATAGGTCGATTCGTCGGTGCCGTGCTGCAGCAGCACGACCTTGCTTGTCGAAAAGCGTTCGGCGAACCTGCCCTGCAACAAGGCGAGCAGTTCCGGCGACGGGGTACGCCGCTTGGTCGAACGCACGGGAATATTCACGACCGAGTCCATGGAAGCCTCCTGACTGAATGCCGCTCAGCGCTGCGACAGCGCGCGGGCCGGCTTGACGAACAGCACCAGCACCGCGCCGATCACCAGCAGCGCCGCCAGCATGTGCAGGCCCGCATCGGTGCTCTGCGTCGCATCCTTGATGAGCCCGATCAGGTACGGCGCGCTGAAGCCCGAGAGATTGCCGAACGAATTGATGAGCGCGATCCCCGCGGCCGCCGCCGCACCGCCGAGAAAGGCCGTGGGCAGGCCCCAGAAGACGGGGAAGGTCGACATGATGCCCATGGTGGCCAGCGTGAGCCCCGCCATCGCGAGCGTCACGTTGCCGTGCGAGGCCACGCTGAGCACCAGCCCCATCGCGCCGACGACCGCGCCGATCGCGCTGTGCCAGCGGTACTCGAGCCGGCGGTCGGCGCTGCGGGCCATGAAGTACATCGCGACCACGCCGAAGGTCCACGGAATGGCGCTGAGCAGGCCGATGTCGAGCGCGCCCTTCACGCCCGCCGCCTTGATGATGCTGGGCAGCCAGAACGAGATGCCGTAGAGCCCCGAGGTGTAGGCGAAGTACACCAGCGCCAGCAGCCACACGCGGCCGTTGCCCAGCACGCCCAGGATGCGCGGCTCGGCCTTGCCGGCGTCTTCGGCGGCGATCTCGCGCGCGATGAGTTCGCGCTCGGCAGGTGTGAGCCAGCGCACGTCCTTCACGCGGTCGTCGAGGTAGCGCCACACGACCAGGCCCAGAGCCACCGTCGGCAGGCCCTGCAGCAGGAACAGCCACTGCCAGCCGGCCCAGCCGTTGACGCCGCCCATCCCCTGCAGGATCCAGCCCGAGAACGGGCCGCCGAGGATGCCCGCGAACGGGATCGCCGCGAGGAAGAGCGACGTGGCCTTGCCGCGCCGCGCGGCCGGGTACCAGTAGGTGAGGTACAGGATGATGCCGGGGAAGAAGCCCGCCTCGGCCGCGCCGAGCAGGAAGCGGATCACGTAGAACGACGTGGGCGAGTTCACGAACATGGTGCCCGCCGACAGCACGCCCCAGGTGATCATGATCCGCGCGATCCAGCGGCGCGCGCCCACGCGGTGCAGCACCACGTTGCTCGGCACCTCGAAGAGGAAGTAGCCGATGAAGAAGATGCCCGCCCCCAGCCCGTAGACCGCGTCGCTGAACTGCAGGTCGCCCTGCATCTGCAGCTTGGCGAAGCCCACGTTCACGCGGTCGAGGTAGGCCACGATGTAGCAGAGGAACAGCAGCGGTATCAGCCGCCATCCCACCTTGCGGTAGACGGCGTCGGAGGTGCTGTCGAAGCGGCCCTCGTAGGGCTGCGCGATGGTGCTGGTGCTCATGGGTGCGTCGCTTTCCTTCGTCTGGTTCGACTGCAGCCGATGGTCGGGTCCGCACCCGCTGCGCGGCTGCGGGTTTCCACGCAATATTCATATGGATTGAAGATCGCCGTATCTCGCAACGAGATGCGCGACGCAGGTGCATGCGGCGAAGACGGTGCGCACCGCGCTGAAGACGCACCGGAGCGATGCGCGTGCCACGCCGGCCACCGTAACGCAGTGTGTGGAGCGGCCAGGCGCGATACACGCGCGTACGCAAGGCGCGGGAACGAGGAAAAGACGGCAGACCATCGGACGCGCCCCGGGGCGCGGGCCCGCGTCCCGTCGGCATGTCGACTCTGTCCAACCAACTCAGCCCACCCATGAACCATCTCCACACCCATCAGCCTTGCGGCACTCGCGCAACGAAGGCATCGCGCCGTTTCCTCCAAGGTGCGCCAGTCAGGCTCGCCAGCTTCGGCCTCCTCGCGCTCGCTGGCGCCCTGGCCGCCTTCGCGGTCGCGCCCATCGCGGCCAAGGAGACCCGCAGCGCCGCTGCAGGCCCCGACGCATCGCCGATCTACGGTGTCACCATTCCCAAGGGCTACCGGCAGTGGCAGCTGATCGCGCCCGCCATCGAGGCGGAGCCGCTGAACGAATTGCGCGCCGTGCTCGGCAACGCCAAGGCGATCAAGGCCTACGACCAGGGCACGCTGCCCTTTCCCGACGGAACCGTGCTCGTCAAGCTCGCCTGGAAGCACGTGCAGTCGCCCGAGTTCGCACCGGCATCCGTTCCGGGCGCCGCCACCACCGTGCAGGTGATGGTGAAGGATTCGAAGAAATACGCCGCCACCGGCGGCTGGGGCTTCGGGCGCTTCATCGACGGCAAGCCCGCGGACCTGGCACAGCACCAGACCTGTTTTGCCTGCCATCAGTCGCTGGTGAAGAACCACGACTACGTGTTCACGCGGCTCGCGCCCTGACGAGTCGCAATCGATGGGGCGCAGTTGATGGTCGTGCCTGCGATTTTGAAATTTAGTGTTGACGAACACGGCCCGGATACAGAGGCATACGCAATCCGATCACCAGGTGCCTCATGAGCCGAACAATCTCTCCATCAGTTCGGAAAAGCCCATGCGATCCGACTGACAACCGGTCTTCCGAATCGTCATCACCTACCCGAAAGGATTCATCATGAAAGCTTCCGTACTCCTCGCCGCCGCTGCCGTCTCTTCGTTGTTCGCCTTGAGCGCGAGCGCCGAGGAATACCAGGGCGTGCTGCAGTTCCATTCGAGCGCGAGCCGCGCCGGCGTCAGGGCCGAAGCCGTCGTTGCCTCGCACAGCGCCGATCCCTATCGCGAAGGCGCTTCGGCAGATATCGCTCCCGCGCTGCCCACCCTGGCCAAGCGCTCCGACACGCGTGCCGAAGCCGTCGCGGCTGCCCGCGCCGGCAACATCTATGCCGATGGCGCCAACGCCGACGCGCCCCAGGCATTCACCAGCACGCTCGATCGCGCGACGGTGCGTGCGCAGGCACGCGCAACGGCGGCCCGCGGCGTGACCGAGGGAACGCTGTAAGCGGCCACCGATGCGCATCCGCTTCCATCGCTCCCGACGCCGGGAAACCCCATGATCTTTTCCCGGCGGCAGCCCGCTGCGCGCGCCTCATCGAGGCAGAGTGCGGCGTGGCCGCAGACAGCGGACCGCGCCTTTCCCTAATCCGTCGACGCGCCGAGCAGCCGCTCGGCTTCCTGCAAGTCCGCAGTCTCGAAGCCCTCGGTGTAGCGGGCAAGCACGCCGGCCAGCAGGTTCCGGCCCTCCTGCCCGCGTCCGGCGTCTTCCAAAAGGCGCGCCAGGTCCATCGCCACGCGCAGTTCCCACGAGCGGGCGCCCTGCTGCCTGCTGACTGCCAGCGCTTCGAGCAGCGACTCCTCCGCGCCCGCGGTGTTCGGCGGCACGGCACCCGAGAGGGCACGCGCCTTAACGCGAAGAAGCTCCGGCAGGTTGTAGAGGTCGCCCTTGGCGTGCACCAGCGCGAGCGTGTCGTTCATCAGCTCCAGCGCGTCACAGTTCCTGCCCATGGCATTCAGGCCTTCCGCGAGCGTGATGTTGAACGACGTGGTGAGCAGCTCGTAGCGCGACGCACGCAGTTCGACCAGCGAATCCTGGAGCGCTCTCACGCCGCGTGCGGCGTCGCCGCGCTTGATGGCGAGCTCGCCCCTGACCCCGCGGCCCACTGCGAGATACGGCGTCAGCGAGTGCGATTCCGCATAGGCGATGAAGCGGTCGATGTCCTGCTCGGCACGCGCGAGGTCACCTACCCACATGTAGACCGACACGGCCCATATCAGCGCGATGCAGAGCGTCACGGGGTGGTTCAGGTGCCGGGCCTCCTCGACCGCGCGCCCGGCGACGACCACGGCCTGCGAGGGCTGCCCCTGCAGCCACAAGGTCCTGGCCAGCGCGATGCACGCGCGATTGTGGAAATCGAAGCCGGCGTGGATGCTGCTGCGCTGCCGCGACACCGAGGCGCCGGCGATCGCAGCTTCCAGGAAATGCCGCGCGCGGGCCTGGTCTCCCACCAAATGATGGCAGAGGCCCACCAGTGAATTGGCGGTCGCCTGCGCCGTCGCGTCGTCGATGGAGGCGGCCACGGCGGCGCAGCGCCGGGCATGGCTGAGCGACTCGACGAAGTCCCCGATGCGCTCATGAAAGATCTGCAGCCGTCCCAGCAACTCGACCTGGCTGCGCGAGTCGCCGAGCGCCTCCGCCACCTGGAGGCTGCGTTCGAGCGCGTGCCGCACCTCGTCGCTGTGGCCGCGAGTGAACATCTGCGAGAGGCCGACGGCCGCCTGCAGGTGCATCTCGGCGGCGCTGCCGAGCAAGGCCGTGCCCAGTTCGGCGAGCGCGCGCTTCGACCAGTCGTGGCACTCGGCCAGCAGTGACATCGCCATGAAGGCCGGCACGGCCGCCAGAACGAGGGAAACGCCGAGTTCCCTGGAATCGGCGCGATCGAAGCACCAGGCGAGCGCGGCCCTCACGTTGCCCAGGTCCGCGAGATCCGACGCGCGCGCCGTGTCGCGGGAGAAGGCGTCGTCCTGCTCTGCCATCTGCTCCAGCCGCTTGCGGAAGTAGATCGCGTGGCGCCGCGCCGCCGAATCGGCCAGGTCCGCGCCGGCCTTCGAATGCGCATACGCGCGGGTGCTCTCGAGCAGCCGGTATTGCGTCGAGGCGACGGAGCGCCGGATGGAGAGCAGCGATTTCTCGGCAAGGCTTGCGACGGCATCGACGACCTGCGCCTGCGTCAGCTCGCCATCCGTTGCCACTTCTCGCGCGGCTTCCAGCGAAAAATGGCCCACGAAGACCGACAGCCGGCACAGCACCTGGCGCTCCGGCATGTCGAGCAGTTCGTAGCTCCAGTCCAGCGTGGCCTGCAGGGTCTGGTGCCTTGGCTGAGCGGTGCGCTGCCCGAGCCACGAAAGCGCCAGTCGCTCGTCGAGCAGGGTGGCCGTCTGCTGTAGCCCGTAGGCGGCGACGCGCCGGGCCGCGAGTTCGATGGCGAGTGCGACGCCATCGAGCTTCCGGCAGATGCTCGCGATGACGGGCGCGTCGTCGTCGTTCAGGTCGGGCATGGCGCCGCTGGCGCCGGCCCGGTCGACGAACAGGCGCGTGGCGGGGTACATCAGGATGTCGCGCGCCACTAGCCCGGGCTGGTCGGGCGGGTTGTCCAGCGGATCGAGCAGATGGATGTGCTCGCCCTGGACGCGCAGCGCCTCGCGGCTCGTAGCGAGGATGTGTATGCGCGGCGCCGCCTGGAAGATGCGCTCGGCCAGCGAGGCGGCCGCCGCGATGACGTGCTCGCAGTTGTCGAGTATCAGCAGCATCCGCCTTTCCCGCAGGTAGGCGATCAGGCTGGGCACCGGGTCGGCGGAGCGCACCGAGAGCCCCAGCATCGATGCGATGGCGCTCGGCACCAGGCCGGGGTCCAGCAGCATGGAAAGATCCACGAACACCACGGCCCCGTTGAATTCGCCGAGCATGTCCTGCCCCGTGCGGACCGCGACGCTCGTCTTGCCCACGCCGCCCGAGCCCACGATGGTGACGAACCTCGTCCTGGCCAACTGGACCGGGATCGCGGCCAGGTCCTTTGCACGGCCGAGCAGTTCCACCAGCTGCGCGGGAAGACCGGGTTCGACAGGGCCCGCCTCGGGTTCAGGCGGCAGGTCGGGAGCGACGGCGGCCGGTGTGATGCGGGCGACGAAACAGTAGCCGCGGCCGACCACGTTCGACAGGTAGCGCGCGCCGTGCTGCCCGTCGCCCAGCGCCTGCCGCAGCATCGCGATCTGGTAGCGCAGGCTTCCGTCCGAAACCACCATGCCGGGCCAGGCTAGCGCCATGAGCTCCCGCTTGCTCACGATCGTGTTGGCGTTGGCGACCAGGGCGAGGAGAACATCCATCGCCCGCCCGCCAAGGTCGACCGGCATGCCGTCGCGCTCGAGGAGCCGCTGCGCGACGCGCAGGGTGAACGGCCCGAAGGAGATGGAGCCGGCGGTCTTGAAGGAGTTGTCGTCGCTCATGGAGATGGGGAACTGCAGCGTGCCGCGCAGGCGACGCGATGCCAGGCCGGACATGGTCGATCCGATCGGCCCGGCGAACCCGCCGGCCGCCTCGGCAGCGCGGGCGGACGGAGCATAACCGAGGGTCGCAGCATGCCGATTTGTATGGCCGTGTGTCGGTCCGCCCCCGAGGTACCTGCGCATGCGATTCGGCCGTTTCTTCACACACGCGGGATACATCCGCTGTCTTCAATGGAGGCGTTTCAACTTCACGGAAATGCCTGCATGAACAACCTCCATCCATCCCTCTCGCGCCGCCACCTCCTGGCCACGTCGATCGCCTTCGGCGCGGCGTCGGCGGCCACCGGCGCCTTCGCCATGCTGCGGCCACCCGGAGCCTCCGGTCCGGACGACACCTCGGTGCGGCCGTTCCGCATCGGCGTCGACCGCGAGGCTCTGGCCGACCTGCGCCGCCGGCTCGGCGCCACCCGGTGGCCGAGCGCCGAGACCGTCGCGGACGACTCGCAAGGCGTGCGGCTCGCCACGCTGCGCTCGCTGGTGCGCCACTGGGCCACCGACTACGACTGGCGCAAGGGCGAGGCCCGGCTCAACGCCGTTCCGCAGTTCGTGACCACCATCGACGGGCTCGACATCCAGTTCGCGCACATCCGCTCGCGGCACGCCGACGCGATGCCGCTGATCATGACGCACGGATGGCCGGGCTCGATCTTCGAGCTTCTCAAGGTCGTGGGCCCGCTGACCGATCCCACTGCCCACGGTGGCCGCGCGGAGGATGCGTTCCACCTCGTGCTGCCCTCGCTGCCCGGCTTCGGCTTCTCGGGCCAGCCGCAGGCCACCGGCTGGGGCTCCGACCACATCGCGCGCGCCTGGGGCGTGCTGATGGCGCGCCTGGGCTACAGGCAGTTCGTCTCGCAAGGCGGTGACTGCGGCTCGGTCATCTCGCACCGCATGGCGATGCAGAAGGTGCCGGGCCTGATGGCGATCCACGTCAATATGCCGGGCACCGTGCCTGCCGAGATCGCGTCGATCCTCGCCGCGGGCGGCCCCGCGCCCGCCGGGCTGTCGCCCAAGGAACGCGCGGCCTTCGACAAGCTGGATGCCTTCTACAGGAACAGCTCCGGCTACTCCGCGATGATGGTCACGCGTCCGCAGACGCTGGGCTACGCGCTGGCCGACTCGCCCGTGGGCCAGGCCGCCTGGATCTACGACAAGTTCGCCACCTGGACCTACTCGGGCGGCGTGCCCGAACGGGTGCTCCCGCGCGACGAGATGCTCGACGACATCTCGCTGTACTGGCTGACCAACAGCGCGACCTCGGCCGCGCAGATTTACTGGGAAGACCACTCGAACAACTTCAACGCCGTCGACATCTCGCTGCCGGCTGCCGTGACGGTGTTTCCCGGCGAGATCTACCAGGCACCGCGCACCTGGGCCGACCGCGCATACCACGACCTGATCTACTGGAACGAGGTAGACACCGGCGGTCATTTCGCCGCGTGGGAACAGCCGGCACTGTTCAGCCAGGAAGTGCGCGCGGCCTTCAGGTCGCTGCGCTGACCGGGGAAGAAGCAACCCCGTCGGTTCGCCAGGGGTTGCTTCATGCGACCACGAGCGGCAGCGTGAGCCGTGCCTCGAGCCCTCCGCAGCGGCGATTCTGCAGCTGCAGGTCGCCCTGCATCGAGCGGGCCAGGCGCCTGGCGATCGCGAGGCCGAGGCCCGAGCCGGCCTTGCCTTCGACGCTGGCCTGCTCCGCCCTCACCCATGGCGCGAAAACCGCCTCCATCTGCGCCGGCCGGATGCCCGGCCCCGAGTCCACCACGGCCAGCACCAGACTCGTCGCATCGACGCGGGCGCTGACCCTCACGTCGCTGCCGTAGCGCAGCGCGTTGTCGATCAGGTTGGCGAGCACGCGGCGCAGCGCGAGGGGACAGGCCATCACCGGCTGCCCGATGCGGCCGTCGACGGCGATCGCCCTGCCTGCCTCGCGATAGTCGCGCATCAGGCTGCCGAGCAGGCCGTCGGCATCGACGCGCTGCAGCGGCTCGGCCACGCTGCGCTGCAGCCGCGCGCTGGCCACACTGGCCTCGACCAGTTCGCGCATCTGGGCGAGATCACGCTCCATGGCTTCGCGCAGCGAGGCGTCTTCCAGCATCTCGCAGCGCAGCCCCATGCGGGTCAGCGGCGTGCGCAGGTCGTGCGCATAGGCGGCCTGCACATCCAGGTGCGCTACGTCGCGCTCGGCCTGGCGGCGGCGAACGTTGTTGATCGCGCGGGCCAGCCGTACGATGGCGCGCGGGCCGCTTTCGGCGAGTTCGGGCATGCCGGCACCGTGCTGCTCCAGTGTGCGAGCCAGGCGCGCCGCGCCCGCGCGGTGGTCCATCGCCTCCAGCCAGAGGACGACGGCGAGCAGCATGAGGCCGACGAGCACCGACACGCACAGCACCCACCGCAGGCTGTCGTCGAGCGGACACGCCAGCGGCGACAGCGTCGCGGCATGGACGTTCTGCCCGAGCGTAGCCACCGCGAGAGCGCGCGCCGCGGTCAAGGCCAGGCCGTGCGAACGGCGGTCAGGCTGGGTGGATTTGGAAGCGGCGCCGGCGAACGCCACGGATGCGCGCGCCCGGTGGAAGGAGCCGAAGTAGGAACAGATGAAGGAACTGATGGATGCGCGGGACTTCTTCGTCATTGGTTTTCTCCTGCTGCCGGCGCACGGGCCGGCGTGGGAGGGATGACATCACGCGAGGGGGAGCACTGACCATTGCATCAGCGTTTGCCGCACCCCTACGAAGGTTTGCCCTCTTCATGCACGAGGGTGGCGCGCGGCCGGCGCTCCTTCCCGGGTCTCAGGCCCGGCCCAGCGCGCGGCCGATCCAGGTCTCGAGTTCGGCGGCGTCGATGGGTTTCTCGATCAGGCAGAGTGCCGGGCTGGCCTGCACGCGCTCCCGCGTGCGGGCGGTGGCCAAGGCGCTGATGAAGATGACGGGCAGGCGCAGTCCTTCGCGCTCGAGGCACTCGACCAGTGCGATGCCGTCCATGGCCGGCATGTGAATGTCGCAGACGAGGCAGCGCGTACGCGCCGGAACGTCGGAGGCAAGAAAGTCGACGGCCGACTCGAACGCGCGGGCCTCCCATCCGAACGAGCGCACGAGACTGCTTGTCGCGGCGCGCACGAAGGGATCGTCGTCGACGATGGAAACGAGTTCGATGGCTGAAAAGGACAAGGACGCGGACAAGGAGGAAGCCCGTTCTCTACCCCGAAGGGTTCCGGTGAAGGCGCAGGAACATTCCCGCCCCTGCCCAGAGCTGCAGGATACCGGCGCCAGTGCGCGGCGCCATCATCCATAGGTATGGCACCGGTTCAGCAAGCGCTCTCCACCACGCCCAGAGCCTCCATCTTGCGCACCAGCTCGGCGACCGAGCGCGCGTTCATCTTGCGCATCGCCTGGCCGCGGTGGATCTTGGCCGTGATCTCGGCAATGCCCATGCGATCGGCGATCTGCTTGTTCATCAGGCCGCCGGCCACGTGCTGCACCACCTCGCACTCGCGCGGCGTGAGCGATTCCCAGCAGGCACGCGCCGCCTGAAGCACGCGTGCGCTCTCGAGACGCCGCGCATCGCGGTCCAGCGCGGCGATGACCGCGTCGATCATGTCCTGGTCGCGGAAGGGCTTCGCCAGGAAATCGACGGCCCCGGCCTTCATCGCCTTCACGGTCATGGCGATGTCCCCGTGGCCGGTCATGAACACGATCGGCAAGTGATGCTCGCCGCGCTCCAGCAGCGCTTGCTGGAAGGCAAGGCCGCTCTGGCCGCGCAGGCGCACGTCGAGCACCAGGCAGGAGGGCCAGCCGGAGCGCGGCGCGGCCAGGAATTCCTCCGTCGTGGCGAAGGCGTGCACCGTCAGGTCGATGGAGCGCAGCAGGCTGCACAGCGCGTCGCGCACGAGCTCGTCGTCATCGACGATGAACACGCAGCGAAGGGGCACCGGAGGCGGATCGGAAGGACGCATGAAACGAAGGGTTGGTGAGGGCATCGGGGTCGCCTGCGCTTTCATCGATGGCCAGGGGCCGGCCGCGGCAGGCTGAAGACGGCGCGCATGCCCGTGGGCTCGCGCGGCCGCAGCTCGAGCGTTCCGCCATGCGCATCGAGGATGGACTTGCAGATCGCCAGCCCCATGCCCATGCCGTTGGGCTTGGTGGTGAAAAGAGGCTTGAGCAGGTGCTGCGCCGCCTCGGGGCCGAGGCCCGGGCCCGCGTCTTCCACCACGATGCGCACATGGCCGTCGTCCTGCGCGCAGGCCATGGACAGCGGGCGCGGACCGGACGCAAGGGAAGCCATCGACTCGGCTGCGTTCATCAACAGGTTGACGGCCACCTGCTGCAGCTGCACGCGGTCGCCGTGAACGGCCAGCGGCGTGTCCAGGCCCTTCATTTCCAGCGTGACACCCATGGTGTCGAGCGCCCCGGCGACCAGCGCAGCGGCCTCGCGCAGCGCTTCGCCCAGGTCGAAGGCGGCGAACTGCGGCTCTGCGTTGCGCGCCTTGGCGCGAAGGCCCTGGATGATGGTGCGGGCGCGCAGCGCGCTCCTGCTGATGTGCGTGAGCATCTCCCTGGCCTCGCCGATGTTGGGCGGACTGCGGTTGAGCCAGCGCAGCGCGGCGCTGGCCGAGGTGTCCACCGCGGCGATCGGCTGGCCGACCTCGTGCACGATGGACGCCACCAGCTCGCCCATCGCCTTCAGACGGGTCGCGCGCTCCAGTTCGGCGAGCGTGCTCCGCAGCTGCTCCTCCGCCTGCGCGCGCTGCTGGTTCTGGTCGACCAGTTCCTCGTAGAGGCGCGCATTCTCCAGCGCGAAGGCCGCCTGCGAGGCGATCACCTCCAGCACCTCGGCCTTGGCGGGCGTGAACACATGGGAGGCGAGGTTGTTCTCCAGGTAGAGCACGCCGACGAGCATCGCCTGGCGCATCAGCGGCACGCACAGGATCGAGCGCGGGCGCCGGCGGCGGATGTAATCGTCCTGCGCAAGCGATGCGCTCTCGCGCGCATCGTCCACCACGATGTGCTGCTGGCTGCGCGCGACCGCCTGGACGATGGAGACCGGCAGCGTCCCTGCATCGAAGGACATGCCCTCCTGCGTGAGCACGACGGCACCGTCGAGCACCCGCGCCTGGGCGCGCACCTGCCACGCCTCGTGCCGGAACAGCGCCAGCGTGCCCGACTCTGCGCCGGCGTTCTCGAGCGCGGTGCGAAGCAGCGTCTCGACCAGGCGGACGGGCACGATCTCGCCGGCGAGAGCCGTCGAGATGCGCAGGACGGCCTGCGCGTCAAGCCCCTGCATTCGCCGCGTGTTCGGCAGCGGGTCCTCGATCTCGAAGAGCCCCGGGTGCGAAGCCTGCAGCTGGCGCACCTTGGCCGTGGCGCCCCAGCGCTGCCATGCACCGCGTGCGTGGCGCAGGTTACCGTGCGCGGACAGATCGTCGCCTCGCCCGGCATGGAAGGCCGCGGCAAGCTCGGCCGCCAGCGCCTCCACCTGGGTGAAGCCGTGGCGCCGCGCATGCGACACCGCCCGCGCATAGGCCTCCACCGCCGCGAGCGGATCGCCGTCGATACGGCACAGCTCCGCGCGCACCAGTTGGAAGCGGGCCAGGAAGTTGGCCGGGCAGGCCTGGCTCCAGGCCTGCAGCTGCTTCAGGTCACGCTGCAGCGCCGCCTGCTGCGAGGCATCGCGTGCGGGAAGCGCGAGCAAGGCCAGCGCACCGTAGAACGGCAGGTCGCCACTCTCGGCGAAGGTGCGGCCCGAGGCCGCGCAGGCCTCGGCCCGATGGCGAGCCTCTATTGCCTCCGCCAGCCTGCCACCGAGCAGCGCCGCCTGCAGCCTGTACACCCAATAGGCGAAGTCCACCAGCGTGGCGGGCTGGCCTTCGCAGGGCGGACTCGGCTGCTCGTCGCGATTGCCGAATGTGCCGTCCTGCAGTTGCGCCAGCAACAGCTTCTGCGCCAGCAGCGCCTCGATCACGAGCTGGAAATTGGCATCGCGCGCAATGGCCAGCCCACGCTCCACCGTGTCCCGCACGTCGCCGAGGTACTCGCCGGCGAACAGCATGCCCGTCGCCTGGTTGCGTCCGCAGTAGATCGCGAAGGTGTGGTCGCCGCTCGCCACGGCCACGTCGTAGGCGCGCCGGATGTAGTCGCGCGCTGCGCGCGCCGGCTGCGTCCACGGGACCACCATGGTGCCGAAGGTCATGTAGACCCTGCCCCGGTACAGCGCGAGGCCGCGCTCGTCGACCAGGTGCAGCGCGAGCGCGCCGAACTCCCGCGCGGCGGCGTAGTTGCCGTAGCGCACGCCGAAGACCTGCGTCATGCAGGCATAGCCGTCCGCCGACGCGTCGGAATGGCCCTGCGCAATGTTGAGGCCGACCATGCGCAGCAGGATCAGGTCGACCAGGTTCTGGTCGGTGTACAGCGCCGGCGGAATGAGGTCCGCGAAGATGTCGGTGATCGCCCGGCGCAGCGGGTCTGCCACGATGGGCAGCTGGCGCAGCGCCCCGATGCCGTGCCGGTCGATCCATTCCTGCAGCGCCGCATGCTCCCGATCGACCGCCGCGGCATCGGGCCGCCTCGGCATGACGATGCCGGACTTGCGCAGGAAGGCCAGCCCCACGTCGAGTGCCCGGTCGAAGTTGCCGAGCGTGGTGTACAGCGCCGCACGCAGGCGCGCGAGATCGGCCCCGAAGATGCCGTCCCCCGCGACCTCCTCCAGTGCCGACAGGCGGCTCTCCGCGGCCTCCAGCGCCCCGGTCATGAACTCGGCTTCGCCGCAGAGAGCGCGCGCGTGCAGGCCGTCTTCGCTGGTGTCGGCTTCGCCCAGGAAGGCGAGCGCGGCGCGGAAGAAGCCGAGCGCCGAATGGTGTGCGGCCGCGGCCTTTGCCTGCCGGCCGGCCTGCAGATTCAGCCGCGCGAAGTCGCATCGCTCCTGCGGTGCCTCAACGGCCGGGTGTGCGAGGCCGGCCTGCGCGGCGAGCGAGAAAATCCGCGCGGGATCGGACGCAAGCCGGAGTTGGCGGCGCACGATCTGCAGGTGCATGCGCGGCCGCTCCCCGTGCGGGATCGATGCGTAGGCAGCCTCGCGGATGCGGTCATGCCAGAAGACCCAGTCATCGCCCTCGCGCTGGATGCTGCCTGCTTCGCGCGCATTGTCGAGCGCGGCGTGCAGGCGGGAGGCTGCATCGGTGCCGGGCTGCACGTCCATCGCGAGCGCAAGCTCCTCGTCTGGGGTGCGGTGGCCTAGGCATGCCATCAGGCGCAGTACCGCCTGCGTCGCCGAGGGCAGTTGCTCGAAGCGGTGCGCCATCAGGTCGCCGACGGTGTCGGCGCCGGGGTGGGACGCGAGCTGTTCCAGGCTCCAGCGCCACGAGGCGGTCTCCGCGTCGTAGGCAAGCAGGCCGTCGTCGGCCAGCAGATGGAGCAGGTGCCGGGCGAAGAGCGGATTCCGCTCGGTCTTCCGGCCGATGAGCTCGGCCAGTTCGCCAACGCCGCTCGCATCCTGCTGCAGCGTGAGCGCGATCATCTCGCGCAGGGCGCCCTCGTCCAGCGGACCGAGCTCGATGCGCACGGCCCGAGGCACTTCCGCGAGCCGGCCCGCGCGCAGCGGATGGGTCACGTCCACCTCGTTGTCGCGGAAGGTTCCGACGAGCAGCAGCGCGGCATCGTCACGCTGATGCAGCAGGCGCTCAAGCACCTGCAGGGTCTCGACGTCGGCCCATTGCAGGTCGTCGAGCAGCATCACGAGCGGACGCGTGGGCACGGCGAAACAGGCGATCAGCCGCGCCATGCCCTGCAGCACGCGCTCGCGTTCGAGCGCGGGTGCCGCATCCGGGGAGGCGGGAACTGGCTGCCCCGATGGCGCGCCGAGGATGACGCCGAGCGCCGGCATCAAGCCCGCCAGGGTCCGCTCCACCGGCCTCGCGGCGGCGGCGATGCGATTGCGCCAGGCCGCGAACTCCTCGTTCGCACAGCCGATCACGTTCTGCAGCAGCGGATCGAGCACCTCCACCAGCAGCGCATACGGCTTGCCGTGGCGCCCTTGCTCGCTCTTGGCCGCAGCCAGCAGCGGCGCGCCAGAGCGCTGCATGCGCGCCACCACCTCGCGCAGGAGCGTCGATTTGCCGATGCCCGACGGGCCCGAGATCCAGGCCGCCGCCGAACCGGCGCTGTCCGCAACCTTGCGGTAGAGCGCCAGCAGCGCCTGCAGTTCGGCGTCGCGCCCCAGCACGAGGCCGGTGCCGCCGGGCTTGCGCAGGGCCGAATGGGCATCGAGCGAAAACCGGGGAATGCGCCCGTGCTGGCACAGCAGGGTCTCGCAGCGCCGCAGGTCGGCCAGCACTCCGGCAGCGTCCGCATACCGGTGCTCCGGTGCCTTCTCGAGCAGCTTCATGACCAGCAGCGAGAGTTGCTCCGGAAGCCCCGGCACCAATTCCACGGGTGCGCGCGCGAGCCGGGTCGCATGCGCGTGCACGCGCGCGGCGGCATCGGCGCCCTCGAAGGGAAGCCTGCCGGTCATCAGCTCGTAGAAGATGCAGCCGAGCGCGTAGAGGTCGGCCCGCGCATCCACGCGCAGGTTCATGCGCGCGCCGAGTTCCGGCGCCATGTAGTTGAAGCTGTCCTCGTCCCAGGAGAGCTGGTCGTTGCCCGCGGACTTGTCCTCGTCCTCGACCGTGACGGCCTGGCCGAATCCGGTGAGGCAAACCCGGCCGTCTTCGCCGAGCAGCATGCGACCGGGCGTGAGCGCGCGATGCTGCACGCCGGCCGCATGCATCGCGCCCACGGCGGCGGTGAGGCGCAGCGCGATCGCAACGAAGGTGTGTGCGTCGGTACACGGCGCCGCACCGCGCAGAAGCGGCTCGCCGCCGGAGTCCTTCAGGATCAGCAGGAAGCTCTCTCCATGAGGCACCAGCGCGATCGGCACCGCGGCCCACTCTTCGCGAAGCACGTGGCGCAACGAGTACTCCCGCTGAAGCAGCGCGGCAATGGCCGGCGTGCTCTGGCCGCGCCCGGCCACGAGCGAAGAGGCTGTGCCATGCGCGCGTGCGCGTTCCAGGCGCGGCGTGCCGGCGCCCAGTTCGCGAAAGTCGCGGTATCGCACCGACGATGTCCCGTGCTGCGCGGCGACGGGAGCATCTGGCAAGACCGCCTCTGGCTCTTCTTGTCCGGCGAGTTCCTGGTGTTGCATGGGCATGGATGTGGGCCTCTTGCGGCCGGCCGGGCCGCGAAATGCGTGGGCACGGAGTCGAGTCCGCCGTTGTTCTTGTGTCTCCCTGTCTCCGGGCGCGCTGGGCGCGCTGGGCGCGGATGCCATTGGAACTCCGCCGATCGCGAGATGGACGCTGCGGCCGTTGGCTGGTGTTAGGTGTTGTTAGGCGCGGGTATGCGCCACCGCAAACCGGGCGCGCCGCGGCGGTTCCGGCCGGGCCGCTTGAAAAGTAATGTCACGACACGCCCTTCGGACACACAGTCATACAGACCGGCCCCGGCTTCCTTCGCATCGCCCCTAGATTCAGCGCCGTCGACCCAGGTCGATCCCGTTCCACCCAAATCAACCAAGGAAGAATCGTCATGAAGAAGTTCTCTCGCCGTCTCGCCGCGACCCTGATGGCCCACGCGCTCGGCCTGGCCGCGCTGGCGCCCCTGCACTCGTTCGCGCAGCCGGCGGCCCCTGCCCCATCCACCAAGCCGACGATCGTGCTCGTGCATGGCGCCTTCGCCGATTCGTCGAGTTGGGACGGCGTGGTGCAACGCCTGGAGGCACGGCACTATTCCGTGATCTCTGCGGCGAATCCGCTGCGCGGACCTGCGTTCGACGCAGCCTCCGTCGCCAGCGTCGTCGATTCGGTCAAGGGGCCGGTGGTGCTCGTCGGGCACTCGTACGGCGGCTCGGTCATCTCTGCCGCCGCGAACGGCAAGCCGAACGTGAAGGCACTGGTCTACGTGGCGGCCTTCGCGCCCGAGGCCGGCGAAACGGCGATCGGCCTCACGGGCAAGTTCCCGGGCAGCACGCTCGGCCCCACGCTGGCGCCCGCGGTGCCGCTCGCCGATGGCGGCAAGGACCTGTACATCGAGCAGGACAAGTTCCCCGCGCAGTTCGCGGCCGACGTTCCGCTCGCCAAGGCGCGCCTGATGGCCGTGGGGCAGCGGCCCATCGCCGAGGCAGCGCTGAACGAGGCGGCGCAGGCTCCGGCATGGAAATCGGTGCCGTCGTGGTTCGTGTACGGCGATCGCGACAAGAACATCCCGCCGGCGGCCATGGCCTTCATGGCGCAGCGCGCCAACGCGCAGAAGACGGTGGTGGTCAAGGGCGCCTCGCACGTCGTCATGACGTCGCAGCCCGAGGCGGTGACCAAGGTGATCGTCGAGGCGGCCGAGCACTGAGCATCGGCGCCCCGCTTTCAGGTGCTTACTGCGGCAGGTCCCCGGCCGGGCGCTCCAGCCACTTCACGGACAGCCGGTCGAGCTCGCCGCTCTTTTTCGCCTCGTCGATGATGGCGTTGACCCGCTGCCGCAGAGCGTCTTCGCCCTTGGCCACGCCGATGTAGTTGGGGCTCTCCTTCAGCAGCAGCTTGTAGGTGGTGCCCAGCGCGGGGTTGCTGGCCATGATGGTGTTCGCAACGGAAGCGCCCGTGGCGATCAGCTGCGCCTGCCCGGACACGAACGCCGCGACGGTGCGGGTGTTGTCGTCGAAGCGGCGGACGTCGGTGCCCGGGGGCGCGACCTTGTTGAGTTCCTGGTCCTCGACCGAGCCGCGCGTGACCGCGATCGACTTGCCCGACAGGTCCGCGAAGCTCCTGATGTTCAGGCTCTTCGCGCCGAAGATGGCCTGGTAGAACGGCGAGTACGCGGCGGTGAAGTCGATCTGCTTCTCGCGGTCGGGGTTCTTGCCCAGCGTGGCGATCACCAGCGCGGCCTTCTTCTTCTGCAGGGTCGGGATGCGGTTGGCGCTGGTCACGGGGATCAGGTCGACTTCCACGCCGAGCTTGCTGCCGATGTAGTTGGCCATGTCGATGTCCAGGCCGTGCATCTTGAAGTCGCGGTCCATCGAACCGTAGGGCGGGAAATCGGGAGGAACCGCGATGGCGATCTTCTTGTTCTTGAGGATGGTGTCCAGCGCGCTTTGCGCATGGACGGCCCCGGTTGCCATGAGGGCGCCGAGCGCGAGCCCCAGAACGAATTGCAATCTGCCGAATTTCATGATGCCTGAACGATGACGAGTGGTTGTGGGTTTGATGCCGGGTGCACGGCCTAGCCCGGCTGTGCCTGCCCCGAGCCGCACGAACCGTGCCAGTGGTATACAAGACTCATGCACCGAACCAGAACGACAAAGGTGCTGCGCAATCCGCGAAGAAGCCCCGATTGAGGGATCGGAGCCCCATATTGGGGACGTCCGCCATCCCGCGCCGGGCGCAGGGGCCATCGCTCGAGCGCTCGGAAAAAGCCCATTGCTATCATCGATTCATGCAGTCACGGCCACCCCGTGGTGGCGGAGGAAAGCGAGTGCGGTTCAAGCTGAGAACGAAGACGGCACTGTTGATCACGTCACTGGTGCTCGTGCTGGTCGGCATGACGGGCTGGTGGCAATACCGGAGCCTGTCCAGCGAGTACATCGGGCTGATGCGCGAGCAGCAGCAGGCGCTGACCGACAGCGCTGCCGCCGACCTCGACTACAAGCTCGGCGTCCATCTGTCCGCCCTGGCGCGCGCGGCCCGCGAACTCGGCGCGCACGGTTTCGCCGACCCTGCGGCGCAGCAGCGCTTCCTTGGGGACCAGGACCTGCGCACGATGTTCGACAACGCCGCGCTGGCCACGCCGGACGGCGCCATCGTGGCGATCAACCCTCCCACCGCGCGGCCTTCGAGCGTTGCCGACCGCGACTATTTCCGCCGCGTGCGCGACACGGGCCGGCCCACGATCTCGGCGCCCCTTCTCACCAGGAGCGCCCAGCACCCCGCGGTCATCATGGCCGTGCCCGTGGACGGAACGGACGGCCGCCTCGCCGGCGTGCTGGGTGCGGCGCTGAACCTGCAGCGCGCCAACGTGCTCGGCGATCTCAGCCGCGCCACCGTCGGCCGCGGCGGCCACTACGTGATCGTCACGCGCGGTCCGTCTCCGCAGATCGTCATGCACCCCGATGCGAGCCTGCTTCTCAAGCCCGCGAGCGCCCTCGCCTCCGGCGACGGCATCGACAAGGACATGACCACGCATGCCGCCATTCCCGCCGCCGGCTGGGAGCTGCGCCTGGTCGTGCCCGCCGCCACGGCCTACGCGCCGCTGGAGCAGGTGCGGCGGAACCTGCTGCTGCAGCTGCTCTGGCTGGGCCTGGGCTGCGCGCTCCTGGTCTGGGCGGGAACCGCGTGGGTGATGCGCCCGCTGGAGGCGTTGAGCAGCGCGATCCGCACCCTGCGCCGCTCGCCCGACAGCCAGGTCAGGCTCGATGTCGTCGCCAACGACGAGCGCGGAGACCTCGCGCGCGAGTTCGATGCGCTGATGGCCGACCTGCGCGAGCAGCGGCTCGAGATGGCCGCGGTCACCGACGCTTCGCCGGTAGGCCTGTTCCGCTGCGACAGCCAGGGCCGCATGACCTACGTGAACGACGAGTACCTGGCGATCCACGGTCTCGCGCGCGGGGATGCGGCGGCGGGCTGGCTCACGCTGGTGCGCGAGGAGATCCGCGAGACGGTTCGCCAGGAGTGGGTGCGCCTGGCGAGCTCGGCCACATCGGTGGCAGTCACGCGCCGGCTCCATCGCAGGGACGGCACCCGCGTGCTGGTTGCGCTGAAGAGCCGGCCGGTGCTCGCGGCGGACGGCCGCGTGCTCGGCCATGTGGGCACGGTGACCGACATCACCGAGCGAACCCGCGCCGAGCAGGCGCTGCGCACGCTGACCGCCATCTTCGACATGACGACCGACTACATCGTCCAGCTGGACGCGAAGGGGCGGCTCATCTACATGAACTCGGCCGCACGGCTGCGCACGGGCCTGGCGCTCGACGCACCGATCGAACAGTTCAGCGTGGCCGACTTCAATCCGCCGGAGACCCTGGAAAGGCTCCGCGCGGAGATCGTGCCAACCGCCGTGCGCACGGGCATCTGGGTGGGCGAGTCGATGGTGTGGGACGCCAGGCGCCAGGCGTTCCCGGCGAGCCACATGGTGATCGCGCATCGCGACAAGCACGGCAAGGTGGAGTATTTCTCCGGCCTGATGCGCGACATCTCGGCGGCCAAGGCCGCGGAACGCGCGCTGCGCGACAGCGAGCATCGCCTGCGCATGGTGACGGACCACCTGCCGGCGCTGATCTCCTACCTCGATCGCGACCTGCGGTTCCGGTTCGTCAACAAGGCCCACCAGGACTGGTTCGGCATCCCCACCGAGCAGTTGCTGGGCATGGGCCTGTGGAAGTTCTATGGCGAGGAAGCATGGGCCGAGATGGAGCCGCACCTGCGCGCGGCACTGGCCGGGCGGCAGGTCACCTACGAACGCCGGTTGAAGACGCCCGGCGGGCGCCGCGACGTCCAGGCCACGCTGGTGCCGGAGCGCGACGAGCACGGCGAGGTGATCGGCCTCTACACGCTGGACAGCGACATCACCGCGCACCACGAGGCGGAGGAAGCGCTGCAGGAAAGCGAGGCCCGCCTGCGCACCGTGGCCGATGCGCTGCCGATGCGCGTGGCCTACATCGACGCGGAGGAGCGCTACCGGTTCAACAACCTGGCCTACGAGCGCGGCTTCGGGCTCTCGCGCGAGCAGATCCAGGGGCATACCGTGCAGGAGCTGCTGGGCGAGCCCGACTACCAGGCGCTGCGGCCGCACATCCGCGCGGCATTGGCCGGCGAGACCGTCACCTTCCAGAGCGAGGTCGCCAAGAGCGACAGCTACTACTGCTACGAGGCCCAGTACATCCCGCAGCCCGCGGTCAACGACGAGGCCATCGTCGGCTTCCATGCCGTGATCACCGACATCACGCGGCAGAAACTCGAGGAGAAGCGCCTCGTGAATCTTGCCCAGGTCGATCCCCTGACCGGCCTCGCCAATCGCTCGGGCTTCGAGGCGCGCCTGGAAGAAGCGATGGAGCGCGCCCGGGTCGCCGGCGCGCTGATGGCGCTGATGTACCTGGACATCGACGGATTCAAGAAGATCAACGACCAGTTCGGGCACCAGGTGGGAGACGAGCTGCTGCGCGGCTTCGCGGGCAGGCTGTCGCAGGCGCTGCGCTCCGGCGACGTCCGCGCGCGCCTGGGCGGCGACGAATTCACGGTGATCATGGAAGGCCTGCCCGGCGCGGACGCCGCGATCTCGGTGGCCTCCGAGCTGATCGACGCCATGCAGCTGCCGTTCGATCTGGAGGAGCGCACGATCCTCGTCAGGACGAGCATCGGCGTGGCCTTCTACCAGGGCGGCGACGCGACGGCCGCCGCGCTCGTCAGGCAGGCCGACGAGATGCTCTACCAGGCCAAGGGCGCGGGCCGCAACAACTACCAGGTGGCGCCGCATCCGGTCGGTGGGCATCCGGCGGACGTTCGGCCTCCCGAGGCTGGCGCCCGTTGACCGGCGTCAATGCGCGGTCCATAGCACGAACCTACTATCTGCCGCCATCGGAGCTTTCATCGAACGCGGGCGCCTGTCGCACCAGGCTGGATCAATGTAATAATTTAGTTACAAATCCATTACACCCACCTCCGAAGAAAGCCCCGCCATGCAACGCCTGCCCCTTCATCCTTCGCTTCGCCTCGTTGCCCGCGTCGCCGCGGGCGCGCTTCTCGCGGCCGGCGCCTCGGCGCACGCCCTCGTGATCGGGGTCAGCGAAGGCGTGAGCTACGACGTGTCCGACGCGCAGATCACCGCCCGCTTCGAGCCCATCGCAGACGTGCTCTCCAAGGCGCTCAAGCAGCCGGTGACGGTGAAGGTGCTCAACTCGTACAACGGCGCGCGCGAGGCGCTGAAGCAGCAGCAGGTCGACCTCGCCTTCGTGCATCCCTCGCACGTGGCGCTCGGCGCCATCAAGGGCGGGCAGTACAAGGCCTTCGCATGGACCACCGGCTACACCGACTACAAGGTGTCGTTCCTGTGCAAGGAGCAGCAGCCCATCTCCGACTGGAAGAGCGTGGCCGGCAAGCAGTTGGTGATGCCCGACGCCGACTCCATCACCGCCGTCATCACGCGCGCCATGCTGCGCGAGCAGGGCCTGCAGGGCGCGACGGCCGTGAAGGTGACGAACACGCGCTTCCAGGAGGCCGTGCCCTTCTACGTGCAGAACGGCTTCGCGGCCTACGGCGCCACCGCCGCCTCGAGCGTGATCAAGACCTGGAAGGACGGCGGCGGCAAGATCTGCGCGGAATCGCGCGCGGTGCCCGTCAAGCAATGGCTCGCGTCCGGCAAGCTCGACGCTGCCACGGTGAACGCGGCGCGCGACGCGCTGCTGGGCCTGGCGCAGAACGACGCCGGCAAGCGCGCGCTTGCGGCATCGAGCTACGTGGGTTTCGTCAAGCCTTCGGCCGACGTCGAGGCCTCGCTGATGAGCTGGCTCGGGATCTGAGGCAGGGGCAAGACCGCACGCGCACGCCCGGGAGCCGGCCCGGGCAGAATCCCGCGCTTGCAGTCTTCTCCCCCAAGGATCTTTCATGACCGATCTCTCGAGCTTCCCCATCACGAAGAAGTGGCCCGCGCAGCACCCCGAGCGGCTGCAGCTGTATTCGCTGCCCACGCCCAACGGCGTGAAGGTGTCGATCATGCTGGAGGAAACCGGCCTGCCCTACGAACCGCACCTCGTGAGCTTCGAGACCAACGACCAGATGTCGCCGGAGTTCCTGTCGCTCAACCCGAACAACAAGATCCCGGCCATCCTCGACCCCAACGGCCCCGGCGGCAAGCCGCTCGCGCTGTTCGAATCGGGCGCGATCCTCGTGTACCTTGCCGAGAAGACCGGCAAGCTCATCCCGCAGGACGCCGCCGGCCGCTACGAGACGCTGCAGTGGGTGATGTTCCAGATGGGCGGCATCGGCCCGATGTTCGGCCAGCTCGGCTTCTTCAACAAGTTCGCCGGCAAGGACTACGAGGACAAGCGCCCGCGCGACCGCTACGTGAACGAGTCGAAGCGCCTGCTGGGCGTGCTCGACAAGCGCCTGGCCGATCGCGCATGGATCATGGGCAGCGACTACACCATCGCCGACATCGCCACCTTTCCGTGGATCCGCAACCTGATCGGCTTCTACGAGGCCGGCGACCTGGTCGGCTTCAAGGACTTCCCGAACGTCGCCCGCACGCTCGAGGCCTTCGTGGCGCGCCCCGCCGTGGTGGCGGGGCTGGGCATTCCGAAGCGCGGCTGAGCCTGAACGTTCAGTTGCCGCTGCTGGACAAGTCCATCAGCATGCGCGAGAGCAGGTAGAGCCGAGGCACCACGCTCTCGACCTCCGCGTACTCCTCCGGCGTGTGGATGCCGCCGCCCACGATGCCGAAGCCGTCGAGCACCGGCACGCCTACGCCCGCCACCAGGCTCGCGTCGGCCGCGCCCCCGCTGCTCTCGATGGTGAGCTTCTTGCCGATCTCGGCGTAGATGCCTTCGGCCATGGCGACCAGCTTGTCGGACGCGGGCGAACGCGGCATCGGCGGCAGGCCGCGGATCAGGCGCACGCGCACCTCGGTTTCGGGAACCAGCTTGTTCTGCGAGATGCGCACGAGATCTTTTTCGACGCGGTCGAGCTCCTCGGGCGTGGCGGCGCGCACGTCGCCCTTGGCGCTGGCGGTCGCGGGAATCACGTTGGTCGGGCCGCTGGCCGTGAGCACCGTGAAGTTGACGGTGGTCTTCTTCGCCGCGTCGGCCGTCCTCGAGAGTTGCAGCACCTGGTGTGCGACCTCCATCGCCGCGTTGCGGCCGGCCTCTGGTGCCACGCCCGCGTGGGCGGCGAGCCCCTTCACCTCGACGAGCGCGGTGGCAGAGCCCTTGCGCTCGACCACCAGGCCATCGGCCGGGCGGCCCGGCTCCAGGTTCAGCGCCACGTCGTGCTGCTTCGCCACGCGCTCGATCAGCGCGCTGGTGCCCACGGAGCCGGTCTCCTCGTTGGTGTCGAGCAGGAAGGTGATCTGCCCATAGTCCTTGAAGCCGATCTGCTGCAGGATCTTCAGCGCGTACAGGCCCGCCACCACGCCGCCCTTGTCGTCCATCACGCCGGGGCCGTAGGCGCGGCCGTCCTTGATGTAGAAGGGCTTGGCCGCGGCCGTGCCTTCCTTGAAGACGGTGTCCATGTGCGCGAGGATCAGGATCTTCTTCTTGCCCTGACCGGTCAGCGTGGCCACCACGTTGGTGCCCGGGTGCGGCTCCGCCGGAAAGGTCTCGATGCGCGCGCCGAGCTTGCGCAGCTCTTCCACCGCCAGATCGCTCACCTTCGCCAGGCCCGCCGTGTCGGCAGAGCCCGAGTCGATGTTGACCATGGTCTCCAGCATCTTGAGCGCGCCGTCCTTGCTCTGCGTGGCCGCGTCGAGCACGCCCTGGTGCGGCTTCTGGGCCATCGCGTTGCCGGCGAGGAGCGCGCATGCGAGCGCGGTGCAATGGGCGATGGCGAGCATGCGGCGGTGGGCAGGCGGCCGGGATTTCATGGCCGAAGAAGCCGAGGAAGCCGAAGGAGCCGACGAGGCGGATGCGGGATGGCGCGAGTGAATCGTCATTGTTGTCCGTTCTGTTGAAGGAAGTTCCGGGAGGGCGCGGCAGCGCCGCCGCGCCTCGCTGACTCTACCGACACTTCAGCCGGGAAAGTCTTCCGCGCGCAGCTCGATCGGCTGCCCGTGCGGGGTTCGGTCCGCTGCGTGCGCCCAGGCATGGCGGTAGCGCGCCAGTTCGCCGTCGGAACTGGCCCCCTTGCTGGCCACGAGCTTCTCGAGAGCGGCCAGCCAGTGCAGGTAGTAGGTCTGGCCGGTATCGGGGTCGCCCGCGGCCTGCGCGTGGGCGATCTGCGCGGCCAGCGCCTCGGCCCATTCGGGCCAGGTGAAGAGGCCTCGCTCGTGCAGCGCAAGCGTCATCGCGAAAGCCTGCGCCTCCCAGGGCACGCTGAACACGGGTCCGTCCGCATCGCGCGGCATGCCGGGCGACAGCGGCATGCATTCGCCGCTCATGCCACAGCCTCCAGATAGCTTTCCCACGCATCGACTGACACCGAAATGTTCTGGCGCGGCGCATCGTCGCCCCAAAGCTCGGCTTCGTCGAACTCCACCGTGTAGAGCCACTGCGGCTGCTCGCCGAGCCCTTGCGCATTGGTGTCGGCGAACACGTGCGCGCCATGCACGCGGACGATGGTGCCGCGCTTGCCCTGCACGTAGCCCGGCAGCCGCGTGTGATGGTCGACCTTGCCCAGGTGCATGCGCACTGGCTGGCCAGCTGCGAAGCGCGCCGGTGCCGGCGCCGGCCGCTCGGTGGGCGAGCCCTTGGCGAGGACGGCTGGCACGCTGGCCGCCTGCAGCACGCGGGCCACGGGCGCGGCCGCGTGGCGCATCTCGCCGCTGGCGATCTCGTCGGGAAAGAGCTGGCCGCGCTGCAGCATCAGTTGCTCCATCGCGCGAAGCCAGATCTGGTAGTAGCTCAGCTCGCCGTAGTCGGGCAGCGTCTCGCGCACGGCACGGCTCGCGTCGATGTTCCACGAGCCCGTCGCGCCCATGGCCAGCACCAGCGCCAGCGCGCGCGGCTCCCAGGCGGCATGGAAGAGCTCGCCTTCGGCTTCGGGCACCACCTTGCCGAAGCCCGGCTGTCCGCCGAGGTCGGCCTTCGTCACGTAGCTCATGCGGCGCTCCCCGCTTCGGCCGGCGCGCCGGCCAGCCGCGTGCCGATCATCGAATCGCGCGAGACCAGTGCGGCGAGTTCTTCCTCGCTCATGTCTTCGGTGCCGGCGGGGCGCTGCGGGATGACGAGATAGCGCACCTCGGCGGTCGAATCCCACACGCGGATGCGCGTGCTCTCGGGCAGCGCGGTGCCGAAGTCGGCGAGCACGCCGCGCGGGTCCTTCACCGCGCGCGAACGGTACGGCGCGCTCTTGTACCAGGTGGGCGGCAGCCCCAGCACCGGCCACGGGTAGCAGCTGCACAGCGTGCACACCACCATGTGGTGCGTTTCGTCGGTGTTCTCCACCGCCACCATGTGCTCGCCCTGGCGGCCGGTGTAGCCCAGCGAGGCGATCGCCGCGGTGGCGTCGGCCAGCAGCCACTGCCGGAAAGCCGAGTCGACCCAGGCCCTGGCCACCACCCGCGCGCCGTTGCGCGGGCCGACGCGGGTCTGGTAGGTGTCGATCAGCACGTCGAGCGCGGCCGGGTCGATGTAGCCCTTCTGCGCGAGCACGCTCTCGAGGGCGCGAACGCGCAGGTCCATCTCGCCGAGTTCGCTGTGTTCGTGGCCGTTGCCGCTGTCGTCGTGGGGGTGGTCGGAGCTCATCCGGGCGATGCTACGCCCGGGCACTTAAAATTCGAAGCCTCCCGCCAGTTCCCCTCCGGAAGCCCTCTCCCATGACCTCCACGCCCGCCCGCCCCGTCCGCTCCCAGTACGAAGATTTCATGCGCCACGTCGACACCCATGGCGTCTTCAAGAGCGACCGCACGGGCACCGGCACCAAGAGCGTGTTCGGCCACCAGATGCGCTTCGACCTGAACGAGGGCTTCCCGCTGGTCACCACCAAGAAGGTGCACCTGAAGTCCATCATCCAGGAACTGCTGTGGTTCCTCACCGGCTCCAGCAACAACAACTGGCTCAAGGAACGCGGCGTCACCATCTGGGACGAATGGGCGCGCGAGGACGGCGACCTCGGTCCCGTGTACGGCGTGCAATGGCGCAGCTGGCCCACGCCCGACGGCGGCCACATCGACCAGATCGCCGAAGTCATCAAGACGCTGAAGACCAATCCCGATTCGCGCCGCATCATCGTGAGCGCATGGAACGTGGCCGAGCTCTCGAAGATGGCGCTCATGCCCTGCCACGCCTTCTTCCAGTTCTACGTGGCGCCGCCGCAAGCCGAGGGCGAGCGCGGCAAGCTCAGCTGCCAGCTCTACCAGCGCAGCGCCGACATCTTCCTGGGTGTGCCCTTCAACATCGCGAGCTATGCGCTGCTCACGCACATGATCGCGCAGCAGTGCGACCTCGACGTGGGCGACTTCATCTGGACCGGCGGCGACTGCCACATCTACAGCAACCACGCCGAGCAGGTGGCGCTGCAGTTGAGCCGGACGCCCTACCCCTACCCCACGCTGCACATCAAGCGCAAGCCTGCGTCGATCTTCGACTACCAGTACGAGGACTTCGAGGTGCTCGACTACCGGCACCACGACCCGATCAAGGCACCCGTGGCGGTATGAGCGGTGCGAGCCCGATGAGCAAGCCGCGCATCAACCTCATCTTCGCCCGCGCCGCCAACGGCGTGATCGGCGTGAACAACACCATTCCCTGGCACATCCCGGAGGACATGGCGCACTTCAAGCAGCAGACCGCGGGCGCGCCGGTGATCATGGGCCGCAAGACCTGGGACTCGCTGCCGCCGCGCTTCCGCCCGCTGCCGGGCCGACGCAACATCGTGGTCACGCGGCAGGCCGACTGGCAGGCCGAAGGCGCGCAGCGCGCAGCGAGCCTGCAGGAGGCGCTGGCGCTTTGCGAACAGCCGGGCGTCGACACCGCATGGGTCATCGGCGGCGCGCAGATCTATGCCGAGGCCGAGCCGCTCGCGCAGCGCGCGGTGGTGACCGAGGTCGCGCGCGACTACGAAGGCGATGCCTACGCACCGGAACTCGATGCCGCCTCGTGGCGCGAGACGCAGCGCGAATCGCATGTCTCGGCCAAGGAAGGCCTGGGCTTCAGCTTCGTGACCTTCGAGCGCATCGCCCCGGCCCCGGCGGCGAAATGAGGCGATGAACGAAGGCGTCGCGCACCGGCCACTTCCGTCCGGCTTGCGGCGCCGCTCGGTGATCGCCGGCGCGGCCCTGCTCGCGGGCCTTGCGCCAGTACGGCTCCTGCATGCCGCGGAGCCCCTGGAGCCCGACGAGGAAGCGCTCTTCATGACCGGCACCGCGCGCCCCACCGCCGACGGCCGGCTCGAAGTCGACATCCATGCATGGATCTTCGAGCGCGAGACCCGATGGGGCCTCAACCCGGCTTTCGCGCGCTACCTGGGCTTCAGCCTCAGGAAGCTCTCGCCCGCCGCGCGGCTGCGCTTCAACCAGCGCACCGCGCTCTTCCACGCAGAGTCGGAAGAAGGCAAGGTCATCGACATCGATTTCGACGGCGGTCCCGCGCGCGTGACGATGCCGCCATCGGGCAAGGACGGCCGCTGCAACCTGCGCATCGTGATCGACATGCCGCGCGCGCCGCTGCTTTCGACGTCGCCTTCTCCGCAGGAGTGGGTGCACTTTCATGGCGTGACCGGTCCGGGCGAACTGCTGCACCGCTTCAGGGGTCAGGCGCTCGTGGTGCCCGAGCAGGGCATCTCCGTCATCTCGGACATCGACGACACCATCAAGCGCACGCAGGTGCGCGACCGGCGCGAGATGCTGCTCAACACCTTCGCGCGCCGCTTCGAGCCCGCACCGCGCATGGCGGCCTGGTATCGCGCATTGGCGAAGACGCCCGGCACGCGCTTCCACTATCTTTCGGCGAGCCCGATACAGCTCTATCCGGCGCTGTCGGACTTCATCCGCAACGCCGACTTTCCGCAGGGCAGCATGCACCTGCGCGAGAGCACGACGTGGCGCACGCTCATTCCCGGCGACGAGGATTCGCGCATGCACAAGCTCGGCGTGATCAAGCGGCTGCTTGCGGAATTTCCGCAGCGGCGCTTCGTGCTGGTGGGCGATTCGGGCGAGGCCGATCCCGAGATCTACGCGCAAACGTTTCGCTCGCATCCGCAACGCATAGAGAGCATCGTGATACGCGACGTGACCGGTGAAAGCCGCAGCTCCGATCGCTATCGCGAGACCTTCGAGGGCATCGAACCGGTGCGGTGGCACGTCGTCATGCCGGACACCACGGCGTGGCCTGTCCAGTCCACTGGCTAGGGCCTGTTCACACTATTTCCGGGGTCGCGTTGGTGCTCCAACCCTGCGGGAAGGGCAGCAAGGGCGGACCACTCGGCGTTGCGCTCCTAGCGTGTGCGCATGCACACGCGTCGTCACGCGCCTTGATTGGCCCGCCCTTGCTGCCCTTCGCGACCCCGGAAATAGTGTGAACAGGCCCTAGACGCAGAAACCGCCGAACCCACGGCCCGGCCACCAGAAACAAACTGGCACCTTCGTCGCTTCCGACGTGCGAAAGGAACACTTCGGTACACGCGAAGAAAGGCACGCGCAGCACAGGGTTTAGACAAGGCTAATTGTTTGTGCGCACAATGTCCGGAACGCCCTCAACCAAAAGGAGACGGCTCATGTCCATGGAATTTCTTCGGGCTATCGCCGAGCAGAAATTGCCATATGTCATCCACACGCCGGCCGACATCGACAGGGTGCGCGTGCTGCGTGCGGCGGAGTTGGTGACGGCCTTCATTCCGCCTTCGGATCGCGCTCCCGATGCGCGCGCGATCCGCCAGCTGGCGCAGGTCGAAACGATCACGGCCAAGGGCATGCTGGCGCTCAACAAGGCCACCTCGGCATTCATCGAGCTCTAGGAAAACGCGGCGAGCGCCGCGGCGTTTTCCCCGGCGCAAACCTTCCTCCCCCGATGTCGCCGCCGGGGCCGCAGCACCTCGATTTCACCTGTTACAAATAGGCCTCTTTTTCGCGTGCGCCGGCCGGCTCACGCCCTTCCCACCTCCCCTCCTCCCATGGCATCCGCTCAGCCGGATCCACCTGCTCGCGCGCTGATTCGGTAGCACGCCAGCCATTTGCGTGTCAATTACGTGACGAAACCCGCAAAAGACGAGTTTTCGATCACTGCACCTCTTGCTTTTTTTGATGGCTTTTCCTCTCCCATGGGGTACCTACCCAATTCTGGGGATTGTTAACAGATATCTCGATTTGTATCTTTCGTACCGTCTCTGAGGCATTGCCGGACTGCAACGGCAACGGACCGCGCGCCGCCCCGACCAGGCGACGGGCGTCGAAAACCGCAACGAGTGTTCCTGTCACTTCAACCTTTTCTGAGAGCGAAAAAATGTCGAATAGCCTGCAAAAATGGGTTGGGCGCAACCGTCCGCCGCGCGTCCAGATCACCTACGACGTCGAGATCGGCGACGCGGTCGAGAAGAAGGAGCTGCCGCTGGTGGTGGGCCTGCTGGCCGACCTCTCCGGCCAGCCCGAGCAGCCGCTGCCCAAGCTCAAGGAGCGCCGCTTCGTCGAGATCGACCGCGACAACTTCGACGGCGTGCTCGGCAACATCTCGCCGCGCCTGGACCTCTCGGTGCCCGACACCATGAAGGGCGACGGCAACCTGAAGATCGAGCTGAACTTCAAGGAGTTCGCCGACTTCCATCCCGAAGCCATCGTGAGCCAGGTGCCGCGCCTGGCCAAGCTGCTCGAGGCACGCCAGCAGCTGCGCGACCTGCTCGCCAAGCTCGACGGCAACGACGAACTCGACGGCCTGCTCGAGCGCGTGGTGAAGAACAGCGAAGACCTGAAGACGGTCCAGAGCCAGGCCAGGGCCGAAGCCGGCGCCGCTTCCACGCAAGCGGCAGCTCCCGACGCCGCGCAGACCCAATCGTCCCCCGAAGCCGAAGCACCGGCAGCGTGATCAACCACGCCGGTGCCGCGCCCGCGCGCGATCCGGCACTTCATGAATGGTGATAGAGATGGCCAACAAATCCAAAGCCGCCGAAGCCGGCAGTGCAGCAGCGACCACCGTCACGACCAGTGACCTGAGCCTGCTCGACAAGATCGTCTACGAAGGCAACATGACGACGGAGCCCTCGCAGGGCGCCTACGCGAAGAAGCTGATCGGCCAGCTGGCTTCGCAGATCCTCGACGAAGGCATGAAGACCAGCCCCGACAAGGGCGTGGTCACGCTGATCAACGAGCGCGTCGCCGAGATCGACCGCCTGCTGACCGACCAGCTCAACGCGATCCTGCACGCCCCCGAGTTCCAGGCCCTCGAAGCCTCGTGGCGCGGCCTGCACGACCTGGTGTTCGGCACCGAGACCGGCAGCAACCTCAAGCTGCGCCTGCTCAACGTGAGCAAGAAGGACCTGCTGAAGGACCTGGAGACCGCCGTCGACCACGACACCAGCGTGCTCTTCAAGAAGATCTACGAAGAGGAATACGGCACCTACGGCGGCCACCCCTACTCGCTGCTGATCGGCGACTACTACTTCGGCCGCCACCCGCAGGACATCGCCCTGCTGGAGCGCATCTCCCGCGTGGCCGCCGCCGCGCACGCGCCCTTCATCGCCGCGGCCGCGCCCGCCCTGTTCGACTTCAAGTCGTTCACCGAGCTGGGCATTCCGCGCGACCTGTCCAAGACCTTCGAGAGCGCCGAACTCGCCTCGTGGCGCGGCTTCCGCGAATCGGAAGACTCGCGCTACGTGTCGCTGGTGCTGCCGAGCTATGCCGCCCGGCTGCCCTACGGCGCCAAGACCATTCCCGTGGAGAACTTCAACTACGAGGAAGACGTGGACGGCACCGACCACGGCAAGTACCTGTGGGCCAACGCGGCCTACCAGCTGGGCCTTCGCATCACGCAGGCGCACTCGCTGTACGGCTGGACCACGGCCATCCGCGGCGTGGAAGGCGGCGGCAAGGTCGACGGCATGGTGGCCCACGCCTACAAGACGGACGAAGGCGACATCGCCCTGAAGCCGCCGACGGAAGTGACCATCACCGACCGCCGCGAGAAGGAGCTGAGCGACCTTGGCTTCATCGCCATCGTCAACTCCAAGGGCTCGAACACCGCCACCTTCTTCGGCGGCCAGACCGTGAACAAGCCCAAGGTGTACGACAAGGACGCGGCCAACGCGAACGCAGCAGTGTCGGCGCGCCTGCCCTACATCCTGGCCGCATCGCGCTTCGCGCACTACCTGAAGGTGATCGTGCGCGACAAGATCGGCAGCTTCCAGACGCAGGCCGACATGCAGAAGCACCTGAACAACTGGGTCGCGAACTACGTGCTGGTGAGCCCCTCGGCGCCGCAGGCCATGAAGGCCAAGTACCCGCTGAGCCAGGCCCGCGTCGACGTGACCGAGGTGCCGGGCAAGCCGGGCTCGTACCGCGCCATCGCCTTCCTGAAGCCGCACTTCCAGCTGGAAGAGCTCTCGGCATCGATCCGCCTGGTGGCCGACCTGCCGGCGGCTGCGGCCTGAGGCTCCTCAACTTCCACGTCGATCTACAGACAAACTGAAAGAACATTCACATGCCTATCTATCTCAAGATGCCAGGGGTCAAAGGTCAGACCCAGATCAAGGGCCACGAAGACCAAATGGAAGTCCAGAGCTTTCAGTTCGGTGCCGGCCTCGCCGTGACCACGGGCACTTCCAACCAGGAACGCACCGCGGGCAAGCCCAGCTTCTCCGAGATCACGGTGACCCGCACGACCGACTCCGCCACGCCTCAGCTGCTGCAGAAGCTCGCAGGCGGCGAAGTGTTGGCGGGCGACACCGTCATCACCTTCCCGCGCGAGGACAAGAGCGGCCTGCTGCCCCTGATGATCGTGACGCTGACCGACGTGATCCTCAGCGGCTTCTCGGTTTCGAGCGGCGGCGACCTTCCATCGGAAAGCGTCTCCCTGAACTACGCGGCCATCAAGGTCGAGTACACGAAGCAGAAGGAAGAAGGCGGCCAGGAAGGCGTCGCACCGTTCGGCTGGGATATCTCGAAGAACGTCGCGGCCACCTGATGATGGCCCGACGCTGACACCCGACGCCCACCGTGTCCGAACTCGTCAAAGGCGGCGTCGCGCCCCTGTTCGACCGGCTGGCGTCGCCTCAGCAATCCGAGCCCGTCCGTGGCGGCGCGCATCTCGAGACGATGGAGTCCGTGCAGGACTCCATCGGTCGCGAGTTGCGCCGCCTTTTCAACACGCGCTCGCCGCTGTCCGCCGAAGAATTCGCGCAAGGCAGCGGCACGGTGCTGGAGTACGGCATTCCCGACTTTTCCTCGCTCAGCGCACAGAACGCAGCCGACCTGCAGCAGTTGGCGGCGCTGCTGCGCACGGCCGTTTCGCGCTACGAGCCGCGCCTCACCGACGTGAGCGTGCAGGTGAGCGCCGCGGCCAACCGCCACGAGGTGGCGCTGGTGCGCATCGGCGCGCAGGCGCGCGCGGGGCTCGCGCTGCGCCGCGTGGACTTCGAGATGCTGCTCGGCGCGCCGGACAGCCTGATGAAAGTCGCCTGACGTGTCCGACATCCAGCACAGCGACCTGCTGCAGTACTACAAGCGCGAGCTGTCCTACCTGCGCGGACAGGGCGCGGACTTCGCGCAGCGCTACCCCAAGGTCGCATCGCGCCTGTCGCTGCACGGCGGCGAGTCGCTCGACCCGCACACCGAACGGCTGATCGAGTCGGTGGCCTTCCTGTCGGCGCGCGTGCACCGCGACCTCGACCAGGAATTTCCCGACGTCGCCTACGCCCTGCTCGACAACCTCTGCCCCTCGCTCGTGCAGCCGCTGCCCTCGATGTCGGTGGCGCAGTTCGGGCTCGATCCGGCGCAGGGCAAGGTCACGGCGGGATTCCGCGTACCGCGCCACACGATGCTGCATGCGCGCACGTCGCCGCACGCGCCGGGGGCTCCGGGGGCTTCTTCCCAGGACTGCCGCTTCCGCACCGCCTGGGACACCGTGCTGTGGCCGCTGCGCATCGCGCACGCCTCCATCGACTCCGACGCCGTGCTGCGCCTCGCACTCGAATGCGACAGCGAGGCCGACTTCTCCGAGCTGGAGATCGACAACCTGCGCATCCACCTGCAGGGCGACTGGATGACCACCATGCCGCTTTACGACGCGCTGGTGTCCGGCGTGAAGTCGGTGGCCGTCATTCCCGAAGGCGGCATGGCACAGACGCTGCCGGCCGACGCCTGGCGCGAGGTCGGCTTCGCCGAGGGCGAGGAAGTGCTGCCCCAGCCTGCCAACGCGCAGCCCGCCTACGGCCTGCTGCAGGAGTACTTCGCGTTCCCGCGCAAGTTCCATTTCTTCGACCTGCACCACCTGCGCTCGCGCCTGGGCGGCGGACGCCGCTGCGAGATCGCCTTCCAGCTCGACCGCTCGACGCGCGCGCTGCGCTACATCGACGCCGACAACTTCCAGCTCGGCTGCACGCCCATCGTCAACCTGTTCCCGCGCGTGAGCGAGCCGCTGGCGATGGACCAGCGCCACTACGAATACATGCTGGTGCCCGACCGCCAGCGCGACGCGACCACCGAGGTGCATTCGATCGTCTCCGTGGTGGCCTCCGACCCGGACGCCGACAAGCCCGTCGACGTGCCGGGCTTCGCCGCGCTGGGCCACGTCGATGGCGCCAGGGGCGCGCAGGAGGCGGTGTTCTGGTCGGCGCGGCGCGAGCCCTGCCTGCGCCAGAACATTCCCGGCACCGACGTGTTTCTTTCCTTCGTCGACCAGGGCAAGGCGCACACCCGCCCGGCACAGCCCGTGGTCTACGCGCACCTGCTGTGCACCAACCGCCGCCTGGCCGAGCAGGTGCCCGTTGGCGCGCGCCTGCTGGCCGAGGGCCCGCCGCAGCCCACGCACGTGCGCTGCCTGTACGAGCCCACCGCGCAGCGCGATCCGCCGCTGGGCAGCGAGACGCTGTGGCGGCTGGTGTCGCTGCTCACGCTCAACCACCAGTCGCTGGTGGACGGCTCCACCGGCCGCGAGCAGCTGCGCGAGATGCTGCTGCTGTTCGCCTCCGACAGCCGGCGCGACCATGCGCAGATCCGCGGCATCGCAGGGCTCTCGGCGCGCGGCGTTACCGCGCACGTGGGCACCGAGGCCTGGCGCGGCTACTGCCGCGGCACGCAGGTCACGCTCGAATTCGAGGACGACGCCTTCGTCGGCGCCTCGCCGCTGATGATGTCGGCGGTGCTCGCGCGCTTCTTCGCGATGTACACCTCGGTCAACTCCTTCGTGCGCCTCGCGGTGCGCAACGGCGAGGAGATCCGCAAGCAATGGGCCCCGATGACGGGCCGGCAGGTGGTGCTGTGATCGTCGAGGAACTCGCCGCCAGCCCGCAGGACTTCAACCTGTTCCAGGCCATCAGTCTGCTCGAGCGCGCCGCGCCCGACGCGGTGCCCGTGGGCCGCTCGCAGGGCCCGCGCGAACGCGAGGCCGTGCGGCTGCATGCCTTCGTCTCGCTCGCTTTCGAAGCCAGCGACGTGCGCGACGTCGGCACCGATGCCGCCACCGGCGAGCCTTATGCGCTCACCACGCCCGCGCTCTCGCTGGCCGGCAGCGGCGGTCCGCTGCCGATGCCCTTCACCGAGATGCTGCTGGAGCGCCGTCAGCAGCGCGACTACGCCACACAGGACTTCCTCGACATCTTCAACCACCGCTTCCTGGCCTTTCTCTACCGAAGCCGGCGCAAGCACCACATCGCGCTGAACCCGCAGTCGCCCGCGCGCTCGACGCTGGCCACCACGCTCGACGCGGCCAGTACGCTGGGCCTGCGCGCCGGCGTGCGCGCGCCCGACGGCTCGACCCAGTGGCTGCGGCATGCCGGCTTGCTGGGCGGTGCGCCGCGCGGCATGACTGCGCTGCTCGCGCTGCTGCGCGACCGTCTCGGCGTGCAGGTGGACGGCACGCAGTTCCGCGGCCGCTGGCTGGCACTGGAGCCCGATGCCTCGGCGCGGCTGGACATGCGCCAGCCGCTGGGCGGCGGCGCGGTGCTCGGCAAGCGCGTGTGGGACCAGGGCGCGGGCATCCGCCTCGTCTTCAGCAACCTGAGCCAGCAGCGGCTGCGCGGCCTGCTGCCCAAGGGCGCCGACCACGCGCTCGCCAAGTGGCTGGTGCGCCGCTTCATCCCGCAGGACCTGAAGGTCGAGATGGAGCTGCGGCTGGCACCGTCCGAATCGCGCAGCAGCGTGCTCGGCGCATCCAACCCGATGCGCCTGGGCTGGACCTCGTGGGTCGCCGGGCCGGCCTTCCGCGGCGCGCTGCCGCCCGTTCAACACACCCTGACCAGCGACGGCGGCGACGCGCCCCACGGCTGATCCGACCACGCTTTCCCGCTCTCCTATGGACATCGACATCCGCACCCTGCTCGGCCGGCTCAACCCGGAATGCAAGCGCGCCATGGAACAGGCCGCCGAGCTGTGCGTGCAGCAGACGCACTACAACGTCGACATCGAGCACCTGCTGATGAAGTTGGTGGACAACGAGGCGCCCGACCTGCGGCTGGTGTTCGGCCGCTTCGGCATTCGGCCCGACGCGGTGCAGGCGCAGCTGCAGAAGTCGCTCGACACCTTCAAGCGCGGCAACGGCCGCACGCCCAGCCTCGCGCCCGACTTCGCGCCGCTCTTCCAGGAAGCCTGGCTCATGAGCTCGATGCTGCTGGGCCAGCAGCACGTGCGCTCGGGCACGCTGATGCTGGCGCTGCTCGAGGTCGACCGCCTGCGCGGCCGGCTGGTCGACGCGGCGCCCGCGCTGCTGCAGATCCCGCGCGGTGCGCTGCGCGACGAACTCGCGGGCCTGCTGCAGTCGTCGCCCGAAGACGCGGCGGGTGCGGCACTGGCCGCCGCGCCCATCGCATCGGCCCCCTCCGCGTCTGCCGCGAACCAACCGGCCGCGACGCAACCAGCGCCCGAAGCCGGCGCGATGCAGATGCCCACCGCGCGCCGCAGCAGCTCTGCCACGCCCTCGCTCGACCAGTACACGGTCGACATGACGCAGCTCGCGCGCGACGGCGCGATCGACCCGATCCGCGGCCGCGACGGCGAGATCCGCCAGATCATCGACGTGCTGCTGCGCCGCCGCCAGAACAACCCCATCCTCACCGGCGAGGCCGGCGTGGGCAAGACGGCCGTGGTCGAAGGCTTCGCGCAGCGCGTGGTGCAGGGCGACGTGCCGCCCGCGCTGCGCCAGGTGTCGGTGCGCTCGCTCGACCTCGCGCTGCTGCAGGCCGGCGCGGGCGTGAAGGGCGAGTTCGAGAACCGGCTCAAGTCGGTCATCGCCGAGGTCAAGGCTTCGCCCACGCCGGTGATCCTCTTCATCGACGAGGCCCACCAGCTCATCGGCGCGGGCGGCGCCGAGGGCCAGGGCGACGCGGCCAATCTGCTCAAGCCGGCGCTCGCACGCGGCGAGTTGCGCACCATCGCCGCCACCACCTGGGCCGAGTACAAGAAGTACGTGGAGCGCGATCCGGCACTGGCACGGCGCTTCCAGGTCGTGAAGGTGGAGGAGCCCAGCGAGGAAGTCGCCATCGACATGCTGCGCGGCATGGTCGAGACGCTGGAGAAGCACCACGGCGTGGAGATCGTCGACGATGCGGTGCGCGAGGCCGTCAAGCTCTCGCACCGCTACATCACCGGCCGCCAGTTGCCCGACAAGGCCATCAGCGTGCTCGACACCGCCTGCGCGCGCGTGGCCATCGGGCAGAACGGACTGCCGGCCGAACTCGAATCGACGGCGCGCGACATCGCCACCGGCGAGAGCGAGCTGCGCGTGCTGCGCCATGAAGCGGCCACGGGCAGCGACCGGCAGGAAGCCATCGCCACGCTCTCGGCGCGGCTCGATGAACTGCGCCAGAAGCACAAGCGCCTGAGCGACAAGGTCGACGAGGAAAAACACGCGGTGATGGAGATCGTCGCGCTGCGCCGCCGCATCGCCGAGAGCCTGCGCAGCGACGCGCCGCCGGCCGACGAGGAGAGCGACCCCGCCCTGCTCACCGCCGCGCTGCGCCGCCTGGAGAAGGGCCTGGAGGCACTGCAGAACGACGAGCCGATGGTGCCGGTGTGCGTGGACGGCACCATGGTGGCCGAGGTCATCTCCGGCTGGACCGGCATCCCCGTCGGCAAGATGATGACCGACGAGCTGCATACGGTGCTCAACCTGAAGGAGAAGCTGGCCGAGCGCGTGGTCGGGCAGGACGACGCGCTCGACGCCATCTCGCGGCGCATCCGCACCTTCCACGCCGACCTCGACGACCCCGGCAAGCCCGTGGGCGTGTTCATGCTGGTGGGCCCGAGCGGCGTGGGCAAGACCGAAACGGCCTTCGCGCTGGCCGACCTGCTTTACGGCGGCGAGCGCAACGTCATCACGGTGAACATGTCGGAGTTCCAGGAGGCGCACACCGTCTCCAGCCTCAAGGGCGCGCCGCCCGGCTACGTGGGCTACGGGCGCGGCGGCGTGCTCACCGAGGCGGTGCGCCGCAGGCCCTACAGCGTGGTGCTGCTCGACGAAATGGAGAAGGCGCATCCCGACGTGCTGGAGCTCTTCTTCCAGGTGTTCGACAAGGGCACCATGGAAGACGGCGAAGGCGTGCTGATCGACTTCAAGAACACGCTGATCCTGCTCACTTCCAACGCCGCGCAGGACGTGATCACGCAGGCCTCGCAGGGCGGGCGCCGGCCCGACCCCGAGGAACTGGTGGAGCGCCTGCGCCCCGAGCTGCTCAAGCAGTTCAGCCCCGCCTTCCTGGGCCGGCTCGCGCTGGTGCCCTACCACCACCTGGGCGACGGGCAGATCCGCGCCATCGTCGCTCTCAAGCTCGGCAAGCTGGCGCGGCGCTTTTCGCTGAACCACCACGCCGACTTCACCTGGGACGCGCAGGTGGAAGACGCCATCACCGCGCGCTGCACCGAGGTGGACAGCGGTGCGCGCAACATCGACCACATCCTGGCGCACGCGGTGCTGCCCGAGCTGTCGCGCCAGGTGCTGGAGCGCATCTCGATGGCGGCTGCCTTCACCGGCGTGCACATGAGCCTGGGCGCCGACGGTGCCTTCGCCTTCGGCTTCGAGCCGGCCACGCTGAGCTGACGAAGCGATGAACATGCGCGAAGGCTTCACCCAGCACGCCGCCTTTCTGACGGTGAAGACCGCGTTCGGCCCCGACAAGCTGCTGCTCGAATCCTTCCAGGCCACCGAGGGGCTGTCGCAGCTCTTCGCCTGCTCGCTGACCATGCGGTCATCCGACGACGCGCTGGACTCTGCCGCGGTGATCGGCACCTCGGCCACGGTCGTGCTGCAGCGGCCCGGGAAGGAAAGCCGCTTCTTCAACGGCATCGTCTCGCGCTTCACCTACATGGGCAGCAACCGCGACTTCGCGACCTACACGCTCGAACTGGTGCCGCGCATGTGGCTGCTCACGCTGGGACGTGATCGCGTGATCTACCAGAACATGAGCACGCCGGACATCGTGCAGAAGGTGCTCGGCGACTTCGGCGTGAGCTTCGCGCTCCAGCTCAGCGGCAGCTACACACCGCGCGAGTACTGCGTGCGCTACGACGAGACGGCCTTCGACTTCGTCTCGCGGCTGATGGAAGAGGAAGGCATCTTCTACTTCTTCACCTTCGCGAGCGGCGAACACACGCTGGTGCTGGCCGACAGCAATTCGGCATGCCAGCCGTGCCCGCATGCCGACAAGCTTCTGGTTCGCAGCGCCGAGGAAGGCTTCACGCACGCCCACGCCGTGACCCGCTTCGAGTCGGACGCGCGGCTGGCCACCAAGGCGCAGGAAGTCGACGACTACGACTTCCTCACGCCCGACACCAGCCTGCTGAAGGAGACGCAGGGCAAGGACGGCCGCGGCACCGACTACGAGTACCCCTCGCGCGTGCCGCTGCCGGCGGCACAGTCGCGTGCGCGCATCCGGCTGGAAGCACACCGCAGCGGCAGCCAGTCCGGCCGCGGCGACAGCCATTGCCACTACCTCACGCCCGGCACCACCTTCACGCTGGAAGACCATCCGCGCGCGGACCTCAACGTGGCGCACATGGTGCACAGCGTGCGGCACCACGCCGACCTCGAGCACTACGGCAACAGCTTCGAGACCCTGCCTCCCGCCCTGCCCTTCCGCCCGCCGCGCGTCACGCCCCGGCCGGTGGTTGCCGGCAGCCACACGGCGCGCGTGGTCGGCCCTGCCGGCGAGGAGATCTGGACCGACCAGCACGGTCGCATCAAGGTGCAGTTCCCGTGGGACCGCCTGGGCAAGAAGGACGAAAAGAGCTCCTGCTGGATCCGCGTCTCGCAGATGTGGGCCGGCGAAGGCTGGGGCGCGCTCTTCCTGCCGCGCATCGGGCAGGAAGTGGTCGTGAGCTACGTCGACGGCGACCCCGACCGGCCACTCGTCTCGGGCAGCGTCTACAACGGCACGCACGCGACGCCGGTCGCGCTGCCGGGCAGTTCCTCGCAAAGCACCATCCGCTCGAACTCGACGAAGGGCGGCGGCGGCTTCAACGAGATGCGCTTCGAGGACAAGAAGGGCTCGGAGGAGTTCTACCTTCATGCGCAGAAAGACATGCGCGTGGAGATCGAGAACGACCTGGCCACCACCGTGAAGGCCGGCAACGAGACGCACACCGTCACCAAGGGCAATCGCACCGTCAAGGTCGACACCGGCAACGAGACCCATTCGGTGAAGGGCACGCGTGCGCTCAACGTCACCGGCAACGAGACGCACGACAACAAGGCCAACTTCACGCAGACGGTGACGGGCAACTACGAGCTCAAGGTCACGGGCAACCTGGTGATCGACGTGACGGGCACGCTGCTCATCAAGTCGGCACAGACGCTGGACCTGAAGGCCGGCACCAACCTGGGCGCCAACGCCGGCATGAACTTCGCGGCCGAGGCCGGCGTCGCCCTGTCGGCCAAGGGCGGCGCCACGCTGTCGAACGAGGCGCCTTCCATCAGCAGCAAGGCCTCGGGCATGAACTCCGTCGAGGGCGGCGGCATGGTCACGCTCAAGGGCGGGCTGGTGAAGATCAACTGAGCGGCGCCATGGCAATCCCTTTCTCCCTGCCCGCCAAGGACATCGCCGCTCTGCCGGCCGCCGTCGTGCGCGAGACGCTGGACGATGCCGGCCAGACGGTGGTGCGCGCCTCCTTCGTGGGCGAGCTGCCGCACGGGCCGATGCAGGTCTTCTCGGCACCGGGCAAGCCGGCGTTCGACGCGTCGTACCAGGCCGGCCTGCCGCACGGCCCCATGCGGCTCTTCGACGAGCGCGGCCAGCTGCTGCAGGAAACCCAGCGCATCGGCGGCCTGGCCGAGGGCGTCACGCGCAGCTACTACCCCAGCGGCAAGCTGATGCAGACGGTGCAGCACGTGCGCGGCGTGCAGCACGGCGAGGCGGTGTCGTATGCCGAATCGGGCGACGTCACCGCGCGCCTGCCCTATGCGGCCGGCCGGCTCGAAGGCGAGGCCACCTATTTCCACGAGGGCCGCATGCTGCGGCGCGAGCGCTACCGCGCCGGGCTGCTCGATGGCGAGACAGTCGACTACGCGCCCAACGGCGGCGTCGCGCAGTCATCCACCTACGTGGCCAACGTGCTGCACGGGACGCTGCGCCGCTACTGGCCCAACGGGCAGCTGATGGAAGAAGTCGCCTACCGCCAGGGCAAGCCCTACGGCGGCGCGCGCCGCTTCGACCAGGCGGGCCGCGAGATCGTAGAGACCGCCGCCTCGCCAGGCTTCATGAAGAGCCTGGAAAAACTCGTGAGGGGGAGCTGAGCCATGGGCATGCACGTCTGCATGGGAGCCACGCTGCAGTGCAGCTTCGGCGCCGCGCCGTCCAGCCTCGTGGTGCTGCCCCTGAGCGGCGTGCTCACCGGCAGCACGCCGGGCGCCAACATCATGGACAACAAGCCGATCGTCAACATCCTTCCCTTCGGCACCTGCAACAGCATGTCGAACCCGATGGTGGCCGCGGCAACCGCCGCCGCGCTCGGCGCCTTCACGCCCATGCCCTGCATCCCGGTGACGGCCGCGCCCTGGGCGCCAGGTTCGCCCACGGTGCTGGTCGGCAACATGCCCGCGCTGCAGGACAGCTCCAAGCTCGCCTGCAACTGGGGCGGCGTGATCCAGGTGGTCGCGCCCGGGCAATTCACTTCCATGGTTCCCTGAAACGAACGGCACGCACCGACCACCCCATGTCCCAATACGTTTTCACGATGAGTTCCCGCATGGTCGCCATCACGGCGGCCTGCCTGGTGCTGCTGTGCGTCCTGCTGTTCCTGATGGGCGTCGAGATCGGCAAGCTGATGGCGCCCGCGCCTGCTCCCGTACCCGCTGCCGCGGCGCCGTCGCAGCCTCCACCGCCCGCCGCCGCGCCCGCAACGGCTCCCGCTGCCCCCGCGGCCTCCACCCAATGACCAAAGTGAATACAAGCATGTCGAACAACGCACGACACCTCACGGGCATGCACAACGCGCTGCGGCGCCTTGCCCTTCCCACACTGCTGGCGATCGCCGGCCTTTGCACAGGTGCAAGCGCGCTCGCCGCGGGCGAACGGCCCGTGGCGCAGGGCACGCTCGCGGCACCCGCTGCGCCCGTGGCGGCGACGCCAGTTGTCGCCGCACCTGCGACGCCCGCAGCGCCGGCAGCGGCCGCCTTCGCGGTCGAGCCTGCCGCCCCCGCCACGCCGCCCGTGCTCGTCAACGGCCTCGTGCGCGTGCCCGACGGACGGCTGCTCGCACCCGACATCGCCCGCATCGTGACGCGCGGCGAGCTGGTGGTGGCCATGCTCAAGGTCGACACGCCCCCGTTCTTCTTCTTCGACGACAGCGGCCAGTGGACCGGTCTGGAGGTGGGCCTCGCCCAGTCGCTCGCCAAGGAGCTGGGCGTGAAGCTGCGCTTCAACCGCGAGGCCGGCACCTTCAACGCGGTGGTCGACCTGTTGGCCAACGGCCAGGCCGACCTGGCCATCAGCAAGCTGTCGCGCACGCTGGCGCGCTCGCAGACCATCGCCTTCAGCGACGCGTACCTCACGCTGAGCCACTCGCTGATCCTCAACCGCGTGAAGTTCGCGCAGCTCTCGCGCGGACGGCCGCTGCCGGAGGTCATCCGCAACTTCGACGGCAGCATCGGCGTGATCGCCAAGTCGTCCTTCGCGGACTACGCGCGCACCAACTTCCCGCACGCCAAGGTGCAGGAGTTCCCGACCTGGAACGACGTGCTGGTGGCCCTGCACAAGGGCGACATCGTGAGCGCGTACCGCGACGAGTTCGAGGTCAAGCGCGTGCTCAAGGCCGACCCCACCGTCTCGCTCGTGCTGCGCACCGTGACGCTGAAGGACCTGGAGGACACGCTGGGCATCGGCGTGGCCGTGACCGACACCACGCTGCTGGCCTACGTCAACCAGTTCCTCGCGCAGCGCGCCGAGAAGCTCGATATCCAGAAAGTGCTGCAGGCACTCGACCGCTGAGCGGCACAGGACGCGCAAACATCATGAACACCTCCAAGCTCTACGCCTTCGTCCTCAACCCGTGGGTCGTCATCATCAGCCTCGGGGCCGGCGTGGCCTTCGGCATGATCGCGCCCCCGCTCGCCACGCCGCTGGCCTTCGTGGGCGACATCTACGTCGACCTGCTGAAGATGATCACGCTGCCCTTCATGGTCTCGGCCGTGATCTTCAGCCTGCAGCGCCTGTTCCGCGACGGCGGCACGGCCAGCCTGCTGGGCCGGGTGGCGCTCGTGTTCCTCGCGTTCTCGGCCTTCGTGGCCATCGCGGGCGCGGCCACGCTGCTGATCCTGCGTCCCGGCGAGAACCTGCCCAGCAGCACCATGCAGACCTTCGGCCAGATCGTGGGCGGCGACCTCAGTGCCAGCGACACGGCCATGAACCTGCGCGGCGTGGACGAGGTCAAGAAGACCGCCAGCTTCGCCGACATGCTGGTGAGCCTGGTGCCCGCCAACATCTTCTCGGCGCTGGCCAACGGCGACACGCTGAAGACGCTGGTGTTTGCGCTGCTGTTCGGCCTGGCGGTGGGGCACGTGCCCACGCGCATCTCCGACGGCCTCACGCAGGCGCTGGAGACCGTCTACCACGCCTGCCAGACGCTGATGCGCTGGCTGAGCTTTCCGCTGCCGGTGGTGCTGTTCTGCATGAGCGCGGCGCAGTTGGGCAAGACAGGCATCGAACCGTTGAAGGCGATGGGCGCCTTCGTGGTCGCCTTCCTCGTCGTGTCGGCGCTGCTGCTCGCCGTGGCGGCGGTGATCATCTGGAAGCGCTCCAACGGCACGCTGGGGCAGACGCTCAACGCGCTGCGCGGCCCCTTCGCGCTGGCGCTGGCCACGCGCAGCAGCGCCACCTGCATGCCGATCATGATCGAGAGCCTGGTCACGCGGCTGGGCTTCGCGCGCTCGCGGGTGGAGCTGCTGGTGCCGCTGACGGTGTCGCTGCTGCGCATCGGGCCGGTCGTGTACTACGTGTGCGCCACGCTCTTCATCGCGCAGATCTACGGGCGTTCGCTCACGCCGGTGGAGATCGGCATCGTGCTCACCTCTTCCGTGCTCGCGGGCTTCGCCTCTGCAGGCATGACGGGGCTGGTGACGGTGTCGCTCATCGGCATGACCTGCACCTACCTGGGCCTGCCCTTCGAGGCGGCCTTCATCCTGTTCCTGGCGGTGGACCCGGTGTGCGACATGCTGCGCACGCTGGTGCTGGTCATCGGCAACACCGCCGCCGTGGCCGTGGTGTGCCCTCGGCCGCTGAAGATCTAGGAGGCGCGCCTTCATGTCACGCATAGGCGTTCTCGGCGGCATGGGTCCATCGGCGACGGTGGACTTCATGGACAAGATCATCCAGCTCACCCCGGCCACGCGCGACCAGGAGCACCTGCCGGTGATCGTCGCGAACCTGCCGCACGTGCCGGACCGTTCCAGCGCCATCCTGGGCACCGGGCCCGACCCGCTCGGTGCGCTGCTCGCGGGCATCGACGTGCTCAACGACGCCGGCGTGGGCGTGATCGCGATTCCCTGCAACTCGTCGCACCACTGGTATGCGCAGATCGCCGCGCACAGCCGCGCGCCGGTGATCCACATCGCGCAGTCGTGCGTGGCCGCCATCGCGACGGCACCGGACGACCGGCCGGTGCGGGTGGCGGTGCTCGCCACCCGCGGCGCGCTGGCCTCGGGCTTCTACCAGCAGGCGCTGCACGAGCGCGGCATCGATTTCATCGTGCCCGATGCCGGCACCGGCCAGGACCACGTGGACGCCTGCATCCGCGCCGTGAAGGGCGGCGACATCCAGGCCGGCGCGGCGGCATTCGGACTCGCGCTGCAGGCGCTGGCCGCCACGGGCGCCACCGCCGTCATCATGGGCTGCACCGAGCTGCCCATCGCTGAGAAGGCCGCGAAGGTTGCACAGGCCGCCGGTCACACGCCGCTGACGCTGGTCGACAGCTCGCTGGAACTGGCGCGCGCCACGGTCGCGTTCGCGCTCGACAAGGGATGGAACAGGCCGACATGGCTTTCCTGACGCGCATGTCCCACAGCCTGCTCGCCCTGCTCCTTTGCATGGCGGCAGGCGCCGTCGCGGGCGTGTATGCGCCCGCGCTGGGCGACGTGGCGTACACGGCGGCGCAGGTCTACCTGGCGATCGTGAGCATGGCGGCCATTCCGCTGCTGGTGGTAGCCACCTTCTTCGGCCTGCGCCAGACCATGGGGCTGCCCTTTCCGGGACGGCGCATCGCGATGATCGCTGGCCTCGCGCTGCTGCTGGTGGTGAGCTGCGCCGCCACCGGGCTGGCGCTGGGCTGGGTGAACGCGCCGGGCGCGCACCTGGATGCCGAAGCGCGCGAGCACCTCGGCGAACTGGTGCAGCGGGCGGGCGACGGCGGCGACATCGAGATGCGACTGCACGACAACGGCATGCAGGCCACGCCCATCGAACGCCCGCGCGCCACCGTGGTGCCCGACAACTTCTTCCGCGTGCTGGCCGAGGGCCGCTCGCTGGGCATCCTCTCTTGCGCGCTGCTGTTCGGCCTGGCCTTCGCGGCGCTGGCGCGCACGCAGCACGCGGCGCTCGACCACATGTTCGAGGGCATCTACCGCACGCTCGAACTCATCATCGCGCGCGCCAACATCCTGCTGCCGGTGGTGGCCTTCGGCATGTCGGCGCACGTGCTGTCGCAGACCGATGCACTGACCATCCGCGCCATGAGCGGCTTCCTTCTGCACTTCGTCGTGCTGGTGGCGCTGCTGGGCGCGCTGGCCATCGCGGTGATCCACCGGCGCGGCAACCAGCCGCTGGCCGAGGTGCTGCAGCACCTGAAGACGCCGATGCTGGTGAGCCTGATGTCGTCGAGCACCACGGCCAGCATTCCGCACACCATCGAGGCGATGAGCGCGCGCCTGGGCTTCAGCCGCGGCATCGTGGAACTGGTGGTGCCCACCGCCTCGGTGTTCCTGCGCGCGGGCTCGGCGCTCTACTACGTGCTGGCGGCACTCTTCGTGGCGAACCTCTACGACCGCACGCTCAGCGCGGCCGACATCGGGATGATCGGTACGGGCGCAACCATCGCGGCCTTCGCCTCCGCCGGCAACAGCAGCCTCACCAACGTGGGCTACGCGGGCATCGTGTTGTCGATGCTGCAGCTGCCCATCGAGGCGGCGCTGGCGCTGTTCCTGGCCATCGACCTGATCTGCGAGGGCCCGCGCAACCTGCTGACGCTGCTGGCCACCTGCGCGCTGATCTCTGTGGTGTCGGCGGGCCTGCCTTCGGAACGCGTGGCGGCGCCGGCTGCCGAGATCAAGCCCGCCCAGCCGCTGCGCTTCGTGTTCGCACGCGGGCACGTCGCGCTGCTCGCGGGCTGCAGCGTGCTGGCCTCCGTGCTGATCCTGCTGATGGGCATCGCGGTGGGCGTGCGGCAGGCGCAGTCGGCGGTCACGTACGCATCCCCCGCCGCGGCGAACACAGGAATTTCGCGATGAACCGGACGAAGAAGCTTCTCATCAAGCGGATGGCCGCGCTGCTGCTCATCGTGCAGCTGGCTGCATGCGGCAGCCTCTTTCCCAAGGGCACGCGCGTGAGCTGGAACGAGCTCACGCTGTCGGCCGCGCCCGGCGCCAACCAGAACAGCCCCGTGGCTGTCGACGTGGTGATGGTGCTCGACGACGCGATGCTCGCGCGCGTGACCGAGCTCACGGCCGCCAAGTGGTTCGGCGCGCGCGCCGACCTGCAGAAGACCTTTCCGCAGAGCCTGTCGTACCTCTCGTGGGAGCTGGTGCCGGGCCAGACGATCCGCGTGCCCTCGAGCGCCATCGGCTCGCCGCGCGTTTCGGCGGTGCTGGTCTTCGCGAACTACACCACGCCTGGTGCGAACCGCATCCGGGTGGAAGACCTCAAGGGCTCGATCGTGGCCCGCTTCGATGCCCAGAGCTTCGACGTGTCGGCCGTGTCGCGCTGAACAACACGGATTTCTTCAAGTGAACCAACAACTTCAAATCAGCCGCGCGGGAGCACGCCATGTCTGACCTGCACCGCGCCGCCCCCATCACCGACCGCGTCGAGTGGCATGAAGGCATGCTGCTGTCGCCGCAGCACTTCCAGCAGTTCTCCGCGCGCATGGACACCCTCGTGGCCTGGCAGACGCTGGCCGCCGCGCCCTTCGCCTGGGGCGTGCGCCGCCTGGTGTTCGACCAGGGCCTGCTGCCCGCCGGCCTGCTGCGCGTGCTGGCGCTCGAAGCCATCCTGCCCGACGGCACCGCGGTGCAGTTCTCGGCCGCGGAGGCCGCGCACGGCGCGCTCGAACTCTCGCTCGCGCCCTACGCGGAGCGGCTGGCCAACGAGCCGCTGGACATCTACCTCACGCTGCCGGTCACCGCACCCAACCGGCATCGCGCCGCGACCGTGCGCTTCCGCTCGGTGGCCGGCACGCCGGTGGAAGACGCGGTGTCCGACGCCGAGCCCGCGAACATCCCGCGCATGCTGCCGCGCCTCGCGCTCAGCGCCGGCGCGGTGCCGCCCGGCACGCACGTGCACCTGCGCCTGGGCCAGGTCTTCAAGGACAACGAGGTGGTGAAGCTCGGCGAGGCGCAGCCGCCGCTGCTCGAAGTGGCGCGCGACAACCCGCTGTGGACGGCCGCGTCCGCCCTGCTGGGCCAGCTGCGCGGCAAGGCCGCCTTCGTGGCCAAGCAGACGGCCGTGCCTTCCTCGCGCATCGACGACCGCCTCGCGCACCTGGAGCTGAAGGACCGGCTGCGCAGCCTGCTGTCGGGCCTGCCGCATGCCGAGGCGGTAATGCGCACGCCGCACCTGCATCCGCTGCCGATGTACTGGTCCCTTTGTGCGCTGCTGGCCTCGCTGAGCCTGCTGCGCCCGGGCGGCGTGCCGCCGGTGCCGATGGACTACGACCACGCCGACCCTTCGCGTGTGTTCCAGCCGTTGCTGCTGGCGCTGCGCGACGCAGTGTCGGAAGTGAGCCAGGAGTACCGCGAGCACAAGTTCGATTTCCGCCAGGGCGCCTTCGAGACCACGCTGCAGCCGCAATGGGTGGCCGGCGCGCGCATCGTGGTGGGCCTGCGCGGCCAGTCCGACAAGGACCTGCTGGCCTGGATGGACAGCGCCATCGTCGGTTCGCAGTCGGCGTATCCCTCGCTGCGCGAGCGCCGCGTGCTGGGCGCGGTGCGCCGTTCCATCGAGTCGGCCGACGAGCTCGGCCTGCGCCCGGGCTCCGGCTACCTGCTCTACGCGATCCAGACCAGCGCCGCGCTGACCGTTCCCGGCGAGTTGCTGGTGATCGCCAACGCCAACGAAGGCGCCACCGCCCAGCCGCCGCAGGAAATCGTGCTGTTCATCAAGGACTGAAGCCATGGCACGCAACCTACCCGAGCTGGCCGTCGACGACCACATCACGCGGCAGTTCCGCGCCTTCTACGACGAGATCGTGAAGGCCCGCGACCGCACCGCCGAATCGCGCGAGAGCGACATCGACATGGTGGCGCAGACGCTGGCGCGCCACCTGGAGAACCTGCTGGAACTGCAGTCGCTCGAATCGCGCCGCGAGAGCACGCGCTTCGAGCTGGAGAACGTGGCCGACGCGCGCTACCTCAAGGCCGCGCTGGCCGACGAGATCCTGCTGCACACGCCATGGATCGGACGCGAGCGCTGGACCGCGCACCTGCTGGAGTCGTCGCTCTTTCGCACCAACATCGCGGGCGACCTGGTGTTCAGCCGCATCGAGGAACTGCTGTCAGGCCGCGAGCCCTCCAAGCGCGACATCGCGCGGCTGTATCTCTTCGCGCTGGCGCTGGGCTTCCAGGGCAAGTACCGCGGCGCGGGCGAGGAAGCCCGCCTGCTGGGCTACCGAGAGGAACTGTTCCAGTTCGTCTATCAGCGGCCTGCCGATTTCTCGGGCCGCGACCGCGTGGTATCGGAGCGCGCCTATGCGAGCACGCTCTCGCACATCGCGCCGCGCAAGCTGCCCACGCTGAGCCGCTGGACGGTGCTGTTCATGCTGGGCGTGGCCACGCTGCTGGCGGTGTCGGAGCTGCTATGGCTGTGGCAGTCGTGGCCCGTGCGGCAGGTGCTGCAGCCGGGCGCGGCCGACGCATCGGGGGCCTACCAGCGATGAACGACCCGCGCCACCCAAGGAGCATCAGGAGGTCGTCGACATGCTGACGGACCAGCTCTTCCTCGTTTCCATCGCGGTGCTGACGCTGGTGGTGCTGCTCGTGCTCGGCATGGTGCTGTACTTCGCGGCACGCCGTTCGCACGCCAAGCCATCGAGCGATCCGAAGGTCGCGCGCATCCGCTTCGACTCGCTGCGCAGTTCCTTCCGCCAGGCGGTGGAGCTGATCGAGGGCAACATCGCCTCGCGCGCCGACCGCTACGGCATTCCGTGGATCATGCTGCTCAACGAGGGCGACGACCACCGGCAGCTGCCGATCGAGCAGTCGGGCGTGGCGAGCGCGCTGAGCACCGAATCGGCCTCGGCCGCGGCCACGCAGGGCATCTCGTGGCACTTCTTCGACCGCGGCGTGGTCATCGACATCCAGGGCGCCTACCTCGGCTCGCCCGACGACGACGATGCCTCCGAGAAGCCGTGGGACGAGTTCCTGGGCATGTGCCGGTCGTACCGGCCGCAGCGGCCCTTCGACTCGGTGGTCATCACCATTCCGGCCGCGCTGCTGCTCGACGACAGTACCGACGGCCGGCTCGAGCTCTCCAAGCGCGCCAAGCTCGCGCACCGGCGCCTGTGGCTGGCGCAGAACCGCTTCGCGATGCGTTTCGCGGTGTACGTGCTTGTCACCGGCGCGGAGCATCTGGAGGGCTTCAGCGCCTTCGCGAGCGCCCTGCCCGAGCCGCTGCGCGCGAGCATGCTGGGCTGGTCATCGCCTTACGACCTGTCGACCACCTACCAGCCCGCGTGGGTCGACGAGGCGGTAGGCACGGTGGTGCGCTCGGTGTCCGACGTATCGGCCGAGCTCTTCGCCACCGGCACCGAGCCGCAGGGTGCCGGCGCGCAGCTGCTGCTGCCTTCGCGCATCGAGGCGCTGCGCGGCCAGCTGCAGCTGTACGTCGACGAGCTGATGCGCCCGAGCGCGTACCACGAGCCCTTCTTCTTCCGCGGCATCTACCTCACGGGCGACAGCGGCGAATCGGCGCAGACCGTCGCGGCCATCGACTCGGAGCACGACGCCTACGGCCGGAAGGACCTGGAGCCCATCGGCGGCGACCTGATCGCGCAGCTGATGCGCCAGCCGGCCTTCCTGCGCGACCTGTTCGAGAAGAAGATCTTCCTGGAGTACGGCCTCACGCGGCCCTCGCGCACGCAGACGCTCACGCGGCCCGTGCTGCACCGCGCGCTGCGCTGGGCGGCGGTGCTCTTCCTGGGCGGCTGGGGCATCGGGCTTCTGGTGGCGACCTGGCAGCTGAACAGGCACAACGCAACGCTGGTTTCTGCGCTCTCGCAGCTGCAGCACGATGCGCAGTACCGCATGCACGCACTGCAGCGCGGCGAGACCATTCCCACCGCCTGGTACCGCAACAAGGCGCTGTCGCTGCTGGCCATGAACGAGCGGCTGCGCACCGACGGCACGTACTCCTTCTTCATGCCCGGCTCCTGGCAGCCCTTCGACGACCTGAACGAGCGCGTGATCGAACGCATCGAGCGCGAGTTCGGCGACATCGCGGTGAGCACGCTGCGGCGCGAGCTGATGGCCCGCGTGAGCCAGCTCAGCAGCGTGGAGCAGGACGAGGCCACCGGCGAATTCATCACCGGCGCGAGCTGCGGCCTGCCGCCAAGCTTCAAGACCATCGGCGATGCACCACGCAAGAACGGACTGCTGGTGGAAGACCAGCCCGAGTTCGGCGCGCTGCAGCGCTACCTGGGCTCGGTCGAGCAGCTCGATGCCGCGCTGCAGGCGGTGGAGCGGCTGCGCCAGCCGGCCACCGGCAATGCGGAAGACCTTCGCGTGGCCGTGCGCTACGCGCTGGGCGCCGAGCTGCCGGCCGACCTGAGCCGCAACCTGGGCTATTTCAGGCAGGCTGCCGAAGGCAATGCGCTGGCCATTCCGCTTGCTCCCGTGCAATCGGCGTTGCGCTGCGCGCTCGACAAGGGCACGGCGCAGCTGGACGCACGGCTCTTCGTCAACAACGAGCTGCTGGTGTCGGAGCAATCGCTGGCACGGCTGCTGCCATCGCTGGCGAGCACCGGCACCTTCACGCGCACCACGGCCAACTACCGCGAGGTGATCGCGGCCATCAAGGACCAGGAAGACCTGGTCGCCTCGGGCAAGGGCGGCTGGATGCGCCAGCCGGTGCTGGTGCTGGGCGCCTCCTACGACCGCACGATCGCCCGCATCGAGCAGAACCGGCTGCTGGGGCTGGAGCCCGCCGACGCGGTGCGAAGCCGCGCGCAGGACGCCTTCCAGAAATTCCGCGCCGAGTTCAACCTGCGCTTCGGCGGCGCGCAGCCGGGCCTGGTGTGGCAGGACAAGGAAGGCCGCTTCGCGCTCGCACCCGAGCGCATCGCGCTGCGCGACGCGCTCACCGCCCTGCTGGCGCAGCCTTTCATGGCCGCCGCGCGCGACCGCGAACTGCCGGGCGCCGGCATGCGCGGCCTCGCCGCGTGGGACCTGCCGCGGCTCGACCAGGCACTGGCCGTTGGTGACATCCGCAAGCGCTACATGAGCGAGGGCATGCAGGCATTTCCGGCGACGCTGCGCCCCGGTATCGAGGCCGCGCTGAACGCACACTTCGCACAGTTGGTGGTCGATCAGGTCGCCGAAGCCGCGAACGGCATGGGCGACGGCGGCCGCGTCACCGACACGCAGGCATCGGCCTACGAAGCTTCGCGCCAGCGCCTCGCCAAGCTCCAGGCGCTGCTCTACGAGCTGGGGGCCGGCTCGCGCGCCGAAGACCTGCGCGCGATGGTCTCGCGCGACGCGCTGCTGCGCCTGGAGGCCGTCGACGACGCCTTCAACCAATCGGAGCTCTACGCCATGCGCGGACGCGACTTCCAGGCCTGGCGCGGCGAGCGCGGGCCGATGCTGGTGGCCTTCGGGGTCTCCGACGCGGGCTCGCTCGCGGCCTACCTGGGCCAGCAGTTCAATCGCACGGAGGCGCTGGGCAAGCTGGCCGACAGCTACATCTCGGCGCTCGACGGCGCGGGAGCGGGCTCGGTGCTCGCGCAGCGCTGGCAGGCCATCAACCGCGACCTGGAGCGCTACCGGCTCAAGAACCCGAACAGCAGCCTGCTGCTGCTCGAACAGTTCCTGGGCACGACGGGTGCCGAGATCGACCGCGAGACCTGCGGCGCGAAGCTGGCCGGCAAGGCACCGGCCACGCGCATCGGCGACTACTTCGCCGACCGGCACCAGCAGATCTACAGCGCACTGCTCGCGCGCTGCCAGGAGCTGCAGTTCGGCGACCAGCAGGAGCTGTGGACGCAGTTCTCCACCCGCTTCAACCGCTCTCTGGCCGGCCGCCACCCCTTCGGCCCGGCCACCGGCCGCGCTTTCGAGCTGGCGGACCCGGCGGACGTGAACGACCTGGCCCGCGCCTTCGATCCGCTGGCGCGCGCGCTGAAGGAGAACCGCGCGATCGACGCGGGCGGCATGCGCGGGCCCGGCATGCAGGGCGCGGGCGCGCGCCGCTTCGCCGAACAGTTCGCCCGCGCGCGCGACTTCCTGCTGCCGCTCTTCCCCACGGAGGACGGCGCCGCGCAGGGCTATGACCTGAGCGTGGACTTCCGCGCGAACACCATGGGCGAGATCGAGGGCAACAAGATCATCGACTGGTCCTTCGAGGTGGGCGACCAGGTGCTCCGGCTGCGCGACGCCCCGCGAACGCTGCGCTGGGAATACGGCATGCCGGTGGCGCTGGTGCTGCGCATCGCGAAGGACTCGCCGCTGATGGCGCGCGCCGACCCGCAGCAGCATGCGCTGATCACCGACGGCCAGACCGTGAGCTTCCGCTTCGCCGACCCGTGGGCGCTGTTCACGCTGGCCCAGCGCCAGCGCGAAGGCGACCCGGCGCAGCGGCCCGACGGCCGCTCGCAACTGCTGAAGTTCGAGTTTCCGCTGGTGGCCCAGTCGGCCGGCGACGCAGCCCAGGCGCCCGACGGAGGACGCGCGCGCGTGTTCCTGCGCATCGCCGCCAGCCCCGCCGGAAAGAAGAACGCCCTGATCTGGCCCACCGCGTTTCCCGCGCGCGCTCCCGAATGGAACATGCCCTGATGGCCGCCCTGCTGTCCCCCTTGAACGCCGATGTCGACGAAGCCACCGGCGGCTTCGCGCCCGACCTCGCGGCCTTTCTCTCACCGCTGGAAGGCCCCGAAGGCCCGGCCGGCCCGCCGCTGCGCTACGACCCGGTGTGCGCCCGCATCCGCGAGGCGCGCACCGAGGAAGACGCCAGCCTGCCGATGGGCGAATGGACCCGTCCGCTGAAGAAGGCCGACTGGCGTACCGCCGAGATGCTGTGCACCGAGGTGCTGCAGCGCCGCAGCAAGGACCTGCAGATGGCCGCCTGGCTCACCGAGGCCTGGGTGCACCGCCATGCGGTCGACGGGCTGGCCGCCGGGGCGCGGCTGCTCGAAGGTTTGGCGCGCGAGTTCTGGGAAGACGTGCATCCGCGCATCGGCGACGACGGCGACGCCGACATGCGCACCGCCACCTTCGTGTGGGTCAACGACACCATCGCGCAGGCGCTGCTGATGCGCGTGCCGCTGCTCGAATGGCCGGATTTCTCGCCGCCCTTCATCACGCTGGGGGACTGGCAGCGCGCGCTGACCAGCGAGTACGGCACGGGAGCGGCCGGCGCTGCGGGCAACGCCAAGGCGAAAGCGAAGGAAGTGGCCGAGGAGCCGAGCGCGCAGACGGTGTCGCGCCAGGACATCCTCGAGCGCGCCGCGCGCGACCTGCATGCACTCGCCGCGCTCGACGACCGGGTCGCCGTGGCCGCCGATGCATGGCGCAGCCTGGAAGCCCTGCTCGACGAGCGGCTGGGCATCGATGCGCCCAGCCTGTCGAAGCTGACGGAGATGCTCGCCCGCATGCGGCAGGCGCTGCGCAGCCTGCTGCAGGGGCGCGATCCGCGCGACGAAGAGAAACCGGTCACTCCGGCTCCGACCGGATGGATGCCGGATGCCGAACCGCTGCCCGCCGCAACCCCGATGGACGACAACGACATGAGCGACGCTCCTTCTCCTATCTCCTTTCCTCCCTCTCCCTCCGAGGCGCTCCCGCAGGCGCTGGCGAGCGGCCGCATCGGCAGCCGCGCCGAGGCCTATCGGCTGCTCGAGCTGGCCGCCGCCTACCTGATGCGCGAAGAGCCGCACAGCCCGACGCCCTACCTCGTGAACCGCGCCGTGGCGTGGGGACGCATGCCGCTGCCGCAGCTGATGCAGGAAGTGCTGCGCGAGGACGGGGACCTGAACCGCTACTTTTCGATGATCGGCGTCAGGCCTGACGCCTAGAACTCGCTCGACGCCGGACGACACGGATTGCCGACGACTTCAAGACCAATGCGCTGGAGCACGCCATGCGAGACAAGTACATCTTTGAACCCTCCGTTGTTCCTGCAATCGCCGGGAGCCATCTCGAGCGCATGCGCAATCTGGTGGCGGATTACTTCTCCGGTGAAAAGACGAAAAGAAAGGCGAGTGCGAATCTGGCAGCCGAAGCCTTGCAGAAAGCCATGACTGCGAAGTCCGGGCAGTCCAGCTTTTCTTACGTCAAGGATCACCAGATCATCTTTGAAAAGGCACACCTGAAGATCGGCACCGCAACCATCGGACAACTGAGCGCCGCTCTCAGATTGACTGTTCTGAAGGCCTACCGGGACACATACTGGAATTGGACCTTTTCATGGAACAACCCCCTGCCTCACCCGGACTCGGTCGGAGACCTCACCTGCGTCGCTATCGGAGCCAACTCCTGGAGCATCCAGGTTCAGGCGCGGGAGACGCCCGGTGTGGCGGTGCCGCCGGTCGTCATTGGCAGCATCTACCGCGGCAACGGCAGATTCGAATTGCTGAGCTCCCAACCTCCCGATGCCGTGAACACCGTGTACGTCAAGCGCACGCAGCCTCACCAGCATTACGTCTGCTATCTGCGCGACGGAGCGGAGCACTTCATCAGGAGATACGTTGTCCGGGGACTGAATCAGAACGACTCGGTGCAGATTGCGGCGAAGTCGGCCCTGCAAGCAGCGGCCACGGGCAGCACAGCCAAGGCAATGGAAATACGCCAGGAAGACGCCGTCGGCAGGCACAACGTCGCCGAGGGCACGGAGTTGAGCATGGACCAGCAAATCCTCAGCCATACGCGCGGTTGGAACAAGCGTTTCATCTCGGCGACCACGACCTCGCGCACCGTCTACTCGACCCGTGGCGAAGAGTTCACGAGCGTGTTCGGCAAGGTCATCATCGATCTGGCGTTCGTTCCGGGCCAGGACATCTACGACCTTCACACACCAGACGCGCTTCACCACTTCGGCACCACCGGTGAAGCGCTTCTGAATCCACCCACATCGGCTCACCTGAATCCGGCCCTGCGCGCTCTTGCAGAGGAGAAGCACCTGGCTGCCCGTGATGTCATCAGGACACGTGAAGTCCTCATCCGAGAGAGCGTTCCGCTTGTCGCCATTCGCTTCAAGGACTTGGGCAAGAGGGTCGTGGCGATATCGCATACGGGTGACGACGAGAACGGTTCGAAGACCTTCACAGCGGTCGAAGGCGCCTGGAAGCTCGCAGGGCTCGGCCCTTGGCAGGGCGAGGAAACGCTGACGTACCGCCGCGATCATCGTTGGTACAAGTTCTATCTCTTTGCGAGTGCGATAGAGGCAACGCGCCGGATCGACGCTGTTCCCAAAGAACACAGCAAGGCCAAGAGCACGCGGAGCTTCTTCGACATCCCGGACGAAGCCCCCGAGGGCTTTGCTCGTTGAGCCCCTGCACCGCAACATCGACCTCGACCACGGTTTCCCGATCATCGGCTTGCTGCACCACGCCCGCACGCCGTCTCCTTTCCAAGCACGTTCTCAACGATCTGCCATGGCCACATCCGCTCCTCTGTTCAATGCGCTCGCGAGCGCCAAATTCACGCACAAGTACGAAGTCGTCTGGGCAGAGTTGCCCGGCGGCGAGTTCAACACCAAAACCAAGGCCTGGCTCAAGCAGCTCGGCAAGATCATCGGCGGCCCCTCCAGCAAGGAGCGCAAGGCGCTCGCGCAGGAGTTCCTGCAGTTCCTCTACGTCTACAAGCAGATGCTGGAGAAGCTCACGCAAGGCACGCACTCGCCGGAGCCCGCACTGGTGCTGCAGAAGATGAACGACTTCAATGCCGAGTACAAGCGGCAGTTCGGCGGCCTGCTGGACATGCCCATCCTGCGGCTGCCCAGTGAGCTCGCCTCGGTCGCCGACAAGATGGCGGTCAACGCGGTGCGCCGCGACCTCATCGTGCGCAAGAAGCAGCTGCTCAAGTTCTGGATGGACGGCCTGCGCAACGGCTCCGAGTACATGGAGGACGTCTCGCTCCCGCTGCAGTACATGGGCAACAACGAGCCCGCCAAGGTGCGCCTCTTCCTCGACGTGCTGTGCAAGGACCTCACCAAGATCAGGTTCGCCGATCCGCGCCCGTGGCTGCAGACCAGCGGCAAGATCGAGACCGGACTCATGCGCGGCGGCGAGAACGGCAAGTTCGGCAAGGTGACCTGGACCAACGAGGAATTCAAGAAAGCGGTGAAGGCCGAGGCCTCGGTGGGCTACGGCGTGCACGCCACGGGCGAGTGCGTGATCGAGATCACCGGGCTGCGCGCCGAGTTCAAGGCCGATGCGTTCGCCGGCGCCTCCGCTTCCGTGGAGGCCGAAGCGAGCTACGAGCGCGGCAAGGGCGTGACGGCCAAGGCGAGCGTCGAGGCGATGGTGGGCGTGAAGATCAAGCTCGACGCGAAGATCGACGTGGCCGACATCTTCCTGATCGAGGCCAGCGCCGAGGCCTTCGCGGGCGCCATGGCCAAGGCCGAGGTCGAGTTCAACGCCACGGTCGACGGTGTGAAGTTCAAGGTCGGGGCCGAGGCCTTCGCCGGCGCGCGCGTGAAGGGCGAGGCCTCGCTCTCGGTGCGCATGTGCGGCTACGACATCGTCAAGGGCACGGCCAAGGGATCGCTCTCGGCGGGCGTGGGCGCGTCCTTCTCGCTGGAGTTCGAATCGTCGGCCTTCGGCGGCTCCAAGCTCGGCATCGAGGCCGACGTGACGCTCGGCGTGGGTGCCGGCGGCGGCGGCGAGTTCACCGTCTACCAGGACAACATCGGCCGGGCCTTCAACTCGCTCTTCTACAGCGCCTATCTCACGCTGCTGGGCCAGTCGAAGGAGCGCGACACCTGGCGCACCTACTTCCGCGACCTGGAAGACAACCAGATCCTCTTCGAGCGGGCCGACAAGATCATCGACGAGGCGCTGACCGGCTGCTACATCGAGTACCAGACCAACTTCACGCAGTTGCAGGCCTGGAAGCAGATGGAGGCGCTGTCGTGCTTCAAGGCGAACAAGCCGATTGCGGATGTGATTGCGCTCTAGGCGCGAGCCCTCACCCCAGCGCGTCGTTCACCTGCTCCCTGAACTCGCTCAGGCTCACCGCCGCGCCGATCTCCCTCGGCAGCGCGTCGCGCACCGAGAACACGCCGAGCACCTTCGCGCCCGCCACCAGCGGCAGGTGGCGAAAGCCGCGCTCGAGCATCAGCACCACCGCGTCGGACACCAGCGTCTCCGGTGGCACGCAGATCGGGTTGGGCGTCATCACCTCGCGCACCGGCGTCGCGTCGGGGTCGAGTCCCTTGGCGAGCACGCGGGTCATGAGGTCGCGCTCGGTCAATATGCCCAGCAGCGTGTCGGGCAGTTCCATGACGAGCACGCTGCCGCAGTTGGCGCGCGTCATCGCGCAGGCTGCGTCGCGCACGCTGGCCTGCGGTGCCAGGCTGAGCACGTGCGTGCGCGAAATCGATTGGAAAACGGTGCGCTCGGACATGATGCGCCCTCCGTGAGTCGAACCCTGAATGGTGCCGCCGCCGTTGCTCAGCGCAAGGAGGCGTTGAGCCGTTCCAGCGCCTGGGCGCCGGGGCACAGCTGTTCCGGCCCCAGTGCGTTGAGCGGCCGGTCGCAGGTGTTGAGTGCCGTATGAAGGTCGGTGGCCAGCGGGTCGACGTACAGCAGCCCCGTGACCACCTCGCCCATCTCCTGATGCCGCTGCATGTAGGCCATGGCGGCGAAGCGGTCGCCCGGGTCGTAGTCGGGGTGCAGGCTGCGCAGGCGCAGCAGTGTGCCGTCGTGCTGGCGCACGTCCATCACCTCGCCGGGCTCCATGTCCACGGCGATCTCCTCCCGCCCGCTGATGAAGTCGATGCGGCTGACCGCCTCGTTGTGCTCGCGGATGTAGTCGTAGCTCTTGGTGCTGCCCGGATGGTTGTTGAAGGCCACGCAGGGGCTGATCACGTCGATGAAGGCGGAGCCGCCATGGCTGATCGCGCCCTTGATGAGCGGCACCAGCTGCGCCTTGTTGCCCGAGAAGCCCCGGCCCACGTAGCTCGCGCCGAGCTGCAGCGCCATGGCCACCAGGTCCACCGGGCTGTCGGTGTTGACCACGCCCTTCTTGCTCTTGGAGCCCTGGTCGGCCGTGGCCGAGAACTGGCCCTTGGTGAGGCCGTACACGCCGTTGTTCTCCACGATGTAGGCCATGCGCACGCCGCGCCGCATGGCGTGCGCGAACTGGCCCAGGCCGATGGAGGCGGAGTCGCCGTCGCCCGAGACGCCCAGGTACAGCAGGTCGCGGTTGGCCAGGTTGGCGCCGGTCAGCACGCTGGGCATGCGTCCATGCACGGTGTTGAAGCCGTGCGATGCGCCGAGGAAGTAGTCCGGCGTCTTCGAGCTGCAGCCAATGCCCGAGAGCTTGGCCACCCGATGCGGCTCGATGTCGAGTTCCCAGCAGGCCTCGATGATCGAGGCCGAGATCGAGTCGTGCCCGCAGCCCGCGCACAGCGTGGAGATCTTCCCCTCGTAGTCGCGCCGCGTGTAGCCGACCTTGTTGGTGGCCAGCGTCGGATGCCGCAGCTTCGGCTTGGCGAGGTAGGTCATGCGGGCTCCTTCGCGCCGGTGATGTTGCTTTGGATGCTCGCCTTTGCGACGTGTGCTTCGATCGCCTGCACGATGAAGCGAGCGGTGATGGGCGTTCCGTCGAAGTGCAGCACGCGCACCAGCTTCGCGGGATCGGCATCCAGCTCGTTGACCAGCAGGCTGCGCATCTGCGCGTCGCGGTTCTGCTCGACCACGAACACGCGCTCATGCTCGGCCAGGAACTGCACCACGCTTTCGGGAAACGGAAAGGCCCGCAGCCGCATGGCGTCGAGATGGATGCCGCGCTCTTCCAGTTCCTGCAGTGCCTCGTGCATCGAGGGGCTGGTGGAGCCGAAATAGATCACGCCCAGGTCGGTCTTCCGTGCAGCGGGCCGCAGCACGGGCTGCGGCACCAGCGTGGCCGCGGTCGCGAACTTCTTCAGCAGCCGCTCCATGTTGTAGATGTAGTCCGGCCCGCGCTCCGAGTAGCGCGCATAGGCATCGCGCGTGGTGCCGCGCGTGAAGTAGCTTCCCTTGGTGGGATGCGTGCCCGGCAGCGTGCGCCACGGGATGCCGTCGCCGTCCACGTCCTTGTAGCGGCCGAAGTCGCGGCCCGCCTCCAGCTCCTCGGCGGTCATGACCTTGCCGCGGTCGTAGGCCTTGCTGTCGTCCCATTCGAAGGGCTTGCACAGGCGCTGGTTCATGCCGATGTCGAGGTCGGTCATCACGAACACCGGCGTCTGCAGCCGGTCGGCCAGGTCCAGCGCTGCCGCCGCGTGCTCGAAGCACTCGTGCGGGTCCTCGGGGAAGAGCAGCACATGCTTGGTGTCGCCGTGCGATGCATAGGCGCAGCAAAGAATGTCGGCCTGCTGCGTGCGCGTGGGCATGCCGGTCGAAGGCCCGCCGCGCTGCACGTTGATGAGCGTGACCGGAATCTCCGCGAAGTACGCCAGCCCGATGAACTCCGTCATCAGCGAAATGCCCGGCCCCGAGGTCGCAGTGAAGGCCCGCGCACCGTTCCATCCGGCGCCGACCACCACGCCGATCGATGCCAGCTCGTCTTCCGCCTGCACGATGGCGAAGCGGTGCTGGCCGGTGGACTGATCGACGCGGAACTTGGTGCAGTACTTCTGGAAGGCCTCCGCCACCGAAGACGAAGGCGTGATCGGATACCACGCCGCCACCGTCGCGCCGCCGTACACGCAGCCCAGCGCAGCGGCGCTGTTGCCGTCCACGAAGATCCTCTCGCCCACCCGGTCGGCGCGCCGCACCTTCAAGCCCACGGGCTCGCGCAGGTTCTCGCGCGCGAAGTCGCAGCCCAGGTGCAGTGCCTGCACGTTGGAGGCGAGCAGCTTCTCCTTGCCCTTGTACTGCTCGGAGAACAGCTTCTCGACCACCTCGGGCTCGATGCCCAGCAGGATGGCCAGCGCTCCCACGTAGACGATGTTCTTGAACAGCTGCCGCTGGCGCGGGTCCTGATAGACGGCGTTGCAGATCTCGGTGAGCGGCATGCCGATCACGCGGATATCGTCGCGGAACTTCGAGGGCGGCAGCGGACGCGTGCTGTCGTAGAACAAGTAGCCGCCAGGCTCAAGCTCGGCGATGTCGGCATCCCAGGTCTGCGGGTTCATCGCCACCATCATGTCGGTGCCGCCGCGCCGGCCGAGGTGGCCCTCTTCGGTCACGCGCACCTCGTACCAGGTCGGCAGGCCCTGGATGTTGCTGGGGAAGATGTTGCGCGGGCTCACCGGCACGCCCATGCGCAGGATGGCCTTGGCGAACAGCTCGTTGGCCGATGCGGAGCCCGAGCCGTTGACGTTGGCGAACTTGATGACGAAGTCGTTGACCGCCTCGATCTGCTTCATGCGGCCTCCTTCCGGACTTGCGGCTCCATGGCCTTCTCCTGGCCCGCGAGCGTCATCTTCAGCAGGAACTTCTGCATGTCCCAGGCACCGGTCGGGCAGCGTTCGGCGCACAGTCCGCAGTGCAGGCAGACGTCTTCGTCCTTCACCATCACGCGGCCCGTCTTCAATCCGCCGGACACGTACAGGTCCTGCGCCAGGTTCAGCGCGGGCGCCTTCAGCTGCGGACGCAGGCTCTCCTCATCGGCGTTCTCGACGAAGTTGATGCAGTCCATCGGGCAGATGTCCACGCAGGCGTCGCATTCGATGCAGGCGGGCTCGTTGAACACCGTCTGCACGTCGCAGTTCAGGCAGCGCGCGGCCTCCTTGAAGGCGGTGGCGGCGTCGAAGCCCAGTTCCACCTCCACGCGGATGCTCGCCAGCGCCGCCTCGGCCTTGGCCCACGGCACCTTGTAGCGCAGGTCGTTGGAGGTGTCGTTGTCGTAGCTCCACTCGTGGATGCCCATCTTCTGCGACACCAGGTTGGTCATGGGCGGCGGGCGGACCTCGATCGGCTCCGCGCGCAGCAGCTTGTCGATGGACACCGCAGCCTCGTGGCCGTGGGCCACCGCGGTGATGATGTTCTTCGGCCCGAAGGCCGCGTCGCCGCCGAAGAACACGTTGGGCACCGTCGACTGGAAGGTGGTCGCATCCAGCACCGGCAGGCCCCACTTGTCGAAGTCGATGCCGCAGTCGCGCTCGATCCAGGGGAACGAATTCTCCTGGCCCACCGCCACCAGCACCTCGTCGCATTCGAAGTACGCCTCGGGCTCGCCCGTGGGCTCCAGCGTGCGGCGGCCCTTGTCGTCGTACACCGCCTTGACGATCTCGAAACGCATGCCCACGAGCTTGCCGTCGTCGTGCACGAAGGCCTTGGGCACGTGGAAGTTGATGATCGGGATGCCCTCGTGCGCGGCGTCCTCCTTCTCCCAGGGTGAGGCCTTCATCTCCTCGAAGCCGCTGCGCACGATCACCTTCACGTCGCTGCCGCCCAGGCGCCGGGCCGAGCGGCAGCAGTCCATGGCAGTGTTGCCGCCGCCCAGCACGATCACGCGCCGGCCGATGCTGCTCACGTGGCCGAAAGAGACGGAGCTCAGCCAGTCGATGCCGATGTGGATGCTGGCTGCGGCTTCCTTGCGGCCGGGAATGTCGAGGTCGCGCCCGCGCGGCGCGCCGCAGCCGACGAAGATCGCGTCCCAGCCCTGGCCCATCAGCGCCTTCATCGAATCGATGCGCTCGCCGCCGCGGAACTCCGCGCCCAGGTCGAGCACGTAGCCCGTCTCCTCGTCGATGATCGACTCGGGCAACCGGAAGCGCGGTATCTGCGTGCGGATGAAGCCGCCGGGCTTGGCCTCGCCGTCGAACACTGTCACCTCGTAGCCCAACGGCGCCAGGTCGCGTGCCACGGTGAGCGAGGCCGGCCCCGCGCCGATGCAGGCCACGCGCTTGCCGTTCTTCGGCACGGGCTTGGGCATGCGTGCGCGTACGTCCTCCTTCATGTCGGCCGCCACGCGCTTGAGCCTGCAGATGGCCACCGGCTCCGGCGCCTCTGTATTGCTTTCTTCCACACGCCCGCGCCGGCAGGCCGGCTCGCAGGGCCTGTCGCAGGTTCGCCCCAGGATGCCGGGGAAGACATTGGAGACCCAGTTGACCATGTACGCGTCGCCGTATCGGCGCAGCGCGATCATGCGTATGTATTCGGGGACGGGAGTGTGCGCCGGGCAGGCGTACTGGCAATCGACGACCTTGTGAAAGTAGGCCGGGTTGGCAATGTTCGTTCGCTGCAACACGTGTCTCCTGGCTGTCGCCCGGAACCCCGCAGGGGCCGACGAGTGGCTTGTGGCGCTTTTGGCGGAGTATGCGCCCCGCGCGCGGAAGCGCAAGCTTGGTGGAATCCCGCAGCCGCGGGGCCCGGCCAAAGCATCTGCGCCGGGAGGGCGATTCCCCCATTGCGGACTTCATGCGCTCACAATGTCCGCCGGTTACTCCACGGGACGACACCATGAGCGTTTTGCACATGTTTCTACCGGTTTGCGAGCCGGCGCGCAGCGAGGCGCTGGCCCAGTTGCGCAAGACTCACCACCTGCCCCGCCACCTCGTCAAGGGCATCGCGATAAAGCACCACGCCGAAAGCGAGCCGGCCGCTGGGTCCGATGCGCCCGACGCGCAGCAGACCCAGCAGCAGGCACAGACACCACCGCCGCAAGCGCAGGCACCGGCCTCGCCGCAATAGCTGCGGGAGCTTCAGCGGCTGCGACAGCTTCGGCGGCAGCCGGGCCGAAGCCCGCTCACTGGCTCGCGTTCGGCGTCGCGCGCGCCAGCAGCCGGATGTGCTCGAAGTCGAGCAGGTCGAGTGCGTGCCGCACCGCCTCGACCAGCGCCGAATGGCGCGTATCGGCCGCGAGCCTGTCGGCCCATTCGTGCAGGTCGCTCCAGCGGCCGTCGCGCGCGAGCGTTTCGAGTTCGTCGAGCACCGCCGCGGGCAGCGGCGCGATCGCGGGCACCGGCACGCGCCTGGGCACGGGGACCGGGGCGGTCGCAGGCTGTGCGGGGCGCTGCGGCGGCTTCGCGACGAAGGGCACCAGCTCCTTCGGCGCCTCTCTCACGATCACCGAGAAGCGCACGCGCGTGCCCAGGTTGCGGCGGCTCTCCAACTGCATCCGGCCGCCCATGTTCTGCACGATGCGCCGCGCGATCGTCAGCCCCAGGCCGTGGCCGTTCGAGCTGGGCGCGCCCTGTTCGAAGGCCCGCATGATGCGCGCCTGGTCTTCCTTCTCGATGCCAACGCCGCTGTCCCACACGTCGAACTCCAGCCGCCATGAATCCTGGCGCGGCCGGGCCTGCACGCGCAGGCCCATCTTGCCGTCGCGCGTGAATTTCGCGGCGTTCGACAGCAGGTTCAGCAACAGCTGCTGGAAGCGTTTGCTGTCGAGGTACACGGCGGTGGGCAGCGCGCCCAGCACGTCGAGCTCGAAGCGGTTGTGCTGGCGCTGCGCGAGGGTGTCGGCGTACTGCGCGACGTCGTCGATCAGCGCGCGCAGGTGCACCGCCTTCGACTCGAAGGAAAACGGCAGCAGCTCGCTCCTGGCGTAGTCGAGCAGGTCGTCGATGAGCGCGAACTGGTAGGCGGCGCTGCGCTCGATGGCCTGCAGCCGCTCGGGCTGCACGGAGCCGTCGTCATTGAGCCGGCGCACATTGCCGATGATGGTCGACAGCGGCGCGCGCAGGTCGTGGCTGATGTAGGCCAGCAGCTGCGTCTGCTCGCGCGACTGCTGCTCGGCCTGTTCCAGCGCCGCGTTCAGCGCGTGCGTCTTGCGCTCCACCTCCTCGCGCAGCCGCTGCTGCTCTTCCGCCTGCCAGTGCGCCAGCGAGCGCTGGGCGGAATGCCGCTGGCGCGAGAGGTGGTGCGCCCACACCGCCAGCGCCACCAGGCCGACCAGCATGCCCGGGAAGCCCAGCGCGTAGGCGTCGAAGCCGGGAATCATGTGCGAGGGCATCGTCAGCTCGACCAGCCGCAGGCACACGCCGACGGCGACGATGGTCATCACCGGGAACGCCAGCCGCCCGCCGGGCCCCGCGCGGCGCATGTAGATGAAGGTACTGACGGTCAGCGACAGCACCACCAGCGGTGCGCTCAGCGTGCCCGCCGTCGCGAAGGGCGCGTAGGGTCCGAAGAGCGTGCCCAGCACCACGACGCATTGCGCCAGCGCGAGCACCACCAGCCAGCGAAGCCCGGGCACGCGCACCGGGCCGCGGCGTGACATGGTGTACAGGTAGAACATCAGCGACAGCACGCAGCAGCCGGCGGTGACGCCCGCCGCGCGGTAGCTCCACTCGATGCTCTCGGGCCACAGCGCGAGCCGCGCGTGGCCGCGGTAGGTGCTCTCGTAGAGCGCCACCAGCGCGAATCCCATGCTCTGCACCGCCATCGCCAGATTGCGCGAGATGACCCACAGCGACAGCGAATACACCGACAGCACCAGCAGGCCGCCGATGAGCAGGCCGTCGAGCAGCGCGCGGCAGCTTTCGGACGCGCGCCATGCGTCCGCCGAATACAGCTTCGGCACGAGCTTGACGCTGCTGTCCGTGCGCACGCGCACCAGCACGCGCGCCTGCTCGCCGGGGCGCAGGTCGAGGTTCAGCGTGGGCACGCGGTCACGGTCGCGCGCGCTGCTCGGACGCACCGACACACCGGCCTGCTCGTGCGTCCAGCTGGCCCAGCCCGCGAGTTCGCGGCGGGCATGGAAATCGACGTGCTGCAGCCATGTCGCGTCGAGCACCAGCCGCAGCGGCTGGATCGCGTCGGTGCCGTTCACCACGGTCAGCCGCAGCCAGAACGCCGACTTCGAAAAGCCCGGCCGCATGCGCGCGGGCGTGCCGTGCTGGAAGCCGGCGGGTGCGTCGCCCTGCAGCGCGTCGACCTCGTCGAGCGTCAGTTGCGCGCCGGTGTCCTCGAACACTTCGACGCGCGTGTCGAGCGCAATGGGCCAGCGGGTCTCGTCGTCGATGCGCAGCACGTCCGCGCGGGCCGCGGCCAGCGCCACCAGCCAGAAGAAGGCGAACAGCAGGAGCGCGCGAGTGCCGCGAAGGCCCGGGGTGGTCACCGCCTTTGCCGTGGCGCGTCAGGCCGAAGGCACCGACGGCGGCGCGACCGGGGCCAGCCGCGCCTGGCGAAAGGCAGTGGGCGTGCTGCCGAAGCGTTCGCGGAATGCGGTCGAGAAATTCGCCGCGCCGGAGAAGCCGACGGCCAGCGCCACTTCTTCCACGCTGAGCGCCGAGTTCGCGAGCAGCCTCTGCGCCTCCGCAAGGCGCGCCTCGCGCACGAACTCGAACACCGTGCGGCCCGTCCGCTCCCGGAACACGCGCGACAGGCGCTTCTCGTGTGTGCCCACGCTCGCCGCCAGCGCGGGCAGCGTGGGCACCTTGGCCAGGTCGGCCCGTATCAGCCGTTCGACCGCCTGCGCGAGCACACGGTCAGCATGGTCAGCATGGTCGGCGCCGGGTTCGCCCCTGGCGTGCTCGAGCGCGCTGTCGGCCTCTTCCATGCAGGCCTGCGCCTGGTGCCTGCAGCTTGCGAGCGCAAGGTGCACGGCCACGCGCGCCAGCACTTCCGCTGGCTCGAAGGGCTTGAGGATGTAGTCGACCGCGCCTTCGCGCAGGCCCGTGAGGCGCTCTTCCACCGTGCTCGAAGAGGTCACGAAGATGACCGGGATGCGTGCCGTCGTGCGGTCGGCCTTCAGCAGCCGGCAGGTCGCGAAGCCGTCGGTGGCGCCCATGCGCACGTCGAGCAGCACCAGGTCGGGCTGCAATGCGGTCGCCCTGCGATAGCCCTCCAGCGCATCGAACGCCAGGCTGATGCGGTGCCCCGCCTCGCGCAACACGCCGAGCAGCAGCTGCAGCTCTTCGATGTTGTCGTCGATGACGAGGATGTGCGCGCGCCGGGGCGGCGTTGTCGACCAGTAGGACATGGGCGTCGAGCGTAGAAGTGCGTCGCCGAAACGCAGCGTGAATTAGTTCACATTTGGTTCACATTATGTTGCATTAGTAAACAAATGTCATCACTGGCAAAGCTTTCGTCCTGAATCGCAAAGGCGCCCCTCGGGGTGGCGCCGAAGAATCCCGCCCTTTCCGGAGCACCTGCCGCCTTCGCGGCGCCACAAGAAACGGTGCCCGGCCAACAGAGCCATCACGAGGGACGGGATGTTCAGGACCCCATCGAATCTGTCGCACGCGCAGGCGCGGCGCGACGTGTCTTCCAGCGCCGCGAGTCCGCGGCACGGCCATTGGCGCCGCCGCACGGCGCACCTTGCCGCGCGGCTCGCCGCGCGCCTCGCCGCACCTCTTGCGGCGCTGCTGCTCGCCACCGCCGCGCATGCGGTGCCGCAGGTGTCGAGCCTGGTGCATTCGCCGGACATCCTTCCCGCCGGCGGCACGGTGACGAGCACCGTCACCATCGCCGAGAGCGACAGCCTGCCGATCGGCGCGCCGGGCGCTTCTTTCACGTACACGATTCCCGCCAACTCGGTCTACATGGGCACCGGCGCGGTTCCCGTCGGCACCTGCTCGGCCGACGTGTCCGTTGGCGCCGCCGGCCCCGGCACGCTGACCTGCTCGGGCATCACGCTCGCCGCGAACCAGCAGCGCAATTTCGAGGTGCTGCTGCGCACGGTCTCGCAGGGCACGCTGACAGTGAAGGCCACGCCCAGCGGCGGCGGCTCCAGCGAGACCAAGATCATCACCGTGAACCAGGGCGCCGACGTGGCGGTGTCGATCAGCGCACCGGCCACCGCTCCGAGCGGCTCCACGGTGCCGATCGTCTTCACCGTCACCAACAACGGCCCCGACACCAGCACCGGTTCGACGCTGACCTACCCGATTCCCACGGGCCTGTCGGTCTCGGGCAGCGGCCTGCCTTCGGGCTGCTCGATCAGCGGCAGCCAGCTGACGTGCAACGTACCGGCCACGCCCGCAGGTGCCGGCAGCAACACCCGCACCTACAGCATCAACGCCGTGGTCACCGCGGGCGCGGGCTCCACCATCACGCACCAGCCGGCCGTGGCGCCCGCGGGTTCGGTGGGCGACGGCGTTTCCACCAACAACAGCGCCACCGCCAACACGACCGTGACCGCGGGCTACGTGCTCGCGCTGGCCAAGAGCCATGACGGCGGCCAGCTGCTGGTGGGCCAGCACTTCAACTTCAGGCTGAGCCCGAGCTTCAGCGGCACCGCTCCCACGGGCGTGACGCTGACCGACACCATTCCCGCCAACTTCGCGATCCAGCCGCTGCCCGCGCAGTCCACCGGCTGGACCTGCTCCGTCAGCGGCCAGACGGTGAGCTGCACGCGCAGCAACATCGGCGGCAGCGGCGGCGCCAACGTGGCGCTCGGCGACATCGTGGTGCCGGTCATCGCCATGACGGCCGGCACCGGCATCGTCAACGAAGCCACCGTGAGCGCGACCGGCCCCATCTCCAACTCGGCCACCGGCAGCGTACCGGCCGACGTGGCGGTGTCGGCCACCGACTTCCGCGCCGACAAGCGCCGCAGCTGGCCGCAGAACAACGTGCCGCTGGGCCAGGCCTTCGACTACCAGGTCGGCAGCACCAACCTCGGCGGCACCCGCCTGCTGGCGGGCAGCACCATCCAGCTGGTGGACGACCTGCCGGCCGGCGTGCAGATCAACAGCGTTACCCAGCGCGACGGCTACACCTGCACGGTGACCAAGGGCGGCGCCACCGTCGTGCCGACGCCCGCGACGCCGGTGCCCGGCCCGGCCACCGTGACCTGCACACGCACGCTCTCGGCCGACATCAGCGTGGACACATCCAACGGCAGCAGCGCGCGCAACGGCGGCTACATCATCGTGAACGCCACCATCCCGTCGCTGCCGCCGGGCGGCCAGATCGTCAACAGCATGTGCGTGAACGTGGCGCTGCCCGCGGGCGCGCCCACGCTGGGCGCAGACCCCGACGCCAACACCGGCAACGACTGCGTGAGCCTTGGCACCGGCGCGAACGACGGCGCCACCGCGGCCGACGTGAAGGTGCTCAAGCGCGTGGTGGGCATCGGCGACAGCGCGGGCAACCGCCAGGTCGCGGGCCAGGACGTCACCTGGCAGATCGAGGTGGTCAACACCGGCCCCTCCGAGGCGCAGAACGTGGTCGTCACCGACGCCTTCGCGCAGGTCATCGGCGCAGGCAGCGTCTCGCAGACGCCCAACGGCGGCACCTTCGCGGGCACCTGCGCGCTGCCGGCCAACGGCAGCGGCTTCGGGCAGGCGTCGCTGTCGAACTGCACGCTGTCAACCCTGCCGGTCTGCCGCGCGAGCACCGACCCCGCCAGCGCCCTGCCGCTGTGCCCGGTCATCCAGGTTGTCGCAAAGCACTACGGCGATGGCGCTTCGGCCACCGACCACGGCTTCCAGATCAACAACACCGCCAATGCACTGGCGACCACGCCGGCCGATCCGGACCTGGCCAACAACAACGGCAGCGCCTCCGCCTTCCTGCTCGCGCGCACCGACGTGACGGTCACCAAGTCGGCCAGCCCCGCCTCGGTGCCCGTGGGCCAACTGCTCACCTACACGCTGACGGCGCGCAACCAGAGCCTCGCGCAGGGCAGCCTCAGCCGCGCCTACGACGTGCACGTGGTCGACGCGCTGCCGGCCAACCTGATGTTCATCTCGGCCACCGCCTCGGGCGGCGGCAGCTGCAGCACAAAGCCGAACACCACGCAGCCCACGGGCACCGGCACCACCAACAACCAGCTCGAGTGCGCCTGGACCTCGCTCGACCGCAACGTGCAGCAGACCGTGACGGTGCAGGTGCGGCCGCTGTATGTGCTCAACGGCTCCACGGTGACCAACACCGCGCAGGTCTCCACGGCCACGCCCGAGATCAACACGGCCAACAACAGCGCCGCCGTGCCCGCCACGATCACCGCGCCGGTGTACGACCTGGTCGTCACCAAGCGCGACGACGTCGACCCGGTGAACGTGGGCGACGACGTGGGCTACACCATCACGGTGTCGAACAACAGCGCCTCGACGGCGGAAGACGTGCGCATGGTCGACACGCTGCCGCTGCCGGGTCCGAACGGCGAGGCGCCGCCCACGCTGGTGTCCGTGAGCATCCCGGCGAATGCACCGGCAGGCACGACCTTCGCACTGGCCAGCGGCGCGGCCATAGGTTCGGCCGGCGGACAGATCGTGTTCACCATTCCCACGCTGGGAGGCACCGGCGCCACTTCCACCGGCGACCTCAACACGCTGCAGTTCCGCGTGGTGCTGCGCGGCGTTTCTCGCGGCACCTTCCAGAACAACGCCAAGGTCGATTTCTTCGACGCCGCGCGCAACGCCTTCGACACCGTCCAGGGCAACAACGCGGTGGCCGAGAACACCACCTTCCGCTTCAAGGCCGACGTGCAGGTGGTCTCCAAGGCCGCCGTCTCCTCCGGCACTGCCACGCCGGTGACCACCGCGTCCTCGGCCGTGCCTTTCGACTGGCTCGTGCAGCTGCGCAACAACGGCCCCGACAGTGCCGAGACCACCAGCTTCACCGACACCCTGCCCGCACCGCTGGTGCTGGCCGGCCCGCCGGTGTTCACCGTGACCGGCGGCAGCTTCACGCCCGCCGCGCCCTCCTGCACCGGCACGGCCGGCAGCACCGCCGTGAGCTGCGCCATCACCTCGATGCCCGCCAACGGCACGGCCACTGTGCGCATTCCCGTGCGCTTCAGCGGCGCGGCGCCGGCCAACGGCACCGTGCTGACCAACCGTGCGCACATCGTCACCACCGGCTCGGGCGACACCAACGGCGGCACCGATCCGGACGGCGGCAACAACTTCAACGACGGCAGCGTCACCGTGCAGAACAGCGCGCTCTCGGGCCGCGTGTACGAAGACCTCAACGGCAACGGCCTGATCGACGGCGGCGAACCCGCCATCGCCGGCGTGACCATCCGCCTGAGCGGCACCGACAGCGCGGGCAACCCCATCGCCCTCACGACCACCACCGATGCCGGCGGCAACTGGAGCTTCACCGTACCCGCCGGCACCTACAGCGTGGTGGAAGACCAGCCCGCCGGATACCTGCCCGGCATCACCCGCGCGGGCACCGTCAGCGGCGCGGGCAGCACGCCCGGCACCGTCCCGCCGGGCACCGGCAACGGCCCGAACGGCTCCAACGCCAACCGCATCGACAACATCGTGCTTGGCACCGGCGGCGCCTCCAGCGCCAACAACTTCGGCGAGGTGCGCGCGTCCAGCCTGGCCGGCCGCGTCTACCAGGACGCCGATTACAACGGCTCCTCCAGTGCGGGCGACCCCGGCATCGCCGGCGTGACCGTCACCCTGACCGGCACCGACATGTACGGCAACCCGGTGTCGCTGACCACCACCACGGCGGCAGGCACCGGCAACTACGCCTTCAACAACCTCACGCCCGGCAACTACGTGCTGACCGAGACGCAGCCGGCCGGCTTCGTCGACGGCAGCGACGCGGCAGGCTCCGCGGGCGGCACCGCGGGCAACGACGTGGTGAGCGCCATCACGCTGGCTTCCAACGTGAACGGCACCGGCTACAACTTCGGCGAGCAGCTCACCCGCATCACGACGCGCGTGTTCGTCGACGGCAACAACGACGGCGTCCCGCAGGCCGGCGACACCGGCATTCCCAACGTCGAACTGCGCCTCACGGGCACCGACGCCGCGGGCAACCCGGTGAACCTCCTTGCGGTGGCGACCGGCACGACGGGCGCCTACGAGTTCCGCAACGTGCCCCCCTCGGGCGCTGGCGGCTACACCATCACCGAGACGCAGCCGGCCAACTTCGCTCCCGGCAAGGCCAACAACAACGGCCAGCCCGGCACGCCCCAGGGCGGCGGCAACGTCATCACCGGCGTGAACGTCTCGGGCACCAGCGTGCCGTCGACGCAAGGCGAGTACTGGTTCGGCGAACTGCTGCCCGGCGGCATCTCCGGTCGCGTCTACTACGACCGCGACGGCAACGGCGCGCAGGGCGCACCGGCCACGGAGCCGGGCCTGGCTGGCGTGACCATCACGCTCACCGGCACCGACGTCAACGGCCAGGCGGTGTCGCGCACCACCACCACCGACGCCAGCGGCGACTACAGCTTCCCGAACCTCGCGCCGGGCAGCTACGCCGTGACCGAGGCGCGCCCCGCGGGCTACCTGCCCGGCATCACGCGCGCCGGCACCGTCAGCGGCGCGGGCAGCACGCCGGGCTCGGTGCCCACCAGCGGCAGCGGCGTGACCAACGGCCCCAACGGCTCCACCGCGAACGTCATCCAGAACATCGTGCTGGGCGCCGCGGGCGCAGGCTCCGCCGGCAACAACTTCTCGGCCGTGAAGCCCGCGAGCCTCTCGGGCTACGTGTACGCCGACGTGGCGCCTTCCAATGGCACGCGCGACCCCGGCGAGCCCGGCATCGCAGGCACCACCGTCCGCGTGACCGGCACCGACTTCCAGGGCAACGCGGTCGACCGCACGGTGCAGACCGCTGCCGACGGCCACTACCTAGTGGACGCGCTCACGCCCGGCACCTACCAGATCGACGAGACACAACCCGCCGGCGTGGCCGACGGCCCCGAGTCGCTCGGCACCGTGGGTGGCGCGCCGCGCGGCACCGCCAACCCCGGCGGCACCAACGACCGCTTCGGCGGCCTCGCGCTGGTGTCGGAAGACGCGGGCATCGACTACAACTTCGGCGAACGCGGCGGCCAGATCGCGGGCTGGGTGTACGTCGACACCAACAACGACGGCGTGCGCCAGCCCACCGAGGCCGGCATCCCGGGCGTGACGCTCACGCTCACCGGCCGCTCCGCCAGCGGCCTCGCGGTGAACGCCACGGTGGTCACCGACGCGAACGGCCGCTACGTCTTCACCGGCCTGCTGCCGGCCGACGCGGCGGGCTACACCATCCGCGAGACGCAGCCCGTGACCTACGCCGACGGCCTCGACGCCGTGGGCACGGTCGAAGGCGCGGCCACCGGCAGGCTGGGCAACGACGTCATCGGCGCCATCGCCTACCGCGGCGGCAACGGCGACAACTACAACTTCGGCGAACGCGGCGCATCACTGGCGGGCACCGTCTACAACGACGCCAATCGCAACGGCAAGCGCGAGCCGCAGGACCTGCCGATCGCCGGCGTGACCATCACGCTCACCGGCACCGACGCAGCCGGCCAGCCGGTGACGCGCACCGCCGTTACCGACGCCAACGGCCGCTACGAGCTGCCCGGCCTGCCCCTTCCGGGCAGCGGCGGCTACACCGTCACCGAGACGCAGCCGAGCGGCTACGACGAAGGCATCGCCATCCCCGGCACGCTGGGCGGTACCGCGCAGGGCACCAACCAGATCCGTGTGAGCTTCACCGGCCTGGAAGCCAACGGCACCGGCTACGACTTCACCGAGCACAGCAACCAGCCCGCGTCGCTCACCGGCACCGTGTGGTTCGACCAGAACCACAACCGCAGCCGCGAATCGGGCGAGGGCCAGGGCGAAGGCTGGACGGTGGAGCTGATGCGCTGCGCCGACGGCGGCAACGCCTGCGCCGAGAACGCGGCCACCGTGCTCTACACCGTGACCACCAACGCCGACGGCAGCTACCGCTTCGGCGACCTGACGCCCGGCGAGTACCGCGTGCGCTTCCGCTCGCCCGACGGCCGGGTGGTGGGCGGCGTGTGGCCGACCGACGCCGCGCAGAACGGCGCCAACGGCCCCTACCCCACTCCCGCCGCGAGCGATCCGCGCTTCAGCATCAAGGTGCGCGTGAGCGCGGGCGCCAACATCCAGAAGCAGGACCTGCCCTACGACCCGGGCGGCGTGGTGTACGACAGCGTGGGCGGCACGCCCGTGCCCGGCGCCGTGGTGAAGCTGGTCGGCCCGCCGGGCTTCGACCCCGCGCAGCACCTGCTCGACGGACGCGACAGCTACACCACCGGCGCCAACGGCTACTACGACTTCTTCGTGCTGCCGGGCGCGCCGGCCGGCGAATACCGGCTGGTGGTCACGCCGCCAGGCGCCTACCTGCCCTCCACCATGTACCCGGCGGCGGCCGGCGCGCTGGGCACGCAGTCGTGCGCGGCGCCCGCCAACGGACCGGCGCCCGCGCAGACCAAGCCCTGCGTGGTGAGCCCCGGCGGGGCGCTGGTGCCGGGCGCGGGCTACTACATGCTGTTCAACATGCCGGGCGGCGGCGGCCAGCACGTGGTGGCCAACAATATCCCGCTCGACCCGTCGAACGCCACGCTCATCGAGCTGCGCAAGACCACCTCGAAGCTGACCGTGAAGAAGGGCGAGCTGCTGCCCTACCGCATCACGGCGCGCAACACGCGAAGCACCACGGTGCCGGGCGTGGCCGTGGTCGACACGCTGCCGCCGGGCTTCCGCTACATCCAGGGCTCGCTCAGCGTGCGCACGCTGCCCGGCGGCGTGGCGCTGCCGGTGATCCCGCAGGTCAACGGCCGCCAGGTCGTGGTGCCCGGCCAGAACTTCGCGCCCAACGAGACCAAGGAATACCTGATGGTCGCGGGCGTGGGGGTCGGCGTGGGCGAAGGCGAGTTCGTCAACCAGGTCGTCGCCACGCAGGGCGTGGGCGGCCGCACGCTGTCGAACCAGGCCACCGCCGCCGTGCGCGTGGTGCCCGACGCCCTCTTCGACTGCACCGACGTGATCGGCAAGGTCTACGACGACAGGAACGCCAACGGCTACCAGGACGACGGCGAACCGGGCCTGGCCAACGTGCGCATCGCCACCGTCAACGGCGTGCTGGCCACCACCGACGCCGAGGGCCGCTACCACATCGCCTGCGCCGCCATTCCGAAGGAAGGCACCGGCAGCAACCTGGTGCTCAAGCTCGACGAGCGCACCCTGCCCTCGGGCTATCGCACCACCAGCGAGAACCCGGCGGCCGAACGCGCCACGCGCGGCAAGGTGCTGAAGATCAACTTCGGCGCCACCGTGCACCGCGTGGTGCGCCTCGCGCTGCAGGGCGCGGCCTTCGACGACGGCGCCGCCACGCTGCGCGCCGCCTTCGCAGGCGAGCTCGACCGCACGGTCGCCGTGCTGGCCGAGAAGACCTCGGTGCTGCGCCTGGCCTACAAGGCCGCGCCGGGCGAGCCCGCATCGCTGGGCCGCGACCGCACCGACGCGGTGAAGGCCGCGGTGCTCTCGCGCTGGAAGCAGCTCGGCGAGCAGCGCGCATCGCGCAACGAGCCGCCGCTCTTCAACCTGGACGTCGAGATCGAGCTGGTGCCTGCCGCCGCCTCTTCCGAGGAGGCCAAGCCATGACGCGAGGAAAAGACACCGCCGCCATGACCCGACAACAGACACCGAACCCGATCGAGCGAGCCGACATGAGAAGAAAGAAGAAGGCGCTTCCGAAGCGCATGGCCCTCGCGGGCGCCGTGACCGCCGCCTGCCTGGGCATGGGCCTGGCCGCCGCGCAGGAAAGCGCCGTGCGCGGCCGCATGCTCGACCGCGCCGCGGCCGACCCGCGCGCGATCGACATCGACGGCGCGCGCCATCTTCCGCGCAGCAGCGAGCGCGAGCTGCCCAAGGCCACCTTCGTGCTCGGCGACGAGCGTGCGGCAGCGACCGCCCCGGTTGCATCGCCAGTGGCCACGCCCGCCGAACGCAGCGACGCCAGCACGCCGCATTTCGATTCCGGCGCCGACGCACTCTCCCCCGCCGACCGCGCGCGGCTCGACCGCATCGCCGAGCAGGTGAAGGGCCGCGAGGGCCTGCGCTTCGAGATCGTCGGCCACACCGACACGCAGGCGCTGAGCGCGAAGTCGCGCGAGCGCTTCGCCGACAACCATGCGCTGGGCCTGGCCCGCGCGCAGCAGGCGGCGCGCTACATCACGCAGCGCCTTGGCCTGCCGGAGACGACCGCGGCCGCGAGCTCGCGCGGCCCCGACGCGCCCGTGGCAACGCCCGCCACGGACCCCGCCAACTGGGCGGCCAACCGCCGCGTGGAGGTGCGCGTGTACTGGCGCGACGCGCCCGTCGCCGCAACCCCGGTCGCCGCGCCCGCCGACCCCGGCGTGTGCCGCACCTTCACCGCCTTCGGCACCGACGACGCGCCGCTGCGCCTGAGCGTGGACGGCCAGCTGCTGTCGCCCGACGGCAAGCAGCCCGCGGCCGACGGCACCACCAGCGCCGACCGCCAGCGCTGCGTCGACGTGCAGCTAGAGCGCAACCAGCTGCGCCTGCAGTACGACAACCTCTCGCAGCCGCGCCGCCTGAGCGCCAGCGCCTGGCCCACCACCGTGGTGGCCGGCGACACGGTGCGCTTCGCGGGCTACAGCAACTACCTGCTATTCACCTCGAAGGCCGAGCTGCGCGTGTACACCGCCAACGAGGCGATGCAGCGCCGCCAGGTCGCCACCGTGCCGCTGGATGCCGGCCTGCGCGGCGAGTGGCAGGTGCCCGAGGGCCTGCTCGACCGCCTGCCCGAAAGCGCGAGCGGCAAGCTCTACTACCGCGTGCGCGTGTACGACCGCCAGGGCCGCTTCGACGAGACCGACGACCTCTCGCTCACGCTCGTTAAGCGCCACAAGCCCGAGACCGGCACGCCGCCCGACCCCGCACGCGAGCTGCTGCGCGGCTACGGCCAGAACAACATCGCCATCGCCAACATTCCGCTGAGCGCGGGCACCGTCACCGCCAGTGGCACGGCCATCCGCCCCGGCGAGAGCGTGCGCGCGCTGGGCTTCGCGGTGCCGGTGGACGAGAACGGGCGCTTCGTGTTCCAGCAGCTGGTGCCGCGCCGCGTGCAGACCGGCGAGATCGCCGTCACCGACGCGCAGGGCGCCACGCGCGTCTACCGGCGCGACTTCGACCTGCCCACCAGCGACTGGTTCTTCGTGGGCCAAGCCGACCTCACCGTGGGCAGCAACAGCGTGAGCGGCCCGGCCGCGATCATGACCAACGACAAGAACCGCTACGGCGGTGGCGGCTGGAGCGAAGGCCGCATCGCCGGCTACGCCAAGGGCCAGCTCAACGACCGCTGGACGCTCACGGCCAGCGTCGACACGGAAGAGCGCCCGCTGAAGGAGCTGTTCCGCAACATGGACCGCAAGGACCCGACCTCCCTCTTCCGCCGCTTCGATCCCGAGGACTCGTGGAGCACCTTCGGCGACGACTCCACCACCGTCGAGGACGCGCCCACCCAGGGCCGCTTCTACCTGCGCGTGGACGACGGCCGCTCGCAGGCGATGTGGGGCAACTTCAAGCTCAACTTCGGCGACACCGAACTCACCCGCGTGAGCCGCGGCCTCTACGGCTTCCACGGCCGCTACCTCGGCGAGGAATCGACCTCCTTCGGCGAGGCGCGCCTGAAGATCGACGCCTTCGCGGCCGAGCCCGGCACGCTGGCCGCGCGCGAGGAGTTCCGCGGCACCGGCGGCTCGCTCTACTACCTGCGCAACCAGGACATCACGCGCGGCGCCGAGCGCGTGACGCTGGAGATCCGCGACCGCGACTCCGGCCTGGTGCTCAAGCGCACGCAGCTCGTGCCCACCACCGACTACGAGATCGACTACCTGCAGGGCCGCGTGCTGCTGTCGGCGCCGCTGCCCAGCCTGTCGGACGACGGCTCGCTGGTGCGCGCCGGCGGCTTCACCGGCATGCCGACCTACCTGGTGGTGGACTACGAATACACGCCGCTCGCCACCTCGCTCGACACGCTGGCCGTGGGCGGCCGCGTCTCGTGGTGGGCCAACGACAACGTCGGCGTAGGCGTCACCGCCTCGCGGCAGGATCAGATAGGCGGCGACCAGCGCCTGGCCGGCGTCGACCTGACGCTGCGCAAGACCGAGAACACCTACCTCAAGGGCGAGTTCGCGCGCAGCCGCGGCCCGGGCACCACGCAGCTCGACTCGACGGACGGTGGCTTCAGCTTCACAGGCCGCAACGGTTCCCTGACCAACGGACTGGGCAACGGCCCCACCGGCAGCGCCAACGCATGGCGCCTCGAAGGCCAGGCCGACCTGGGCGATTTCGACATCCGCGGCGGCGGCCGCGTGAACGCCTATGCGCAGTCGCGCGACGCCGGCTTCTCGGCGCCGGGACAGTACGCGAGCAACGCCACGCGCCAGGTCGGCGTGCAGGCCACCGTACCCTTCGGCGAGAAGGCGGAGAACGGCGAGCTGCGCCTGAAGGCCGACCGCCGCGACGAACAGAACGGCTACAACAGCAGCGTGCTCGATGCGCAGTACTCGCTGGCCCTGTCGCCCGAATGGAAGCTCGGCCTCGGCCTGCGCTACGACGACAAGACCGGCGACGCGCTCATCACCAGTCCTTCCCTGCCGACCACGCAGGCGGTATCGGGCGAGCGCGCCGACGCGGCCGTGCAGCTCGAATACACCGGCGCCGACCGCTGGAGCGCCTACGGCTTCGCGCAGAAGACGCTGCGGCGCACCGGCACGCGGCTGGAGAACGACCGGCTGGGCCTCGGCGGGCGCTACCGCGTCAACGACAAGCTGGCGCTGCGCGGCGAGCTCTCCACCGGCGACGGCGGCTTCGCGGGCAAGGCCGGCGTCGACTACCAGTACGACGACCGCTCCAGCGTCTACATGACCTACGTGTCGGACACCGGCCGCACCGACGAGAACCTCATCGGCCGCGGCGGCAGCCTGGTGACCGGCGTGCGCTCGCGCGTGGGCGACGGCCTGACCATGTTCACCGAGCACCGCCAGGCCACCGGCGCGCAGCCGGGCCTCACGCATGCCTATGGCGTGCAGTACGCGCCCGACACGCACTGGACTTTCGGCGTCAACTTCGAGAACGGCTGGGTCGGCGCCGAGACGCTCGGCGCCACGCGCCGCCAGGCCGTGGCCTTCACCAGCGGCTATTCGAGCGAACGCCTGAAGTACAGCGGCGGCCTCGAATACCGCAAGGACCGCACCGCCGCCGAAACGCGCACCAGCTGGCTGGTGAAGAACTCCTTCAGCTGGAAGGTGGACGACGACTCGCGCTGGATCGGCAAGTTCAACTGGGCCGACAGCGACAGCACCACCGGCACGCTGGCCGCGGCCAAGTACACCGAGGCCATGCTGGGCTACGCGCTGCGCCCGGCACTGAACGACAAGCTCAACCTGCTGTTCAAGTACACCTACCTGTACGACCTCTCGTCGCCGGGCCAGGTGGTCTCCGGCGGTGTCGACTCCACGCTGGGCACGGTCTCGACCACCGGCGTCGACTACCAGCAGCGCAGCCACGTCTTCGCCATCGACGCCACCTACGACATCGACCCGCGCTGGACCATCGGCGGCAAGTACGCCTGGCGGCTGGGCGAGCTGCGCGCGAGCCGCGACAGTTCCGCGCCGTGGTTCAAGAGTTCGGCCGAGCTCGCGGTGCTGCGCGTGGATTGGAAGCTGGTGCGCAACTGGGACTGGATGCTCGAGTGGCGCACGCTGCGCGCGAAGGAACTCAAGGACCGCAAGAGCGGCTGGGTCACGGCCGCGTACTACCACGTCAACGAGAACCTGAAGGTGGGCATCGGCTACAACTTCACCGACTACTCCGACAACCTCACCGACATGAGCTACCGCAGCAAGGGGTGGTTCCTGAACGTGCTGGGCAAGTTCTGAAGGAGCCGGCCATGCATGAACGCAACGCCGGGATTCCCATCACCGTGCCGCTGGTCGACATCGCGCAGACGCTGGCGCGCGCGGGCTTCATCGACCCTCATGGAGAACGCTACAGGCTCTACGAGGAATGGGCGCGCGACTTCCAGGCCGACTTCGAGGCCCGGGCCGCCGCGGGCCGCAAGCCGGGGTGCACCTACCTGCGCGACGTGACCGCCTTCGCGCTGCGGCGCGCCGCGGCGTACGGTTTCGAGGTACGCTGCGAGGACTACGGTCCCCGGCTTTGCAGCGAAGTCCGGCTCATCGCCGGTGCGCGCTGAGGGCGATCGTCACCGGCGAACAATGCTCTACCCGCCCACCGGAAGCAGGACGAAATGAAGAAGACCGATGTTCTCGTGACAGTGATGGGAATGGCCCGATCGGGCCTGGGCTTCACGCCCACCGACGCACTCGCCTGCATCTCCGAGCTCATCGAGCAGGAGGACGCGCAAAGCCCCTACTACGACAGCAACGTCGAAAGGCTGCTGCGGCTGGGCGCCTGCGTGTGGAGCCTGAGGCACGGCATGCTGGCATCGCCGTCCTCCGGGATGCTGCCGAAGCAGTAAGCCCCCCGGGGGCCTCCAAGGCCCCGAAGCGTCGCATCACCCCGCGGTCTTGCCCGCGGGCGCATAGCCGCCAAGGAACACCTGCAAGGCACGCTGGGTCGCCTCGCGCAATTCCTTGCGGGTCATCGGCCCCTGGATGCCCAAGAGGCGCGGCTTGACGGTCTCCGAATCCAGCAGTGCCAGCAGGTGGTGCGCCGCCACCGTCGGGTCGGCCGTGCGCAGCCGGCCCTTGCGCATCTGCTGCTCCAGGAAGCCCGCCATCGCGGCGAGCCCCTGCCTGGGGCCGCCCTCGTAGAAGAGACGCCCGATGTCGCTGCGGCCGGACTCGGCGATCACGGCACGCTGCGACTCGATGACTTCCTGCGAGCACACCACTGCCAGGACCTTCTCGCCGAAGCGCTGCAGCACGCGTTCGAGGTCGTCGTCGGCTTCCTGGCCCAGTGCCTCGAAGATCGGATCGAAGTGGCTCTTCGCCGCGCCGAGCATCACCGCGACGAACAACTCCTCCTTGGAGGCGAAGTAGCCGTAGAGCGTTGCCCTCGAGCCGCCCACGCGCGCGGCGATCTCCACCATGGAGGCGCCCTCGAATCCCAGCTCCCTGAAGACTTCCGATGCCACCTGGACGATGGCGTCGCGCTTCGCTTCGGTCTTTACCCGCATACGGTGTCCCTCCTTATTTCTGTACACGCCTGACTATTTTAATTGACAGCCCATTCAAGTCAAAATACATTTCAGTACAGCACTGTCTATTTAAACGCCGACTGAACCTACCTGCGTCCGGTCGTTTTCCCAGGAGAACCGCAATGCGCCCCCCTCTCACCTACGGCCTGACCTTTGCCGCGGCCGTCGCGTCCACCCTCATGCTCGTCGCCTGCGGCAAGCCCCCGGGCGGCCCGCCCCCGGCGGCAGGCACGCCCGAAGTCGGCATCGTCACCGTGCAGCCGCAGCGCGTGGCCATCACGACCGAGCTGCCCGGGCGCACCGTGCCCTTCCTCATCGCCGACGTGCGACCGCAGGTCGGCGGCATCGTGAAGTCGCGCAAGTTCCGCGAGGGCAGCGACGTGAAGGCCGGTGAGGCGCTCTACCAGATCGACTCCGCCACCTACCAGGCGACCTACGACAGCAACGTCGCCGCGCTCGCCAAGGCGCAGGCCAGCCTTGGCACCACGCGGCTGAAGGCCGAGCGCTACAAGGAGCTGGTGGCCATCAAGGCAGTGAGCCAGCAGGACTACGACGACGCCGCGGCCTCGCTGCGCCAGGGCGAGGCCGACGTCGCGGCGGCCAAGGCGAACGTCGAGACCAGCCGCATCAACCTCGCCTACGCGCGCATCGACGCGCCGATCTCGGGGCGCATCGGCAAGTCGTCGGTCACGCCCGGCGCGCTGGTCACGGCCAGCCAGTCGAGCGCGCTCGCCACCATCCAGCAGCTCGACCCGATCTACGTCGACGTGACGCAGCCCAGCGCTGCGATGCTCCAGCTCAGGCAGGCGATGGCGCGCGGCGACCTGCAAAAGAGCGGCGCCAACGCAGCGAAGGTGCGGCTGCTGCTGGAGGACGGCAGCACCTACGCGCTCGAAGGCAAGCTCGAGTTCTCGGACGTCACCGTAGACCAGAACACCGGCGCCATCACGCTGCGCGCGGTGTTCCCCAACCCCGACGCCGTGCTCCTGCCCGGCATGTACGTGCGCGCCGTGCTGCAGGAAGGCGTGAAGGAGCAGGCACTGCTGGTGCCGCAGCAGGCCGTGTCGCGCGACGGCGCCGGCAAGCCCACGGCCTACGTGGTCGACGCGCAGAGCAAGCTGCAGCGGCGCTCGCTAGAGACCGAACGCGCCATCGGCGACCAGTGGCTGGTGCGCAGCGGCCTGCAGGCCGGCGACAAGCTCGTGGTGGACGGCCAGCAGCGCGCGGCGCCCGGCGTCGCGGTGAAGACGGTGCAGTGGAGCCCCAAGCCGAAGACCGGCACCGACACGGCCAGCGCGGCCCCGGCCGGCGCCGCCGGCGCGGCGAACTGATCGATCGGGAGAGACCCTCATGGCACGCTTCTTCATCGACCGCCCCATCTTCGCGTGGGTGCTCGCCATCATCGTGATGCTGGGCGGCGCGATGTCCATCGCCACGCTGCCGATCGCGCAGTACCCGAGCATCGCGCCGCCCGCCGTCGCGATCACCGCCAACTACCCAGGCGCTTCCGCCAAGACGCTGGAGGACACCGTCACCCAGGTCATCGAGCAGAAGATGAAGGGGCTGGACCGGCTGAGCTACATGGCCTCGACCAGCGAATCGTCGGGCTCGGTCACCATCACGCTCACTTTCGAGAACGGCACCGACCCCGACACCGCGCAGGTGCAGGTGCAGAACAAGCTCTCCCTGGCCACGCCGCTGCTGCCGCAGGAAGTGCAGCAGCAGGGCGTGACCGTGACGAAGTCGGCCACCAACTTCCTCAATGTGCTGGCCTTCACCTCCGAGGACGGCAGCATGAACGGCTCCGACCTGTCGGACTACGTGGCCGCGAACGTGCAGGAGGCCATCAGCCGCGTGGAAGGCGTGGGCGACACCACCCTCTTCGGATCGCAGTACGCCATGCGCGTGTGGCTCGACCCGAACAAGCTCTCCAACTTCAGCCTCACGCCGCTGGACGTGAAGACCGCGATCCAGGCGCAGAACGCGCAGGTGTCCGCCGGCCAGCTCGGCGGCATGCCGGCGGCCGCCAACCAGCAGATCAACGCGACCATCACCTCGCAGACGCGCCTGAAGACCGCTCAGGAGTTCGAGGACATCCTGCTGCGCACCCAGACCAACGGCGCCCAGGTGCGCCTGCGCGACGTGGCCCGCATCGAGCTCGGCAGCGAGTCGTACAACACGGTCGGCCGCTACAACGGCAAGCCGGCCGCGGGGCTGGCCATCAAGCTGGCCGCGGGCGCCAACGCGCTCGACACGGTCAAGGCCATCGACGCGCGCGTGGCCGAGCTGGAGAAGTTCTTCCCGCAGGGCATGAAGGTGCAGAAGCCCTACGACACCACGCCCTTCGTGCGCATCTCCATCGAGGAAGTGGTGCGCACGCTGGTCGAGGCCGTGGTGCTGGTGTTCCTGGTGATGTATCTCTTCCTGCAGAACTTCCGCGCCACGCTCATCCCCACCATCGCGGTGCCCGTGGTGCTGCTGGGCACCTTCGGCGTGCTCGCGGCCTTCGGCTTCACCATCAACACCCTCACGATGTTCGCGATGGTGCTGGCCATCGGCCTGCTGGTGGACGACGCGATCGTGGTGGTGGAGAACGTCGAGCGCGTGATGACGGAGGAAGGACTCTCGCCCAAGGAGGCCACGCGCAAGTCCATGGGACAGATCACCGGCGCGCTGGTGGGCGTGGCGCTGGTGCTGGCGGCCGTGTTCGTGCCGATGGCCTTTTTCGGCGGTTCCACCGGCGTGATCTACCGGCAGTTCTCGATCACCATCGTCTCGGCGATGACGCTGTCGGTGCTGGTGGCGATGGTGCTCACGCCCGCCCTGTGCGCGACGCTGCTCAAGCCCGTGCCCAAGGGCCATGCGATGGCGAGCACCGGCTTCTTCGGCTGGTTCAACCGCAGCTTCGACCGCGGCAACTGCCGCTACCAGGGCTTCGTGCGCCACATGATCGGCAAGGGCTGGCGCTACATGGCCGCGTACGCGGTGGTGCTGACGCTGGTGGTGGCGGGCTTCATGAAGCTGCCGGTGGGCTTCCTGCCCGACGAGGACCAGGGCACGATGTTCGCGCTGGTGCAGCTTCCGCCGGGCGCGACGAACGCGCGCACGGAAGAGGTCATGCGCCAGATGGAGCACCACTTCCTGGTCGACCAGAAGGATGCGGTCTCGGGCCTCTTCACGGTGGCAGGCTTCAGCTTCGCGGGCAGCGGGCAGAACACGGGCTTCGCCTTCGTCAAGCTCAAGCCCTGGGACGAGCGCAAGGGCGACGCCCTGAGCGTGAACGGCGTCGCGGCCAAGGCCGGCGCCTTCTTCAACACGATCCGCGACGCGAAGGTGTTCGCCTTCGCGCCGCCGGCCGTCGCCGAACTGGGCAACGCCACCGGCTTCGACCTGATGCTGCAGGACCGAGCCAACCTCGGGCACGACGCGCTCATGCAGGCGCGCAACCAGCTGCTCGCCACGCTGGGCAAGGACAAGCGCCTCGTGGCGGTGCGCCCCAACGGCCTGGAGGACTCGCCCGAATTCCGGCTGGAGATCGACCCGCACAAGGCGCAGGCCCAGGGGCTTTCGATGAGCGACATCAACGACACCTTCTCGGCCGCCTGGGGCAGCAGCTACGTCAACGACTTCATCGACAAGGGGCGCGTGAAGAAGGTGATGCTGCAGGCCGATGCGCAGTACCGGATGCTGCCCGAGGACATCGACCGCTGGTACGTGCGCAACAGCGCCGGCACGATGGTGCCCTTCACCTCCTTCGCCAAGGCCGGCTGGAGCTCGGGCTCGCCGCGCCTGGAGCGCTACAACGGCGTTCCGTCGGTCGAGATCCTGGGCATGGCGATGCCGGGAGCCGCATCCAGCGGAGAGGCGCTGGCCATCGTCGAGGAGGCGGTGTCGAAGCTGCCCGCGGGCATCGGCTACGAGTGGACCGGCCTCTCGCGCCAGGAGAAGGCTTCCAGCGGCCAGACCACCCTGCTCTACACGCTTTCGATCCTGATCGTGTTCCTGTGCCTGGCCGCGCTCTACGAGAGCTGGTCCATCCCGCTGTCGGTGATCCTGGTGGTGCCGCTGGGCGTGTTCGGCGCGCTGCTCGGGGCCTTCCTCACGTGGAAGATGAACGACGTCTACTTCCAGGTGGGCCTGCTCACCACGATCGGGCTCGCATCGAAGAACGCCATCCTGATCGTCGAGTTCGCGAAGGACCTGCACGCGCAGGGCAAGGGGCTGGTCGAGTCGGCGCTGGAGGCCGCGCGGCTGCGGCTGCGACCCATCCTGATGACCTCGCTGGCCTTCATCCTCGGCGTGCTGCCGCTGGTGCTGGGCAGCGGCGCGGGAGCCGGTGCGCAGCACGCGCTGGGCACCGCGGTGATCGGCGGCATGCTGTCGGGCACCGTGCTCGCGATCTTCTTCGTGCCGCTTTTCTTCGTGCTGGTGCGCGGGCTCTTCAAGAGCGGTTCCGCCGAGCCTGCAGAACCCATCGCGCATGCACAACCGGCCACGGCCGCATCCTGAACGAGGCACACGCCATGAATTCCTTTCGCCTTGTGCCGCTTTCCCTCGCCCTCTCGCTCGCCGCGTTGATGACCGGCTGCAGCCTGATACCCGCCTACCAGCAACCCGCAGCGCCGGTGCCCGGCAAGTTCGCCGGCGACACGGCGGACGCCGGCTCCGCATCCGCTCCCGTGGCCGACCTCGGCTGGCGCGAAGTGTTCACCGACCCGTCGCTGCAGCGCGTGATCGAGATGAGCCTCGCCAACAACCGCGACCTGCGCGTGGCGGTGCTCAACATCGAGAAGGCGCGCGCGCAGTACCGCGTGCAGGACGCGGCGCTCTTCCCCACGGTGAACGCAAGCGCGGGCGGCAGCGGCAGCCGCACGCCGGCCAGCCTGTCGTCCACCGGCGAGACGCTCATCGCGCATCAGTACAGCGCCTCGCTGGGCTTCAGCTCCTACGAGATCGACCTCTTCGGCCGCGTGCGCAGCCTGGGCGAGCAGGCGCTGCAGCAGTTTCTGTCCACGGCGGAGGCGCGGCGCAGCACCCAGATCAGCCTGGTGGCCGAGGTGGCGACCAGCTATCTCACGCTCGCCGCCGACCAGGACCGGCTGAAGCTCGCACGCGACACGCTGCGCAACCAGAGCGACGCCTACCGGCTCAACCAGCGCAGCTTCGAGCTGGGCACGGCCTCTGCGCTCACGCTGAGCCAGGCACAGACCAGCGTGGACAGCGCGCGCGTGGACGTCGAGCGCTACACCGCACAAGTCGCGCAGGACCGCAATGCGCTGGTGCTGCTCGTGGGCGCGGACGTGCCCGACGAACTGCTTCCGCAGGCCCTGCCCGACGGCGCGACGGCGGCCACGAACCCGCTGGCGACCATTCCGCCGGGCCTGCCCTCGGAGCTGCTGCAGCGCCGCCCCGACATCCTGCAGGCCGAGCGCGACCTCAAGGCGGCCAACGCCTACATCGGCGCGGCGCGCGCGGCCTTCTATCCGCGCATCAGCCTCACCGCCTCCGCAGGCTCTTCGAGCAGCGAGCTCTCGGGCCTGTTCAAGGGCGGCTCGGGCGCCTGGAGCTTCGCGCCGCAGATCTCGCTGCCCATCTTCGACGGCGGCGCCAACCGCGCCAACCTGAAGATCGCCACGGTGAGCCGCGACATCTCGGTGGCGCAGTACGAGAAGGCGATACAGACGGCCTTCCGCGAAGTCTCCGACGCGCTGGCGCAGCGCAACACGCTCGGGCGCCAGCTCGATGCGCAGCAGTCGCTGGTGAATGCCACCGCAGACAGCTACCGGCTGTCGCAGGCACGCTTCAGCCGCGGCGTGGACAGCTACCTCAGCGTGCTCGACTCGCAGCGCTCGCTCTACACCGCGCAGCAGGACCTGATCGGCACCCGGCTGTCGCGCTTCACCAACCTCGTGACTTTCTACAAGACGCTGGGTGGCGGATGGAACGAAACCACGGACGCGGCCGTCCCCGTGGCTGCGGCGCCTTCGGAAAAGAACTCCCGGCCAATGCCATGAGGAGAGCCCATGGCACGCCGGACGGAACCGCTCGCGGATTCCCGGCCTGTCCAGCCGAAAGGCCGCAGAGGATTGTCGAAAGGAAAAGATGATGGCTTTCGCGAAGAGGCCGCAAAGGCTCTCGGGTCCGCCAAGGTGGTGGGAGACGATGGCGGGTGCACCGCTGGCCTACTTCATGGTGCTGGGCGGGCTGTTCGGCGTGCTCTTTCTGCTCAAGGGTCTGTTCTCGGCCTGGTAGCGGGAACCTGCCCGGGCCTCGCAAGGCCCGGCTACTTTCCAGGCCGGTGCCGACCAGCCCCACCCTCTATTGGTGGCAGGTCGACAGCCGGCGAATTCGTCATGCGGCGGCTCCAGGCGCCGGCTCGGTTCACACCAGCGGCGGATCGGTTTCGCGCGCCAGGTGCCTGTGCATGCCCACCGCGGCGATGAACGCCAGGCCCGCATCGGTGGCGTCCGCCGCGTCGGCCATGATCAGGCCGGGATCGGGTGAGCCGTCGGGCAGCATCGCCGGAATGCCGGCCTCGGTCAGCAAGGCCTGCGATGCACCGAAGGCCAGGATGGTCTTGCAGTGCCGGTACTGGTCCTTCACGAACTCCATCGTGTGGCCGTCCTGCGCGAGCCATTCCACACCGGGCAGGCCGTCGGGCAGCACCAGGGCGTCGAAGAGCACGCCGGGGCTGTTCTCCAGGCTGGCATCGGCCTCGAAGATGGTGCCGTCCGCCGCCGTGCAGCGCCCCAGGCGCGACGCCACGAGGCGCGGCACGGCGCCGGCACGCACGAGCACCGACACCAGCTCGGCCACCGGAGCGCCTTCGATCCCGTCGGCAATCAGAACGGCGATCTTGCGCGTGCGGATGCCGCCGTCGCCCGGACGCGCGAATAGCGACAGCGCGGGCGAGCGGTCGACCTCGGGCGCGGTCGGCACGTCCAGCACGCGCGGCAGCGGCGCGGGCAGTTCCATGCCCAGCCCCTTCGCCACCTGCTGCGCCAGCTCCGGCGAGGCATTCAGCAGGCTCGCGACCATGCGCTCGCGCACCGCGGGCACCGTCACCTTCGAAAGTTCGAAGCGGAACGCGGCTGCGATGTGCGCCTGCTCGGCCGGCGACTGGCTTTCGTAGAAGAGGGACGCCTGCGTGTAGTGGTCGGCGAACTTCTCGGGCTTGATGCGCACCTTGTCGCTCGACTCCTTCGCGTCGAGGCGGCGTGCCACGCTGACGAAGCCCTGCGCGGCGCCGGCCTGGAACGGGCAGCCGCCGCCGAGCGAGTTGGGCTCGTAGGCCGTGCGGCCGCGGTGGATGGCCTGCCGGTGCATGCCGTCGCGCTGGTTGTTGTGGACCTGGGCCACCGGCGCATTGATCGGCAGCTCGTGGAAGTTGGGGCCGCCGAGCCGGCTGATCTGCGTGTCCACATACGAATGGATGCGTCCGGCCAGCAAAGGATCGTTGGTGAAGTCGATGCCCGGCACCACGTGCGCCGTGCAGAACGCGACCTGCTCGGTCTCGGCGAAGAAGTTGTCGGGATTGCGGTCCAGCACGAGCCGCCCCACCACGCGCAGCGGCACCAGTTCCTCGGGCACGATCTTGGTGGCGTCGAGCACGTCGAAGCTGAACCCCGCCGCCTGCTCCTCGGTGAAGATCTGCAGCGCGAGCTCCCACTCGGGGTACTCGCCGGCGTCTATGGCCTCCCAGAGATCGCGCCGGTGGAAGTCCGGGTCGGCGCCGGCAATCTTGACCGCCTCGTCCCACACGAGCGAGTGCGTGCCGAGCTTGGGCAGCCAGTGGAACTTGACCAGGCACGACTCGCCCGCATCGTTCACCAGCCTGAAGGTGTGGACGCCGAAGCCCTGCATGGTCCTGTAGCTGCGCGGAATCGCCCGGTCGCTCATCTGCCACATCAGCATGTGGGTCGACTCGGGCATCAGCGAGACGAAATCCCAGAAGGTGTCGTGCGCCGAGGCGGCCTGGGGCATGGCGTGGTGCGGCTCGGGCTTCACGGCGTGCACGAGGTCGGGGAACTTCATCGCGTCCTGGATGAAGAACACCGGCATGTTGTTGCCCACGAGGTCCCAGTTGCCCTCGTCGGTGTAGAACTTGACGGCGAAGCCGCGCACGTCGCGCGCCGTGTCCTTGGAGCCGCGCTCGCCGGCCACGGTGGAGAAGCGCACGAACACGGGCGTGATCTTGCCGGCCTCGCGAAACGGCGCAGCCCTGGTGTGGGCGGTCAGCGGCTCGTAGCACTCGAAGAAGCCGTGCGCGCCCGAGCCGCGCGCATGCACGATGCGCTCGGGAATGCGCTCATGGTCGAAGTGCGTGATCTTCTCGCGCAGGATGAAGTCCTCGAGCAGCACGGGGCCGCGGGCGCCGGCCTTCAGCGAGTTCTGGTTGTCCGCCACGGGCACGCCCTGGTTGGTCGTGAGCCGCTGGCCGCTGGAATCGACACGCACGCGCTCGAGCGGACCGACCGTGGGATTGGTGCCCTCCGGCGCCATGCCGCCGGTCTTGGCCGAGACATTGGCTTCCGAAGGTGTGCTGGCGGTGGCGAGCCGCGATGCGGGCTGCGCGTGCTGGCCTTGCGGCGCGGAGAGCGCATTCGCGTCACCGTGTTCCGCCGGCTTGCTGGCATTGGCCGGCATGGCGGCGGCCAGCGCCTGGGTCTCGATCGCCTTGCGCGCGGGCAGGTCGCCGCTGCCGGCTTCCGGCGGTGCCGCATGGGCGGGACCGCTGTCGGTGTTGCGCGCCGCGGCGCGGGCGGCGTCGATGGCGACAGGCGTGGCGGCGGACGATGGAGCGGCGGCTGCAGGGGTTCGGCGGGAGGTTCGGGAAGTCTTGGGCATGGATGCTTTCGTGAGGTTGCGGGAGGGAAGGACAGGACCGGACGAGGCGGTGCGAGACGAGAGCAGGAGGAGACAGGAAAGGAGACGGAAAAGAAGAGCGCCGGGCCAAGCTAGAGCCACCGCAAGCTCGCGCCTGTAGGACTCCCTGCAGTGATGCGGTCGTTGCGCCGCCCGCCCCCTCTGGTTGCCTCACCGGTGCAGGCTTTCCAGCGAATGCGCGTAGAAGGCGGTCTCCTCGGGCGTCATCGCGTCCTCGAGTTCGGCCAGCTCCAGGCGCTCGCAGTCGTGCGCCACCCACTCGAACAGGTGCGATGGCGGGATGTGGGCAAGGTCGCTGCGGTCGTCCCACGGCGCCAGGCGCGCGGCCGCGCTTTCGAGCATCCGGCGCAGGTGCAGCGCGCGGGCGACGCGCACCGCCGTCGCCAGTTCCGGGTTCACCAGTTCGGCACGGCAGTGCTCCCAGCTCGCTTCGCAGCCCCGAAGCCGACGACAGGCCGTGGACAGCTCGGGCGGCGACACAGCGCTGCCCGCATGCACCTGTCTCTGGCGATGAAACTCGCAGAGGATGCGCGCGTAGGCCAGTCGCTGCAGAACCAGCAGCGCCTGGGTCAATCGGTTCGACATGAATCGGGATTTCGCTAGCGGCCACGGCTCCCGGCGGTAGGACATGGCGCACAGCGCACGCCCGTCTGCACGCCCGTCTTGCCGCACGGACGAAAAAAAAGCCCGGCGTGGCCGGGCTCGAAACCTCATGCTTTCGCGCATCAGGCACCCGCTCAGGGAGGAAAGCGGGGATGGATCGCTCCATCGATGCGAATCGTCGGGCACCCGCCGCGCCCGCGGAACGGGAAGCAACGCTCCTCCGTTCGTAGGACCCGGCCCACAGGACATCGCATGGGCGCCTCCATCGGACTCGCGGTGGTGTTCCCCGAGCTTGTGCAGAGCAACTTCATGCGGCCGAGGCATCCGAGGCACCCGAACAACCGAGCGGCGTAGCGGGTAGCGGAATGCGTGCAGACCGACAGCGCCCTCTCCTACACCCCGGAGCCCGACGCTGTTCGTAGCGTGGCCTTTCGCATTAGCAGCACAGCAACAGCAGCCACAGCACATGCACAGGCAGTCACGCGTCCGCAACGTCGCGGCACCGATCGCCTCCCGATCCAACCGAAGGAACCGACATGGCCACACACAACGTCACGGGCAGCGGCGACGGCACGCGCCCCACCACCAGCGGAGGCGTCGACAACATCGGCGGCGGGGAGCGGTTCACGCAACGGCGCAACGCCGAGGGCGAGGAGGTCTCCGGTCCCGCGCCCAGGGAGCGCATGCAGGACAAGCGCAAGGACGTGGAAGCCACCAGGCACGATGGCTCCGACGCCTTCGGCCTGCACGAGGACCTGACGCCGGAGTCCAACCAGGATCCTGTACAGCCGCAGACTCCCGCGCAGAAGGCGATGAAGCAGTTCTCGAAGACGCCGGCCGAGCGCGGCGAGCCGGAAGGCGCCGCCGGAACGGCGCCCGCGCGCCCTCCCCCTTCGGCGGGCGACGCGCCGGTCGGCGAATCGGACAACCAGGGCAGTTCGCCCTACGCCGACCGCAGCCGCAAGGAAGCGCCGGAGCGCGATCGTTGACGACGCCCTCCCGGTGCCCATCCCGGCGCCCATGCCTGAAGCGCGGGAAGAAAACCGACACGCGCGAGGGGCCCGCTTTGCTACATTTTTCGGCCATGCCCCCGAAGATGCCGAAGAACCACCACCAACCCGGCCCAGAGGCCATCCGCCATGGCCGCTGAGACGCCCGTTCCTCCTGCTTCCGCCTCTCCTGCGTCTCTTTCGCGGCGGCTCTCACCCGACACCCTGACCGATGCGGACTTCCGCCTCATGGTGGAAGCCGTCGGCGATCACGCGATCGTCATGCTCGATCCCGACGGGATCATCGTGGACTGCAACCCGGGAGCGCAGGCGCTGTACCGCTGCGACCGTGCCGGGGCGGTCGGGCAGCATGTCTCGCTGTTCTACACCCCGGAGGCGCTCGATGAAGGCCTGCCGGCGCGAGACCTGCAACAGGCGCGCGAGAATGGCCGGGTGCACGGCGAGGGCTGGGAAGTGCGGCAGAACGGCCCCCGCTTCTGGGGCGACACCGTCATCACGCGGCTCGACGGCCCCGACGGCACCGTGCGCGGCTTCGTGAAGATCACGCGCGACTTCACCGAGCGCCGCCAGCAGGAGGAACTGCTGCGCGCGAGCGAGGAGCGCTTCCGCCTGATCGTCGAGGGGGTGAAGGACTACGCGATCTTCATGCTCGACCCCGGCGGCCACGTGGCGAGCTGGAACCTCGGCGCGCAGCACACCAAGGGCTATGCGGCCGAGGAAATCATCGGCCAGCATTTCTCGAAGTTCTATCCGCCGGAGGTGGCGGCGCGCGGCTGGCCTGCCGAGGAGCTGCGCAATGCGCTGCGCGACGGGCGCTTCGAGGACGAGGGCTGGCGCGTGCGCAAGGACGGCAGCCGCTTCTGGGCCAGCGTGGTCATCACCGCCGTGTACGACCGCGCGGGGCGCCACAGGGGGTTCGCGAAGGTCACGCGCGACCTCACCGAGCGCCGCCGCATCACCGCGCTGGAGGACGAGGGCCGGCGCATGACCACCTTCCTGGCCATGCTGGGACACGAGCTGCGCAACCCGCTCGCGCCCATCTCCAACGCGGTGGCGCTGCTCAAGCGCGAGCAGACGGAGTCGCGCGTGCTGCGCAACACGCGCGACATCATCGACCGCCAGCTCAGGCAGATGACGCGGCTGATCGACGACCTGCTCGACGTGGGCCGCATCACCAGCGGCAAGATCCAGCTCGAGGCCAAGCCGGTGCGGCTGCGCGACGCAGTGCTGGACGCGGCCGACGCCGTGCGTGCGCTGGCGGCGCAGAAGGAGCAGCGGCTCGAAGTGCAGGTGGACGCCGCCGACCCGTGGATCACCGGAGACCGCGCGCGCATCGTGCAGGTGGTGAGCAACCTGCTGCACAACGCCTGCAAGTTCACGCCCATCGGCGGGCGGGTGACGGTCACGCTGGGTGCCGGCGCGGCCGATGCCGCCACCGGCATGCCCGAGGCGGAGATCTCCGTGCGCGACAACGGCATGGGCGTGCAGCCGCAGGACCTGCAGAAGATCTTCGACCTGTTCGTGCAGGGCGAGCAGGACGTCGCGCGCAGCAGCGGCGGGCTCGGCCTGGGCCTGAGCCTCGTGCAGCAGCTGGTGTCGCTGCACGGCGGGCGGGTGAGTGTGTTCTCCAGCGGGCGCCCCGGCGAGGGCAGCGAGTTCCTGGTGCAGCTGCCCGCCGCGGCGCCGCCCGAGCCCGGCGTCGGCCTGTCCCGCTCGCCGGAGGACAGGCTGGTGCTGGTGGTGGACGACAACAAGGACGCGGCCGAAACGCTGTCGCTGCTGGTGCAGTCGCTGGGCTACGCGACGCAGGTGGTGCACGGCGGACTCGCCGCGATCGAGGCGGCGAAGGAATTGCGGCCCGACGTGATGCTGATCGACATCGGCATGCCCGACCTCGACGGCCATGCGGTGGTGCGCCGCCTGCGCGCCGAGCTGGTCGATCCGCCCGTGGCGATTGCCGTCACCGGCTACGGGCAGGCCGCGGACCGTGAGACCAGCTACGAGGCCGGCTTCCACAGCCACCTGACCAAGCCGGTGGACGTCGAGCGGATGACCGACATCCTCACGCACCTGCTGCGGCCGGTGGAGCAGCCGGGCGGCTGACACGGCGCTCCGGTCGCCGCACCGCCGGGCGTCATGAAGCCGCATCGCGGACGAAACGGAAACGCTCCTACAACCCGAGCCGAGCATTGCCGATGAGACGCGGCCCCGATAAGAGGGAGACCGGTGGCCTGGGCTCTGAAGCATTCGTCGATGCCCCCCAGATGCATCGACAAGGAGAAAGCCATGGCCATCCCGGCAAACGTCATCTCGTCGGATCGGGTCGAGGGAACGACTGTCTACAACACCGCGGGCGACAAGCTCGGCAGCATCGACGACCTCATGATCGACAAGCTGTCCGGCCAGGTGCGCTACGCCGTGATGGAGTTCGGCGGCTTCCTCGGCATCGGCACCGACCGCTATCCCATTCCCTGGAGCATGCTGAAGTACGACACCGCCCAGGAAGGCTACGTGGTTCCGCTTCGGAAGGAAACGCTCGAAGGCGCGCCGAAGTACGACGACACCCGCATTCCGGACTACGACGAGAGCTACACCGCCAGCATCAACAAGTACTACGGCCTCTGAGCGATCGGGGGTTGCCAGCAGCCCCGCGATGCGGCTCTTGCTGATGGTGCCTTCTGGAAAGGTCCTCCACGAGCATGCCTTCGACCCGCCGCCTTTCCCTTTCCGCCAGCGCCTCGCCTTCGCGCGGCGCGCTGGCCGTCGAGGAGGCCAAGGGCGGCACCGCCCTGCTCATCGTCGACATGATCAGCTGCTGGGACTTTCCCGACGCCGACAAGCTGCTGCCCGCCGCCGTGGCGGTCGCTCCTTCCATCGCCGCGCTGAAACGGCGATGCAAGGCCAGTGGCGTGCCGGCGATCTACGCCAACGACAACCGGGGCCGCTGGCGCTCCGACTTCAGTGCGCTGGTCGAACTGTCGATGGCCGGCGGCGGGCCCGGCGCGACCGTCACCGCCAGCCTGGCACCCGACAACGACGACTACTTCGTGCTCAAGCCGCAGCAGTCGGCCTTCGTTGCGACGCCGCTCGAGCAGTTGCTGGGCGTGTTGAAGGTGCGCCGCCTCATCGTGACCGGCGTCGCCAGCGACCAGTGCGTGCTGAGCACCGCCAACGACGCGCGCATGCACGGCCTCGAGGTGGTGCTGCCCAAGGACTGCACCGCCACGCAGACGGCCCGGCGCCACGCGATGCTGCTGGAGCAATGCGCCACGGTCTTCGGCATCGCGACCACTTCCGGCTCCCGCATCCGCCTGCCCGCCGCGCGGGCGCGCAAGCGCTGACCGCCTAACTTAATTCAGTTGTCCTGCAGCGGTTTCGCGGCCCCTACTCCGGCTTGCGCACGCCGTAGAAGAAGAGCGTGCCGCGAGGGCGGTGTCATCCACCCCGCAGGCACGCTGCCGCTCATTTCCCGCCGCTCAGGCCACTTCGACGTTGATCCGCCTCGGCTTCGCGTGCTCGGCCTTGGGTATCCGCAGCTTCAGCACGCCCTGCGCGAGTTCGGCGGAAACCTTCTCGGTGTCCAGTTCCTTGCTGAGCGTGAAGACGCGCTGGAATCGCCCGAGCCCGACTTCCGTGTGGCTGGTCTTCAGGCCATCGGGCACGCTCAGGCTCGACTCCGCCTCGATGGTCAGGGTTTCCGCTTCCACATGAAGGTTCAGGTTCTCGCGCGAGACGCCCGGAAGGTCGGCATAGAGGGTGATGCCGCCCGCGTCCTCGACCACGTCGACCGGAGGCGTGAGCGCGGCGCTGCCGTAGCGCGGCGCCTTCTCCTTCTGCCTGGCATCGGTGCTTCCCGGAGCACCGGAAGAACGAGTCTGGATATCGTTGCTCATGGTGTTCATCTCCTTGTTTCACTGGACTCACTGGACGGCGATGCGCCGCGGCTGTGCCGACGCGCGGCGGCGAACGGTGATGTGCAGCACGCCGTCGCGCAGCTTGGCGTCGACCGCCTCGGGGTCCGCATCGTCGGGCAGCGTGAGCATGCGGCGGAACGGCCCCTCGAAGCGCTCGTTGATGTGCACGGCGGCCTTCGCATTCGCCTCGGGCAGCGCGCTCTTGCGCTCGCCGGCGATGGTGAGCAGGCCGCGCTCGAGATGGACCTCCAGCGTGGCCGGATCCACGCCGGGCGCGAAGGCATAGATTTCCACCGCCTGCGGGGTCGCGCCTACGTTCAGCGCCGGAAAGCCGTTGCTGCCGAAGCCGCGGATGGTGGGGGCCAGATCGAACGCCTGCCGCATGTCCCGCTGCAGGCGATCCATTTCCGCGAGCATGTCGCGAGGGAAGAAAGATCGGTACATGGCTGAACCTCCAAAAACATGGAACGAACGAAACCTGGAATGGGCCGCAGCCCTTACTGCGGCAGGTTGTGCACGCCGGCCGGCTGCGAGGAGCCGCCCGCGTAGGAGCGAAGCCGTGCGGTGATGCGCGGCAAACGGTTTCGCCAGCGCGGAGGTCGTGACTCCGGATAGTTGAATCTCGCCAGTTCCTCGCGCCCCTTCTGGGTGATGGCCAGGACCTGCGCGGCCTGGGCGGAACCAGACAAGGACACCGGGTTCGACGGCGATGGCACCAGGGCGACGACGAGCCCGGCGGCGCGCAACAGCCGGACCTGATCGATGTCCTGCGTGCGATAGAACGTGACGGGTAGGCGAGAGCCGGCGATTTGCTTGAGCAAGTTCATGGTCATTGCAGTACCTCCTTTTCGGTCGACCAATTTCCGACGGAGGTGAAGATAGGCCGCGCGCCGCCGATTTCAAGAGGGAATTTTTCGACACCCGGGCTCATGTGCAAGGCATGCGGGCCACAAGAAAAAAAGCCCGGCCGCAAGGGCCGGGCTGAGGTTTACAGCAAGCCTGCGGGAGACCGCAGGAGCGGAAATTTACGACATGGCGGCGGCCTGCCGATGTCGGACGAATCCGACATCTGGAGCCCGGTGCTCGCCGGGACCCGCTCGCGCCGCGGTCGAACCGCCGATATAGTTTTGCGCGCGCAACTGCAAGAGATCCAGCGCGGCTTCCCGCGTGGGTTTCGCCACAACGACGATCAGGATCAGTCCTCGATGCCGCAGGGGAAATGACAACGCTCTACCTCACCATGACCGAGAAGCTCTCCGAGCACTGGAAAGCCCACCACAACATATATCCGCGAAAGTTCGTGCTGTCGCCGGCGCTGCGCGACGAATACCTGAAGTGCCTCGGCTGGATGACCGGCAACCAGGGCCGCACGGTCACCCTGCCCGAGAAGCACATGGGCGTGCGCATCGAAGTCGACGAGAACTCGCCTGGCGTCATGGTGACCGTGGACGGCACCGAAGTCCTGCTGCGCCAGTGACGGCAGCGCCTGCTTGCCGGTGAGCTCGGGCTCGGCCCATCGCGGGCCGGTGTGGCGCCCGCGGTACTCGCGGTCGAATGCGTCCGCTCGCGGAGTGTTGCCACGCTGCCGCGTCTCACGCGCTCTGCTATGCGGAAACGGTGCTTTCCTACGCGAGTGCCCCGATCGCCGCTTCAACGTTCGGCATTCCACAACCCGATCAACCCAAGATCAACCCAAACCAACGGAGCCCACGATGCCAACTTCCCGACGCGCCGAACCCGATGCCTGCAGCCTTCTGGATGCCGACCATCGCAACGTCAAGAAGATGTTCAAGGAGTACGAGGAACTCACCCATTCGCGCGCCGCTTCGGCGCAGCAGAAGAAGCGCGAGCTCGCCAACGAGATCTGCATGGCGCTCACCGTCCATGCGCAGATCGAGGAAGAGATCTTCTATCCCGCCCTGCGCGAGGCCATCAAGGAAACCGACCTGCTCGACGAGGCCGAGGTGGAGCACGCGAGCGCCAAGGACCTGATCGCGCAGATCCAGGAAGCCACCGAGGTCGACGACAAGTTCGATGCCAAGGTGATCGTGCTGGGCGAGTACATCGACCACCACGTGAAGGAAGAGCGCAACGAGATCTTCGTGAAGGCGCGCGCCGCCCGGGGGCTGGACCTGGTCGCCATGCGCGAGCAGCTGGCCGCCCGCAAGGAGGAACTGATGGAGGAACTCGGCGCCACGGCCTGAGTTCGCCCGCGCCCGAAGACGCCGGCCACGCGTCTTCGGGTCCATTCACCCAGCTTCACGCTGCCTTGGCGTTCTGGAGGCCCTCGTGACCGGACTTCTTTCCCGACTTTTCCCGAGCGCGACGAACATGATCCGGCTGGATCACACGCACGTGCTTTCCACCTTCCACCAGTACAAGGCCAGCGCGCCGAGGCGCGTGAAGAAAGGCCTGGTCAACACCATGTGCACCGCGCTCGAAGTCCATGCGCAGCTCGAGGAAGAGATCTTCTATCCGGCGGTGCGCGCGGTCACGCAGAGCGAGCTCATCGCCAAGTCGCTGGAAGAGCACCAGGAGATGCGGCGCCAGATCGAGCTGCTGCGGCAGATGGAGCCCGAGGCGCACGACTACGACGAAACAGTCGCGAACCTCATGCGCGACGTGATGCACCACGTGGCCGACGAGGAAACGCTAGTCATCCCCGAGGCCGAGCGGCTTCTTGCCGACCAGCTGGGCGAACTGGGCATGCGCATGACCAAGCGCCGCCTGCAGCTCGTGGGCCCGCGCAGCGGAGAGATCGCGCTCGACATGGGACGGGCCGCATCGGGCAACGTGCTGGGGCTCACGCTGCTCGGACTCGGCGCCATGGGCCTGCTGGCGGCGCAACGCACGGGGCTTCTGGGTTTGCCGGCGCGCAAGCGCCGCGAGACGGCTTGAGGGGTCGGGTAGCTCGGCTGGATCGAAGCCGATGGAGAACGGCCTCCACCCGGCTCGCGCTGACGCATCTTCGAAGCTTTGCTGCAGGCTTCTTGCGGCGATGACCGACGCGCGGACGCCGCGGCTTCGGCCAATCTCCACGGCAGGAGAGCTTCACCCAATGGACCAGATCTTCGCCCGCTTTGCCAACAGGATCGCGCATATCGCGCGGAGCCCCGCCACCTTCCTCGCCTGCGTGAGCCTGGTGATCGCATGGGCCGTGGCCGGCCCGTTCTTCGGTTTCTCGGAAACCTGGCAGCTTCTCATCAATACCGGCACCACCATCGTGACCTTCCTCATGGTGTTCCTGATCCAGAACACCCAGAACCGCGACGGCGTGGCGCTGCAGACCAAGCTCGACGAACTCATCCGCTCGTCCGACGCGCAGGATGAATTCATCGGCATCGAGAAGCTCACCGACCAGGAATTGACGATCCTGCATGAAAGATGCGAAGCCGCGGCCAGGAAAAGCCACGTCACGCTCGAACGCACGCGCGCCGAACGCCGCAGGCGCGGACACGAGAAGCCCGCCCGCAGGCATGACGCACCCGAGGCCGGCCAGGGTTGAGTGGCCAGGCGGGCCCTGGCCGACGCCGGCCTGCCGGCCCGGTTGCCTCCTGCTACGAGGGTTGCCCGGGCTTTTGCTAAGCTGCCCCGCTCTGCATCCATCGCCAAAGCACAGCGAACCATGAAAATCGCCACCTGGAACGTCAACTCCCTCACCGCGCGCCTGCAGCACGTGCTCGACTGGCTCATCGCCAACCCGGTCGACGTGCTGTGCCTGCAGGAGCTCAAGATGACGGACGACAAATTCCCGCTCGACGTGCTCAAGTCGGCAGGCTACGAGGCCGCGGTGTTCGGCCAGAAGACCTACAACGGCGTCGCGATCCTGAGCCTCGCGCCGGTGCGCGACGTGGTGAAGAACATCACCGGCTTCAGCGACGACCAGTCGCGCGTGATCGCGGCCACGGTGGAGACGCCCTCGGGCCCGCTGCGCGTGGTCAACGGCTACTTCGTGAACGGGCAGGCGCCGGGCACGGACAAGTTCGAATACAAGATGAAGTGGCTCGATGCGCTGCGGGACGTGCTGCGCCAGGAGCTGGTGGCCAACCCCGACCTCGTGCTGCTGGGCGACTTCAACATCACGCCCGAGGACCGCGACAGCTTCGACCCCGTGGGCCTGAAGGAAACGATCCACCACACGACCGAGGAGCGCAACCATTTCAAGGCGCTGCTCGACCTGGGCCTGAAGGACAGCTTCCGCATGTTCGAGCAGCCCGAGAAGAGCTATTCGTGGTGGGACTACCGCATGCTGGGCTACCAGAAGAACCGCGGGCTGCGCATCGACCACATCCTGGTGAGCGAGCCCCTGGTGCCGCACGTGAAGGGCTGCGTCATCGACCGCGTGCCGCGCAAGTGGGAAAAGCCGAGCGACCATGCGCCCGTGGTGCTCGACCTCGACCGTGGTGCCTGACGCCATGCGCTCGACGCTCCTTCGGACCGGCCGCCGCCTGGCGATTGCAGCAGCCGCGCTGTCGCTCGTGGCATGCTCGCTGCTGAAGCCCGCCGACAAGGCTGAGGAAGGCGACAAGGGCACCGCGACCACACCCGCCGGCGAGACCGCGACGGACGGCCGCGAGGTGCCGACGGTAAGGCTCATCACCGCGCAGACGCCCGCCGTGCGCACCTACCGCAAGATCGGCGCGCGCCACCTCTACAACAAGTACGCAAGCCGCATCTACAAGGGCAAGCTGCCGCCGCTGGTGTATGCCGTGGTGGTAGTCGAGACCGACATCGACGCGACGGGCAAGGTGGTCAACGTCACCTTCAGCCGCACGCCGAGCCACGCGCCGGAGGTGGCGCCGATGATCGCGGAGATGATCAAGGCCGCGTCTCCCCTGCCCAACCCGGGCAAGCTGGGCGGCCATACCTACGTGGACACCTGGCTCTGGGACAGGAGCGACAAGTTCCAGATCGATTCGCTGACCCAGGGCCAGAGAAGCCGCTGAAAAGAAAAAAGGCCCGAAGAGGGCCTTTTTCATTCGATCCCGAGTTCCTGGATCTTCCGGGTGATGGTGTTGCGCCCGATGCCGAGCTTCTGGGCAGCCTCTATGCGGCGGCCCCGCGTGTTGGCCAGCGCGGTGAGGATCAGCCTCGACTCGAAGCGGCGCGAGAGCACGTCCCACACGTCGGTGCGGCCGGCCGCCAGCAGGGCCTGGGCTTCGGCCTCCAGGCCGGCTTCCCAGCTGCTGGTGCCGGTTGCGGGAGCATGAGCCTCGGCAGGCTCGGAAACGGCATGCACCGGCGCCACCGATTCGCCACCCGACGTCGGGAACGAGGGCACGGGCTGTGCCGTCGCGGCCGACGCAGCGGCCGGCGCCTCCGACACCGCATGCGCTTCGGCGACGCTGCCGCCCGCCATCACCTCCGGCGGCAGGTCCTTCGCCTCGATCAGCTGGGCCGGCGCCATCACCGTGAGCCAGTGGCAGATGTTCTCCAGCTGGCGCACGTTGCCGGGGAAATTGAATGCCGCGAGCTTCGCCAGTGCCGCATCCGAGATGCGCTTGGGCTCCACGCCGAGCTGGCGCGCGCTCACCTGCAGGAAGTGGCGCGTGAGCGCGGGCACGTCTTCGCCGCGCTCGCGCAGGGCCGGCAGGCGCAGGCGGATCACGTTGAGGCGGTGGAACAAGTCTTCGCGGAAGCCGCCGAGCTTCACGCGCTGCTCCAGGTCCTGGTGGGTCGCCGCGATGACGCGCACATTGGCCTTCACCGAGTTGTGGCCGCCCACGCGGTAGAAATGGCCATCGCTCAGCACGCGCAGCAGGCGCGTCTGCAGGTCGAAGGGCATGTCGCCGATTTCGTCGAGGAAGAGCGTGCCGCCCTCGGCCTGCTCGAAGCGGCCGCGGCGCATGGTCTGCGCGCCGGTGAAGGCGCCGCGCTCATGGCCGAAGAGTTCGCTTTCCAGCAGGTCCTTCGGAATGGCGGCCGTGTTGATGGCCACGAAGGGCCCATTGGCGCGCGGCGAGTGCTTGTGCAGCGCGCGCGCCACCAGCTCCTTGCCCGAGCCCGACTCGCCGGTGATGAGCACCGTGACGTTGCTCTGCGAGAGCCGGCCGATGGCGCGGAACACGTCCTGCATGGCGGGCGCCTGGCCCAGCATCTCGGGCGCGGCGACCATGCGCTCCTCGGCCACTTCCTCGCGCTGGCTTTCGTCGACCGCGCGACGGATGAGCTCGACGGCGCGCGGCAGGTCGAAGGGCTTGGGCAGGTATTCGAAGGCACCGCCCTGGAAGGCCGAGACGGCGCTGTCGAGGTCGGAGAACGCCGTCATGATGATGACGGGCAGGCCCGGGTGCATAGCCTTGATCTTGTCGAGCAGGTCGAGTCCGGAACCGCCGGGCATGCGGATGTCGCTCACCAGGACCTGGGGTGCGAGTTGGTCGTCGTCGGCGGCCTGTTCGAGTGCTGCGAGCACCTCGCGCGTGTTAGTGAAACTGCGCGTGGGCAGGTCTTCGCGCAGCAGAGCCTTCTCGAGCACGAAGCGAATCGATTGGTCGTCATCAACTATCCAGATCGGCTTCATGCATCTCCTCTGTTGCCGGTGGCTGCGCTAGGGCAGCGGTATCAATATCTTGAAATCGGTTCGGCCCGGGACGCTGTCGCACTCGATCACGCCGTGATGCTGTTGCACAAAAGTTTGTGCGAGCGTCAATCCCAGCCCTGTCCCGCCTTCCCTGCCCGATACGAGCGGATAGAAGATGCGGTCCTTGATCGTGTCCGGCACACCCGGTCCATTGTCGATTACATGCAATTCCAGTGCCAGTCGATACCACTGCTTGTTGAAGATCACCTGACGGGCCACCCGCGTCTTGAAAGTGATCTGCGCGTCGCCCGCTGCGCGGCGCTCGGCCAGCGCCTGCGCCGCGTTGTGCGCGATGTTCAGCGTGGCCTGGATGAGCTGCTCTCGGTCGCCGCGGAACTCGGGAATGGAGACGTCGAAGTCGCGCTCGATGTGCAGGTCGCGCGGAAACTCCGCAAGGATGACCGAGCGCACGCGCTCGCAGACTTCGTGGATGTTGACGTCGCCCACCACGTGCGGGCGGCGGTGCGGTGCCAATAGGCGGTCGACCAGCGTCTGAAGCCGGTCGGCCTCGTGGATGATGACCTGGGTGTATTCGATGAGGTCGCGCGACTCGACCTCCATCTGCAGCAGCTGCGCTGCGCCACGGATGCCGCCCAGCGGGTTCTTGATCTCGTGCGCGAGGTTGCGGATGAGTTCCTTGTTCGCCTGCGCCTGGTCGATGAGCCGCTCCTCGCGGTCCTGCCGTACCTGCTGCTCGAGCGGCGACATCTCGATGATGAGCTCGCCCTTCTTCTCGCCATGGGCGAGCGTGACCTGCACCGGCATCAGCTCGTGGTTCACGCGGCGCAGGAAGGCCTCGTAGCGCAGCGTTGCGAAGTCGTTGCTGCTGGCGCCGTCGATGGCCGTGCGCAGCACCTGCGGCTCATGGAAGCATGCGCCGAACTGCGATCCCTCGAGCGTGCGGCGCGAGGTGCCCAGTGCGTCTTCGAGGCCTGCGTTGGCGAACAGCACGGAGCCGTTGCTGTTGACCACGGCGATCATCGTGGACAGCAGGTCGAAGGACTGAAAGCGCGAATTGGCGCCGGCCGCCTTCTTACCGAACACCATGGCGTCTTACTGGGGCTGCTTGGCCGGCAGCCGGGCGATCTCGCGGCGGATGCCGGCGATGTCGCTCTCGTTGCGCGCCAGCTCGGCCTTCATCTCGGCGACGCGGTCCAGGTACTTCTGGTAGTTGCGGCCTTCGCTGCCCTGCTTCTCGGGCTCGCCGTTGTTGTATTCCTTCTGCAGCTCGGCCTGGCGCGCCTCGGCCTTCTTGAGCTCGGCCTCGAGCACCGATCGCGCCTCGCCGTCGCGGGCACGCTGGTCAACGCCTTCCACGCGCGGGCTGCCTGCCGGCGAACGCGCCGCGGACGAACCGCCCGACGACGAGGAAGAAGAACCGCCACCCGACGCCCGCGTGCCCTGCACGACCGTGACGTTGCCGCCTTCCATGATCTTGCAGCCCTTCTGCTGCGCGACGGTGGAGTTGTTCGTGTACTCGTTGCCGCAACGCCAGACACGCTCCTGCGCGAGCGCCGGCAGCGCGATCAGTGAACCGGCCAGAAAGATGAGGGAAGCTGTCTTCATGTGTATCGGAGGGAAGCGGCGACAAAGGGGCATTTTCGTGCAATTCGACAGCAAAAGTGACCAGATGTTCCACCCCAAAGAAAAAGGACGGCCCAGCCGTCCTTCGTAACCCATCAGGCCTACAAGCCCCCAAGACCTCTTCGCGGGGGACACCACGGAACCGGCTTTGCCGGGCCGTCGGTGTCGCCCCCGGAAGGGGGTTGGCGAAGCGACACGAAGTGCGCGAAGCCTGGGGGCGAACCAATTACAACGAGTAGTACATGTCGAACTCGACCGGATGGGTCGCCATGCGGAAGCGCGTGACTTCCTGCATCTTCAGTTCGATGTACGCGTCGATGTAGGCATCGGTGAACACGCCGCCCTTGGTCAGGAACGCACGGTCCTTGTCCAGGTATTCCAGGGCCTGGTCGAGGCTGTGGCAGACGGTCGGGATCAGCGCGTCTTCTTCCGGCGGCAGGTGGTACAGGTCCTTGCTGGCGGCTTCGCCCGGATGGATCTTGTTTTCCACGCCGTCGAGGCCGGCCATCAGCAGCGCGGCGAAGCCCAGGTACGGGTTCATCAGCGGATCGGGGAAGCGCGCTTCGACGCGGCGGCCCTTCGGGTTGGCCACGAACGGGATGCGGATCGAGGCCGAGCGGTTCTTGGCCGAGTAGGCCAGCTTCACCGGGGCTTCGAAGCCGGGCACCAGGCGCTTGTAGCTGTTGGTGCCGGGGTTCGTGATGGCGTTCAGGGCACGTGCGTGCTTGATGATGCCGCCGATGTAGTGCAGGGCGAAGTCCGACAGGCCTGCGTAGCCGTCGCCGGCGAACAGGTTCTTGCCGTCCTTCCAGACCGACTGGTGCACGTGCATGCCGGAGCCGTTGTCGCCGACGATGGGCTTGGGCATGAAGGTGGCGGTCTTGCCGTAGGCGTGGGCCACGTTGTGGATCACGTACTTCTGCAGCTGGACCCAGTCGGCGCGCTGCACGAGCGTGCTGAACTTGGTGCCGAGTTCCATCTGGCCGGCGTTGGCCACTTCATGGTGATGCACTTCGACCGGGATGCCCAGCGATTCGAGCACCAGGCACATTTCCGAACGCATGTCCTGGAAGCTGTCGACCGGGGGAACCGGGAAGTAGCCGCCCTTGACTGCCGGACGATGGCCGGTGTTGCCGTGCTCGTATTCCTTGTCGGTGTTCCACGAGGCTTCTTCGGATTCGATCTTCACGAAGCAGCCCGACATGTCGTTCTTCCAGCGCACGCCGTCGAACACGAAGAATTCGGGTTCCGGACCGAAGTAGGCGGTGTCGCCCAGGCCCGATGCCTTCATGTAGGCTTCGGCGCGCTTGGCGAGCGAACGCGGATCGCGCTCGTAGGCCTTGCCGTCGGCGGGGTCGATCACGTCGCAGGTCAGGATCAGCGTCGTTTCTTCGAAGAACGGGTCGATGTTGGCGGTGTTCGGGTCGGGCATGAGCTGCATGTCCGAAGCTTCGATCCCCTTCCAGCCGGCGATGGACGAGCCGTCGAATGCGTGGCCCGAGGTGAATTTGTCTTCGTCGAAAGCCGAGACCGGCACGGTCACGTGCTGCTCTTTGCCGCGGGTATCGGTGAAGCGGAAGTCGACGAACTTGACCTCGTTTTCCTTGACGAGCTTGAGTACATCGGCGACGGTCTTTGCCATCAGTTTCTCCTGAGTTGGATGGTGGTTAGGAATACAGGGACGTGGGATGCAGTTTCTGTGCCATTGTCGCCTCACCGGATGAGGCTTCGATGACCGCCTCGGAACCCAAATGAAGGCGGAAACTCACTATTTTGGTGCATTGATTTTTATCGCACCAATTCAGGGCCGAGCTTGGCGTCAAAAGTGTGCAGGCCTTCGATCAGCTGGGCATAGGCGGCGTCGAGCCGCTCGGCATCGCCCTTGACGCCCAGTTCGATGTGCCGCCCGTAAGTCGGATGGTCGACACTGGGCAGGCTGAACACCTTGATGCCGGCATGATTGGCCTCGATCGCCTCCATGAGCGGCGTCAGCGTGGCCTCCATGGCACCGAAAACGATCACGGATTTCTCGGCGACGGCCTTGGTGGCGAACAGCCCGGCGTAGCGGCCGTCGAGCACGGATTCGATCATCGGCCAGGCCATGACGGGGAAACCGGGCACGAAGTGGACGTCGCCGACGCTGAAGCCCGGGATCTTGTTGTACGGGTTGTAGATGAGCGTGGCCCCCTGCGGAAACACGCCCATGTTGAGCCGGTGCACGTTGTCGGCCCGGTCGGGCTCGTAGGGCAGGCCCTGCTCGCGCGCGGTGTCCTGCATGCGCTCGCGGATCAGCAGCTCGGCCTCGGGGTGCAGCGCCAGCGGCACGCCAAGCGCCCTGGCGGCGCACTGACGGGTGTGATCGTCGGGCGTGGCGCCGATGCCGCCGGTCGAGAAGACGATGTCGCCCGAGGCGAAGGCGCGCTGCAGCGCCGCCGTGATGCGATCGGGCTCGTCGCCCACGTACTCTGCCCAGCTCAGTTGAAGGCCGCGTGCGGCAAGCAGCTCGATGACCTTGGCCATGTGCTTGTCGGCACGCTTGCCGGAAAGAATCTCGTCGCCGACGACGATGAGACCGAATGCGCGTGTCATGGAGAACCCCATTGGGAAAGAGCGGCCTTGCTGGCTTCGTCGGCCTCGATGGCCGGCGTGCCGCCGCCGGCAGCCGCCGCCTCGGCCGCGGCGCGCTGGGCGCGAAGCTGCGCGAGCGCATCGAGGCAGTAGTGAGCGAACCACACAGCCGAGAAGGCGAAAACCAGCGTGTAGATCCAGATGGCGATCGGCACCAGCACGAAGAAAGCGGCGGCGAACAGCAGGCCCGAGGCCCAGACGATGCTGGGCGCGGCGCCCAGGTAGCCGCACAGCACGCCGATGCAAAGCAGCGGCACCCGGTGCGCGCGGATGAGGGTGGCGCGCTCCTCGGGGCTCGCGTGCTCGGCGAGTGCGTCGAAGCTCATCACGCGGTAGGTGAGCCAGCCCCAGATCAGCGGCGGCAATATCAGCACCAGCGGCGGAATGAGCCACAGCGGCATCGACACGACCAGCGCGATCACCGCCAGGATGGTGGCGCCCAGCGAGCGCGCCACGCTGCCGAAGAAGGAGGCGCCCTTCTTCTGCTCGAGCCCCGGAAAACGCCGCTCACCGACCAGCTTGGTGAGCGCGGGCGCCATGAATCCGGCGACGATCAGCAGGCAGACCACCACGATCACCGGCGTGGCCGCGAACACCACGACCAGCGAGGCCAGCACGGAAGTGACGTCGCCCGAGAAAAGCCGGCCGAGCCAGGACCAGAAGCTCGACAGCAGCGGCCAGGCGTCCAGCGCGCCGCGCGTCCAGACCACGGCCGCATCCCAGTAGAAGTAGCCCAGCACCGAGGCCAGCACGATCATCAGCGCCAGCGGGAGCAGCGACAGCACGATCACGCGCGGCAGCATGCAATAGGCGACCGCGCGCCAGAAGGAGTCGAGGAGCAGGCGCATGAAGCAGCGAGGATAACGCCTCGGGCGGGCCGTCCAGGGCCCGTAGCCCCTCAGCCGCGGCCGACCATTCGCTTCAATCCCAGCCACTGCTGGGCCCAGAAGCCCCGGCCGTACTCGCGCACGCGGCCGTCGGCGCCGGGCTCGACCTGGTCGCGGATGCCGGTCGGGTCGTAGCGGTCCTCGAAGTTGGCGGTGCGAAAGAGCATGTCCCACCAGGGCAGCAGCACGCCGAAGTTGTGGCCGCCGAGAGTGCTGCGGCCATTCGATTCGTGGCCCAGCCCGATGCTGTGGTGCAGCCGGTGGAAGCGCGGGCTGATCCACAGCCGCTCGCCGATGGCGCCGAAGCTCAGCCGCAGGTTGGCGTGCTGCAGGCTCTCGCTGAGCTGGGTGAAGGCGACGAAGGCGATGAACTGCCCCGGCGCCACGCCGATGAGCTGCGCCACGATGACGATCAGCGTGTCGTGGACGATGTCGTCGAGCAGGTGGTTGCGGTCGTCGCTCCACATGGTCATCTGACGCTGCGAGTGGTGCAGCGAATGCAGGCCCCACCACCAGTTGAACTGGTGCTGGCCGCGGTGGATCCAGTAGCCCACGAAATCGAGCGCCACCAAGTAGATGGCGAAGGCCACCCACGGGATGTCCGTGACGCCGGGCCAGACCTCGTCGAGGTGGAAGGTGCCCCACCCCGCCGTGCGCAGCGCGCCCATGGCGTCGTCGAAGAAGGGCTGCAGCGTGAAGAAGATCGCCAGCCGGAACAGCCCCAGCCGGTGGATGAACGTGTAGAGCACGTCGATGCGGATCGCGTGGCGGTCGACCACCGGCTCCACCGAGCGCCAGCGCTGCAGCGGGCCGATCACCGCGATCAACACCAGGATCTGGATGACGCCCACCAGCAGCCAGCCGGTGGCGTCGAAGGCGTCCTCGGTCCAGCCGCCCAGGCCCACGGCGTAGACGAGCGGCTGCACGGCGGTTTCGAAGAACCAGCCCTGCAAGGCGGAAAAGGCGTCTGTCAGCCAGTCGATCACGATCGGGAAACTCGTCGTTCAGTCGTTCAGTCGTTCAGGGGTGGGATGCGATCCAGGCCTTGAAGTCCGGATGCTGGCGCAGCGTGCGGAAGCAGAAGCCCTTGGCCTTCAGGCCGACGATCAGCGGCTCGAGGTTGGCGGGCGCCCACGGGTCCTTGCGCGACCAGATGCCCAGGTGCGCGAGCAGGATGTCGCCGGGGCGGATGGTGTCCAGCGCCTGCGTCAGCAGCTTCGCGTTGCTGAATTTCTCGCTCGGCAGCTCGTCGCCGAGGAAGCCGGCGCTCGCCCAGCCCACGTACTTGTAGCCGCAGCCTTCGGCGGCAGCCAGCAGCGCGGGCGAGGTCTTGCCGCCCGGCGCGCGGTACAGCGGCAGCGGCTTCTTGCCGGTGACCGCCGCCAGCCGGTCGGAGGCCTTCTTGATATTGGCGCAGTACTCGGCCGCGCTCCAGGTCGATTCCTTGCCGTTCTGGGGGCCGGCCGAGGGTTTGATGCGGAAGCTGGGCGGCGTGCCCTTCACGTCGCCGCGCCAATAGGCGTGGTCGTAGGTGTGGGAGCCGAATTCGTTGCCTTCGGCCGCCCTTGCCTTCCACCAGGGCGCCCAATGGTCGTCGAGGCTGTCGCCGTCGGTCTGGGTGCGTTCGGCGGCGGCAAAGAAGGTGACGCGCACGTCCTGCCGCTTGAGCACGTCGGCCACCAGGGGCGCGATGCCCATGTGGCCGGTGTCGAAGGTCAGGTAGACGGGCTTCTCGCACGCGGCTGGCTCCTGCGCCGCCCATGCGGTTGGCGACAGCGCCGCCGCCAGGGCGAGCATGGAGGCGGCAGCGGCGGCGGCAATGCCGGCGCGCCTAGATGCGCTTCGCATGGTCCAGCGTCCACACGCCGTGCGGCGAACGGCCGACGTTGACCTGGCGCACGACCTTGTTGCTGGCCAGGTCGACCACGCTGAGCTTCTTGGCCCAGCGCGAGGTCACGTAGAGCGTCTTGCCGTCGGCCGACACGTCCATGCAGTCGGGGCCGCCGGGCACCGGGTAGGTCGCGACCACCTTCAGCGTCGTCAGGTCGATGCGGCTGATGGAGTTGGCCACGCGGTTGCTCACGAACACGGTCTTGCCGTCGCCGGCGGAGCGGAAGGCGTGGGCGCCCTTGCCGGTGGGGATCTTGCCGACCAGCTTGGGCTCGGCGCCGGCCACGTCGAACACCTGCACGCCGTCGCTGCCGGTGAGGCCCACGAGCAGGGTCTTGTCGTTGTGCACGCCGAAGATGTCGGCCGGCATGGGGCCGGTGGCGGTGCGCCACTTGATGGTCTGGGTGGGCAGGTCGACGGCGATCATCTCGTCGCTGTCCTGCATCGTCACGTAGGCGATGGTGCTGGTGTTGTCGATCCAGATGTGGCTGGGCGTCTTGCCGCTGGCGATGCGCTTGGCCAGCTTCAGGTCCTTGCCGTCCCAGCGGTAGACGTCGACGTGGTTCAGCCGGTTGCCCGCCGTAACGAACCACTTCATGTCGCGCGAGAATTGCAGCTGGTACGGATCGATGATCCCGTAGACCACGCGCTGCACTTCCGCCGTGCGGGGGTTCAGGAAGGTCAGGGAGTCGCCCGCCGAATTGGCCACGATGACCGACTTTTCGTCGGGCGTCATGTAGATGTGGTGCGGCTCCTTGCCGGTGGGAATGCGCAGCTTTTCCGTCCAGTCGACGGGATTGATCACGCTCACGTTCGCGTCCAGCGAGTTGAGCACGAAGATCGGTGGGGGTTCGGCCGGCGCCGCGACGGCGGTATGGGCCGCGAAGGCCGTCATGCAGGCAAGCAGGAAAGCCGCGATGCGGCCGTTCGGTCGGGCAGGGAGTCGCAAGGGAAGATTCCGGGAGAGAGTTCGGAATGTTAACGGCCGGCCCTTAAGACTGGCTGACCGGAGTCGTGCCCTTTTCCCTCGTTTCCCTGCGTTTTTCCCTTCTATTTCAAGGCCTTGGCGGGTTTGGCCGGGACGCGCAGGTCCGCGACCTCGTCAGCCGTCAGCCAGCGCCACTGCCCGGGCGCGAGATCGGCGGGCAGCGCCAGGTCGCCGATGCGCGAGCGATGCAGCCCCTCCACCCGATTGCCGACCGCCGCCAGCATGCGCTTGACCTGGTGGTACTTGCCCTCGGTGAGCGTCAGCCGCAGGTGCAGCGGGCCGTCGGATTCGCAGGCGGCGGCGCGTACCGGCTTCGGATCGTCGTCGAGCACCACGCCGGCCAGCAGTTTCGCGATCTGCGCCTCGTCCACTGGGTGCTTGGCCGTCACCTCGTAGACCTTGGGCACGTGGTGCTTGGGCGAGCCCATCTTGTGGATGAACTGGCCGTCGTCGGTCAGGAGCAGCAGGCCGGTGGTGTCCTGGTCGAGCCGGCCGATGGCCTGCACGCCCTGCACCGCGCCCTTGTTGGGCCGCAGCCGCAGCGGCGACGGCAGCAGCGTGTAGATGCTCGGGTAGGTCGAGGGCTTCTGCGAGCACTCGGTGCCGGCGGGCTTGTGCAGCATCAGGTAGGCCTTCTCGTGGTATGCCCACGGGGTGCCCTGCACCGTATATTGAAGGCCTTCGGGGTCGATGTCGGCGAACGGGTCGTCCACCGCCTTGCCGCCGATGACCACGTGGCCCTGCTGGACCAGCCCCGCGCACACGCGTCGCGTGCCGAAGCCCTGGGTATAGAGGATGTCTTGCAGATGCATGGGAAAAGAAAAAAGCGGCCGCGCCGCCAGGGGCACGACCGCCTTCGAGTTTGCCGCAGGATCAGTACCCTGCCGCCAGCCCAGTGTTGCGGCGCGGGTCGTTGGCGCCGTAGAAGCGGTTGTTGCCCACCGGCTTGCCGCCCAGCGAAGGCGCGCCGACGATGATCGCCGCCAGGTGGTTGGCCGGCTGCGGCACGCCCAGGTTGTGGCCCATGTCGGTCAGGATCTTGCGGGTGTCGGGGCTCAGTGCATAGGTTTCGACGTTGGTGACGTCGGGCAGCCACTGCTGGTGGAAGCGCGGCGCGTCGACGGCTTCCTGCACGTTCATGCCGTAGTCGATCGCGTTGATCATGGTCAGCATCACGGCGGTGATGATGCGGCTGCCGCCCGGCGTGCCGACCACCATCACCGGTTTGCCGTCCTTGGACACGATGGTCGGGCTCATCGAGCTCAGCGGGCGCTTGCCCGGTTCGATCTTGTTGGCCTCGCCCTGCACCAGGCCGTAGAGGTTGGGCACGCCCACCTTCGAGGTGAAGTCGTCCATCTCGTCGTTCAGCAGCACGCCGGTCTTGGCGGCCGTGACCTTGGCGCCGAACCAGTCGTTCAGCGTGTAGGTGACCGAGACCGCGTTGCCCCACTTGTCGGCGATCGAGTAGTGGGTGGTGTTGCTGCCTTCATGCGGCGCGACGCCGGGCTTGATGTCCTTGGAGACGCCGGCCTTCTTCGGGTCGATGACGGCGCGGATCTTCTCGGCATAGCCCTTGTCGAGCAGCCGGTCGAGCGGGTTCTTCACGAAGTCGGGGTCGCCCAGATAGCTGTTGCGGTCCACGTAGGCGTGGCGCATGGCCTCGATCTGGTAGTGCACGGCCTGTGCCGAGCGGTAGCCCAGGTCCTTGAGCGGATAGCCCTCGAGGATGTTGAGCATCTCGCAGATGATCACGCCGCCCGAGCTCGGCGGAGGCGCCGACACCACGCGGTAGCCGCGGTAGTCGCACTCCACGGGGGCCATCTCGCGCGTCTTGTACTGGTCGAGGTCGGCCTGCGTGATCAGGCCCTTGCCGGCCTGGCTGGAGGCCACGAGGGCGCTGCCGACCCAGCCCTTGTAGAAGCCGTCGGTGCCCTTGGCGCTGATCTCGCGCAGGGTCTTGGCCAGGTCCTTCTGCACCAGCTTGTCGCCCACCTTGTAGGGCTCGCCCTTGTTCAGGAAGATGGCCGCCGTGGCCGGGTCTTCCTTGAAGTCGGCCGTGGCGGTGGCGAGCAGGTCGACGTCGCCCTGCTGCAGCGCGAAGCCCTTCTCCGCCAGCTGGATCGAGGGGGCGAGCAGCTCGCCGCGCTTCATGGTGCCGTACTTCTCGCGCGCGTATTCCATGCCCGAGACGCTGCCCGGCACGCCCACGGCGAGGTGGCCCTTGGTGCTCAGGCCCTTGATGACGTTGCCGTCCTTGTCGAGGTACATGTTGGCCGTGGCGGCCAGCGGGGCCTTCTCGCGGAAGTCGAGGAAGGTCTTGCGGCCGTCGGCCAGCTGCACGGTCATGAAGCCGCCGCCGCCGAGGTTGCCCGCCGCGGGGTAGACCACTGCGAGCGCATAGCCCACCGCGACCGCCGCGTCGACCGCATTGCCGCCGCGCTTGAGCACGTCGACGCCCACCTTGGTGGCCAGGTGCTGGGCGCTCACGACCATGCCGTTCTCGGCGGCGACGGGCGCCACCGACGCCGCGGTCGAGGCGCTGGCGGCCGCCAGCGCGAGCACGGCCGCGACGGCGGTGCGCAGCTTGGGAGTCCAGTGGATTTGTTGCATGTAAGAGTCTCCTCTAGAGCGTGATGAAGTGAAGGTGAGCGGATGAACGAATGAATGAAAGAAGGACCGACAGGCGACCGCGGTTCAGGCCGTGAGCAGTGCCTTGCGGCGCAGGGCGTCGAGCGCCAGGGCCACCTGCCCGCGAGCGAATTCCCTGATCGCCGACGGCTCGGTCAGCGGCTTGTCGTCCTTGACGAAGCGCAGGCGGTCGCTGCGCACTTCGGCCTCGAGGTGCTCGGCCAGTGCCTCGTGCGAGTGCCTTCCGTCGAGCAGCGGCAGCAGGCTTCGCTCGAGCAGCGACACCGTCACGTGCTCGTGCCACTGGTTGCAGGTGCTGACGGTGGCGGCGGAACCCTGCACCAGGCCCACCGTGTTGCGAACCGCGGACAACGCCCGAGGCAGGCCGGAAACCGCATCGGCCGCGGGCACCGGCGAGCGCCTGATGCGCAGGGCGCCGAGGATCAGCAGTTCCTCGACCATCCCCATCACGACCAGTTCGGCGGCCGCGAGCGGCTGCCCCGCCAGCCCGGCGGCGGCCTCGACGAGGGCCGATACGGACATCGAGGCGGGATAGCGGGTGTCGAGCAGGTGCGCCACGGCCTTCTGCACGGGCAGGCGCATCGTGACCTTCAGGTTCCGGATCGCGGTGCACGGCTGCTCGCGGGCATCGAGCGTGAACGCAGCGCCATCGTCGGTCTTGAACATGCCGGCGAATTCGAGCTGCCGGATGCGCGCGGGGTCGAGCTTGTAGCGGATGCTCCCGGCCTGCGGCTGCCTGACGAGCAGGGTCTGGCGAAAGGTGCGGTTGACCAGGAAATCGAGGTACTGCTCCATCATCACCTGGCTGCCGCCGCATTCACGCAGCAGCGGGTCGCGCACCTTGTCGCCGTAGTTCTGCACGAACATCGTCGACGGTTCGGCGTCGCACAGGTAGGCCAGGCCACGGGCTTCCGCGCGCGCGACGAATTCCTTGAAGTAGCAAGGCGCGTTGCAGGGCTCGAGGAACTCGTGCAGCAGGTACGAACTGTTGGCGCTGCGCACGATGGGCATCGCCTCTTCGAGCGTCTTCTTGAGCACGCTGTCGGCGCGGGCCGACTGCTCGAGGAAGTCGAGCATGCCGCGCGCATAGGAGAGCTTTTCTTCCGGCGTGTCGCGCGGGCCGCCGCGCAGGATCATCGCGTCGCGCACGATCTCGCGCGCCTTCCAGCCGGGGTACACGTTGTAGCTCACGTAGGCCACGCCGTTCGGCGCGAGGTTCTCGCGGCAGATGCGCAGGATCGCGTCCTGCACCGGCCCCGGCACCCAGCTGTAGACGCCGTGGCACACGATGTAGTCGAACTCGCCGAACGAGGCGTCGATGTCGGCGAGATTGAAGGCCTTGAGCTCGATGTTCGACAGGCCGGCGCGCCCGATGGCCGCCATTCCCTGGGCCACCTGCACCGTCGACAGGTCGACGCCGATCGCGCGCGCGTCAGGGTGGCGTGCCGCGAAGGGAATCAGGTTGCCGCCGGCCGCGCAGCCGAGCTCCAGCACACGGGCTGTTGCGGGAGGAGGAACGTCGAGACCGAAGAGAAAGGCCAGCGCTTCCAGGTGCTCCATCGCCGACTGAGGGAACGGATGCGAGTCATAGGGCACCGCGTCGTAGTAATTCGTCAACTCGGAGGTCAGGGAATCCGGCACGGGCGTCCTTTTCGGGATCTGGGCAGGCGGCAAGAGCGGGAGATTGCAGTGACTGCAATGTGACAGTGCCCGCCGACTATAGCCTTGCCCCCAGGCAAAAAGAAGCGCGGCTGCACGGGGCGGCATCACGACCACCGCATGCATAAAAAAAGCCCAGCACGAGGCTGGGCTTGAAAAGCCTATCTGCTTGGCAATGCATCAAGGCCCCCGCACAGGTTGACCAGCGGGGGACGGTTACCCGTCAAGGAGAAATCAGAAAACCGCATGGACAGGCCGGCCAGTCATCGAGCCGCGGGGCGCGTTTGCGAACGGCGTGTTTTCCATGGTCGTAGTTTACTGTATATTTGTACAGTCTTTTCAGCAAGGATGCCCGCCATGTCCCCAACCGAAGAAACACCCGCCCCACCCAATCATGCGCTCAAGGATGCGCTGGCCTGGATCTCGAAGTTCGCGCATGCCTGGAAGGCGATCGAGCCCTCCCCCAAGAGCCTCAGCATCGACGGCTTCATCATCTGGGGACCCGTGCTCTACGAGAAGCACAAGGGCGAAGACCCGGTCCAGCTGGCGCGCCAATTGTTCGGGCGGTCAGGCGAGTACTTCAAGTATCTCTACCCCGAGCGCGGGCGCAGCTCCAACGATCCGCAGTCTTAGAATGCCCCGATGATTTGGCGCACACTGCTTCCGCTTGCTCTCCTGGTCCTGGCCGGCTGTTCGACCCCACCCAACGAAGTGATGCAAGTCCGCGAAGGCGTGCTGCGCGCCACGACCTATGTCCAGGCCTCCGACTATTGCGATGCACGCGACAAGACGCCGCGATGGCTTGGCAGGGCTCCTGCGGAACAAGGCGTGCTGTTCCAGTGCTACTGAGTTGAAGCCGGGCGTTCCCCGGCTGTGCGTTGGCTGCCAGTGGACTCCGTCGGAATCACTGGGCTCCCCGACTGGCGGAGGCGGACTGGCGATTTCCCAATGAAAAAGGGCGTTCACCGGACTTCAGTGAACGCCCTCGGACGTTATGTTGGTGGAGCTGGGGGGATTTGAACCCCCGTCCGCAAGCCTTCATCGCGCAGTTCTACATGTTTAGTGATCTGTTTTGAATCTCGCTTCCGGAGTCGCGCAGTCACACGCTAAACCGGACGCCAGCACCCTATTTTCTCGCCCCGACCCAAGGTACCCGGATCGGAGCCAGCCCATGTAGTTATCCTTGCAGCCGGGAGGTCAGGATTGCTCCAGACCCCCTTGCCCAGCCCATCGGCCAACTGTTGCAAGGCTCACTGGCAATTAAGCAGCGAGTGCGAAACGTTCGTCGTTTGCAGTTAGTTTGTTTGAATCTGTTTTACGAGCGCATTCAGCTCGACATGCCCCGCTGCAACTCCGAACCCACGTCGAAACCAGTGCAGCCCCAAGGGGGAGTATTTTAGGCGCTCTCGAGCAACTTCAAGAGCTCGAGGGGTGAAGTTATCGAAGCATCGGCCTCCCAGAGCGTCGAATCGGCCTGGGTGCCCATGTAGCCGTATGTCGCCGCGACCGTGCGCATGCCCGCCGCGCGGCCCGCGATGATGTCGCGCTCGTCGTCGCCGACGTAGATGCAGGCCTCGGACGGCACCCCGAGCTGACGCGCAGCCTCATGCAGGGGCTCGGGATGAGGCTTGGCGAACGGCGTGGTGTCGCCGCTCACCACCGCACCCGCACTCCCGAAGAGCGGAATGGCCCGCGTGAGCGGGTCGGTGAAGCGCATCGACTTGTTGGTGACGACACCCCACAGCAGCCCGCGCTCGCGCAGCGCCTCGATCAGCGCCTGGATACCTTCGAACACCTGGGTGTTGAGCAGCATGCGGCGCTCATAAGCCACGAAGAATTCTTCGCGCAACTCGGGAAATTCCGGCGATTCCGGCGTTATGCCGAACGCAACGCCGAGCATGCCGCGCGCGCCCGCCCCGGCCATGGGGCGGTAGCGTTCCAGCGGGAGCGAGTCGAGGCCACGATCGGTGCGCATCTTGTCGGCGGCGGCTCCCAGATCGGGGGCGCTGTCGATCAACGTGCCGTCGAGGTCGAACAGCACGGCCTTTGTCTCGACGCCCATCATCCTTGCGATCCCGGCTTCTGCGTGGCGAACATGTAGTTGACGCTGGTGTCGTCGCTGAGCCAGTAGCGGCGGGTCAAAGGGTTGTGCTCCAGCCCGCGGGTGTGCCGCAGATCGAGGCCCGCCGCCCGGCAATAGCCGGCCAGTTCGCTGGGCCGGATCAGCTTTGCATATTCGTGGGTACCGCGCGGCAGCATGCCGAGCACGTACTCCGCGCCCACGATCGCCAGCATGAAGGCCTTCAGGTTCCGGTTGATCGTCGAGAAGAACACCCATCCGCCCGGCTTCACAAGAGTGGAACAGGCCTGGATCACCGAGGCCGGCTGCGGCACGTGCTCGAGCATCTCCATGCAGGTGACGACGTCGAAGCTCCCGGGCTGCTCCGCAGCCAGTGCTTCGGCGCTGATCTCGCGGTACTTCACGCCCTTGGTGCCGGCCTCGAGCGCGTGCAGCTGCGCCACCTTGAGCGCCCTGCCAGCGAGGTCGATCCCCAGGACCTCGGCCCCCTTGCGAGCCATCGAGTCGGCCAGGATCCCACCGCCGCAGCCGATATCGAGCACACGACGTTGCGAAATTGGCGCAATACCGTCAATCCATTCCAGGCGCAATGGATTGATTTCATGCAGCGGGCGAAATTCGCTTTCCAAATCCCACCAGCGATGAGCGAGCTCTGAAAACTTGGCCAGTTCGGCCGGGTCCGCATTCAGGTTTTCTGTCATGAAGCGATTATGAAACGGGCGATGTCCGATAAACACCGCAAGCCTTTACCGAAGATCAATCGCGAATTCGGCAGCCATAAAAAAACCCCGCCGAGGCGGGGTTTCATTGTCAATGGAATCGATCGATTAGTTGGCGCGGGTGCCGACCACTTCGATTTCCACGCGACGGTTCTTGGCGCGGCCTTCCTTGGTGCGGTTGTCAGCCACGGGCTGCTTCTTGCCCTTGCCTTCGGTGTAGACGCGGTTGCGTTCGATGCCCTTCGAGACCAGGAAGGCCTTGACGGCTTCGGCGCGACGCACCGACAGACGCTGGTTGTAGGCGTCCGTACCGATCGAGTCGGTGTGGCCGACAGCGATGATGACTTCCAGGTTCACGCCACGGATCTTCTCGACCAGGTCGGTCAGCTTGGCGCGGCCTTCGGGCTTCAGAACCGACTTGTCGAAGTCGAAGAAGGCGTCAGCAGCGAAGGTCACCTTCGAAGCGGCGACTTGCGCAGCGGGCGGGGGAGTCGGGGTACCGGGGGTCGGAGCCACGGCAGCCGGAGCGGGAGGAACCAGAGCGCCGTCGCAACCAGCAGCAGCCGTTGCGGGCGTCCAGTTGGCATCGCGCCAGCACAGTTCGTTCGTGCCGTTCTTCCAAACCAGTTCGCCGGTGCCGTTTTGCCAGTTGTCGATCGTAGGACCGCCGTCCGCAGCGGTGACACGGGTCTGCGCGCCGGCGGCAGTGGCGAGCGCAGCGACTGCAAACATCATCGCCACTTTATTCAGTTTCTTCATGGTTCTCCTCTTGGGGAAAAAGCCGCAGCCGCGCTGCGAATCAAGGACGCTTTAAGTGACCACCACCCAAAACGTTGAGGCGATTGTGCCATAGGGTCTTTGGCAAACAGGCCGCCGGACGGCCCGGAAGCGTAGGACGGAGGCGGAATAGGCGCCTTGTGTTGCGGCGGTGCGACACCCCTCACAGCGTAAAATTTCGCCTTCCTGCCGCCAGCCCCTTGCTCATGACCTCCTTCGCAAAAGAAACCCTGCCCATCAGTCTCGAAGAGGAAATGCGCAGCAGCTATCTCGATTACGCCATGAGCGTGATCGTGGGCCGAGCGCTCCCCGATGCCCGCGACGGCCTCAAGCCGGTGCACCGCCGCGTCCTCTACGCGATGCACGAGCTCAACAACGACTGGAACCGGCCGTACAAGAAGTCGGCCCGTATCGTCGGCGACGTGATCGGTAAGTACCACCCGCACGGCGACCAGTCGGTCTACGACACCATCGTCCGCCTGGCCCAGGACTTCTCGATGCGCCACATGCTGGTCGACGGCCAGGGCAACTTCGGGTCCGTCGATGGAGACAACGCGGCCGCAATGCGGTATACGGAAATCCGGCTGGCCAAAATTGCGCATGAAATGCTGGCCGATATCGACAAGGAAACTGTCGACTTCCAGGACAATTACGACGGCTCCGAAAAAGAGCCCAAGGTGTTGCCAAGCCAGCTGCCGAATTTGCTGGTCAATGGCTCCGGCGGTATTGCGGTCGGCATGGCCACGAATATCCCGCCGCACAACCTGAACGAAGTGGTGGACGCCTGCCTGCACCTGCTGCGCAACCCCGAGGCCAGCATCGACGAGCTGATGGAGATCGTGCCCGCGCCCGACTTCCCCACGGCCGGCATCATCTACGGCATCAACGGCGTGAAGGACGGCTACCGCACCGGCCGCGGCAAGGTCGTGATGCGCGCCAAGTGCCATTTCGAGGACATCGACCGTGGCCAGCGCCAGGCGATCATCGTCGACGAGCTCCCCTACCAGGTCAACAAGAAGACGCTGCAGGAGCGCATGGCCGAGCTGGTGCACGAGAAGAAGATCGAGGGCATCAGCCACATCCAGGACGAGTCCGACAAGTCGGGCATGCGCCTTGTCATCGAGCTCAAGCGTGGCGAAGTGCCCGAGGTGGTCCTCAACAACCTCTACAAGCAGACCCAGCTGCAGGACACCTTCGGCATCAACATGGTGGCGCTGGTCGACGGCCAGCCCAAGCTGTGCAACCTGAAGGACCTGATCGAGGTCTTCCTGCAGCACCGCCGCGAAGTGGTCACCCGCCGCACGGTCTTCAACCTGCGCAAGGCGCGCGAGCGCGGCCACGTGCTCGAAGGCCTGGCGGTGGCGCTCGCGAACATCGACGAGTTCATCCGCATCATCCGCGAGTCGCCCACTCCGCCCGTCGCCAAGGCCGAGCTCATGACGCGCAGCTGGGACAGCAAGCTGGTGCGCGAGATGCTCACGCGCACTCGCGCCGATGGCGGCGTGGTCAACGCGGACGACTACCGCCCCGAGGGCCTCGAGCGCGAGTTCGGCATGGGCAACGACGGCCTCTACCGCCTGTCGGAAACGCAGGCCCAGGAAATCCTGCAGATGCGCCTGCAGCGCCTGACAGGCCTCGAGCAGGACAAGATCGTTGCCGAGTACAAGGAAGTCATGGCCGAGATCGACGACCTGCTCGACATCCTGGCCCGCCCCGAGCGCGTCTCGACCATCATCGGCGAAGAGCTCGGTGCCATCAAGCAGGAGTTCGGCCAGTCGAAGATCGGCGCGCGCCGCAGCCAGGTGGAGCACAGCGCCTACGACCTCTCGACCGAAGACCTGATCACGCCGACCGACATGGTGGTCACGCTCTCGCACAGCGGCTACATCAAGAGCCAGCCGCTGGGCGAATACCGCGCGCAGAAGCGCGGCGGCCGCGGCAAGCAGGCCACCACCACCAAGGACGACGACTGGATCGACCAGCTCTTCATCGCCAACACGCACGACTACATCCTGTGCTTCTCCAACCGCGGCCGGCTCTACTGGCTCAAGGTGTGGGAAGTGCCGGCGGGTTCGCGCGGCTCGCGCGGGCGCCCCATCGTCAACATGTTCCCGCTGCAGGAAGGCGAGAAGATCAACGTCGCGCTCGCGCTGACGGGTGAGAAGCGCAACTTCCCGGCCGACCAGTACGTGTTCATGGCGACCTCGATGGGCACGGTCAAGAAGACCGCGCTCGACGAGTTCAGCAACCCACGCAAGGGCGGCATCATCGCCGTCAACCTCGACGAGGGCGACTACCTGATCGGCGCGGCGCTCACCGACGGCAAGCATGACGTGATGCTCTTCAGCGACGGAGGCAAGGCCGTACGCTTCGACGAGGAAGACGTCCGCCCGCTCGGCCGCAATGCGCGCGGCGTGCGCGGCATGTCGCTCGAAGCCGGTCAGGGCGTGATCGCCATGCTGGTGGCCGAGGACGAGCAGCAGAGCGTGCTCACCGCCACGGAAAATGGTTACGGAAAGCGAACAAGCATTACCGAATACACCCGTCACGGCCGGGGAACCAAGGGCATGATCGCGATTCAACAGAGTGAGCGCAACGGCAAGGTCGTTGCCGCGACTCTCGTGCACGCCGATGATGAGATCATGCTCATCACCGACAAGGGTGTGCTGGTGCGCACCCGGGTGGCCGAAATTCGTGAAATGGGTCGCGCGACGCAAGGCGTTACGCTGATCGGTCTCGACGAAGGCGCCAAACTCAGCGGGCTACAACGTATCGTCGAAAACGACGCGAACGGCGAAACCGAGCCGGACGCAGACGATACTTCCTCATCTTCAACGGAGAATCCTCAGTGAAAAAAATCAAACTCGCACTTCTGACGGTCGCCCTGGCGAGCAGCTCGATGGCAGTCATGGCCCAGGACAAGGCCACGCTAATCAAGCAGTTCATCGACATCCAGCGTCCCGGCATCGAATCGCTGGCACGCGGCCTGGTCGAGCAGTCGAGCGCCCCGATCGCACAGGCGGGTTCGCAGTACCTGCAGACGCAAGTGCCCGAAGCCAAGCGCGAAGCCGCCGCCAAGGCAGCCGACGCAGAGCTGAAGAAGTACTTCGACGAGACCTACCCCATCGTGCGCGACAAGGCCGTTCAGCTGGCACCGGGCGCCCTCACCCCGCTGATGGAGCAGAACTTCAACGAAGACGAGCTCAAGCAGCTGCTGGCCTGGATCAACTCGCCCCTGAGCAAGAAGTACCAGGAACTCAACCCCAAGATGCAGACTGCCCTGACGGAAAAGCTCGTGTCCGAGACGCGTGCAACCGTCGAGCCCAAGATGCAGGCGCTCGACACCGCCGTCGCCAAGGCCCTCGGCGCTCCGACCGACGGTGGCGCAGCCCCCGCCAAGGCACCTGCCAAGGCTCCAGCCAAGAAGTAAGGGCAACGTGACCCAGCAGCAGACCCCGACCGGCAAGCGTCCCTACAACTTCTCGGCCGGTCCGGCCGCCATGCCGGAGGCGGTGCTGCAACGTGCCGCCGCCGAAATGCTCGATTGGCAGGGCAGCGGCATGAGCGTGATGGAGATGAGCCATCGCGGCAAGGAGTTCGGTTCGATCTGCACGCAGGCCGAAGCCGACCTCCGTACGCTGCTGGCGATTCCCTCGAACTTCCACATCCTGTTCATGCAGGGCGGCGGGCTCGGCGAGAACGCCATCGTTCCGCTGAACCTGTCGCGCGGCAAGACCGCCGACTTCGTCATCACCGGCAGCTGGAGCACCAAGTCGCACAAGGAAGCGCAGCGCTACTGCAGCGCGCGCGTGGCCGCCAGCAATGCCGACGACCAGCACACGAAGCTGCCCGATCCCGCGACCTGGCAGCTCTCCAAGGATGCCTCGTACGTGCACGTGTGCTCGAACGAGACCATCAACGGCATCGAATTCCAGCAGTTGCCCGACCTGGCCGCGCTCGGCAGCAGCGCTCCGCTGGTCATCGACTTCTCCTCGCACGTCGCCTCGCGCAGCGTCGACTGGAGCCGCGTGGGCCTGGCCTTCGGCGGCGCCCAGAAGAACCTTGGCCCGGCCGGCCTGACCATCGTGGTCGTGCGCGACGACCTGCTGGGCCACGCACTCGATATCTGCCCGAGCGCCTTCAACTACAAGACCGTGGCCGACAACCAGTCCATGTACAACACCCCGCCGACCTGGGGCATCTACATGGCGGGGCTCACGTTCAAGTGGCTGCTGGAGCAGACCGAGGGCTCGCATACCGGTGTCGCCGCCATGGAGCAGCGCAACATCGCCAAGGCGAAGCTGCTGTACGACTTCATCGACGGCTCCGACTTCTACGCCAACCGCATCGACCCGGGCTGCCGTTCGCGCATGAACGTGCCGTTCTTCCTGGCGGATGAAAGCCGCAACGAGGCCTTCCTGGCCGGCGCACGCGAAGCCGGGCTGCTGCAGCTCAAGGGGCACAAGTCGGTCGGGGGCATGCGCGCGAGCATTTACAACGCCATGCCGCTGGCAGGGGTGCAGGCTCTGGTGGCCTACATGCGAGAATTCGAGCGATCGCATGCCTAGGCGCATGCCCAGCCGCTCGCACCGATGACCGCCTCCGCACCCACACCGCCCTCCTCCTCTCCCGACAATTCCGAAAGCCTGGCCGATCTGCGCGTGCAGATCGACTCGCTCGACCAGCGCCTGCTGAGCCTGCTCAACGAGCGGGCCCACGTGGCCGAGCTGGTCGGCGAGGTCAAGAAGCGCGAGGGCACGCCGTACTTCCGCCCCGACCGCGTGGCGCAGGTCATCGACAAGATGCAGAAGAGCAATGGCGGCCCGCTCAAGGACATCCATGTCGCCGCCATCTGGCGCGAGATCATGTCGGCCTGCCTGGCGCTCGAATCGCCGCAGCGCGTTGCCGTGCTCGGCCCCGAAGGCACCTTCTGCGAGCAGGCCGCCATCGAGTACTTCGGCGGCGCCGCCGACCTGATCTACTGCGCCAGCTTCGACGAGGTGTTCCACGCCACCGCCGCGGGCAGCGCCCAGTACGGCGTGGTCGGAGTCGAGAACTCGACCGAAGGCGTGGTCACGCGCTCGCTCGACCTTTTCCTGCACTCGCCCACGCACGTCGTCGGCGAGGTCAGCCTGCTGATTCGCCACCACCTGCTGCGCAGCAGCAACTCGCTCGAAGGCGTCGAGGCGGTGCTGGCCCATCCGCAGGCGCTGGCGCAATGCCAGACCTGGCTGTCCAAGCACCTGCCCAACGCCGAGCGGCGTGCCGTATCGAGCAACGCCGAGGGCGCGCGCCTCGCGGCCACCAATCCCAAATGGGCCGCACTGGCCGGCGAACGCGCCTCCACGCGCTTCGGCCTGCACATCGTGGCGCACGCGATCCAGGACGACTCGTACAACCGCACCCGCTTCTCGGTGATCTGCCTGCCGCAGACGCTGGCGATGCCGCCGGCCTCGGGCCGCGACTGCACGAGCCTGATCGTCTCGGTGCCCAACCGGCCCGGCGCGGTGCATGACCTGCTGGTGCCGCTGAAGCTCAACAACGTCTCGATGACGCGCTTCGAGTCGCGCCCCGCGCGCACCGGCCAGTGGGAGTACTACTTCTACATCGACCTCGACGGCCACCCCTCGCAGCCCAACGTGGCTGCCGCGCTGGCCGAGCTGCGCGGCCTCTGCGCCTTCTACAAGGTGCTCGGCGCCTACCCCGTCAAGGCCTGAACGGCAGGCAGACACACAGAGACAGCATGTTCGAACAACTGGGACTGATCGGATGCGGCCTGATGGGCGGCTCCTTCGCGCTCGCACTCAAGCGCGCGAAGCTGGTGAAACGCGTAGTGGGCTACAGCAAGTCGCCCTCCACCACCGAACGGGCGCGCCAGCTCGGCGTGATCGATGTGGCGGCGCCCTCGGCGCTGCTGGCGGTGTCGGGCGCCGACATCGTGCTGCTGGCGGTGCCGGTGGCGGCCTCGGAAGCCACCTTCAAGGCCATCCGCCATGGCATCTCGAACGAGACGCTGGTCATGGACGTGGGCTCGACCAAGGGCGACGTGATCGAGGCCGCGCGCAACGGCCTGCAGCGCCAGTTCGCGAGCTTCGTGCCGGCGCATCCCATTGCCGGCAAGGAGCTTTCGGGCATCGAGCATGCCGAGGCGTCGCTCTTCACCGGCCGCCAGGTGGTGCTGACCCCGGTGAAGACCACGCTGCGCTCCAACGTGCAGCGGGCCACGCAGGTGTGGAGCGGCATCGGCGCCAATGTCGTCACCATGACGCACGAGGAGCACGACGGCGCCTTCGCCGCCGTGAGCCACCTGCCGCACCTGCTGGCCTTCGCGTACATCAACGGCCTGGCCGCCCAGCCGCAGGGCGAGCGCTTCCTGAGCCTTGCCGGCCCGGGCTTCCGCGACTTCTCGCGCATCGCCGCGAGCGATCCGGTCATGTGGCGCGACGTGCTGCTGGCCAACCGCGAGCACGTGCTGGAGCAGTCCCGCGCCTTCCGCAAGGCGCTCGACGACTTCGAGGCGATGATGACCGCGAACGACCTGCCCGGCCTCGAGCTGTCGATCGCCGCCGCCAGCAGGACGCGGGCGGCCTGGAAGCCGGCCACGGACACATCGTCGCAGCAGCAGGACAACTGAGATGTTCTCGACGACCTTCCTCGACCTCCCGCCGCTTGCCGGCGCGGCCGGCACGGTCCGGCTGCCGGGCTCCAAGAGCATTTCGAACCGAGTGCTGCTTCTCGCGGCACTCGCCAGCGGCACGACAACGATCCACGACCTGCTCGATTCCGACGACACCCGCGTGATGCTCGACGCGCTGCGCGCCCTGGGTTGCGGCATCGACCAGACGGGCAGCACGCTGCGCATCACCGGTCTCGGCGGCCAGCTGAAACCCAACGAGGCGCTGCTGCCGCTGTTCCTCGGCAACGCCGGCACGGCGATGCGCCCGCTGACGGCTGCGCTGTCGCTGCTGGGCGGCGAGTTCGAACTCAGCGGCGTTCCTCGCATGCACGAGCGCCCCATCGGCGACCTCGTCGATGCGCTGACGCAGCTCGGCTGCCGCATCGACTACCTCGGCAATCCCGGTTATCCGCCGCTGCGCATCCATCCGGTGCCGCACGGCGACCTGGCGCTCGACGCCCCGATCCGCGTACGCGGCGACGTGTCGAGCCAGTTCCTCACCGCCCTGCTGCTGGGACTGCCGCTGGCTGCAGCCAACGACATCGTGATCGAGGTGGTCGGCGAGCTGATCTCCAAGCCGTACATCGAGATCACGCTGAACCTGCTGGCACGCTTCGGCATCCAGGTCCACCGCGACGGCTGGGAGCGCTTCACCATCCCGGCCGGCAGCCGCTACAGTTCGCCCGGCGACATCCACGTGGAGGCGGATGCCTCCTCCGCCAGCTATTTCATCGCGCTCGGCGCCATCGCCACCGGCGTTTCCGGCAAGGAAGGCATCCGCATCGAAGGCGTGGGCGCCGACTCCATCCAGGGCGACATCCGCTTCATCGACGCCGCCCGCCAGATGGGCGCGCTGGTCGACAGCGGGCCGAACTGGCTCGAGATCCGCCGCGGCGCCTGGCCGCTCAAGGCCATCGACCTCGACGCCAACCACATCCCCGACGCCGCGATGACGCTGGCCGTGCTGGCGCTCTATGCCGACGGCCCCACCACGCTGCGCAACATCGCGAGCTGGCGCGTGAAGGAAACCGACCGCATCGATGCCATGGCCAACGAGCTGCGCAAGCTCGGCGCCACGGTCGAGGCCGGGCCCGATTTCATCCGGGTGCATCCGCTGGCGCAGGCCGGCTGGCGCCCCGCGAGCATCCGCACCTACGACGACCACCGCGTGGCCATGTGCTTCTCGCTGGCGGCGTTCAATCCGGCGGGCGTGCCGGTGCGTATCCTCGATCCGCACTGCGTCGCCAAGACCTTCCCCGACTACTTCGAGACGCTCTTCTCCGTGGCCGAGGCCACCGAGGTGCCGGTGATCTGCATCGACGGCCCGACCGCCTCGGGCAAGGGCACGCTGGCGGCCGAAGTCGCGCGCCTGCTGGGCTACCACTACCTCGATTCGGGCTCGCTCTACCGCGTGACCGGCCTGGCCGTGCGCCGCGCGGGCCTGAGCGCCGACCTGGAACACGAGGCCGAAGTCGCCGCCCTGGCGGCCGCCCTGCCCCTGCAGTTCACCGAAGGGAAGGTGCTGCTCGACGGCGAGGACGTCAGCGACGAAATCCGCACCGAAGCCGCCGGCATGGACGCCTCCCGCGTTTCCGCGCTGCCGGCCGTGCGCGAGGCGCTGCTGGCCCTGCAGCAGCGTTTCCGCCAGTTGCCGGGCCTGGTGGCCGACGGCCGCGACATGGGCACCGTGATCTTCCCCGACGCCGCGCTCAAGGTCTTCCTGACCGCCAGCGCCGCCCAGCGCGCCGAACGGCGCCATAAGCAGTTGATTTCAAAGGGAATTTCGACTACACTCGACAGTCTTCGCTCCGACTTGGAGGCCCGTGACGCCAGGGATTCGTCCCGCAGCGTCGCTCCCCTGAAGCCGGCGCAGGATGCCCGCCATCTCGACAACTCGCAGTTGTCCATCGAGCAATCGATCGACACCGTGCTGGCCTGGTGGCAGGAAATTCAGCCGTTCAAGTCCGCTTGATCGGCCTGAAGTGACAGCTTTTCAGGTCCGCTTGAAAAGCTGGCGCCCAACGGCATATCCGTAGGTGCATACCGCTCCAGCAGGCTCCTTCCGCGCGACAGCGCACCGGCTTGCTGGTTGTTCAACCAACCGGGCTCACGCCCACAAAACCGCCGTCTACAGACCCACAGCAGCCGCACGCAATTTCGCAAGAGCGCCTGCCAACCCTGCCTGACGGAAGGAAACTAAATGTCTGAATCTTTTGCCGATCTGTTCGAAGAGTCCCTGAAGCGTTCCGAAATGCGCACGGGCGAGGTCATCACCGCCGAAGTCGTGCGTGTGGAACACAACCACGTCGTCGTCAACGCCGGCCTGAAGTCCGAAGCGTATGTGCCGATCGAAGAGTTCAAGAACGACAAGGGCGAACTCGAAGTGCAGGCCGGCGACTTCGTTTCCGTTGCCATCGGCAGCGTTGAAAACGGCTACGGCGACACCATCCTCTCGCGCGACACCGCCAAGCGTCTGGCTTCGTGGCTGGCCCTCGAGAAGGCGCTGGAATCGGGCGACTTCGTCACCGGCACCACCAGCGGCAAGGTCAAGGGCGGCCTCACGGTCCTGGTCAACGGCATCCGCGCGTTCCTGCCGGGCTCGCTGATCGACACGCGTCCGATCAAGGACCTGACCCCCTACGAGAACAAGACCCTCGAATTCAAGGTCATCAAGCTGGACCGCAAGCGCAACAACGTCGTGCTGTCGCGCCGCGCCGTGGTCGAGGCCAGCATGGGCGAAGAACGCGCCAAGCTGATGGAAACGCTGAAGGAAGGCGCAGTGGTGCGCGGCGTGGTCAAGAACATCACCGAATACGGTGCGTTCGTGGACCTCGGCGGCATCGACGGCCTGCTGCACATCACCGACATGGCATGGCGCCGTGTCCGCCACCCGAGCGAAGTCGTTCAGGCCGGCCAGGAAATCACCGCCAAGATCCTCAAGTTCGACACCGAGAAGAACCGCGTGTCGCTGGGCCTGAAGCAGATGGGCGACGACCCGTGGATGGGCGTTTCGCGCCGCTACCCGCAAGGCACCCGCCTGTTCGGCAAGGTCACGAACATCGCCGACTACGGCGCGTTCGTCGAGCTCGAGCCCGGCATCGAAGGCCTGGTGCACGTCTCCGAAATGGACTGGACCAACAAGAACATCGCTCCGAACAAGATCGTCTCGCTGGGCGACGAAGTCGAAGTCATGGTCCTGGAAATCGACGAAGACAAGCGCCGCATCAGCCTGGGCATGAAGCAGTGCAAGGCCAACCCGTGGCAGGAATTCGCGCAGAACACCAAGCGCGGCGACCGCGTCAAGGGCCCGATCAAGTCGATCACCGATTTCGGCGTGTTCGTGGGTCTGGCTGCCGGCATCGACGGCCTGGTTCACCTGTCCGACCTCTCGTGGAACGAAGCTGGCGAAACCGCCGTTCGCAACTACAAGAAGGGCCAGGAAGTCGAAGCGATCGTGCTGGCCGTGGACGTCGACCGCGAGCGCATCTCGCTGGGCATCAAGCAGCTCGACAGCGACCCGTTCACCACCTTCACCACGGTGAACGACAAGGGCCAGATCGTGACCGGCAAGGTCAAGACCGTGGACGCTCGCGGCGCTGAAATCGACCTCGGCGAAGACATCGTCGGCTACCTGCGTGCTTCGGAAATCTCGCGCGACCGCGTCGAAGATGCCCGCAACGTGCTGAAGGAAGGCGACGAAGTCACGGCCATCGTCGTGAACGTGGATCGCAAGACCCGCAACATCCAGCTGTCGATCAAGCAGAAGGACATGGTCGACGAGCAAGGCGCCATGGCCAGCCTGAGCCAGCAGTCGGCACGCGAGAACGCGGGCACGACCAGCCTGGGCGCACTGCTGCGCGCCAAGCTGGACAACAACGACAGCAAGTAAGCTGAGCCGGAAGACAGAGCAGGCCCTGGGGCCGCTCTGTCTTTTTTTTCGTCCACGTTTTTCGTTTATGTTTGGCCTATGACACGCTCGGACCTCGTCGAAGAACTCGCAGCCCGCTTTGCACAGCTCACGCACCGCGATGCCGAATACGCCGTCAAGACCATCCTCGACGCCATGAGCGACGCGCTGGTGCGCGGACACCGCATCGAGATCCGCGGCTTCGGCAGCTTCTCGGTCAACCGGCGTCCGCCGCGCATCGGCCGCAATCCGCGTTCGGGCGAGAGCGTGCAGATTCCCGAGAAGCGGGTGCCGCACTTCAAGCCCGGCAAGGCGCTGCGCGAAGCCGTCGATGCAAAGACGGCCGAACTCGACGCGGGCAAGGAAGCCAAGGGCCGCAAGGCCTGACGCGCGGACGATCTAAATGCCTGCAAACGTAGAATGCTCCCGGCAACGGGAACGGCTATGAAATACCTCCTGTGGCTGCTCAAGGCAGCCATTTTTTTTACGCTCTTCGCCTTCGCGCTGAACAACCAGCACGACGCGACCGTCTACTTCTTCTTCGGCACCTACTGGCGCGCGCCGCTGGTGCTGGTCGTGCTCGCAGCCTTCGCGGGCGGACTCGTGGTGGGAGCGCTGGGCATGCTGCCGGGCTGGTGGAAGCATCGCTCCGCAGCGGCGCAGGCACCGGCCGCAGCCGACGCCCAGCCGGCCACCCCTGCGGCCGCCACGGCCGCTGCCTCGGCAGCAGCGCCGACCATCTCCGCCACCGATCTTCCGGCCGTACGTCAACATGGACTTTGATCCCAGCTGGCTGCTGATCAGCCTGCCCGTCGCCTTCGTGCTGGGCTGGCTCGCATCGCGCTTCGACATCCGCCAGCTCAAGCTGGAGAACCGGCAGGCGCCCAAGGCCTACTTCCGCGGCCTCAACTTCCTGCTCAACGAGCAGCAGGACCAGGCCATCGACGCCTTCATCGAGGCTGTGCAGAACGACCCCGACACGCAGGAGCTGCACTTCGCGCTCGGCAACCTGTTCCGCCGCCGCGGCGAATACCAGCGCGCGGTGCGCGTGCACGAACACCTGCTGGGCCGCGGCGACCTCAGCCGCAGCGACCGCGAACGCGCCCAGCACGCGCTCGCGCAAGACTTCTTGCGCGCCGGCCTGCTCGATCGCGCCGAGGCCGCGCTGCAGAAGCTCGAGGGCACGCGCTACGAGAACGAAGCCCGGCTCGCACTGCTGGCCATCTACGAGCGCTCGCGCGAATGGGCGCAGGCCGCCGACGTGGCCCAGAAGCTCGACGAGTCCGACCAGGCCAGCTACAGCACGCGCCGCGCGCACCATCTCTGCGAGCAGGCGACGGAGCGCGTGGCAGCGGGCGACCTGCCCGGCGCCGAAAAGCTGCTGGCGCAGGCCGTCGAACTCGCGCCGCAGGCCCCGCGTCCGGCCATCGACACCGCCAGCCTGCAGCTGCGCAAGGGTGAGGCGAACGCGGCCTTCGACACGCTCGTGGCCCTGAGCGACACCGCGCCGCTGGCGCTGCCGCTCTATGCCGCCACGCTGCAGCAGGCCGCCGTGGCCGCGCATCGCGAGGCTGATGCGCTCGAGCTGCTGCAGCGGCGCTATGTCGAGTCGCCTTCCATCGACGTGCTCGAGGCGCTGATGGCACTCGGCGGCAAGCCATCCGCGACCACGGAAGAACCGAACCCCACGCCGCGCGACGGCTACATCGCGCATCTTGCGCAGCAGCCTTCGCTGGTCGCGGCCTCGCGCTGGCTCGCGGGCGAGCGCTTCGAGCACGAGCAGTTCCATCCGCAGGTGCAGCGCGCGCTCGACCAGGCCACGCGGCCGCTCATGCGCTACCGCTGTGCGGCCTGCGGCTTCGAGGCGCACCAGTACTTCTGGCACTGCCCGGGCTGCCAGGCGTGGGACAGCTATCCGCCGCGCCGCGTCGAAGAACTCTGATCACGTTTCTGAACAATGGTCACATGAAGGCCGGCACGGCTTTCATGCGTCAACGCCCTGCTTTCGTGTCTCGTTGAGCGCGGGCCGACATTTCCGTCGGCTGTCACTCATCAACAAGATACAGGGAGTTTTCATCAACATGTTCAAGAAGATCCTGGCTACCACGGCCATGCTGTTCGCGGTTGCTTCGTTCGCCGCGGTCGACGTCAACAAGGGCACGGAAGCCGATCTCGACGGCATCAAGGGCGTCGGCCCGTCGATGTCCAAGCGCATCCTCGACGCACGCAAGCAAGGCGAGTTCAAGGACTGGCCCGACTTCATGCAACGCGTGAAGGGCGTGAAGGAGAAGAAGGCGGCCAAGCTCTCGTCGGAAGGCCTGACGGTCAACGGCAAGGGCTTCGGCGACGCGGCGCCCGCCTCGTCGAAGGGAACGAAGGAAGCGAAGTCCGCCAAGCCCTGATTCCGCTCCAATAGAAATATGCAAGGCCGCCTTCGGGCGGCTTTTTCATGCGCGCGAGCATGCACGCCATGGCAGGGAAAAGCCTCAGAAAGTGGCCCGGAATTTGCACGTAAGCTTCCTTTCGTTTTGCTTTCACTACATTCCGGAGCGAGTCAATGAATCACAAGTTCGGCATTGCCCTCGCGGGCCTGACCCTCGGCGCCGCAGCCTTCGCCCAGACCAAGTGGGACCTCCCCACCGCCTACCCGGCAACCAACTACCACACGGAAAACATCACGCAGTTCGCGAAGGACGTCGACGCGGCCACGGGCGGCAAGGTGAAGATCACGGTGCATGCCAACGCGTCGCTCTTCAAGGCGCCCGAAATCAAGCGCGCGGTGCAGAGCGGCCAGGCGCAGGCCGGTGAGATCCTGCTGGCCAACTTCGCCAACGAGAACCCGATCTACGCGCTCGACGGCGTTCCCTTCCTCGCCACCACCTACCCCGAGGCACGCAAGCTCTACGACGCGTCGAAGCCCGCCATGGAGAAGCTGCTCGCGGCCCAGGGCATCAAGGTGCTGTTCGTGGTGCCTTGGGCGCCGCAGGGCATCTACACCAAGAAGGAGATCGGCTCGGTGGCCGACCTGCGCGGCATCAAGTGGCGCGCCTACAGCCCCGCCACGGCCAAGATCGCCGAACTGATTGGCGCGCAGCCGGTGCAGATCCAGCAGGCCGAACTCAGCGCGGCCATGGCCACCGGCGTGATCGAGAGCTACATGAGCTCGGGCTCCACCGGCTACGACACCAAGACCTACGAGCACATCAAGAACTTCTACGACACGCAGGCCTGGATCCCCAAGAACGCGATCCTGGTGAACGCGAAGGCCTACGACGCGCTCGACGCCACCACCAAGGCCGCCGTCGCCAAGGCCGCGGCCGATGCCGAGGCCCGCGGCTGGAAGGTGGCGCAGGAGAAGAACGAGGAATACAAGCGCCTGCTCGCCGAGCGCGGCATGAAGATCCACAAGCCCTCGCCCAAGCTCGACGCCGACATGCGCCAGGTCGGCGGCATCATGCAGGCCGACTGGCTGAAGGTGGCCGGCGCCGACGGCGCCGCCATCGTAGACAACTACAAGAAAAAGTAGGCGATGCGCCGCTTCCTCGACCGCCTGTACGACGGTGCAGGCGCGCTCGGCGCGCTCTGCGTGTTCCTGATCTTCGTGCTGATGATCCTGGCCGGCGTCGGCCGGCAGATGAACTGGCACGTGAGCGGGCTCAACGACGTGGTGGCCTGGCTGTGCGCCGCCGCCGCGTTCTTCGCGATGGCGCATGCGTTCCGCCACGGCGACTTCGTGCGCGTGACGCTGCTGCTCGAATCGGTGTCGCCGAAGATCCGGCGCGTGCTCGACGTGGGCTGCCTGCTGGTGGCCGCGGTGTCGGTGGCCTATCTCACCTACTGGGCCACCAGCTTCACCTACGAGAGCTACGAGTTCGCCGAGATGGCGACGGGCCTGGTCGTCATTCCGATCTGGATCCCGCAGTCGAACTTCGTGATCGGCTGCTGGCTGCTGCTGATCGCCATGATCGACGAGCTGGTCGGCGTGGTGCGCGGCGAGAAGCCCAGCTACCAGCGCGCCATAGAGGAGCGCCACGCGGCGGGCGACTTCTCCTCCGACGTCTGAACAACAACAGCAACAAAGACACCCGATGTTCGAAAACCTCTGGATGGGCGCGCTGCTGCTCGCGATCATGCTGCTGCTCCTGGCGGGCGGCGTGTGGATCGCGATGACACTGGCCATCGTCGGCTGGGTCGGCCAGGCCTTCTTCACCAACACGCTGCCGGGCAAGAACCTGTTCTCGGCCTTCTGGGAAAGCAATGCGAGCTGGGAGCTGGCGGCGCTACCGCTCTTCATATGGATGGGCGAGATCCTGTTTCGCACCAAGCTCAGCGAGGAGATGTTCGAGGGCCTGCGCCCCTGGCTCAACCGCGTGCCGGGCCGCCTGATGCACACCACCATCCTCGGGTGCGGCGTGTTCGGCTCGGTCTCGGGCTCGTCGGCCGCCACCTGCGCGACCATCGCCAAGGTGGCGCTGCCCGAGCTCAAGCGCCGCGGCTACAACGAGAAGCTGGCGATCGGCTCGCTCGCCACCGCAGGCACGCTGGGCATCCTGATTCCGCCGTCGATCACCATGGTGGTGTACGCGGTGGCGGCCGACGCGTCGATCATCCGCATCTTCCTGGCCGGCTTCCTGCCGGGCTTCCTGCTGATGCTGCTGTTCTCGGGCTACATCGGCTGGTGGAGCCTGCGCAACCCCGGCCAGGTGCCGCCGGCCGATCCGCCGACCACTTTCATGGAGAAGATCAGGCTGTCGGGCAACCTCATTCCCTGCGCGTTGCTGATCGTGTTCATCGTGTGGGTGCTGGTGGCCGGCTGGGCCACCGCCACCGAGTGCGCGGCCTTCGGCGTGCTGGGCTCGCTGGCCATCGCGGCCTGGGGCCGAAGCCTCACATGGAAGAACTTCAAGGACGGCATCATGGGCGCCACGCGCACCAGCTGCATGATCATGTTCATCCTGGCCGGCGCCGCTTTCCTCACCAAGACGATGGCGTTCACGGGCATCCCGCGCGAGCTGGCGGAGTGGGTCGACAGCATGCACCTGTCGCCCTATGCGCTGATCGGCGCGCTGGTGCTGGTGTACCTGGTGCTGGGCACCGCGCTCGACGGCATCTCGATGATCGTGCTCACCAGCGCGGTGGTGCTGCCGATGATCCAGAAGGCGGGCTTCGACCTGATCTGGTTCGGCATCTTCATCGTGCTGCTGGTCGAGATCGCCGAGGTCACGCCGCCGGTGGGCTTCAACCTCTTCGTGCTGCAGAACATGACGGGCAAGGACAGCAACGTGATCGCGAAGGCGGCGATCCCGTTCTTCTTCTGCCTGGTGCTGTGCATCGTGCTGATCACGCTGTTCCCGAGCATCGTGACGATCCTGCCCGACATGGTGATGGGCCGCGAGAAGTAGCCCCGCCGGGCCGCCGCGCGGCTTGCGGATAATCGCGGCCATGCTGCTGAACGCCATCGTCATCTGTCTCGCCGCATGCGTCGGCGCCCTCATGCGCTGGGGCTTCGCGCTCTGGCTCAGCCCCGGGGGCATCATTCCCTGGGGCACGCTGGCGGTGAACCTGATCGGCGGCTATCTCATCGGCGTGGCCATCGGCGTCTTCAGCGGCCTGCCGGACATCAATCCCGCATGGCGGCTGATGGTGATCACCGGCTTCCTCGGCACGCTCACCACCTTCTCGAGCTTCTCGGCGGAAGTGGTGGGCATGCTGACCAGCGGCCGCTTCGGCCTCGCAATGGGCACCATCGCGTTGCACCTGGGCGGCTCGCTGTGCATGACTTGGCTCGGGCTGCGCACGGTGCAGGCTTTCTCCTCCTGAATCGCATGAAAGCCAGGTGAAAAACTGCCTTATGTCTTGCGGTTATAGATAAGGCTTTCCATAGGGTCGGCCGATAGAATCGACCCCAATGCCCCTGGTCTTTCTCGTCGCCCTCCCCTTCATTGCCAGCGTGCTGGCCGCGTTGATGCCTTCCAACGCGCGCAACAGGGAGTCGACGCTGGCAGGGCTGGTCGCGCTGGGCTGCGCCATCCAGGCCGCATGGTTCTTCCCGCAGATCGCCAACGGCGGCGTGCTGCGCCAGCAGATCGAATGGCTGCCTGCCCTGGGCCTGAATCTCGTGTTCCGCATGGACGGCTTCGCATGGCTGTTCTGCATGCTGGTGCTGGGCATCGGCGCGCTGGTGGTGCTGTACGCGCGCTACTACATGTCGGCCTCCGACCCGGTGCCGCGCTTCTTCTCGTTCTTCCTCGCGTTCATGGGCGCGATGATGGGCGTGGTGCTCTCGGGCAACCTGATCCAGATGGTGCTGTTCTGGGAGCTCACCAGCCTGTTCTCCTTCCTGCTGATCGGCTACTGGCACCACCGCCGCGACGCGCGGCGCGGCGCGCGCATGGCGCTCACCGTCACCGGCGCGGGCGGGCTTTGCCTGCTGGCCGGCGTGCTGGTGCTGGGGCGCATCACCGGCAGCTACGAGCTCGACAAGGTGCTGGCCTCGGGCGACATCATCCGCGCGCACGCGCTCTACCCCGTCGCGCTCACGCTGATCCTGCTGGGCGCCTTCACCAAGAGCGCGCAGTTCCCCTTCCACTTCTGGCTGCCGCGCGCCATGGCCGCGCCCACGCCGGTGTCGGCCTACCTGCACTCGGCCACCATGGTGAAGCTGGGCGTGTTCCTCATGGCGCGGCTGTGGCCGGTGCTCTCGGGCACCGAGCAGTGGTTCTGGCTGGTGGGCGGCGCTGGCGCCGTCACGCTGCTGCTCGGCGGCTTCATCGCGATGTTCCAGCGTGACCTGAAGGCGCTGCTGGCCTACTCCACCATCTCGCACCTCGGGCTCATCACGCTGCTGCTGGGGCTGAACAGCCCGCTCGCGGCGGTGGCGGCGGTCTTCCACGTGATGAACCACGCCACCTTCAAGGCGTCGCTCTTCATGGCGGCCGGCATCATCGACCACGAGACCGGCACGCGCGACATCCGCAAGCTCAGCGGCCTGATGCGGCTCATGCCGATCACGGGCACGCTGGCCATCATCGCCAGCGCCTCGATGGCGGGCGTGCCGCTGCTCAACGGCTTCCTCTCGAAGGAGATGTTCTTCGCCGAGACGGTGTTCATCCAGGCCACGCCGTGGGTCGACTTCAGCCTGCCGCTGATCGCCACGGTGGCGGGCATCTTCAGCGTGGCGTACTCGGCTCGCTTCGTGTTCGACGTATTCTTCGGCCCGCCCTGCGGCGACGAGGTGCCCAAGCATCCGCACGAGCCGCCGCACTGGATGCGGGTGCCGGTAGAACTGCTGGTGCTGCTGTGCCTGGTGGTGGGCGTGGCACCGGCATGGTCGGTGGGGCCGATGCTCGCGGCAGCCGCCTCGCCGGTCGTCGGCGGCACGCTGCCCGAGTACAGCCTGGCCGTGTGGCACGGCTTCAACCTGCCGCTGCTGATGAGCTTCGTGGCACTGGCGGGCGGCGCCGCGCTGTACCTGCTGCAGCGCCGCCAGCGCGAGCGCGGCGGCCTCGAAAACACGCCCCTGCTGCACCGCTTCGACGGCCAGGTCATCTTCGAACACATCATCGCGCTGCTGAGCGAGGCCGGCCGGCGCAGCCGCCGCCTCTTCGGCACGAAGCGCATGCAGTGGCAGTTGCTGCTGCTGGTGGTAGTGGCAGTGGCGGGCGCGACCGCTTCCCTGCAGCTCACGCCCGCCGCGCCCGGCACGCGCGAGCTACTGCCCTTCTCGCCGATGTTCGCCATGACTTGGCTCATCGGTGGCACCTGCGCGGTGGCCGCCGCGTGGCAGGCCAAGTTCCACCGGCTGGCGGCACTGATGCTGGCCGCGGGCGCGGGGCTGGTCTCGTGCGTCACCTACATCTGGTTCTCGGCGCCCGACCTGGCGCTAACGCAGCTGGTGGTCGAGGCCGTCACCACGGTGCTGATCCTGCTGGGCCTGCGCTGGCTGCCGATGCGCAGCAAGGACGTGGTGCAGCCAGCGCGCGCACGGCTCAAGCCCTGGGGCCGGCGCGGGCGCGACCTGCTGATCGCCGCCATCGCCGGCAGCGGCATGGCCGCGCTGGCCTGGGCCATGATGACGCGCACCTTTCCGCAAAGCATCTCGCCCTTCTTCCTCGAACGCGCGCTCACCGAGGGCGGCGGCACCAACGTGGTCAACGTGATGCTGGTCGACTTCCGCGGCTTCGACACCTTCGGCGAAATCACGGTGCTCGGCATCGTCGCGCTCACCGTGTACGCGCTGCTGCGGCGCTTCCGCCCGGCCATCGAATCGATGGCCCTGCCGATCCAGCAGCGCCTGCAGGCCGACGACGGCAGCAGCGACCTGCTGAACCCGCGCCGCGCCAAGGACACCGCCGTGGGCTACCTGATGGTGCCGGCCGTGCTGGTGCGCCTGCTGCTGCCGGTGTCGGTGCTGGTGTCGGTCTACTTCTTCATGCGCGGCCACAACGCGCCGGGCGGCGGCTTCGTCGCGGGGCTGGTGATGTCGGTCGCGCTGGTGCTGCAGTTCATCGTCTCGGGCACCGAGTGGGTGGAAGAGCACCTGCGCATCTACCCGCGCCGCTGGATTGCCATGGGCCTGCTGCTGGCGCTGGCCACGGGCGGCGGCGCGGTGTTCTTCGGCTACCCCTTCCTGACCACGCACACCGCGCACCTGCACCTTCCGCTGCTGGGCGAGGTGCACGTGCCCAGCGCCCTCTTCTTCGACATCGGCGTGTTCGCGCTGGTGCTCGGTGCCACCATGCTGATCCTGACCGCGCTGGCCCACCAGTCGATACGCAGCCACCGCTGGGCCGACGAGCAGAAAGAAAAGGAAGCCGAGGCGACCGCCGCCGGTGCGACCGAGGGAGGGGCTGGCTGATGGAAATCGTGCTCGCGCTCGCCATCGGCGTGCTCACCGGCTCGGGCGTCTACATGCTGCTGCGCCCGCGCACCTTCCAGGTCATCATGGGCCTGACGCTGATCTCGTACGCGGTCAATCTCTTCATCTTCAGCATGGGCCGGCTCAAGGTCGACAGCGAGCCGGTGCTCATCAAGGGCCTGACCGCCACGCTGGCCAACACGGCCGACCCGATGCCGCAGGCACTGGTGCTCACCGCCATCGTGATCGGCTTCGCGATGACGGCGCTCTTCCTTGTCGTGATGCTCGCCTCGCGCGGCATCACCGGCACCGACCACGTGGACGGTGAAGAACGGCAGGAGGCGGAGTGAAGGAGGTTTTTCATCTGCTCGACGAGCTGCTCGAGTTCAGCATGCCGCACCTGGTGGCGGTACCGATCCTCGTGCCCATGCTCACGGCCGCGCTCATGCTGCTGCTGGGCGAGAACCGCCGGCGCGCCAAGTCGGCGCTGAGCGTGGTCTCTGGCCTGGTCGGCCTGCTGGCCGCGCTGGCGCTGCTGCGCTGGGTGAATGCGCCCGACACCGGCGGCGGACCCGGCTCCATCGGCGTGTACCTGCCCGGCAACTGGCGCGCGCCCTTCGGCATCGTGCTGGTGGCCGACCGGCTCTCGACCATGATGGTGGCGCTCACCGGCGTCATCGCCTTCGCGGCGTCGATCTACTCCACCTCGCGCTGGGACCGCGCGGGCGTGCACTTCCATCCGCTGCTGCAGCTTCAGCTCATGGGCCTGAACGGCGCCTTCCTCACGGGCGACCTGTTCAACCTGTTCGTGTTCTTCGAGGTGATGCTCGCGGCCTCCTACGGCCTGCTGCTGCACGGCTCGGGCCGGCTGCGCGTGCAGGCGGGGCTGCACTACATCGCGATCAACCTCGCGGCGTCGTCGCTGTTCCTGATCGGCGCTGCCATCCTCTACGGCGTGACCGGCACGCTCAACATGGCCGACCTTGGCATGCGCATCGCCGAACTCGCGCCGGGCGACCGCGGACTCGTGCACGCGGCCACGGCCATCCTCTTCACCGCCTTCTTCGCCAAGGCTGGCGCGTGGCCGCTCAACTTCTGGCTGGTGCCGGCCTACAGCTCGGCGGTTTCGCCGGTGGGCGCGGTGTTCGCGCTGCTCACCAAGCTGGGCGTATACACCGTGCTGCGGCTGTGGACGGTGCTGTTCGCGCCCGACACCGGCGCATCGGCCGCCTTCGGCCAGCCGGTGCTGGTGGGCGCGGGCATCGCCACGCTCTTCGTGGCGGCCTTCGGCATCCTCGGCACGCAGCGGCTGTCCAACCTTGCGGGCTTCAGCGTGCTGATATCGGCCGGCACGCTGCTCGCCGCCGTGGGGCTGGGGCAGCCGGCCGTTTGGGCCGGCGCGCTCTTCTACCTGCTGAGCTCCACCCTCGCGGTGAGCGCCTTCTTCCTGCTGATCGACATGATCGAGCGCTGGCGCAACGCAGGCATGAGCGTGGCGCCGCACGAGGCTGCCGGCACCGCGCCCTTCCTGGCGGAAGACCTGAGCGCGCTGAGCGACGTGAACCTCGACGACGATGCACAGGCGCTCTATGGCCGCGCCATTCCGGCCGGCGTCGCCTTCCTGGGCCTGAGCTTCATGATCTGCACGCTGCTGCTGACCGGCCTGCCACCGCTGTCGGGCTTCGTCGGCAAGTTCGCGATGCTCTCGGGGCTGATGAACGGCAGCGGCGGCAGCGGCGTGATCGGCACGACCGGCTGGACCTTCCTGGTGCTGCTGATCGCCTCGGGCTTCCTTGCGCTGATCGCGCTGAGCCGCACCGGCATCCGCCATTTCTGGACCCAGCCGCACGGCAACCTGCCGTCGCTGCCGGCGCTCGAGGTGCTGCCGGTGGCCGGACTGATCGCGGCATGCATCGCGCTCACGGTCTGGGCCGAGCCGGTGATGCGCCACGCGCTGGCCACCGCCGAGGGCCTTCGTGCGCCCACGGCCTACCGCGCGGCGGTGATGGAGGCGCGGCAGGTGCCGAACCCGGCGCCCGCCGCCAAGGCCGAAGGAAAGGCAGGCGCGCAATGAGACGCCTGATTCCCTCTCCGCCGCTGTCGCTGGCGTTGTTCGTCATCTGGCTGCTGCTCAACCAGTCGCTCGAGGCGACCACGCTGTTGTCGGGCGTGCTGCTCGCCATCGCCGTGCCGCTGCTGACCAAGGGCCTGCGGCCGGCCACGGTGCGCATGCGCCGCCCCGGCGTGGCGCTGCGGCTGTGCGGCGTCGTGCTCTACGACATGTCGGTGTCGGTGTTCGCGGTGGCGCGCGCGCTGCTCACGCGCCGCAGCGAACACATACAGGCGAGCTTCGTGCGCATCCCGCTCGACCTGCGCGACCCCAACGGCCTCGCGGTGCTCTCGATGATCATGTGCCTCACGCCCGGCACCGCCTGGGGCGAGGTGGCGTTCGACCGCAGCACCCTGCTGATCCACGTGTTCGACCTCGACGACGAAGCCGCCTTCATCGCGCAGATCAAGCGCCGCTACGAACGTCCGCTGATGGAGATCTTCGAATCATGACGCCCATCCTTTTCTGGTCGCTCAAGTTCGCGCTGTTCCTGCTGGCGGTGGCGATGCTGTGCGCCGTCGCGCGCCTGCTGATCGGCCCTTCCGCCCAAGACCGCGTGATGGCGCTGGACTGCCTCTACATCAACGGCATGCTGATGATGCTGGTGCTGGGCATCGTCTACGCGAGCGACGTGTACTTCGCCGCCGCGATGCTGATCGCGCTGTTCGGCTTCGTGAGCTCGACGGCGATGGCCAAGTTCCTGCTGCGCGGGGAGGTGATCGAATGAGCGCCGCGCCGGGCCGCCCCAAGCAAGCGCTCGCCGTGGTGCGAAGCACGGAGGTATTCCAATGACCGATTTCATCGTGGGCCCGCTCCCCCTTTGGGCCGAGATCGTCACCGCCGTCTTCGCGGTGCTGGGCGCGGCCTTCGCGGCCATCGGCTCCTTCGGCCTGGTGCGGCTGCCGACCTTCTTCCGGCGCATCCACGCGCCCACGCTGGGCGCCACCGGCGGCGTATGGTCGATGACGGTCGCGACCATCGTGTATTTCTCGGTGCAGGGCTACAGCCTCTCGCTGCACGGCGTGCTGATCGTGCTCTTCGTGGCGCTCACCACGCCGGTCACCACCATCTTCCTGATGCGCGCCGCCTTGTTCCGCGAGCGGCAGAAGAACGGCGACGTGCCGCCGCCGGCGCCTTCGGACCAGGGGCCGATCCCGCCCTACGAGGGCTGATCGAACCGGGTTGCGGCCCCGGTCAAGCGGCCAGCAGCCGCTCCTTGGCCTGCGCCACTTCCATCTCGCGCGGCAGCGTCACCGCGTTCTTCACCGCGAGGATCTCCGCCATCACGCTCACCGCGATCTCCGGCGGCGTCTTGCTGCCGATGTAGATGCCGATGGGCCCGCGCAGCCGCGCGAGCGATTCCTCGGTCTGGTCGAAGTGCTCGATCATCCGGCCTCGCCGGGCATCGGCATTGCGCCGCGAGCCGATGGCGCCGACGTAGAAGGCCTCGCTTTGCAGCGCCTCCAGCAGCGCGAGGTCGTCGAGCTTGGGGTCGTGCGTGAGCGCGACCACGCAGCTGCGGCGGTCTGGCTTGAAGGCGGTCACGGCGTCGTCGGGCATCTCGGTCGTGATCTGCACGCCGGGCAGCGACCAGGCCGTGCGGTACTCGGCGCGCGGGTCGCACAGCGTCACCGCGAAGCCGCTGAACTTGGCCATGGTGGCGAGGTACTCGGCGAGCTGGCCGGCGCCGATCAGCAGCATGCGGTACTCAGGGCCGAAGGTGTTGGTCAGCTCGGTGTCGTTCACCGTGAGCTCGTCGGGCGCCTTGGCTTCGGCGAGCCGTACCGCGCCGGTGGCGAGCGTCACCGTGCGCTGCATCAGCTTGCCCTGCTCCAGCTGCGCCACCAGCAGTTCGAGCGAACCGGCGTCGGGCGCGTATTCGAGCAGCAGTTCCAGCGTGCCGCCGCAGGGCAGGCCGAAGCGATGCGCCTCGTCGGCGGTGATGCCGTATTTCACGAGCGAAGGCGGCGCGCCCAGCGGCACGTCTTCCGCCTTGCCGTGAGCGTGGCTGTAGCGTGCGATCAGGTCGTCCTCGATGCAGCCGCCGGAGACCGAGCCGACCACCGCACCGTCTTCCGCCAGGGCCATGATCGAGCCCACAGGGCGGGGAGACGAGCCCCAGGTGCGCACCACCGTCGCCAGCAGCGCGCGCTTGCCGGCACGCCGCCAGTCGCGCAGCGTGCGCAGCACCATGACGTCGAGGTTTTCCATGACGCTGCCGTCCCGCGTTCAGGCCGCGTCGCCGCCGGGAGCGGCGGGCGCGTCCTTGTCGTCCTTCTTGCCGAGGCCGATCTTCTTCATGAGGCCGGACATCATCCCGCTCTTCTCGGCAGGCGCCTCGGCGGCTTCCGCGGCAGGCGCCGGCGGCGGGCCGTAGCGGCTCTGCATCTCGGCCTCGAAGCGCTTGAAGAAGTCGTCGGCCGTGGACTTGGCCGCGCCGTCGATCAGGCGCTGGCCGAGTTGGGCGATCTTGCCGCCGACCTGGGCCTGCACGGTGTAGTCGAGTTCGCAGCCCGCGGGGGCGGCGTCGGGCGGCGTTGCCGCATCGGCCTCGTGCGCGACGGCATCGCCTGCTGGAGCTGCTGCCGCTTCCACGGCAACCGGCTTGAGCGTGACGCTCGACGATCCCTTGGCGAACCCCGCCACGCCGCCCTGCCCTTCGAAGGTGAGCTTGTAGCCGTCGGGCGCCACGATGTCCGACAGCAGCACCTTGCCGTTGAACTTGGCCGAGACCGGGCCGATCTTCACGGCCAGCGCGACGCTGTACTGGTTCTCGCCCGTGAGCTCGAACTTGTCGCAGCCGGGAATGCACTTCTTCAGCGTTTCGGGGTCGTTGAGCGCTTCCCAGGCCTGTTGTTGGGTGACGCCTAGGCGGCGGTTTCCGAGCATTTCCATGGTGGGTTTCCTTTGTCTTCCTTCCCGTGCGCCGCTAGCGGCCCGACCGCATCAGGGCGGCGAGGCTCGCTGCGAGCTGTTCGAGTGCGCTGAGATTGTGAACCGCCAGCATCGCATCCGCTTGCCGGTGCAGCACGGCGGCCCCACGCGCCAGAGGGGCGTAGCCCTCGAAGCGCAGCAGCGGGTTGAGCCACAGCAGGCGGCGCGAATGGCGCTTGAGCCACAGCAGCTCCTGCTCCAGCAGCGAAGGCTCGCCGGTGTCGAGCCCGTCGCTGATCACCAGCACCAGCGTACGGCGGCCGGTCAGCCGGCGGGCATGTGCGTGGCGCAGCTCTGCCAGCGAGGCGCCGAGCCGGGTGCCGCCTGCGAAATCGTCGATGGCCAGGCTGGCGGCGCCCAGCATCGCGTCGGTGTCGGCCAGCCGGAAAGCGGGCGTCAGGTCGGTCAGCCGCGTGCCGAAAGCGAACACGTCGCGCCGCCCCGCCCGGCGTGTAGAGGCATGCAGGAACGCCAGCAGCAGCCGCGCATAACGCTCCATCGAGCCGGAGACGTCGACCAGCACCAGCAGCGGCAGCGGCTGCTCGCGCCGGGCCAGCCGTGGCAGCCGCATGATCTCGCCACCGGTGCGCGCCGCCTCGTGCAGCACGCCCGGCCAGTGCATGCGCGCATGCTGTCGGCCCGCCTCGCCGGCCGCGCGCAGGCGGCGCGATGGCAGTTCGGGAATGGGCAGGCGGATGTCGCGCGCGAGCCGCTCCACCAGCCGGTATTCGGCGGCGCCGAGCGCATTGAAGTCGGCGTGCTGCAGGCGCTGCCTGTCGCTCGAGGTCATCGCGGCATCGAATTCGAGCTCGCGATCGGGCTTGGCCGGCTCCACCGGCTTGGCAAGGGCCCGCGGCGCACTGAGGGCCTCGCGCACGCGCGGCCGGCGCTTCGAGGGCTCGGCCTTGCCTTCGGCGCTCGGCAGCATCTGGGCGAGCAGCTTGTTGGCCAGCTCCGGGTCGCGGAACCAGGCGTCGAAGAGTTCGCGGAACACCATGCGGTCCTGCTCGCGGCTGACCATCACCGCCTCCATGGCGGCGCTCAGGTCGAGCTTGTCTTCGACGCCCACCAGCGTGGCGGCCTCGGTGGCCAGCGCGATGCGCATCGCGTCGGTGCGCACGCCCGCCCGGCGCAGTGCGCGGCCGAAGGCGGCGATGTTGCCCGCCAGCTTGCCGCTGCGGACGTCGCCGAGTTGCTGCACGCCGGTGGTGGCCATCGACCGTTCACGCCTCGGGCTTGAGCAGGTCCGACGCCAGCTCCTGCGTCAGCGCGGCCACGTCGTCGCGCTGCTTGAACAGGATGCCGGCGGTGTCGACCACCACCTCGGGGTCGAGCTCCACGGTGTCGAGCGCGATCAGCGCCCTCGCCCATTCGACGCTCTCGGCGATGCCGGGCGCACGCTGGAAGGCGTTGGCGAAAGGCGCCTCGCGCAGCCGCGCGACGAAGGCGGCCACCTGGGCCGACAGCTTCTCGCCAGCCTCGGGCACCTGCGCGCGCACGATGGCGAGTTCGCGCTCGCGCTCCGGGTAGTCGAGCCAGTGATAGAGGCAACGGCGCTTCACTGCGTCGTTGAGTTCGCGCGTACGGTTGCTCGTGAGGATGGTGACGGGAGGCGCCACGGCGCGCACCGTGCCCAGCTCGGGAATGCTGACCTGGTACTCGCCCAGATACTCGAGCAGGAAGGCCTCGAAGGGCTCGTCGGCGCGGTCGACCTCGTCGATCAGCAGCACGGCGCCCGGCAGCGGCGTCTGCAGTGCCTGCAGCAGCGGGCGGCGGATCAGGTAGTGCGGCTGGTACACCTCCGCTTCAACATCGCGCGCCGCGCCGGTGGCTTCGGCGGCGCGCATGTGCAGCAGCTGCGCCGCGTAGTTCCATTCATAGAGCGCCTCACGCTGCTCCAGGCCGTCGTAGCACTGCAGGCGCAGCAGCTCTCGGCCCAGCGCCGTCGACAGCGCCTTCGCCAGCTCGGTCTTGCCGACGCCGGGCTCGCCTTCCAGCAGCAGCGGGCGCTGCAGCTTCAGCGCGAGGAACACGGCAGTCGCCAGCCGCCGGTCGGCGAAATAGCCGGCCTGCATGAGTCCGGCGGAGAGGGAGTCGATGCTCGGGAAGATCATGGCGAAGCGTAGCGGAAGACGCGAGGCTGTCGCGTCTTCCGGCAAGCGAACAGAACGCCTCCGGGCTTCTTTTAGCCCAGGGCCTTGGTGACTGCGCGCTGCGTCAGCACGCTGATCAGGTTCGCGCGGTACGCGGCCGAGGCGTGCAGATCGCTGTTCAGGTCGCTCGCATCGATCTTCACTGCGGCGGCGGAAGCGGCGGTGAAGCTCTTGTTCAGCGCATCCTCCAGCCCCGCATGGCGGAACACGCCGTTGCCCGCGCCGGTGATCGCCACGCGCACGCCGCTGTCGTACTGCGCGAGGAACACGCCGACCAGCGGGAAGTTGGACGCCTTCTGGCGCAGCTTCTCGTACACGGCGCGCTTCGGGATGGGGAAGCGGATCGCGGTGATCAGCTCGTCCTCTTCCAGCGCCGTGGTGAAGAGGCCAAGGAAGAAGTCGTCGGCCGCGATCTCTCGCTTGGAGGTGACGATGGTCGCGCCCGAGGCCAGCACCGCGCTGGGGTAGCAGGCGGCCGGGTCGTTGTTGGCCACCGAGCCGCCGATGGTGCCCATGGCTCGCACCTGCCGGTCGCCGATGCGCGAGGCCAGGTCGGCCAGCGCCGGATAGGCGGCCTTCACGTCGGCGTTGTTCGCCACGTCGAGGTGGCGCGACATGGCGCCGATGGTGATGGCATTGCCGTTCTTCGCGATGCCGGTGAGCTCCTTGATGCCGCTCAGGTCCACGAGCTGCTCGGGTGCCGAGAGCCGCAGCTTCATCGAGGCAAGGAGGGTCTGTCCGCCGGCCAGAGGCTTGCCGCCGGCGGCGATGAGCCTGGCGGCGTCGGCCACGGAAGCGGGCCGTTCGAGTGTGAAGGCGTACATGGCGTGGTTCCTTCTTTGTTTTAGTTGATCAGGGTTTGGCGGCTGCGGCCTGCATCGCTTCCCAGACGCGGGCGGGCGATGCGGGCATGTCGAAATCCTTGACGCCCAGCGGCGCCAGCGCGTCGAGCACGGCGTTGATCACGGCCGGCGGCGAGCCGATGGCCCCCGCCTCGCCGCAGCCCTTGGTGCCCAGCGGGTTGTGCGTGCACGGGGTGCACACGGTGTCGAGCTTGAACTGCGGGAAGTCGCCCGCGCGCGGCATGGCGTAATCCATGAAGCTGCCGGTGAGCAGCTGGCCGGTTTCCTTGTCGTAGACGCAGTTCTCGAGCAGCGCCTGGCCGATGCCCTGCACCAGCCCGCCGTGCACCTGGCCCTCGACGATCATCGGATTGATGATGGTGCCGAAGTCGTCCACGGCGGTGAAGCGGTCGACGCGGACCTCGCCGGTCTGCTTGTCGACCTCGACCTCGCAGATGTAGGTGCCGCCCGGGAAGGTGAAGTTGGTCGGGTCGTAGAAGGCGGTCTCGTTCAGGCCGGGCTCCAGCTTGTCGAGCGGGTAGTTGTGCGGCACGTAGGCCGTAAGCGCCACCTGGCCGAACGGGATCTTCTTGTCGGTGCCCTTGACCGTGAACTCGCCGTTGGCGAACTCGACGTCGGCGTCGCTCGCCTCCATCAGGTGCGCGGCGATCTTCTTGGCCTTGGTCTCGATCTTGTCCAGCGCCTTCATGATGGCCGCGCCGCCCACCGAGATGGAGCGCGAGCCGTAGGTGCCCATGCCGAAGGGCACGCGGCCGGTGTCGCCGTGCACCACGTCGACGTTCTCGACCGGAATGCCCAGCCGCGCCGCCACGACCTGCGCGAAGGTGGTCTCGTGGCCCTGGCCGTGGCTGTGCGAGCCGGTGAACACCGTCACGCTGCCGGTCGGGTGCACGCGGATCTCGCCGCACTCGAACAGGCCCGCGCGCGCACCGAGGGCGCCCGCGATGTTCGAGGGCGCGATGCCGCAGGCTTCGATGTAGCTCGAATAGCCGATGCCGCGCAGCTTGCCCTTGCCCTCGCTTGCCGTCTTGCGCGCCGCGTAGCCATCGACCTCGGCAAGCACCCGGGCCTTGTCCATGCAGGCATGGAAGTCGCCGGTGTCGTACTGCAGCGCCACCGGCGTCTGGTACGGGAAGGCGGTGATGAAGTTGCGCTTGCGGATCTCGTCCTGCCCCAGGTTCATTTCCCAGGCGCAGCGCGACACCAGGCGCTCCAGCAGGTAGGTGGCCTCGGGCCGCCCCGCCCCGCGGTAGGCATCGACCGGCGCGGTGTTGGTGAACCAGGCATCCACCTCGACGTAGATCTGCGGCGTGGTGTACTGGCCCGCCAGCAGCGTGGCGTAGAGGATGGTTGGCACCGCCGTCGAGAAGGTCGACAGGTAGGCGCCCAGGTTGGCGTCGGTATGCACGCGCAGCGCGAGGAACTTGCCGTCCTTGTCCATCGCCATCTCGGCGTGGCTCACGTGGTCGCGGCCGTGCGCGTCCGACAGGAAGCACTCCGAGCGCTCGGCCGTCCACTTGATGTTGCGGTTGAGTTGCCTCGCCGCCCAGGTCAGGCACACGTCTTCCGCATACAGGAAGATCTTGGAGCCGAAGCCGCCGCCCACGTCGGGCGCGATCACGCGCACCTTGTGCTCCGGCAGGCCCAGCACGAAGGCCGTCATCAGCAGGCGCTCGACGTGCGGGTTCTGGTTGGACACGTAGAGCGTGTAGTCGTCGCTCGCCCGGCTGTAGCTGCCGATGGCCACGCGCGGCTCGATGGGGTTGGGCACCAGCCGGTTGTTGACCAGGTCGAGCTTCGTCACATGCGCGGCGCTCGCGAACACCGCGTCGACCGCCGCCTTGTCGCCCAACGCCCACTTGTAGCACTGGTTGTCGGGCGCCTCGTCGTGCAGGGTGACGCCGCCGGCCTTCTTCGCCGCGTCGGCCACGCTCACGAGCGCGGGGAGCACCTCGTAGTCGACCACCACCGCCTCGGCCGCGTTCTTCGCCTGCTCGACCGTCTCGGCCACCACCATGGCCACGTGGTCGCCGACGTAGCGCACCTTGTTGATCGCCAGGATCGGATGCATCGGCTCCTTCATGGGGGTGCCGTCGGGGTTGTTGATGAGCCAGCCGCAGGGCAGCCCGCCCATCTTGCCCTCGATGTCCTTGCCGCTGAAGATGCCGATCACGCCGGGCATCTTCAGCGCCTGGGCGGTGTCGATCGATTTGATGGCAGCGTGGGCGTGCGGCGAGCGCACGAAGACCGCATGGCTCTGGTTGGCCAGCGTGATGTCGTCGGTGTAGTTGCCCGCGCCGGTCAGGAAGCGATAGTCTTCCTTGCGCCGTAGAGCTTCGCCGATGTGCGGCAGGTTCGAGAAGTCGGAAGCACCCATGATGTCGCTCCCTTCATGCCGTGACGGTTGCCTTGACGGGAGTGCCCGAGGCCATCGCCTCGCCGCCCATCTTCACTGCCTTCACGATGTTCTGGTAGCCCGTGCAGCGGCACAGGTTGCCGTCGAGCAGTTCGCGGATCTCCGACTCGCTCGACTTGGGGTGGTGGGTGCACAGGTCGATGGCGCTCATGACCATGCCGGGCGTGCAGAAGCCGCACTGCAGGCCGTGGCACTCCTTGAAGGCCGCCTGCATGGGATGCATGGTGCCGTCCGCCTCCGCAATGCCCTCGATGGTGGTGACTTCGGCGCCGGCCGCCTGGGCCACCAGCACGTTGCAGGACTTGACGGCCCGGCCGTTCACGTGGACGGTGCAGGCGCCGCACTGGGCGGTGTCGCAGCCGACGTGGGTTCCGGTGAGATGGAGGTGCTCGCGCAGAGCATGGACCAGGAAGGTGTTGGGAGGAGCGTCGACCGTGACCTGGCGGCCGTTGACCTTGAAAGCGACCTGCATTTGGCTGTCTCCGTAAAAGGTGATGGCTTGTTTGGGCGAAAGCATCTTGGATGCCGACCTTTCGCACTATCCTAGGCAAAACCCTTGACACTTGCACAGACCGCGCGAAATTCTCAAAATGAAACAGCTTGCCATCCGGCAGGCCGGGAAAAGCCTGCATACATGCGCGAAAAACCACGATGTCTGTATCAATCGTTTCGCAGCCTCCTGAGCGTTCCCTGGCCATTGCCCAAGCCCGCCGCGAACTGATCGAAGGCGAATCGCCCGCCCGCGCTCGGGGCGGCGCCTGCATCGATTCGTGGATCACCCGCTCCTGGCAGCGCTGCATCGAGGCTGGTCACAGTCCGCGGCAGCGCGTCAGCTTCGATCCGGTGAGCCGATCGGCCAGCATCGACGTCGCCGAGCGCAACCGGGCGCTGGTCTCCGCGGCCCGCCCGATCATCGACCAGCTCTCGCGCGCCATCGCCGACACCCGCTATTTCGCCGTGCTGACCGACGCCGACGGCATCGTGGTCGACGTGGGCAGGCTACCCGACGGTACCGACGCCGCCACCCGCTATGCGCGAGACCTCGCGCGCATCGGCGTCGACCTGTCGGAACGCGCCATCGGCACCAGCGCCATCGGTACCGCGCTGGCCGAGCAGGAATCGGTCTGGCTGCATCGCGGCGAGCATTTCTTCGACGACACCAGCGTCTACAGCTGCGCCGGCGCGCCGCTCTTCGGTCCCCGGGGCGACTGCATCGGCATGCTCGACCTGACCGGCGTGCAGGTGGTCGAGCGGCCCGAGCTGCGCCACCTGGCGACCCTTTCCGCGCGCAGCATCGAGAACATGCTGGTGAAGCGCGAGCCCTGCGAACTGCTGCTGCGCCTGGCCTGGCCGGGCAACTCGGGCAGCGAAGCCACCGAGGGCCTGCTGTGCATCGACGCCGTGGGCAACGTGACGGGCGCCAACGCGGCGGCGAGGCAGATGCTGCACCAGCCGCTGCCGCGCAGCGAGCATGCGCTGAACTTCAACGACCTGTTCGCGCTGCCGCTTCACATGATGTTCGACGCGGCCCGCCGCGGCGACGCCGTGCTCGAGGTGCCGCTGTGGTCGGGCCTGCGGGTGCAGGTGCGGCCCCAGCGCGGCGGCAGCGGCGCCACGGCGCCCGCAAACGTTTCCGACAACCGGCCGCGGCTGCGCGACGTGGAAACGGCGCTGATCCGCAAGGCGGTGGCCGACGCCCGCGGCAACGTGGCCGAGGCCGCGCGGGCGCTGGGCATCAGCCGGGCGACCGTCTACCGCAAGCTGTGGCGCGGACGGTCCGCCGGCGCGCCGGACTGAAACACCGTCTGGCTGTTCAGCCTTCGTTCAGCCTTCGGCGTTCAGGCGCCGACCGGCACCTTGTCGAGGAAGCCAGTCACCGAACGCAGCTTGCCTGCGTCGACCCGCGCGAAGTCGGTGCCCTGGATGAGATCTTCCGCGCCGCTGGGCCCCAGCGTCCACGAGAAGCGCAGGTGGTCGCCGTGCGAATCGGCCTTGCCCAGCAGGCTGAAGCGGAATCCCGGATAGCGCTGGTGCACCGCGCCGACGAGAGCGCTGATCTGCTCGTGCCCGCTGGCCTGCGCCATCGGGTCGGCGTAGTGCGCGTCGGCGGTCCACCCGGCTTCGATGAGTGCGGCGCGGCGCTCGGCATCGGTCTCGTTCCAGACGGCGATGTAGCGTTGGGCGATCGTGGTGGCGTCGTGTGCGGCGGTGTTCATGGTGACGATTCCTTTGGTGGGTTCCGACCCGCAACATCGCGGGGTGAAGGAATGGTCTCGCCGCACGCGATTCGCGTCGATGACGTCGCAGGTCATGGAACAGGGGCAGCAGCCCCCGCCAGTCAGAGTGCGTCGAGCGGAAAGACCGGCCGGCTCACCTTGCTGAACGGAAAGAGGCTGTAGTCCGAACTGGTGACACCGGGGCTGTCGCACTCCACCAGCGCGGCCGACAGCGGCTCGAACACGGGCCGGCAGTACATGCGCGACTTGAGCAGCAGGAAGCGCTCCTTGCGCGGATCGAGCCCCGCGCATTCGAAGACGCCGATGTCCCAAGGCTCCTGCGTGCGCTCGGTCACCACGATGCGCGCCGCGCCGATGTCGAAGAGCACCGTGCGGCCCATGCTGCTGCGCTGGCCGGTGTAGGTGGGGCCTGTGATCACGTACTCGCCGTCGGAGATGGTGCGCACCGTGCCCGTCAGGCGCACCGGCGTCTTCTCGAGGCCGATGCCCGCGAGCGAGACCTTGTTGCCCAGCGCCACCGTCGCCTGCGCGCCCTCGCCCGCCGCGATGAGCTGCGCCACGGCCTCGGGATCGCACAGCGGCCCCACGCCGATGCCGTGCAGGCCCTGTGCGAGCGCTTCCTGCAGCACGTCCATGGTGTCGCAGCTTCCGCCCGACATGCAGTTGTCGCCGTGGTCGAGCAGCAGCACCGGGCGCGTCGCGCCCTCGGCAATCAGCTTCGCGCGCGCGACCGACTCCGCCAGCGGCTCGCTTCGGTAGACGAAGGCTTCGCGCTCCGCCCACATCTGCGCCGCGATGCGGTCTGCCGTGGCCTGCGCTCGCTCGGGCGAATGCGCGTCGACCACGATCACGCTCATGCACGGTGCCTCGATGTCCGAAAGCGAGAAGCCGGCCAGGATCGACACCGCCAGCGACTCGGCCTTCTCGGCCTCGCACGCTGCCTCGATGGCGCGCTTCATCGCGCCGGTGAAGGAGGCGCTGCGCAGCGTGTGCGCCATCAACGGCAGCCGGTGCCAGCGCATCGCCGGCCTGCTGCGGCCGGCGAGCAGGTCGAACAGCAGGCGGCCGGCGTGCTCGCCGGTCTCGTACATGTCGACGTGCGGATAGGTCTTGAAGCCGACGATCACGTCGGCGTTCTCCACCATCGCCGGCGTGACGTTGGCATGCAGGTCGAGCGCCACGCCGATGGGCACGCCTGGCGCTGCCGCGCGCAGGCGCACCAGCAGGTCGCCTTCGCCGTCCACGCTGTTCTGCGCCACCATCGCGCCATGCAGGTCGAGCAGGATGGCGTCGCAGCCCGGGGCTGCATCGACGATGCGTTGCGTCAGCGCGGTGTAGGCCTGCGCATCGACCGGCCCGCTCGGGTTGGCCGAGGCCGACACCGGCGTGACGACCTCGGCGCCCGCCGCCTCGGCCAGGTCGATGAAGGCCGACATCGCGGTGCGCATGCCCTTGTTGTCGCGGTAGGCCTGCTCGCCGAAGGTCGGGCCGTCGGGGCCGAAGGCCGCGAGCGGCGTGGGCACCGGCGAGAAGGTGTTGGTTTCGTGGTTGAGACGTGCGATCAGTACTTTCATTGCGCAAACTTTCCACCGCTGGCCAGCATGGTGATGTCGCCGAAGCTGGAGCCGTTGCGGTTGTCGGGCCTGAAGGCGAGCGTGTATCCGCCCAGCTCCACGGGAGGCGAAGTCTCGATGCTGCGGCGAAGCGACTCGGTGGTCACCGGCCCCTTCACGCGCTGCAGCGCTTCGGCGAATGCCTTGGCCGTGATGTAGCCCTCCAGGCCCAGGTAGGAGCCCTCGCCCTCGCTGCCCGCAGCCTTGCGCGCGCGCTGGTACTCGTCGACGATGGGAAAGCGCGTCTTCCAGAACGGCGGCATCACCTGCGACAGCACGATGCCGCGGCTCTTGTCGCCCAGCTCCTTGTAGAGCAGGAAGGAGCTGGCCACCGAGTTCGTGTAGATCTGCGGATGCACCGGCGCCGCGACCAGCGCGCGGATGACGTTGATCGCCGGCATGCCCGCCGCGATGACGTACGCCGCCTGCGCACCGCTGGCAATCACTTTCTGCGCGACGCTCGCAAGCTCCTTCTCCTGCGGATCGAAGCGCAGCGACAGCACCGGGGACAGCCCGTTCTTCTGCAACGCCTCCAGCGCGTCCTTCTCGATGCCCTTCCCGTAGGCGTCGTCGCTCGACACGATGGCGATGCGAACCACGCCCACGGTCTTCAGGTGATTCATCACGCGGTGCACCTCGTCGGCGTACGACTCGCGCACGTGGTAGATCGGCACCTTCGGCCCGCGCAGCACGGCCGCGCCGGTCAGTCCGCCGAAGATGAAGCTGTCGTACTTCGCCGCGACCGGCACCATGGCCGCGCCGATGCCCGTACCCATGGTGCCGAAGAGGCAGACCACGCGGTCGGTGCCGAGCAGCTTCTCGGCGTTGGCCGCGGCCTTGTCCGGCGCATAGGCGTCGTCGTAGGTGATCAGCTTGACGGGCCGCCCGCCGATGCCGCCCGCCTTGTTCAGCTGGTCGAACACCAGTTTCTGGCCTTCCATGAACGCGAGGCTGTTGGGCGCCAGCGGGCCGGTCAGCACCGCGGACTGGCCGACGAGGATCGGCTCGGCAGCCGGCGCCGCCGCGGCCCACGCCAGGGTGAGCGCCGCCAGGGCGAGGCGCCACGCCTTCACGATGCGACTCCCGCGCTTTGCAGCATCGCCTGCAGCAGCACGTTGCAGCCAGCCTCCAGGTGATCGGGCTGCGCGTCCTCGATCTCGTTGTGGCTGATGCCGTCGAGGCATGGCACGAAGATCATGGCCGCGGGGCACACGCGAGCGAGGTACACCGCGTCGTGGCCCGCACCGCTGATCACGTTCATCCAGCTCATGCCCTGCGCCTGCGCGGCATCACGCACGGCAGACACCAGCTTGGGCGTGAAGGGCTGCGGCGGGAAGTAGACGACCTGCTCCACCGACATCTCGACCTTGGCTTTGGCCGAGATGCGCTGCACGGTTTCCTTCAGCGCGGCGTCCAGCGCCGACAGCACCGTGTCGTCGGCCGCGCGCAGGTCGACGCTGAGCTTCACGCGGCCCGGGATGACGTTGCGCGAATTGGGATAGTTGTCGATCCAGCCGACCGTGCCGCGCGCATGCGGCGCATGGGCCAGCGCGATGCGGTTGACCTCGATCACGAGCTCGGAGGCAGCCAGCAGCGCGTCCTTGCGCAGCTCCATGGGCGTGGGGCCGGCATGGGCTTCCATGCCCTGCACCACCACGTCGTACCAGCGCTGGCCCAGCGCGCCCTCGACCACGCCGATCACGCGCTCGTTGGCTTCGAGCACAGGGCCCTGCTCGATGTGCGCCTCGAAGTACGCGCCCACGGGCGACGCTGCCGCCGAGACCGGTGCGCTGCCGGCATAGCCGATGGCAGCCAGCGCCTCGGACACGCTGATGCCGTCGTTGTCGCGCTGCGCCAGCGCATGCTCCAGCGTGAACGCGCCGGCGAACACGCCTGAGCCCATCATCACCGGCACGAAGCGCGAGCCCTCCTCGTTGGTCCACACCGCCACTTCGAGCGGCGCCTCGGTCTGCACCCCGGCGTCGTTCAGGGTGCGGATCACCTCCAGCCCGGCGAGCACGCCGTAGTTGCCGTCGAACTTGCCGCCCGTGGGCTGGGTGTCGATGTGGCTGCCGGTGGCCACCGGCGGCAGCGCGTTGTTGCGGCCGGGGCGGCGCGCGAAGATGTTGCCGATGGCGTCCACGCGCACCTCGCAGCCGGCCTCGCGCACCCAGCGCACGAACAGGTCGCGGCCCTGGCGGTCGAGGTCGGTCAGCGCGATGCGGCAGACGCCGCCTTTCTCGGTGGCGCCGAGCTTCGCCAGCTCCATCAGCGAGTTCCAGAGCCGCTGGCCATCGATGCGGAGTTCGGTATGTGATGTCATGGTTTTGCGAGTGAGATGAGAAGTGCGGGAAGCCTCAAGCAAGGCCCACGCCCAGATAGCGGTCTTTCACTTCATGGTCGGCCATGAAGGCTTCGTTGCCGGCCTCGTGCACGATCACGCCCTGCTCCACGATGTAGTGGCGGTCGGCCAGCTGCACGCAGACTTCGAGGTTCTGCTCGACCAGCAAAATCGCCACCCCGGCGGCCTTGATGGTCTTGAGCTGCGCGACGATCTCTTCCACGATCACCGGCGCCAGGCCTTCCACCGGCTCGTCGAGGATCAGCAGGCGCGGATGGTTCATCAGCGCCCGACCGATGGCCAGCATCTGCTGCTCGCCGCCCGAGAGCTGCCCGCCGCCGTTGCGCCGGCGCTCCTTCAGGCGCGGAAAGATGCGGTAGATGTCGGCCAGCTGCCAGGGCGACTGGCGCCGCAGGCCGAGCAGCAGGTTCTCTTCCACCGTCAGCAGCTTGAAGATGCCGCGGTGCTCGGGCACCAGGCACACGCCGCGCGTGGCAATGCGGTGCGCCGGCATGCCCGCGATGTCCGCACCCTGGAAGCGCACGCGCCCGCTGGTGGGCGTGACCGCGCCCGCGATGCTCTTGAGCGTGGTCGACTTGCCCGCGCCGTTGCGCCCCAGCAGCGTGACCAGCTCGGCCTCGCCCACGGTCATCGACACGCCCTGCAGCACATGGCTCTTGCCGTAGTGGGCGTGCAGCTTCTCGACTTCGAGGATGTTGTTGCGGGTGCCGCTCATGCCTTGCCTCCGGTGATCATGTTGCCCAGGTAGGCGGTGCGCACGCGCGCATCGGAACGAATGTCGCCCGGCAGCCCCTCGGCCAGCACGCGGCCCAGCTGCATCACGGTGACGGTGTCGGAGATGTCCATCACGATGTTCATGTTGTGCTCGATGAGAACCACGGTGTGCGCGTCGCGCAGGCCGCGGATCAGCTGTTTCATGTCGTCGAGGTCGTCGATGCCCATGCCCGAGGTCGGCTCGTCGAGGAAGATCGCCTTCGGCCTCGCCGCCAGCGCCATGCCCACTTCGAGCCGGCGCTGCTGGCCGTGCGAGAGCTCGGCGGCCGGCGTGTCCGCCAGCCGCTCCAGCCCGATGCGCTGCAGCACCTCGTCGACGATCCGCGTGCAGGCCAGCTCGCCGACCGGCGCGCGCCAGCAGTTCATGGCCTGCCGCGGCGAAACGCCCTGCGCTGCCACGCGCAGGTTCTCGCGCACCGCGAGGCTCGCGAACAGCGCCGTGACCTGGAACGATCGCGCCATGCCGCGCTGCACGCGCTTGTGGTCGGGCTCGCGCGTCACGTCTTGGCCGTCGAACAGGATGCGCCCGCCGGTGGTCGTGCCTGTGCCGGTGAGCATGTGGAACAGCGTGGTCTTGCCCGCGCCGTTGGGGCCAATCACCGAGTGCACCGTGTTGCGCCGGACCTTCAGGTCGACCCCGCCGAGCGCCGCGAACTTGCCGTAGTGCTTGGTGACGCCGACGGCTTCGATGAGAACGTCGCTCATGCTTTTTCTCCTTGCGCGGCAGGCGAGACAGTGTCGGCCGGTGCCTTGCGGAAGATGCGCTTCCACGCGCTCTCGCCCAGCCCCCAGAGCCCGCGCTGCATGCCGATGCTCACGCCGATCAGCAGGAGCCCCAGCAGCAGCAGCCAGCGCGGCCACAGCGTGGAGAGCCAGTCGGCCAGCAGCACGTAGAACGCCGAGCCCAGCACCGAGGCGAACAGGTTGCCGGTGCCGCCGATCACGGTGATGACCAGGATCATCTCGCTCGTGTGGTACTCGGCGTTCGACAGCGGCGCAATGCCGGTCATCATGGCGTGCAGCCCGCCCGCGAGGCCGGTGACGGCGCCCGAGATCACGAAGGCCAGCAGCTTGAAGCGCTTGAGGTCGTAGCCCACGGCGGCGGCGCGGTCCTCGTTGTCGCGGATGGCCAGCAGCGTGCGGCCGAAGACCGAATCGGTCACGCGCAGCAGCAGGCCGAAGGCGACCAGGAACACCACGGCCACGAAGGCGTAGTACTTCCAGGGCGTGTCCATGAAGCCGGGGCGCGGCACGTCGAGCAGGCCGTTGTCGCCGCCGGTGAGGCCGGTGGCGGTGTAGGCGATGAAATAGAACATCTGCGCGAAGGCCAGCGTGAGCATCACGAAGTAGGTGCCGCGCTGGCGGATGGCCACCCAGCCCACCACCGCCGCGCCCAGCGCGCCCATTGCCACGGCGGCGAGCAGCGCGAGCGGCATCGGCAGGCTCAGCCGCGTGAGCAGGATGGCGATGGTGTAGCTGCCCAGCCCGAAGAAGATGCCCTGCCCGAAGGACAGCAGCCCCGTGTAGCCCAGCAGCAGGTTGCAGCCCAGCGCGGCCAGCGCGTAGATCAGCACCTCGCTCGCGAGCGAACCCGAGCTCAGCACCAGCGGCAGGCCCAGCACCGCGATGAGCGCCAGAAGGAAAGTGATTTTTCTCGGCATGGCGTGTCCGTTCATGCTTTCCGGCCAAGCAGGCCGTGCGGGCGCAACAGCAGCACGGCCGCCATCGCGATGTAGACCATCAGGCTCGCGCCCGGCGGCCAGATGGTGCTCATGAGGCTCTGCACGATGCCGATGAGCAGGCCGCCCACGAGCGCGCCGCCGAAGCTGCCGAGCCCGCCGATCACCACGACAACGAAGGCCACGGCCAGCGCCTCCACGCCCATGAAAGGCTCGGCGCCGCGGATGGGCGCGGCCAGCACGCCCGCCAGCGCCGCCGTGGCCGCGCCGAGCGCGAACACCAGGCTGAACACGCGGAACACGTTGATGCCCAGCAGCGACACCATCTCCGTCGACTCGCTGCCAGCGCGCACCGCGCTGCCCAGGCGCGTGCCCTCGAGCACCCACCACAGCAGCACCGCGAGCACGGCCGTGAAGCCGATCACGAAGAGCCGGTACTTCGGATAGACGAACGAGCCCCACATGACCACGCCCTGCAGCAAGTCGGGCGTGGACACGCTGTTGCCCAGCGGGCCCCAGAACACGATCACCATCTCCTGCACCACGAGCGCGAGGCCCACCGTGACGAGGATGTGGAATTCATGCGCCTTGGCATACACGCGGCGCAGCAGCAGCTTTTCGGCCAGCCACCCCAGCGCGCCCACGAAGAGCGGCACCAGCAGCAGCGCCAGCCAGAAGTTCAGGCCCCATTGAAGGGCCTGGAAGCAGAGGTAGGCGCCCAGCAGATAGAAGGCTCCGTGCGCGAAGTTCACGAAGCGCAGCAGGCCGAACACGATGGACAGGCCGACCGCCAGCAGGAAATACAGCATGCCGATGCCGATTCCGTTGATGGTCTGTAGCAGGTAGACGGACATAGATGTCGGTAGTTGCGGAGTGCAGACGCGTACGCGCGGCCCCTTTCGGGAACACTGCGGAACCGGCTCGGCCGGGCCGCAGGTGTTGCCCCCCCCTGCAAGGGGGTTGCCGGCCACACGAAGTGGGCAAGCCTGGGGGTCAGCCCAACTTGCAGCCGGTCTTGTCGACGGGCAGGAACGACTTGCCCGAGCTCACCACGTCGACGTAGTCCGCCGCGTCCTTCATCTTCGACTTGGCCTTGCCCTTGAGCAGGTAGTAGTCCTTGATGACCTGGTGGTCGGCCTTGCGGATTTCCTCTGCGCCGGTGAGCCCGTCGAACTTCATGCCTTCGAGCGCGGCGATCACCGCCTTCTGGTCGACCGAGCCGGCCTTCACGATGCCGTCGATCAGGATCTTGGTGCAGATGTACGAGCCGGCGAGGCTGTAGTTGGGCACGATCTTGAGCTTGTCTGCCGTGCGCTTCACCAGGTCCTTGTTGAGCGGCGTATCGGCCGTGTGCCAGTACTGCGCGCCGAAGTAGACGCCGTCGCACAGGTCCGCGCCCAGTTCGTCGAACTGCTCCAGTCCCGAGGCCCAGGCCATGAGGATCGTCATGTTCTTGTGCATGCCGAAGCTCACCGCCTGGCGCAGCGCGGCCGACGACTGCGCGCCGAAGTTCAGCAGCAGCAGCACGTCGGGCTTGGCGGCCATGGCGTTGGTGAGGTAGCCGCTGAACTCCTTCTCGGTGAGCGAGTGGTAGCTGTTGCCCACGTGCTCGATGCCCTTCTCCTGGAAGATGTTCTTGGCGGCGCTCAGCAGGCCGTCGCCGAACACGTACTGCGGCGTGATGGTGTACCAGCGCTTGGCCTTGGGCATGGAGGCGATCAGCGGGCGCACCGTCTGCTCGATCGCACCGAAGGTGGGCACCGACCAGCGGAAGGTGGCGGGGTTGCAGTCCTTGCCGGTGATCTCGTCGGCGCCCGCGGTGGTGATGAAGAGGCCGCCGGCCTTCTCGGCTTCCTTGCCCATGGCCAGCGCTTCCGACGACAGGATGCCGCCCGCGAAGAACTTCGCGCCCTGCTGCTGCGAGGCTTCCTGAACCTTGCGCACGGCCGTGGCCGGCTTGCCTTCGGTGTCGAGCACTGTGTAGGCCAGCGGACGCTTCAGCACGCTGCCGTACTGCTCGATGGCCAGCTTCATGCCCAGGTCGGCGAACTTGCCGTTGGCCGCGAAGGCGCCCGACATCGGGACCGGGCAGCCGAATCGGATCGCGTCCGCCGATTGGGCAAAGGCGGCGCGGCCGCCCAGGAGCGAGGCGGGGGCAGCCGACAGGGCGGCCAGCTGAAGAAGTTGTCTGCGTTGCATGAGTTCTCCGGTCGTGGTGGGGAGTAAGGAAAAAGAGATGCCAGCGATCGCGGCGAATTTAAGCGGATAAATTGGATTAATATGCTGGTAAAAACCCTCTAGCAACAGCCGTGCCAAAATCTGCGGCGCTCCCCTTGGGGCCCAATACCTGCTTACAGGTCACCTTCTGTTTTTCCATCGCTCCGAACGCATGAATTCGTCTCCATCTGATCGTGAAATGCCGCGGAACCGGCTTTGCCGGGCCGCTGGCATTGCCCCCGGCGAGGGGGTGGGCGAAGCGACACGAAGTGCGCGCAGCCTGGGGGTGAGCAAGTGAAAGTGGGGCAGAACCGTCCTAAGCGGCAGAAGCTCTCGGACGTCATCGTCGAAGACGTCAAGCGATGGATCGTGGCGGAGCGCAAGCAGCCCGGCGACCGGTTGCCGAACGAGAAGGAACTGATCGAACTCTTCGGCTATTCGAAGAGCACCGTGCGCGAGGCGCTCAAGGCGCTGGAGGTGCGCGGCCTGATCTCCATCCGCACCGGGCCCGGCGGCGGCGCCTACCTGCAGCAGGTGTCGGTGGAGCACGCGTCGGAGCCGCTGCGCAACTTCCTGCACTTCCACCATCTCGACGGCCACCACATCTACCAGCTGCGCAAGGCGCTGGAGCCCGAACTGGCCGTGAGCGTGGTGGGCAAGCTGACGGCGGAGCAGTTCGAGAAGCTCGAAGAAAACGTGCGGCTGTGCACGATCGAGCCGACCGGCGAGGACGAGCTGCGCATCCAGCGCGAGGCCGAACTGGCCTTCCACACCATGCTGGCGGAGAGCTGCCCCAATCCTGTGCTCTCCTTCATGTGCCGCTTCCTCAACGACCTGCTGCGCGACCTCGTGGTCTACAAGAAGGCGCTCGACCATCACCACTTCGGCGAGGCGAACGTCGACTACCACACGCAGCTGCTGGCGGCCTACCGCAAGGAAGACGCCGAAGAGGTGCGCCGCCTGATGACCGAGCACATGGTCGATGCCGAGCAGCACATGCACGAGATGGAGGCGCACATCGGCGCCAAGCACCTGCTGCTGCCGAGCGGGCAGCGCTGACTTCTTCTACTTCTTCCGGTGCGCCCGCTCCAGGCACTCCTGGAACGCCAGCACCGCCCGTGACGGCTTCGGCGAACGCCGCAGCAGGCTCACGAAGCGGCATGCGTAGTTGAAGCGCGCCGGCAGCACCGCTTTCATCAGCCCGCGCTCCTCGAACACCTGCGCGTAGTGGTCGGGCAGGAAGCCCAGGAAGCGCCCCGAAAGAATCAGCGTCGCGATCGCCTCCTGGTCGAAACCCGTGGCCATGCGCGAGAGCTTCGCGCGGTGGCTCAGCTCCATGTTGGGCGAGTGGTAGCCCAGCCCCGCGAAATGGTGCTCGCGCAGCCTGGCCCAGGTGAGCTTGTCGTGGCGCACACCGAAGAGCGGATGCCCCGCGCCGCAGTACAGCAGCATGGTCTCGTCGAACAGGTCGGCGTACACCAGGCTCTTGGAGGCGCGGTGCGCCGGGATGATGCCGATCTGGAAGTTGCCCTCCAGCACGCCCTGCTCGATGGCGTTGATCGAGCCCACGTGCACGGCCAGCCGCACCTCGGGCGCGATCTCGGTGAAGCGCGCGATCGCCTCGCCGATGCGCGCCTGCGGGTTGGTGGCCGTCTTGTCGAACAGCGCCACGTCGAGCTGACCGCCCATGCGGTTGTGGATGTCGTCGATGCTGCCGCGGAAGGCGTCGACCGAGGCCAGCAGGCGCAGCGTCTCGTCGTAGACGCGCTGCCCCTCGGCAGTGAGCGCGAAGCCGGCCCTGCCCCGGCGGCACAGCACCAGTCCGAGGCGCGTTTCGAGATCCTTCACGTGGCGGCTCACGGTGGAGGTGCCGATGTTCAGCTCCAGCTCGGCGGCCGCCATGCCGCCGCAGTCGACCACGCTCTTGAATACCTTGAGCAGGCGCAGGTCCATGTCGCTGAGCTGCCCCAGAACGGCGCGGTTGCGGGCACCGCTTTGGGTACCGTCTTCGGCTTTGGCCTTTACTTGCATGAAACGTCAAGTGAACATTGATATTGCGCCATTCTCCACACTGAAGGCTCTACGAACAATCGGCGCATTCCCATCACCCCGGAACCCGCCAGCGCGGGAAACGCCATGACCATCGCAACGCCCGTCACCGAACCGACGCCCGCCGTGCGCACCGACGCCGCCTGGCTCGACGCGCACTGGATGCCCTACACCGGCAACCGCAACTTCAAGGCCGATCCGCGGATCGTCGTGGAAGCCAAGGGCGCCTACTTCACCGACGCCGACGGCCGCAAGATCTTCGACGGCCTCTCGGGCCTGTGGTGCTCGGGCCTGGGCCACGGCCGCCCCGAGATCACCGAGGCGGTGAGCCGCCAGATCGCCAAGCTCGACTACTCGCCCGCCTTCCAGTTCGGCCATCCGCTCTCGTTCGAGCTGGCCAACAAGATCAAGGAGATGACGCCCGCCGGCCTCGACTACGTCTTCTTCACCGGCTCCGGCTCGGAAGCCGCCGACACCTCGCTGAAGCTGGCGCGCGCCTACTGGCGCACCAAGGGCCAGGCGAGCAAGACCCGCCTGATCGGCCGCGAGAAGGGCTACCACGGCGTCAACTACGGCGGCATCTCGGTCGGCGGCATCGCGGCCAACCGCAAGCTCTTCGGCCAGGGCGTGGAGGCCGACCACCTGCCGCACACGCAGCTCGCCTCGAACGCCTTCACGCGCGGCATGGCCGACAACGGCGTGGAGCTGGCCGACCGCCTGCTGGACATCATCGCGCTGCACGATGCGTCGAACATCGCGGCCGTGATCGTCGAGCCCTTCGCGGGCTCGGCCGGCGTGGTGATCCCGCCCAAGGGCTACCTGAAGCGCCTGCGCGAGATCTGCACCGCCAACAACATCCTGCTGATCTTCGACGAGGTCATCACCGGCTTCGGCCGCTGCGGCGCGCTCACCGGCGCCGAGGCCTTCGGCGTGACGCCCGACATCATGAACATCGCCAAGCAGATCACCAACGGCGCGCAGCCGATGGGCGCGGTGGTCGCAAGCAAGGACATCTACGACACCTTCATGGCTGCGGGCGGCCCCGACTACATGCTCGAGTTCCCGCACGGCTACACCTACAGCGCCCACCCGGTGGCCTGCGCCGCCGGCATCGCCGCGCTGGACGTGCTGCAGAAGGAAGACATGATCGGCCGCGTGCAGGCGCTGGCGCCGCATTTCGAGAACGCGGTGCACAGCCTGAAGGGCAGCAAGCACATCACCGACATCCGCAACTACGGCCTCGCCGCCGGCCTGACTATCGCCGCGCTGCCGGGCGAGCCCGCGCGCCGCCCGTACGAGATCGCGATGAACTGCTGGAAGAAGGGCTTCTACGTGCGCTACGGCGGCGACACCATCCAGCTCGCGCCGCCCTTCATCACGGAGAAGGCCGAGATCGACCGCCTGGTGAACGCGCTGGCCGACGCGCTGGCCGAGACGGCCTGATCCTTAGCGCCCTTTCGCGGCAGCAGGCAGCGCCCGCGAGCGGCGCGGTCCTACACCCCGGCGCCCCGCAGGTTCGCAGAATCTGTCGGGCCGCCGATGACCACGCTGCAGACAGACATCCCCGCCCGCCTCGACCGCCTCCCCTGGTCGCGCTGGCACTGGCGCGTGGTGATCGCGCTGGGCGTGGCCTGGGTGCTCGACGGGCTCGAGGTGACGCTGGTGGGCTCCATCGGCGCGGTGCTGGAGCGGCCCGACACGCTGGGGCTCACGGCCGGCGAGATCGGGCTCTCGGGCTCGGTGTATGTCGCGGGCGCGGTGCTCGGCGCCCTGCTCTTCGGCCGCATGACCGACCGGCTCGGGCGCAAGAAGCTTTTTCTCATCACGCTGGCGGTCTACACCGTCGGCACGCTGGCAACGGCCTTCTCGCCGAACTTCGCCTTCTTCGCGCTGTGCCGGTTCGTCACCGGGCTGGGCATCGGCGGGGAGTACGCGGCCATCAACTCGGCCATCGACGAACTGATTCCAGCGCGGGTGCGCGGGCGCGTGAACCTCGCGATCAACGGCAGCTTCTGGATCGGGGCCGCGCTGGGCGCAGCGCTCAGCCTGGTCTTGCTCGACGCGCGCGTGATCGGGCCGGTGTGGGGCTGGCGAGCCGGCTTCGCACTCGGCGCGGTGCTGGCGGTGGCCATCCTGCTGGTGCGGCGCCACGTGCCCGAGAGCCCCCGGTGGCTGGTCGCGCACGGGCGGGCCGACGAGGCGAAACGCATCGTCGAGCGCATCGAGGCGGAGGTCGAGGCGCAGCACGGCCCGCTGCCGGCGCCGCCGGGCTTCGTCGTGAACTACACGGCCGCACGGCCCAACAGCCCGCCCATGCGCCAGGTGGCGCGCGTGCTGTTCAAGCGCTACCCGCAGCGCAGCGTCGTTGCACTGGCGCTGATGATTTCGCAGGCCTTCTTCTACAACGCGATCTTCTTCACCTACGCGCTGGTGCTCACCCGCTTCTACGGCGTGCCCGAGGGCGACGTGGCGCTCTACATCTTTCCGTTCGCGCTGGGCAACGTGCTGGGGCCGCTGCTGCTGGGGCCGCTCTTCGACAGCGTGGGCCGGCGCCGGATGATCGCGGCGACCTATGTGCTAGCGGGCATCGGCCTCGCGCTGACCGGCTGGGCCTTCATGCAGGGCTGGCTCGACGCGCGCGGGCAGGCGCTGTGCTGGTCGGCGGTGTTCTTCCTGGCATCGGCCGCGGCGAGCTCTGCGTATCTCACGGTGAGCGAGGTGTTTCCGCTGGAGATGCGCGCGATCGCCATCGCGATCTTCTACGCGATCGGCATGGGCGCGGGCGGCTTCGCGGCGCCGCTGCTGTTCGGCCTGCTGATAGAGACCGGCAGCCGTGGCGCGGTGATGATGGGCTACTGCATCGGTGCCGGGCTGGTCATCGTGGCGGGGCTGCTGGCGCTGCGCCATGCGGCCGATGCGGAGCGCAAGCCGCTGGAGGAAGTGGCGCCGCCTTTGGCCTCCGAGGCCGGTGGCGAGCGCTGAGCGCCCTGACTACCGATCAGAGAGCGCAGGTCCGGAAACCGAAGAAGCCGTCGTCGCGCCCGGGCAGCGCGAAGCCGCGGCGGCGCAGCGAGCGCAGGCGCGCGCGCGTCGCGAACGAGGCCCCGCGCAGTACGCGCGCCCGTCCGAAGACTGCTGCCGGGTCGAATTCGGTGCCCGCGCTCCACGGGTCGGCCCGGTAGCCGGGCCAGGGCTGCAGGGTGCCGGCGGTCCACTCGTGCACGTCGGCCCAGCGGAAGCCGCGGCGCGCCGCCGTGTGCGCGGCGATCTCCCATTCGACCTCGGTCGCCACGCGCCGCCCGGCCCAGCGCGCCCAGGCGTCGGCCTCCCACCAGCTCAGGTGCACGGCACTGTGGTGGCCCGCCGCGCGCACGGTGGCGCCGAAGCGCTGCTGCAGCACCGAGCCGCCCGTGCCGTTGCGCGCCGCGCCGATCTGCTCGATGTGGCGCGGCCCGCGTCGGCCCTCTACCTGCGCCGAGAGCCAGCGCCAGCCTTCGCCGTGCCAGAGCTCCTCGCGGTCGTAGCCGCCGTCCTCGACGAACTCGACGTACTGGTTCCAGGTGACGGGCTGGGCGTCGATCTCGAACTCGGGCACGTCCACCCGGTGCGCCGCGCGCTCCTGCGCGAAGGCGAAGCCGCTTTCGGGCATGCCCAGCTCCCAGCGCGTGGCCGGCAGCAGCAACGGCTCGCGCGTGACGGCCATGGGCGCCTGCTCGACGCCCAGGGGCAGCCCCATGGTCTGCGCCATCACCACGAACTGCTCGCCGCGCATGTCCTCGTGGAACAGGGCGAGGCGGTAGAAGTACAGGCCGGCGTCGGTCTCCGCGGCGTTGTCGAGCAGCTCGAGCGTGCTTTCCAGGGTTTCGAGCAGGTAGGCCTTGGTCTGGGCGAGGTCCGGCAGGTCGGGCGGCCAGCGGCGTCCCGGGCCGGAATGGGCAGGGTTCCACCAGTCGTCGGCGCCGGGGTCGATGGCGGCCAGCCGCGTGGGCCGCATCGGGCAGTCGGCGCCGAAGGCACGCTGGGTGTTGCGCCCGATCCACCATTCGGCGAACCAGCCGATGTGGCCGGCCAGCCAGGCCGCGGGCACCACGCCGTCTTCGTCGGACCCCGGCGGCCGGGCGAGCGCTTCGGCGCCCAGCGCCTGCTCGTAGAGCGACAGAAGGTGCAGCGTGTGGTTGCGCGCGTCGATCAGCGCCAGCGAAAGAAGCTCCCGGCCGGCCCGGCACATGTCGGGCGAATCGATCGAATGGGGCTGGCCAGCTGCGCCCGAAGGCGTGGAAGGCGGAAGGCGCGAGGACATGGACGATTATGGCGACCGGCTCCCCCGCGACACCGGCCGGCCGGGCCGCATTCCGGGTAAACCCCTGCCCCGGTTGCAAGGCAATACAAAGGTTCACCGGGGTAACATCGCGGGCTTTGCGCAGCCCCCACCAGGGGCCGGCGCTCCACCTTCGGGATTCGTGGGAGACACCCCCTTGTCTGCATTCCTCAAGTTCGCGACCGGCATGGACTGGATCAGCGAAAAACTCGGCAAGATCGCCGGCTACGCCGTCCTGGCGGCATCGCTCATCTCGGCCGGCAACGCCCTCATCCGCTACGGGCTCGATTTCAGCAGCAACGCCTGGCTGGAGATCCAGTGGTACCTCTTCGCGGCCACCGTGATGCTGGGCGCCCCCGTGGTGCTGCGCTTCAACGAGCACGTGCGCGTGGACATCATCTACGGCAAGCTCAAGGGCTACGGGCCGGTCTACGTCGACCTCTTCGGCCTCATCTTCTTCCTGCTGCCGGTGATGGGCCTCTTCACTTACCTCACCTGGCCCTTCTTCTGGAACATGTGGGTCACGGGCGAGATGTCGGGCAACATCGGCGGCCTCATCCGCTGGCCCGCGGCGCTGCTGATGCCCGTGGGCTTCGCGGCGATGTTCCTGCAGGGCGTCTCGGAAATCATCAAGCGCATCGCCTACCTGCGCGGCCTGATCGAGATGGACACGCACTACGAGAAGCCGGTGCAGTGACGGGCGCAGTTCCCCGCGCCCTTACGCCACCGCCCTCTCCCGCATCGCAGGACAAGTAGAAATGCACATGGAAAATTTCGCCCCGATCATGTTCGCGGGGCTCGTGGTGATCATGCTGATCGGCTTCCCGGTCGCGTTTTCGCTCTCGGCCCTCGGCCTGATCTGCGGCTTCTTCGCCATCGAGATGGGCTGGTTCCCGGCCGGCTTCATGGCCAACCTGCCGCTGAACGTCTTCGGCATCCTCTCGAATGAAACGCTGCTCGCCATTCCGTTCTTCACGTTGATGGGAGCGGTACTGGAGAAATGCGGGCTCGCCGAGGACATGCTCGACTCCATGGGCCAGCTCTTCGGCCCGGTGCGCGGCGGCCTCGGCTACTCGGTGATCATCGTGGGCTTCATCCTCGGCGCCATCACCGGCACGGTGGCCGGCCAGGTGATCGCGATGGCGATGATCTCACTGCCGATCATGATGCGCTACGGCTACAACATGCGCTATTCCACCGGCGTGCTGGCGGCCTCGGGCACCATCACGCAGCTGGTGCCGCCCTCGCTGGTGCTCATCGTCATGGCCGACCAGCTCGGCACCGACGTGGGCCAGATGTACAAGGGCGCATGGGGCCCGTCGATCCTGCAGGTGATCATCTTCGCGATCTACACCTTCATGGTGGGGCGCCTCTACCCGAGCTACGTGCCGGGCCTGCCGGCCAGCGCGCGCACGCTCAACGGCTGGGCGCTGTGGGGCAAGTGCCTGCGCGGCATCATCCCGTCAGCCATCCTGATCTTCGCGGTGCTCGGCTCGATGGGCGGCCTGCCCTTCATGGACAAGGCCATCGCCACGCCGACCGAAGCCGGCGCCATGGGCGCGGTGGGCTCGCTGGTCCTCGCGCTGATCCACCGCCGCCTGAACTGGCAGCTGTTGAAGGACGCCATGGAAGGCACCATGCGCCTGACGGCCATGGTGGTGTTCATCCTGATCGGCTCGCGCGTGTTCTCGCTGGTGTTCCAGGGCGTGGACGGCGCCAAGTGGATCGAGCACATGCTCTCGGGCCTGCCCGGCGGGCAGGTCGGCTTCCTGATCGCGGTGAACATCTTCGTGTTCTTCCTCGCGTTCTTCCTCGACTTCTTCGAGATCGCCTTCATCATCCTGCCGCTCTTGGGCCCGGTGGCCCACAAGCTGGGCATCGACATGGTGTGGTTCGGCGTGCTGCTGTGCGTGAACATGCAGACCTCGTTCATGCACCCGCCCTTCGGCTTCGCGCTGTTCTATTTGCGGGGCATAGCGGACACGCTCTTCAAGAACGGGGCGCTGCCCAAGAAGGTGGAGTCGCGCGACATCTACCTGGGCGCGGTGCCGTGGGTGGCGATGCAGCTGCTGCTGGTGGCCATCGTGATCTTCTTCCCGCAGACGGTCACCGTGTTCCTCGAGAAGGAAAAGGTCGTCGACATCGACAAGGTCAACCTCGACATGCCGGTGGAAGAGCAGCCCAGCTCGCCCGACAACAACGGCGTGAACATGGAAGACCCGTTCGGCAACGAGAAGAAGGACGAGTCCTCCACGCCGCCGCCGTCCACCGACGCGCCGCCGGCCTCCGGCGAAGCCACCAAGCCGTGAGCGACCAAGCCCACGGCCCCGTTGAAGAACCAAAACAACAAGACGACGACAACAGCCCCGGTGGCGGCGACACGGCCGGGGCAATCATCGAAAGCCCCGCCTTCCCGCCGCTGCTGCGCACGCTGGCAGTGGTGCTGGTCGTCGACCTCTTCGCCTTCGCAATCTGGAGCCTGCCCTCGCTGCGCACGGCCGACTGGTCGGCGAGCGCGCTCGTGGTCATGGGCATCGCGGCGCTGTGCGTGGTGTGGGTCGGCTACTGGATCGTCTACAGCCGCACCCGGCTCGAAGGCGACGTGCTGGTGCAGACCTGGCTCTGGGACAAGCGCGTGAGCGCGCAGGAAGTGGCACAGCTCAAGCTGGTGCACATCCGCATGCTGGAGCGCGTGATCGCGCCGCGCCTGCTGGTGCGCCGGCGCTTCGGCGGCATGACCTGGTTCCACTCGGCCGACGCCGCCGTGCTCGTGGCCTTCGGCGAGCAGGTGGCGAAGCGGACCATTCCGCCCACGCCGCCGCAGGCATAGCGAACCCTATCGGCGCAGCAGCCGCTGCATCGCTTCGCCGATGGCCTGCGGCTTGTCGGCGCTCTCAACGGCCGGGCAAATGGCGGCCTGCGCCCTCTCCTTGCCCTTCGGACCCACCGTGGCGTGGAGCCGCTCGCAATCACAGCGCAGCCGGCCCTTCAGCGCCTTCGTGCGCGCATCGCGCAGCTCGGCCACCCAGCATGAATCGCCGCAGCCGCAGGAGCGGTACTCCAGCACCTCGCCGGGCGTGTTCCACGGCAGCGTGTAGCTGCCCGTGCCGCCAGCGGCCTGGGCGGCCGGAGCGAGCGCGGCCATGAAGAGCAACGCGGCGAAGGACGACGTTCGAAGCATCGGGCGGGACCTGCTGGAAAGTGGAAAGCTGCGCATCGACGAAAAAAAGCCCCGCCGGGACCGGCAGGGCTTCCTGTTCGACGAGGCGAGGCCTCTTACAGCTTCTGCTGCTGCATGAAGCGGTCGAAGGTGCCTTCGGTGTAGCGGAACCAGGCGTTCTGGTCGGCCAGGAATTTGGACCAGTCGCCGTAGATCTTCTTCCACTCGGGGTTGGTGTTGTTCAGGTCCGAGTAGATCTGCTGGGCCGACTTGAAGGCGGCATTCATCACGTCCTGCGAGAAGGGGCGCAGCTTGGTGCCCGAGCCGACGAGCTGCTTCAGCGCGATCGGGTTCTTCGAGTCGTACTTGGCCGTCATCGTGATGTTGGCGTGCGAGGCGGCCGCTTCGACGATGGCCTTGTACTCGGCCGACAGGCCTTCCCATGCCTTGGTGTTGATGTAGAAGTCCAGCTCGGGGCCGCCTTCCCACCAGCCGGGGTAGTAGTAGAACGGGGCGATCTTGTTGAAGCCCAGCTTCTGGTCGTCGTAGGGACCGACCCACTCCAGGCCGTCCAGCGTGCCCTTCTCGAGCGCGGGGTACAGGTCGGCGCCGGGAATGGATTGCGGGATCACGCCGAAGGGCTCGAGCACCTTGCCGGCGAACGGGTTGGTACGGAACTTCAGGCCCTTCAGGTCGGCGACCGACTTGATCTCCTTGCGGAACCAGCCGCCCATCTGCGCGCCCGTGTTGCCGCCGGGCAGGTTGATGATGTTGTACTTGGCGTAGAAGGCGCGCATCAGCTTCAGGCCGTTGCCCTCGTACATCCAGGCGTTCTGCTGGCGGGTGTTCATGCCGAAGGGCACCGCGCAACCCAGGCAGAAGGTCGGGTCCTTGCCGTAGAAGTAGTACGGAGCCGTGTGGGCCATTTCGACCGAGGCGTTCTGCACGCCGTCGACCACGCCGAACGCGGGCATCAGCTCGCCGCCGGCATGCACGGAAATCTGGAACTTGCCGCCCGACATGTCGCTGACGCTCTTCGCGAACACTTCGGCCGTGCCGTAGATGGTGTCCAGCGACTTGGGAAAGCTCGACGCCAGGCGCCAGCGAACTGCGGCTTGCGCGTGAACCGCGGGGGCGATGCCGGCAGCCAGAACGCCGGCGATGCCGGCGTTTTTGATGAGGGAACGACGATCCATTAGATAGCTCTCCGAGTTCTTTGAAAAAACGAAACGCGGCTTGTGACCGCGTTGGGGACTTTTGTGTAAGTCCCGGGGATTGTAAAAACGCGCTTACACGTCCCGGGGCGGGTTTACCCTGCGCTGTTGCCGCTATTGCGAACGAATCGCTCGCGGATCGACGCCTCGATGCCGATCGCATCCAGTCCGATGGATGCGAGCAGCCTGGCCGGATCGCCATGCTCGATGAAGCGGTCGGGCAGGCCCAGCTGCAGCACCGGCTTCTGCACGCCGGCCGCCTGCAGCGCCTCGAGCACCGCGCTGCCCGCGCCGCCCATGATCGCGCCCTCTTCCAGCGTGACGATGGCATCGTGCGTGCCCGCGACCTTCAGCAGCAGCTCGACGTCCAGCGGCTTGGCCCAGCGCATGTTGACGACCGTGGCGTCGAGCGATTCCGCCGCCGTGAGCGCCGGATACAGCAGCGTGCCGAAGGCCAGGATGGCGATGCGCTGGCCTTCGCGGCGGATCTCGCCCTTGCCGAAGGGCAGCGCATCGAGCGTGAGATGCGGCGCGGCGCCGGCACCCGAGCCGCGCGGATAGCGCACGGCCACCGGGTGGTTCTGCTCGTAGGCGCTGGTCAGCAGCTGGCGGGTTTCGCGCTCGTCGGCCGGACAGGCGATGCTCATGTTCGGAATGCAGCGCAGGAACGGGATGTCGTACGCGCCCGCGTGCGTCGCGCCGTCGGCACCCACCAGGCCAGCGCGGTCGAGCGCGAACACCACCGGCAGGTTCTGGATGGCGACGTCGTGAATCAGCTGGTCGTAGGCGCGCTGCAGGAAGGTCGAATAGATCGCGACCACCGGCTTCAGGCCCTCGCAGGCCAGGCCCGCCGCGAAGGTCACGGCGTGCTGCTCGGCGATGCCGACGTCATAGTAGCGGTCGGGGAAGCGTTTCTCGAACTCGACGAGGCCCGAGCCCTCGCGCATCGCTGGCGTGATGCCCACGAGGCGGCCGTCGGCCGCGGCGGTGTCGCAAAGCCACTGGCCGAACACCTGCGTGAAGGTCTGCTTGGGTGCCGAGGCCGGCTTCACCAGCCCCACCTGCGGGTCGAACTTGCCGGGACCGTGGTACGCCACCGGGTCGGCCTCGGCCAGCTTGTAGCCCTGGCCCTTCTTCGTGACCACGTGCAGGAACTGCGGGCCGTCGAGGTGCTTGAGGTTCTCGAGCGTGGGCACCAGCGAGTCGATGTCGTGGCCGTCGATCGGGCCGACATAGTTGAAGCCGAACTGCTCGAACAGCGTCGCGGGCACGACCATGCCCTTGGCATGCTGCTCGAGCCGCTTGGCCAGCTCGAACAGCGGCGGCGCGTTGCGCAGCACGCTCTTGCCGACGTTCTTGGCGGCGGCGTAGAAGTTGCCGCTCATCAGTTGAGCCAGGTAGCGGTTGAGCGCACCCACCGGCGGGCTGATCGACATGTCGTTGTCGTTCAGGATCACCAGCAGCTTGCAGTCGCACACGCCCGCGTTGTTCAGCGCCTCGAAGGCCATGCCGGCCGTGAGCGCGCCGTCGCCGATGATGGCCACGGTGTAGCGATCCTCGCCCTTCTGCTTGGCGGCCATGGCCATGCCGAGCGCGGCCGAGATGCTGGTCGACGAGTGGGCGGTGCCGAAGGTGTCGTACTCGCTCTCGTTGCGCTGCGGAAAGCCCGAGATGCCGCCGATCTGCCGCAGCGTGGGCATGCGCTCGCGCCGACCCGTGAGGATCTTGTGCGGATAGGTCTGGTGGCCCACGTCCCACACCAGCCGGTCGTGCGGCGTGTTGAACACGTGGTGCAGCGCGACCGTCAGCTCCACCGTGCCGAGATTGGAGCTCAGGTGGCCGCCGGTGCGGGAGACGTTGTCGAGCACGCAGGCGCGCACCTCGTCGGACAGCTGGCGCAGCTGGGCCCGGTCGTATTTGCGGATGGGCGAAGGGTCGTGGAGTGTGGGAAGCAGCGGAGCAGCCATGGGGGAGGTTTGTTCTTTTCTCTCAACGGTCGCGGTCGACCACCATGTGGGCCAGCGCGCGCAACGCCGCGGTATGGGTCAGGCCACTGCGTTCGAGGGCTGCCAGCGCGTCGGCCAGCAACTGGCGGGCCTGGGCGCGGGCGCCGTCGAGGCCGAGCAGCGACACGTACGTGGGCTTGTCGGCCGCGGCGTCCTTGCCGGCGGTCTTGCCCAGGGTCTGCGAATCGGCCGTGACGTCGAGGATGTCGTCGACCACCTGGAACGCGAGGCCGATGGCCGCGCCGTAGTCGCGCAGCGCGGCCAGCGCGGCAGCGCTCACCGTGCCGCAGGCTGCGCCCATCTCGACGCTGCCCTGCAGCAGCGCGCCCGTCTTCAGGCGGTGCATTTCGCGCAGCTGCGCTTCGTTCAAGGCGATGCCGACGCTGGCCAGATCGATGGCCTGGCCGCCGGCCATGCCCTGGCTGCCCGCGGCGCGCGCGAGCAGGCGGCACAGCAGGGCCTGGGTGGCGGCGGGAATCTCGTCGCCTTCGGGGGTGAGCAGCTCGAAGGCCAGCGCCTGCAGCGCGTCGCCGGCCAGCAGGGCATCGGCTTCGCCGAACTTGACGTGCACCGTGGGCTTGCCACGGCGCAGCACGTCGTTGTCCATGCACGGCAGGTCGTCGTGCACCAGCGAATAGGCGTGGATCAGCTCGGTGGCGCAGGCCGCGCGCAGGGCCGCGGCCTTGTTGCCGCCCACGGCCTCGCTGGCGGCCAGCACCAGCAGCGGCCGCAGGCGCTTGCCGCCGTCGAGCACGGCGTAGCGCATGGCGTCGCCCAGCAGTACCGGGGCATCGACACCGACCCAGCGCGACAGCGCAGATTCGACATTCGCCAGGTGGGGTTCGCTCCAGCCGGCGAGCGTGCGGGCGTCCCAGTGGCCGGAATTCAGCGTGGCGGCGCTCATTCAGGCGTCCAGACCTTCAGGCTGCCCGAATCGAGCACCTTGATCTGGTCTTCGACCGCCTGCAGCTTGTCGCGGCAGAAGGCCAGCAGCGCCGCGCCGCGCTGGTAACTGACTAGCAGCTGGTCCAGCGGCAGCTGGCCCGACTCGAGTTCCGCGACCAGTTGCTCCAGTTCCTGGAGCCCGGCTTCGTAACTGGCTGGCAGCGGACCCGTGTCGGGCGTTGCCGCCGGGCTGGACGAGGAAGGAGGGGGCACCTTGGGCATGCAAGCGAAACGTGGGTGAAACGAGGCATTTTAGGACCGTGACCGGAACAAGTGGCGGGCGGGCCGCCCCCTCCTCTGGCGGAGGCCGATCGCACATTGCGAAACGGCGCGGGAAGCCGGGAGGCCGAAAAAATGGCCCCGGGTACAATGCGAGCTTCTCTCGTTGACGACGTTCAACACTGCTTCGGGCCGCCGAATCCTCCTGGCGGCGCCTTCCGTTCTTTTCTTCCTTTTCTCCCTGTGGGGAGCTTGGTCAGGTCCTCCATGTCTGATTTAAGTCTTCAACTGCAGCAGGCCGCGAGCCAACTTCCAGTTTCCGCGTATTTCGACGAGGCGCTCTTCGCCCGTGAGATGCAGAACCTTTTCTCGCGAGGGCCCCGCTATGTCGGCCATCGCCTGGCCGTGCCCGAGATGGGCGACTTCCACACCCTGCCCCAGGAGCACCAGGGCCGCGCCCTCGTCCACACGCCCAAGGGCGTGGAGCTGATCTCCAACGTCTGCCGCCACCGCCAGGCCCTGATCCTGCAGGGCCGCGGCCAGCTCGAGAGCCAGTCGGGCGGCAACATCGTGTGCCCGCTGCACCGCTGGACCTACGCCGCGGCCGACCCGCGCACCACCGGCACGCTGATCGGCGCCCCCCACTTCCAGCAGGACCCCTGCCTGAACCTGCACAACTACCCGCTCACCGAGTGGAACGGCCTGCTGTTCGAGAAGAACGCCGACGGCTCCGGCCCCGACGTGGCGGCCGACATGGCCGGCCTCGGCCCGCAGGCCGACCTCGACTTCAGCGGCTACGCGCTCGACCGCGTCGAGCTGCACGAGTGCAACTACAACTGGAAGACCTTCATCGAGGTCTACCTCGAGGACTACCACGTCGGCCCGTTCCACCCCGGCCTGGGCAGCTTCGTCACCTGCGACGACCTGCGCTGGGAGTTCAAGCCGCGCTATTCGGTGCAGACGGTGGGCGTGGCCAATCGCCTGGGCCGCGCGGGCAGCCCGGTCTACCAGAAGTGGCAGGAGCAGCTGCTCAAGTACCGCGAGGGCAAGCCGCCCAAGTACGGCGCCATCTGGCTGACCTACTACCCGCACGTGATGGTCGAGTGGTATCCGCACGTGCTCACGGTGTCGACCCTGCACCCGGTGAGCCCGACGAAGACGCTCAACATGGTCGAATTCTTCTACCCCGAGGAAATCGTCGCCTTCGAGCGCGAGTTCGTCGAGGCCCAGCAGGCCGCCTACATGGAAACCTGCGTGGAGGACGACGAGATCGCCGAGCGCATGGACGCCGGCCGCCGCGCGCTGATGCTGCGCGGCGACAACGAGACCGGCCCCTACCAGAGCCCGATGGAAGACGGCATGCAGCAGTTCCACGAGTGGTACCGCAGCGCGATGCAGAACGCCTGAGTCGATGACTGCCGCATCGACGGGTGTTTCAGGAACACCGCGGAACCGGCTTTGCCGGGCCGCTGGTGTTGCCCCCGGCGAGGGGGTGGGAGAAGCGACACGAAGTGCGCGAAGCCTGGGGGAGAACCAATAGTGCAAGCCCTGTGGATGGTGCTCGGCGCCTTCTTGTTCGCCACGATGAGCGTGGTCGTGAAAGTCGCCTCGGCGTGGTTCAACAGCGGCGAGATGGTGCTCGGGCGCGGCCTGATCGGCATCGTCTTCCTCTGGCTGCTGGCACGCAACCGCGGCGTGTCGCTGGCCACGAAGTATCCCGGCATGCATGCCTGGCGCAGCACCATCGGCGTGGTGTCGCTCGGCGCGTGGTTCTATGCCATCGCCCACATGCCGCTGGCCACGGCCGTCACGCTGAACTACATGAGCAGCGTGTGGGTCGCCGCCTTCCTGGTCGGCGGCGCGCTGCTGGCCTGGGTGCCCGTGCCCGGACGAGACGGCCGCGTGGAGCGCCCGCCGCTGCAGGGCACGCTGGCGATGACCGTGCTCGCGGGCTTCGTGGGCGTGGTGCTCATGCTCAAGCCCACGGTGAACGGCAACGAAGGCTTCGCGGGCCTGCTGGGGCTACTTTCGGGGCTGACGGCCGCCTTCGCCTACATGCAGGTGGTGGCGCTCTCGCGCATCGGCGAGCCGGAGCTGCGCACGGTCTTCTACTTCGCGGTCGGCTCGGCCGTGGCCGGCGGCATCGCCACGGCCTTCACCGGGTTTTCGGGCGACAGCTCCTGGACATGGCAGCATGCGCTGTGGCTGCTGCCGATCGGGCTGCTCGCCGCGCTCGGCCAGCTGTGCATGACGCGCGCCTACGCCACCGCCAAGACGCAGGCCGGCACGCTGGTGGTCGCCAACCTGCAGTATTCGGGCATCGTCTTCGCGGCGTTCTACGGCGTGGTGCTGTTCCACGAACGCATCGACGCCGCGGGCTGGGCCGGCATGGCCCTTATCATCGCCAGCGGCATTGCTGCAACCGTGTTGCGACAGCGGGCCGTGCCCAAGGCGCCGGCCGAGGAACACTGACGCAGGCAGCGTGCATTTCCAGATTCCCCGAGGAGCAAGCGCCATGTACGACACCCTCATCTCCGCCGAACAACTGCAGCAGCTGCAGGCCAGCGGCAAGCCTTTCATGGTGTTCGATTGCAGCTTCGACCTCATGAAGCCCGAAGCCGGCGCGCAGCAATACGCGGCCGCGCACATTCCGGGCGCGCTCTACGCCAACCTCGACACCGACCTCAGCGCGAAGCACGGCGCCCCCGGTGCCCACGGCGAAGTCGTCGTTGCGAAGGAAGACGGCGTGCCCGCATCGGGCGGACGCCATCCGCTGCCCAGCCGCGAGAAGTTCGCCGCCTGGCTCTCCAGCATCGGCTTTGCCAACGACATGCAGGCCGTGGTGTACGACCGCAACGGCGCCAACTACTGCGGCCGCCTGTGGTGGATGCTCAAGTGGATGGGCCACGACGCGGTGGCCGTGCTCGACGGCGGCCTGCAGGCCTGGCAGGCTGCGGGCGGCGAGGTCACCGACCGCGAGGAGCCCGCGCGCTTCCAGTCGAACTTCGTCGCGGGCGAGCCCATCGCGAAGCTCGTCACCACTGAAACGGTAGTGCGCCGGCTCGGCCAGCCTGACCAGAACCTGATCGACGCACGCGCCGGTGCACGTTACCGCGGCGAGGTGGAACCTCTGGACCCGATCGCCGGTCACATCCCCGGGGCCCTGAACCGGCCTTTCGCCGACAACATCGGTCCCGACGGCAAGTTCAAGCCGGCATCGCAATTGCGTGCCGAGTTCGAAACGCTGCTCGCGGGACGCGATGCGGCGACCGTCGTCCACCAGTGCGGCAGCGGCGTGAGCGCCGTGCCGAATCTGCTTGCCATGCAGATCGCGGGATTCGGGACGACCGCGCTCTATGCCGGCAGCTGGAGCGAATGGAGCAACACGCCGGGGCTGCCGACCCGGCAAGGCGCCGAACCATGAAGCACATCCGACTCCGACGCAACCCCGGTCTCGCAATCGCAGCCGCCGCGCTCTTCGCGGCAGCCCCCTTCCTCACCGCCCAGGCCCAGCAGCAGCACGCCCACGTGCACGGCCAGCTCAAGCTCGACGTGGCCGTCGACGGCCCCACGGTGGTGATCGACATGGAATCGCCTCTCGACAACATTGTCGGCTTCGAACGCGCCCCCAAGACCGACGCCGAGAAGAAGATCGTGGAAGACGCCGTGGCCCAGCTGCGTGCGGCAGACAAGCTCTTCGTGGTCGACCCCGCAGCCAATTGCAAGCTCGGCCCGGTCGACCTGCGCTCCGGCGCGCTGGGCCTCGGCAACCCCGACCCCAACGAGCCCGTCGGCCATGCCGACCTCGACGCCACCTTCTCCTTCAACTGCACCAACGCGGCCGCCGCGAAGTTCATCGACCTGAACCTGTTCGGCGCCTTCAAGGGCCTGCGCCAGATCGACTCGCAGATCGCCACCGCGCAGGGCCAGTTCAAGCGCCAGCTCAAGCGCCCCGCCGGCGCCCAGGCCTCGCAACCCGCGCGCCTGAGCTGGGGCAAGTGACACCGTGAGCAACCACCCACAGGCGCAGACCCCGTCGGCCGCGCCGGCCCTGCGCGTCGTGCTCGCGGCCGAGGCGCTGCGCTTCACATGGCCCTCGGCCAAGACTCCGTGCATCGACATCGAGGCCTTCCGCATCACGGCCGGCGAATCGGTGTTCCTGCACGGCCCGAGCGGCTGCGGCAAGAGCACGCTGCTGTCGCTGCTGGCCGGCGTGCTGGTGGCCGACGAAGGCCGCGTCACGCTGCTGGGCCACGACTGGTCGAAGCTCTCGGGTACGCAGCGCGACCGCAGCCGCGTGGCCCACGTGGGCTACATCTTCCAGCAGTTCAACCTGCTGCCGTACCTGAGCGTGATCGACAACGTGCTGCTGCCCTGCCGCTTCTCTCAGCGGCGCGAAGCCAACGCATCGCGCAACGGCAGCTCGCGCGGCGAGGCCGAGCACCTGCTCGACCAGATGGGGCTGGACCGCAACCTGTGGAGCCGCCAGGCGCTGCAGCTCTCGGTGGGCCAGCAGCAGCGCGTGGCCGCGGCGCGCGCGCTCATCGGCCAGCCCGAGGTGGTGATCGCCGACGAGCCCACCTCCGCGCTCGACGAGGACCGGCGTGAAGCCTTCCTCGACGTGCTGCTGACGGCCTGCGCCGAGCACCGCAGCGCACTCGTGTTCGTGAGCCACGACCAGCGCATCGCGCAGCGCTTCGCGCGGCATGTGCTGCTGCCCGAGATCAACCGCGCGGCGACCAGCGCGATGGCGGTGGATGCATGAAGGCCCTTTTCTCCATTGCATGGCGCAGCGCCTGGAACCGGCGCTTCACGCTCGCGCTGACGGTGTTCTCCATCGCGCTTTCCACATTCCTGCTGCTGGGCGTCGAACGCATTCGCACCGAGCTGCGCGAGAACTTCGCGTCGTCCGTCTCGGGCACCGACCTGATCGTCGGCGCGCGCACCGGCTCCACGCAGCTGCTGCTGTACTCGGTGTTCCGCATCGGCGCGGCCACCAACAACATCTCGTGGAAGAGCGTGCAGGCGCTGTCGGCGCATCCGGGCGTCGACTGGGTGGTGCCGCTGTCGCTCGGCGATTCGCATCGCGGCTTCTCGGTGCTGGCCACCTCCACCGACTACTTCACCCGCTTCCGCTACGGCGACAGGCAAACGCTGAAGCTGCGCGAGGGCAAGCCCTTCAGCGAGCTCTTCGACGCAGTGGTCGGCGCCGAGGTGGCCGACAAGCTCAACTACCACGTGGGCCAGAAGATCACGCTCGCGCACGGCAGCGGCGAGCTCAACGTGGCCGAGCACGCGGACAAGCCCTTCACCGTGGTCGGCGTGCTCGCGCGCACCGGCACGCCGGTCGACCGCACGGTACACATCGGCCTCGCGGCGATGGAAGCCATCCACCTCGAATGGGTGGGCGGCGCGCCGATGCCGGGCGTGCACATCCCGGCCGAGCAGGTGCGCAAGTTCGACCTCACGCCCAAGAACGTGACGGCCGTGCTGGTAGGCCTGAAGAACCGCGCTGCCGTGTTCGGCGTGCAGCGCTGGATCTCGACCTACACCGGCGAACCGCTGATGGCCATCCTGCCCGGCGTTGCGCTCGACGAGCTGTGGAGCGTGATCGGCATCGGCGAGAACGCGCTGCTGCTGATGTCTGCGCTGGTCGCGCTGGTGAGCCTCGCGGGGCTGGTGTCGGTGGTGATGGCGGGCCTGAACGAGCGCCGCCGAGAGCTCGCGGTGCTGCGTGCAGTGGGCGCTGGCCTGCGCCATGTGCTGGCGCTGCTCGCGCTCGAAGGCGCGCTGGTCACGGTGCTCGGCGTGGTGCTGGGCTTGGTGATGGCGGTGCTCGGCATCGCCCTGCTCTCGCCATGGCTGCAGTCGCAGTTCGGGCTGACACTGAGCCTTTCCGAACCTACACTGAACGAATGGCTGCTGATGGCAAGCCTGCTGGCCGCCGGATGGCTGGCGAGCCTGCTGCCCGGCATCCGCGCCTATCGCCTCTCCCTTGCAGACGGCCTCTCGCCGAGGATTTGAACCATGCCCATCCCACAGAAGACCTTGTCCACGAGCAAAGCTTTCACTCGGCTTTCAATGCTGATCGCAGGTGCCGGCCTCGCCGCCGCCGCATGGGCTGCCGAGCCTGCCCCCAAGGACACCACCGCCACCAATCCGCTGGGCGGAAAGGCCTCGCCCGCAACGGCGGCCAAGCCTACGACTGGCCAGCCGCGCCAGATCACCTGGGAGGAGCTGGTGCCCAAGGACTGGGACCCGGCCAAGGAGTTCAAGGGCATGGACCTGAGCGCACTCGACGACGGCGACCCGCGCGCCAACGAGCTGCTCATGAAGATGCAGGAGGTGTCGAACAACGCACCGACCAATCCGGCGATGAACGGCGCGGAGATCAAGATCCCCGGCTTCATCGTGCCGCTGGAAGAAGCCAAGGGCGAGGTCACCGAGTTCCTGCTGGTGCCCTACTTCGGCGCCTGCATCCACACGCCGCCGCCGCCGGCCAACCAGATCCTGCACGTGGTGTCGCAGAAGGGCGCCAAGTTCCGCGCCATGGACACCGTGTGGGTCACCGGCAAGCTGCAGACGCTGCGCAACGATTCGATGATGGGCGTGAGCGGTTATCACGTGAGCGCGGCCACCGTCACCAAGTACACCGGCGGCTCTAAGTAGAAGGCAAAGGAGGCCGCGGCCTCCGCCTCGTGTGGTTCTGCGCCGACAGGCTTGACGGCACGGAACCGACACAGACCGTTGCATCCGCGGCGCAAGCTCTGTCATCGCTTGCTGCCGAGTTCCGTTGAAGAAGTCCGGGCATGCCCCGGGCGTCTTCATGGAAATCCAGATGACAAAAAAACTCCCTACTGCCCCGCGGCTGTTGACGATCTCGCTGTGCATCGGCGCCCTCGTCCTCGCAGGCTGCGACAAGGCCCCCACGAACACTCCCGCCCCGCTCGCTTCGACGCAGGATCCGGCGACCTCCATCCCACCGCCCTCGGTGCCGCAGACGCAGCAGCAGCCTCCAGCCGCCGCGCCCGTGCAGGCCGCCTACACGCCACCGAGCGCCGAGCAGCTCTACCAGATGGTCGCGCCCATCGCGCTCTACCCCGACAAGCTGGTGGCGCAGATCCTGGCCGGCGCCACCTACCCTGACCAGATCACCGCGGCGCACGACTGGCTCGCGCAGAACCGCAACCTCAGGGCCGGTCCGCTGGCCGACGCCGCCAACCAGCAGCCGTGGGACCCCAGCGTGAAGTCGCTCACCGCCTTCCGACCCGTCCTCGACCAGATGGCCGGCAACATCCCGTGGACCCAGGCGCTCGGGCAGGCCTACTACAACGACCCGGCCGACGTGATGAACGCGATCCAGGTCATGCGCCAGCGCGCGGCGAAGGCGGGCCGCCTCAAGAACAACGACAAGCTGCGCGTGGCCACTGCCGCGCCGCCGCCGAACTACGCGCCGGCTCCCGACGTGCAGCCCGTGTACGCGGGCCCAGCGGTGGTCGAACCGCCGCAGGAGTTCATCACCATCGAGCCGGTGCAGCCCGACGTGGTGTATGTGCCTGCCTACGACCCGCAGGTGATCTACGGCGCGCCGCAGCCTGTGTATCCGGGTTACGCGTACGCGCCGCCGGTGCAGGTGGTGTCCACGCCTGGCTACAGCGGTGGCCAGGTGCTGGCGGCCGGCGCGCTCGCATTCGGCGCGGGCGTGATCGTGGGCGCCGCGCTCGAGCGCCACGACTGGGGCTGGCATTCGTGGAACATGAACTGGGGCGCGCCGCGCTGGCGCGACCGCGGCCCCGCCGTGCAGCCGGCGTACGCGCGGCCGGCGGTGGTCTACAACAACAGCACCTACGTCTCGCGCTCGACCACGGTGGTCAACAACGTGCGCAACGTCAACGTCTACAACAACAACGGCGGACCGCGCGGCGTGCTCCCGCCGGGAGCGCCGCCCAACTTCGCCGCGGGGCCGGGTGCCGCGCAACAGGTGCAGCAACAGCAGCAGCGGGCCCTCTTCGCCCAGCAGCAGCAACAGGTGCAGCAGCAACAACAAGCGCAGCAGCAACAACAGCGCCTCCAGCAGCAGGCCGCACTCGCGCAGCAGCAGCAACAACAACAGCAGGCGCGGGCGCAGCAGCAAGCCCAGCAGCGTCAACAGGAGCAACTCCAGCGCCAGCAGGCCATGCAGCAACGGCAGGCGCAGGACCAGTCCCGCCAGCAGCAACAGCAGATGGCCCAACAGGAGCAGACGCGCCGCCAGCAGCAGATGCAGCAACAGGCCCAGCAGCAGGCGCGCGACCAGCAGGCCCGCCAGGCGCGGGGACTGGTGCAGCCCCAGCAACCCCAGCAGGCGCAACTCGCACAGCAGCGCCAGCAACAGCAGGCCGCGCAGGAGCGACAACGCCAGCAGCAGGCCCAGCTCGAACAATCACGCCGCCAGCAGACGCAGCAGGACCAGATGCGGCGCCAGCAGCAGGCGGATCAGCAAGCGCGTGCGCAACAGCAGGCCCAGCGGCAACAGGAGCAGATCCAGCGCCAGCAGGCCCAGCAACAGCAGCAGGCGCAGAACCAGGCCCGCCAGCAGCAACAGCAGATGGCCCAGCAGGAGCAGATGCGCCGCCAACAACAGGCGCAGCAGCAGGCACAGCAACAAGCCCAGCAGCAGGCCGCGCGCATGCAGCAGCAACAGCAGATGCAGGCCATGCAGCAACAGCGCCAGCAGCAGATGCAGCAGCAACAGGCCCGCGCACAGCAGCAGGCGCAACAGCAGGCTCAACACCAGCAGCAGCAGCAGGCCCAGCAACAGCAACAGCAACAGCAGCAGCGCATGGCCGCCGCGGCCGCGGCACGGCAGCAGCAGCAACAACAGCACCAGCAGCACCGGCCCGGCGACCCCAGGCAGCAGCAATAGTGCGGCGCCCGGCGGCGCCTGCCGCCGGTCTCAGTTCTTGCCGATCTCGGTCAGCAGGCGCGTGACGAGATAGATGCGCGGCACGATCGAGTCGACCTCGATGTACTCGTCGCGCGCGTGATAGCCGAAGCCCGCGAGGCCGAAGCTCTCGACCACCGTGGCCTTGCCCGAGCGGCCCGCAAAGCCCGCGTCGGTGCCGCCGCCGGTCATCGGCGTCAGCGCGAGCTCGCGATCGATTTCCTTGTAGATGGCCTGCGCCTTCTCGGCCAGCGCGCGGCCCTTGTCGCCCGCGATGAAGGCCGGGCGGCCCACCTCCACCTTCACCGTGGTCTCGGTGTCGGGGATCAGCTTGCCGGAGGCAACCTTCGCCTGCAGCGCCTCGGCGAGCTTCTTCTCGGCGCCGGGCTGCGTGATGCGGATGTCGCCCTGGGCCTGCGCCTTCTCGGTGATCTGGTTGAGCGGGCCGGTGGCGCGCGCCACGGTCCAGTTGAGCGTGGCGCCGGGGATGTCCTTGGCGAGGTCCTTGGTCTGCAGCATCTGGTACGACAGCTCGTACAGCGCGTTGCGGCCCAGCTCGGGCGCGGCGCCGGCGTGCGACGCCCGGCCCTTCACCTCGAGCGTGGCGGTGGCGATGCCGGCCGCGCCGAGCAGCAGCGACTCGCCCTTGGCCACCGACTTCGCCGCCGTCGGCTCGAACGACAGCACCGTGTCGTGCTGGTCGGCGATGGTGGCGATCAGCTCGCCGGAGCCGACCGAGCCCACTTCCTCGTCGGGGTTCATCAGCACGGTGAGCGTGTCGTAGTCGCGCCAGCCGGCGTCGGCCAGGATCTTCAGCGAAGCCAGCATGACCGCGAGGCCGCCCTTGTCGTCGGCGATGCCGGGGCCGTAGATGCGGTTGCCGTCGACCTTGTACGGCTGGCTGCCCAGGATGCCCGCCGCGTAGACGGTGTCCATGTGGCCCTGCAGCATGATCTTGCGCTTCCCAGTGCCCTTGAGGGTGCCGATCACGATGTCGGCGCCCGCGCCGGCCGTCGCCTTGCGGCGCTCGGTCTTGAAGCCGGCGGCCTTCAGCCTCCCCTCCACCACGTCGGCCATCTTGAGCAGGCCGTCGACGTTGAGACTGCCCGATTCGATCAGCACCATTTCCTTGAGGTTGTCGATCACCGCCGGCTGCGCCTTCTCGGCGGCCGCGAGCAGCTTCGCATCGGGCGCGGCATGCGCGCCAGCGGCGGCACCGAGCGCGAGACCGCAGGCCAGGGCCATGGAACGAAGCGGAAAGGAGGGCAAACGCAAGGTCATGGTGTTTTTCTCGGGAGTGGATGACGGCGCACAGCATAGCCAGCCCGACCCGCATGGCGAGCAAATCGGGGACACGCCGCGAAGGCGGCCGGGCCATGGCGCGCCGGACTCCACACTCCCGGCCCACGGTACTCAGTACTGTTCGAAGATGCGCTGCAGCTCCTTGGGATCGCTGGTCCTGGTCAGCCCCAGCATCAGGAGGATGCGGGCCTTCTGCGCGGTATGCATCATCGAGGTCACGAAGCCGGCTTCGGTGAACGGGCCGGTCGGCGTGACGATGCCGCTCACGGTGCGGGAACCGACGACGATCGCCACGCCCTTCTGCTGCGCGGCCTTCAGGCTCTGCATCGTGACCTCGGGCATGTTCGCATGGCCCACGCCAGCGTTGACGATGCCCCTGGCACCGGCGACCACGGCCGCGTCGATGAGCACGCCGTCCGAGCCCAGCGTCGTGTAGTTGATGTCCACGCGCGGCAGCTTCTCCAGACCGGAGACATCGAACTCGCTGTGCACCGTGTGCCGCTTCAGCGGCTGCGCGACGAAGAACGGCGTCGAGTTCTGCATGTAGCCCAGGTCGCCGCCGTCCAGGCTCTTGAAGGTGGCGACGTTGGTCGTGTTGGTCTTGGTCACGCTGAACGCGCTGCCGATCACCTCGTTCATGCTCACCATCACGCCCTTGTCGCGGGCCGAGGGGCTTGCCGCAAGCGCCACCGCGTTGACCAGGTTCAGCGGGCCGTCCGCGCTCATGCCGGTGCTGGGACGCATGGAGCCCACCAGCACGACGGGCTTGGCGCTCTTGACCACCAGGTTGAGGAAGTAGGCCGTTTCCTCGAGCGTGTCGGTCCCGTGGGTGATCACCACGCCGTCGACGTTCTTCGACGCGAGGATCTCGTTGGTGCGCTTCGCCAGCGTGAGCCAGTTGTCGATGCCCAGCTTGGAGCTGCCGACATTGAAGATCTGCTCGCCCGTGATGTTGGCGAACTTCTCGATCTCGGGCACGGCAGCCACCAATGCCTCGACGCCCACGGGCTTGAGGCCCTTGCTCAGCCCGTAGTCGGTGAGCGCCAGGCTGTCCGCGCCCCGGCTGGCGATGGTGCCGCCCGTGGCCAGGATCACCACGTTGGGCTTGGCCGGCGTCTGCGTCTGCGCGCCTGCTTGCCCGGCGCCTCCGAGGAGGCCGATGGCTGCCAGAAACGTCAAGGCGATCTTCTTGGGGTTCATGATTCGACGGTTTTGAAGGAAGGAGGAAAGAAAAAGAAATACCGGATCAGTGCCGTTGGAGCACCCTGCCCGGCCGCAGGCCGGTGGGGCGCTGCCCGTCCCAGACCCGCTGTCCGTTGACCCAGACGCCCTCGATGCCTCGGCTGGCCTGCACGGGTTGGTCGAAGGTCGCGAGATCCGTCACGCGCTGCGGATCGAAGGCCACCAGGTCGGCCCGCAAGCCGGGTTGCAGCAGGCCCCTGTCGCGCAGCCCGTAGTTGGCTGCGGCCAGGCCAGTCATCTTGTGGACGGCGGCTTCCAGGGTCAGCAGGCCCTTGTCGCGAACCAGCCGCGACAGCACCCGCGTGAAGGTGCCCCATTGGCGAGGATGCGGGTGCGGGTCGAACGGCAGCCCGTCGGATCCGACCATGGTGCGCGGGTGCGCCAGGATGCGCTCGACGTCGCGCTCGTCCATCAGGAAGTAGATGGCGCCTGCGGGCGCGAGCCGCTGCAGCATGGCGTCGTCGTCGAGCCCCCATTCGCGCTGGAGCTCCGCGAAGTCGCGCCCCTGGGCGGACGGATCGCCCTTGGACCACGCGATGAGCGTGCGGCGCGCCAGCCGCACGCGGTCGAGCCGCAGCATGGTCGAGGTGGCCGGATAGGGATGGCAGTCGAGGCACACCGGCTGCATCGCACCGGCCTCTTCGATCCGCGCGAGCGTCTGCACGGAGCGGCCGTGGTTGCGCTCGCCGGCCAGCTTGTGGTGCGAGAACACGACGCGCGCCGCCAGCGCGCGCCCGATCTCCAGGGCCTCCTCGATGGCATCGTCGATCCGGTCGGATTCGTCGCGCAGGTGAACCGCGTAGACCATGCCATCACGGCCCCGCATGGTCTCGCCGATGTCGATGATCTCCTGCGTGGTGGCGTGCTGCGCGGGCGGATAGAAGGTGCCGGTGGACATGCCGAAGGCACCCGCGTCCAGCGCTTCGGCCAGCAGCCCGCGCATGCTTGTGCATTCCTCGGGGGTCGCGGGCCGCTGCAGGTCGTCCATCGTGCTCACGCGCAGGCTGGCGTGCCCCACGAGCGGAATCACGTTGACCGCCGCGGGCGCTTCCCGCAGGGCCTGCATCCAGGCGGAGAAGGTCGGGTAGCGGAACAGCTCGGGCGGCCCGAGCAGGTCCAGCGGCTGCGGCAGCGGGCAGCCAGGCGGAACGGGCGCCAGGCTCACGCCGCAGTTGCCGGTCACCACCGTGGTCACGCCCTGCGAGACCTTGGGCACCATGTCCGGATGCGCCAGCAGGTAGCCGTCGTCGTGGGTGTGGGAGTCGATGAAGCCGGGCGCCACCGCGAGTCCGTCGAGCTCGACGACCTCGGCGCCGGCAAGCTCGCTTCCCGGCGGCAGGATGTCGGCGATGGTGTCGCCTTCGATCAGCACGTCCGCGCGGCGCGGCGGCGCGCCGCTGCCGTCGATCACCGTGCCGCCGCGCAGGAGCACCGACGGCCGCGATGGCGTCGCGAGGCCCGCCATCAGTCGAGCTTCTCGATGCGGTTGCGCTCGATCAGCTCTCCCCAGCGCCTGGTCTCGCGGTCGATGGTGCGCTGGAAGTCGGCGGGCGTGCCGCCGGCCGGCACGGCGCCCAGCTTGGCGAGGCCCTCGCGCACGCTGGGGGTGGCCAGCGCGGCGTTGATAGCGGCGTTGAGCTTCTCGATCACCTCGCGCGGCGTGCCGCGCGGCGCGACCACGCCGCCCCAGGCCACGGTCTCGTAGCCCTTGATGCCCGCCTCGTCCAGCGTGGGCACGTTGGGCAGCATGGCGATGCGCCTGGCGCTGCTCACCGCGAGCGCGCGCACCTTGCCGGACGCGACCAGCGGACCGACCTCGGAAGAGTTGGCGAACAGGTAGTCGATGCGCCCGCCCATCAGGTCCTGCAAGGCGGCCGGCCCGCCGTTGTAGGGCACGAAGAGCACGTCGATGCCCGCCATGCTGCGGAACAGCTCGCCGCCCATGTGGCCGGTGGTGCCGATGCCGGGTGCGCCGAAGGACAGCTTGCCCGGCTGCTTGCGCGCCGCGGCCACCAGCCCGGGCACGTCCTGGATGGGCGACTCCCTGGGCACGATCAGCACGTTGTAGAGGTCGAAGGCCTGGGCCACCGGCATCAGGTCGCGGTCCACGTCGTAGGGCAGCTTCTTGAACAGCGTGCGGTTGACCGCCAGCGTGTTCACGTTGCCGTAGCCGATGGTGTAGCCGTCGGCCGGCTTGCTCTTGATCTGCAGGATGCCGATGTTGCCTGCCGCGCCGGGGCGGTTCTCGATGACCACCGGCACGCCCAGCGACTTCGAGACCTCGTTGGTCACGAGCCGCGAGAGCACGTCGGGCGAGCCGCCGGCCGCCGAGGGCACGACGAAGGTGATGGGCCTCTCGGGCCACGCGGCCCAGGTCGGGGCCGAGCCTGCCAGCAGACCGAAGGCGGCGGCCAGCACGGCCATCGGGCGGGAGAACTTGCGATGGGTCATCGGAAGGGGTTCTTTCGTGGAAGTGGGAAAGGGATGGCGCCTCAGTGCCCCTGGCGGCAGTGCGCGATCGCGGCCAGGGCCAGCGCGTCGATGGAGTCCGTGAGCACGCAGTCGAACTCGCCGCGCCGGTGATGCGGAACCGCCAGCGGCAGCTCGGTGCAGCCGAGCACCACGGCCTTCGCGCCGCGTGCGACCAGCGCGCGGATGCCTTGTGCTGCAGGCTCCCAGGCGGCATCGACCTGCCCGGCCTTGACCGCCGCGATGGCCGCCACGCAATGGCGCCGCACGTCGTCGGCTGCGGGCACGATCGCCTCGTACCCCGCCTGCTCCAGTGCTCGCTGGTACAGGCCGAGCGCCAGCGTGGCCGGCGTGCCGAGCACGCCCACCCTGCCTTGCAGGACGTCGTGGCCCCGGAGGCTCCGCACCACCGCTTCGGCGATGTTCAGCACCGGCAGGCGGGTGGCGCCCTTCAGGTCGTCGAACCAGAGGTGCGCGGTGTTGCAGGGCACGGCGATGCAGCCGGCGCCCGCGGCCTCCAGCAGCCGGATGCCGCGCTGCATGGCCGGCAGCGGGCTCTCGCCGCCATGCAGCATGGCGCTCGAGCGATCAGGGATGCGCGGGTCGTTGCACAGGATCGTCGGGATGTGGTCCTGGTCGACGGCGGCCTCGGTCAGCTGCACCATCCGCAGCGCGAAGGTCGCGCCCGCCAGCGGCCCCATGCCGCCCAGGATGCCCAGCGCGCTCGGCGCCGGCCGATGTGCGCTCATGGCAGCGGATCCCCCGCGCCGGTGCGCTCGACGATCAGGCGGTAGTGCTCCGGACGGCGGTGCTTGGCGAAGTTGAAGACGTGCTCGCGGAAGTGCGCACCCAGCGCGAGGTCGGCACGCACGCAAATCACTTCGTCCTCCTCGCTCACCGTGCGCGCGACGATCTCGCCGGTCGGCGCCACGATCACGGAGCTTCCGATCATGTGGTGCCCGTCTTCCGAGCCGCACTTGGCTGCCGCCGCCACCCAGATGCCGTTCTGGTAGGCATTGGCCTGTAGCGAGATCAGATGCGTGGTGGTGCGCAGGTGCGCCGGCTCGTTCCAGTGGATGTTGAGCGAGGGCGTGTTGTAGCCCAGCACCACCACCTCGGCGCCCTGCAGCGCCATCACGCGGTAAGTCTCGGGCCAGCGGCGGTCGTTGCACAGGCACATGCCCATGCGCACGCCATCGGTGTCGAAGGCGCGGAAGCCCAGGTCGCCGACCTCGAAGAACTTCTTTTCAAGATGCTGGAAGGGAGCCTCGGGCTTGTGTTCCGAATGGCCGGGCAGGTGGATCTTGCGGTAGCGGCCCGCGATGCTGCCGTCGCGCCCGACGATCACCGCCGAATTGAAGCCGCGCCCGTCCCCGGTGAGTTCCGCGTAGCCGAGATAGAAGCCCACGCCGAGCCTGCGCGCCTCGTCGAAGAGGGGCTGCGTCGCCGGACCGGGCATGCTGCGCTCGAAGAAGCGCTCGCGGGCCTCCTCCTCGGTCATCCAGTAGCGCGGGAAGAAGGTGGTGAGCGCGAGCTCGGGGAAAGTCACGAACTCCGCGCCGCGGCTGTGGGCCTGGCGCAGCATGTCCACCAGGCGTGCCACCACGGACTCGCGGCTGTCCGACAGGTGGACCGGGCCCATCTGGGCGACGGCAAGGCCGAGAAAACGTGGGGAAGAGCCTGGGCGCGATGTCATTTGAACCTTCTTCGTTGCAGCCGTGTGACTGGTGCAATCGATTATTCGAAGCGGTTCGCGCGACGTCGAATTCCGATTTGTCGCTCGGGTTTAACAGCGTGCTAAAGGCCTGCCTTCCGATGGTGCGCAGGCGCCCCGCCGCACCGGCGCAGGGCGCGGCAAGCCCCTCGGGGCCGCGCTCAGCGCAGGATCTCGTCGTCGTCCGCCAGAGGCAGCGCCAGCCCGCGCTGCAGCAGCACGCTGTGCAGCGCGCGCAGCAGCGCCTGGGCCGCGGGCGACAGCGGCTCGGTCTGCAGGTACACCAGGTCGGCCACGATCGGCAGCGCGTCGCGCACCGGTATCGCCACGAAGTGCGAACCCAGCCAGCCCTGCAGCGAATACTCGTCCACCAGCGCCACGCCCGCGCCGGCATGCACCAGCGAGCAGGCGTACTGGGGCGAGGTGACTTCCACGCTGATGCGCGGCGAGGCATCGCGGGTCTCGAACATCTGGTCGATGCGCAGGCCCAGCGGCGAGCCGTGCGGATAGCCGATGAACTCGTGGGGCAGCAGCTCGTCCAGGCCGACCTCCTGGTACGCGGCCAGCGGGTGGCTGCGCGGGCAGATGCACATCAGGCGGCTGCTGGCCAGCGGCTTGGTGGCAAGGTTCGGGTGGTCGACCGGAAAGGTGGAAATGCCCAGGTCGGCCCGCTGCTGCAGGATGCGCTCCTTCAGCGCCTCGTGCGTGAGGCAGTGGAAATGGACCTGCACGTCGGGCATCGCGTTGCGCAGCTGCGCGATCGCCTGCGGCACCAGCGTCTGCCCGATGCTCGGGCTCGAGAGAATGCTCAGCAGGCTGCGCCGCCGCAGCGCGAGCTCGTGCGAAAGGCTGCCGATGCGCTGCACGCCGCCGTAGACCTGCTCGACTTCCAGGTACAGGCGCCGCGCCTCCGCCGTGGCATGCAGGCGTCCCTTCACCCGTTCGAAGAGCAGGAAGCCCAGGCGCGTCTCGGTATGCGAGAGCAGCCGGCTGACGGCCGGAATGGAAACATGGAGCAGCCGCGCGGCGCCGCTGACGGAGCCGGTGATCATCACCGCGCGGAATACCTCGATCTGTCGCAGGTTCATGCCTGATTTTCCGATATCGGCGCGCCGATGATGTCCCCCGCGCGCTTTCCTTTCTGTAGACAATGGCCCGATCCAAACCAGTGAAAGGTTCAAGATGTCAGCCGACGACTGGTGGAAGCACGGCATCGTCTATCAGGTCTATCCGCGTTCGTTCCAGGACAGCGACGGCGACGGCATCGGAGACCTCGACGGCATCCGCGCCCGGCTGGACCACTTGGTCTCGCTCGGCGTCGATGCCGTCTGGATCTCGCCGGTCTACCCGTCGCCGATGGCCGACTTCGGCTACGACATCTCCAACTTCTGCGACATCGATCCGCGCTTCGGCACGCTCGATAGTTTCAATGCGCTGGTGCGGGAGGCCCACGCGAAGGGGCTCAGGCTCATCATGGACTTCGTGCCCAACCACACCTCCGATCGCCATCCGTGGTTCGTGCACAGCCGCAGCGCACGCAGCGATCCGCATCGGGACTGGTACATCTGGCGCGACCCCGCGCCCGGCGGCGGGCCGCCCAACAACTGGCTCAGCAACTTCGGCGGCCCGGCCTGGAGCTTCGATGCGGCCACCGGCCAGTACTACGCCCATTCGTTCCTGAAGGAGCAGCCCGACCTCAACTGGCGCAACCCCGAGGTGCGCGCCGCAATGTACGAGGTGCTGCGCTTCTGGCTGCGGCGCGGCGTGGACGGGTTCCGCGTCGACGTGCTCTCCCAGATCGTCAAGGACGCGCAGTTCCGCGACAACCCGCCGAACCCGGACTTCGTCGAGGGCCAGGACCCGTTCCTGCGCTGGACGATGCTCTACAACACCGACCTGCCCGAGGTGCAGCCGATCGTGGCCGAGATGCGCCGCGTGGTCGACGAGTTCAGCGACGCGCGCTCGTCGCGCGTGCTGATCGGCGAGCTCTACCTGCCGCTCGACCGGCTGGTCGCCTACTACGGCCCGAATGCGGAAGGCCTGCAGCTGCCCTTCAACTTCCAGTTGATCTCGACCGAGTGGCAGGCAGCGCGGATCGACCGCTTCGTGCGCGACTACGAAACCGCCCTGCCCCCCGGCGCCCAGCCGAACTGGGTGCTGGGCAACCACGACAAGTCCCGCATCGCGAGCCGCGCCGGGCCTCGCATGGCCCGGCTCGCGGCCATGCTGCTGCTCACGCTGCGCGGCACGCCGACGATCTACTACGGCGACGAGATCGGCATGGCGGACGTTCCCATTCCCGCCGACGAAGTGCAGGACCCGTTCGAGAAGAACAAGCCCGGCATGGGCCTGGGCCGCGACCCTGTGAGAACGCCCATGCAGTGGAGCGCCGCGGAACACGCGGGCTTCACGACCGGCACGCCGTGGCTGCGGCTGGCGGCCGACTGGCGCACGTGCAACGTCGAGGCGCAGTCGCGCGACCCGCGTTCCATGCTAGCGCTCCACAGGCGCCTCATCGCGCTGCGCCGCGCGAAGCCCGCGCTGCACCGGGGCAGCCATGAAGCGCTCGAAGCCGGCGACGAGGTTCTCGCCTATGCGCGCGAGTGCGAGGGACAGCGGCTGGTGGTTGTGTTGAACTTCGGCGTCGCCGCAGCGCCCGTGCCGCCGGCGCTGCTGCCGCGGCAGCCTGTGGTGCTGGCATCGACCGATCCCGAGCGCGCCGGATCGATCGATGGCCCCTTGGTACTGGCGCCCGGCGAAGGCGTCGTGATCGGCACGCAGGACGCGGCCCGAAATCAGGGCTTGCCGCCCTGGATCTCGATGTAGCTGCGCGCGTGCCAGCGCACGCGCACGGGCCATTTCGCGTCGGCGATGGTTTCGGAGTTCACGTCCTTGCCGCTGCCGTAGTTGACCTGCCTGTCGGCGCGCCGGTTGATGCCGACCACCAGCACGATGCGGCTGCCTGCCACGAGCCTGCGAGCCGTCACGCGCTCGGTGGTGAACGCGAGCAGCTGCCGCTCCCCCGCCCGCAGGAGCCGCCGGCGCACGCGGTGGCCGGCATAGCTGGCACGGAAGTCGTAGGGATCGAACAGCAGCAGGTATTCGCCGCTCGCCGTCTGCTCGTACAGCGAGACGTTGAAATCCATGTCCTGCCGCGACGGCGTGATGTCGAACACGCCGCGCAGGCTGCCGGCGATCTCGGTGTCTTCCGTCAGCGGATCGCTGGCGAAGCTGATGCTGTTGCGCGCCGTCAGCCGGTCCGCGCGCAACGCGTCCGGCCACGGGATGCGCGCGTCTCGTCGATCGGCCAGATCGACCGCGAGCCGCGCGTTGCCGCCGCCCTCGGATGGCGACGGCAGCAGGCCGTGCGGTTCGTCGCGCCCGCGGGTGTCGAGGTACAGGCGCAGCCGGGGGCGCTCCGGCGCCTCCAGTGCCGGCACGTGGCGCCAGCGGTCCGCGCCCATCACCTGGTAGTTGACGCGGTCCAGCAGCAGCGAAGGTTTGGCGGCGCCCTTCAGCACATGGTCTAGCCATTGGTAGCGCAGCCCGGGCAGGTCGACGCGCGCGACGGGGTCGGTCGTGTAGCCGCGCAGCGTGGCCGCCGTGCCGCGCCGGATCGAGCCCGCGTCGTAGGGGCCGAGCAGCAGCGTCGTATCGGCCTGTGGCCGGTTGCGGAGATGCTCGTTGTGGAAATAGAGCGCGCCGGCATCGGCGCCGTAGTAGCCGGCGATGCAGAGCACCGGGATGTCGATGCGCGCGAACTGCTGCGCCGAGGGCAGGAACTTCTGCCAGAAGCGGTCGTGGCTCGGGTGCGTCAGCCAGGACCGGATCAGCCTGCTGCGCTTGCCCAGCAGGACGCGGTCTATGTCCCAGTAGGGGCGGTTGCCGCGGTGCCAGCGCGCGTCCAGTGCCTGCCAGACCGCATCGGGGCCCGCATCGGCGTCGATGCCGGCGTGCAGCGGCTCGTCCAGCGCGTGCTCCTGCGCCCAGCGGACCATGGCGTTGCGGAAGATCTGCCCCGCCATCGGGAAGTCGATGCCCGGCGCCATCGGCGCGATGGTGGCGATGGCCTTGAGCGCCGGCGGCTTCCTGCGGGCCGCCGCCCAGGCGGCGTAGCCGGAGTAGCCCTCGCCGAGCATCGCAACGCGGCCGTCGCTCCACGGCTGCCGGGCGATCCAGTCGATGACGGCGGCGGCATCCTCGCCGTCGCGAACGAACGGCCACACCGCGCCCTTGCCGTCGGGCGTGCGCCCGCGCACGTACGCGGTGACGCCCACGTAACCCCTGGCGGCGCTCAGGCGGGCGTCGTCTTCCAAAGGGTCGAGCGTGAAGCGCAGCAGCGCCGGCAGGCCCGCGTCGGCACGGCCGGGCCGGATCACGCTGGCATGGATGACGCCGCCGCGCACGGGAATCCTCACGTCGGCTTCCGCCACGTAGCGGCTGCCGTTCTGCGCCGCGAACAATTCGGGCAGCAGCGCACTGAAGCCGCGGCGCGACTGGTAGGACAGCCAGGTCCGCACCAGCGCCAGGGCATCGGCCTCCGGCAGGCTGCCCTTCGCGCGCCACTGATCGAAAGCCTGGCGCAGCGGCTCCCTGAACGCCGCCGGCGGAATCTCCAGCCGCGCCATGACGGCCTGCGCCTGCGGGTTGTCCAGCGGCGACACCAGTTCATGGAACGAGCGCGCATAGGCTTCGGCGAAGCCGGTGCGCCCGTCCGCCTCGAGCATGCGCGCGTTCGCATAGATGCCGTCGAGCACCGCCCGCTCGGCCAGCAGGTCGAAGGGCTTGCCCTGGCGCCGCTCGCGCAGGGACTTGCTGCTGCCAGCGGCCGCGCGGTAGGCGCCGCTGACGATCTGCAGGGCGGTCACGTTGGCCAGGAAGGAGTCGGTGTCCGCGTCCTGGTACACGGGCAGGATGCGCTCGGCCAGATCGCGCATCAGGCCCTCGGCGGCGGGATCGTCCGGATCGCGCGGCGGCCGGAAGCCGAAGTCCGCCGCCCAGGTCCACGAGGGCAAGGCAGGCAGCGCGAGACCCAGCCGCATGAGGGCGCGGCGCACGCGGCTGACGGTCGACACTTTGCGTCTCATGGTCGCGGCTCCTCGGGCACGTCGTGCGGCGCCTTGACCAGATGCACCACCTGCGTGAACAGCCGGTCGTGCGCCCCGCCGGCCGAGCCTATGTGAATGATGCCCGTGCGCGTGAGCTTGCCCAGCGCGCCGATTATCAGTTCGAGCGTGTCGTCGTCGAAGGCGCCGAAGGCCTCGTCCATCACCAGCCAGGGCGGCGCCTGCAGCACCACGCGGGCGAAGCCCAGGCGCAGCTGCTCGTCCATGCTGAGTTCGCTCTCCCAGCGGCCCGTCCTGTCCAGCAGGGGCTCCAGGCGGTGCAGGCCAACGCTCTGCAGCGCGGCCACCAGGGCTTCCCGCGGATACGTCGCCGGCTCCATCGCGTACGACAGCACCTCGGCCAGCGTGCCGCGGGGAATGTAGGGCGTGCCGCGCGGCATGTAGTGGATCGTCTCGCCGACGGGCCTTCGCACGGTGCCCGAGCCCCAGGGCCACAGGCCCGCGAGCGCCCGGAACAGCAGCGTCTTCTCGGTGCCCGGCGTGCCGAGGACCAGCACGCACTGGCCGGGCCGCACGGCGAGCCCCGGCACGTCCAGCCGGTCATGGCCGCTCCAGGAGCGGACCTCGAGCGCATCGATCGCGAGCGTCCCTTCTTCGCCCTCCTCGTAGGCGATGCGGCTGCCGCCCGCCTGCGATTCCAGGTCGGAGGCCAGCATCCGGCGCAGGTCGGTCACGCGCAGCAGCGTGGCGCGCCAGTCGGCAATGATGCTGAAGTTGTCCACGAACCAGCGCAGCGACGACTGCGCCTGCGTAAAGGCCGCGGCGGCCATCATCAGGCCGCCGAAGGACACCTTGCCCGAGAAATACAGCGGCGCCGCCACAAGCGTCGGCGCGATGACCGTGACCCAGCCGAAGCCCGCGGTGGCCCAGGTCAGGTTGGTCAGCCCGAGCACCACGCGCGAGGTGGCGCGCAGCACGTCGCCGAAATGCACCGCGACGCGGCGCTTCTCGTCGGCCTCGCCGCCGGCCAGGGAGATGCCGTCGAGGTGCTCGTTGATGCGCGTGAGCGAAAAGCGCAGCTCGCCCTCGCGCGCATAGCGTTCGGCGTTGCGCGAGATCAGGCCATTGCCCACCCAGTAGGTGACCAGCGAGCCGACGACCGCGTAGCCGATCGCCGCCCACAGCATGAAGCCCGGCAGTAGGTGGTCCTGGCCGTTGAAGAAGATGCTGAAGTCCTTGGAGAGCACCCATAGCACGCTCGCGAAGCTGCCGAACAGCATCGTGGCCTGCAGCAGGCCCACGCCGAGGTTGACCGAGAGGTCGCACAGCTTCAGCGTGTCCTCGTGCATGCGCTGGTCAGGGTGAGCCCCCATCGGGCCGCTGGCCTGGAGCCAGAACGCACGGCGCGGCTGCAGCCACAGCCCGACGAGGTCGCTGACCACGGCTTCGCGCAGCCTCATCTGCAGGGTTTCGCTCAGCCACCTCTGCGCGACGTTCAGCACCAGCAGCGCGCCCGCGATCACCGCGAAGACGCCGACCTGCACGATGAATTCGTTCAGGTCGCGACGCGAGATCGCGTCGTAGAAGGGCTTGTTCCAGCTGTTGAGCTCGATCTGCCCATACGCCGTGAGCCCGATCACCACGACGATCGCGGCCAGCAGGCCGACCAGCTTCTTCGCGACAGGAGACACGCGCAGGGCGCCGAGCAGCTCGCCGACCTGGCCGAAGACGCCGACCCTTGTGGCCGGCTCGGTGCGGTCGTCCGGGCTCGTGCTCATCCCTGCTGCGGCGCCTGGCTGGCGGCGAGCGCGGCGCGGCGCGCCGAGACGCACGAAATGAAGGCGGCGTGGCTCCAGGCGAGCTGCTTCGCCGAGGTCTGCGCGCCGCTGCGCTGGTCGAACTGTTCCGACAGGTCGCCGCTTTTCGGCGTGTATGCGCGCACGGTGGCGAGGTAGGCGTCGCCGCGCTCCAGCCACTGCCGCCGATGGCGCGCATCGCCGCCCTCCGCCGCCGCGGCGCGGAAGCAGAACTCGGCGGCGCCGAGCGTCGAGAAGTAGTAGGCGCCGCCCGAGCAGTACACGTCGCCGGCGTAACGCCCCATCGCCGCGCCATGGCCAGCAGCGCGGCCGTGGTTGATCGGATAGGCCGCGTCGAACAGCGCGTCGAGCCGCGCCAGCGTGGCCTGCATGCGCGCATCGGACGGGCCGTGCGCAGGCCCGGCGCCGAGGCTGTGGATCGCGGACAGGATCACGGCGATGTCCAGCGCCTTCGGGCTGGGCTGCCCGTCCGGGAGCACGCGCGAACGGTAGTAGCCGCGCGTCCCGTCGCGGCCGCCGCCATCGGCTTCCTCGTCCACCCAGTAGCCGTCGAGCAGGCTCAGAACGGCCTGCGACTCCTCCCGGCAGCGCTGCGCCTGAGCCGTCTCGCCCAGTCCCTCCAGCCACGCCGCGCCTTCGGCCAGCGCGGCCGCCGAGACGCGCAGCGTGTAGTAGTGATGGCCGCTTTCCTCCTCCCAGATGTCGAACGAGGGCTCGCGCCAGTGGCGCAGCGTGAAGTCGAGGTCGAAGCGGATCAGCGGCGCGATCTCGGCCAGCAGCGCGGCGTCGAGATGCCCGCCGGCCGCCCAGCGCAGCAGCGCCAGCGCGCGCAGCGGCGGTCCGTCGTGCTGGGGGCGCGCCCAGCGCAGGATGTCGAGCGTGCCGTCGGGGTTCACCCGCGTCTCGGCGACGACCGTGTCGCCGCGGACGCCCGCGAGTTCATCGTCCTCGCGCAGGTACTGCAGCAGTTCGGGAGCCACGCGCGCCCTGCGGTCCTGCACCGCGACCACCGCGCGGCCGTCGAGTCCGTTCAGGGCAAGGCTGAAGCGGATGAAGTCGCGCAGGTGCCGCAGGGCCTCGTCGCCGATGTGCCGGTCGGCATGAAGCAGGCGCAGCGCATCGATGACGACGGCGGAATCGCGGAACCAATGGAAGAAGTAGTCCGGGTCGGGGTCGTAGTTGCCGAGGACGGGCGAGGCGACGACGGCACCGGCGACCGGCTGCACGGTCTGGCCGAAGCCGTCCCGGTGCTTGACGATCGACACCGGCGAGATGCTGCTCAGCATCGCGCTCGCCGAATGCGAGAGCTGCCGTTCGAGCCAGGACTCGAACGCCGGGTCTTGCCGGGTCGCCGCGCCGAAGCTCACGCAGGCGACTCCCACGCGGGCGACTCCAGGTGCGGGCTGCTGAAGTCCAGGCGGCGCAGCCCGGCCTGCACTTCGGGCGCGCTCATGAACAGCTTCCACAGCAGGCCCGTGCGGTGGTTCTCCATCATCACCACGATCGGGCCCTGGTCGATGGCAAGGTAGGTGTCCGCGAACCAGCCGCGCGACTCGCAGAACGCGTCGACGAAGCCGTAGTCCCGCCACAGCCGCTCGCCATGCGCGGTGAGGAAATGCCGCAGCACCTTCATCACCTCGGCGGGCGCGTACGGCAGGCTGGCCAGCGCGGCCGTGGGCGAGATGGTGCCGTTGTCGTTGTTCGGATCGTGCGCGAGGTAGCCGTCGGGGTCGTCGCTCGCGGTCAGGCCCCAGCACGATTCGCCGTAGCCCTTGAAGCCGCGCGGGTTGGCGATGCAGTGCGCGCGGTTGACCTGCACGTGGCGGCGGTTGAGCTCCCAGTAGTCGGCGTAGCGGTCCTTCAGGCCGCGCGGATCGAGGCCGCAGAACGAGTAGTGCGCAAAGAACAGCGGCCCGCCGTTCGGCGGTCCCAGCGGCAGCTCGATGCCGTGGTACGAGCGGCCGTTGAGGAAGTCGGGGCCGGAGGCATAGCCGCGGTGGTAGACCTTCGGATCGATCGCGTGGGTCGGCGATGCCGCGGCCATGAAGTAGGTGATGAGGCACTCGTTCCAGCCGTGCACCTCGTGGTTCATCGCCCAGCCGTGGTTCGGGCTCCAGTGCCAGTACAGCACGTCGCGCCCGCCCTGGGTGAACCAGTTCCATTCGACCTCGTGCCACAGCGTGTCGAAGTCGGCGCGCAACCGGCGCACCATGGCCGTGTCCTCGTTGAAATACTGGCGCGCGCACAGCAGGCCCATGCAGAGGAACGAGGTCTCGACCAGGTCGCCCGCGTCGTCCTTCGGGCTCATCGGGATCGTCTTGCCGCTCGCGCCGTCCATGAAGTGCGGGAAGGTGCCGTGGTAGCGCCTGGCACGCAAGAGCGCGTCGCGCATGCGGCCCAGGCGCTCCAGCGCCGCCTCTCGCGACACCCAGCCGCGCTCCACCGCGACGATCAGCGCCATGATGCCGAAGCCCGTGCCGCCGATCGCCACCCTCTCGTCGGCCAGGTCTTCGCCCGTGGCGGCAACCAGCGTGCGGCGGTCCAGCGCCAGGCCGCTGGCGGCATCCGCGCCGTCCCAGAAGTAGCGGAAGGTCTGGCGCTGCACGGCGTCGATCAAGGCTTCGTCGGGCAGGGCAGCCAGCGCCCCGGGGCTCTTGTCATCCTTCAGCACGAACGGTTCCTTTCGCAGTTGTCCGCAGTTGTCCCGGCCTGTCACTTCCGGTTTCATCGAGGCATCGGCGCCACACGGCAGATGGCCCTCACCCGCAGCATGCCATCATTAGGTCCCCTGGGTTCTATTCGAAATCCCTGATGAGCCGCATCGATACCCTCATGGCCCGGATGACGCTGCCCGAGAAACTCGGCCAGCTCACGATGACCGCCTCCAGCTACACGGTCACCGGACCGGTGCTCGCGGGAGACTCCACGCAGTCGATCATCGACGGCACCGTCGGCAACCTGCTGAACATGGTCGGCCCCGGGCCCACGCACGAGATGCAGCGCCTGGCCGTCGAGAATTCGAGGCTCGGCATTCCGCTGCTGATCGGCCTGGACATCATCCATGGCCATCGCACGCTCTTCCCCATTCCGCTCGCGGAGGCCGGCACCTTCGACGAGGCGCTGTGGGAGCGCACGGCGCACGAGGCCGCGCGCGAAGGCGCCGCCGACGGCCTCGCGATGACCTTCGCGCCGATGCTTGACGTCTCGCGCGATCCGCGATGGGGTCGCACGGCGGAGGGCCCCGGCGAAGACCCCTGGCTCAACGCGCGCATCGCGCAGGCCAAGGTGCGCGGCTTCCAGGGTGGCGACCTGTCGTCGGCCGAGTCGCTGGCCGCCTGCGCGAAGCATTTCGTCGCATACGGCGGGGTCAACGCGGGGCGGGAATACGCCCCGGTCGACATCTCCGAGCGCACCCTGCGCGAAGTGCACCTGCCGGGCTTCGCGGCGGCCGTGCGCGCGGGCGTCGCGACGCTGATGCCCGCCTTCACCGATCTCAACGGCGTGCCGATGACGGCGCACGTCCCGTTGCTGCGCGACTGGCTGCGCGGCGAGATGGGCTTCGACGGCGTCATCGTCAGCGACTACAACGCGATCGCGGAGCTGATCAAGCACGGCGTGGCCGCCGACCTCGTCGATGCCGCGGTGCTGGCGCTGAAGGCGGGTGTCGACATCGACATGATGGCCGACGCGTACCGCAAGGGCCTGCCCATCGCGCTCGAGCAGGGACGGGTGACGATCGAGGAGATCGACGCGAGCGTGCGCCGCGTGCTGCGGCTCAAGGAGCAGCTCGGCCTGTTCGACGACCCCTATCGCCGCGGCGCGACACCGGAACCCGCGGCGGTCGTCGCCGGACGGCGTGACGTGGCGCGCGACGCCGCGCGCAAGGCCATCGTCATGCTGAAGAACGCGGGCGACGCCCTGCCCTTGCCCGCGAAGGCGAAAGCGCTGTGCGTCGTCGGCCCGCTGGCCGATGCGATCACCGAGATGAAAGGCCCGTGGTGGGGCGCCGGAGAGCACGAGCCGGCCGTGACCGTGCTTGCAGGCCTGCGCGCCGCATTGCCACAGACCGACATACGCCACGCGCCAGGCGTCGCTATCGAGAGCGACGACGAGAGCGGCATCGAGGCCGCCGTCGCGCTGTGCGACGGCGCCGACGCCGTCGTGCTGTGCCTGGGCGAGCGCGCCACCATGAGCGGCGAGGCGGCGAGCCGCGCGACGCCCGCTCTTGCCGGTCGGCAGCAGGCGCTGGCCGAGGCTGTGACTGCACGCGCGAAGGCGCTGGGCATTCCCGTCATCGCGATCCTGTTCTCGGGCCGTCCGCTCGTCGTGCCCTGGCTGGCCGAACATGCCGACGCGCTGCTGGCTGCGTGGTTCCTCGGCGTCGAAGCCGGCAATGCGATCGCCGACGTCGTCACGGGCCAGGCAAGCCCCGGTGGCCGCACGCCGATGAGTTGGCCGCGCGCCGTCGGCCAGGTGCCGGTCTTCTTCGGCCAGCGCCCTTCCGGCCGGCCGATGAGTCCCTCCGACTACTTCACGAGCAAGTACCAGGACGTCGAGAACTCGCCGCTCTATGCCTTCGGCCACGGCCTGACCTACGGCCGCTTCGTCTACGAGCAACTTCAGATCGAGCCGCGCGGCGTGCACGAGCAGGGCACGCTGAAGATCGGCGTCAGGCTGCGCAACACCGGCGCACGCGAGGCCGAGGAAACCGTCTTCCTGTTCGTTCGCGCCAAGGTTGCCCGCGTCACCCGGCCTCTGCTGGAACTCAAGGGCTACGCGAAGCTGCGACTGAAGCCCGGCGAAGCCGGTTCGGTGGAGCTGGAACTGCCGGCAGCCGAGCTGCGCTATCTGGGGCCGGACCTGCAGCCCCTGTTCGAGGCGGGCGAGGTCGAGATCCTCGTCGGGCCGAGCGCCGAGCAATCAGGCTTGCTGCGCCAGACCGTCGAGCTGCGTTGAGGCCAGGCCCGGTCAGTTCCAGTTCTCCTGAACCCAGCTGCGCACCTGCGCCCACTGCGTCGACGTCTCGATGTAGTTCAGCGTCGCGCTCACCAGCTCGCCCACGTTCTTGTAGTCGTCCAGCCCGAACGGCTGGGCGAGCGGCAGGTTGGCGCGCATGTAGTTGCCGCCGAGCAGTTGGCCGGCCTGGGTTGCCGCCAGTTCCGCGGTGGCATCCATCGTGAGGTTGAGCAGCGCGGTGGCCGGCACCACGCCATCGCTGAACGGCCAGAGCCAGTGCGTCACGCCCCAGTCGAGCGGGTCGGACACGGAACCCGGCGGCACGCCCACCGGATTGGCGCCGGTGCCCAGCGACAGCATCACGATGTCGGACGTGCCGCTGGCGTAGCCCTGGTAGATCGCTTCCACGATCGCCGTCATCGAAGGGTTGTTGGCAAAGGTGCCGCCATCGGCGAAGTAGCCGAAGCCGCCCACCTGGTACGGCGGGAAGTAGGTCGGCGCGGCCGAGGTGGCCAGCGCCGCATCCACCATGCTGATGCCGCGATAGGCGTTGCTCGGGCCGTTGGAGATGGTGCACGGCTCCCAGCTGTGCTGGCCCGGGTCCCACAGCCGCGCGGAGTTGACCGCCACGAAGCGGCCGGCGGAAGACAGCGCGCCGCTGCCCACAAGCTTCTGGGCGACCGACTGCAGGCCGGTGTTGACGTACTGGCACTCGAAGATGCCGGGGCCGCTGCCCAGCAGCTCTTCGGTCGACTGCGCGGGCGCCTTGTCCTGCTGCTTGGCCTGTGCATCCAGCAGCCAGCCGTTGGGCTTGAAGATGGTGGAACCCTCGTTCTCGTAGAGATCGACGATGGCGTCGATGCCCACGCCGTTCACGAGGCCCAGCGAGATCAGGCCGCCGGTGGAAGTGCCGGCGAAGCCGTTCGCGTTGGCGACGACGCCGAAACTCTTGTCCAGGTCCTGGATCAGCAGCGCCGTGATGACACCGCGAATGCCGCCGCCGTCGCAGCAGAGAATCTTGAAAGACATGGCTGTGCTCCTTGCTCGAGTGGATGAACGTCGGCGCGCCTTCTCTCCTCGGTTGCCTGCCTGCCTCCGCGCACCGACGGAAACCGGACACCGGGGCACTGTGGCGCCGCTTCACGCGCCGATCCATTGCGTTCCATTACATCGAACAGGAATGAGAACCTAAGAATTCCTGTGCCTGTCGAGTCCGGATGAAAGAGACAAGGAGGCATCGGTTCGACTACGGCCGAACTCCTTCCGCCCTCGCCGCCGGCTCACCCGATCGCGGCGCGAACGCTTCGCCAACAAGTCCGGAATGCCGCGCCGCTGCAGCAGCGACATCGACGGGTGCATCCAGCAACGGCCCCGCGAGAAACGCGGCCAGCACGTCGTTGCCGGCCGCCTGCGTTCGCGCCGGGCCGCGCGACCCGCCGATGAGCGCGGCAGCCGCGAAGCGCGCCGGCGCCGACAGGTACAGCGGCACGTCCGTGAAGCCGTAGTGATTCGCCTCGGCGATCTGGTAGCGGTAGCCGCCCGCGCGCGCGTGCTGCACCAGGGCCAGGTTGCCTTGCAGGTAGTGCCGCGAATGCCGCGTCTCGCGGTGATCGCTTTCCAGCAGCAGGAACGGCACCGGCATCGGATCGGCGGCCGCGCGGCCGTACAGCGTGCCGTCGATGTTGGCGACGGCGCGGATGCGCTCATCACCCATCGCCGCCTCTATCGCACTCGCGCCGCCGAAGGAATGGCCGATCGCGGCGATGCGTTGCGCGTCGAGCCGCCCCGACAGCACCGGCCCGAAGGCGCCGGGCCGGCCGACCTGCCCGACGACGAAGCGCAGGTCGGCCGCACGCACCGACTGCCGTTCGCTCATGTAGCGCAGGCGATCCGGATCGTCGGGCAGGAAGCGCTCGGCCGGCGTCGCGAGGCGGCCATCGGCCAGTTCGACCACCGGCGCCTCGTAGGCATGGTCCAGCGCGAGCACCACGAAGCCGCGGCTTGCCAGGTCGGCAAGAAGCCCGGAATAGAACGCGCGCGACGCGCCATACCCCGGCGAGAACAGCACCACCGGCCAGCGCGCCCGTTGCGTGGCCACCGGCGCGTCGAGGCGCGCATGCGTGTCGATGCGGTCGTAGCGCTGCATCGCCAGCCCGGGGATGAGCGACACGAAGGACGGCAGCCTTCCCAGGCCATCGATGTAGCGCGGCCTCGCGCCCTGCCCCTGTTCCGGCTCCGCCGGATACCAGGCCTGGACCACGACGTTGCGCCGGTCATCCGGATCGGCGGTCGCATCTTCCGCCCGCTCGCCGTCCACCCATCGGAACACCTGGCTACCGACCACATAAGGCCCGTGCGGCGCGGGCAGCTCCGGCACCGGCACGAAGCTCCACGCAAGCAGCGCCGCCACGGCCAGCCCCGCGATGCCGCCGCGCCCCAGCCATGCGAGCGCGCGCCGCGGCGCCGGCCGGCTTCGCCTCCATCCGAGCACCAGCAGCGCCGCAAGCAACGCATGGACGGGCAGGTATTGCCAATAGAGACCATCGCGCCAGAACTGGAAGGCGCAGGCGGCCAGCAACGCAGCCGACACCGCGAAGACCGCGCGCCCGCTCACCCGCCTCGTCGCCGCCGCGATCAGCGCAAGGCCGACCGCGACCAGCACGATCGCGCCATCGAGCATCGACATCGCCCGCGCTCCGTTGTCGTCCCGTCAGCCGGCGTAGCGGGCCAGCATGCCCAGCTTCTCGTTCAGCGCGGCCTGGAAATGCTCGCGCTGCGAAGGCACCCACATCGGCGCGTCGAAGGAGGCGACGATGCGATGGCCCTCGATGCGGATCGTGCCCGCCAGCGGCTCGCGCACCGCGAAGTCGTCGCCCTGCGGCTCGATCCTGAAACCCAGCGCCTCGACCTCCTTCAGCTGCGCCTTGAGCGCCTCGCGCAGCACGGCCGGGCGCCCCGCGTGCGCAACGGCGATCTCGACCGGCCGCAGCTCCGGCAGCGGCAGCAGCACCGGCGCGATGAGCTTGGAGGGCCCGCCCGCGGCCGGAAAGCGCAGCTTCGCCGCCGCATCGAGCACCAGCGCGCGCGCCGCCGCGACCTCGTCGTTCGCTTCGTAGCCGCTTTGCGCGGTGACGAGGTTGTCGGTCAGCACCTCGACCGACTCCACGCCGCCGCCGGCCGCCACCGCGAGGCGGAAGCTCATCACGCCCTGCACGTCCCTGAAGGGTTTCAGCGGTTCGGCGAGCGCGCGATGGAATCCGGCGACCACTTCGCGCGCGGCGGCCTCGTCCAGCGGCCCCGCCACCACCGGCGAGCCGGCGCGCAGGTGCCCGACCAGCGCGATGCGCGCTTCCAGCGGGTCCATGCTGCCCTGGATGGCCGGCGTGCCATGAACGATGCGGTCGTCGAACAGCAGCAGCTGGTTGAACTGCGCCGGCACCAGCTCGTACAGCGCCTCGCCGTGCACGTGGTGCTTCTTGTAGCTGGGCACGCCGTCGCGCATCAGCAGTGTTTCGCCGCCGGCGAACTTGCGCGACTGCCAGCGCGTGAGCGAGTAGACGAAGCCCAGCGTGCCGTTCTGGAAGTCGCTGTGCAGGCCCAGCGTGCAGCCATTGACCATCAGGTGCAGGTTGGGCTCGCCGGTCGGGACCAGCCCCGCGTGCTCCATGCACCACTGCCGCAGGTGCCGGTCGAAGCGCCGCCATAGCGGCAGGGGAAACACCTGCTGCGGCGTCGTGCGCAGGTAGGTGTACATGCGCGGATCGCAGAAGTACTGCCACTGGACCGACTGCCGGTAGGCGTTGCCTACCTTCTCGTCATAGGCCGCGCGCATGGCCTCGGCTTCAGCAAAGAAATCGGCGGCGACGTGCTGGCGGCGGATCACGCGGCCACCTCGTGCATGTCGCCCAGCGCCACGCGCACCTGGCGGTTGCCGCTGTACGGCAGGCGGCCGTGGGCCACCAGCAGGTTGTTGACCAGCAGCACGTCGTGGGCCTCGGTCGGGATGCGGACCGAGCACTCCAGCAGCACGCGGTCGATGGTGCGCACCCAGTCCGCCGGTATCGGGCTGCCGTCGCCGAAGAACACCGTGCGCGGAAACTCGTCGCGGCGGAAGTGCTTGCCCAGCATCGCGTCGACCTCGGCCGGCAGCGCGTCGGGGTGATGCAGCAGTATCTGGTTGAACCAGGCCTCGGTGCCGCGCCCGGGAATACGCAGCACGGCATGGGTGCGGTACGACACGGTGATGTCGTTCTCGGAGATGGCGTCGATCTCGTGCCCGCTGGCCTCGATCTTCCCGCGCAGCTCGTCCAGGGTCTGGACCTTGAAGAACTGCTGCCACGAGGTGTCCAGCCCGCGGATGAAGCGCCGCCGATACACCAGGCCCAGCTCGCGGAAGCGCTCGAGCATCTGCGCGGGCAGCCGCTCGATCACCTGGCGTCCGTCGGACAGGGTCCACTCGCCGCCCTCGGAGGCCGGCTCCAGGCAGAAGAACAGCTGGCGCGAAGGCCAGCTCTGCGTGTGCGAGGCCTCGTTGTGGAAGCGGATCTCCAGGTGCTTGGGATACGGCGTGGCGAAATAGACGTTGTCGCCCGCGCTGGCCAGCGGCAGGTCGCCGTAGTGCCTGTAGAGCGCGTCGCAGGCCGAGGCCGCGCAGTCCTCGAAGCCCGGCAGGCCACCGACCTCGAAGCCGCGGAACAGCACATGGCCGTCGCTCCACAGCGCCTCGTCGATGCGATCGCGGTTCTGCCGTATCCAGGGCGCCAGCGGCTCGCGGGATGTCGAAGTGATTTGCATGGGTTCTTTCACAGCTTCGTTCGTTGATCTCTTCAGGACATGGCCACCAGGATGCGGCGCGGCCCGTCGAAGGGCAGCCGCCCGTGCGCCGCCAGCACGTTGTCCACCACCAGCAGGTCGCCCTGGCGCCACGCGAAAGTGCGCCGCTGCGCGCGCAGCACCTCGCGCACGGCGGCCAGCGTGGTGCCGTCGATGCGCCCGCCGTCGCCGTAGTACGCCGCCATCGGCAAGCCGGCCTCTATGCGCGCATCGACCTTGGCGCCCATCGGCGTGTTGGAGGCGTGGAACAGGTGCACCTGGTTGAACCAGACGCGCTCGCCGCTCAGCGGATGCACGCGCGTGGCGGGCCGCCGCTCGTGGATGCGCAGGCCGCCGCCGGGCTGCCATTCGCAGCCGATGTCCATCTCGCGGCAATGGGCCTCGACCTGCTCGCGGTCGGAGGTCTCGAAGGCCTTGCTCCAGGCGTTGTAGGGCGCATGCGCCGGCGCGAGGTTGCGCACGTACATCAGTTCGCGGCGCTCGAACTCCTCGGCGATGGAGGCCGGCATCGCCTGCAGCACGCGCCGCGAATCGGCCAGCGGCGTCTCGCCGCCCGCCTGCGGCGCGGTCGCGCAGAAGAAGTAGAGGCGCCGCGGCCATCGCAGGCTGTACGACATCTCGTTGTGCAGCGGAATCTCCAGTTGCTTCGGATACTCGGTCGAGGTGTAGACGCCATCGGCCACCTTGCTGCGCGGCGAGGTGCCGCCCGCATAGTCGAGCAGCTGCCGGGGCGCCATCGCCGCGACCGCGCGGCGGAAGTCTTCGGCCTCGCGCAACGGGAAGCCGCGAAACAGCAGCGCGCCTGCGCGCAGCAGCATGGGCTCCAGGCGCGGCATCGCTGCGCCGAACCAGCCCTCTGCATCGGCCGTGCTGCCACCGGCCAGCTCGGCATCGGCGTGGATGAGATGCGGAAGGCCGTCCTCGAAGTCCTCGGCCTCGCGCGAGTCCGCGAGGGTTGCCGCCGCCCCGCTCATGCGCGCTGCCCCAGGTACCAGTGGCGCCCGACGATCTCGATCACGCGATCCACATGCGGCGGCCTGAGGATCGACAGGTGGTCGCTGCCGGGCAGGTCGAAGCTGCGCAGCCGGGGCTCGTGCATGCGCCAGGCGTCGAGGTTCACGGCGTCGTCCGCGTCGCCGGAAACCGCGCGCAGCAGCAACGCCAGGCCGGTGAACTCGCCCTCGGGGCGGTAGCCGATCGCGCACTGGCGGCAGAACATCTCCAGCACCGGCGCGAAGTCCGCGCGCCGCGCGCTGGGCGGCAGGAGGCGGGCGCGCCGCATGGCCTCGAAGACCGATGCCGTCTGCTCTCCGGCCGGCAGCGCGGCCAGCGTGCCGGCGTCGAGCCCGTGCTCCTTTCCGCCCTGCAGCCGGATCAGCGCCAGGTACTCGCGCAGCGCGTGGGCGCGGTCGCCGAAACCTTCGGCCCGCGGCGCATCGGTGTCGACCAGCACCACCGGCGCGACCGTCGCACCGGCTCCGGCCAGCAGCCGCGCCGCTTCCAGCGCGACCCAGCCACCGAAGGAATGGCCGATCAGGTGATAGGGCCCCTGCGGCTGCAGCGCGCGGATCGCATCCACGTAGCGCCGCGCCGCCTCCTGCAGCGTGGGCGGCTCGCCGTCGCGGCCCAGCAGCGCGGGGGCTTCCAGGCCGATGAAACTGGCGTCGCCGGGGCTGCGCGAAGCGAACTCCAGGAACGAAGTCGCATTGGCACCCGCCCCCGGCAGGCAGAACACCTTGCGTGCCTGCGTGCCCCCGCTTCTGATCGTCACCGCCGCACCGTGCGCCAGTGGGCGGCCGGCGATGGCAGGCGCAATCGCCGTGCCATCGAGCCGGGCCAGGATCGAATCGATCGCGCCTCCGACACGCGCCGCGTGCCCAGCGTCCATCATGATGCTCCAGTGGTCACCGCCCACCGGATGCACCTGCAGCCGGTTGCCGAAGACCGCGCCCCAGCCGTTGGTAGCGTCGCCCGCATCCCCCGGCAGTGCGGAGAACAGGTGCGCATCGAGCTCCAGCGGCCGTGCGTGATAGCGATGCGCCGCCGCGCGCAGCTCGAACCAGAGCCCCGCGCGCGCGTCGAACTCGGCCGGGCTCATGTCCTTCTTCAGCCACCCTTCGGCGCGCGCCAGCGCGATCGCCGCGGGCAGACCGTCGGCCGCGAGAAGCCGCTCGATCTCGCCCGCCTCCAGCTTGCGCCCGTAGTACTCGGCGAAGGCCACCAGCAGCAGCTTGCGGTCCTGCTCGCCCAGTTCGGACACACCGCGCTCGCCCGCGCCGCGGTGCCAGCTGTCGACGAGCCCGAGGAACTCGACCCGCTCGCCCGCCGCGATCAGCTGCCGCGCGACCTCGAAAGCCAGCACGCCGCCGGCCGACCAGCCCGCGAGCCGGTAGGGCCCGCGCGGCAGCGCCTCGCGGATCAGCCGCACGTAGCCTGAGGCCAGGTCCTCGTAGCGGCTTCCGGCCCGCACCGCGTCGCGGTCGGCGCGGATGCCGTAGAGGCCGACTTCCGGATCGACGTGCCGCGCCAGCCGCTCGTACGGCAGCACCTCGCCGCTGGGCTCGTGGATGAACACCAGCGCGCGCCGGGCGTTGCCGCCCTTGCGGATGGTCACCCACTGCGCACTTGCGTCCGCCACGTTCTCGCGCGGCTTGCCGATCAGCTCGGCCAGCGCGCTGAGCTGCTGCGTCAGCAGCACGTCCTGCAGCGCGACCTCGTAGCCCTTCTGCTTGAGCCCCTCGATGACCTGGAACACCATCAGCGAGTAGCCGCCCAGGTCGAAGAAGTTGTCGTGGCGGCCGATGCGCTCGACGCCCAGCAGCTCCGACCAGAGCGCGGCGATGGTGCATTCCGCCTCGCCCCGCGGCGGCTCGTAGCGGCCCAGCGCCAGGCCCTGCACATCGGGCGCGGGCAGCGCCTTTCGGTCGAGCTTGCCGTTGGGCGTGAGCGGTAGCGCAGCCAGCGCCACGAAGGCCGAAGGCAGCATGTACTCGGGCAGGTGCGCGGCCAGGCCGGCGCGCAGCTGCGCCGGATCGGGCGTTTCCGTGCCGGCCACCACGTAGGCAACAAGCCGCCTGTCGCCGGGACTGTCCTCGCGCGCGACCACCGCCGCCTCGCACACGCCCGGCAGCCGCGCGAGTCGTGCCTCGATCTCGCCGGGCTCGATGCGGAAGCCGCGCAGCTTGATCTGCTGGTCGTTGCGGCCGAGGTATTCGAGCGTGCCGTCCTCGCGCCAGCGGCCGAGGTCGCCGGTGCGGTACATGCGTGCCTGCGTGTCTTCAACGAACGGGTCGCGCGGAAAGCGTTCGGCGCTGAGGTCGGCCCGGCCGAGATAGCCGCGCGCGACGCCTGCGCCGCCGATGTGGATCTCGCCCGCCACGCCGACAGGCACCGGCTGCCCCGCCGCGTCGAGCACGTAGATCCGCGCGCCGGGCATCACCTGCCCGATGTGCGGCCGGCGCCCGTCGATGACGCCGCAGCTCGCATCCACGCTGCATTCGGTCGGGCCATACATATTGAAGAAGAGCCGCCCTTCGACGGCCGCCAGCGTGGCCCAGGTGGCCGCGTCGATCGCCTCGCCGCCGAGCAGCACCTTGCGCAGGCTCGGCGCACGCCCCTGCAAAAGGCCCGCGCCCTGCATCAGCCGCAGGTGCGAAGGCGTGCACTCCATCGCCTCGATGCGATGGGTTTCGAGGAAGGCCAGCAGCTCCTGCGCGCCCAGCCGGTCGGCCTCGGGCAGCAGGAACACGCTGCGGCCGAAGGCCAGTTGCCCCCAGGCCTTCACGGCCATGTCGAAGCCGAAGGACGAGTTCCATGCCACGCGCCGGCAGTCGGGCGCCACGCCGTGCACGCAGGCCTCCATCGCGCGCAGGAAGAAGGCCACGTTGCGGTGCTCGACCATCACGCCCTTGGGCTCGCCGGTCGAACCCGAGGTGTAGATCACGTAGGCCAGGTGCGAGGGTGTGAGGCCGACGGCGGCCGGGTCGGGGTTGGTGGACGGCGCCGCGGCCCAGTCCGGCAGCTCTGCCTCGAGCAGCACGCGTGCGCATCGCTGCGGCGCCTGCAGCCTTGCGTCGAGGCGCTGCTGGGTCAGCAACACCATCGCGCCGCTGTCTTCCAGCATCTGCGCCAGGCGCTCGTCGGGATGGACCGGGTCGAGCGGCACGAACGCACCGCTGGCCTTGAGCGTGGCCAGCATCGCGACGACCATCCCGATGCTGCGTTCGGCGCAGATCGCCACGCGGTCGTCGGGCTTCACGCCGAGCGAGCGCAGGTGATGGGCGAGCCGGTTGGCGCGCTCGTTGAGCTCGCCGTAGCGCAGGCTTTCGCCCGCGTATTCGATCGCCGGCGCATCGGGCCGGCGCGCCGCCTGTTCCTCGATGAGCGCATGCACCAGCACGGGCTCGGCGGTGGCGGCATGGCTTTCGTTGAAGCCTTCCACGATCGACTCGCGCTCATCGGCATCGAGCAGGTCGATGCGGTCCACCGGCTGGCTGTCGTCGGCGACCATGGCGCGCAGCACGGCTTCCAGGCATTGCCATTGGCGGCGCACCGTGGCCTCGTCGAACAGGGCGCAGGCGTAGTTGAGCTGGCCGGCAATGCCCTCGCCGTTCTCGCGCAGCTCCAGCGACAGCTCGAACTGCGCGCTGTCCGAGCCGCCGCCGAGGCTCTGCGCCTGCAGGCCGGGCAGGTCGAGCCCGGCCTCGGGCGTGTTGTGCCACGACAGCATCACCTGGAACACCGGATGGTGGGCCAGCGAGCGCGGTGGGTTGAGCGCCTCCACCAGCCGCTCGAAGGGCACGTCCTGCAGGCTCTGCGCCTGCACCGCCGTCTGCCGCGCCTGCGCCAGGAGTGCGCCCACGCTCGGGCCGTCCGAAAGATCGATCTTCAGCGCCTGCGTGTTGACGAAGAAGCCGATCAGCGGCTCCACCTCCACGCGGTTGCGCCCGGCATGCGAGCTGCCGATCACCACCTGCTCCTGACCGCTCAGCCGGCCCAGCACCACCGCCCATGCCGCGAGCAGCGTCATGTACAGCGTGGTGCCATGGCGCTGGCCCAGCGCGCGCAGGCCCCGGCCCAGCGCCGCGTCGAGTTCGACCGCGATGTTGGCGCCGCGGTAGTCCTGCACGGGCGGGCGCGGCCGGTCGGTCGGCAGGTCGAGCAAGGCCGGCGCGCCGCGCAGCTGCCGCGCCCATTGCTCGAGCTGCTGCTGCAGCAATGGCCCTTGCAGCCACTGGCGCTGCCACATGCCGAAGTCGGCGTACTGGATGGCCAGTGGCGGCAGCGGGTCGGGGCGGCCTTCGCGAAAGGCGCCATACAGCGCCGAGAACTCCTTCGCCAGCACCCCGCCCGACCAGCCGTCGGACACGATGTGATGCATGGTCACCAGCAGCACGTGGTCGTCGGGCCCCAGAGCCAGCAGCCGGCCCCGGATCAGCGGGCCCAGCACGAGGTCGAAGGGACGCAGCGCCTCCTCGCGCACGATGCGCTCCAGCGCCTCGTCCGTGATGCCGCGCCGGTCTTCATGCAGCAGCGCGAAGCCGCGCGGCGCGTCGATGACCTGCCGCGCCTCGCCGCCGATACCGACGAAGCGGGTGCGCAGCACCTCGTGGCGCTCGACGATGCGGTCGAAGGCGGCCTGCAGCGCCACGGTGTCCAGCGGGCCGCGCAGCCGCACCGCGTCGGGCACGTGGTAGGCCTTGCTCGCCTCGGGATCGACCCGCGCGATGAACCACAGCCGCTGCTGCGCGAAGGACATCGGCAGCGGCGCCGAGCGGTCGGCGCGCGCGATCGTGCCCAGCGTGTTCTGGCTCGCCTGCGCCACCTCCCGCGCCAGGTCGGCGAGCCGCGGATGGGTGAACAGCGCCGGCAGCGGCAGCTCCACGCCGAGCCGCTCGCGCAGCTGCGACACCAGCCGCACCGCGAGCAGCGAGTGGCCGCCCAGCTCGAAGAAGTCGTCGTTGCGCCCGACGCGTTCCATGCCGAGCAGCTCGCACCATATCTGCCCGAGCGTGTCCTCGATCTCGCCCATCGTCGCCTCGTAGCTGCGATGGGCGAAGGCCAGGCCCTCGGGCGCCGGCAGCGCCTTGCGGTCGAGCTTGCCGTTCGGAGTCAGCGGCAGGGCCGCGAGCGGCACGAAGGCGCCCGGCAGCATGTGTTCGGGCAGACGGGTTGCCAGCTGCCGGCGCAGTCCGGCAGGGTCGATGGCGTCCTGCACGCCGTCCGCGACGAGGTAGGCGACAAGGCGCCTCTCGCCGGGCACGTCCTCGCGCGCGACCACCGCCGCCTCGCGCACACCGGGCAGCTCCGCCAGGCGCGCCTCGATCTCGCCGGGCTCGACGCGGTGGCCGCGGATCTTGAGCTGGAAGTCGTTGCGCCCGAGGTATTCGACCGTGCCGTCGTCGCGCCAGCGGCCGAGGTCGCCGCTGCGGTACATGCGTGCACGCTCGTTGTCCGCGAACGGATCGCGCAGGAAGCGCTGGGCGCTCAGTGCGGGCTGGTTCAGGTAGCCGCGCGCCACCTGCGCGCCGGCGATGTGGATCTCGCCCGCCACGCCGCGCGGCACGGGCCGGCCCTGCGCGTCGAGCAGGTACAGGCGGCAGTTGTCCACCGGCGCGCCGATGGGCGGCAGGTCGTCCCATTCGTCCGGGGGGCCTGCGAGCGTGTACGTCGTGACCACATGGCTTTCGGTGGGGCCGTAGTGGTTGTGCAGGCGCGCCGTACTGCCGCCGTCGAACATCCGCCGTATCGCCGGCGTGATGCGCAGCTGCTCGCCCGCGACGATCAGGTCGCGCAGCGCCGGCGGCAGCGCCGCGCCATGCTGCGACCACAGCTCGCTCAAGGCACTGAGCGCAATGAAGGGCAGGAAGAGCCGCTCGATGCCCTGCACGCCGAGCCAGCCGGCCAGCGCGGGCAGGTCGCGCCGCAGCTCCTCGGACACCGGCACCAGCGTGCCGCCCGTGGCCAGCGTCGAGAAGATTTCCTGGAACGCGACGTCGAAGCCCGGCGCCGCGAACTGCAGGGTGCGCGCCGCACCCGGCAACTGTTCGCGCTGCCAGGCCAGCAGGTTGACCAGCGCGCGGTGCGGCATCGCAACGCCCTTGGGCACGCCGGTGGAGCCGGAGGTGTAGATCACGTAGGCCAGGTGCTCGCCGCGCAGGCCCAGCGCATGTGGATCGGGCCGCGGCGCGGCGGCCTGCGCCCATGGCGCCGCGGCGATGTCGTCGAGCAGCACGCGCTGGCAGGCAGGCGGCGCGGCGAGGCGATGCGCCAGCCGCTCCTGCGTGAGCAGCACGAGCGGTGCGCTGTCGGCGAGCATGTGCATCAGGCGTTCGTCGGGCAGCGCGGGGTCCAGCGGAACGTAGGCGCCGCCGGCCTTGAGCGTGGCCACGATCGCGATCACCGATGCAGCCCCGCCCTCCAGGCAGATCGCCACGCGCTGGTCGGGCACCACGCCCAGCGTGCGCAGGTGCCGGGCCAGCTGGTTCGACCGGGCCTCCAGCTCGCCATAGTCCAGCCGCTCGGTGGCGGACTCCAGTGCGGGCGCCGGGGAGTCGCTGTCGGCCCGGCGCTCGAAGAGTGCGTGCACCAGTTCGCCGACGTCGCCGTGGTCAACACGGGTGGAGTTGAAGCCCTGCAGCACCTGCTCGCGCTCGGCCTGCGGCAGTGTTTCGACGTCGCGCATCGGCGTGTCGGGCGCGCGGTCTAGCGCACGCACAAGGTTTTCCAGGATTTCGCGCATCCAGCCGGCGATGCGCGCGGCATCCACCTGCTTCACGATCTCGGCGGTGATGGAGAAGCCCTCGCCGTGGTCGTCCACGTGCAGCACGAAGGGGTAGTTGGTGCGGTCGCGGCTCTCCAAGTGACGGATGCCGGCAATGCCCTGCTCACCTTGCCCCGCTGCTTGCTCGCGGCTGTGGCGGTAGTTCAGCAGCGCCGAGAACAGCGGCGTGTTCGCGGGCAGGCCGCTGCAGCGCTGCGCCAGCGTGAGCGATGCGTGCTCGTGGCGCAGCAGTTCCGCGAGCGCGGCGGCCGTCTCGCCGAGCGCCGCGCCTGCGCCGCGCCCCTCCAGCCGCACCCGCAGCGGCAGGGTGTTGATGAACATGCCCATCGCGCGGTCGGCGCCTTCGCCGCCCTGCAGCCGGCCGAGCAGCACGGTGCCGAACACCACGTCACCGCGGCCATTGCCGCTGCAGCGCGCGAGCACCTGCGCCCAGGCCAGGTGGAACACGCTGGCGGCGGTGGTTCCACGCCCACGGGCAATGCGCCGCAGGTCCGCGCACAGCGAGGGCTCCAGCCGCAGCTTCGCCTGCATCGCGTCGCTTCCGTTGCCCTGCACGTCGAGCAGGTCGAAGGGCGCGGTCGGCTGCTCGACGTCGCCCAGCATCGCGCGGAAGAACTTCTCGTGCTCGGCTTCGCGTGCGCCCAGCCGCGCCTGCGCGACGAAGTTGCGAAAGGGCACGGGCTGCGGTAGCTCGGCGCTGCGGCCCTGCATCACCACGGCCACCTCGCGGGCCAGCAGCTCCAGCGTGACGTGGTCCATCGCCAGGTGGTGATAGAGCATCTGCAGCAGCCAGCGTCCGCCTTGCGCTTCGTCGAAGGCCGCGAAGCCGCGCATCATCGGCGCGCGGCGCACGTCGAGGCGGTAACGGGCCGGGTCGGCGTAGGCCTGCAACTGCGCCTGCACGTCGCCGCCATCGAACTCCAGCGTCTCGACTTCCAGCCGCGCCCGCCGCCACACCACCTGCACCGGCTCGGGCAGGCCGTCCCATTGCACCGCCGTGCGCAGCACGTCGTGGCGCGCGATGGCCTCGTTCATCGCGGCGACGAAGCGGTCCAGCAGCTCGCGGCTGTCGAAGGCCATCAGCAGCCGGGTCAGGTAGGCGTCGCCCTGCTGCTGCAGCAGGTGATGGAACAGGATGCCCTCCTGCAGCGGCGCCAGCGGATAGATGTCCTGCACGTTGCCCGCACCACCGGGCGTGGCGGCCACGATGCGGTCGATCTGCGCCTGCTCCAGCCGCACCAGCGGCAGCATGCCCGGGGTGATGCGCGGCTGCTGCTCCTGCTCCTTCCCCTTCTTCTGCTGCTGTGTTGCCGCGGCGGCGCGATCGTCGTTGGCCGCCACCCAGTTCATCAGCGCTTGCTTGTGCAGCTTCAGCGACGCCATCACGCCGGGCGTCAGCACGCCGCGCGGCGCCTTGAGCACCAGCTCGCCCTGCTCGATCCGCGCCAGGACCCGGCGCTCTTCGAGCAGGCCGATCAGGGCCGGCGCGTCCATCGATTGCGTGCTCGCGACTTCCAGATTCACAGTCTGAACTCCTCGGTTTCCGATTCGGTTTCCCACCCCGCCTGCTGCTGCGCGAAGTGCGCCGGGATGGCGTTGTGCGGCACATGGATCTCGCCCGCGTCCGGCGCGGTGCGCACGGCGGCGGCCATCGCGGCCAGCCCCGGCCGGTCGAAGACCGCGCGCACGTCGATGGCCCAGCCGCGCCTGCGCAGTTGCTCCAGCATCTGCACCGCCAGCAGCGAATGCCCGCCGAGCGCGAAGAAGCTGTCGTGCCGGCCGATGCGCTCCACGCCGAGCAGCCGCGACCAGATCTCCGCCAGGGCCTGTTCCACCTCGCCCTGCGGAGGCACGAAGGCGCGGCGGTCGAAGGCTTCGCCGTCCGGCGCCGGCAGCGCCTTGCGGTCGAGCTTGCCGTTGGCGCCTAGCGGCAGCGCGGCGAGGCACACGTAGGCGGCGGGCAGCATGTGTTCGGGCAGGTGCTCGGCGAGCAGGCCGCGCAGCCGCGCGGGCTCCAATGTTTCGTCTGGCGAGGCCGGCACCACGTAAGCGACGAGCGACGGCGTGCCCGACCGGTCCTCGCGCGCGAGCACCACGGCATCCGCGACGCCGTCGATCGCGCGCAACCGCACCTCGATCTCGCCAGGCTCGATGCGTTGCCCGCGCAGCTTGATCTGGAAGTCGCAGCGGCCCAGGTATTCGATCGCGCCGTCGGCACGCCAGCGGCCGAGGTCGCCCGTGCGGTAGAGCCGGCCGCTCCCGCCGAAAGGATCGGCAATGAAGCGCTGCGCCGTCAGCTCCGGCTGGTTCAGGTAGCCACGCGCCACCTGCACGCCGCCGATGTAGAGCTCGCCCGCAACGCCGATCGGCACCGGGCGCAATGCGTCGTCGAGCAGGTACAGGCGGGTGTTGGCGACCGGCCTGCCGATCGGCACCGAGTCGCCGTCGTCGCTGCCGCAGGTCCACGCGCTCACGTCCACCGCCGCCTCGGTGGGGCCGTAGAGGTTGTGAAGCTGCACATGCGGCAGGCGCTCGCGGTACCGGCGCGCGAGTCCGGCGGAGAGTGCCTCGCCGCTGCAGACCACGCGCCGCAGGCTCTTGCAGGCGGCTGTGTCGCCGACTTCATCGAGCCGCGCAAGGAAGAGCTGCAGCATCGAGGGCACGAAGTGCAGCGTGGTCACGCCGCTCACGCGGATCAGCTCGCAGAGGTAGGCGGGGTCCCTGTGCCCGTCGGGCCTGGCCAGCACCAGCCGCGCGCCGGCCATCAGCGGCCAGAAGAACTCCCACACCGACACGTCGAAGCCCAGCGGCGTCTTCTGCAGCACCACGTCGTCCGGCGTCAGCGCGTAGGCCTGCTGCATCCAGTGCAGGCGGTTGACGATGCCCCGGTGCTCGTTCATCACGCCCTTGGGGCGGCCGGTGGAGCCGGAGGTGTAGATCACGTAGGCGAGATTGTTTTCGTGGAGGCCTGCGCCGGGCGTGGTGCCTGCGAATGCCTGCAGGGGATCGTCGCGATCCACCGGCAGCGTGCGCACCGTGGCCGGCAGCATCGGCGCGAGCTCGGCGTCGGCGAGCACGGCCACCGGGCCGGCTTCTTCGATCATCTCCAGCAGCCGTTGCGGCGGATGCGAGGGATCGAGCGGCAGGTACGCGCCCCCGGCCTTGAGCACCGCCAGCAACGCCACCACCAGCATCTCGCTGCGCTGCATGAAAATGCCGATGCGCGCGTCAGGCACCACGCCCAGCGCGCGCAGCCGCCGCGCCAGCCGGTTGGCGCGTGCATCGAGCTCGGCGTAGCTGAGGCTACGGCCCTCGAACACCACGGCAGTCGCATCGGGGCGCTGCGCGGCCTGGCGTTCGAACAGCTGGTGCAGCAGCAGGCCGCGCGGATGGTCGGCGTCGGTGGCGTTGAAGTCGCTCATCACCCGCCGGCGCTCGTCTTCCGGCAGCACGTCGATGCGCCGCAGCGACAGCCCGGACCTGGCTTCCAGCGCATCGACCAGCGAATGCAGCGCCTGCTCGACGAAGCCGCGGACCCGCCGCGCATCGACGCAGCGGTCGATCTCGGCGGTGATGCCGAAGCCGTCGCCATGATCGTCCACGTGCAGCACGAAGGGATAGTTGGTGCGGTCGTGGCCGCCGAGCGATTCGATGCCCGGCACACCCGTGATGCCGTCTTCGTCCTGGCGAGGGCTGTAGCGGTAGTTGAGCAGGCTGGTGAAGAGCGGCACATCGGCCGGCAGCCCGCTGCAGCGCCGCGCGAGGCTCAGCGAGGCGTGTTCGTGGCGCAGCAACTCGGCAAGATCCGCGTGCACGCGGCGCAGCGCCGCACCGGCTTCGCCGTCGATGCGCACGCGCAGCGGCAGCGTGTTGAGGAACATGCCCATCGCCCGCGTCGCCTCCGCGCCGGCCTGCAGGCGGCCGAAGAGCACCGTGCCGAACACCACGTCGTCGCGGCCGCTGCAACGCGCCAGCACGAGCGCCCAGGCCAGGTGGAACACGCTGGCCACGCCCACGCCGCGCAGCCGCGCCTGTTCGCGCAGGCGCCGAGCGAGTCCGGGCTCCAGCTCGCCGCGCGACTGCAACACACCGCTGCCATCGCCGCGCACCTCGTCCAACCCGAAGGGCGCGGTGGTGGCATCCACGTCGCCCAGCACGCGGCGGAAATAGGCTTCATGGCCCGCTTCCGCGCCGCCCTGCCGCGCCTGCGCGACGAAGTGCCGGAATGGCACCGACGCCGGCAATTCGGCGCGGCGCCCCTGCAGGATCAGCATGACCTCGCTCACCAGCAGCTGCGAGGCCGTGTGGTCGAGGATCAGGTGGTGATGCAGCAGCTGCAGCAGCCAGCTTCCGCTGCCCTCTTCCTCGATGGCATGGCCGCGCAGCATCGGGGCGCGCCGCACGTCGAGGCGGCAGCGGCGCGGATCGGCCAGCGCGCTCAGGCGTTCGCGCGCCTCTTCGGCGGGCGCAGGGGCCAGCGTCGCGATCTCCGGACCTGCCTCGCGCTGTACCAGCTGCACGGGGTGCTCCAGTTCCTCCCAGTGCACGCTGGTGCGCAGGATGTCGTGGCGCGAAATCACCTCGCGCAATGCCTGCACGAACGCCTCCAGCCGCTGGCGGCTGTCGAAGCGCAGCAGGGTCGGCATGACGTAGGCGTCGCCTCCATCCTCGCTCTCGCGGTGCAGGCGGTGATGGAACAGGATGCCCTCCTGCAGCGGCGCGAGCGGATAGATGTCCTGCACGTTGCGCACGCCGCCGGGCACCTTCGCCACCAGGCGGTCGATCTCGTCCTGCCCGAGCGCGAGCCCGAGCAGCGGCAGCATCTGCGGCGTGATCGCCTCGGCCCTCTCGTCGATGCGGTAGTCGATGCGGTAGTCGATGCGGTAGTCGAGCGGATCGGCACGCCGGCCCTCGCGCAGCAGCGCGATCAGCTCCGCCTTGCGCTCGCGCAGGGCCTGCACCAGTGCCGAATCTGCGAGCAGCCGCGCATCGCCCTGCAGCGCCAGGCGCTCGCCGTCCAGGCGCAACGAGAGGCCGCGCGAGGCCAGCGCATCGAGCAGTTCGGCCGGGGTCGCTGTCTGGTGGTTCACAGGACGATCTCCTCCATCTGCACGGTGGCCGCGGCAAGCTCGGCCAGCGTCGCGGCGTTGAACACCATCTGCACGTCGACCTGCAGCTGTTGCTCGCCCATGGCGTGGATCAGCTGAATCGCGAGCGCCGAATGCCCACCGAGCTCGAAGAAGTTGTCGTGGCGGCCGACCTGCGCCACCCCGAGCAGTTCGCTCCACAGCGCCGCCAGCCGGGTCTCGATGCCGGCCTGCGGCGCTGTGTAGGTCCGGCGCGCCATGCCGCTGTCGTCGGGCAACGGCAGCGCCTTTCGGTCGAGCTTTCCGTTCGCGTTGAGCGGCCAGGCCGGGAGCACGACGTAGGCTGCGGGCAGCATGTAGTCGGGCAGCTGCGCACCGAGCTGCGCCCGCAGCGTGGAAGGCTCCGGCGCCGCGCCCTGCTCCGCCAGCAGGTAGGCGATCAGCCTGGGCTCGCCGGGCTGGCTCGCATCGGCCACCACCACGGCCTCGCGCACGCCGACCAGCCGCGCGAGCCTTGCCTCGATTTCGCCAGGCTCTATGCGGTAGCCGCGGATCTTCACCTGATGGTCGTTGCGACCGAGATATTCGATGCTCCCGTCGGCGCGCCAGCGGCCCAGGTCGCCGGTCCGGTACATGCGCGCGCCGCGCTCGGATGCGAACGGATCGGGCAGGAAGCGCTCCGCCGTGAGCTCCGGTCGCCCGAGGTAGCCCCGCGCGACGCCAGCGCCGCCGATGTGGATCTCGCCCGCGACACCGATGGGCACCGGTTCGCCATGCGCATCGAGCAGGTAGACGCGCGCGCCCGGCATCGGCCGGCCGATGTGCGGCACTGCGCCGGCGACTGGCCCGCAGGTGGCATCCACGCTGCACTCGGTCGGGCCGTACATGTTGTGGAACTGCACCGTGCCCGCTTCGGCAAGGCCTTGCCAGGTGTCGGCCTCGAGCGCCTCGCCGCCCAGCAGCAGCTTGCGCAGCGATGTGGCGCGCCGCTGCGGAAAGCCGGCCGAGCGCAGCATGCGCAGGTGCGAGGGCGTGCACTCCATCGCCTCGATGGCATGGCGCTCCAGGAAGTCGAGCAGCGCCTGCGTGTCTAGGCGGGTGCGCTCGGGCAGCAGGAACACGCTGCGGCCGAACGCCAGCTGGCCCCAGGCCTTCACGGCCATGTCGAAGCCGAAGGAGGAGTTCCATGCCACGCGCCGGCAGTCGGGTGCCGTGCCGTGGATGCGTTGCTCCATCCCGTGCAGGAAGTTGGTCACGTTGCGGTGCTCGACCATCACGCCCTTGGGTTCGCCGGTCGATCCCGAGGTGTAGATCACGTAGGCCAGGTGCGCCGGGGTCAGCCCCACCGCTTCCGGATCGGGATCGTGCGCCGGCTCGTCCGCCCATGGAGACGTGGCGCCATCGAGCAGCAGCACCGCGCATCCTTCGGGCACCGCCAGTCGCTCCAGCAAGCGAGACTGGGTCAGCACCGCCACCGGCGCACTGTCGCGCAGCATGTGGGCAAGGCGGTCGTCGGGATGCACCGGGTCCAGCGGCACGCAGGCGCCGCCTGCCTTGAGCGTTGCCATGAGCGCCACGCCCAGGTCCACGCTGCGCTCCAGGCACAGCGCGACGCGGTCGTCGGGGCGCAACCCAAGGCTGCGCAGGTGGTGGGCGATGCGGTTGGCGCGGGCGTTGAGCGTGGCGTAGTCCAGCGCTTCGTCTTCGCACGCAAGCGCCAGCGTGCCGGGCTGGCTTGCGGCCTGCATCTCGAAGAGGCGGTGCAGCAGCTCGCCTTCACCGCCTTCACCGGCTGCGGCATTGAAGCCGTGCAGCACCTGCTCGCGTTCCTGCGGCGCCATCAGGCCGATGCGGTCCACCGGCACGGCGGCATCGGCCACCATGCCGCGCAGCATCGCCACCAGCGCATGCCAGTGGCGCCGCACCGTGGCCTCGTCGTACAAAGCCGTGGCGTAGTTGAACTGGCCCTCGACGCGCTCGCCGGTCGGCTCCAGGTCCAGCGAGAGATCGAACTGCGCGCTGCCCGCGTGGCTGGCGAGGTTGTCGAACGCCAGCCCCTCCAGCGCCAGCCGCGCGCGCGGCGTGTTCTGCCAGGCCAGCCGGACCTGGTAGACGGGGTTGTAGGCGCTGGAGCGCTGCGGGTTCAGCGCCTCGACCAACTGCTCGAAGGGCACGTCGCGGTGTTGCTGGGCCTCCAGCGCGACCTGTCGCGCCTGCTGCAGCAGGCCGCTCACGTCGAGGCCCTCGTCGATGTCGAAGCGCAGGGCCTGTGCGTTGACGAAGAAGCCGATCAACGGCTCGAGCTCGGCCCGGTCGCGCCCGGCGACGGCGCTGCCGAGCACCACGCGCGGCTGGCCGCCCAGGCGCGCCAACACCGCCGCCCACGCCGCGAGCACCACCATGTAGACGGTGACGCCGTGGCGCCGTGCCAGCGCGCCCAGTTCGCGCGTCAGCGCCTCGTCGAGGCCGACCTCGATGCTGGCGCCGCGATAGTCCTGCTGCGGCGGGCGCGGCCTGTCGGTGGCCAGGCCGATCAGCGGCGGCGCGTCGCGAAGGCGATCCACCCAGTAGCGCAGCTGCGCCTGCGCAGAATCGCCCTGCAGGCGCCGCCGCTGCCAGGCGACGTAGTCGCCATACCGCACCGGCAGCGCCGGCAGCGAATCGGGTTCGCCACGGCTGAACGCGCCGTACAGTGCCGAGAACTCGTGCGCCAGCACCGCCAGCGACCAGCCGTCGCAGACGATGTGATGCAGCGTGAGCAGCAGCATGTGCTCGTCTGCAGCCAGTCGCAAGAGGCGCACGCGCAGCGGCGGCTCGCGCTCCAGGTCGAAGGGCGCGGCGGCCTCGGCCAGGCACAGCGCGCGCAGGGTGCTGTCGCCGAGCCCGTCGATCCCCTCTATCTCCTGCAGGCTCAGCGCCATGGATTGCGCCTCTTCGATGTGCTGGCGCGGCTGGCCGTCGACCACGACGAAGCGCGCGCGCAGCGACTCGTGCCGCTCGACGATCCGGTCCAGCGCGCGCTGCAGCGCAACGCGGTCGAGCGCGCCGCGCAGCCGCAGCGCGGCGGGCAGGTGGTAGGCCGCGCCGGCCTGCGCGTCGATGCGCGTCACGTACCAGAGGCGCTGCTGCGAGTGCGAGAGCGGCAGCAGCGCGCCGCGCTCCGCGGAGACGATAGGGTCGGCCCCGTCGGGCGCCGCGCGCGCCACCTCGGCGGCAAGCTCCGCCAGTCGTGGCCGTGCGAACACCGTGGTCAGCGCCAGCTCGACGCCAAAGCGCCGGCGCAGCTGCGAAACCATGCGCACCGCCAGCAGCGAATGGCCGCCGAGTTCGAAGAAGCCATCATCGCGGCCGATGCGCGCCACGCCGAGCAGCGATTCCCATATCAGCGCCAGAGCCTGCTCGTGTTCGCCCTCGGGTGGTCGGTAGCCGCGCCGTGCATGGGCCTCATCGTCGGGCGCGGGCAGCGTGGCGCGGTCGAGCTTGCCGTTGGCGTTCAACGGCAGCGCGTCGAGCGGCACGAAGGCGGCGGGCAGCATGTATTCGGGCAGGCGTTCGGCCAGGCGTGCACGCAGCTGCGCCGGGTCGGGCTGCGGTCCGGCGGGGTCGACGGCCACGTAGGCCAGCAGGCGTCTGTCCTCGCCGCCCTCCGGCGTGGCGATCACCGCCGCTTCGCGGATGCCATCGATGCGCATCAGCTCCGCCTCGACCTCTCCCGGCTCGATGCGGAAGCCGCGGATCTTCACCTGCCGGTCGTCGCGTCCGAGGAACTCGATGGAGCCATCGGCGCGCCAGCGGCCCAGGTCGCCGCTGCGGTACATGCGCGGCGATGTGCCCGCGCAAGCTGGCGCGAACGGATCGGGCGCGAAGCGCTGCGCGGTCAGTTCGGGGCGATGCAGGTAGCCGCGCGCCACGCCGGCTCCGCCGATCCAGATTTCGCCGACAGCGCCGACCGGCACCGGCTCGCCATGCGCATCGAGCAGATAGATGCGCGCGTTGGCGACCGGGCGACCGATGTCCAGCGGCGAATCCCCGGCGCGACAGCGCGCGACAGTCGCGTTGATCGTGGTTTCCGTCGGCCCGTAGGCATTGGCCAGCGCCGGGCGATGGCCCTCGCGCCGCCACCAGGCATCGAGCGCAGCCGCGCCAACGGTGTCGCCGCCGATCACGATCTGGCGCAGCGACGGCGCAAACACGGCTTCGCTCGACAGCGCGAGCCGCTGCCAGAACAGCGTCGGCAGATTGGCCACGCTGAGCCGGTGCTCGGCGCACAGCTCGCACCAGCGCGCGGGCTCGGCGAGCCACTCGTCGGTGCGCAGCACCAGCGTCGCGCCATGGCTGAGCGCGCCGAAGATCTCCTCGCCCGCGACGTCGAAGCTCAGGCCGGAGAACTGCAGCACCCTGTCTTGCGCGCCGAAGCCGTAGAGCGCCTGCAACGCCGCGATCTGGTGGGAGAGCTGCCGGTGCTCGACCATCACGCCCTTGGGCGTGCCCGTGGAGCCGGAGGTGTAGATCACGTAGACCAGGTGCGCGCCGTCGCCGGGCAGGTCGGGCGATTCCTCGGGCTCGCCTGTCGGCAGTGGGTGCGCGTCGAGCGCAATCGTCGTGCAGCGCAGCGGTGGATGCAGGCGCGGGCGCAAGGTGGAATGCGTCAGCAGCACCGCCGGTGCGCAGTCTTCCAGCTGCCAGGCCAGCCGCTGGTCGGGGTACGAGGGGTCGAGCGGCACATAAGCGGCTCCTGCCTTGAGCGTGCCCAGCACCGCGACGATCAGGTCGAAGCCGCGCGGCAGGCACAGCGCGACGCGGTCCCCGGCGCCGGAGCCCAGGCGGCGCAGGTGGTGCGCGAGCCGGTTGGCGCGCTGGTCGAGCTCGGCATAGCTCAGTCGTTCATCGCCGTGTTCGAGCGCGATGGCCTGTGGCCGCAGCGCGGCCTGCTGCTCGAAGGCGGCATGGGCGAAAGCGTGCGCGGGCAATGCAGGCGCGCTTTGGGCGAAGACGCGCAGCAGGCGGTCGCGCTCCGCATCGTCGAGCAGCGCGATGCGATCGACCGGCCGGCTCGCGTCGCCTTCGGCCATGCCGCGCAGCATCGCCACCAGCGTTTGCCAGTGACGATGCACCGTGGCTTCATCGAAGAGCGCCGTGGCGTAGTTGAGCTTGCCGACGATGCCGCCGCCCTCTTCCTGCAGATCCAGCGCCAGATCGAACTGCGCTCCGGCCGGCAGGCTTTCGACCCGCTCGACTTCCAGGCCCACGAGTTCCAGCGCGATGGGCGGCGTGTTGTGCCAGGCCAGCATCAGCTGGAACACCGGGTGATGGGCCATCGAGCGCGGCGGGTTCAGCAGTTCGACGAGGCGCTCGAAAGGCACGTCCTGACGAGCCTGCGCCTGCAATGCCGTCTCGCGCACCTGCTTCAGCAAGTCGGCAACGCTCGGACTGCCGTCCAGCGCGATCTTCATTGCTTGCGTGTTGATGAAGCAGCCGATCAGCGGCTCGACTTCCACGCGGCCGCGGCCGGCGTGCGAACTGCCGATCACCACCTGGCGCTGGCCGCCGTAGCGCGACACCACGGCGGCCCAGGCTGCCAGCACGACCATGTACAAGGTCGCGCCGTGCCGCTGGGCGAGCGCGCGCAGGGCCTGCGTGGTTTCGGCATCGATGCCGGTCTCGATGCTCGCGCCGCGATAGTCCTGCAGTGCCGGCCGCGGGCGGTCATGCGGCAGCTCGACCAGCGCCGGTGCGTCGCGCAGGTGCCCGGCCCACTCCTGCAGCCGGGACTGTGGCGCCTGGCCCTGCAGGTGGGTGTGCAGCCACGCGGCATGGTCGGCGTACTGGATCGCCAGCCTGGGCAGGCGAGGCTCGTGCCCTTCGCGCAGCGCGCTGTAGGCGGCTGCGAATTCGCGCATCAGCACGCCCAGCGACCAGCCGTCTGAAACGATGTGGTGCATGGAGACCACGAGCACGTGCTCCTGCGCGGCGATGCGCAGCAGGCGGCCGCGGATCGGCGGGCCGGCCGCGAGATCGAAGGGCTCCGATGCGGCTTCGCGGCACAGCGCTTCGATGCGCTTCGCGTCCGAAGAGCCCGCGTCCTGCTCATGCAGCTGGAAGCCGCGCGGCGGATCGATGTGCTGCCAGGGCTGGCCCTCCGTTTCGACGAAGCGCGTGCGAAGCACCTCGTGCCGGGCCACGACGTGGTCCAGAGCGGCGCGCAGGGCCGCACGATCGAGTTCGCCGCGCAGGCGCAATGCACCGGCGATGTGATACGCGACGCTGGCCTGCGCATCGACGCCGGAGATGAACCACAGGCGCTGCTGCGCCGGGGACAAGGGCAGCGGACGGCTGCGGTCGGCGGGCCCGATCGCACCCAGCGCGCCGGGGCTTGCTTCGGCTACGGCATCGGCGAGTGCGGCAAGGCGCGGCCGGGCGAACAGCGTGGCGAGCGGGAGTTCGGCGTCGAGGCGCTCGCGGATACGGGAGATGAGCCGGATGGCCAGCAGCGAATGGCCGCCGAGTTCGAAGAAGTCGTCGTCGCGGCCGACTTGCCGGATGCCGAGAAGCTCTGACCAGATGTCGGCAAGGATCTGTTCGACTTCGCCCTGCGGTGCTTCATACGTGCGCTGGCTGTGGCCTTCGGGTGCGGGCAGCGCCTTGCGGTCGAGCTTGCCGTTGGGGGTCAGCGGCAGTGCATCGAGTGCGACGTAGGCCGAGGGGACCATGTAGTCCGGCAGGCGCTCCCTCAAGGCAGTACGCAGCGAGGATGCGTCCAATGCACCGGCCAGGACGAGATAAGCGACCAGCCGCTTGTCGCCTGGCTGATCTTCACGAGCGATCACGGCCGCCTCTCTGACGCCGTCGAGCTTCGCAAGCTGCGTTTCGATCTCCCCAAGCTCGACGCGATAGCCCCGCAGCTTCACCTGATGGTCGTTGCGCCCCCGGTATTCGATGCTGCCGTCGGCGCGCCAGCGGCCGAGGTCGCCGCTGCGGTACATGCGAGAGCCTTCCCGGCCGTCGAACGGATCGGGCAGGAAGCGCACTTCGGTGAGATGCGGCTGCGACAGATAGCCCCGTGCGACCTGAACGCCGCCCAGATACAACTCCCCCACCGCACCTGCCGGCACCGGATTTCTCTCGGCATCGAGTGCGTAGATGCGGCTATTGCCGACGGGTCGGCCGATCGGCGGCAGGTCTTCCCATTGCTCGGGTGCGCCGCTCAGGGTCTGCGTGGTGACCACATGCGTCTCGGTCGGACCATAGTGGTTGTGCAGCCTTGCCTGCGGATGCCGGGCGAACATCCGGCGGATCGCGGGCGTGATGCGCAACTGCTCGCCCGCGGTGATCACGTCCCTCAGCATCGGCAGCGGCGCACTGCGCTGCGACCACAGCTCGCAGAGGTTGTGAAGGGCGATGTAGGGCAGGAACAGCCGCTCGACCGATTCCTGCGCCAGCCACTCGGCCAACGCGGGCAGATCCTGGCGCAGTTCTTCGCGCACCAGCACCAGCGTGCCGCCACCGGCCAGCGTCGAGAAGATCTCCTGGAAGGCGACATCGAAGCCCAGCGCCGCGAACTGCAGGGTACGCGCGGGTTCGGGCAACTGCTCTCGCTGCCACTCCAGCAGGTTGGCCAGCCCGCGATGCGGCATCGCCACGCCCTTGGGCTCGCCCGTGGAGCCGGAGGTGTAGATCACGTAGGCCAGATGCGATGCCGCGAGCCCTTCGACCTGCAGGTTGTCGGCGGAGGCTTCGGGCCAGGCTTCGTCTCTTTCATCGAGCGGGACCGCTGCCACCTGCGGTGCGAGCCGTTCGATCGAAGCCTGCTGGCCCAGCACGAACGCCGCCGCACTGTCTCGCAGCATGTGGCTCAAGCGCTCGGCCGGATACGCCGGGTCCAGCGGCACGCATGCACCGCCTGCCTTGAGCGTGGCAAGAATCGCGACCACTATCGCGAAGCTCCGGTCGGCACAGATGGCGACGCGGACATCGGGCCCGACGCCGAGGCCGCGCAGATGCCGAGCGAGCCGGTTGGCCTGCTCGTTGAGCACGCGATAGCTCAGCTGCGCGCCATCGAGCTCCACGGCGATGCGCTCGGGATGTGCCACCGCTTGCCGCTCGAAGGCCTCGTGCACCAAGGCCGCCGTGTCATAGGCACGATGCGTTTCGTTGAAGCCATGGATCACGCGCCAACGTTCCCCGGCAGGCAGCACGTCGAGCGCCATCAGCGCCCTGCCCGGGTCCTCTTCCAGAGCCTGCGAGAGCGATTGCAGTGACTGCTGCACGAACTGCGCAATGCGCTGCGCCGATACCGAGGCATCGACCTGCACCGTCAGCCCGAAGCCGCTGCCGTCGTCGTCCACATGCAGGCCGAACGGGTAGTTGGTACGGTCTCGCACGTCGAGCAGGCGCACGCCGTCGAGCACATCGGTACGCGAGAAATGGCCATGCCTGTAGTTGAGCAGCGCCGAGAACAGCGGCACGTGCGCCGGCATCGCGCTGCGGCGTTGGGCCAGGGTGAGCGACGCATGCTCGTGGCGAAGCAGCGCGGTCAACGCTGCGTGCGTCTCGCGCAACCCCTGTACCGCACTTCGCTCGCCCAGCGCAATGCGCACCGGCAGCGTGTTGATGAACATGCCCATCGCGCGGTCGATGCCGGCTCCGCCCTGCATGCGCCCGAACAGCACCGTGCCGAACACCACGTCGTCGCGGCCGCTGCACACAGACAGTACGCGCGCCCAGGCCAGGTGGAACAGGCTGGCGGTACTCACGCCGTGTCGCATGGCGAGTGCGCGCAGCTGCGACGACAGGGCTGGCGGCAACATCGACTTCGCCTGATCGACCCGCGATCCATCGCCCTGCACGTCGAGCAGGCCGAAGGGCGCCGTCGGCTCGTCCACGTCGCCGAGCATCTCGCCGAAGAAGGCCTCATGCTCGGCTTCGCTCACGCCCTGGCGCGAGCGCGCCACGAAGTCGCGGAACGGTACCGGCGCGGGCAGCCGGGCGGCATCGCCGTGTTCGACCGCTTCGATCTCCTCCACCAGCAGCTCCAGCGCGGTGTGGTCCATCACGAGGTGGTGATAGGACAGCTGCAGCAGCCAACGCCCGCTGGCTTCGTCGCGGGCGGCGAAGCCATTCAGCATGGGCGCGCGGCGCACGTCGATGCGCAGGCCACGCACCCGCGGATGCTCGCGCAGGCGCTGCTGCGCAGGGCTGATGCCCGCGGCCAGCGTCAATTCCTCGGGCACGAATGCAACGTGCCGCCACACCACCTGCACGGGCTCCGAAAGGCCTTCCCAGTGGACCGCCGTGCGCAGGATGTCGTGGCGCTCGATCACGCGCGACAGTGCCGCGACGAAGCCGTCCATGCGCGGCCTGCTGTCGAACTCGAGCAGCGTCGGCAGCACGTAGGTGTCGGTGTCGCGCTCCAGCAGGTGGTGGAACAGGATGCCCTGCTGCAGCGGCGCGAGCGGGTAGATGTCCTGGATGTTGGCCGCGCCGCCCGGCGTGGCCTGCACGATCCGCGAGATCGCTGCGGCGTCGAGCCGGGCCAGCGTCAGCATCTCGGGCTCGATGACCCGGCAATCCGGCGGGATCAGGTTGGGCGGAACCGTTGCCGCGTCCTCTTCGCGCCGGATCGTGGTGGCGAATGCGTGCAGCTTCGGGTGCGCGAAGAGCGAGCGGATGTCGGTGGACCAGCCGCGCCGGCGCAGCTGTTCGAGCAACCGGATGGCCAGCAGCGAATGGCCGCCGAGTTCGAAGAAATCGTCGTCGCGTCCGATCTGCTGGATGCCGAGAAGCTCTGACCAGATGTCGGCGAGGGTCTGTTCGACTTCGCCCTGCGGTGCTTGGTATGTACGTTGGCTGTGGGCTTCGGGTGCGGGCAGCGCCTTGCGGTCGAGCTTGCCGTTGGGGGTCAGCGGCAGTGCATCGAGTGCGACGTAGGCCGAGGGGACCATGTAGTCCGGCAGGCGCTCCCTCAAGGCAGTACGCAGCGAGGATGCGTCCAATGCACCGGCCAGGACGAGATAAGCGACCAGCCGCTTGTCGCCTGGCTGATCTTCACGAGCGATCACGGCCGCCTCTCTGACGCCGTCGAGCTTCGCAAGCTGCGTTTCGATCTCCCCAAGCTCGACGCGATAGCCCCGCAGCTTCACCTGATGGTCGTTGCGCCCCCGGTATTCGATGCTGCCGTCGGCGCGCCAGCGGCCGAGGTCGCCGCTGCGGTACATGCGAGAGCCTTCCCGGCCGTCGAACGGATCGGGCAGGAAGCGCACTTCGGTGAGATGCGGCTGCGACAGATAGCCCCGTGCGACCTGAACGCCGCCCAGATACAACTCCCCCACCGCACCTGCCGGCACCGGATTTCTCTCGGCATCGAGTGCGTAGATGCGGCTATTGCCGACGGGTCGGCCGATCGGCGGCAGGTCTTCCCATTGCTCGGGTGCGCCGCTCAGGGTCTGCGTGGTGACCACATGCGTCTCGGTCGGACCATAGTGGTTGTGCAGCCTTGCCTGCGGATGCCGGGCGAACATCCGGCGGATCGCGGGCGTGATGCGCAACTGCTCGCCCGCGGTGATCACGTCCCTCAGCATCGGCAGCGGCGCACTGCGCTGCGACCACAGCTCGCAGAGGTTGTGAAGGGCGATGTAGGGCAGGAACAGCCGCTCGACCGATTCCTGCGCCAGCCACTCGGCCAACGCGGGCAGATCCTGGCGCAGTTCTTCGCGCACCAGCACCAGCGTGCCGCCACCGGCCAGCGTCGAGAAGATCTCCTGGAAGGCGACATCGAAGCCCAGCGCCGCGAACTGCAGGGTACGCGCGGGTTCGGGCAACTGCTCTCGCTGCCACTCCAGCAGGTTGGCCAGCCCGCGATGCGGCATCGCCACGCCCTTGGGCTTGCCCGTCGAGCCGGAGGTGTAGATCACGTAGGCCAGATGCGATGACGAGAGCCCCTCGACACGGAGGTTCTCGCCAGACGCTGAAGCCCACGCTGCCTCCCCCTCGTCGAGCAATACCGGCACCGCATCGAGCGGCATCAGGCGTTCGATCGATCCGCGTTGACTTAGCACGACGCGCGCGCCGCTGTCGCGCAGCATGTGGGCCAGGCGTGCATCCGGATACGCCGGGTCCAACGGCACGCACGCTCCGCCTGCCTTGAGCGTGGCGAGGATCGCGACCACCATCGCGAAGCTGCGCTCGGCGCAGATGGCAACACGGACATCGGGCCCGACGCCAAGTCCGCGCAGATGCCGCGCAAGCCGGTTGGCCTGCTCGTTGAGCGCGCGGTAGCTCAGCTGCGCGCCATCGAACTCCACGGCGATGCGCTCGGGGTGCGCTGCGACCTGCCGCTCGAAGGCCTCGTGCACCAAGGCAGCCGGGTCGTATGCGCGATGCGTGTCGTTGAAGCCATGAAGAACACGCTGACGCTCCTCGGGCGGCAGGACATCGAGCGCTGACAACGCCCTGCCCGGCTCTTCTTCCAGGGCCTGCGCAAGAGCCCGAAGCGCCTGCTCCACCAGCCCGCACACGCGTTGCGCGGACACCGAGACATGAATCTCGGCGGTAAGCACGAAATCCTCGCCCAGGTCGTCGACGTACAGGCTGAACGGATAGTTGGTGAGATCGCGGCCGCCGATGTAGTGCATGCCTTCGGCGATCTCGATTTCGCCTTCGCCGGAAAAGCTGTCGCTACGGCTGTGCCGGTAGTTGAGCAGCGCCGAGAAGACCGGTGTGTTCGGCGCCAGGCCGCTGCAGCGCTGCGCCAGCGTGAGCGATGCGTGCTCGTGGCGAAGCAACTCGCTCAGAGCCGCATGGGTTTCGTGCAGCCCCTGCGCCGCAGCTCGCCCGCCCAGCGCAATGCGCACCGGCAGCGTGTTGATGAACATGCCCATCGCGCGGTCGATGCCTGGCCCGCCCTGCATGCGCCCGAACAACACCGTGCCGAACACCACGTCGTCGCGGCCGCTGCACGCAGCCAGCACGCGGGCCCAGGCGAGGTGGAACATGCTGGCGGTGCTCACGCCGTGGCGCATGGCGAGTGCGCGCAGCTGAGACGACAAGGCTGGCGGCAACATCGACTTCGCCTGCTCTACCTGCGAGCCGTCGCCCTGCACATCGAGCAGGCCGAACGGCGCCGTCGGCTCGTCCACGTCGCCGAGCATCGCGCCGAAGAAGGCCTCGTGTTCGGCTTCGCTCACGCCCTGGCGCGAGCGCGCCACGAAATCGCGGAACGGCACCGGCGCGGCAAGGCTCTCGCCGCGCCCCTGCAGCAGCGCCACCACCTCGTGCAGGATCAGCTCGGTGGTGGTGTGGTCCAGCGTCAGGTGGTGATGCAGCAGCTGCAGCAGCCAGCGGCGCGACACCGGGTCGAAGGCCGCATGGGCCTGCAGCATCGGAGCGCGGCGCAGGTCCAGGCGCACGGTCCGTGCATCGGCATGGGCCTGCAGCTGCGCCTGCACGTCGCCATCGGCCGGGTCGAAATGCTGTTCCTGCAGCGCCAGCGAGGCGCTGCGCCAGATCACCTGCACGGGCGTGTCCAGCCCCTCCCACTGCACGGCGGTGCGCAGGATGTCATGGCGCGCAATCACCTGCTGCAGCGCGGCCACGAACCGGTCGAGCCGCGCACGGTCGTGGAAGCGCAGCAGCGCGGGCAGCACATAGGCATCGCCCTGCCCTTTCCCTTCGCCCTGCAGCAGGTGGTGGAACAGGATGCCTTCCTGCAGGGGCGCGAGCGGATAGATGTCCTGGATGTTGCGCATGCCGCCCGGAACGCCGGCGGCGATCATGTCGATCTGCGCCTGCGTCAAGCTCGCGAGCGGAAGCATCCGCGGCGTGATGCGCTCGCACTGCGCGAGAATCGCATTGGGCGGCACGGGCATCGATGCGGCGGGCTGCCCATTCCGCTCCACGCTGGCCGCGAGCGCACCCAGCGTCGGCTCGGTGAAGAGCTGGCGGATGTCGACCTCCAGCCCCTCGCGCTGCATACGCTCGACCAGCCGCACCGCGAGGATCGAATGCCCGCCGAGCTCGAAGAAGTTGTCGCCGCGCCCTACCTGCCCGATGCCCAGCACTTCGGCCCACAGCCTTGTCAGCGCCTGTTCGACCGCGCCCTGCGGCGGCTCATGCTCGCGCCGCCGGGGCCAGGCCTGAAGCTCGGGCGCGGGCAGCGCATTGCGGTCGAGCTTGCCGTTGGGCGTCAGCGGCAGTGAGTCCAGTGGCACATACGTTGACGGGACCATGTAGTCGGGCAGGTTCCTGCCGAGCGCGGCCCGGGCGCCGGAAGGGTCGAAGGCGCCGCCGGCCCCGGTGTCGGTGAACACGAGGTACGCGACGAGGCGCCGGTCGCCCGGCAGGTCCTCGCGCACGATCACCGCCGCGTCGGCGACGCCGTCGAGCCGCATCAGCTGCGCCTCGACCTCGCCCGGCTCGATGCGGAAGCCGCGGATCTTGACCTGCTGGTCGTTGCGGCCGAGGTATTCGAGGCTGCCGTCGGAGAGCAGGCGGGCCATGTCGCCGCTGCGGTACATGCGCGCGCCCGGCACGTCGCTGAACGGATCGGGCACGAAGCGCTGCGCATCGAGTTCGGGCCGCCGCAGGTAGCCACGCGCCACGCCCGCGCCGCCGACGTGGATCTCGCCCGCGCAGCCCACCGGCAGCGGCCGGCCGCGCGCGTCGAGCACGTACAGGCACAGGTCGGGAATGCGCGTGCCGATCGGGCTTGCGCCGGTGCGCCCGGCATCGTCCGGGCCGAGCACGCGGCAGGTGACGTGCACTGTCGTCTCGGTGATGCCGTACATGTTGACCAGGCGCGCGCGCCGGTTGCCCTCCTGCGAGAACCAGGGTTCGAGGGCGGCCGTCTCCAGCGCCTCACCGCCGAGGATCACATGCCGAAGCGCGTGCGCCGGCAGGGCCTTCGCCGCGGCCCGGCATGCGGCGGCGAACTGGCGGAACGCGCTGGGCGTCTGGTTGAGCACGGTCACGCCCTGCTCGCACACCAGGCGATGGAATTCCTCCGGCGCGCGGCTGACCGCATGCGGCACGACGACCAGCCGGCCGCCATGGATCAGCGCGCCCCACAGCTCCCACACCGAGAAGTCGAAGGCGAAGGAATGGAACAGGGTCCAGACGTCGTCGCGGCCGAAATCGAACCAGCCGCGCGTGGCAGCGAACAGTCGGCCGACCTGTGCATGCTCGACCATCACGCCCTTGGGCAGGCCGGTGGAGCCGGAGGTGTAGATCACGTAGGCCAGGTGCGATGGCGCGAGGCCGTCGACCCATGGATTGCCTGTGGGTGCGTTGGCCCAGGGCGTTTCTTCCCATGGCCGGTCGAGGCGCACCCGCTGGCATGAAGCGGGCAACCGATCCAGCGCGGCGCCGTCGCCGATCAGCGCTACCGGCGCGCTGTCGCGCAGCATGTGGGCGAGGCGCTCGTCGGGGTGCACCGGGTCCAGCGGCACATAGGCACCGCCGGCCTTGAGCGTGGCCAGGATGGCCATCACCACGCCGGGCCCGCGCTCCATGCAGATCGCGACGAGCGCGTCGGGGCCGACGCCCAGCTCGCGCAGATGGTGGGCCAGCTGATTGGCGAGCCGGTCGAGTTCGCCGTAGCTCATCCGCGTGTCTTCGAACTGGACCGCGATGGCATCGGGATCGCGCTGGGCCTGCCGCTCGAACAGCGCATGGATCAACGAGGGCGCGCCCGTGTCGAGCAGCGGCCGGTTGAAGCCGTGCACCACAAGCTGGTGCTCGGCCTCGTCCATCAGCGGCAGGTCGCCCACGGGCGTGTCCGGCGCATCGGTGGCGGCACGCGCCAGCACCTTCAGCCGCCGAAGGTGCACGGCCATCTCCTGCGCGGAGAACACAGCCGGGTCGTGGTTGAACTCGATGTGCACCGGCCGCCCCTGCTCGTAGTCGCGCACGTAGATCGCGAGCGGCTGGCGCTCGTGGCCGTTGTGCAGCGGGAGCACCGTGCTGCGGATGCCTTCGAGCCCGATGTCGCCCTGGAAGCTTTCGATCGACAGGGAGATGTCGAACAGGCCCCGCCGTTCGCCAACACCGGCCAGCAACTCGCGGTGCAGGTCGGCCAGCGGATAGCGCTGGTGGCGGTAGCACTGCTTCAGTTCGCCCGCAACGCGGCGCAGGGTCTGCGCGAATGTCTCCCGCGTATCGACCGCGATGCCGACCGGAATCGCGCCCGAGAACATGCCCGGCATGCGCCTTTGCGCCGCGGTCGTGCGGTTGTGCACCGGCATGCCGATGACGACTTCGTTGCCCTCGCCGCGTTCGCGGCCGTGCAGGCGCGCGAAGTACACCGCCAGCAGCGCGGCGAGGAAATGCGTGCTCGATGCGCCCTGCGCCTCGGCCACACCGGTCAGGCGATCGTGATCCGCGCGCTCCAGCTGCCAGACGGCCTGCTCGACCCTGCTTCGGCCCGCATGGAGGCGCCGCGCAGGCGCTTCCTCGAACAGCGGCTGCGCAAGTCGTGCATGGCGCCGCAGCCAGAAGGCGCGGTCGCGGGCGTAGCGCGGCGAGGCCTGGTATTCGGCGTCCTGGCGGATGAAGCCGGCATAGCCGTCGCCCCCGTCCCCATCCCCTTCCTCATTTCCCTCTTCGACGGCGGCCTCGCCGCGCCCGAGCCGGTTGTAGGCCTCGGCGATGGCATTGCCGGTCAGCGAGACCGACCATCCATCCGCGATGAGGTGATGGAAACAGACCAGCCAGTAGCCGCGTTGGGGCGCGACCCGCAGCCATTGCATGCGCCAAAGTCGCTGGCCATGCAGATCAAAGGGAGCGAGGAAGGCTGCGCGCAGGTGCGCCCGGGCGCCTGCTTCCGGATCGGCATCGCCGCTGAAATCGAAGCGCTGCAATGCCGTGCCGGCGAGGACGTGGTCATCGGGCGCGGCGAAGCGCTGCATGGCCTCGCCGTTGCCGCCGCGCTCGAGCACGATGCGCAGCGCCTGGTGGCGCGCCACGACGGCACGTATCGCGGCTTCCAGCCGGTCGAGGTCGATGGGCCCTTCGAGGCTGGCCGCCACGCCGATGTTGTGGCAAGGCAGGTCGGGCGCCAGCGACTGGTCGAGCCAGACGGCCTGCTGGGGCGAGCTCAGGGCGTGAAGGATCTGGCCGCTCACGATTCGCCACCATCCGGTACCAGCGCTTCCAGCCGGCGCAGGCGCCGATGGAAGAGCGCGAAGACGGTCAGCGCGAGGCCCGCCGCGCCGGTCGCGAAGAACAGCAGGCCGATGCCACGGCCCGGCCCGGTGCCGAACCACACGCCCACCGCCGTATCGGCGAGCGAGCCGCCCTGGCGCAGCGCCGGTTCCAGCACCGCATCGGCGAGCCAGCCGCCGGCCAGCAGCACCACGCACATCACCAGCATGTTGGATGCGGCGATCAGGGCGAAGACGCTGCCCTGCCGGCCCGCCGGCGCCTTGCGCATCCACAGTGCGTGCGAACACGCGACCGAGGTGCTGCCGCAGAACAGGCAGACGAAGGCCGCGGTGCACCACAGGGCCGGCGTGGTCACGCATCCCGCCACGAGCACGGCGGCGCACTGCAGCGCGTCGCATGCCAGCACCCATTGCATCAGCCCGTGCCGAAGCCGCGCGGTGGCGACCAGGATCGAGCCGAGCAGGCCGCCGACGATGCCCACCGACATCACGAGGCCCAGCACGCCGCTGGAATGCGTGGACAGCACCAGCGGCGTCACCATGGCGGTGGCCAGCACCATCAGGCACTGCACCAGCGCGCCATAGCCGAGCAGCGCGCGCATCAGCGGCTGCTCGCGCAGGTAGGCGAGTGCGCCGGCGAAGCTCGTTCCTGCGCTGCGCCACAACGAGGCGTCGCGCACGGAGGCGCCCGTGGTGCCCTGCCCGCCGCGCACCTGCGCCCCGGCGCGGGTCAGTGCCGCGAACACCAGCGCGGCCGCGGCCAGCAGCAGGCACAGCTGTGTCGCCATCACGCCCTGCAGGCCGCCCGTTCGCGCCATCAGGAAGCCGGCCGCAGCGGGTGCGCCGACCTGTACCAGCGCGCGAGAGATGCCGGTCAGCCCGCCGGCCTGCGCGAAGCGGTCCTTGGGCACGAAGAGGCTGACCGTCACCCGGATCGACGGCCGCCGAAGCGCGCCCGCCGCCGCCGCGACCGCAGCGTAGACATACAGCGCGCCGACGCCGAGCCGGCCCGACAGCAGCGCCATCACGATCGCGAAGGTGCAGGCAATGGCGGCGATGTCGCACGACAGCACCACCCAGCGCCGATCGTGGCGGTCGGCAAGCGCGCCGGCGAAGGGCGTGACCAGCATCGCCGCCAGCGCGGCGGCCAGCACCGAGAACGAGTAGTCCTGCGCCGAGCCCGTGCGCGAGAAGATCCAGACCCCCACGGCGAAGCTGACCAGCGTGGTGCCGAGATCGAACGCGGTTTCGCTCAGCCAGAGGAGCGCGAACGTCGATCGCGCGCCCGGCCGGCCCAATTGCAGCGGCAGCGGCGGCCTGGCCGGGTCGTCACGGGTCGGGGGCGCAGCGGCTTCCACGGTCGTTTCCTGCATAACGGGCGCTCCCCGGGAGCCCGCGCTGTCAACTGGTGAAAGAAGAAAAAAGCGCGAATGCTGCGGGCGGCGGGATGGATTTTTTTCGCGGCAAAGCCGCGAGGCGATGCACGATTATTCCGCGCTGCAGCACTGTAATTGGCAGGCTGCACAAATGACGCATCATTTAAATTTGTTGACGCGCAAAGACGAGAACTTCGGAATTGGCAGGAGCCCCGAATTACGAAAATCTGTTCTGTTCCAGCGCATTGCATCGACGCGATCGGCACTGCGATGCCCGTCGCAACACTAGGTGCAAACCGAAGATCGCACCTGAGTCAAATCGAAAATGAAACACCATGTCATTGTTGCGGTGTTCAGGTCGCCGCAAGCTATTCATATTCGGCCCGAGCCGGATATAACTAATAGCTTATTTTCGATGGGAACGGCAAATCCGGGCATCGCCGCCTCACTGACAATTTCAATTCAGAAAGAATCGAAAGGGGCCGGGCAACGCCTCTTTTTTGGAAATTCGCGGACTAAGGTTTTACGCGAATCGATCAATGACTCTCCTTGCCGGGGGCCGGCATGGGAGTTCGCGGGAATCAATATCCAGCTCGGGCCCGCCCGGTCCCGCAGCATCAGGTCAGGGCTGTCCGCCCCTTGCCTTCCCCGGCTTCCCGGAAGCCTTGGCGGGGCGCTTCGCAGGCTTGCTCGCGGCCGGCACCGGCATGCTGCGCGCCTCGCCCTCGCGCGCCGACTTCATGTGCCCGCTCTCGCCGATGGTCATGCCGACGATACGTGCCAGCTGCCGGCTCACGCTGATGTACGCGTGGCCCAGGCGGCTGTCGAAGTACAGCGAGTCGCCACGCGCCATGTGCACCACCTCGCCGTTCTCGAAGTGCACCTCGATCTCGCCCGAAAGCACATAGGCGAACTCCTCGCCTGCGTGCCGCACGAAATCTTCCGGCCCGTGGATCTGCCGCGCGTGCACCGTGCCAACGATCGGGCTCATCTGCTTGCCCGCCGCCGTGGTGCCGAGGAATTCATAGGCGATGGAAAGCCCCTTGTAGACCACCCCCTTGCCCGCTCGCGTGACCACCGGGCCGTCGAGCTGCGCGGGCTTGACGCCGGCGCCGGCGAACATCGCGTTCATGTCCATCTCGAGCGCGCGGCCCAGCGCGGTGAAGTTCTCGTAGCCCAGCGCGAGCTGTCCGCGCTCGGCGCGCGAGATGGTGGTGATCGACACGCCAGAGCGCTCGGCCAGCTGCGCCAGCGTCCAGCCGAAGCGCTTGCGCGCGGTGCGCAGGCGGTTGCCGAAGGTGACGCGGTCCAGCGTGGGCGGCTCGTCCCTGGGCTTCGTGCCCGTCTTGGTCCCTGTGTGTGGATTCACGCTTGGCTTTCTCTTGTGATGCCGGTGGATTCTGCCAGCCGGCGCCTGCGCCATCCATGCCGGCCCGCATGACGCGGGCCCGGAAGTTGCGTATACGCAAATTGCGTTAGCGCAAATTTCACCGATGCGGTGCACCATGGTTTCCCCTTGGTACCCACGAATCAATTTGCGTATCCGCAAATTTCTTCCTACACTTTTCGCCGATGACTTCCAGCACTCCAGAGCCCATCGTGGCTGACTTCCTCGTGATCGGCGGCGGCATCGCCGGGGCCTCGGTGGCCCACTGGCTCGCGCCGCACGCACGCGTGATCCTTCTCGAACGCGAATCGCAGCCGGGCTATCACTCCACCGGCCGATCCGCCGCCCTCTTCATGGAAAGCTACGGCACCGCGCAGGTGCGCGCCCTCACCATGGCGAGCCGCGCCTTCCTCGAACATCCGCCCGAAGGCTTCTCCGAACACCCGCTGCTCACGCCGCGCGGCGCGATGATGGTCGCCGGCGCAGACCACATGGCCGAGCTCGAGGCCCATTGGGAAGTGCTGCGCGCCATGGACACCGGCGCCTCCCGCCTGAGCGGCGAGCAGGCGCGCGAGATGGTGCCCGCGCTGCGCCCCGAGCAGGTGCTGGGCGCCGTGTACGAACCCGACGCCGCCGACATGGACGTGCACGCCATCCATCAGGGCTACCTGCGCGGCATGCGTCGCGCGGGCGGCAAGCTGGTGTGCGACGCGGGCGTGACAGCCATCGAGCGCGTGGGCGAGCGCTGGCGCGTCGAGGCCGGTGGCGCAGTCTACGAAGCGCCCGTGGTTCTCAACGCCGCCGGCGCATGGGTCGACACCATCGCCCGCATGGCCGGCGTGCCTCCGCTGGGCATCGAGCCGCGCCGGCGCTCCGCCTTCATCTTCGCTCCGCCCGAAGGCCAGAGCGTGGCGCACTGGCCGATGGTGTTCGGCGCCGACGAAGGCTGGTACATCAAGCCCGACGCCGGCATGCTGCTGGGCTCGCCGGCCAATGCCGACCCGGTCGAGCCGCAGGACGTGCAGCCCGAGGAGATGGACATCGCCATCGCGATGCACCGCATCGAGGAGGCGACCACGCTCTCCATCCGCCGCCCCACGCGCACCTGGGCCGGCCTGCGCTCCTTCGTGGCCGACGGCGACCTGGTCGGCGGCTTCGAGCCCGGCGTGCCTGGCTTCTTCTGGGTCGCGGCACAGGGCGGCTACGGCATCCAGACCTCGGCCGCCATGGGCGAGGCCTGCGCCGCGCTCGCACGCGGGCTGGCGCTGCCGGAGCGCATCGCCTCCTTCGGGCTCACGGCGGAAATGCTGGGCCCGCAGCGGCTGCGCGCGGCCGCGGGCTGAGCCCGGCCTGCTTCCTACATCACATAGAACCACTCCACGAGGTCCGACCATGCGCGTCTTCAGTGCTTCCCTGGCCACCGAAACCAACACCTTCGGCCCGATGCCGACGGGCCTCGCCTCCTTCAAGGACCGCGGCTACTTCCCCGCAGGCAAGCACCCCGACGCGATGACGCTGTTCTCCGGCCCGCTGTGGGCCGCACGCATGCGCGGCGCCGACAAGGGCTGGACGCTGTTCGAAGGCATGGTCGCCGGCGCGCAGCCCAGCGGCACCACCACGCGCCAGGCCTACGAGACGCTGCGCGACGAGCTGCTGAACGACCTGCGCGCGGTGCTGCCGGTCGACATGGTGCTGCTCGGCCTGCACGGCGCGATGGTGGCCGACGGCTACGACGACTGCGAAGGCGACCTGCTGGCGCGCGTGCGGCAGATCGTGGGGCCCGACGTGGTGATCGGCGCGGAGCTCGATCCGCACAACCACCTCACGCCGGAGATGATCGCCAACGCCGACGTGATGATCTCTTTCAAGGAGTACCCGCACACCGACGTGCTCGAGCGCGGGCTGGAGCTGGTCGACATCTGCGCCGCCGCGGTCGAGGGCAAGGTGCGGCCGGTGGCGGCGGTGGTCGACTGCGACATGATCGTCACCGTCCACACCTCGCGCCAGCCCGCGCGCAGCTTCGTCGAGCGCATGCAGTCGCTCGAAGGCAAGGACGGCGTGCTCTCTATTTCGCTCACGCACGGCTTCTCGTGGGGCGACGTGCCCGAGATGGGCACCAAGGTGCTGGTCTACACCGACGGCGACAAGGCGAAGGCCGACCTGCTGGCGCGCCAGCTCGCGGACGAGGTCATCGCCATGCGCGACGGCCTCACCGTGAACTACCCCGGCATCGATGCATCGCTGGACGAGGCCCTGGCCTTCGACGGCGGCCCGGTGGTGATCTCCGACGGTGCCGACAACCCCGGCGGCGGCGCCGCGAGCGACTCCACATTCATCCTGCGACGCATGGCCGAACGCGGCATCGCCAACGCGGCGCTGGGCCCGCTGTGGGACCCGATCGCCGTGCGCATCGCCTTCGACGCCGGCGTGGGCGCGAAGCTGCCGATGCGCATCGGCGGCAAGATCAGCCCGCTGTCGGGCGACCCGCTCGACCTCGAATGCACCGTGAAGGCGCTCAAGCACGACCTGGTGATGACCGGCCTGGCCGGCACGCCCACGCTGATGGGCGACAGCGCGCTCGTCGAGGCCAACGGCATCGAGATCGTGCTGATCACGCTGCGCAATCAGGCGATGGGCACCGACCTGTTCACGCAGCTGGGCTGCGACCTTGCCGCGAAGAAGATCATCGTCGTGAAGTCGTCGCAGCACTTCTACGCTTCGTACTCCAAGGTGGCGAAGCACGTCATCTATGCGGGCGCGCCGGGCGCCGTGACGCTCGACCTGAACACGCTGCCCTACCGCAAGGCCCGCCTGCCGAAATGGCCGATCGGCGTCGCGGCCTGAGCCGCCCATTTTTTCGCCTCCTCTTTTTCCTGCTGCCTTCCCTCACCGGAGAACCGACGATGAAACGACGGACGCTTGGCGCCCTTGCCGCCCTGGCCCTTTCCACCGCCTTCGCGGCGAGCCTTCCCGCGCATGCGCAGACGCCGCAGCCCAAGACGCTGAAGGTGGTGGCGCATGCCGACCTGAAGATCCTCGACCCGACCTTCACCACCGCCTACATCTCGCGCAACTTCGGCTACATGGTGTACGACACGCTCTTCGCGCAGGACGCGAGCGGCAAGCCCCAGCCGCAGATGGTGGAGAAGTACACCTCCTCCAAGGACGGCAAGCAGTGGAGCTTCACGCTGCGCTCCAACCTCAAGTTCTCCGACGGCAGCACCGTCACCTCGGCCGACGCGGTCGCGTCGCTGCAGCGCTGGGCCGCGCGCGACAGCCTCGGCCGCGCCATGACGGCCAGCGGCGCCGAATGGAAGGCCACCGACGCGCGCACCTTCACGCTCACGCTCAACGAGCCCTTCGGCATGGTGCTCGACGCGCTGGCCAAGCCCTCGGGCTTTCCGCCGGTGGTGCTGCCCGAGCGGCTGGCGAAGATGCCCGCCACCGCGCCGCTGACCGAAGTGCTGGGCTCCGGCCCCTACGTCTTCAAGCGCGACGAATGGGTGCCGGGCAACAAGGCGGTGTTCGTGCGCAACCCCAACTACGTGGCACGCAGCGAGCCGCCGAGCGGACTGGCCGGCAGCAAGAAGAGCAGCTTCGACCGCGTCGAGTGGCTCTACCTGCCCGATGCCAACAGCGCGGTGGCCGCTCTCAAGCGCGGCGAGGTCGACATCATCGAGCAGCTGCCGCCCGACTACATCGCACCGCTGCGCACCGACACGGGCGTGAAAATCGGCTCCGGCGGCGCCTATCAGGGCTTCCTGGTGATGAACCAGCTGCATCCGCCCTTCAACAACCCGAAGGTGCGCCAGGCGCTGCTGCAGGCCGTGAGCCAGGAGCGCTTCATGGCGGCCATGGGCTTCCCGCTGGACATGCGCATGGCCTACTGCGCCACCTACTTCATCTGCGGCAGCCCCAACGACACCGCGGCAGGCGCCGAGCCCTACCGCAAGGCCGACGTCGCCAAGGCCAAGAAGATGCTCGCCGACGCCGGCTACAAGGGCGAGAAGGTGGTGCTGCTGGTGCCTAGCGACGTGCCATACCTGAACGCCGAGGCGCTGATGGCCGCGCAGACCATGAAGAGCATCGGCCTGAACGTCGACGCCCAGACCATGGACTGGGCCTCCATCGGCGCGCGCCGCGCCAAGCGCGATGCGCCCGACGCCGGCGGCTGGAACATCTACGTCACCGTGGCCGGCGAGTTCGACGCCAACTCGCCCATCAGCAACGCCTACCTGAGCGCGGCCTGCGGCAACACCCTGCCCGGCTGGCCCTGCGACAAGCAGCTGGACGACCTGCGCACCGCCTGGCTGAAGGAAACCGTGCCTGCCAAGCGCAAGGAACTGCTCGACGCCTTCCAGGCCCGCGCCTATGAAGCCGTGCCGTACATAAACGCGGGCCAGTACTCCGCCGCCTTCGCCGCGCGCACCAGCCTGAAGGGGCTGGACAAGCTCTGGTCCGGCATGCCGACGGTCTGGGCGCTCGACAGGCAGTAAGGGCCGGAGGGACACCGCCATGGGCTACATCGTTCGACGCTTCATCGCGACCCTGCCCGTCATGGCGGTGGTGGCCGTGGTGGTGTTCCTGCTGATCCACCTCTCGCCGGGCGACCCGGCCGCGCTCATCGCGGGCGACCTCGCCACCACCGAAGACATCGAGAAACTGCGCGCCGCGCTGGGCCTGAACCTGCCGCTGTGGCAGCAGTTCGGGCTGTGGATCGGCAAGCTCTTCACCGGCGACCTGGGCACCTCGATCTTCACGCAGATGCCTGTCACGCAGCTGCTGGGGCAGCGGCTGGAGCCCACGGTGTCGATCGCCGCGCTGACCATGCTCATCACGCTGGTGGTGTCTGTGCCGCTGGGCACGCTCGCGGCCTACCGCGCGGGCAGCTGGATCGACCGGCTGGTGATGCTCTTCGCAGTGCTGGCTTTCTCGGTGCCGGTGTTCCTGGTGGGCTACCTTCTGGTCTACAGCTTCGCGATCCAGCTGCCGTGGTTTCCGGTGCAGGGCTACGTGCGCTTCGCAGAGGGCCCGGGCGAGTGGCTGCGCTCGCTGGTGCTGCCCTGCGTGAACCTGGCCCTGGTCTACATCGCGCTGGTGACGCGCATGACGCGCGCCACCGTGCTCGAGGTGCTGCACGAGGACTACATCCGCACCGCGCGCGCCAAGGGCCTGGGCGTGCTGCCGGTGCTGGGGCATGCGCTGCGCAACGCGGCCATTCCCATCGCCACCACGGTGGGCGCGGGCATCGCGCTGCTGATCGGCGGCGTGGTGGTCACCGAGACGGTGTTCGCCATTCCCGGCGTGGGCCGGCTGGTGATCGACTCGGTGCAGCGGCACGACTACCCGGTGATCCAGAGCGTGCTGCTGCTGTCGGCGGGCGTGTACGTGCTGATCAACCTGCTGATCGACCTGAGCTACCGGCTCTTCGATCCGCGCATCCAGTACTGAACCACCCATGTCCTCCGTACTTCCCATGAGCGACATCGACGTGCCCGCGACGCCCGCCACAGCCGAGGTCGTGCAGCCAGTCGAGGCGGCTTTCGTGCCGCCGCGCCTGCGCTGGCTGCGCAAGCACCCGACGCTGATCGTCGGCGCGCTGCTGCTGATCGCGGTGGCGGCGCTTTCCATTGCCGCGCCGTGGATCGCCACGCACGACCCGCAGGACATCGACCCGCTCGCGCGCATGCAGCTGCCCTCGGCCGAGCACTGGTTCGGCACCGACGCGCTGGGGCGCGACGTGTTCAGCCGCGCCGTGTGGGGCGGACGGGTGTCGATGATCGTCGGCGCCTCGGTAGCGCTGCTGGCCACCTTCTTCGGCGTCGCGCTCGGGCTGGTGGCGGGCTTCGTGCGATGGGCGGACGGGCCGATCATGCGCGTGATGGACGGGCTCATGGCCATCCCGGGCATCCTGCTGGCCATCGCGCTGATGGCGGTCACGCGCGCCAGCCTCACGACGGTGATCGTCGCCATCACGGTGCCGGAGATTCCGCGCGTGGTGCGGCTGGTGCGCTCGCTGGCGCTCACGCTGCGCGAGCAGCTCTTCGTGGAGGCCGCGCATGCGGTGGGCACGCGCCTTCCGGTGATCCTGGTGCGCCACGTGCTGCCGAACACCGTGGCGCCGCTGATCGTGCAGGCCACCTTCGTGGCCGCCGCCGCCGTGCTGACGGAAGCTGCGCTTTCCTTCCTCGGCGTGGGCGTGCCTTCGCAGACGCCGAGCTGGGGCAACATGATGGCCGAGGGCCGCAACTTCGTGGCCGTGGCGTTCCACATCATCCTGTACCCGGGGCTGCTGCTGGCGGCCACGGTGCTGGCCATCAACCTGCTGGGCGACGGCCTGCGCGACGCGCTGGACCCCCGCCTGGCGCGCCAACTCTGAGCGAGGCAGCCTCATGACCATCGCCATGTCCCACGCAGCGCTGGCTCCCGGCGAGCCGCTGCTCGAAGTCGACGACCTGCGCACGCACTTCCATACGCCGGGCGGCGTGGTGCGCTCGGTCGACGGCGTTTCCTACACGGTGCGCGCGGGCCGCACGCTCGGCGTGGTCGGCGAGTCGGGCTGCGGCAAGAGCGTGACCGCCCTGTCGATCCTGCGGCTGGTGCCCACGCCGCCCGGCCGCCACATGGGCGCCGTGCGCCTGCGCGGCACCGACCTGATGCGGCTGAGCGAGCGCGAGATGCGACAGATTCGCGGCAACCGCATCTCGATGATCTTCCAGGAGCCGATGACCTCGCTGAACCCGGTGCTCACCGTGGGCCGGCAGATCGCAGAGACGGTGCAGCTGCACCAGAAGGCCAGCCGCGCCGATGCGATGAAGCGCGCGGTCGAGATGCTGCGCGTGGTGCAGATCCCCGAGCCCGAGCGCCGCGTGAACGAGTACCCGCATCAACTCTCGGGCGGCATGCGCCAGCGCGTGATGATCGCGCTGGCCCTGGCCTGCAACCCCGAGGTGCTGATCGCCGACGAGCCGACGACCGCGCTGGACGTGACCATCCAGGCCCAGATCCTCGACCTCATCAAGCGGCTGCAGAAGGAACTGGGCATGGGCGTGGTGATGATCACGCACGACCTCGGCGTGGTCGCCGAGAGCTGCGACCGCGTGGTCGTCATGTACGCCGGGAGGAAGGTCGAGGAAGCCGACGTGGTCGATCTGTTCGACCGCCCGCTGCATCCCTACACCCGTGCACTGATGGCCTCGATGCCCGCCATGAATACCGCGAGCACGCGGCTCACCGAGATTCCGGGGCTGGTGCCGGCCGCGCACGAACTGGGCCGCGGCTGCGCCTTCGCGGCACGCTGCAGCCACGCGCGCGAACGCTGCCGCGCCGAAATGCCGAGGCTGGCGCAGCAGGGCGGCGACCACGTGGTGGCCTGCTTCGCCGTCGAGGAAAACTGGGCCGGTGCCGAGGAGATCGCCGCATGACGACAACCGCTGCAACGCCCTTGCTGCAGGTACGCAACCTGCGCAAGCACTACACCACGCCCAAGCGCTGGCTGCGGCCGGCGACGCCGCCGATCCAGGCGGTGAACGGCGTCTCCTTCGACGTCGCGCGCGGCGAGACGCTGTCGCTGGTCGGCGAATCGGGCTGCGGCAAGACGACCACGGCCAAGTCTGTGATGCGGCTGGTCGAGCCGACGTCGGGCTCGGTGCAGCTCGAAGGCCGGGAGCTGCTGTCGCTCTCCGCCGAGGACATGCGCATGCGCCGGCGCGACCTGCAGATCATTTTTCAAGACCCGTATGCCTCGCTGAACCCGCGGTTGACGGCCGGCGACATCGTGGCGGAACCGCTGCGGAACTTCGGCATGGGCGCGGCCGCCGAGCGGCGCGAACGGGTGCAGTGGCTCTTCTCGCGCGTCGGGCTGCGGCCCGAAGCGGCGAAGAAGTTTCCGCATGAATTCTCGGGCGGTCAGCGCCAGCGCCTGGGCATCGCACGCGCCCTGGCGCTGAACCCGAAGCTGATCGTGTGCGACGAGCCGGTGTCGGCGCTCGACGTGTCGGTGCAGGCGCAGGTGGTCAACCTGCTGATGGACCTGCAGGTCGAGTTCGGCATCGCGTACCTCTTCGTTGCGCACGACCTCGCGGTGGTGCGGCACATCAGCCATCGCGTGGCCGTGATGTACCTCGGCCACATCGTGGAGATCGCCGACCGCGACACGTTGTTCTCGGCGCCGCTGCATCCCTACACCGAGATTCTTCTGTCGGCCGTGCCGGTGCCCAACCCGCGCACGCCGGCGCGCCGCATGCTGCTGCAGGGCGATCCGCCGAGCCCGGCGAACCCGCCCTCGGGCTGCCGCTTCCACACCCGCTGCCCGATGGCCCAGGCCGTGTGCAAGGAGAAGGCGCCGGAGCTGAGCGAGCGGCCTTCGTCGTCCGCGAACGGAAGCCATCTGGTCGCCTGCCATTTCCGCTGAAGAAAGGATTCATCCCGTGTCCGACAAGCTCCCCCACTACGAATTGCTGATCCGCGGCGGCACCGTGATCGACGGTACCAAGGCACCGCGCTTCGACGCCGATGTCGGCATCGTCGGCGACCGCATCGTCGCCATCGGCAAGCTCGCGGGCCACACGGCGGAACAGACGATCGACGCCACCGGCCGCATCGTCGCGCCCGGCTTCATCGATTCGCACACGCACGACGACCAGGCGGTGCTGTCGCAGGCGCAGATGCCGTTCAAGGTGTCGCAGGGCGTGACCACGGTGGTCGCGGGCAACTGCGGCATCAGCGCCGCGCCGCTGCGCGAGGACATGGACCTGCCCATGCCGCTGAGCCTGCTCGATTCGCCCGCCGAAGGCCGCTTCACCAGCTTCGCCGCGTACCTCGATGCGCTGCGCGCGACGCCGTCTTCGGTGAACGTCGCGGCGATGGTGGGCCATTCGACATTGCGCGCGGTCGCCATGTCCGACCTCGACCGCCCCGCGAACGAGGCCGAGATCAAGGCCATGCAGGCGATGGTCGAGGAGGCGATGCAGGCCGGCGCTATCGGCCTGTCGACCGGCACCTTCTATCCGCCCGCGGTGAAGGCGACGACCGAGGAGATCATCGAGGTAGGCCGCCCGCTCGCTTCGCGCAAGGCGCTGTACGTCACGCACATGCGCGACGAGAGCGACCGCGTGATGGAGTCGCTGGAGGAAACCTTCCACATCGGGCGCGCGCTGGGCATTCCGGTGGTGGTGTCGCACCACAAGGTGCAGAACACGCGCAACTTCGGCAAGACGAAGGTCACGCTGCCCTTCATCCAGGAGGCGATGAAGCACCAGTGCATCGGGCTCGACTGCTACCCCTACACGGCCGGCTCCACCATGATCCGCACCGACCGCGGGATGATGGAAGGCCGCGTGCTCATCGCCTCGAGCGTGCCGCACCCCGAATGCGCGGGCCGCGACCTGAAGGACATCGCGGCCGAATGGGGCGTGTCGGGCGAGGAAGCGGCGAAGCGGCTGCAGCCCGGCAGCGCGATCTACTTCATGATGGACGAGGACGACGTGCAGCGCATCCTCGCCTTCGACGAGACCATGATCGGCTCCGACGGCATCCCGCTGGGCGACAAGCCGCATCCGCGCCTGTGGGGCACCTTCCCGCGCGTGCTGGGGCACTACAGCCGCGACGGGGGCCTGTTCCCGCTGGAAACGGCCGTCTGGAAGATGACGGGGCTCACCGCCCGCAACTTCGGCCTGCACGAGCGCGGCACGCTGAAGCCGGGCCACCACGCCGATGTGGTGATCTTCGATGCCGCGACGGTGCGCGACACCGCAAACTACGAATTGCCGATGCAGCCGGCCGAAGGCATCGATGCGGTCATCGTGAACGGCGCCCTGACCTGGCGCAACGGGGCGCACTGCGGGGTGCGCAAAGGGCAGGTGATCACGCGGCGCGAAGTGGCTGCCTGAGCCTGGTGGGCCTGGTGAGTGCGCTCAGTCGGGCGCGTTCATCACCCGGTCGAACTCTTCGTCGGCTGGCACGTTGTCCGCGTCGAGTTCGCTCGCGTCGGTGAGATCGATCCCCGTTTCCTCCGACAGGTCATCGGAGATATCGTCCTCGGGTTCCTCGAAATCGTCGGCGGGCGTGGTGTCCTCATCGTCTTCGGCGGGCGAAGCGGATCGCGCGGTGGCATTCATGATCTTTCCTCGGCTTGTTTCTGACACGCCCCCTATGGTGCGCCTGTTTCGGCCGTTGCGGTTCATCCGGCGCGAGGCGTCGGTGTCGGAAAGTTTCCCGCCGACCCGGAAGATCAGTCCTTGTGCACGTGCCCATGCTCCCCGTGGCCGGGGTCGTCATGGCCATGGTCGTGCCCGTGCTCGCCGTGCGCCAGGCGGCTCACCAGCGTGACCAGCACGATGCCCGCCGCCAGCCACAGGATCTGCGCGGCGGTCTGGCGCGCCGGCAGGCGCTTCTGCAGCTGCGGAATCAGGTCGGCCAGCGCCACGTAGACGAAGCTGCTGCCGGCCAGCACCAGGAAGTACGGCAGCAGGCCGTGCAACTGGTCGACCAGCCACCAGCCCACGATGCCGCCCAGCGCGGTCATGGTGCCGGCGAGCGACACCTTCACCAGTGCCGCGCGCTGGTTGGCCGAACTCTGGCGCAGCACGACCAGGTCGCCGATGTGGTGCGGAATCTCGTGCGCCAGCACCGCGAGGGCGGCCACCAGGCCCAGGCGCAGGTCGGCGGTGAAGGCGGAGGCGATCAGGATGCCGTCGCCGAAGCAGTGCACGCTGTCGCCGGTGAGCACGGCCCAGCCGCCGGTGCGGGGGCCCTGGTCGTGCGCATGGGAGTGGTCGTGGCCATGGTCATGCCCGTGGTGATGGTCATGGCCCGCGTGGCCATGGTCCTTCCCACCGCCGTGGTGGTGTTCATGGCCGTGGTGCCACAGCTCGGCCTTGTCGAGCAGGAAGAAGAACACCAGCCCGAACAGCAGCACTCCGAAGAGCAGCGCGGGCTCGATGCGGCTCTCGAAGGCCTCGGGCAGCAGGTGCATGAAGGCCGTGGCGAGCAGCGCGCCGGCCGCCAGGCTCAGCAGGTGCTGCGGGTTCACGCCGCCCGAGCCGCTTCGCACGCCCACCTTCAGCAGGAGGGCCGCGAGCCAGACGCTCCCGATACCGGCAACCAGGGTCGCCACGATGATGACTATCAAATTCATAGCTGCTTGCGCAAGAAAGACGGCTCCCGGAGAAGTTCCGGCGGCCGTTGTCCGTTCATAAAAAGAGAAAGGCCGTCATTCGACGGCCTTCGGCGGGGTGGCTACAGGGCGCCGTCTTCAGGCGACGCCATTGGCTTTGAACCAGGCCGTGGCGCGCTGCCAGCCGTCTTCCGCCGCGCTCTTGACGTAGCTGGGGCGGTAGTCGGCATGGAACGCGTGGCCTGCTTCCGGGTACACCACGAAGCTCGACGCCTTGGCCGCCGGAGTTCCGTTGGCCAGAGCTGCTTTCATCTTATCAACCGTGTCAAGGGGGATGCCCTGGTCTTTTCCGCCGTAGAGGCCGAGCACCGGCGCCTGCAGGCCGGCAGCGACATCGACCGGGTGCTTCGGCGTCAGCTCGCTGGCCTGGCCGACCAGCCGGCCGTACCAGGCCACGCCCGCCTTGACCTTGCCGGTGGCCGCATAGAGCCAGACGATGCGACCGCCCCAGCAGAAGCCGGTGATGCCGGCCTTGCTGGTGTCGCCGCCGTTGGCCTTGGCATAGGCCAGGGCGCCGTCGAGGTCGGCCATGACCTGCGCGTCGGGCACCTTGCTGACGATGTCGGCCTGCAGCTTCGGGATGTCGGTGTAGCCGCGCGGGTCACCCTGGCGGGCATACAGCTCGGGCGCGATGGCCAGGTAGCCGAGCTTGGCGAAGCGGCGGCAGGTGTCGGCGATGTATTCGTGCACGCCGAAGATTTCCTGGATCACCAGGATCACCGGCAGGCCGGTCTTGCCGGCAGGCGCCGCCGCATAGGCGGGCACCTCGAAGTCTCCGACGGCGTACTTGATGGGGCCGGCCTTCAGGCCGTCAGCCGGAGTGCTGATGGCGGTCTGCGCCATCACCGGCATCACCGCGGCCGCGTAGCCCACGCCGATGGCGGCCTTGAGGGCGGTGCGGCGCGTGGCGCCCTGCTCTGTGCTTTCGCCGGGGCGAAGCGAGTCGAAGTCGGAACGGCTGTCGTCGAGAGGCATGTAGTGGGCTCCGGTTGGATCGTCGTACAAGGGACGTTGCGCCATGGAAAAACGCACGCCGCAATGTAGGCGAAATCGGCCGGGGCCTGCATGCCCCCAGGTCTCAGTGGGGTTGCGGCGCCCCGTAGGCCCGTCGCGCCAGCGCGGCTGCCAGCACCTGCGCGGGGTCGACGAGATCGAGCCCGGCCACCGCGGCCGAGCCCTGCAGGCCCAGCGGCACCTCGGTGCAGCCCATGACGATGGAGACAGGGCCATGGCGCCCGGCCAGCCGCAGCGCCACATCGGAAAAGCACTGCTCGGCGAACTGCATGTTGCCGGCCTTCACGCCCTCGAAGATGCCGCGCGTGATGATCTGCCGCTCCTCGGGCAGCGGCACGTGGCATTCCAGGCCTTCCTCGGCCAGCGCCTTCTCGTAGAGACGGATTCGGTAGGTGCCTTCGGTGGCCATCAGCGCCACGCCGGTGGCGCCCTGACGGGCCAGGTGCTGCGCCGTCTCGCGCGCCATGTGCAGCAGCTCGACCTGCGGAAAGCGCTCCTGCAGGCTCGCGTGCCAGGCATGCGCGGTGTTGCAGGCGATGGCCACGGTGCGGCTGCCGAGCGCGGCCAGGCGGCCCAGTGCCTGCAGCATCGGCTCCAGCGGCTGGTGCGCACCCTGATCGGCCGAAGCCAGTGCCTCGGTGCGGTCGGGCACCGGCACCTGCGCGAGCCAGTGCTCGGGAAAGGCCTGGTCGCGCACCGGCTCGCCGCGTGCACGCATCTGCTGCGTACAGGCCTGCACGAAGAGCCGCACGAAGTCGGCACCCGCCGCGGGGCCCATGCCGCCAAGAATGCCAACGACGCTGGTCGAACTCATGATCTCTCTATCTCTGTTTCAGGAATACCGTGGAACCGGCTCTGCCGGGCCGCCGGTATTGCCCCCGGAAGGGGGAAGGCGCGCGCGACCCCAAGTGCGCGCAGCCTGGGGGATGAACTCAAGTCGCGGGCTTGTCGCTCAGGGCCTTGAGGTTTTCCTTGAGCTGCGGGCTCATCGGCAGGTTCAGCGGCACGTTCTTCGGCGGGATCGGCTGCATGAACCACTTGTCGTAGAGCTTCTCGAACTCGCCGCTCTTCATCATGCCGGCGAAGGTGTCGTCCACCAGCTTCTTGAAGGCCGGGTCGTCCTTGGGCAGCATGCAGGCGTAGGGCTCGACCTGCAGCGACTCGCCCACCACCTCGAAGTCACCCGGCGTCTTGGCATTGGCGATCAGGCCGTACAGCAGGATGTCGTCCATGGCGAAGGCCGCGGCGCGGTCGCTCTCGACCAGCAGGAAGGAGTCGGCATGGTCCTTGCCGAGCACGATGTCCATGCCGAGGTTCTTCTCGGCGTTGTACTTTCGCATGACCAGCGCATTGGTGGTGCCGATGGTGCTGGCCACGGTCTTCTTCGCGAGGTCGGCGTAGTTCTTGATCTTCGACGACTTCTTCACCAGCAGGCGCGTGCCCGTGTAGAAGTGGTTGATGGCGAAGGCCACGTCCTTGCCGCGCGCGGTGTTGTTGGTGGTGGAGCCGCACTCCAGGTCGACCGTGCCGTTGGTGATGAGCGGAATGCGGTTCTGCGAGGTCACGGGCATGAGCGCCACCTGCAGGTTGGGCTTGTTCAGCTTCTTCTTCACCGCCTCGACCACGGCGTTGGAAAGGTCCACCGCCATCCCGATCGGCTTGTTGGGTCCGTCCAGGTAGCTGAAGGGCACCGACGACTCCCGATAGGAGAGCGTGATCTTGCCGGACTCGGCGATCTTGGCCAGCGTATCGGCGGCCTGCGCGCCCGTGGCGGTGAAAAGCACCGTGGCGGCCAGGGAAGACATCAGGACGGAGAGTTTCATTCGAGCCTTCATTCGGTTGAACTGAACAGGCGGCCAGTGTAGGAAGTAGCGACGCAAAACGACAATTCCAATTGAAACCTGGCCCATGCCCAAAGGTTATGGGCGGGGGTTCTTTTGGCATTTCCGCCCGCAGCCGAGCGCGCCTACAGTCCAAGCCTCGGTTCTCTAATCAATCTCCTTGCGGAAAGTCGTCCCATGCATGTGTGTGTGCTCGGCGCCGGCATCGTGGGCCTGGCGACCGCCTGGCAGCTCGAACGCCTGGGCCATCAGGTCACCGTGATCGACCGCGCCGCCCCCGGCTCGGGCGCGAGCGGCGGCAACGGCGCGCAGCTCAGCTATTCGTACGTGCAGCCGCTGGCCGACCCGTCGATCTGGAAGCAGCTGCCCAAGCTGCTGCTGTCGCCGAACTCGCCGCTCAAGCTGCGACCGCAGCTCGATCCGCTGCAGTGGCGCTGGGGCATGGAGTTCCTCGCGGCCTGCAACGCGCGCACCTCGCGCGACACCACGGCCAGGCTGCTGGAACTGGCCGCCTCGAGCCGCGTCGAGTTCGAGGCGATGCGTGCCGAGCTTTCGCCCGACTGCGATTTCTCCGCCACCGGCAAGCTGGTGTTGTACGCGAGCCTGGCATCGCTCGAGGGCGCCCGCGCCCAGCTTGAACTGCAGCGTGCCATGGGCAGCGAGCAGCGGCTGGTGACGCCCGAGGAATGCATCGCCATCGAGCCCGCGCTCGCAAGCTACCGCGACCGGATGGCGGGCGCCGTCCATACGCCCAGCGAATGCGCCGCCGACTGCCTCAAGGTGTGCACCGAGCTGACGAAGGCGTTGGGCACGCGCGGCGTGCGCTTCATGTCCGGCGCCGACGTGCAGGGCTTCGTGCGCAGCGGAAACCGCATCGCCGCGGCACGCACCGGCGACGGCGACGTGGAGGCCGACGCCTTCGTCATGGCGCTGGGCTCCGCGTCGCACAGGCTGGGCCGCGCGCTCGGGGCCTACCTGCCGGTGTATCCGCTCAAGGGTTACAGCATCACGGTGGACGTCGATTCCGCGCCGGGCGCGGCGCCGCACGTGAACGTGACCGACAGCGCGCGCAAGGTGGTGTTCGCACGCATCGGCTCGCGCCTGCGCGTGGCGGGCATGGCCGAGCTGGTGGGCCACGACGCGAGCATTCCAGCCACGCGCATCGAGACGCTGGTGGCCGCCACGCGCGCCCTCTTCCCGCATGCGAGCCGGCTCGAGGAACTGCATCCCTGGACCGGCATGCGCCCCGCCACGCCCAAGGGGCTGCCGATCATCGGACGGCTCGGCAGCGCCCCGTCGAACATGCTGTTCAACACGGGCCACGGGGCTCTGGGCTTCACGCTGGCCTTCGGCTCGGCGCTGCGCGTCGCGCAGGAACTGCAGGCCTGACCAGGGCCCAGGGCCTCGCCAGGTCCTAGATCGTTTCCTGAATCGCTTCCTGCATGCAGCGCGTGATGCCGCGCACCGCCACCGAGTCGGGCCGCGCGGCGAAACGCAGCGCGCGAATAGGCACCGGGATTCGGGGCTCCAGCATCAGCACGTCGACCTTCTCGCGGTCGGCCGATCGCGCCGTGCAGCCGTCCACCAGCGCGATGCCGATGCCGTGGTGCGCCATGGCCAGGGCCGCGTGGTAGGTCTGCACCGTCACCACCGCCTGCTGGAAGCCCACGCCCGCCTGCCGGCAGGCCTGGCTCAGGCTGGTGCCCACGGGGTCGCGGCTGTCCAGCCCGATGACCGGCCGGTCGACGAGATCGTGCAGCGCCACCGAGCCGTTGCGCACCAGCGTGCGCGGCAGCATGCCCTTGGGGGCGATGCACACCATGCGGCTGTCGGCCAGCGTCTCCTGCGTGAGCGAGGGATGCACCGCCGGACTGAAGGCGAAACCCACGTCGGCCTCCTGCAGCAGCAGCGCCGACATGATCTGCGGCGAATGCAGCGACTCCACCGTGATCGCATAGCCCGGATGCTTCTCGCGGAATGCCTTGAGCGCGCGCGGCAGGATGTCGTAGCTCAGCGCCAGCACGCTCAGGATGCGCAGCTCGCCCGTGTCGCCCGCGGTGCGCAGGTTGGCGGCGAGCCGCTGCACCTCGTCGAGCTGCGCGAAAAGCCGCTCGATGTGCGGATACAGCGTGAGCGCCTCGGTGGTCGGCGTGAGCCGGCCCTTGGCGCGCTGGAACAGCGGAAAGCCCAGCTGCAGCTCTGCATGCTGCAGCGTGCGGCTCACCGCCGGCTGCGTGATGTTGATGAGCCGCGCCGCCGCGCTCACGCTGCCCGTGAGCATGATCGCGTTGAAGACCTCGATGTGGCGCAGTCGCATTGCGAGCGAAGGGTTCAGTTGCCCGAGGACGCCTTGCCTCGGGCGAGGTCCATCACCATGCGCGTGCCGAGGTACAGGCGCGGCTCGATCGAGTTGACCAGCACGTACTCGGCATCGGCCGAGTGCGCGCCGAAGCCCTGCAGGCCGAAGCGCTCGACGACCGGCGCCTTGGTCTTGAGCGCGGCGAAGGCCGCATCGGTGCCGCCGCCGGCGGCCTTGTCGTCGGCGCCCAGCGGCAGGCCGAGTTCGTCTTTGTAGATCTGCTGCGCGTGGCGTGCCATGGCGATCGAGGCGTCGGAGGACTCCAGCGGCGGACGGCGGCGCTCGAACTTCAGCTCGACCTTGGCCTCGGGAATGAGCTGCTTCTTCACGCGCTCGTTCACCTGCTGCTCGATGCGGTCGTAGTCGCTCACCTTGAGCACGCGCACGTCGGCTGCGGCGGTGGCGCTGGCCGGGATCACGTTGCGGTTGGTGCCCGACCTGGAGATGGTCCAGTTCATCTTCAGCCCCGTGGCCGGGTCGGACAGGTCGCGCATCTGCAGGATCTGGTGCGACAGCTCGTACAGCGCATTCACGCCCAGCTCGGGCGCCGAGCCCGCGTGCGAGGCCTTGCCGGTGACGTTCAGCGTGACCGATGCGATGCCCGCGGTGGCGAGCGAGAGCTTGTCTTCCTTCACCGAGGCACCTTCGAAGGACAGCACCGCGTCGTGCTCGCTGCCCATGCGCGTGATGAGCGCACGAGCGCCGGGCGAGCTGATTTCCTCGTCGCCGTTGATGAGCACGGTGAGCGTGCCGTAGTCCTTGAACTTCATCGCCTGCAGCATCGACACGACGTGCGTGATGACGGCCACGCCCTGCTTGTCGTCGGCGATGCCCAGGCCGTAGGCCTTGTCGCCCTCGATGCGGAAGGGCTGCTTGTTGAGCATGCCAACGGTGTAGACCGTGTCCATGTGCGCGATCAGCAGGATCTTCTTCTTGCCCGTGCCCTTGAAGGTGGCGCGCACCACACGGCCGATCTTCTCGGGCGTGTCTTCCATGCGGTAGGCCTCCGCGCTCGGATCGATCAGCTCGACCTCGCCGCCCAGCGCCTTGAACTTCGCGGCGATGAGGTCGGAGATCTTCTCCAGGCCGTCGAGGTCGCGGCTGCCGGACTCGATGGAGACCAGCTCCTTCAGCGTGTCGAGCAGCGCGGGCTTTTCCTTGGCGGCGAGCGCGGCGATCTTCGCGTCGGGCGCCGCGAAGGCGCTGCCGAGGAAGGCGGCGCAGACGGCGGCGAGCAGGAATTTGCGGTGCGGGAATCGGTTCATGTTCTTGCGTTTCTTCCTTCTGTGGCTGACTGGTTGTCTCGTCCTTGTCCGCTCCCTGCTCTCTTCTTCTTGATGTTCTCTTTCAGTGCGCCTTGTCCCAGTTGGGACCGACGCCGATCTCGGCCAGCAGCGGCACCTTCAGCGATGCGACGCCCGCCATGATGCGCGGGATCTCGGTGCGCACCCATTCGATCTCGGCCTCGGGCACCTCGAACACGAGTTCGTCGTGCACCTGCATGATCATCCGGGTGGCGCGCTTCTCCTCGTCAAGCACGTTCTGTACCTTCACCATGCTGAGCTTGATGAGGTCGGCCGCGGTGCCCTGCATCGGCGCGTTGATGGCCGCGCGCTCCGCACCGCCGCGGCGCGGGCCGTTGGGCGAGTTGATCTCGGGCAGGTACAGGCGCCGGCCGAACACGGTCTCGACGTAGCCCTGCTCCTTGGCCAGCGCCTTGGTCTCGTCCATGTAGGCCTTCACGCCCGGGTAGCGCGCGAAGTAGCGCTCGATGTAGGAGGCCGCGGCCTTGTTCTCGATGCCCAGGTTCTTCGCGAGGCCGAAGCTGCTCATGCCGTAGATCAGGCCGAAGTTGATGACCTTGGCGTAGCGGCGCTGTTCGCTCGACACCTGGTCGGGCGTGGAGCCGAACACCTCGGCGGCCGTGGCGCGGTGCACGTCGATGCCTTCGGTGAAGGCGCGCAGCAGCGACTCGTCGCCGCTGATGTGGGCCATGATGCGCAGCTCGATCTGCGAGTAGTCGGCGCTGGCGATCACGCTGCCCGCCGGCGCCACGAAGGCCTCGCGCACGCGCCGGCCCTCGGGCGTGCGGATCGGAATGTTCTGCAGGTTCGGGTCGTTGCTCGACAACCGCCCCGTTACTGCCACCGCCTGCGCATAGTGCGTGTGCACGCGGCCCGTGCGCGGGTTGGCGAGCTGGCCGAGCTTGTCGGTGTAGGTGCCCTTGAGCTTGGAGAGGCTGCGGTGCTCGAGGATCTTGGCCGGCAGCGGATAGTCTTCCGCCAGCTTCTCCAGCACCTCTTCGTCGGTGCTGGGCGCGCCGCTCGGCGTCTTCTTGACCACGGGCAGGCCCAGCTTGGTGAAGAAGATCTCGCCGATCTGCTTGGGCGAGCCGAGGTTGAAGGGCTGGCCGGCGATCTCGTAGGCCTCCTGCTCCAGTTCCATGATGCGCTTGCCGAGCTCGTGGCTCTGCGCGGCCAGCGTGGGTGCATCGATCAGCACGCCGTTGCGCTCCACCCGGTAGAGCGCCTCGCTCGAATCCATCTCGAGCTGGTAGATAAAGAGCAGCTTCTCGTCGGCCTGAAGGCGAGGCCAGAGCGTGTTGTGCACGTCCAGCGTCTGGTCGCTGTCCTCGCACGAGTATTCGGCGGCCTTGGCGATGTCGACCTGGCTGAACGGGATCTGGTGCGCGCCCTTGCCGCACAGGTCTTCGTACGAGATGCCGCTGCGGCCCAGGTGGCGCTCGGCCAGGCTGGAGAGGCCATGCGGCTTGTGCACTTCGAGCACGTAGCTCTGCAGCATGGTGTCGTGCGCGTAGCCCTGCACCTCGATGCCATGGTTGGCGAACACATGCCGGTCGTACTTGATGTGCTGGCCGAGCTTCTTCTTCGCGCCGTTCTCCAGCCAGGGCTTGAGCTTCGCCAGCACCTCATCGATGGGCAGCTGCTCGGGCGCATCGGGGTAGTTGTGCGTGAGCGGAATGTAGGCGGCCTCGCCGGGCGTGACGCTGAAGCTGATGCCGACGATCTGCGCGACCATCTCGTCGAGCGAGGTGGTCTCGGTGTCGATGGCGGCAAGCTCGGCCGCCTCGAGCTTCGCGAGCCAGGCGTCGAACTGCTCCCAGGTCGTGATGGTCTCGTACTTCAGGTTGCTCGCGGGCGCGGCGGCTTCCAGCGCCTGCATGTCGGAGGGCTCGTCGAACAGGCCGCCCTGGTCGGTGTCGGCCTTCCCGGAAACCGCCTTCTTCTTGAGGTTCTCCTCGATCAGTTCAGGCGGCACGGCCTGCGCCTCGAGCGCCTTGACCAGGCTCTTGAAGCCGAACTTCTCGTAGAAGGGCTTGAGCTCGGCCGTCTGCGGCGCACCCACCGGCAGGCCATCAAGCGAGGGAAGGCCGGTGACGTGGCCGCCGAGGTCGCAGTCGGTGCGGATGGTCACGAGGCGCCGGCTCAGCGGCAGCTGCTCGAGGGCGTTGCGCAGGTTCTCGCCCGCGGCACCCTTCACCTCGGCGGCGCGCTCGATCAAGGCGTCGAGCGAGCCGTATTCGAGCAGCCACTTGGCAGCGGTCTTAGGGCCGACCTTCGGCACGCCGGGCACGTTGTCGACCGAGTCGCCCACCAGCGTCTGGTAGTCGATCATCAGGCTGGGCGGCACGCCGAACTCGGCCGTGACGCCGGCTACGTCGCGCCGCTTGCCGTTCATGGTGTCGATGATGGTGATGTGCTCGTCGACCAGCTGGCTCAGGTCCTTGTCGCCGCTGGAGACGATGACCTCGACTCCCTGCGAGGCGGCGATCCGGGCGAGCGTGCCGATGACGTCGTCGGCCTCCACGTCGGGCACGCTGAGCACGGGCCAGCCGAGCAGCTTCACCACTTCGTGGATGGGGTCGATCTGGCTGCGCAGGTCGTCGGGCATGGGCGAGCGGTTGGCCTTGTACTCGGCGTACCAGTCGTCGCGGAAGGTCTTGCCGGGCGCGTCGAAGATGCAGGCTGCGTAGTCGGCGCGCACCTCGCGGCGCAGCGCGGTCATCATGTTGATCATTCCGCGGATGGCGCCGGTCGCCGGGCTCTTCGGGTCGCCGGGCACGGCCCGCAGGTCGGGCATGGCGTGGAAGGCGCGGTAGAGGTAGCTCGAGCCATCGACGAGCAGCAGCGTTTTCTTGTCGGTCATCGGGGCATTTTGCCGTGCCCGCGACAGCCCCCGGAACCACGACGCCACAAGGTGCCAACCGACGCCCCGGAACCGGGCGCGCGCCTACAATGCCTGGATGCCTAGCTCCACACTCCTGGTCGCCCGCCGCATCCTGCTGGCGCTGGCCTTCGCAACCCCCTTTGCCGCCGTGCAGGCGCAACAGGCGGCGCCCGCCCCGGCGGCGGCTCCGGCCGAAGCGCTCCCAAATCAGGAGCAGGCCAAGGCCGAAGGCCGACGCAACCAGAAGGTCGAGCACATCCACACCGAGGACAGCGGCGCCTCGGTCGACGAAGTCCGCTACGGCGGCCGTACGCAGAGCATCAACGTCAAGCCCAAGTCGAACATGCCGGGCTACGAAGTGCTGCCGGCCGATGCCGCCACGGGCCGCCAGGGTTCGAGCGAAACGGGCGCCAACGGCCCCCGCGTCTGGAACGTGATGAAGTTCTGACCGTGATGGAGTCAGTCTCCCTTCCGGTTATCGCGGCAGCAATGCAGCGCTGAGTACCTCCATGGCAGTTTTTACCGAAGTCGGCTTCGGCGAGGCTGACGCGCTCGTCCAGAGCCTGGGCCTGGGCCCGCTGCGCGAGCTGCGCGGCATCGAGGGTGGCATCGAGAACACCAACTACTTCGCGACCACCGAGTCCGGCGAGTTCGTGCTGACGCTGTTCGAGCGCCTGAGCGCCGAGCAGCTGCCCTACTACCTTTGTCTGATGAAGCACCTGGCGGACGCCGGCCTGCCGGTGCCCGCGCCTGTTGCGCTGCCCGAGGCCGAAGCTGCCGGCAAGCCCCGCAAGGGCCAGCAACCGCCGGTGCCCGCCGAGGCTTCATGCGACCTGCTGCACCTCGTGGCCGGCAAGCCGGCGGCGGTGGTGCAGAAGCTCTCTGGCCGCAGCGAACTGGCTCCAACCGCGGCGCACTGCACCGAGTTGGGATCGATGCTGGCGCGCATGCATCTCGCGGGTCGCGACTACCCCCGCATCCAGCCGAACCTGCGCGGGCTGCCCTGGTGGAACGAGACGGTGCCGGTGGTGCTGCCGTACATCGAGGAATCGCAGGCGAACCTCCTGCGCGCCGAACTCGCCTACCAGAACCACATCGCCGAATCGTCCGCCTATGCGGCACTGCCGCGCGGTCCGGTGCACGCCGACATGTTCCGCGACAACGTCATGTTCGCGACCGACGGCGAGCCCGGCGCGGCCCCGCGCCTGACCGGCGTGTTCGACTTCTACTTCGCCGGCACCGACACCTGGCTGTTCGACCTGGCCGTTTGCCTGAACGACTGGGCCATCGACCTGCCGACCGGCCGCCACGACCCCGAGCGCGCCGACGCGCTGCTGTCGGCCTACGAGTCCGTGCGCGCGCTGAATGCCGCCGAACGCGCGCTGCTGCCCGCGATGCTGCGCGCCGCGGCGCTGCGCTTCTGGATCTCGCGCCTGTGGGACTTCCATCTGCCGCGCGAGGCGAGCATGCTCAAGCCCCATGACCCCACGCACTTCGAGCGCGTGCTGCGCGACCGCGCCACCCATCCGCATGCCGTGGCGCAGGCCCTCGAGCCGCTGCTGGCTGCCTGACCTTCACACATGAAACTCAACCTCGTGCCGGCGCGAACCGGCGTCGAATGGGTCCGCCTCGGGCTCAAGAACTTCTGGCGGCAGCCGCTGGCCTTCGTGTCGCTGTTCATGCTGTTCATGGCGCTGATCTCGACGATCTCTCAGCTGCCGGTGATCGGCAGGTTTCTTCCCTTCGTGCTGCTGCCCTTCTCCACGCTGGGCTTCATGGTCGCGGCCTCGGTGGCCGATGCCTCCGCCAGCGACAAGGTCGCGGCCGCTGACGGCACTCCCGGTCCCAGGAAGCCGACCGGCGCGCTCATGTTCCTGTCGGTGGCGCAGGCCATGCGGGCGGAATGGCGCTCGCTGGCGGTGCTGGGCGTGATCTCGGCGGTGTACTGCCTGCTGACGGTGTTCGTGACCGCGGTCGTCGATGGCGGCCAGTTCATGCGCAGCTACTTCACCGGCGAGGCTCCCGCCAAGGAAGTGATGGAAAGCAGCCGCTTCCAGGTGGCCAATCTGCTGCAGATGTGCCTGACGCTGCCCCTGATCGCCGCCATCTGGCATGCGCCCGCGCTGGTTCACTGGCATCGCGTGGAGCCGGTGAAGAGCATCTTCTTCAGCCTGGTCGCGATGTTCCGCAATTTCGGCGCCTATGCGCTGTACTGGCTCGCATGGTGCGGCGTGCTCCTGCTCGGCCTGCTTGCGGCGGCGCTGGTCGGCACCGTCGTGATCGGCGTGGGCTCGCTGGGCTCGGGCACCGGCGCAATGACCGCCGGCAACATCCTGATGCTCGGCACGGTGATGACGCTCGCCGCGATGGCGCAGGCGTCGAACTGGTTCACCTTCCGCGACACCTTCAATCCGGACTGAGCGCCGCCGCAGCCGGCAGCGCTCCCGCCCGGCACCCTCAGATCGGCGTGAGCTTGGCCACCGACAGCGCCAGCCACTTCACGCCATGGCGCGCGAACTTGACCTGTGCACGCGCGTCGTCGCCGGTGCCTTCCAGTGCGGTCACCGTGCCTTCGCCGAACTTGTTGTGGAACACCTGCATGCCCGAGCGCAGGCCGTGCGAGGGCGCGGTCTTCTGCGGCGGCACGGGCGGGCTGGCGAAGGTGTCCTTGTCGCGGCTTCCGCCCGAACTGCCGCCGTAGCCGCCACCGTATCCGCCCGAGCCGCCGCGCGTGCTGCCGTAGCCGCCGCCATAGCCGAAGGCCGAGGGCGCGAAGCCCTGGTTCTTGGGCGTGAGCCACTTGAGGGCGCCCTCGGGCAGCTCGTCGAAGAAGCGGCTCTTGAGGTTGTAGCGGGTCTGGCCGTGCAGCATGCGGGTCTGCGAATGGCTCAGGTACAGGCGCTTGCGGGCGCGCGTGATCGCCACGTACATCAGCCGGCGCTCCTCCTCGAGGCTCTCGAAGTCGCTCATCGAGTTCTCGTGCGGGAACAGGCCCTCTTCCATGCCCGTGATGAACACGCAGTCGAACTCCAGGCCCTTGGCGGCGTGCACGGTCATGAGCTGCACCGCGTCCTGGCCCGCCTGCGCCTGGTTGTCGCCCGATTCGAGCGCGGCATGCGTGAGGAAGGCGGCCAGCGGGCTCAGCGTTTCGCCGGTCTCGGCGTCGGGCGCCAGCGGCTCGTCGAGCACCGGGCGGTTCGGGTCCAGGCCCTGGCTCGCGGGCGACTGGCGCAGTTCGTCCACAGGCAGCGCCACGGCGTCGCGGCCGAAGCCCTCCTGCGTGACGAAGCTCTCGGCCGCGTTCACCAGTTCGTCCAGGTTCTCGATGCGGTCGGCGCCTTCGCGGTCGGCCCTGTAGTGCTCGACGAGCCCGCTGTGGTCGAGCACCAGCTCGATGATCTCGCGCAGGCTCGCACCCTGGGTCTGCTCGCGCAGCACGTCGATCTTGGCGACGAAGCCCGTGAGGTTGGCACCGGCCTTGCCGCCGACCACGCTCACCGCGTCGTGCAGCGAACGGTTGGCCGCGCGTGCGGCGTCCTGCAGGGTTTCGAGCGTGCGCGCGCCGATGCCGCGCGGCGGGAAGTTGACGACACGCAGGAAGCTGGTGTCGTCGTCCTTGTTCTCCAGCAGGCGCAGGTAGGCCAGCGCGTGCTTGATTTCGGCGCGCTCGAAGAAGCGCAGGCCGCCGTACACGCGGTACGGCACCGAGGCATTGAAGAGCGCGGTTTCGATCACCCGGCTCTGCGCGTTGCTGCGGTAGAGCACGGCCATTTCCTTGCGCTCGTAGCCGTCGCGCACGAGCTGGCGCATTTCCTCGACCATCCACTGCGCCTCGGCGAGGTCGGTGGGTGCCTCGTACACGCGCACGGGCTCGCCGGGGCCCTGGTCGGTGCGCAGGTTCTTGCCCAGGCGCTTCTTGTTATGGCCGATGAGCTCGTTGGCGGAATCGAGGATGTTGCTGTAGCTGCGGTAGTTCTGCTCCAGCTTGATCTGGTGGCGCACGTCGAACTCGCGCACGAAGTCGGTCATGTTGCCCACGCGCGCACCGCGAAAGGCATAGATGCTCTGGTCGTCGTCGCCCACGGCGATGACGCTGTTGTGCTGGCCCGGGACGAAGCGGCCCTCGACCGTATTGCCCGCGAGCATCTTGATCCACGCGTACTGCAGGCGGTTCGTGTCCTGGAACTCGTCGATCAGGATGTGGCGGAAGCGCCGCTGGTAGTGCTCGCGCACCGGCTCGTTGTCGCGCAGCAGCTCGTAGCTGCGCAGCATGAGCTCGCCGAAGTCGACCACGCCTTCGCGCTGGCACTGCTCTTCGTACAGGCGGTAGAGCTCGACCTTCTTGCGGTCGTCGTCGTTGCGCACCTCGATCGCGTCGGGGCGCAGGCCGTCTTCCTTGGCGCCGGCGATGAACCACTGGGTCTGCTTGGCGGGGAATCGCTCGTCGTCGACGTTGAACTGCTTCATCAGGCGCTTGATGGCCGAGAGCTGGTCCTGCGTGTCGAGGATCTGGAAGGTGGAAGGCAGGTTGGCGAGCTTCCAGTGTGCGCGCAGCAGGCGGTTGCACAGGCCGTGGAAGGTGCCGATCCACATCCCGCGCACGTTCACGGGCAGCATCGCCGTCAGGCGCGTCATCATTTCCTTGGCGGCCTTGTTGGTGAAGGTCACGGCGAGGATGCCGCCCGCGGAGACCTGGCCGGTCTGCAGCAGCCAGGCGATGCGGGTGGTGAGCACGCGCGTCTTGCCGGAGCCGGCGCCTGCCAGGATGAGGGCGTTGCCTTCGGGCAACGTGACCGCGGCAAGCTGCTCCGCGTTCAGGTTCTGGAGCAGCGGCAGCGCTGGGGGATGGGCGTCGGCCGCAGGATCGTTAAACAACATCCTCCAATTGTAGAAACCACGGCGTATGCGGGTTATATGAAGAAGCGGAAGACCCGGCTTCGCGAGTCCGCGTAAAATCAATCACCGGGCCCAAGTTTCTTGCGCCCGGTTTTTTGTGGGCGTTTCCTTTGCGAAACGTACTACAGAAGCCGGCCGGACCAAGCGCTCATTCGTTTCTTTCAACGATCCCGGCCGCCGCCGGGCCGCCCCAAGGCGGCTCGAGCCTCCCCCTCGGGGGGTGGCGAAGCACACGCAGTGGCAAGCCGGGGGGCCATATTTACTGGAGCCTGGTCATGCAGATTTTCGATTACGACAACATCCTCCTCCTCCCGCGCAAGTGCCGCGTGGAGAGCCGTTCCGAGTGCGACACCAGCGTCACGCTGGGCGAGCGCTGCTTCCGCCTGCCGGTGGTTCCGGCCAACATGAAGACGGTGGTCGACGAGTCGATCTGCCTGTGGCTGGCGCAGAACGGCTACTTCTACGTGATGCACCGCTTCGACCTCGACAACGTCGAGTTCGTCAAGGACATGCAGGCCAAGGGCGTGTTCGCCTCCATCTCGCTGGGCGTGAAGAAGGCCGACTACGACACCGTCGACCAGCTGGTGGGCCAGGGCCTCGTGCCCGAGTACGTCACGATCGACATCGCGCACGGCCACGCCGACAGCGTGAAGAACATGATCGGCTACCTCAAGCAGAAGCTGCCGAAGACCTTCGTGATCGCCGGCAACGTGGGCACGCCCGAAGCGGTGATCGACCTCGAGAACTGGGGCGCCGACGCGACCAAGGTCGGCATCGGCCCGGGCAAGGTCTGCATCACCAAGCTCAAGACCGGCTTCGGCACGGGTGGCTGGCAGCTGTCGGCGCTCAAGTGGTGCGCCCGCGTGGCGACCAAGCCGATCATTGCCGACGGCGGCATCCGCGACCACGGCGACATCGCCAAGAGCGTGCGCTTCGGCGCGTCGATGGTCATGATCGGCTCGCTGTTCGCGGGGCACGAGGAGTCGCCCGGCAAGACCGTCGAGGTCGAAGGCAAGCTGTTCAAGGAGTACTACGGCTCGGCCAGCGACTTCAACAAGGGCGAGTACAAGCATGTCGAGGGCAAGCGCATCCTCGAACCCATCAAGGGCAAGCTGGCCGACACGCTGATCGAGATGGAGCAGGACGTGCAGAGCTCCATCAGCTACGCGGGCGGCCGCGCGCTGATGGACATCCGCAAGGTCAACTACGTGACGCTCGGCGGCGACAACGCCGGCGAGCACCTGCTGATGTAATTGCCCTCGTCAGGCTTCCAGGAGCTGTACCGCATGCCGGTGCAGCGAATGCGCCGGATCGGCGAGCGCGTCCACCACGTCGAAGTGGTTGAGCCCCGGGAGCACCTCGCACACCGGCACGGTGTTGCGGCCCCACGCGCCGCGGATCATCGCGTTGTGGCGGATGAATTCTTCGCTCTCGCTGCCGCCGGCCACTGCGTACAGCTGGCCGCGCTTCGGCGCCGGCCACAAGGCGGGACTGGCGCGCAGGACGTCGGCGTCGGTCAGCTTGAGCGTGTTCTCGAGGAACGGCGTGCGCTGCAGCGGACGAAGATCGTAGAGGCCCGAGATCGACAGCGCGTTGCGCACCAGGCGCTCAGGCAGGTCGGGCGCGACGGCCTTCCAGTCGCAGGCCAGCAGCGCCGCCGCCATGTGGCCGCCCGCCGAGTGGCCCGCGACAGTGATCCGAGCCGGGTCGCCGCCGTGATCAGCGATGTGGCGCCACGTCCATTCGAGCGCACGCACCATCTGCAGCAGGATGCCGGGCACAGTGACGGGCTGCTCCGAAGTGCCGGGGCAGAGCGCGTAGTTGGGCTGGACCACGCAGATGCCGCGATCGTTGAAGGCGGGGGCAATGAAGGAGTGGTCTTTCTTGTCCATGGCTCGCCAGTAGCCGCCGTGGATGAAGACCAGCACCGGCGCATCGGGCACTGGCGCGGGAAAGATGTCGAGCGTTTCGTTCACGCCCTGGCCGTAGGGCACGTCGATGCGGGCCGGGAGAGCTTCGCGCGCCGCAGCCGATTCCTTCGCCCAGCGCTCGAAATACGCGGGGTGGTTCCTGACCCGCGCGAGGTTGTTGTACATGCCTTCCAGCCAGGCGGGGTCGAACGAGGCCATGCAGTCTTTGCTCCGTGTTTCGCGAGGCGCGCATCTTGGCACGGCGGCATGCGCCAAAACGGGAGTTTTGGTTAAAATTCGCCTTGCGTTGGGGGGGTAGCTCAGCTGGGAGAGCGCCGCGTTCGCAATGCGGAGGTCGGGAGTTCGATCCTCCTCCTCTCCACCAACCGACACAGAAAAGGCCTTGGCATCCGCCAAGACCTTTTCTCTTTTCGCTCAGGTATCGAGCGTCAGATGCTGCCCGTGCAGCGCAGCCGCGCCCGGCGACGCGAGGAATGCGATGGTCTGTGCTGCGACCGAGGTCGACACCCATTCGGCAGGATTCGCATCCGGCATCGCCTGCCGGTTCGCTGGCGTATCGAGCACGCTGGGAGCCACGCTGTTGACGTTAACGCCATGCGGCGCCGCTTCCGCCGCCATCGCTTCCACCAGGCGCTGCAGCGCGCTCTTCGAGGCGATGTACGCGGCCATCGCCGGCACGCCGCGCGCAGCCACCTTGGCGGTGACGGCAATGACGCTGCCGGCGCGCCGCTCGATCATCGAGGGCAGCACCGCCTGCGTCACCGCGACGAACGACCAAGCATTGAGGTTCATCATGCGGTCCCAGCTTGCTCGCGTGAGCGCGTGCGTGGCCTCGCCCATCTCGAAGCCGCCCGCGATGTGCACCAGCGTATCGATGCGCCCGAAGGACTTGAGCGCCTGTTCCGCAAGAGCCGCCATCTCGGCCGTGGAAGTCACGTCGCCGGACAGCAGGAGGTGCCGCGAGTTGTCGAGTCCCGGGAACACTTCAGCCAGACGACCCGCGTGGTGATCGACCAACGCGAGGCGCGCGCCCTGATCGATGAAGTGCTGGGCTACCGCGCGGCCCAGTGCGCCTGCGGCGCCGGTGATCAGGACATGTGGCGTGGTGCTGGCGTCAGTCATCGAAGTTCTCCTGGGTTGAGGGGCCCTGCCCCATCGTTGATGACGAATCCTAACGCTGCAAGTCACAAATTTTTTGGACAAGCTCGATTTCTGGGATATACTCGTGGTCTTGCCAGAAAACACTAAACGTTTTCAAAGCAAGGGCTCTTAGCTCAGTTGGTAGAGCAGCGGACTCTTAATCCGTAGGTCGAGTGTTCGAGTCACTCAGGGCCCACCACCAACACTAAAAATAGCGCGGTCTCCGCGCTATTTTTTCGTCCAAGCCTCCTCATGATCTTCGTGAGGAGGCTTTTTCTTTGTTTGGCTGCGCCGGTCACCAGCCCGCTTCGGGCTCAGTTCCCCCGCCGCGCAATCCATTCGTCGACGCAGCGCTCGAGCAGGTCGTGTCGCTCGCTCACCTCGGCCACCAGGTACTGGCGCGCATGCGTCTGCGCAAGTTCGCTCGACAGGAACCACTGCTCTCGTTCCGGACTGCCCTGTGCCGGCGGCGCTCCCCAGGCGGCGCTGCCGAGAAAGGCTTCGGTGACCGGCAATCGCCCATCGGTCTTGCCGATGGGCGACAACGCATCTCGTGAGCCTCCGAGGACGATGCGCACCTGCACCACGTCTTCGTCCGCCTCGATCGACGCGCCGAGACCGCCCTCTTGATGCACCTGCCACAGCTGCGCTGCCGAAGCATTGCGAACCCAGCTCTCCAATGCGCGCTTCAGGCTTTCGAGAATGATTTCTTTGTTCATAAGGAAATATTTCACGGTTTACTCCATCGGCTACATGCCGCTCGCCTCCGAGTTACAAGCTACCTCCATCCGACGTGGCATCTTGCACCTGCTGTCACGCATCGAACAAGAAAGACCCAGGGATAGCAAACTCGAAGCCGCCAAGGCTCGTTCGGCCCGCTCATGCGGGTATTTTTTTGTCCGGCCACGGCCGGACTCGAGGACGATGCACCGAGGCGACAGAATGCGCCCGGCCTCGGACCACGCCTTCGGGCGTGAGCTATATTTCCTCCCATGGAAAAGGCGTCCGACATAGGCAAACCCACCGTTCCCATCGACCTGATCGGGCCGGACCACTGGCCACGCTCGAAGCGCGGCTCGGGCCGTGCGGCCAAGGTGATCCTGGCCATCGTGGGCGGCCTGGCAGCAGCCGGCGTGGTCGCCTACCGCTTCTTCGGCATCGGGCGCTGACCACTCGGCCCCGTCCATACGAGCAAAAGCCCGCCGTCCCGAGGACAGCGGGCTTTTTTCATGGGCGCAGGACAGGATCACGATCCAGCCCCTACTGAAGCCGCGAGCCCTTGGGCAGGCGCTTCGCCAGCCACTCGTGCACGTCCGCACGGATGTTGCGGCCTTCGAGCAGGAAGTTCTCGTAGCGGCTTGGCACGTAAGGCAGATACACCAGCGGCATGCCTGCCTCCTCCGGCGTGCGCGCGGCCTTGCGGTTGTTGCAGGCTGCGCATGCGCTCACGAGATTGGTCCAGGTCCACGGACCTCCGCGCGATTCGGGCAGCACGTGCTCGCATTGCAGCTCGCGCTCGTGGAAGACGCCTGCACAGTAGGCGCAGGTGTAGCGGTCGCGGCGCAGCAGCTTGCTCTTGGTGACGCTCGGAATCACGTCGAAGAGGTTGATCTTCGACGCACCGCGCAGCGCGATGATCGGTGCCACCTCGATGCGCGACTGCACACCACGCGCGACGTTGAACCCGCCGCGCAGCGTGGCCAGCGGCTGGTCGCCGTCTTCCCAGGCGACCGAGCCAGTCGCGTAGTGCAACACCGCCTGCTCCAGCGAAATCCAGGCTTGCGGCGTGCCCTGAATGTCGAGTTGCAGGACGTGAGGGTGCATGAATCGCCTCCTTTCGCGGCGAAGGTTGCGGGGTTGGTGAATGAAGGAACGAAGCCATGGGGTACACGAACGGAATCGAACCGTCGTCAGCGGGACCACAACCCGCGGCTCTGCCATTGAGCTACGTGCACCATGAAGATGAAGAACAGACGGGTGACCAGCTACCACTCGCCGACCGCGCGAACGCGCTGGTCGAGATCGAGTGCTTCGAGCGGCGACTCGCGCCCCTGCTCGCACGAACTCGGGGAGCGGGGACCGGCCATGAGGCCGAAGCGGCGGGCCAGGCCCAGCACCGTGCTGCGCTCGCGCGGCTGTGCCGGGCGGACGGCGATCATCCGGATCGGGGTATTGCGCTTGCGCATGGCGATTGCTCCTCGGTGATGTGACAGCGAACAAAAAAAGCGAAGAAATGGCCCCACGTGCACGACTCGAACGTGCACCCCCTTGCTTCGTAGGCAAGTGCTCTGATCCATTGAGCTAACGCGGGTCGAAAACAAAAAGTGTCCGGTTACGAGTTCCGGCGCCGCCCAATCTTTGCGGCCGGTTTCCACGGGAGGGCCATCTGCATGGCCCCGTCCCGCTCGGGTTCGGTCATGTCGTCGTTCGAGAAAACGGCGGTCCGCTTTCCATTTCGGTTGTGTCCTCACGCGACGGACAGCACGCTGGGCGCTGTCCCGTACGACGTCGCTGCACAGGAGTGATCAGTTCCTGCACATCCCGCCAGACCGTCTACGCGGTGGGTTCTGGCGGTGTGGTGAAGGCACACCCGAAATGAAAAACCAAAACAAAAGGCCCGGAACCTTGCGGTTTCCGGGCCTCCACATGAGAGAGCTTGGAAGGTGTGCGCCTATGCGCAACCTCCACCCGGTAGCACCTGATCCTCGAGTTTTCCAAAACGCAGGCTGGCTGCGGCTTTCGTGGAATACGCGTGGCTCTGGTGCTGGTTCGATCGGACCGACGGCATGCCGTCGAAACCACCGCACGCCCAGACGCGCACGAGCGAGCGACCCGATGCGGGTCGAATGCTGGTGAGGTTCAGTGCGGTGTTCACGATGGGTCCTGGGTCAAAAATTGCCGCTGTCGGCCGTTAGGGGTTGGAAAAATGGTACGGCTTAGGGCCGCGATTGAGGGCAACTGTAAATAGTGTTTACGACTGCGTCAACAACCGGGACAATCTTTTTTTGTCTTGTTGTTGTTTTTGAACAGTGCCCAATATCACCGTCGCGCGTCGCCGCAATGCGCTTGCGCTGCACCGCCGCTTTCTCGAAGAGGCCGTTGCCGCAGGCTTGCCAGCCAAGGGGCTGGACCAGGCGTTCGCGAAGAAGATCGAGATTTCCCCCAGCATGTGGAGCCAGATCAAGAGCTCCCGCCCCATCGGCGACAACCTGGCGAGGCAGATCGAAAGGCACTGCGGCGTCGAGCCCGGCTGGCTCGACAAGGAAGACCGCCCCAGTGAAGTGCCCGATGCTGCCGAGGAACGCTTCGTCGCCGCGGCCCGCGAAGCCTGGCGCAATTCCAACGCCAAGGGAAAGAAGGAACTCGCGGGCTGGCTGAAGAAGCGCGCGCAGGACGCCGCCGGCAGCGAGCCCGGGTCCTGAAGAAGCCTCAGCCCAGCTCGGGCGCGTTGCGCACGATGGCCGCGCGCATGTCGTCCGGAATTTCGACGGCCCGATGGGTCTCCAGCGACGTGGTCACCAGCACCTGCTGCATCTGCATGCGCACTTCGCCGCTCACCGGCTCGAAGCAGCGCACCTGCAAGGTCATCGAGCGGGAACCGAGGCGCTCCACGGCCAGCCCCAGCATCACCTGGTCGCCCATGCGGCTCACTGCGCGGAAGTCGACCTCGAGCTTCACCGTGGGCAGGCCGATGCGCCGCTGCGCCACCAGCCCGTGGTAGCTCAGGCCCAGGCCTTCGTTGACCCAGTCTTCGACGAGGCCGTTGAGCATCACGAAGTACTGCGGATAGAAGACGATGCCTGCCGGATCGCAGTCCGAGAAGCGGATCAGCCGCGGCCTGCAGAACTCTTTCTCGCCGGCCACGCTCAGCCCTCCTCGCCTGCCGGCTCGCCGCGCATCACGTGCACGCGCAGCAGGCCCAACTGGGTGTGGAGCTGCTTGACGGTCTTCATGTCGAGCCCCGAGAACATCTCGAGGATCCACTGCTCGTGCTCGCTCGCCATGGTCTCGAAGGTGCGGCGGCCCGTGGGCGTGAGACTCACGATCCAGGCCCGGCGGTCGTCGGGGCTGGGCGAGCGCGCCACCATGCCTTCGCGCTCCAGTTCGTCCGTCAGGCCGGTGACGTTGCCGCCGGTCACCATCAGGTAGCGCGACAGCACGCGCATCTTCAGGCCGTCCTTGTAGCGGTAGAGCTGCGCCATGTAGTCGAAGCGCGCCAGCGAGATGCCGAACCGCTCGCGCAGCCGGCGGCGGATTTCGGACTCGATCTGCGTGGTGCTGGCCAGCATGCGCAGCCATAGCTTGAGCACCGCGTGGTCGTCGTGGCCGGCGCGGGCCTCGTGGCCCAGTTCTTCCGCATCGCTCAGCACGGCATGCGAGGCGTCGTTGCGTGTGCTCATGTCACTTCTCCCCCTGAAACCGAGATCGACTGGCCGGTGACCGATACAGCCCCCTCGCCGCAAAGCCAGCGAACGGCATCGGCTACTTCGGCCGGCTGCACGATGCGCTTCTGCGGATTGACGCTGGAGAACTCCGCCAGCGCATCGGCTTCGCTGCGCCCGGTCTTGCCGACCACGTTGGCGACGCTGTTGCGCAGGATGTCGGTGTCGGTATAGCCCGGGCACACGGCATTCACCGTGATGCCCTTGCGCGCCACCTCCAGCGCCAGCGAGCGCGTGAGCCCGACCACGCCGTGCTTGGCCGCGGTGTAGGCCGCCACATAGGCATAGCCCTTCTGCCCCGCCGTGCTGGCGATGTTGACGATGCGGCCCCAGCCGGCGTCGAGCATGTCCGGCAGCGCAGCCTGCGCGCAGAGGAAGCTGCCCGTGAGGTTGACCGACAGCATCCGCTGCCAGAGCTCGAAGGAGGTCTTGAGGAAGGGCGCGCTCTCCGCAGCGCCCGCATTGTTGACGAGCACCACGACCGGCCCGCGTGCCGCCCGGGCCTCGGCAAACGCCGCCTGCACGGCCTCCGGGCTCGCCACGTCCGCGGTGACAACGCCATGCCCGCTGCCGGGCAACGCATCCGCCACCCGCTGCAGCGCCTCGCGGTCACGACCCAGCAATGTCAGCGTTGCGCCTTCGGCAGCCAGCGTGCGGGCGATCTCCGCCCCGATGCCGCGTGCAGCGCCCGTGACGAGGGCGTGCCGGCCAGTCAGTGAATTTGATTGCATACCTGAATGATTTAGTTCTGAACCATTTTAACCGGATGGCCCGGCAAGCCTTGTCAGCGCATGAAGCGGCCGCCGTTGAGGTCCAGCGTCGCGCCGGTCATGAAGGCCGCCGCAGGAGAAGCCAGGTAGACCACGGCCGCCGCCACCTCCTCGGCCAGCCCGAAGCGGCCGAGCGGAATGCCGGCCTGCAGCGCCTGCTGCCGGGCCGGGTCCAGGGCATCGAGCGCGGGACTGCGGATTGCCGCCGGCGCCAGCGCGTTCACCGTCACGCCGTGAGGCGCCAGTTCCTGCGCGAACGACCGCGTCAGCGCCAGCATCCCGGCCTTGCTCGCCGCGTAGTGCGCGCCCGTCGCGCTGCTCGCCTGTTGCCCGGCCGTCGAACCGAGGTTGACGATGCGTCCCTCCCCACGTTCACGCATGTGGCGCCCCGCGATGCGGCAGCCGAAGAAGGCGCCGCGCAGGTTGATGGCCAGCACGTCGTCCCACTCCTCGGGCGTGATGTCCCACAGCGAGGTCGATGGCGTGCGCGCCGCGTTGTTGACCAAGATGTCGACGCAGCCGAAATGCGCGACGGCCCTGTCGAAGCACTCGCGGAATGCCGCTTCGTCGCGCACGTCGAGCCGCAGCGCGAGCCCGCCGATCTCGCCGGCCACGGCCTCGACCGCCGGCAGTTCGATGTCGGCCAGCGCCACCCGCGCGCCCGCCTGTGCCAGCCCACTCGCGATGGCCGCGCCCAGGCCCTGCCCCGCTCCCGTCACGAACGCCACACGCCCGGAAAGAGGAAGCTGCGGCGCCAGGTTCGTCATGCTCAGGCCTTTGCGGGCCGGCCGTCCCAGGTCTGCGGCCCCACGCCGCGTTCCCGCAGCTTGAACTTCTGGACCTTGCCGTTCTCGGTGCGCGGCAGGTCGGCCAGCACGTCGATGTAGCGCGGCACGGCGAAGTACGGCAGCCGGCCCTCGCAGAAGCGCGCGAGCTCCGCCGGATCGATGGTGGCGCCCTCGCGCGCCACCAGCGCGGCCATCACCTCGTCCTCGGCAAGTTCGGAGCGCACGGGGTACACCGCGCAAGAAGCCACGCCCGGATGGCTCAGCAGCACCTGCTCGACTTCGAAAGACGAGATGTTCTCCCCACGCCTGCGGATCGCATCCTTGATGCGGTCGACGAAACGGAAAGCCCCGTCCGCATCGCGCACCACGCGGTCGCCGGTGTGGAACCAGAGGTTGCGCCAGGCCTCGACGGTCTTCTCCGGCATGTCGAAGTAGCCGCTCGCGAAGGCGTAGGGCTCGTCGGCGCGCAGCAGCAGTTCGCCCGCTTCGCCGGGCGGCAGGGCCACGTCGTCCTCGTCGGCCACGCGCGCCTCGAAACCAGGGCGCAGCCAGCCCATCACGCCGCCGCGCGGTGAATCGGGCGCGGTGGCGATGGCGAAGTTGGTCTCGGTCGAGCCGTAGCCCTCCAGCAGCGACACACCCGTGCGCGCCTTGAACGCGGCCCCTGCCGCGAAGGGCACGCCTGGCCCCAGCCCAATGCGCACGCGGTGGTCGCGCTCGCCGGCGCCTTCAGGCTGGGCCAGCAGGATCGGCACCATTGCTCCCAGCAGATAGACCACCGTCGCTTCGCTCGCGCGCATCGTCGGCCAGAAGCCCGATGCCGAGAAGCGCGGCGCGAACACCACCTGCGAGCCCGTCAGCGCGGCTTGCGCGAAGGTGTTGAGCGCGTTGATGTGGAAGAGCGGCAGCGTGGTGCACAGCACGTCGTCGGCGCCCACACCGAGCACCTCCGCGGTATTCACGCCCCACCAGAAATACTGTGCGTGCGGGCAGACCACGCCCTTGGCAGGTCCGGTCGTGCCCGAGGTGTAGAGAATCGCGAGTGCGTCGCCGGGCTGCACGGGTGCCGGCTCGACGGGTTCTCCATGCGCGGGATACGCCACGACGCGCACGCCCGCAGGCGCCTGCCAGGCACCCGAGGCGATCTCGCCGACGACCCAGATCTCCCGCAGCGCGGTGCGCCCCAGGTCCGCCGCCGCGAGCCGTTCCAGGAAGGCGCCTTCGATCACCAGCAGCTTCGCCTCGCTGTTCGCAAGGAAGTATTCGATCTGCGGCCCCATCGACGCCGTATTGACCGGCACCGTCGACGCGCCCAGCCATCCCGCGCCCAGGAAGCTTTCGAGAAACTCGATGCGGTTGCCGCACATCACTGCGATGCGATCGCCGCGCACCACGTCGGCCTGCGCCAACGCGCCGGCCCGCGCCGCCGCAACGCGGGCCGCATCGCGGTGCGTCCACTCGCTCCCCGCGATCTTCAGCAGCGTGCGAGAGCCGAACAGCCCGGCCTGCCGCTGCAGCATCGCCGGCAGCGTGCGCTGCGCGGGCGGCACGGCGCGGGGCTCAGTCGTCATCGTGCGTGCCTCCGCCGAGGTAGGTCGCCTGCACGCGCGAGTCGCTCGCCAGCTCGGCCGAGGCGCCAGAGAGCGCGATCTCGCCCGTCTCCAGCACATAGCCATGGTCGGAGCTCTCGAGCGCGGCGCGCGCGTTCTGCTCCACCAGCAGGATCGACACGCCGTCCTCCCGCAGCTTGCGCACGATCGCCAGGATGTCCCTCACGATCAGCGGGGCCAGGCCCAGGCTCGGTTCGTCGAGCATCAGCAGGCGCGGCGCCGACATCAGCGCGCGGCCCACGGCCAGCATCTGGCGCTCGCCGCCCGAGAGCGTGTCGGCGCGCTGCGAACGGCGCTCGGCCAGGCGCGGAAAGCGGTCGTACACCGACTGCAGCCGCTTCTTCATCGCGTCGCCGCGCAGCCGCTTGGCATAGGCGCCGAGCTGCAGGTTGTCGAGCACGGTGAGCTCGCCGAAGAGCTCGCGCTTCTCGGGCACGAGGCACAGGCCGCGCTCCACGCGCGCCTCCACGTCGAGCCCCTGCAGGTCCTCGCCCTCGAAGCGCAGCGTGCCCTTGCAAGGCAGCAGGCCCATGGCGGCAGCCAGCAGCGTGGTCTTGCCCGCGCCGTTGGGGCCGATCACCGAGATGATCTGGCCCGGCTGCAGGTCGAGCGACACGCCGCGCACGGCTTCGACCTGCCCGTAGGACACGTGCAGGTCGCCGATCTCCAGCATCGCGGTCATACCGACACCCCCAGGCTCGTCACTTCGTGTACTTCACGCCCCCCCTGAAGGGGGCCCGCGCCTTCGGGCGGCCGTGCGGCGCTCATACGACGCTCCCCAGATAAGCCGCCTGCACACGCTCGTCCGCGCGCACCGCCGAGGGCACGCCCTCCACGAGCTTGGAGCCGAAGTTCATCACCACCAGCCGATCCACCAGTTTCATCACGAAGTCCATGTCGTGTTCCACGATGAGGATGGTCACGCCCTCCTCGCGCAGCTTGCGCAGCAGGTCGCCGAGCGCCATCTTCTCCTTGCGCCGCAGGCCGGCCGCGGGCTCGTCGAGCACCAGCAGCACCGGGTCGGCGGCCAGCGCGCGGGCGATCTCCAGAATGCGCTGCGTGCCCAGCGGCAGGCTGCCCGCCTGCTCGTGTGCGCGGTCGCCCAGGCCGATGCGATCGAGCTGGCGCTGCGCTTCCTGCAGGATCTGCTGCTCTTCCGTGCGGTCGAGCCGCAGCCCCGCCTTCAGGATGCCCGAGCGCGTGCGCGAATGCGCGCCCAGCGCCACGTTGTCGAGCAGGCTCATGTGCGGGCGCAGCTTCACGTGCTGGAAGGTGCGCGCCAGCCCCAGCCGCGCCACCTCGCGCTGCGGCATGCCGGCGATGTCGTGCTCGAGGAAGCGCACCTGGCCCGAGCTCATCGGCAGCGTGCAGGTCAGCAGGTTGAACATGGTCGACTTGCCCGCGCCGTTCGGCCCGATCAGCCCGACGATCTCGCCGGCCTTCACGTCGAAGCTCACGTCGTTCACCGCCACCAGGCCGCCGAAGCGCTTGACGGCACCGCTCACCGACAGCACCGGCGAGCCGCGCGCGGGCAGCGTGCGATGCGGCAGCGGCTCTACCGCCGGTCCCTCGTGGCGCGAAAGCCCGCGCGCACCGGCGCGGCGTCGCGTCCAGCGGCGCACCAGCCCCATCACACCGCCGCGCGCGAAGTGCAGCAGCAGGATGAAGAGCGCGGCGAAGGCCACCGCCTCCAGCTGGCCGGCGCGCTGCGTGAGCATCGGCAGCACGTCCTGCAGCCCGTTCTTCAGCACCAGTACCAGCGCGGCGCCCACCAGCGCTCCACCCAGCTGCCCGAGTCCACCGGCCACCGCCATCAGCAGGTATTCGATGCTGGCGCGTACGTCGAATGGCGACGGGCTCACGAAACGGTTCATGTGCGCATAGAGCCAACCCGCCAGCCCCGCGAGCAGGGCCGCGGTGACGAAGAGCGACAGCCGCACGCGGTAAGCGTCCGCCCCCACGCTCGCCAGCAGCGTCGCGCCGCCGCGCAGCCCGCGGATGGCGCGCCCCGGCCGCGACTGCAGCAGGTTGTGGCTGAACAGGCAGGCCAGCCCCACCACCGTCCAGATCAGCCAGTACATCGAGCGCGGATCGGCCAGCGACCAGCCTGCGATCTGCAGCGCCGGAATGTTCGACAGGCCCGTGTGCCGGCCCAGGCCATCCACATTGCCGAACAGCATCGCGATGGAGAGCCCCCAGGCGATGGTGCTCAGCGGCAGGAAGTGCCCGCCCAGCCGCAGCGTGAGCATGCCGATGGCCAATGCCGACAGCCCCGTGAGCAGCAGCGCGAACAGCAGCCCGAGCCACGGCGACATGCCCTGCGCGGTGGTGAGCCACGCGGTCGCGTAGGCCGCGATGCCCACGAAGGCCGCCTGGCCGAAGGAGGTGGCGCCGCCCACGCCGGTCAGCAGCACGAGGCCCAGCGCCACGAGCGCGCCGATGCCGATGTCGTTGAGCAGCGAGACGGTGAAGCTGCCCGCGAACACCGGCACCAGCGCCAGCACCACGACCAGCCCGGCGATCCACGCCATGCGTTTGCGATTGCCGTTCATTCGTCCACCTCGTCTTCTTCCTCTTCGGCATGCGCGGCCGCAAAGGAGCGCAGCATCAGCACCGGGATCAGCAGGCTGAACACGATCACGTCCTTCAGCGCGCCGCTCCAGAACGAGGCGAAGCTCTCCACCACGCCGACCGCGAGCGCGCCCACGGCCGTCATCGGATAGCTCACGAGGCCACCGATGATCGCGGCCACGAAGGCCTTCAGGCCGATGATGAAGCCCGAGTCGTAGTACATCGTCGTCACCGGCGCGATCAGCACGCCGATCAGGCCCGCCAGCAGCGAGGCGCAGCCGTACGCCAGCAGCGCCGTGCGCACCGGCCGGATGCCGACCAGCCGCGCGCCCACGCGGTTCACCGCCGTAGCGCGCAACGCCTTGCCGGCCACCGTGCGCTCGAACACCAGGAAGAAGAGGCCGCTCAGCACGATGGCCGCCCCCACCATCAGCACCACCTGCCCGCTGACGGTGAAGCCCTCGCCCAGCGTGAACACGGCGCTGGTCAGCGGCGTGGTGCGCGAACCCTCGGGCCCGAAGAACAGCAGGCCCAGGCCCGACAGCAGGAAGTGCAGTGCCAGCGAAACGATCAGCAGCACCAGCACGGAAGCGTCGGCGATCGGCTGGAACACCACCCGCGCCAGCAGCGGCGCGATGGGCACCACCAGCAGCACCGCCACCGCGATGTGCACCGCCACCGGCACGCCCGGGCGCGCAGCGAGCCACGCCAGCGCGCAGGGAATGGCTGGCAGCACGCCCCAGGTCAGCACCGCCTTCGGAATGCGCGCGGTCTCGCCGCGCCGCACGAGGCTGCCGACTTCGGTGGCCAGCGCCAGCGCAGCGAGCACCGCGACCATGCCGATGGTCGGCGGCACGCGGCCGGTCTCGAAGGCCGCGAGCGACAAGGCCGCAAAGGCCGCGATGTCGCCGAAGGGCACGAACACCACCCGCGTGACCGAGAAGATCAGCACCAGCCCGAGGCCGGCCAGCAGGTAGATGGCACCGTTGGCGAGGCCGTCGGTGATGAGGATGAGGGCCACGTCCCAGGTCATCGCGCGGCCCTCCGCAGAGTCGAAGGCAAGAGGTTCAAGGTGCGAGCTTCCATTGGCCGTTGTCGAGCTTGACGATCACCCGGGCGCGTTCGTCCACGCCGTAGAGGCTGCCGGGCTTGAAGGTGTAGACGCCGTGCGTGCCCACCACTTCCTTGGTGCTGAAGATGGCATCGCGCAGCGCCACGCGGAACTCGGGCGTGCCCGGCTCGGCCTTCTTCATCGCGCGCGAGGCGGCATCGGCGAACACCAGCCAGCCGTCGAAGGAATAGGCCGAGAAGGCATCGCTGGTCGGTGCGTTGTTGACCTTCTGGAACACGGCGCGGAAGTCGGTCGCGATCTTCTTCGTCGGGTAGTCGGCCGGCAGCTGCTCGGCCACGATCACGGGGCCGGTGGGCATCAGCGCGTTCTGGCCGGCCGCGCCGACCACGCGCACGAAGTCGGGGTTGATGAGGCCGTGCTGGCCGTACACGCCGCCCTTGAAGCCGCGCTCCTGCAGCGCCAGGAAAGGCAGCGCGCCCGGCGTGCCTGCGCCGCCGGTCATCACCGCGTCGGGGCGCAGCGCCACGATCTTCAGCACCTGCCCGGTCACCGAGGCGTCGGCGCGCGCATAGCGCTCGTTGCTCACCACCTTGATGCCGGCGGCGGGCGCGGCCTTCATCAGCGCCTCGTACACCAGGTCGCCCCAGGCGTCGGAGAAGCCGATGTAGCCCACGGTCTTCACGTTGTTGCGCTTCATGCGCTCGACCACCGCGTCGATCATGAGTTGCGTGGGCTGGGCCACCGTCATCACCCAGGGGTTCTCGTTGGGGTCGAGCAGGATGGGCGTGAGGCCGATCATCGGCGTCTTCGCCTCCTTGCCGACCTGCGCCATGGCAATGGCGGCGGGCACGCCGGAAGTGCCCATGAGCACGTCAACCTTCTCCTCCTCGATGAGCTTGCGCGCATTGCGCCCGGCCGTGGTCGGGTCGGAGCCGTCGTCGAGCACGACGAGCTGGATCTTGCGGCCGTTCACCTCGCCCTTGTAGGCGAGTGCGGCCTGCATGCCCTTGGCATAGGGCACGCCCAGCGAGGAGTTCGGCCCCGACAGCGACACGCTCAGGCCGACCTTGAGGTCGGCCGCGAATGCGCTGGCAACGCCACAGGCGGTCAGCGCGGCGGCAAGGGCGCCGCGCGTCAAGGTCTGCATCAGGCTCTTCATGTCGTAGCTCCGGTGAGGATGGTTGGAATGGACAACGGGTAACTCGGATGGATCAGATGAACAACTGGATGGCGGGCAACGCGCGCGGGGCATTGAGCAGGTCGATGCGCTTCTCGCGGATCAGCCATCCCGTGGAGGCGCGAACGAGATGGTGGCGTGCAGTGCCGCTCAGCAGCAGCTGGCCTTCGCCGCGCGCCTCGACGTAGAGGAAGGGCGTGCGCAACCATGCTTCATCGCCCTCCTCGCGCTCGATGCGCGAGGGCTGCAGCACATGCTGGCTGTGGCTCGCGGGATGCTGCGAATGCGCGCGCGGGTTCTTCAGCCGCTCCACGCGCAGCTGCAGCAGCAGCCGGTCTTCGTAGGCCAGCGAGTTGTGCGAGAAGGGATCGGCCTGCGCCGCGCCGAGCAGCGGCACCCAGTAGTGGCCGTCTTCCGCGAACAGGGCCAGCCAGTCGTCGAAGCGGCGCTCATCGAGCAGCGCCGCCTCATGGGCGACGAAATCGCGCGGGTCCGTCATGCCGTGGCCTCCATGCCCGCCGCCATGGCCTTCGCCCAGGCGCGGAACTGGTTGCGCATCAGCAGTTCGTTGGTGCCGTTGGTGGTGATCGTGGCCTGCTGCTTCTCGGCCGGGTCGAAATTGCGATGCAGGCTCACCCATTCGTTGCCGCCCGCGCGCAGGCCCTGCTGGATGCTCTCGAACAGGTGCACGTCGTCGTGCGCGACCACCGACATCGGCGAGAACACGAGCCGGTTGTAGCTCATGGCGCGCTCGAAAAGCAGCGCAGGCGCGCCGGCCGCGCTGAAGCTCCACGCCTCGATCAACGTGCGGTCGGCCGCCAGCGGGCGGATCACGCGGATGGCCAGCGGCGAGCCCTTGACCGACAGGCTCGGAAAGAAGACCGAGTTCTGCGGCGAGCGCTGCAGGATCTCGGCCGCCCGCTCCTCGCCGTGCGCAGTGCGCATGGCGGCCTCGTACTCGGGCAGCTGCGCATAGTTGGAGTGGATGCTGAAGTTCACCCCCAGCACGCTGTGGCCGTTGGCGAACACGCGCCCGCCCATCCTGTCGAAGAACTCGTAGCCCGCGCCGAAGGGCAGGATCTGCTCCATCGCCATCGGCTTGGGGTCGGTGGGCGCATGGCCCTCCCACAGCGCCTCGGCCGCCTTGGTGGCCGACTCGTGCGTGGACATCGGATGCACCGTGTCGTTGATGTTCTCCAGGTACATCTTCCAGTTGCAGTGGACGATGTTGCGCAGCACGCCGCCACCCACCATGAGCTTGCCTTCGGGCGAGCGGTCGACCATGTTGTCGATGGCGCCCAGCACCTCGCCGAAGTACTCGTCGAAAGAAGGGCCGGTGTCGGAGAGGCGCACGAACACGAAGTCGCGATACACCTTCACGTTCTTCACCACGGAGAGCCCCTGCCCCGATTCGCAGGCCTTGAGCTGCGTGCCCTCGTAGCCGTTCTTCAGCGGCAGGCCGAGCGGCGCGCCGTCGAGCTTGTAGGTCCAGGCGTGGTACGGGCAGCGGAAGAAGCGGCCGGTGTTGCCGCACTCGTCCGTCACCAGCTGCGTGCCCTTGTGGGCGCAGCGGTTGTAGAGCACGTGCACATCGCCATCGGGCTGGCGCACCATGAGCAGCGGCCGCCCGGCGATCTCCTGCGTCACGAAGTCGCCGGGCCGCGGCACCTGGCTCGCATGGCCCAGGAAGACCCAGGTGCCGGCGAACAGGTGCTCCTGCTCGAGCGCGAAAAGCTCTTCGCTCAGGTACAGGTCGCGGTGCACCCGGTCGTCCTGAACCAGCGCCGCGACGAGATCGGGGCGGTTGCGGTAGGTGGTCATGGCTGTGCTCGGTGGCCGGTCCGGGGGCTACGGGACCAATTTCCACTGGCCCTTGATCATCTGCACGATGACCACGCCGCGCTGGTCGGAGCCGTAGCGGTCGTCGGGCTTGAAGGTGTAGACACCGTGCGTGCCCACCAGCTCCTTGGTGCTCACGATCGCGTCGCGCAGCGCCGTGCGGTAGGCCGGCGTGCCGGGCTCGCCCTTGGTGCGCGAAGCCGCGTCGGCCAGCAGCAGGTAGGCGTCGTAGGTGTACGACGAGAAGGCATCGGTCGGCACCGCGCCGTTGAGCTTCTGGTACGCATTGCGAAAGCCCATCGACACCTTCTTGATCGGGTTGCCGTCAGGTAGCTGGTCGGCCACCAGCACCGGGCCGCTGGGCACCTGCAGGCCCTCGATGGAGGCACCGCCCACGCGCACGAAGTCGGCGTTGATGAGGCCGTGCGTGCCGTAGATCTTTCCCTTGTAGCCGCGCTCGGCCAGCGCGATGTAGGGCAACGCGCCGGGCGTGCCCGAGTTGCCCGCGAACACCGCGTCGGGCCGAGCCGCGACGATCTTCAGCACCTGCCCGGCCACCGACGAATCGCTGCGCGCATAGCGCTCGTTCGCCACCACCCTGATGCCGGCGGCGTCGGCGCTCTTGACCAGCGAGTCGTAGGCCAGGTCGCCCAGCGCGTCGGAGAAGCCGATGAAGGCCACCGTCTTCACGCCTGACGCCTTCATGCGCTCGACCACGCCCGCCACCATGAGCTGGAAGGGCTGCGACACGGTCACGGTCCACGCGCCCTCGGGGCCGGGAATGGTCACCGGCGTGGGCGAGATCAGCGGCGTGTTGAGCTCGCGCGCCACCGAGGCGATGGCCATCGCGCCCGGCACGCCGGATGTACCGATGAGCACGTCGACCTTGTCCTCGGTCACCAGCTTGCGCGCGTTGCGGCCCGCCGTGGTGGGGTCGGAGGCATCGTCGAGCACGATGAGCTGCACCTTGCGCCCGGCGATCTCCGGACGTTCCGCGATCGCGGCGCGGATGCCCTTCTCGTACGGCACGCCAAGCGCGGCCACGGGGCCGGAGAGCGAGCTGATGAAGCCGATCTTCAGGTCGGCGGCCATGGCCTGCGCCGCGGCCAGTGCGGCTGTAGCGGCGGCCGTGGCGGCGAGGATGCGGGTGATCTTTTTCATGTGGGTCTTCACGTCGGGCGTTTCAGGGGACAAGCTTCCATTGGCCCTTGTCGAGCCGCACCACGACGCGAGAGCGGTCGTCCGAACCGTAGCGGTCGGTCGGCTTGAAGTTGTAGACGCTGTGCGTGCCCACCAGCTCCTTGGTGCTCACGATGGCATCGCGCAGCGCCACGCGGAACTGCGGCGTGCCGGGTTCGGCCTTGCTCGCCAGCGCGCGCTGTGCGGCGTCGAGATAGATCAGCCACGCATCGAAGCTGTAGGCCGAGAAGGTGTCGGTGGGCGGCGCGCCGTTGGCCTTCTGGAAGGCGGCGCGGAAGTCCATCGCGATCTTCTTCATCGGGTTGGCGTCGGGTAGCTGCTCGGCCACCACCACCGGGCCCGTGGGTGCCAGCAGACCTTCGACCGAGGGGCCGCCGACGCGGATGAAGTCGGGGTTGATCAGCGAGTGCATACCGTAGATCTTTCCCTTGTAGCCGCGTTCCTGCAGCGCCAGGTACGGCAGCGCGCCAGGCGTGCCCGATGCGCCGGTGATCACCGCGTCGGGGCGCAGCGCCACGATCTTCAGCACCTGGCCTGCCACCGACGAATCGGCGCGCGCATAGCGCTCGTTGCTCACCACCTTGATGCCGGCGCCGGGTGCCGACTTCATGAGCGCGTCGTACACCAGGTCGCCCCAGGCGTCGGAGTAGCCGATGTAGGCGACCGTCTTCACGCCCGACTGCTTCATCTTCTCGACCATCGCGCCCATCATCAGCGGCGCGGGCTGCGGCAGCGTCACCATCCACGCGCCGTCGTCGCCGGGCAGGTCGGCGTTGGCGATGGAGATCAGCGGTGTCTTCGTCTCGCGCGCCACGCCGGCGATGGCCAGCGAGCCCGGCGCACCGGCCGTGCCGATGATGACGTCGACCTTGTCCTCTTCGATCAACTTGCGCGCGTTGCGCGCCGCCGTTGACGGGTCGGACGCATCGTCGAGCTGGATCACCTGGACCTTGCGGCCGCCGACTTCCGACTTGTAGGCCACGGCCGCCTTCATGCCCTTGTCGTACGGAATGCCCAGCGACGACACCGGCCCCGACATCGAAGTGATGAAGCCGACCTTGAGATCGGCGGCCCACGCGCCCGCGGCGCCCGTCAGCGCGCCGAGGCCCGCGGCGATGGCCGCGAATGTGCGAATTCGGTTCAGTACTTTCATGGCGGTGCTCCAGAGGTGGTTTTTTTGAGGGACGAGAGAAAGCAGGAAAGCGAGAAGAGGTTCAGAGGGCGAGACTTCCGACGCTGGTGCCGCCACACACGTACAGCACCTGGCCTGTGACGAAGCTGTTGTCGGCATCCGCGAAGAAACGCACGGCGCGTGCCACGTCGGCCGATTCCCCGAGCCGCCTGACGGGCACCGACGCGGCGAGCGCGCGTTCCTTCTCGCTGCCGGCCTCGACCACGTCGTAGAACATGTCGGTGCGAATGGGGCCCGGCGCCACCACGTTCACCGTGATGCCGTCAGCCGCTAGCTCCAGCGCCCAGGTGCGCGCCATGCCCAGCATCCCGGCCTTGGTAGCCGAATAGCTGGTGCGCGTGGCCAGCCCCAGCGCGGCGCGCGACGACAGCAGCACCACGCGGCCGAAGCGCTGCGCACGCATCGCGGGCAGTGCACCTTGCACGAGCTGGATCGCACAGCCCAGGTGCAGGTCGACCAGCGCGTCGAGGTCGTCGAGCTTCACGTCGGGCAGCAGCGCGGCGCGGATCACGCCCGCGTTGTGCACGATGGTGGTGGGCGAGAAGCGCTCGACCAGTTCGCGCACCGCTTGGCCGGTGGCGGCGCGGTCGCTCAAGTCGACCTCGATGCTGTGCAGCTTCGGATGGTCGATCTCCGCCTTGCGGCGCGCGAGCGACACCACCTCGTAGCCCTGTGCGAGCAGGTCCTCGCAGATGGCCTTGCCGATGCCTGCGCTGCCGCCGGTGACGGCCGCGACCTTGGGGACGGCCGCGCTCATGCCTGCGCTCCCACCAGCGCCAGCACGCGCAGCGGACTGCCGCTGCCCTTCTCGATCTTCAGCGGCGGGCAGATCAGCACTGCGCCGGCCGGCGGCAGCAGGTCGAGGTTGCTCAGGCACTGCAGCCCATAGCGGCCCGCGCCATGCATGTAGTAGTGGCAGGGGTACGGCGGGCGCAGGTGGTAGCCCTGCCCGGCATCGGTGCCGATGGCCTCCGAGCCGAAGCCCAGCACGTCGCGCTGCTCGACCAGGAAGCGCACGGCCGCGGTGCTCGGGCCGGGCGTGTGCTGGCCCGTCTCGTCGAAGTTCTGGTAGGCCTCGGGGTCGGTGCGCTTCGACCAGTCGGTACGCATCAGCACCCACGCACCCTTAGGGATGCGGCCGTGCGCAGCCTCGTAGGCTTCGATGTCTTCCAGGGTCAGCAGGTAGTCGGGGTCGTCCTTCACCTGCGGCGAGCAGTCGATCACGCAGGCCGGTGCGACGAAATGCTGCACGGGGATGGTGTCCACCGAGTTGTTCGGCAGGTCACGGCCAGAGATCCAGTGGATCGGCGCATCGAAGTGCGTGCCGGTGTGTTCACCGCAGGAAAAATTGTTCCAGTACCAGCCGGGGCCGCGCTCGTCGTACTTCGACACCTCCTCGATGCGGAAGGGCCAGCACTGGCCCATCTCGGGCGGCAGCGCGATCTGCGGAAACTCGGGCGTCAGCGTCTGCGTAAGGTCGATCACGCGGATGCGGCCGCTCGCCATGGCGGTCACCAGGCCGCCGAGGATCTCGGCGGTGGACATCAGTTCTGTCGTCGTGGTCATTCGTGTGGCTCCTGTCTCAGCCGCCCGCAGCAAGTTCGCGTTCGAGCACCTTCGGGTTGTCGCGCCAGCGCTCCAGCCACTCCTGCGCCACGTCGCCGGGGTACACGTCTTCCACGCCGTCGCGCAGCGCCTTCACGATGGCGTTGGCCAGTGCCGAGGGCGCGAGCTTGGGCGGCGGCGTGTGCTGGTTCCATTCGTCGTCGATGGGACCGGGGAACACGTTGGTCACGCGGATGCCGGCGGGCCGCATCTCCGCGCGCAGGCATTGCGCGAGCGAATGCGCCGCCGCCTTCGATGCGCTGAAGGTGCCGTGCGGCGGGAAGTTGCTCAGCGCGTAGATCGACAGCAGGTTGACCCACGCGGTCGCGCCCGTCACGCCGTCGGCCGAGCGGCCTTTCAGCGCGGGGCCGAACTCCTGCGCGAGGCGCAGCAGGCCGAAGTAGTTGATGTCCATCTCGGCCTTGGCCACATCGGTGCCGCGCCGCGCGCCGATGCCGAAGGTGCGGTGCACCTCGGCGTTGTTGATGACGATGTCGACCTTGCCGCCGATGGAGCCGGCCAGCTCAGTCACCTGCCGTCCGTTGGTCAGGTCCAGCGGCACCAGCGTCACCTGCGGCAGCGCCGAGATGTCGTCGAGTCCGTCGCCCATCTTCTTCCAGGGCTCGGCATGTCCGACCCAGACGATGTCGGCGCCGGCCTTGACGAGCGCCCGCACGATGGCCTGGCCGGTCTCTGTCTTGCCGTCGGTCACCAGCACCTTGCGGAACTTGGGGTCGCTGGTCATCTCGCGCAGCATCTTGTCGTCGGCCATGTGGGGACTCCCTTCGTTCGGAAAAGCAATGAGAACGGCCTGGCCCGCGCGGTCGAGCCGGGCGCCTACGCGCACCCTCTGCGGCGCGTCGCCGACCTCGCCATGCAGGTGGACCATGAGCGTGGGGCCGGCATCCAGGTGCACCAAGCCCAGCCGCCAGGGCAGCCGCTCGCGGAAGAACAGGTCGTTGCTGTGATGCAGCGTGGTGCTGCCGAGCAGTTCGCCCTCGCCGCTTTGCTGCCGCCAGCGCAGCGCGGCGGAAAGGCACTTGTGGCAGACCTCGCGCGGCGGGTACTGCACCGTGCCGCATTCGTCGCAGGTCTGGAGTTCGAAGCGGCCTTCGGCTGCAGCGGCGGTCAGGCCCAGCGCCACGCGGCCGCGCGCGCCGGGCGGCAGGTTCATCTGCCGGGTGCGCAGCACCGGGTTCTTGCGCGGAGGGCGCATCAGGGGCATGGTCATGCTGGTCTCCCCAGAATCACCGCGCCCGTGCACAGGCAGCGGTCGTAGGTCACCATGCCGAAGCCGGCAACGAGGCCAAGCTGCGCATCGGGCACGGCGCGCGCGCCGGCTTCGCCGGTCAGCTGCCGAATCGCCTCGACCATGCCGAGGAAGCCGCCCGCAGCCCCCGCCTGCCCCGCCGAGAGCTGCCCGCCGCTGGTGTTGTTCGGGAAGCTGCCGTCGAAAGTCATGGTGTTGGCCTGCACGAAGGCCGGGCCCTCGCCCTTCTCGCAGAAGCCCAGGTCTTCGAACTGCATCATCACGATGACGGGGTAGTCGTCGTAGGTCTGCACGAAGTCGAGTTCCGCGGGCTGGATGCCGGCCTGCGCGTAGAGGTCGTCGCGGTCCTTGCGCCAGCCGCCCTGCACCATCACCGGGTCTTCGGCATAGGCGTTGTGGCGCTCGATGGCGCCGCGGATCACCACGTGCGCCAGTCCCAGGTCACGGGCGCGCTCCTCGCTCATCACGAGAAAGGCGTCGGCACCGGCGCAGGGCATCACGCAGTCGAACAGGTGGATAGGGTCGGAGATGGGCCGCGCGGCCATGTACTCGTCGAGCGTCAGCGCCTTCTTGAACATCGCGTTCGGGTTGCCCAGCGCGTTGGTGCGCTGGTCGACGCAGATGCGGCCGAAGTCCTCGCGCCTGGCGCCGTAGGTGCGCATGTAGTTGGCGGTGATGAACGCGAAGATCGAGTTCGGGCCGCCCGAGCCGTAGGGGTAGCTCGCGTCACGCGCGAAGTTGCTGAAGCTGCCCAGCGTCTGGCGGAAGGAATCGACGTGGTTGGTGTCGGCCCCCACGCAGGCCACGATGTCGGCATCGCCGGCCTGCACCGCGCGCGCCGCACGGCGCAGGCACATCACGCCCGATGCACCGCCGGTGGGCACGTGGTCGAGCCAGCGCGGCGACAGGCCCAGGTGCTGGGTGACGCCCACGGCCGTGTCGGGTGCGAGCGAGAAGCTGCTGAGGCACAGGCCGTCGATCTGTTCCTTGGGCACGCCGCTGGCCTTCACCAGCGCCTCGATGGCCTGGCCGACGAACCAGTGCGCGGTGCGCGTGGAGTAGCGCACATAGGGCACGGTGATGGGCACCGCGACCGCGACGCCTTCGTACGAGAGCCGCTTCGCCGTCATGCCTGCCTCTTCTTCATCGAGCGGGTGTCGATGCAACGGGCCTGGCCGGGCAGCGACTGGGCCATCTCGCGCAGTTGCCCGCGCTGGATCTTCTGCGAAGGCGTGAGCGGCAGCGCGTCGACGAAGGCCACGTAGCCGGGTGCCTTGTAGTAGGCCAACTGCGCCAGCGCGTGCTGGACGATGCTGGCTGCCGTCTGTTCGGGCTGCGAGGCATCAGTGCCCTCGCGCATCACGATGCAGGCAAGCACCTCGTCTCCGCGCACTTCGTCGGGCGTGGCGGCCACGGCCGATGCCTTCACCGCCGGATGCTGGTTGAGCACGCTCTCGACTTCGACGGCCGAGATGTTCTCGCCGCTGCGGCGGATCACGTTCTTCTTGCGGTCGACGAAGAAGAAGTTGCCCTCGGCATCGCGGCGCACCAGATCGCCGGTGTGGAACCAGCCGTCGGCCCAGGCTTCGCGCGTGGCCTCCTCGTCCTTGAGGTAGCCGGAGAAGAAGTGGCGCCGCGGATCTGGGCCGGCCGAGCGCACCAGCAGTTCGCCGGGCGCATCGACGCCGACGTCGCTGCCGTCGTCGCCCACGAGGCGGATCTCGACGAAGTCTTCCTGCCGTCCGAAGCAGCTGGTGCCCACCAGGCGCGGCTCGCGGTTGGCCATGATGCAGGCGGCCGCGCCGGTCTCGGTCATGGCCCAGGCCTCGACCAGCGGAAAGCCGAAGCGTTCCTCGAAAGGCGCGTGGTTCTTGCGGTCCACGCCGGCGCCGAAGCCCCAGCGGATGGCATGGTCGCGGTCGGCCGCCGATGCGGGTGCCGACAGCAGCATCGCGGGCATCACGCCCAGGTAGTGGACGATGGTCGCGCCGCTCTCCTTCGCGCTCGCCAGCCAGGTCTTCGGATGGAAGCGGTCGAGCTGCACCAGGCAGCCGCCCGCGACCAGCACCACCATGGTGGAGAAGGCCATCGCGTTCATGTGGTTGAGCGGCAGCGGCGTGATGACGCGCTCCTTGTCAGGCCGGATGCTGCACACGCCATCGAGTGCCGCGTACCACTCGCCCGCGCGCAGGAAGTAGGCATTGCTCAGGATGCAGCCCTTGGGGCGCCCCGTGGTGCCCGAGGTGTAGAGAAGGCCGCATTCGGTGTCGATGCCCACGGGCTCGCCAGCGCGCGGCGCGGCTGTCTTCGCGGGCGACACCGCGTCGTCGGGGCCCATGGTCTCGAAGGCGATGCCTGCCTGTGCGGCCGCCGCGCGCAGGTCGGCCGCGCGCTCGGGCAGCGTGACGGCCAGGCCGATCTCGCTGTGGCCGATCAGGTAGACCAGCTCCGCCGAGCGCATCTCCGAGTTGATCGGCACCACGCTCACGCCCAGTGCGTTCAGCGCGAGCCAGTGGAAGATGAAGGCCGGCCGGTTCTCCAGCAGCAGGCCGACGCGATGGCCGTGGCCGTAGCCGGCGCGTGCGTAGGCTGCGCGCAGACGCTCGATGCGCTCTGCGGCATCGCCCCAGCGGATGGCGCCCGCTTCGATGCCGTAGGCAGCAGCGGTCACTGACTCGGTGAAAAGGAATTCGGCCTGCGGCGTGCGGGCCGCGGTGGCTGCGAAGACGTCGTGGACGGTGGCGTGCGGCATCTCGTCCCTGTCAGATGAAGAGCTGCACGGCCGGCAGGGCCGCGTCGCAGTTGAGAAGGTTGACGCGCTTGAGCGTTATGCGCAGCGCGCCGTCCTGCACCGTGAGGTGATGGAAGAAGGTGCCCACGTAGAACTGGATCTCGTCGCCCTGCGACTCGGTGTAGTGGAACGAGGTGCGCACCACGTAGCGGTTGGATTCCGCATCGAACTGCTCGACCACCGGCACCTGCAGCAGGTGGTGGCAGCGGCTCGGCGGCTGCTGCGAGAAGGCACGCGGGCTCTTCAGGCGCTCGATGCGCAGCTCGCGCAGCAGCTTGTCCTCGTAGAGGTGCGAGGTGTGGTTGAGGCCGTCTTCCTGGTCGGGAATCAGCGGTATCCAGTAGAAGGCGTCGTCGGTGAACAGCGCGTTCCACTCCTCGTAGCGGCGGGTATCGAGCAGGTACGCCTCGTTCACAACGAAGTCGATGAGGTCCTGGCGGGTGATTTCTGACGCGGTGCCGACCATCACATCGTCTCCGTCATGCGCTGGACCCAGCTGCGGTACTGGTTGCGCATGGGCAGTTCGTTGGTGCCGCCGGTGGTGATCTCGCCGCCCTTCAGCTCGGCCGGGTCGTAGTCGCGGTGCAGGCTGACCCACTCGTTGCCGCTCGCGTGCAGGCCGGCCTGCATGCCGCGATAGGCCTGCAGGTCGTCATGGCCCACCACCGAGAAAGGCGAGTTGATGAGGCGGTTGTACATGGCGGTGCGCTGCAGCAGCTCGGGCGGCGCGCCCTTGAGGCGGAAGGTCCAGCTCTCGATCAGCGTCTTGTCGGCCGAGATCGGCTTGACCACGCGGATCGCCTGGATCGCGCCCTTGATCGTGAGGTTCGGGTAGTACACCGTGTTGTGCCGCGCCATGCCGAGGATCTGCGCAGTCTTCTCCTCGCCGTAGCGCGCCTTCATGGCGTCGTCGTACTCGGGGATCGCCTTGTACTTGCTGTGGATGCTGAAGTGCACGCCCGTGAAGCTGTGGCCGTTGTCGTAGGTGCGGATGCCCATGTCCTCGAAGAACTTGTAGTCGGACATGAAGGGCACGAACTGCTCCACCGCCATGGGCTTGGGCTCGCTCTCGGGCTTGTCGGACCACATGCGCTTGGCGGTGCCGGCCGAGGACTCGTGCGCCACCATCGGATGCATGGTGTCGTTGAGGTTCTCCACGAACATCTTCCAGTTGCACTGGTGCATGAAGCGCAGGCAGCCGCCGGCGATCTCCAGTTCGCCCTCGGGCGAGCGGTCGGCCATGTTGTCGATGGAGCTCAGCGAGTCGCCGAAGTACTCGTCGAAATCGGGGCCGGCATCGTTGATCTTCACGAAGATGAAGCCGCGGTGGCTGCGCACGTGCTTCACGTTGGTCAGGCCCTTGCCCGATTCGCACTCGTGCAGCTGCGTGTTCTCGTAGCCGGTCTTCAGCGGAATGGCCAGCGGCGCGCCGTCGGTCTTGAAGGTCCAGGCGTGGTAGGGGCAGCGGAAGAACTTGCCGGTGTTGCCACAAGGCCCGTTGACCAGGCGCGAGCCCTTGTGGGCGCAGCGGTTCATCATCACGCGCACGCTGCCGTCGGAGTGGCGCACGACGATCAGCGGACGCCCGGCGATCTCGTTGCTGATCCAGTCGCCGGGCTTGGGCAGCTGGCTCTCATGGCCGACGTAGTTCCAGGTGTTGGCAAAGAAGTGCTCCTGCTCCAGCTCGAAGAGTTCCTGGCTGGTGTACAGGTCGCGGTGCACCCGGTCGTTCTGCACCAGCGCACGGATGGCATCGGGGTTGTCTCTGTACGAGGTCATGGCGTTCATGTCTCCTTGCTTCAGATGTCCAGCACCAGGCGCGCACCCTTGGCGCGCGAGATGCAGATCTGCATGACGTTGCCTTGCGCCTTCTCGCGGGCGGTGAGCACGTAGTCGCGATGGTCGATCTCGCCTTCGAGCACGGGCACGGCGCACACGCCGCATTCGCCGCGCTTGCAGTCGAACATCGGGTCGCAGCCGTGCTCGATGAGGCAGTCGAGGATGCTCTGGTCCGCCGGCACCGTGAAGCGCTGTCCCGACTGCGCCAGCTCCACCTCGAAGGGCTGGTCGCCCTCTTCCGCGACGGGCTCGGTGAAGAGCTCGAAATGCACGCGGTCATGCTCCCAGCCGCGCGCCTGGGTGCGTTCGAGCACCGCGTCGAGCATGACCTTGGGGCCGCACACGTACAGGCGGTCGCCGGCGGGAACGCCGTCGAGCAGCGCATCGATGTCCAGGGGCGTGCCTGCTTCGGCATCGGCGTGCACGTGCAGGTCGCCGCCCAGCAGCGCCTGCAGCTCGGGCAGGAAGGCCATCAGCTCGCGGCTGCGGCCGGCGTAGTGCATGCGCACGGCAGCACCCTCGGCGCGGCGGCGCGCGGCCATGGTGGCCATCGGCGTGACGCCGATGCCGCCCGCCACGAGCACCGTGCCGCCCGGGCCGGTGTGCAGCGGAAAGTCGTTCTTCGGCGGCTCGATGGCGATGGTGTCGCCTTCCTTCAGCCCCTCGTGCATGAAGCGCGAGCCACCGCGGCCTTCGGCCTCCTTGCGCACAGCGATCACGTAGTCGGTCGGTGCGTTGGTGGCGTTGCGCGCCGTGTCGAAATTGATGAGCGAGTAGTGGCGCCAGTCGGACTTGCCACCGGGCAGCGACACCTGCACGCGAATGTGGGCGCCCGCGGCAAAGCCGGGCAGCGCGCGGCCGTCGTCTGCGCGCAGGCGCAGCATGCGGATCAGCGGATTCAGTTCGCGCACCTCGGCGACGCGCAGCGAGAGGGTGGCTGAAGTGGTGCTCATCGTCGTTCTCGTCTCTTCAGGCCAGCGCGTGCTGCGCGAGCGCGGCCTGCAGCTTGTGGCCGTGCTCATCGGCCAGCGCGGCGTCGCGCAGTTCGCGCAGCATGGCCGGTGCCAGGGCATTGCCCGCGCGCTCGAAGGCGCGCATCACGGTGTCGTAGTTGCGGATGCCGCGCTCGTGCGTGTCGCTGTAGCCCTTGACCAGGCGCTGGCACTGGGCGAGCTCGACGGCAAGTTCCGGATTGCGCTGCGCGGTGGCGGCGATGCGCTGCAGCCATTCCTCGATGCGGCGGTTCTCCTCGGCGTAGCGGATGGTCGACAGGCGCCAGCGCCTGCATGCCGCCACCATGCGCAGCATGAGGTAGCCGCGCAGCGAGCTCGTCTGGATCACGCGGCCGTGCTGCGTGAAGCGCTCGACGATCCTCTTCGGCAGCGTGGAGTTCATGAGCCAGCGGCCGATGCCACCGGGCAGCGTCTCGCAGATCTCCTGCAGGCGCGGGTGCATGTATTCGTTGATGGCGAGCACCTGGCCAGGCTGCACACGCGCCTCGCCGCGCACGCGCTCGAAGCGGGCGGCGCGGGTCTTCAGGGCCGCGACGCGGGCGGTGTCTTCGTAGGACATCCAGAGCGCGAGGTGGCGCGCGGTTTCGCGAAGCAGGCGGTGGTCGCCCGCAGGCAAGGCCGCGATGGCGGCCATGCGGTCGAGGTAGAGGCCGGCATAGGCCGGGTCTTGGTAGTCGATGAGGCGGCGCACGCCTTCGAGCAGCAGGTCTTGCGCTTCGGCGGGGAAGCTGTTCTGGACGCGCTCGACCAGTGCGCGCACGGCGGGGTGGCGCGGCTGTGGGGCGGGGGCGGCGATGGGTGCTTCCTTCACCGGCTCGCCATCGTCGCCGCCCTGTGCGCGTTCGAACGCCGCACTGAAGGCCTTGAGGCTGGGTTTCACGCCCACGCCGCCGCGTTCGATGGTCGCCTCGAACTGCGCGCGGCTGAAGGGCAGCACGCCCGAGCCCGCCAGCGCACCGAAGAGCACCGCGCTGATCACGCTGCCCGAAGCCTCGGCGGCCTGGGCCATGTCGAAGCGAATGAAGCGCTTGGCGGCGTTGGCCGTGTGGGCGAGGAGCTGGCCGCTGTCGACGCGGCCGTCGCCCATCGCGCTCTTTTCGGCGATGGAAAACACGCGGTGCGTGGAAGCGATCAGCGTGGTGCGCTGGCGCGTGACCAGGCCGCGCTGCACGGCACGGCCTGCTTCCATCAGCTCGGATGCGAGCACCACGTCGACGTCGCCCGGCAGCGGCATCAGCGCGAGCACCGGCGTGCCGCCGTCGGCTTCGGCCTGCGCCGCGGGGTACAGCTCGACGTAGTAGATGGTCGCGCCGGTGCGCTGGGCCACGCCCGGCACGGAGGTGGTCTGGGCGACGTAGCCGTTGGCCTCGCCCATGTCGACGATCCAGTCCGCGAGCACGCCGCCGCCCTCCCCGCCCATGGCGAGGATCGCGATCTTTATAGGTTGGGCCTTGCTGTTCGTCATCGCTTCAGAAGGCATAGGCTTCACGGCGGCGAGCCTCGCCGCGCTGCATCCAGCCGATGACGACTGCGCGCATGCGCTCGCGCAGCTGGTCCCAGCGGCTGGGGTTGCTCACGATCTGCGCCTTGTAGAAAGAGGGGCACAGCACGGCAGCGTGCGAGACCTCGCCGCACACGCCGCAGCCCACGCAGCTGTCGATCACGGCCGCGACCGGGTCGGTGCGAAGCGGATCGGGATTGGGCTTGATCGACAGCGACGGGCAGCCTGAGAGACGGATGCAGGAGTGGTCGCCGGTGCAGGTGTCGGAGTCGACGCCGAACTTCTCGCGCACCATGCGCTTGCCGTCGGCGATGGCCTTGCGCACCAGCGGCTTCTCGCGGCGCTGCTTGTTGAGCATGCACTCCGACTGCGCGATCAGGACCTTCGGGCCTTTCTCTTTGGTGGTCAGCGCTTCCTTGAGTGCATCGCGCATGCCGGCGATGTCGTAGGTGCGGCGCATCGTCTTCACCCACTTCACGCCCACGCCGCGCACCGCGCTCTCGATCTCGTGGCCAGTGCTGCGCGTCTTGTTGACGGCGTTCGACGAGAGGATGTCCTGCCCGCCCGTGGCCGAGGTGTAGTTGTTGTCGACGACGATGGTGAGGTTGTCGCTCTTGTTGAAGACCGCGTTGGCAACGCCGCTGGTCAGGCCGTTGTGCCAGAAGCCGCCGTCGCCCATCATCGAGATCGCGCGCTTGCCTGCAGGCGCGTTGAGCGCCGCGGCGCCCGCGCCGCCCAGGCCGTAGCCCATCGTGGTGTTGCCGATGTTGAAGGGCGGCAGGATGGAGAACAGGTGGCAGCCGATGTCGGCGCTCACGTGATGCGGACCGAGCTCGCGCTCGACCAGCTTCATCGCACTGAAGATGGGGCGCTCGGGGCAGCCGGTGCAGAAGCCCGGCGGACGGGCGTGGACCACTTCGCCGAGCGGCGCGACAGGCTGCGCAGGCTCGGCCGGAACTTCGGTCAGCGGGATCACCTTGCGCACGGGCGCAGGCACCGGCAATGGCGCGAGGCGTTCGTAGCGCTCGCAGAAGCTGCGCGCGCCCTTGAGCAGCTCGGCGGCGGTGTATTCGCCGGCCACCGGCAGCATGTCCTTGCCGTGCAGCACGGTGGAGGAGCCGGCCTGGCGCAGGATGGTCGCGAGGTTCTGCTCGACGAAATTGGGCTGCCCCTCTTCCACCACGAGCACCGCGCGCTTGCCTTCGCAGAAGCGGATCACCTCGCTCTCGATGACGGGATAGGCCACGTTCATCACGTACAGCGGCACCTGGGTGTCGCCGTAGACATCCGCGAGGCCCAGGCGTTCGAGCGCACGCACCAGCGTGTTGTAGCTGCCGCCCTGCACGATGATGCCGATGTCGTCGGCGTCCTCGGAGAAGAACTCGTTGAGCTTGCGCTCCTCGATGAAGCGCACGGCCGCGGGCCAGCGGTCCTTCACCTTCTCTTGTTCATGAACGAAGCTCGCGGGCGGCAGCACGATGCGGCCCACGTCGCGCTGCGGGTTCTCGAGCGCGTCCTTCAGCGTGAACTTCGCGCGCTTGTTGTCGCCCGCGACGAAGTGGCCGTGCACGTGGCAGGCGCGGATGCGCAGCTGCAGCATCACCGGCGTGTTGCTGGCTTCGGAGAGATCGAAGCCCTGCTTCACCGCATCGACGATGCTGGGCAGGTTGGGCCGCGGATCGAGCAGCCAGATCTGCGACTTCATCGCGAAGGCGTGGCTGCGCTCCTGCATGATCGAGGAGCCCTCGCCGTAGTCCTCGCCCACGATGATGAGCGCGCCGCCGGTCACGCCGCCCGATGCCAGGTTGGCCAGCGCGTCGGAGGCCACGTTGGTACCTACGGTAGCCTTGAAGGTGACGGCGCCGCGCAGCGGGTAGTTGACGGACGCCGCGAGCGTGGCGGCCGCCGTGGCTTCGCTCGCACTGTTCTCGAAGCGGATGCCCTGCTCGGCGAGGATGTCCTGCGCATCGGCCAGCACGTCCATCAGGTGCGAGATGGGCGCGCCCTGGTAGCCCGCCACGTAGGAAACTCCCGACTCCAGAAGGGCCTTGGTGACGGCCAGAATGCCCTCGCCCCTGAAGACTTCCCCACCAGAAAGCCGCAGTTTCTTGACTTCTTCAACGAATGAACGCTCTGCCATCGGGGTCCTTGTTGTCTGTCGTGGGACGATGCGACCCGGAGGTTGCATCGTGCTTTCTATAATGTTGACAAATGAATGTATCCACAATCATGAATTACCCTAGACATGCAAGCAGCGTGCCCGTGGCGACTGTGAGGTGCCTTCATGGCTGATCAACCCGTCGAATCGCATCGCTTCGTCGATGACTACCTTCCTGCGCTGCTGGCGCAGGCCAGCCAGCTGATCTCCTCGGAGTTCCACGAGGTGGCGCGCCAGCAGGGCTTCTCGGTGTCGGAGTGGCGCGTGATGGCCTCGCTCGCGGGCAGCGAGCCGGTCAGCATCGGCCAGCTCGCGCAGGTCACCGTGACCAAGCAGCCCACGGTGACGCGGCTGCTGGACCGCATGGAAGCACGCGGACAGGTCGAGCGCCTGCCCCATGAGAGTGATCGCCGCATCACGCTGGTGCGCATCACGCGCAAGGGGCTCAAGGCCGTCGAGCACCTAATGGAACTTGCGCGCGAGCACGAGCGGCGCGTGCTTGAGCCCTTCGGGCTGCGTCGCGCGGAAGAGCTCAAGCAGACGCTGCGGCAGATGATCGACCTGCACATGCGACTGCCGGCCGACGAGCGAGAAGAAGACTGAGCTCTCGGGCCCCGCAGCTCAGAGGCGGGGCACGAGAACGGCGCGTCCGCGATGGCCGCGCTGCGCGATCCAGTCGAGTGCGGCCGCGGCATCCGCAAGCGCGAAAGGCCGCACTTCGAGCTTCAGGCGCCCATCGGCAAGCCGCGCCAGCAACTCGGGGACCGCTGCGCGGCCTTGTGCTTCGCGCCGGAACATGTTCAGTGGCAACAGGGCCACGTCGCGCTGGAGAAAGTGCGCGATGTCGAGCGACAGCGTCGGCCCCGCGGTGTAGCCGACCAGCACGGCCCGCCCACCGGGGCGCACTGCAGGCAGCGTTCGCGCGAGCACATCGCCACCGACGGTATCTATCAGCAGATCGGCGCTGGCCGGGGCAGGCGGCTCTGCATCCGCAGCGACCGCGACAGCCGCGCAACCGGCATCGCGTGCAAGCTGCATCACGAGCGAGCCGACGGCGCCGCTTGCCCCGGTCACCAGGACCTGCTCTCCCGCCTGCAGCTTCGCGACTTCATGCAGCGCCACCCACGCCGAGGTCGTGGGAGAGAAGAAGGCCGCGCCCAAAGTCATCGGCACGTCGTCGGGCAACAGGCCCAGCGCCTCGTCGGGCGCATCGATCTGCTCGCACCATGTGCCGTCGAAGAGCGTGCCCAGGCCGCTTCCTCGCAGCCAGACGCGCTGCCCCGCCTGGTAGCGCCCGCTCGCGATGACGACGCCGGCGGCCTCCACGCCCGGCGTGTAGGGCAAGGGCGGATGCTTGAGGAAGCTGCCGCGCCACACGGTGCGGTCGATGTGCCCGACCGTCGCGGCCTCCATGCGCACGATGGTGCGCCCAGGCCGTGCCGTGGGCTCAGCGATCTCTTCCAGCACGGGCACGGCATCGAATCCGTGGATGCGCACAGCTTTCAAGGCAGGTTCTCCAGAAAATCGAGCACCGTGCGCGCGAAGGCATCGGGCATCTGATCGGGCAGCGGCACCATGCCGCCTTCGATGTCGGCGATGCGCGCCTGCGGAAGGTGGTGCTGCAGTTCGGCGGCATGGGGAGCGGCGAAAGGGTCGTCGGTCGCACGCACGATCAGCACCGGCTGCGCGATGCTGCCTATGCGCTCTTCCATGCGGTACGACGCCACGGCACGGTGCCCTTCCTCGACACGCGCGACCTTCAATGCATCGAGCACGAAGGCTTCGAGCAGCTCGGGACGACCGGCCGGATAGAAACCCTGGCGCTTCTGCCAGAGCGCGGCGAGATGCGTTCCGTCTTCGCTCGGCGCGACTTCGTCGATGGGCGGACGCTGCGCACGCGCCTTGCGAAAGGGCTCGTCGGTGTACGGTGTGGAGGACAGCACCAGGCTGCGAACGCGCTGCGGAAACGCCGCGGCAAGCTCGACCGCGATGACGCCGCCGGTGTGATGCCCCACCACGTCGACCTTCTCGATGCCGAGCGCATCGAGCAGTTCGCAGGCCACGCGCGCCCATTGCTCGATGCTCGCCGGCACGCCGCCATCGGCGGAGTCGCCGAAGCCGGCCGTGTCCATTGCGATGGCCCTGCGGCGCGCGCCGATCAGCGGCAGCACCGCGCGGTATTCGGTCCAGCTGCGCGGCGACTGGTGCAGCAGCAGCACGGCCGGTGCCGTCGGGTCGCCACATGCCGCGTAGTGCACCTGCCCCACCGACAGGTCGGCGAATGCGCGGCGGATGCTGCTCATGACAGGGTCCGGTCGGCAGGTGCGCGCCACAGGCCCGCATGCCGCAGCTCGCCGAGCGTGCGCGAGAGCACGTCGCGCCGATAGGCTGCCACGTCGCGGCCTTCGTACTCGTAGAAGCCGCTGCCGCTCTTGAGTCCGAGCCTCCCCTGCTCGACCATGCGCCTGACGATCGCCGGCGCGGTGTAGCGGCCCGCATCGAGCGAGGCCGACATCTCGCGGCTCGCGTGATGCAGGATGTCGCAGCCGCCGAAGTCGATGAACTCCACCACGCCCAGCGCAGCGAAGCGCAGGCCCAGGCCGTAGCGCGTGGCCTTGTCGATTTCTTCCGCAGTGGCGGCGCCCTCCTCGATCATTCGCGCGGCCTCGTTCATCACCAGCGCCTGCAGCCGGGGCACGATGTAGCCGGGCGACGCGCCGCAGACCACGGGCAGCTTGCCGATCTCTTCCATCAGCGCCTTGGCGCGCGCGAGCACCGCGGCGTCGGTGCCGGGATGGCAGCTGAGCTCGACCACGGGGATCACGTAGGCTGGGTTGAGCCAGTGCATGTTGAGGAAGCGCCCGGGCAGCCGCACCAGCGACGCGAGCTGCGTCACGAGGATGCTGCTGGTGGTCGAGGTAAGGATTGCTTCGTCGCGGCAATGGCGGTTGAGCTGCTCGAAGGCATCGCGCTTGGCCTCCATGGTTTCGGGCACGCCCTCGAACACCAGCTCGGCTGCGGCCAGTACCCGCGGGGCGGCGGCGGCATCGACGAAATCGATGCGCGCAGCGATGTCGGCGATCTGCGACTCGCCGATCACGCCGAGCTGCGCGAGCCCCGAGAGGCTGGCGTCGATCTCGGCCTTCGCTTCGTCGCGCAGCCGTTGCCACGCTTCGTCGGTGCGCTGGCGCAGGTCGATCAGCGAGATGCGGTGGCCCGCATAGGCGAACGCGATGGCGATGCCGCGTCCCATGCGGCCCGCGCCCGCGGCCGCGAAGCGAGGCAGCGAGGCGGTTTCATTCGCCATCGTGGAGCCTCTGCTTGAGCTGCGCGGTGCTCAGGCCGGCGAAGCCCAGGCTCTCGAAGGTACGGGGGCCGCGCCGCAAGTCGCGCCCGAGAAAGCCGCCGACGATGGCCAGCAGGCCGTGCGCGATGGGCGCATCAACGCCCGCATGGCGCGCGGCGGAAGCCAGGAAGGCGAGGCCGAGCTCGGTGTCCTCGGTGATGTAGCGGTGCGTGTGCAAGTCGATGTTCTCGCGCCAGTCGCCCGACTTGACGAGCTGCTTGTGCGCATCGCCGTACATCCACTGGTCGTTGTTGTAGTGGTCGGCCAGCGGATAGTGCGGCGAGCCCTGCCCGAAGGCCTCGCGCACCGCGATGCGCTCCTGGTCGAGGCGGTCGGTCACGTCGCGCACGGCGCGCTGCGTGCCTTCGTTGTGGATGTCCCAGCGCTCGAAGTGCTGCAGCGGCGCGGCGTTCATCACCATCAGCGGCGGGTGGATGACGGGGCCCGCATTCATCAGAGCGCCCGAGAGCGCATCGCCGCAGCCATGGACCGCCGGATAGGCCCTGCGGATCACCTCGATGGCCTGCGCCTCCTTGCGGGCCGGATAGACGCCGGTCGGCAGGCGGATCGCGCGGATGGTGACGTTGACCTCGCGCTCGCCGTGCTTGCGCGCCAGGTAGGGCAAGGTGCCGGTTTCGGCCCAGGCGACGTCGGCGCGGCTGCCGGCGTCCTTCACGGTGCGCGCCATCACGTAGCTGCCGAAGGTGCCCGGAGGCAGGAAGACGACCTGGCCGTCGACCAGATGCGGCGCCATGGCAAGAGCGATGTCGTGCTGGGCGATGGCGGGGGTCGGGATGACGATCAGTTCGGCGCCCTGCATGGCGGCGCCGATGTCGGCGGTGGCGAGCGCGATGGGCACCTCGCGCGAGCCGTCGGCGTCCTTCAGCGTGATCGCGCCGGCGCGCAGCAGCGGCTGGAGCGCTGCGGCATCGCGGCGCCACAGGCGCACTTCATGGCCGGTTTCAGACAGGTCCGCGGCAGCCGCGTAGGCGCCATGACCACCCCCAAGAATCGCAATTTTCATGTCGAAAGTCGAAAAGCAGGTGTCGATGAACCGGCGGCCGCGGGGCGACTCCGGGGAAGCAATGCGCCATTACATTACTTTTCATCGATTCAGATGTCAATCAAACTCGACGAGATCGGCGTGCTCGGAAACCCGGAACGCGCCCGAAATGAAAAAAAACCCGCGCTCGTGAGAACGCGGGCTTTCGCAGGGATGGTGCGGCCGTCAGGCTGCGGGCCGGGACGGATCAGCGGCTGGGCTTGAACGCACGCTTCTGGGCGTCGCGGGGCACGAACACCTTGCCCGGGCCGCCATGGCCGGCGCCATTGCCACGGGGCGCGAAGCCGCCGTCGCCACGGCCGCCGCCGTGACCGTGGCCAGTGCGCGGAGCGCTGTCGCCCCAGCCCGGCTTGCGGCCGTAGCCGCCGCCGTTGCCGCCTTCGTCACGGCCGCCGCCGAAGCCGGCGTTCTGGCCCTGATAGCCGCCACGCGGGCCCGATGCACCCGGGCCACGCGAGTTGCGGTCGTTGAAGCCGCTGGCGCCGGCATAGCCGCCGCCGTTGCCGCCACGGTAGCCACCACCGCCACCGCCGAACTTGCGGTCGCGCGAATGGCCGTCACGGCCGCCGCGGCCACCGAAATCAGGGCGCGACTGCGGCATGCGCTGCTGCGGTTCCATGCCCGGAATCACTTCGGCCTTGAACTGCTGGCGGCTGTAGTGCTCGATGTCCATGATCCGGCGGCGATCGCGGAACTCCGCGAAGGTGACGGCAATGCCGTCGCGACCGGCGCGGCCGGTGCGGCCGATGCGGTGGGTGTAATCCTCGGCCTTCATCGGCAGGCCGAAGTTGAAGACGTGGGTGATGGTCGGCACGTCGATGCCGCGCGCGGCCACGTCGGTGGCCACCAGGATCTGCACCTGGCCGTTGCGCAGCGCCATCAGGCGGCGGTTGCGCAGGCCCTGGCTCAGGGCACCGTGCAGCGCAACGGCGCTGAAGCCGTCCTGCTGCAGGTCGTTGGCGAGGCCGTCGCACTCGACCTGCGTGCTCGCGAACACGATGGCCTGGTTGATGCTGGTGTCGCGCAGCCAGTGGTCGAGCAGCTTGCGCTTGTGCTGGGCGTTGTCGGCCCAGAACAGCACCTGCTTGATGTTGGCGTGCTTTTCCTGCGGGCTGTCGATGGTCACGCGCTGCGGCTCGCGCATCACGCGGGCGGCCAGCTGCTGGATGCGCGGCGCGAAGGTAGCGCTGAACATCATGGTCTGCTGGCGCTCGATGGTGAGCTGGTTGATCTCGGCCAGGTCGTCGGCAAAGCCCAGGTCGAGCATGCGGTCGGCCTCGTCGACCACCAGGAACTTGACCTGGTCGAGCTTGATCTGCATCGAGCGCTGCAGGTCCAGCAGGCGGCCCGGCGTGGCGACCACGAGGTCGGCGTTCTGCAGGCGGGCGATCTGGAGCTGGTAGGGCATGCCGCCCACCACGTTCGCGATGCGCAGGCCGCGGCAGTGGCGAACCAGTTCGATGGCGTCGTGCGCGACCTGTTGCGCGAGTTCGCGCGTGGGGCACAGCACCAGGGCGCCAGGCGTGGCTGCCTTGAAATGGCGGGCGTTGGTCGGATCCTTGCGCTTCGGCTTCTTGGGCGGGGCTTCGCCGCGGGCAGCGGCCTCTTCGGCGAGGCGCTGGAACTCGGCCTTGGCCTCTGCTTCGGCTTCGGCTTGGCGCTTGATGAGGGTGTGCAGCACAGGCAGCAGGAAGGCTGCGGTCTTGCCCGAGCCGGTCTGGCTGGAGACCATCAGGTCGACGAAGCGCGCCGACTTGGCTGCGCCGTCCTGGTCGCCCATGGCGATGGGAACGACCTTTTCCTGCACGGCGGTGGGCTGGGTGAAGCCCATGTCCGCCACGGCAGCGATCAGCTCGGGGGCGAGGCCCAGCTTGATGAAGCCGTTGGGAGCGGCGGGTTCTTCGGCCGCAGCAGCTTCGGGAGCGGCGCCGTCCAGCGCTTCGAGGATAGGCGCCTCGGAAACGGTGTCCGTGGCGGCGGTGAATTCGTTGTGGGTAGCGGATTGCACAGGCGCGAACTCGCCCTGCGCTTCAAAAGCGTCGGTCATGAATTTCAATCTCAAACGCGAGCGCCGCCGTGGACGGCGCCCCGTTGGGTGGTTAAAAACATCAACCATCCAACGACATTCAACTCCGGGCGGGTGCCCGAGGCTGCGGCCCTTTTTTGATCAGCGAATGCGATCGGGCGCGGTGTGCAAGATAGGGAGATGCGAGAAACGCTGGCTGGCCAAAAATACCTGCCCTGTCAGCGAAGCCCGCAATTATGGCACGGATTCGGGTTTTTACCTAATCCCTGCTCTTTACTCAGTCCGTGAGGCGCAAAAAGGTCTCGCGGTAGTGCGCAAGCTCCTCGATGGACTCGTGCACGTCGGCCAGCGCCGTATGCGCCTGCTGTTTCTTGAAGCTGTTGTAGGCGGCGGGCTTCCAGCGCTTGGCGAGCTCCTTCAGCGTGCTCACGTCGAGGTTCCGGTAGTGGAAATAAGCCTCCAGCTTGGGCATGTACTTGACCAGGAAGCGCCGGTCCTGACCGATGGTGTTGCCGCACATGGGCGAGCCGCTGCGCGGGATGTATTTGGCGATGAATTCCAGCAGTTGCTGCTCGGCGGCGGCCTCGTCGAGGGTGGAGGCCTTGACCTTGTCGATCAGGCCGCTGCGGCCATGGGTACCCTTGTTCCAGGCGTCCATGCCGTCGAGCACGGCGTCGCTCTGGTGGATGACGAGCACGGGGCCGTCGATGCGGGGCGTGAGGTCGGGGCCGGTGACGACCACGGCGATTTCGAGCAGGCGCTCTTTCTCGGGGTCGAGGCCGCTCATTTCGCAGTCCAGCCAGACCAGGTTCTGGTCGCTCTTCTTCAATGTCGGCGGGGCTGCGAGGGGCGTCGGTTCAAGGGATTCGGGCATCGCAGGATTGTCGTCGAAGGGCTGCGGCCCCGGATAGCGAGGGCTAAACTCGCCGATCCATGTCCTATTCGCTCATCTTCACCATCGCCTTCGCGGCAGCGATCGTCGCGGGCCTGCTCGTGAAGTTCTGGCTGGCCACGCGGCAGGTCCGCCACGTGGCACAGCACCGAGGCACCGTGCCGGCCGCTTTCGCGCAGACCATCACCCTCGCCGCCCACCAGAAGGCGGCCGACTACACCATCGCCAAGGCGCGCTTCGGCCTGGTCGAGATGGCATGGAGCGCAGCGCTGCTGCTGGGCTGGACCCTGCTGGGAGGCCTCGACGTGCTCAACAAGCTCCTGCTGGGCTGGATCGGCGGCGGCATGGTGCAGCAACTGGTGCTGCTGGCGGCCTTCGCGGCCATCGGCGGACTGCTCGAGCTGCCCTTCACGCTCTGGCAGACCTTCAGGCTCGAGGAGCGCTTCGGCTTCAACAAGATGACCTGGAAGCTCTGGCTGGCCGACGCGCTCAAGTCCACGCTCCTGGGCGCGGTGATCGGCCTGCCCATCGCGGCATTGATCCTCTGGCTCATGGGCGCGGCCGGCCAACTGTGGTGGCTGTGGGCCTGGGGCGCGTGGATGGGCTTCAACCTGCTGCTGATGCTGATCTACCCGACTTTCATCGCGCCGCTGTTCAACAAGTTCCAGCCGCTGGACGACCCCACGCTCAAGGAGCGCGTGACCGCCCTCATGAAGCGCTGCGGCTTCGCGGCCAAGGGCCTGTTCGTGATGGACGGCAGCACGCGCAGCGCCCATGCCAATGCCTACTTCACCGGCTTCGGCGCCAGCAAGCGCGTGGTGTTCTACGACACGCTGCTGCGCCAGCTCAACGCCGGCGAGGTGGAGGCGGTGCTCGCGCACGAACTGGGCCACTTCAAGCATCGCCACATCGTGAAGCGGCTGGTCGCGATGTTCGCGCTGAGCCTGGCCGGCTTCGCGCTGCTGGGCTGGGTATCGACGCAAGCCTGGTTCTACACGGGCCTGGGCGTGCAGCCCAACATGGCTGCGCCCAACAGCGCGCTGGCGCTGCTGCTGTTCATGCTCGCGGTGCCTGTGTTCGGCTTCTTCGTCGCCCCGCTGCCCGCGCGGCTGTCGCGCAAGCACGAGTTCGAGGCCGATGCCTACGCGGTGGCACAGACCAGCGGCGCCGACCTGTCGGCAGCCCTGCTCAAGCTCTACCAGGACAACGCGTCGACGCTCACGCCCGACCCGGTGTTCGTCAAGTTCTACTATTCGCACCCCCCGGCTTCCGAGCGCCTCGCCCGCATGGCGGCGGCAGCATGACCCGACCAACCCTCGCATTCCGAAGAAGCCCATCATGAGCAGCATGTTCAAGCCCAAGGACTGGAAGAACCTCCCTCCCCGCAAGGCGCTGAGCGCCACCGAGATCGTGTCCGCCCTGGCGCGCCTCGACGGCTGGAAGCTCACGGGCGACGGCGCCGATGTCGCCATCGAAAAGACCTTCAGCTTCGCCGACTACTTCGAGACCATCGCCTTCGTGAACGCGCTGGCCTTCGTGGCGCACACGCAAGACCACCACCCCGACCTTTCGGTGCACTACAACCGCTGCGTGGTGCGCTTCAACACGCATGACGTGGGCGGCCTGTCGGTCACCGACTTCGACTGCGCCCGCCAGGCCGACGCGCTGGTCGGGGCCGCGCCCGCCGCCTGATGACGGATCGCGCCCTTGGCTAAGCCCGGCCGCGCCGCGCCCGCAGCCGCCGCTGCGAAGGCCCTCCACGAAGGCCTCGTCGTTGCCAGCCACGGGCGCCACTGCATCGTCGAAACGCCCTCCGGCGAGCGGCTGATCTGCCATCCGCGCGGCAAGAAGAGCCAGGCGGTGGTCGGCGACAGGGTGCGCTGGCAGCCCAGCGAGGACGAAGGCACCATCGAGCAGGTACTGCCGCGCCGCAACCTCTTCTACCGGCAGGACGAGATCCGCACCAAGTCGTTCGCGGCCAACCTCGACCATGTGCTGATCCTGATCGCGGCGGAGCCGGAGTTCTCCGAACACCAGCTGGCCCGCGCGCTGATCGCGGCCGAGGCCGAGCGCATCGCGCCGATCATCGCGCTCAACAAGAGCGACCTGGTCGAGCCCTTCGAGCGCGCATGGGCCAGGCTCGCGCCCTATCGCCGAATGCACCACGGCGTGCTGCCGCTGTCGCTGAGGGCCTCGGCGGAGGCGGACCACGCCTCGCTGATGAAACTGCTCGCAGGCAAGTCCACCCTGGTGCTGGGCCCTTCGGGCTCCGGCAAGAGCACGCTGACCAACCTGCTGGTGCCGGGTGCGGCCGTGCTGACGCAGGAGATCTCTCAGGCGCTGAACTCGGGCAAGCACACGACCACCAGCACCACCTGGTACTGGATCGACGAGGCCCGCACCACCGGCCTGATCGATTCGCCGGGCTTCCAGGAATTCGGCCTGAACCACATCGCGCCGATGCAGCTCGCCAGCCTGATGCCCGACATCGCCGAGCATGCCGGCGACTGCAAGTTCTACAACTGCACGCACCTGCACGAGCCGGGCTGCGGCGTGATCGCGAACGTGGAAACGGCCGCGGCGCCGGGCGCCATCAGCGCAAGCCGCTACAGGATCTATGGCGAGCTCTTCGCCGAGCTGAGCCAGAAGCGCTACTAAACGGAGGCGGCTTCGTCCCGTCCGTCAGCCGAGCCAGACCCGGTAGGACTGCCAAGTGGGATCGAAGACGAGTTCCATCTCCACCGCCACATCCATGTCTTCCTGCAGCGATTGCGCCTGCGAGATCGCATCATCGGGGTCGGCCACCTGGAAGTGAACGGTGCGCACGCCCTCCTCCAGCACCACGTGCGTGCAGCAGCCGGCCTCGTGCACCTGCAGCCGCGCAGTCAGCCGGTCTTCGTAAGCGCGGGCCTCGTCCAGTTCCTCACCCGACTCGACCGGCATCGCCACCGACAGGCGGTGGCACAGGTCGGCCCGCCCCACCAGCGCGGTCGCCACGTCGTTGCGCATGACGATCATCTCGATCTCGCGGCCGTCCTCGGCGGTGCGCGTCGCGCTCAAGCCGGACCACGCGTGCTCGCCCGGAGGAAACACCCCGGTGTGGCCGAGCTCGTCGCGCCAGCAGGCGTCGAACAGCGGCACGAAATCGTCGAGCGGCACGCCGTCGAAACCGGCCTGCGCGTCGGCCTCGCAATAGTCGACCGCGCCCACCTTCACCGCGAAGTCGTACTCGCCCAGGATGTGGTCGAGCATGATGAGGCTCATGTGGCGGGCGTGGTCCTGCATGTCCATCGGAATCGGCTTGGCGAAGCCGATCTCCAGCGCCACCCGCCCCCGGTAGCTTTGGTGCTTCACCAGGACTTCGGAGCTCGCCAGCTCGAAGTTGTTCATGCGCATGCCGAAGCCGTCGCGCGATCGCTGGCGAAAGGCCTCCACCTCGACCTTCGGCAGCTTCGGGCTGTTCTGCACCAGCATCATCAGGTCTTCGAAATCGTCGACCGATCCGTGTGCCGTGAGCACCAGCTTGAACACGGGCGGATCGCCGGCCACCTCGGCGGCCAGTCGCGGAAAGTGAGGCTCCAGCAGCGCGTTCAGCCCCTCCATCAGTTCGCGGGCGGGCAAGGCGCGAAGGCTCTCGAGCCGGGTGCTCACGGCCTGCCAGAAGCTCGCACAGGCCTCGGCGCGTGGATCGGTGTCGTACGTCGACATGCCAGTGAGTCCTTCAGGCGGATGGATTGAGGATGTCCTGCAGGTGCCGCACCAGCGTGCTGCACTGTTCCCGCGTGCCGATGCTGATGCGCAGGTATTGCGCGATGCGCGGCTGCCTGAAATGCCGCACCAGCACCGCGCGCTGGCGCAGCAGCAAGGCCAGTTCCGCTGCATCGCGTTGCGGATGGCGTGCGAAGACGAAGTTGGCCTGTGACGGCAGCACCTCGAAGCCCAGATCCTCGAGCTGGAGGCAGAGTCCCTCGCGGGTGTCGACGATCTTGTTCCGGGTACTGCGAAACCAGTCCTCGTCGTCGAGCGCGGCGACCGAGCCGGCGGATGCCAGCCGGTCGAGCGGATACGAGTTGAAGCTGTCCTTCACGCGCACCAGCGCATCGACCAGGTGCGCCTGCCCGCAGGCGAAGCCGACGCGCAGGCCGGCCAGCGAGCGAGACTTGGAGAGGGTCTGCACCACCAGCAGGTTCGGATACCTGTCGATCAGCGGCAACGCGCTTTCGCCGCCAAAGTCGACATAGGCCTCGTCGACCAGCACCACGCGATCGGGGCAGGCCTCGAGCAACTGCTCGATGCGTGCCAGCGGCAGGCCGATGCCCGTCGGCGCGTTCGGGTTCGCGATGACGATGCCCGCGCAACCCTGGCGCGCACGCGCCGCGAGCGCGTCGACGTCGATGCGCAACCCCTCGTCCACGGGCAGCTGCTCGCAGGCAATGCCGTATAGCTGCGCGTAGACCTTGTAGAAGCTGTAGCTCACGTCGGGCATCAGCAGCGGCTCGGCCTGCTGGAAGAACGCGAAGAACGCATGCGCCAGCACTTCGTCGGAGCCGTTGCCGGCGAACACCTGGTCGGCCCTCAGCCCGTGTCGCCGCGCCACGGCCTCGCGCAGGGCCAGCGAGGCGGGATCGGGATAGAGCTGCAGGCCGTTCTCGGCCGCGCGGCGGATGGCCTCGATGGCCATTGGCGACGGCGGGTACGGGTTCTCGTTGGTGTTGAGCTTGGCGAGGTTCTCGATGCGCGGCTGTTCGCCGGGCACGTAGGGCTCGAGCGCGGCGATGCGCGGGCTCCAGAAGACGGGCGCCGGTTGTCCTTCTTGCGTCATGGCTTGGCGTTCTCCTTGCCGCTCAGCCGAGCAGGCGAGCCAGCGTCAGCAAGGCCAGCAGCACCATCCACATCACGACGGAGCGCCAGACCAGGCCCACCACGCTGCGCAGGTGGCCGGGCTCGGGCTCTCGTCCAGGCGTGCTGCCGCTGTCGGTGCGGCGGCCGTCGGCCAGCGATTCGCCTGCCTGGGCGCGCGGAAGCGGATCGGCGACCGGGATCGGACGCAGCGAGCCGCCGCCCAGGCGCACGTTCACGGCCCCGGAGGTGGCCGCGAGGATCACCCCGTCGTTCTCGTTGGGAAAGCGCTGTGCGTCGTTGCGCCAGCAGTCGATCGCTTCCTCGAAGCTGCCGACCACCGCGAAGCCCAGCGCGGTGATGCGCGCGGGCAACCAGTCGATCGCGTGCCATGCACGATCGGCCGCCTCCTGCACCGCGACACTCGAGGGCTGAACCGCGGCGCCGTTCTTGTGCGCCCAGTAGCGGGAGACGAATTCGCTCATGCGGTAGAACACCGCGCCCGCCGGACCGAGCCCGATGGCCGCGATGATGGAGAACCATGCAAGCACGCCGAACACATGGCGATGCGCGGCGATCACCGAATGCTCGATGACATGGCGCACGATCTCGCTGCGCGGCAGGTCTGCCGCGTCGACGCCCTGCCAGTGAGCGAGCAGCGAGCGCGCCAGCGGCTCGTCGCCTTCGTCGAGCGCATCGCGGATGTCGGTGAAGTGGTGGCTGAACTGCCGGAAGCCCAGCGTGACATAGAGCACCGCGATGCTCCAGAGCACCGCGAACGGCAGGCCCAGCGTGAGCACCAGAAGCCAGTGGATGCCCAGTGCGCCGATCGTGGGCACGAACACCGCGAGACCCCAGGCGATCCATCCGTGGTGCGGCTTGCCCGCATCGAAGTTGCGGCTGGTCCAGCGTGTCCACGCCAGCACCGCGCCGTACACGGGGTTGTGCGGGCCCAGGGGCCGCACCTGCTCGATCAGCAGCGCGCACAGGATGGCAAAAAAGCTCATCCTTCGATGATAGCGAGCGCGCCTGAAGGTTCAGGCCGCATTCAGGCTCTTCTCAGGCGGCGAGGAAACGGTAGAGATTGCGCAGCATGCCCGCGGTCGCACCCCAGACGAAGCGCTCGTCGACACCGTCCTGATAGGGCATCGAATACCAGTGGCGCCGTGTGCCGTCCGGTGCGGGCACGGTGTGGTGGCGGTGATTGGCCGGATTCATCAGCCACGCGAGCGGCACCTCGAACGCCTGCGCTACTTCATAAGGATTAATGGTGAGTTCGAAGTCGGGCTGCACCAGCGAAACCACCGGCGTCACGATGAACGAAGTCACCGTCGTATAGGTAGGCAGGCTGCCGAGCACCTCGATGTACTGCGCGGAGAGGCCGACTTCCTCCCAGGCCTCGCGCAACGCGGCGGCCGCGATGTTGGCGTCCTCGGGGTCGACTCGACCACCGGGAAATGCGACCTGCCCCGAATGCGTCGACAGGTTCGAGGTGCGCTCGGTCAGCAGCACCGTCGCACCTTGCGGGCGCTGCACGATGGGCACCAGCACGGCAGCCTGCGCGGGAACGCGATCGCTCATCCTCGGCTCGCGGCGCAGCTCGGGCGTCCAGTCGGGCGGGTTCGCGAAGCGCGAGCGCAGTGCCTGGGCCGTCAATTGCGAGGCCGGCACCGCCGGCAGCCCCTGGACCTCCCCAGCCACGAAAGGCACCTTGCGCGGGTCGAACTGCATCAGCGTGGGCGGCGCCACGGCATTGACGATTTCGGCGGAAGCAGCCTGCGGGGAGGTGGATGAGTTGGTCAAGAGATGAAAGGTACCGGAGTCGGGGTGGACGAAGTAGAGCGGAAAAAGGGAAAGTTGTCGCCGAGCGGGGGCAACAACGCAAAAAGCCGCCAGAGCGGCGGCTTTTTGCACGACAGGAAGGCTGCTTTACGCGGCCGTCGAAGCCGTCGACTTGCTCGGCAGCTTTTCCTTGATGCGTGCCGAACGGCCGCTGCGGTCGCGCAGGTAGTACAGCTTGGCGCGGCGCACGTCGCCACGGCGCTTGACTTCGATGCCGGCGATCAGCGGGCTGTAGGTCTGGAACGTACGTTCCACGCCTTCGCCGCTGGAGATCTTGCGCACGGTGAAGCCGCTGTTCAGGCCGCGATTGCGCTTGGCGATCACGACGCCTTCGTAGGCCTGCACGCGCTTGCGGGTGCCTTCGACGACGTTCACGCTGACGATGACCGTGTCACCGGGCATGAAATCGGGGATGGTCTTGCCGAGACGGGCGATTTCTTCCTGCTCGAGGGTCTGGATGAGGTTCATGATTTCCTGATATTCGATCGTTTCGGGCTGCACAAAAGGCGCCTTTGGCTTTCGCGGAAAGAACCGCAAGAAGACCGGGCGCGGCCGGACAGAGGATCGGGGAACCCGGAATTATAGCCTTTTTTTGAGCGCAGCCTCATCGGCCTTGCCAAGCCGCCCGGCGGCACGCGCCGCCTCGATCAATTCCGGCCGCCGGGCAGCCGTGATTGCGAGCCGCTGGTCGCGGCGCCAGCGCTCGATCTGGGCGTGATGACCCGAGAGCAGCGGCGCCGGCACCCCCTGCCCGTTCCACTGCTCGGGCCGCGTGTAGTGCGGGCAATCGAGCAGGCCATCGAGCGCGGGGTTGAAACTGTCCTGCACATGGCTGGCTTCGTCGCCCAGCACGCCAGGCTGCAGCCTGGCCACGGCGTCCAGCAGGGCCATGGCCGCGATCTCGCCGCCCGAAAGCACGAAATCGCCAAGGCTGACCTGGTGGGTGACGCGCGCGTCGATGAAACGCTGGTCGATGCCCTCGTAGCGCCCGCAGATCAGCACCGCCCCTTCACTGGCCGACCAGCGCTCGACCGATTCGTGCCGCAGCGCCTCGCCAGTGGGGGAAAAAAGCACGACCGGCACATCGCCGGCGGCGCCACGCGCCGCGAGCGCCGCGTCGAGGCAAGCCGCCAGCGGCTCCGCCATCATCACCATGCCGGGACCGCCGCCGAATGGCCGGTCGTCCACGCGCTTGTAGTTGCCCTGCGCGAAGTCGCGCGGATTCCACAGCACTACCTCGACCTGCTTCGACTCGTAGGCACGGCGCGTCACGCCGCTGGCCACGAAGGGCGCGAACATTTCGGGAAAGAGCGTGAGGACGTCGAAGCGCATGCCGCGCGGGCGCCGGTCAGTAGTCCGGCTGCCAGTCGACCGTGATGAGCCGCCCGGGCAGGTCGACCTTGTCGACGAAGGCGGAGACGAAGGGCACCATGCGCTCGATCGCCTTGCCGCCCTCTTCGGCGGCCAGCACCAGCGTGGTCTGGGGGCCGGTCGCGAGCAGTTCGCGCACGGAGCCGAGCGCCACGCCTTCACGATTGACCACCGACAGGCCGATCAGGTCGACCCAGTAGTACTCGTCGTCGCCGGCGGTCGGAAAGCTCGAGCGCGGCACGAACACGCGCGCCCCGCGCAGCGCCTCGGCGGCGTTGCGGTCAGGCACGTCCGCGGACGTGGCGACGATGCAGTCGGAATGTTCCTTGGCTTCGCGGATCGCGAGCCGGAAGGCTGCGCTCGCCGAGGCTCCGGGAGCCTGCAGGAACCAGCGCTTGGAAGAAAAAAGCGCCTCGGGCCGGGCGCTGTGGGGCAGGACCTTGAACCAGCCCTTGATGCCCCAGGCGTCGGCGATGCGCCCTACTTCGATCGCATCCGCCGGCAATTCGGCGGCTTCGAGTGCAGGCAGCATCGCCGTGCGGGCGGCTTAGGCCGCCGCCTTGGGAGCTGCCGCGGCAGCTTGCTTGATCAGGCGCAGAACGGTGGGCGAAGCTTGTGCGCCGACGCTCTTCCAGTACGCCAGGCGGTCCTGGGCGATACGGATGCTTTCTTCGTTTTCCTTGGCGGTCGGGTTGTAGAAGCCCAGGCGCTCGATGAAACGGCCATCGCGGCGAACGCGCTTGTCCGACACGACGATGTTGAAGAACGGACGGCCTTTGGAGCCGCCGCGGGAGAGTCGAATGACGACCATGATTTATCCTTGGGTGGTCAGCAAGCCTAGTGAATGAAAAGAAGGCCTGCTCACAATGTTCTTCCAGCGTCGAGACACGCGACATGGCCACCCGGCCAGCGACACGCTGAAAAGCCCGCGATTATAGCCCGACAAGCGCTTTCTCCCAATTCCGGCCCTGCGCCATCCGTTTCCATCCGCATGCCCCTCGCCATCCGCCCCAGCCGCGAAGAAGACATCGCAGCCATCACCGCCATCTACGCCCACCACGTGTTGCACGGCACGGGCACCTTCGAGACTGAGCCTCCCTCCCCCACCGACATGGCGTCACGCCGCGCCGACGTGCTGGCCAGGAACCTGCCTTACCTGGTTGCCGAGGAAGACGGAAAAGTGTTGGGTTTTGCCTACTGCAACTGGTTCAAGCCGCGCCCGGCCTACCGCTTTTCGGCCGAGGACTCGATCTACGTGTCGGAGTCAGCGCGCGGCAAGGGTCTGGGCGCCAAGCTGCTGGCCGCGCTGTCGCAGGCCGCCGAGGCAGCCGGCGTGCGCAAGCTGATCGCGGTGATCGGCGACTCGGCCAACGCAGGCTCCATCGGCGTGCATCGCAGCCAGGGCTTCACGCACGTCGGAGTGCTGAAGGACTGCGGCTGGAAGTTCGGCGAATGGCGCGACGTCGTATTGATGGAAAAGGTGCTCGGCGAAGGCAGCACCACCAGACCCGAATGAAAAACAAGACCGTTGCCGCCTGGCTCTCCTTCCTCGGCGGCCCCCTGGGGCTGCACCGCTTCTACCTGCGCGGCCTGGGCGACTGGCTCGGCTGGCTGCTGCCCATTCCCACCGCGCTGGGCGTCTACGGCATCGAGCGCGTACGCATGTACGGCGTGGACGACGGGCTGAGCTGGGCGCTGATACCGCTGCTGGGCTTCACCATCGCAGGCTGCGCGCTGATGGCGATCATCTACGGCCTGATGACGCCCGAGAAGTGGAACGCCCGCTTCAACGCCAGCGCCCCGGCCGACGCCGAACCCGGCCGCACCAACTGGTTCACCATCGGCGCCGTCGTGCTTGCCCTTTTCTTCGGCAGCACGATCCTCATGGCCAGCATCGTCTTCAGCTTCCAGCGCTACTTCGAGCACCAGATCGAAGAGGGGCGGAAGATTTCGCAGTAGCCGCCGTCAGAACAGCTGCATGCTGATCCAGTAGGCAATAGCCGCCACGAACGCCGAAGCCGGGATCGTGAAGATCCAGGCCCACACGATGTTCCCCGCCACGCCCCAGCGCACCGCGCTGGCGCGCTGCGCGGAGCCGACACCGACGATGGCGCCGGTGATCGTGTGCGTGGTCGACACCGGAATGCCCAGCGCAGTGGCCAGGAACAGCGTCAGCGCCCCGCCGGTCTCGGCGCAGAAGCCGCCCACGGGCTTGAGCTTGGTGATCTTCTGACCCATCGTCTTCACGATGCGCCAGCCGCCGAACATGGTGCCCAGCGCGATCGCGGCGTAGCAACTCACGATGACCCAGTTCGGGGGCGTCGCGTCGCTGGCGGAGGCATACCCGGTCGCGATCAGCAGCATCCAGATGATGCCGATGGTCTTCTGCGCGTCGTTGCCGCCGTGGCCCAGGCTGTAGGCGCCGGCCGAAACCAGCTGCAGCCGGCGGAACCAGCGGTCGATGCGCGAGGGCGTGGCGCGGCGGAAGCCCCAGGCGACCAGGATCATCATCAGCGAGCCGAGCAGGAAGCCCAGCAGCGGTGACACGAAGATGAACGCCACCGTCTTCCAGATGCCCGAGGCCACGAGCCCGCTGGTGCCGGTCTTGGCGATCACGGCGCCCACGATGCCGCCGATCAGCGCGTGCGACGAGCTGCTCGGGATGCCGTAGTACCAGGTCACGAGGTTCCAGCTGATGGCGCCCACGAGCGCGCCGAACACCACGTGCACGTCGACCACCCCGGGCTGGGCGATGCCCTTGCCCACCGTGGCCGCCACGCTCAGGTGAAAAATGAAGATCGCGACCAGGTTGAAGAAGGCCGCAAAGACCACGGCCTGCCCCGGCCTGAGAACCCCGGTGGACACCACCGTCGCGATCGAATTGGCGGCGTCGTGGAATCCGTTCATGAAGTCGAACAGGATCGCCAGAGCGACCAGCACCACAACCACCCAGAGGGCGACCTGAACCGTTGCCATCGGTCGCTGCCCGCTTACGAGTTCTCGAGGACGATGCCCTCGATCACGTTGGCCACGTCCTCGCACTTGTCGGTGATCGTCTCAAGCAGCTCGTAGATCGCCTTGAGCTTGATCACTTCGCGCACGTCGGGCTCCTCGCGGAACAGCTTGCTCATGGCGCTGCGCATCACGCGGTCGGCGTCCGATTCCAGGCGGTCGATCTCCTCGCAGGTCTTCAGCGTGGCCTCGGCCACGGCCGGGTCGGCGATGCGGCCCAGGAACTTGACGGCGTCCTTCAGGCGGTCGCAGCACTTCACGCTCAGCGAGGTGAGGCGCACGATCTCTTCCGTCATGTGGCGCACGTCGTACAGCGCCATGGTCTCGGCCGAGTCCTGAATGAGGTCGGCCACGTCGTCCATCGTGTTGATGAGCTTGTGGATCTGCTCGCGGTCGATCGGGGTGATGAAGGTCTTGTGGATCAGCCGGTTGACGTCGTGCGTCACGCGGTCGGCGGCGCGCTCGGCGTTGTCGACGTCGCGGTTGTACTGCTCGCGCAGGTGCACGTCGTTGTAATTGGTGACCAGTTGCTCGAACGCCCGCGCCGCCTCGACGATGCGCTCGGCGTGCTGGTTGAACATCTCAAAAAAATTCCCCTCGCGGGGCAGCAGCTTGCCGAACATGGAAACTCCAGGCTGCGCCAATCACAATTTCATGACGCCTTGATGAAAACCCGCGAAGTTTAACGGCCGCGCGGCCCCGACCCGGCCCGACCGGCTTTTCAAGCCCTCGGAGCACCTGCAATTCAGGCCGGCAGACGCAGCACCGGCAGGTGCCAGCCGCCGTAGATCCCGCCAAGACGAAGCGCCACGATCAGCAGCACCCCGGCATGAAAGGCCCAGCGACGCGGCGTTCCGGCAGCCTGCAGCAGCAGGTAGGCTGCGATGCCCGCAATGGCGGCCGAGCCATAGATGCCGCTGCTCAGCAGCAGCGGAACGCGGGCGGTGAACACGTCGCGCAGCAGTCCGCCGGCCGCACCGGTCATGGTGCCGACCAGCAGCACGATGACGGCCGACAGGCGCCGCTCCTCGGCCACCTGCGCACCGGTGATGGCGAACAAGCCGAGCCCCAGCGCGTCGGCAACCGCCAGCGCGTGCTCGGGCAACGGCATCAGGTGCACCCAGCCAATCGTGAACGCCGCCGCCGCGAGGATCACGTAGACATACCGGGTGTCGCGAATCCAGAACACCGGGTGGCGGTCGAGCAGCAGGTCGCGCAGCGTGCCGCCGCCCACCGCGGTGACCGAAGCGATCACCACCACGCCCAGCCAGTCGAGGCCCGCATGGCCGGCTGCAAGCGCCCCACTGACCGCGAAGACCGCCACGCCGGCGAGATCGAGGACGTAGAGCAGCACGGCCTTCAGAGGATGCGCTTGACCACCTGGCCCGTGACACGCGCCAGCGCGGCGCGCGGTACCTTGTCGGGCGCGATCTCGGCGAGCGGCTTCAGCACGAAGGCTCGCTCACGCATGCGGGGATGCGGCAGGGTCAGCGTCGGCGTGTCGATCACCGAGTTGCCATGCATCAGCAGGTCGAGATCGAGCGTGCGCGGCGCGTTGGGAAACGGCCTTTCGCGGCCGGCCAGCGTCTCCAGGCGCTGCAACGCGACGAGCAGCTGCTCGGCATCCAGGCCGGTGCGCACCGCCACCACGGCATTGATGAAATCGGGGCCTTCGGCATCCACCGGCTCGCTGCGATAGAGCGACGAACGGGCCGTCACCACGGTTCGCTGGAGTGCGCCGATGTCGGCCATGGCGGCCTTCACGGACGCCTCGGCATCGCCCAGGTTGGCGCCGATGGCGATGAAGGCCTGTACCGTGGGGTAGTCCTCCCGCGGGCCGCGCGGGCTGCGCGGGCTGTTCGAAGGGGCACGTGCGGGGGTACGGGTGGGCGCACGGCGCGCAGGCGGCCCGCTCTTTGCGCCTGCAGACGGAGGCTTGGCGCCTCCGCCCGCGCGCGGCGGTACAGCCTTGGCCTTGGGGCCCGGCTTGCCGTCCTTCGGCCGGTCTGGCGTGCTCATGCGCCCTCGGCGCTCCGGCCGCCCTCACCGCCAGCACCACCACCGCCTCCGGTTCGGGGCTTGCGGCGACGCCGGCGCTTGCGCGGCACCGCCTCGCCATCGGGCGGCACGGCACCGGCCTCCACTTCAGCCTCTTCGACCTCGGCGTCCTGCTCCGAATCGGGAGCCCGACTCTTGCGCGCAGCCGGTTCAGCGCCGCGCGGCTTCGGCGCCGGCGTCTCGCGCACCCGCACGCGCTGGCGCACCTTCTGCTCCTCGCGCACCTGCTCCAGCAGATCCTGGCGGCGCGTGTCGTCGGCGGTGCTGAACTCCTGCCACCACTCGGCGATGGCTTCGTTCACCTCGCCCACGTCGGCGCGCAGGCGCATGAAGTCGAAGGCGGCGCGGAAACGCGCCTGCTCGACCAGGCTGTAGGGCGTGGAGCCGGTGCGCTTGTCGAAGCGCGGCTGCATCATCCAGATCTCGCGCATGTCGGCCGCCAGCTTGCCGCGGCCCGACACGTCGCCGATGCGGGCGTTGAACACGTCGTCGATGGCGTCCTGCAGCGCAGGGAACGGCGCCTGCGCGCGCTGGCCGTTGCGGCCTTCCTGGCGCTGGGCCCAGCCGTCGCGCACGTCGGCCCAGAGCACGCAGGCCAGCAGGAAGCTGGGCGCCACGGGCTTGCCCTCGCCCACGCGGCGGTCGGTGTCCTGCAGGGCGGCCTTCACGAAAGGCTGGTCGGCGCGCTCCACCACCACGTCGAGCAGCGGGTAGATGCCGCGGGCCAGGCCGAGCTTGTTGAGCTGCTCGACCGTGGCGATGGCGTGGCCGGTCTGCAGCAGCTTGAGCATCTCGTCGAAGAGGCGGCTCTGCGGCACGTCGGCCAGCAGCTTGCTCGATTCGACCAGCGGGGCGGCCGTCTTGGCTTCCATCTTGAAGCCCAGCGCCGCGAGCTTGGCCGAGAAGCGGATGGCGCGGATGATGCGCACCGGGTCTTCGCGGTAGCGCGTGGCCGGGTCGCCGATCATGCGCAGCGTGAGCTTCTGGGCGTCCTTGATGCCGTTGTGATAGTCCACCACCACCTGGTTGGCCGGGTCGTAGTACATGGCGTTCACGGTGAAGTCGCGGCGCGCGGCGTCTTCTTCCTGCGGGCCCCAGACGTTGTCGCGCAGCACGCGGCCGCTGGCATCCACCGCGTGCTTCATGCTCGCGAGCTCGCCCTTGCTGGTGCGCTCGTTGCCGGCCACCTGCTCGGCGGCGGCGTTGTCCATGTAGGCCCGGAAGGTCGAGACCTCGATCACCTCGTGCTCGCGCCCGCGGCCGTACACCACGTGCACGATGCGGAAGCGCCGTCCGATGATGAAGGCGCGGCGGAACAGCGCCTTCACCTGCTCCGGCGTGGCGTTGGTGGCCACGTCGAAGTCCTTGGGGCGCAGGCCCAGCAGCAGGTCGCGCACCGCGCCGCCCACCACGTAGGCCTCGTAGCCTGCCTGCTGAAGCGTGGTCACCACGTTCTTCGCACGCTCGTCGACCAGGGCCGGATCGATTCCGTGGACCTCGGCCGGCACCTCCTGGCGCTTGCCGAAACGGCTCTTGCCCTGCGTGCCGCCGGCACCCTTGCCGAGCAGCTTGTCGATGAATTTCTTGATCATTGTTTGTTGGAAGCCTTGTTCGCTCTTCTATTCGTTCTCGAGCATGGAGCGGATCAGCGGAATGGTGATCGCGCGTTGCGTCTGCAGGGCGTAGCCGTCGAGCTGCACGAGCAGCTCCATCAGGCTGCCGAGGTCGCGGCTGAAGCGGTGGAGCATGTAGTCGAGCACGTCGTCCGACAGCATCACGCCGCGTGCGTCGGCCGCCTGGCGCAGCACCGCGCGGCGTTCGCTTTCGCTCAGCACCTGCATGTGGAAGACATGGCCCCAGCCGAGGCGGGTGCGCAGGTCCTCGCGCAGCGGCAGGTCGGCCGGCGGCAATGCGCCGGCGGCGACCACGCCGCGCTGCAGGGTCTGGGCGTTGACGAACCAGTTGAAGGCCGCGTGCTGCTGCACGGCGGTGTAGAGGTGCACGTCGTCGAGCAGGACGGCGCCCCAGCGCTCGTCGAACTCGGGCGGCTCCAGCAGGCCCGCATGGAGCCAGCCCACGCTGGCGCCCTGCTCGCGCAGTGCGACGCGCACCGATTCGAGCAGATGGGTCTTGCCGCTGCCGCCGTCGCCCCACAGGTAGGTGGGCACCGGCGAGTGCAGCACGGGGCTGCCGGCGCCGCCCACCCACACTTGCAGGTGCCGCAGAGCCGCCTCGTTGGGGCCGGCGAAAAAGGCGTCGAAGCTGGGGCCCGTCGCAATGCCGATATCGAGCGCGAGCTGTTTCATCCCGGGAAGGTTCATGGAGGGGGCCGCGGGGGCCCTTAAAATCATCGGGAATTCTATCGGCCCGGCCACCATGGTTACCGGCGCCCCTTCCGCCCCCACTCTTTGCGTCCCTTCCGACCTCGACCACCCATGACTTCCTCCACGCCCACCCCGCTCAGCTACAAGGACGCCGGTGTCGACATCGATGCAGGCGACGCCCTGGTCGACCGCATCAAGCCGCTGGCCAAGAAAACCCTGCGCGAAGGCGTGCTGGCCGGCATCGGCGGCTTCGGCGCCCTGTTCGAGGTGCCCAAGCGCTACAAGGAGCCTGTGCTCGTGAGCGGCACCGACGGCGTGGGCACCAAGCTCAAGCTGGCCTTCGAATGGAACATGCACGACACCGTCGGCATCGACCTGGTGGCCATGAGCGTCAACGACGTGCTGGTGCAGGGCGCCGAGCCCCTCTTCTTCCTCGACTACTTCGCCTGCGGCAAGCTCGACGTGGACACCGCCGCAGCGGTCGTCGGCGGCATCGCCCGCGGCTGCGAGCTCTCGGGCTGCGCGCTGATCGGCGGCGAAACGGCCGAAATGCCCGGCATGTACCCGGCCGGCGAATACGACCTGGCGGGCTTCGCGGTCGGCGCGGTCGAGAAGTCGAAGATCCTCACGGGCCAGAACGTCAAGCCCGGCGACGTGGTGCTGGGCCTGGCCTCGGCCGGCGTGCACTCCAACGGCTTCAGCCTGGTGCGCAAGGTGATCGAGCGCGCCAGCACCGACCTGCCCGCCACCCTCGACGGCAAGCCCTTCCGTGAAGCCGTGATGGAGCCCACCCACCTCTACGTGAAGCCGGTGCTCGAAGCGCTGGGCAAGCACCCGATCAAGGCGCTGGCCCACATCACCGGCGGCGGCCTGCTCGAGAACATCCCGCGCGTGCTGCCCGAGGGCACGGCCGCCCACCTCAGGAAGGGCAGCTGGCCGCAGACCGAGCTGTTCGCCTGGCTGCAGAAGGTGGCCGGCATCGACGACATCGAGATGAACCGCACCTTCAACAACGGCATCGGCATGGTGGTCGTCATCGACGCCGCCGAAGCTGCCGCCTGCGCCGCCACGCTGCGTGCCGCCGGCGAGACGGTGCACGAGATCGGCGTGATCGCCGAGCGCGGCGAAGGCGCGGCCGTGGTCGTCGGCTGACCGCCGGCTGCTGCGTCCACTTTTTCGAAGAACAGAGCACGCACCCGCACCGGATGGCCAACAAGCCGCAGCCCTCCCCCATCGCCTCATCGGCGTCTTCCACCATCCGCCCCGCGGCCTCGCGCGGCGTGACCATCGCCAGCTACCTGCTGATGCTGGGCGCCCTGATGCTGGTGATGTGGGAGCACCTGCTGCCGGGGCTGCTGTGCGTCTGCATCGGCTTTCTCGTCACGCGCTGGTTCGCGCGCCTGCTCGCCTCGGGGCTGGGGCGCATTCCGGCGCTGGCCAGGCGGCCCGGCAGCGCCCAGGGCTGGGCCGGCGTGGTGGCCGTCACGGTGGTGCTGCTGGCGCCCATCGCGCTGATCACGCTGGGGCTGTCGCAGGCCCGCGAATACATCGTCGATGCGCCCGACCAGTACCGCGAGCTGCTCGACTACACCGCGCGCACCGTGCTGGAGCTGCGCTCCAAGCTGCCGGTGGAGATCGCCGTCTACCTGCCCGAGGGCGCGGCCGAGGTGCAGCGCGTGATCGCCAACTACCTGCGCGCGCAGGCCGGCTCGCTGGCCGTGGCCGGGCGCGCGTGGCTGCACGGCATTCTTTTCTCGTACGTGGGCCTGATCATCGGCAGCCTGGCCGCCGTGGCCCACGCGCCGATGCGGCGCCTGCCGCTGGCCGAACAGCTGCACCGGCGCGTGCAGACCTTCGGCGAGGCCTTCGCCCAGATCGTGGCGGCCCAGTTCTGGATCGCGGCCTTCAACACGCTGCTGACGGCCATCTTCCTGCTCTTCATCATGCCGCTGTGGGACGCGCACCTGCCCTACACGCCGGCGCTCATCACCCTCACCTTCCTGGCCGGCCTGGTGCCGATCGTCGGCAACCTGGTCTGCAACTCGGTGATCACGCTGGTGGGGCTGTCGGTGTCGCCGGTCACGGCCGCAGCCTGCCTGATCTTCCTGATCGTGATCCACAAGGCCGAGTACGTCATCAACGCCAAGGTGGTGGGCGCGCGCACGCAGATGAGCGTGTGGGAGCTGCTGGCGGTGATGTTCGTGGCCGAGGCGGTCTTCGGGCCCGCGGGGCTGGTGGCGGCGCCGCTGTACTACGCGTACCTGAAGAAAGAGCTGCAGGCGGCTTCGCTGGTCTGACGGGGCCTTCGCCCTGGCCGATGTCCTGATCTGATCGATTCTGGTCCGGCGCCGAGCGGACCGGAAGCTGGCGCACCGCAAGAATGAGCGGCATCATCCACTCCGCTCCCGCCCGCGAGCCCCGCCATGAAAACCTGTCTGATTGTGATCGATGCCCAGGAGTCGTTCCGCCAGCGCGCCTACTGGAACGAAAGCCAGGCCGCGCCCTACTTCGCCGCGCAGAACGCGCTGATCGAAGGCGCCGCCGCCTCGGGCCTGCCCATCGTGCGGGTCTTCCACACCGACGAACCCGCCGACGCCAGCAACCCCTTCGCGGTCGAATCGGGCCATGTGCGCCCCATCGGCGGGCTGGCCGCCTTTCATGCCGCCGCCACCTTCACCAAGCACCGCCACAGCGCGCTGGTCAACAGCGGGCTGGACGTGTGGCTCACCCAGAACGGCATCGGCCGGCTGATCGTGAGCGGCATCCGCACCGAGCAATGCTGCGAGACCACCACCCGCCACGCCTCCGACCTGGGCTGGGAAGTGGACTACGTCACCGACGCCACCCTCACCTTCGACATGAAGCATCCCGACGGCAGCCCGCTAGCCGCCGCTGACATCAAAGCCCGCACGGCCGCCGTGCTGCACGGCCGATTCGCCACCGTCTGCACCGTGGCGCAGGCGCTCGAGCGGGCCGTGGCGTGAACGGCATGAGCGGCATGACCATGCGCGTGCTGATCCTCGCGTTCGACGGCGTCGAGGCGCTGGACTTCGCCGGCCCCTTCGAGGTGTTCACCACTGCGAGCCGGGTCGGGCAGCGGCTGCGGCCGGGCTCGCCGGCGCTGTTCGAGGTCGCTTCGGTGGCCCACGCCGCCGCGGGCCAGCCCGTGCAAGCGCGCGCCGGCCTGCGGCTGCTGGCCGATCACACGCTGGCCGACAGCCCGGCGGCCGACGTGCTGCTCATCCCCGGCGGCGTGGTCGATGCGCCCATGGCCAGCCCGCAGACGCTGCGCTGGATAGCGGACCAGGCAGCCGACGCGAAGATCGTCGCCTCCGTCTGCACCGGCGCCTTCCTGCTGGCCCAGAGCGGCGTGGTGACCAATGACCCGGTCACCACCCACTGGGAAGACATCGCCGAGCTGCGCGAGCGCTTCCCCTCGCTCGACGTGCGCGAGGACGTGCGCTGGGTGGACAACGGCCGCATCGTCAGCTCGGCGGGCATCAGCGCCGGCATCGACATGAGCCTGCACCTCGTCGAGCGGCTCGCCGGGCTCGAACTCGCCGAGCGCACCGCGCGACAGATGGACTACGAATGGAACCGCAGCAACCCGAGCCCGCCCCCATCCGCGTAGTCTTCGTCCTCCTGCCCGGCAGCCTCGTGCTCGACTGGGCCGGCCCGGCGGAGGCGCTGCGCATCGCCAACCAGCGGCTGCGCGCGGCGGGGCGGCCCGAGCGCTTCGTCATCGAATTCGCCAGCCCCCGGCCGACGGCCATGGGCTCGGTCGGCGTGGCGCTGGCCGGGCTCTCGCCGCTGCCCACGGCATGGGACGGGCCCGGCTGGGTCGTGCTGGTTGGCCTGCCTGGCGACGTCATCACCATCGACAACCCCGAGACGCAGGACCTGCTGCACTGGCTGCGCGGCCTGCGCTTCGAGCGCGACCGGCTGGAGCTGGTGACGGTGTGCGCCGGCGCCGTGCTGGCCGCGCACGCCGGGTCGCTGGCGGGCCGTCGCGCCACCACGCACCACCATCACCTGGGCGAGCTGCGCGAGGTGGAGCCGCGCTGCGAGGTGGTGAGCAACCGCGTGTTCGTGATCGATCCGCCGCTCTACAGCAGCGCGGGCGTGACCACCGGCATCGACCTGATCCTGCACCGCATCGGCGAGCTGTGCGGCGAGGCGCTTGCAGCGCAGGTCGCGCAGTCGATGGTGATGCCGCTGCGCCGGGGGCCGCACGATCCGGAGCTGTCGCCCTTCCTCGCCTATCGCAACCACCTGCACGCCGCGCTGCACCGCGTGCAGGACGCCGTGAGCGAGCAACCACAGGCCGACTGGAACGTGCCGCGCATGGCCGAGGTGGCGCATACGTCGGCGCGGCACCTCACGCGGCTCTTCGTCGAGCATGCGGGCGTGGCGCCGCTGGCCTACCTCCGGCGGCTGCGCCTCGCGACGGCCCAGCTGGCGCTGGCCTCGGGCGCGAGCGTGACGCGGGCGGCGGAGCAGTCGGGCTTCGGCTCCGATACGCAGCTGCGCCGCGCATGGCACCAGTTCGGGCTGCCGGGATCGCCGTCGGAAGCGGGTTCGTCTTCGCGGACCTGAGACTGCTCAGTGCCAGACGCCCGCGGGCGCCGGCCCCGGCACGCGCAGCAGCCTGTCGTCGCCGATCTCCAGCAGCCGGTTGGCCGCGTAGCTGTTCTGCGAATCGGGCTCCAGCGCCGCGCTGACCAGCGGCGACAGCGGCTGCGCCAGCGACACGTAGAAGCTGCCCGGCTGTACCACCGCGCGGCCGTGGCGCAGCCGCACGCGGAAGCTGCGGATCGCCTCGCCGTCCTCGATGGCGCCGCGCGCGTCCTGCCGCTGGCCGTCGGCCTGCGAGAGGATCTCGTAGCGCTCCACCGACCACGGCGCCGCGCTGTCGATGCGCTCCACGCGCACACCCAGCATCTGCAGGCGCTGCACCGCCACGGTCTCGCTGGCCGCGAGCAGGTAGCCGCAGGGGCGCGGGCGCGCATTGACGATCTTCAGCGGCTCGGCGGCGCGCCAGTCGACGTCGACGGCCTTGTCCTCGCCGGTCTTCGCATCGAGGAATTCGAGCCGCTGCTTCGTCGGCGTCTGCCAGGCCTCGACCACCACGTCGCCACGGCAGGCGTCGGCCCTGGCGCGCTGGCCGGCCTGCGCGGTGAGCTGCATCAGCGCCGGTCCCTGCCTCGCCGCTGTCTCGATGACCATGGTGGCAGCCAGCACCTGCGTGTGCACGCGGCGCGCGAAATGCGCCCGGCCCAGGCCCACGCCGCGCACTTCGAGCAGCAGGCTCACGGCCTGATGCAGCGCGCTCACGTTGCGGCCGGTGTCGGGCTGCACGCCACCCATCGACACGGTTCGGTCGTCGGACTTGCCGCCGGAAGTGGTGTGGTACTTGAAGCCCTGCAGCCCGGCCCGCGCGAAGGCGGCCTGGATGGCGTCGACGTAGTCGCGCTGCGCGCTCGCGGCGATGGCAGCGTCGAGGTTGCCCACGGTGGCGGGCTGCAGCAGGCCGTCGTATTTCATGACGGCGCCGAACTTGTCGATCCAGCGGCCGCCGACGGTGAACTCGTGCAGGTCGAGCACCACCTGCGGCGCGTAGCGCAGGGTGGCCCCCGCGATCACGCGGGCCTCGGGCGTGCGCAGCAGCAGGTGGTCGCGGTTCACGTCGATGCCGTTGGCGGTGACGCGGGTGAAGCGCTCGGCGCCGTCGGGGTTGCCGCGCGGCACCAGCACGAGGTTGACCTTCTTGAGCAGCGCCGAGCCCGGCTCCGTGGCGAACTGCTGCGCCAGCGCCAGCACCGCCTCGCCGCCGGCCGGCTCGTTGCCGTGCTGCTGGCCGATCACCATCACCGTGGGCCGGGTCGGATCGACGCGGCCCTGCTCGGCCAGCACCACCAGCGGCATCTCGCGGCCCTGCTGCGACGTCCCGATGCGCTCGACGCGCACGTTCGGCGACTGGCGCGCCAGTTCGTCCAGGAAGGCCAGCACTTCGGCATGCGAGGGGAAGTCGGTGCGGCCCGCGCGAAAGCCCGGCGTGGCGTAGCTCACCGGCGGATCGGGAAAGCGCGCGGCGATGGCCGGCGGCTCGGTCCACACCTTGGCGGGGTCGAACTGGGCCAGGGCCGAGGCGGCCGGCAGCAGGGCCAGGCCGGAAACGCACAGGAAGCGGAGGGAGGGGGTGCGCAGCATGGCGCGCATTGTCCTCCGGCGCGACTCGCAGCAGATTCAGGTGTGGTTCAGTTCAACCTGTGCCGGCATCCGAAAGCCGCAGGCGCGCCCTCTCCTTCCAGAGATACCGCACAACCGGCTCCGTCGGGCCGCAGGTATCGCCCCCGGAAGGGGGTTGGCGCAGCGACACGAAGTGCGCGAAGCCTGGGGGCGAGTCAAATACAAGCCCGGGCGCGCGCCAGCAGCAGGGCCCGCTCGCGCGTGTTGCGGGTGAGGGAGGCGGCGCGGTCGAACTCCCTGCGCGCCTCGTCGAGGCGGCCGAGCTTGAAGAGCAGGTCGCCGCGCACCGTCGGCAGCAGGTGGTAGCCCTTGAGCGCGGGCTCGTCCAGCAGCGCATCGACCACCTCCAGCCCGGCCGCCGGACCGAAGGCCATCGACAGCGCCACCGCCCGGTTGAGTTCGACGATGGGCGACGGCGCAAGTTCGGCCAGCGCGTCGTAGAGGGCGGCGATGCGGCCCCAGTCGGTGTCGCCGGCGGTGCGTGCGCGGCCGTGGCAGGCGGCGATGGCGGCCTGCAGCGCATAGGGGCCGAGCGCGCCGCCCAGCGACTCGGCTCGCGCGAGCGCGGCGAGGCCGCGGCGGATCAGCAGCTGGTCCCAGCGCGCTCGGTTCTGCTCCAGCAGCAGCACCGGCTCGCCCGAGGGGCCCATGCGCGCGGCGGTGCGCGAGGCCTGGATCTCCATCAGCGCGACCAGGCCGTGCACTTCGGATTCCTTCGGCACCAGCTCGGCCACGATGCGGCCCAGGCGCAGCGCTTCCTCGCACAGCGAGGGGCGCATCCAGTCGTCGCCGGCGGTGGCCGAGTAGCCCTCGTTGAAGATCAGGTAGATGACTTCCAGCACCGAGGCGAGCCGCGCCTCCAGCTCGTGCCGGCGCGGCACCTCGAAGGGCACGCGCGCCTCGGCCAGGGTGCGCTTGGCACGCACGATGCGCTGCGCCACCGTGGCTTCGGGCACGAGGAAGGCGCGCGCGATCTCGTCGGTGGTGAGGCCGCCCATCACCCGCAGCGTGAGCGCCACCCGCGCCTCGGTCGAGAGCACCGGGTGGCAGGCGGTGAACACCAGGCGCAGCAGGTCGTCGCCGATGTCGTCGTCCAGCGCGGCATCGACGGCCTCGGCGAAGTCGTCCTGCGCCATCTCGTGCTGCGCGTCGAGCTCGCGGCCGATCTCGCCGGCCTTGTGCTCGGCCAGTTGCAGGTGGCGCAGGCGGTCGAGGGCGCGACGCTTGGCCACGGCCGTGAGCCAGGCGGCGGGGTTGTCGGGCACGCCCGATTCGCTCCATTGCTCCAGGGCCGAGACCAGCGCGTCCTGGGCCAGCTCCTCGGCCAGGCCCACGTCGCGCACCATGCGCGCGACGGTGGCGATGATCTTCGCGGACTCGATGCGCCACACCGCCTCGATGGTGCGGTGGATGGCGGCAACCTCGGCGCGGACCTCGCCAGGGTTCATGCCCCGGGCTTCTTCACCGTCTGCATCGAGGTGAATTCGCCGGCCACCGCCTGCACGTCGGCCGGGAAGTCTTCCATCTCCTGGATCTGGCGCACCTCGATGACCTCGTTGTCGCCGCCCGGGCAGCGGCTGGCCCACTCGATGGCGGCGGCGCGCGAGGGCACGTCGATGATCCAGAAGCCGCCCAGCACTTCCTTGGCTTCGGCGAAGGGGCCGTCGACGACCTTGGGCTGGCGGTTCTTGAAGCTCACGCGCGCGCCCATCGAGGGCGGGTGCAGGCCGTCGCAGCTGACCAGCACGCCGGCCTTCTGCAGCGACTCGTTGTAGGCCATCATGGCCGACACCGCCTCGACGTCGGGCGCGGTGCCGGGTGCGGCGTTCTCGTAGCCGTGGGGAATCATCAGCATCATGAATCGCATGGTGTGTCTCCTTCGGTGCGGGGGCGGGGTCCGGCTCAGCCGCCAGCCCTGGTGCGGGCCTCGGTCTCGGAGCGCAGGCGGTCTTCCTGGGCGAGCAACTCGGGGGTCATGGAGTCGCCGAAATCGGCGGCCTCGAACACCTGGCGGATCTCGATCTCGCCTTCCTGGAAGGGGCTGCGCTTGATCCACTCGATAGCCTCTTCCTTCGACTTGCACTGGAACAGCCAGAAGCCGGCCAGCAGCTCCTTGGTCTCGGCGAAGGGGCCGTCGATGACGGTGCGCTTGGTCGGTCCCTCGCAGCGCACGCGCACGCCCTTGGAACTGGGGTGCAGGCCCTCGCCCGCCAGCAGCACGCCAGCCCTGACCAGTTCCTCGTTGAACTTGCCCATGGCGGTGAGGATTTCGGTGCTGGGCATCACGCCGGCTTCGGAATCCGCGTTGGCCTTGACCAGAATCATGAATCGCATGTCGTTTCTCCTGAAGGTTGATGGTGGTGAAGCGGCGTCGGAAATTGCCTGCTCCTGTTCACACGTCGGACGAGCTGAAGCCGGATCGACACGGATGTGCCGATCTATTTGTAATTTTGTGTTTCCGAAATTCGGAGGGCGGGCACCGGGATTCAGGGCAGATAGCCGCAGAAGCGCAGCACATGGCCGTCCGGCTCCCGGATCGCGAACTCGCGCAGCCCCCAGGGCTGGGAGACGGGCGGCTCGATGACCGTCACGCCGCGTTTCACATAGGCGGCGTGCAGGCCGTCGATGTCCTTGCCGACGTGGATCACGATCTCGCCGCGCCAGGGTTTGGCCTCGCGCGCGTTGCATTGCCACAGCCGCAAGTAGACCGGGTCGCCGTAGCTGCGGTCGCCCTTCTTCACCCGGGCGTAGCTGGGCGGCTCGCCGGCGATGAAGTCGAGCTCGAAGCCCAGCACGTCGCGGAACCAACGCGCGGCGCGGGTGACGTCGGATACCGGCAGCACGGGCTGCACGCCGTGGAACTGATGCAATGTGCCCAGGTCGGGCGCGGGGCTGACGCCGGCCTGGGTGCTCATGCGGTTCAGCTGGCCAGACGGCGCAGCGTGGCGACGCGCTCGGCGATCGCGTCGAGGTCGAGCGCGTCCTCGGCCTTTGCCAGGTAGGTTTCGAGGTCGCGCACGGCCGATGCGGTATTGCCCTGCTCGGCGTGCGCGACACCGCGGTCGCGGTACTCGCCCCAGGCGCTGGGCAGCAGGGCGATCAGGCGGTCCTGCACGGCGATGACGCGCTGCCAGTCTTCCTGCGCGTGATGCACCTCCTTCAGGTTGCGCAGCATGCGGGCGATGATCTCGCGCGGGCTGGCGGGCTGCAGGTAGAGGCCCAGCGGCACGTCGAAGTCGCCCACCAGGCCGTTGCCGCGCTTGTAGGGCTCGAGCCGCTCGCTCAGTTCCTCGCGCGAGAGCGACTTGCCGGTGAACGGGTCGATCACCACCTGCCCCTTGGGCAGCGTGACCTTGAGCATGAAGTGCCCCGGAAACCCGATGCCGCGCGCCTGCAGGCCCAGGCCCTGCGCCAGCTCCATCCACAGCACGGCCAGCGAGATCGGGATGCCGCGGCGGGTGCGCAGCACGGCGTTCAGGTAGCTGTTGTCGGGGTCGTAGTAGTCGTTGACGTTGCCGCCGAAGTTCAGGTCGTTGAAGAAGAACTGGTTCAGCGCCCGCAGGCGGGCCAGGGGCGCCGCGTCGGCGGGCAGGCGGCGCTTGAGGCGTGCCAGGAGCTGGTCGACGTCGCCCAGCACCTGTTGCACGTCGAGATCGGGGTATTCGTCCTGCGCCAGGCTGGCGGCGGCCTCGAGCAGCGGGAACTGGTCGTCGCTGCGGACCAGCGACTCGAAATACTCCAGGGCGGTGGGAACCTGAAAGCTGAACGTCATGTGGCTTTGTAGAGGAGCAATTCGGGAGCGTCAAGGAGGGGCACACGCGTATTGCGCCCGCCTGAAAAGCCCCGGCAGGGCCTCAGCGGCGGACGAAGCTGCGCAGCCGAACGCCGACCGCCGCCAGTACGCCGAAATACAGCAGCGCCGAGCCGGCGACCAGCGCGGCCAGCAGGCCGATGCGCAGCAGGCGCTGCTCGCGCAGGGCGACCCAGTCGAAATGCGCCGAGCCCCACACCAGCAGGCCCGCAAGCACCGCCGTGCCGGCAACGACCTGGAGCGCAAACCTGCCCCAGCCCGGCTCGGGCTTGTAGCTGCCCCGCCGGATCAGCCCGACCAGCAGCCACGCCGCGTTGACCAGCGCGCCGATGGCGATCGTCAGCGTGAGCGCCGCGTGCTGCAGCACCGGCACCAGGAAGACGTTGAGGATCTGCGTCAGCACCAGCACGCCCACCGCGATGAGCATCGGCGTGCGCGTGTCGTGCTTGGCGTAGTAGCCCGGCGCGAGCACCTTCACGGCCACGATGCCGACGAGCCCGACGCCGTAGCCCATCAGCGCCAGGGTGGTGCGGCCCACGTCCTCCCCGGAATACGCGCCGTTGTGGAAAAGCACCGCCACCAGCGGCTTGGCGAAGAGCAGCAAGGCGATGGCGCACGGCGCCGACAGCAGCACCACGAGGCGCAGCCCCCAGTCGAGCAGCGAGGAATAGCGCGCATCGTCCTTGGCGGCGCGGGCGCCGGCCAGCTGAGGCATCAGCACCACGCCCAGCGCCACGCCCAGCATGGCGGTCGGGAACTCCATCAGCCGGTCGGCATTGGTGATCCAGGTGACGCTGCCCACCGCGAGGTGAGATGCGATCTGCGTGTTGATGAGCAGCGATATCTGCGCCACGCTCACGCCCAGTAGCGCCGGCAGCATGAGCTTGAGCACCTTGCGCGTGTTCGGGTCGGTCCAGGCGGTGCGCAGCGCGCGCAGGCTCATGCCCAGGCGCGGCAGCAGGCCCAGCTTGCGCAATGCGGGAATCTGCAGGGCCAGCTGCAGCACGCCGCCGGCCATGACGCCCACGCACTGGGCGTAGATCGGCTCGATGCCCCAGTGCCGGAAAAGCGGCGCGCCGACCACGATCGACAAGATCAGCGCCACGTTGAGCAGCACCGGCGAGGCCGCCGGCACAGCGAACTTGCGCCAGGTGTTGAGGATGCCGCCCGCCAGCGCCACCAGCGACATGAAGCCGATGTACGGGAACATCCACCGCGTCATGACCACGGCCGCCTCGAAGCCGGGCAGCCCGCTGGCCATGGCCCAGACCAGCAGCGGCGCGCCGGCCACGCCGGCCACGCAGACGATCACCAGCGTCCAGGTCAGCAGCGTGGCGACATGGTCGATGAGCTGGCGGGCGCCCTCGTCGCCAGCTTCGGTCTTGCGGGCGGCCAGCACCGGCACGAAGGCCTGGCTGAAGGCGCCCTCGCCGAAGACGCGCCGGAAAAGATTGGGGATGCGGAATGCGACGTTGAAGGCGTCGGTCAGCGCGCTGACGCCGAAAACCGAGGCGAAGAGCACGTCGCGCACGAGGCCCGTGATCCGCGAGGCGAGGGTCAGCAGGGAGACGGTGGAGGCGGATTTGAGCAGGGACACGGGGGCCGAGTTTAGGCCCCGCCGGAGCCCCTAAACGCCCGGATTCGGCGGAAAAGCCAACCCGGCCTATAATGGAGGGCTTTGCTGCATCATCCTCAGACACCTAAGGACATAAATCATGGCATCCGCCAAGCCCAAGAAAAAGAACCCGCGCCTCGCCTCCGGCCGTAAGCGCGTCCGCCAGGACACCAAGCTGAACGCTGCGAACACCTCGCTGCGTTCCAAGTACCGTACCGCTGTCAAGAACGTCGAAAAGGCTGTTCTGTCCGGCGACAAGACCAAGGCAAGCGAACTGTTCGCGAAGGCCCAGAGCATCGTCGACGCGATCGCCGACAAGGGCATCTTCCACAAGAACAAGGCCGCCCGCGACAAGAGCCGCCTGTCGGCCAAGGTCAAGGCCCTCGCCCTCGCGCCTGCAAAGGCCGCCGCCTGACACCTGTCAGGCAAGCCCGGACCGGAATCCTCCGGTCCGCCGTTTGATCGGGGTGCGCTGCAGCAAAAGTGAAAAACCGCCTTCGGGCGGTTTTTTCATGCCCGATCGTTTCGCGAGCCAGGGAAGTCAGGCGAGGAACAGGCAAAGAAAAAGGCCTGTCAGGCCTTTTTCGGGGGGACGGGTGCGTCGGGCACCAGGCAGGCTTCGGCCACCTGCAGGTCGTTGTCTCTCGCGAAGTTCACGCAGAAGTCCCAGGCCATCGGCTCGGCGTCGCGCAGGGCGCGGTTCACGACCACGCACTTCACGCCGTTGATGGTCGTCGGGATGCACCAGGGCGAATAGCTCAGGTAGCTGCCCGGAAAGGCGCCGCCGGGCCGGAAGGAGCTCATCACGCCGGCCAGACGCTCGGCCCAATCGCTCGGGCGAAAGGTCCGGCCATCCTTGGTGATGCCCTGGATGAAGATTTCTTTGGCTGTGGGGGAAATCATCGTTGAATGAGGCGGCCGGAGCAGGTGCTGCGGTGCAGCAAGCGATTCTATCCGCGCCCCTTTTTGCATCCTGAACATGGGGCATTGCTGTGATGCGCAATCCTCAACGAAGCCGTCAAACCACGCGCCTAGAATCCGCCTTCCCTATCTGGAGAACCCGAATGAGCGCTACCGCCCAGCCCACCTCGCCCCACGTCATGAACACCTACGGTCGCCTGCCGATCGCACTGTCGCACGGTCAGGGTTGCCGAGTCTGGGACACCGCGGGCAAGGCGTATCTCGACGGCCTCGGCGGCATCGCGGTGAACACGCTGGGCCACAACCATCCCGAGCTGGTGCCCGCCCTGCAGGACCAGCTGACCAAGCTGATCCACAGCTCCAACTACTACCACGTGACCGGCCAGGAACAGCTCGCCACCAAGCTGACCGAGATCTCCGGCCTCACCAACGCATTCTTCTGCTGTACCGGCCTCGAAGCCAACGAAGCAGCCCTCAAGCTGGCGCGCAAGTTCGGCCACGACAAGGGCATCGAGCGCCCCGAGATCGTCGTCTACGAAGCCGCCTTCCACGGCCGCAGCATCGCCACCCTCTCGGCCACCGGCAATCCCAAGGTGCAGGCCGGCTTCGGCCCGCTGGTCGAGGGCTTCATCCGCGTGCCGCTGAATGACATCGAGGCGCTTCAGCGCGCCACCGAAGGCAACCCGAACGTGGTCGCCGTGTTCTTCGAGACCATCCAGGGCGAAGGCGGCATCAACCCGATGCGCGGGGAATACCTCCAGCAGGTGCGCAAGCTGTGCGACGAGCGCGACTGGCTCATGATGATCGACGAAGTGCAGTGCGGCATGGGCCGCACCGGCAAGTGGTTCGCCCACCAGTGGGCGGGCATCAAGCCCGACGTGATGCCGCTGGCCAAGGGCCTGGGCTCGGGCGTGCCGATCGGCGCCGTGGTGGCCGGCCCCAAGGCCGCCAACATCTTCGGCCCCGGCAACCACGGCACCACCTTCGGCGGCAACCCGCTGGCCATGCGCGCCGGCGTCGAGACCATCCGCATCATGGAAGAGCAGAACCTGCTCGAGAACGCCGCCACCGTGGGCGCCCACCTGAAGGCGGCGCTGGAGCGCGAACTCGGCGGCCTGCCGGGCGTGAAGGAAATCCGCGGCCAGGGCCTGATGATCGGCATCGAGCTCGACCGTCCCTGCGGCGTGATCCTCAACCGCGCGTGCGACGCCGGCCTGCTGCTGAGCGTGACGGCCGACAAGGTGATCCGCCTGGTGCCGCCGCTCATCCTGAGCGTCGCCGAGGCCGACGAGATCGTCGCGATCCTCGCGCCCATCGTCAAAAACTTCCTGTCGGAGCCTGCTGCCCAATGACGACGACCGCGCCCGCCATCAGGCACTATCTGCAGTTCTCGGACTTCACGGCCGACGAATACGCCTACCTCTTCGATCGCATGGCGATCATCAAGAAGAAGTTCAAGACCTACGAGAAGCACCAGCCGCTGGTCGACCGCACGCTGGCCATGATCTTCGAGAAGGCCAGCACGCGCACCCGCGTGAGCTTCGAGGCCGGCATGTACCAGCTCGGCGGCAGCGTCGTGCACCTGACCACCGGCGACAGCCAGCTCGGCCGCGCCGAGCCCATCGAGGACAGCGCCAAGGTCATCAGCCGCATGGTCGACCTGGTGATGATCCGCACCTACGAGCAGACCAAGATCGACGCCTTCGCAGCGCACTCGCGCGTGCCCGTCATCAACGGCCTGACCAACGAGTTCCATCCCTGCCAGATCCTGGCGGACATCTTCACCTACATCGAGCATCGCGGGTCGCAAGGCGCCGGAGGCGACGTGCTTTCCTGCCTCAAGGGCAAGACGGTTGCGTGGGTCGGCGACGGCAACAACATGGCCAACACCTGGCTGCAGGCGGCTGAAATTCTGGGCTTCACGGTGCACGTGAGCACGCCCAGCGGCTACGAGGTCGACCAGTCGATCGCCGGCATCCGCTCGGGCGACAGCTACAAGGTCTTCAAGGACCCGATGGAAGCCTGCCGCGGCGCCGACCTCGTCACCACCGACGTCTGGACCAGCATGGGCTACGAGGCCGAGAACGAAGCCCGCCGCAAGGCCTTCGCCGACTGGTGCGTCGACGAGGAAATGATGCGCGCGGCCCAGCCCGACGCCCTCTTCATGCACTGCCTGCCCGCCCACCGCGGCGAGGAAGTGCAGGCCGAAGTCATCGACGGGCCGCAGTCGGTGGTGTGGGATGAGGCGGAGAACCGCCTGCACGCGCAGAAGGCGCTGATGGAGTTCCTGCTGCTCGGCAGGCTCTGATCCGGCAAAGGCGCCGCAACATGTCCGATTGCCAGCAATGCGGCGCCTGCTGCGCCAGCTACCGCGTCGACTTCAGCGTGCATGAGCTCGATGACAACGGCGGCAAGGTGCCGTCGGGCCTTGCCGTCGAGGTGAACGACGCCATCTGCCGCATGCGGGGCACCGACCACGCATCGCCGCGCTGCGCGGCACTCACCGGCAAGATCGGCCAGTCGGTGGGCTGCGGCATCTACGAATGGCGGCCGAATCCGTGCCACGAACTGGAGGCCGGCAGCGATGCCTGCGAGCGTGCGCGGGCCCGGCACGGCCTGCCCGCGCTGTCTTCGCTGCACTGATCACGACCCCGGCTTCAACTCGTCACGCCTGGTGTTGGAAATAACCGACACCACGACCCCTCGCCCGGCGCTAACTTCGCGCCATGCGTTCACAGCAACCTCGCCTCCAGATCTGGGACATCTCGCCGCCCGTGCATGAAGGCGCGCCGGTCTTTCCCGGCGACACGCCCTACCAGCAGCGCTGGGCCGCGACCATTTCGCCGGGCTGCCCGGTCAACGTCAGCGAGATCAAGCTCTCGCCCCACGTCGGCGCGCATGCCGACGCCCCGCTGCACTACGACCCCGAAGGCCAGACCATCGGCGACGTCGACCTGACGCCCTTCCTAGGCCCCTGCCGCGTGATCCACGCGATCGACAAGGGCCCGCTGATCGAGTGGGAGCACATCGCCCACGCCATCGACAGCACCCTACCGCAGCGTGTGCTGGTGCGCACCTACGCCGCCATGCCGGTCGGCCGCTGGGACCCCGAACTCGCCGCCTACGCGCCCTCAACCGTCGAGCGCCTGGCCGCCATGGGCGTGAAGCTCATCGGCATCGACACCGCCAGCATCGACCCGGCCGACAGCAAGACGTTGGAAAGCCACCAACGCATCCGCCGCCTCGACCTGCGCGTGCTCGAGAACCTCGTGCTCGACGACGTGCCCGAAGGCGACTACGAACTCATCGCGCTGCCGCTCAAGCTGGTGAGCGCCGATGCCTCTCCCGTTCGCGCCGTGCTGCGCGAACTTCCTCGCTGAAACCTCCGCCATGACGACTCTTGAAGACTGCCGCGCGCTAGACGCGCAAGACCCGCTGCGCGCCCTGCGCGACCAATTCACCATTCCCGAAGGCGTGCTGTACCTCGACGGCAACTCGCTCGGCGTGATGCCCAAGGCCGCGCCGGGGCGCATCGCCGAAGTGGTGACCCAGGAATGGGGCGAAGGCCTCATCCGCTCGTGGAACACCGCGAGCTGGTTCGACCTGCCGCAGCGCCTGGGCGACAAGGTGGCCCGCCTGATCGGCGCCGCGCCCGGCGAGGTGGTGTGCACCGACAGCACGTCGGTCAATCTCTACAAGGTGCTGTTCGCCGCGCTTTCACAGCAGAAGGACAGCGGCCGCAAGCTGGTGGTCAGCGAGCGCAGCAACTTCCCGACCGACCTCTACATCGCCGAATCGCTGTGCCGCGAGCGCGGCTTCACGCTGAAGCTGATCGACGCGAGCGAATTGCCCGGCGTGCTGACAGAGGACGTGGCCGTGCTGATGCTCACGCACGTCAACTACCGCACTGGCGCCATGCACGACATGAAGGCCGTCACCGCCGCCGCGCACGCCGTGGGCGTGCTCACCGTGTGGGACCTCGCGCACAGCGCGGGCGCCGTGCCCGTGGCGCTGAACGAGGCCGACGCCGACTACGCCATCGGCTGCGGCTACAAGTACCTCAACGGCGGCCCCGGCGCACCGGCCTTCGCCTGGGTGCACACGAAGCACGCGGGCCAGTTCGAGCAGCCGCTGTCCGGCTGGTGGGGCCACGCGGCGCCCTTCGAGTTCACGCCGCACTACCGCCCTGCTCCAGGCGTGGGCCGCTATCTGTGCGGCACGCAGCCGATCATCGCGCTGGCGGGGCTCGAATGCGGGCTCGACACGGTGCTCGCGGCCGAGTCGTTCAACGGCGACCATGGCCCGATGTCGGCGCTGCGCGCCAAGTCGCTCGCGCTGACCGACATGTTCATCAGGCTGGTCGAGGAGCGCTGCGCCGGCCACGGCCTCTCGCTGGTCACGCCGCGCGACCATGCCCGGCGCGGCTCGCAGGTCTGCCTGAGCAGGGAGGAAGACGCCTATGCCATCGTGCAGGCGCTGATCGCGCGCGGCGTGATCGGCGACTACCGCGCCGGCGACTCGCAGATGCCCGACATCCTGCGCTTCGGCTTCACGCCGCTGTACATCGGCTTCGAGGACGTGTGGGACTCGGTCGAGCACCTCGTGCAGGTGCTCGAGACGGGCGAATGGAAGCGCGCCGAATTCAACCGCAAGAACGCAGTCACCTGAGCAACGCCTCATGAACCACAGATTGATCGCTTTCTTCGCGACGCTCCTGATGCTGGCTGCCCCGGCATTTGCGCAGCAGCCGAGCTTCACCTTGCCCCAGCTCAAGGCCTTCGTCGCCATGTCTCCCGACGCCTTCCGCCAGGAGATCAAGCGCCAGGGCTTCTCTTACCGCGACAAGACCACGACCGAGTGGGTCAGCATGATCGAGTACGACAAGTTCGCCGACGACCACACCACCAACGTCATGAAGTCCACCTATGTGGAAAGCCGCGCCGCCGAGAACAGCATCCAGCTCTCGACGACCGACAAGGCAGCCTTCGACGTGCTCGTCAAGGAAGCTCGCGCCACGGGCTACGCACCGGGCGAGAAGGGCCGCATTCCCGGCGGCGAGACCTACCAGGAGTTCAAGCGCAAGGACGAAGTCGTGCGCTTCGTCTATCCGAAGAAAGAATCCGGCATGGGCCGGGCCTCCTACACCGCCGTGGTCTGGCGATGACCTGCCAGCAAGCATCATGAGCACCGAAAAGACAACCACAGAGAACATCGTCCACGAAGAGAAGGCCCAGCTGGACTTCAGCAAGTCCATGAGCTACGGCGACTACCTGCACCTCGACGAGATCCTCAACGCGCAGCATCCGCTGTCGCCCGCGCACGACGAGATGCTCTTCATCGTGCAGCACCAGACCAGCGAGCTCTGGATGAAGCTGATGCTGCACGAGCTGCACGCCGCCATCGCCTGCATCGCGCAGGAAAAACTGCCCGACGCCTTCAAGATGCTCGCGCGCGTGAGCCGCATCATGGAGCAGCTGGTCAACGCCTGGACCGTGCTGTCGACCATGACGCCGCCCGAGTACACGGCGATGCGCCCCTACCTCGCCAACTCCAGCGGCTTCCAGAGCGCGCAGTACCGCTGCATCGAGTTCGCGCTCGGCAACAAGAACGCCGCCATGCTCAAGCCGCACGCGCACCGCGCCGACCTGCTGGCGCAGGTCGATGCGGCCTACCGCGCGCCGTCGCTCTACGACGAGTCGCTGCGCCTGCTCGCGCGCCACGGCCTGCCCGTGCCCGCCGACCGGCTGGAACGCGACTGGACACAGCCCTATGAGCCGAGCGACGGCGTCGAGGCGGCCTGGCTCACGGTCTACCGCAACCCGCACGACCACTGGGACCTCTACCAGCTCGGCGAGAAGCTCACCGACCTGGAAGACGCCTTCCGCCTCTGGCGCTTCCGCCACGTGACGACGGTGGAGCGCGTGATCGGCTTCAAGCGCGGCACCGGCGGCACCGGCGGGGTGAGCTACCTGCGCAAGATGCTCGACGTGGTGCTGTTTCCCGAGATCTGGAAGCTGCGCACGGATCTTTAGGCCCGCTTCCACGAAGCCGGCTCCTACAATCCGCGCGGCACCGGCACTTCAAGACTCGACAAGGCTTCGCGATTCGTCGCCAGGTCTTGTGCTGCGGGGAAACCCCGTGGTGGATGGATGGCTACACATTCCGGCGCGCAAGCGGAACTGCGCATTCGCGCAGCCCAGCTGGCGCATCACCGGCTGGTTGAAGTGCCGCGTGCCGCCCTCTTCACCGGCTTCGCGGCCCGCTTTCATTCATGACGCGTGAACTGAGCTACAGGGAGTGGATCGCACGCAGCCTCGCACGCGCACTGCTCGCCGATGCGAGGCAGCCCGGCGGCACTGCGCCGGGTGCCTTGCGTGCACGGGCCGCAGCCACGCTGGGTGCCGACTCGCCATGGCTGAAGCCGCTGGCGGAGGCGCTCGGCAACCGCTCGCAGGCCACCTGGCGGCGCACCGACCTGCCAGCGCTCGCGAAGGCGATCCACGACATGCCCGAGCTCGACGCGGCCTTCGAGCAGAACGATCCACCGCGCGTGCGGCGCATCATCCTGCGGCCCGCGGAAATGCTCCCGCGCCCGATGGGGCTGGACCACTTCGCGCTGCCGAGCATTCCCACGATGGCCGAGCTTGCGCAGTGGCTGGAGATAGACGCGGACCGGCTGGCGTGGCTCACCTCACCCGCACAAGCCTTCCGCGCACCCAGCGGCCCGGACACCCGGCAACCCGCACCGCACTACCGCTACCAGCTCCAGCCCAAGCGCCTCGGCGGCCTGCGCCTGCTCGAGATTCCCAAGGCCGACCTGAAGCGCGCCCAGCGCCGCATCCTCGACGACCTGCTGCAGCGCGTGCCGGTGCACGAGGCGGCACACGGTTTCGTGCCGGGCCGCTCGGTCGCGAGCCATGCGGCGGCGCACACGGGCAAGGAAGTGGTGATCGGCTTCGACCTGCGCGACTTCTTCCCCGGCGTCCGCGCCTCGCGCGTGCACGCCACGTGGCGCACGCTGGGCTGTCCGGAAGGCGTGGCACGCGCCCTCACGGCGCTTTGCACGCATCGCACCGACGACGCGGTGATCGAACGCCTTCGCGACGACGGCGGACTCGACTGGATGGGCGCCAGACGGCTCGCCGCGCCGCATCTGCCCCAGGGTTCGCCCTGCTCGCCCGCGCTGGCCAACCTCTGCGCCTTCCGCCTCGACCTGCGGCTCGAGGGCCTGGCGTGGGTCTTCGGCGCCACCTACACACGCTATGCCGATGATCTGGTGTTCTCCGGACCGGCCTCGCTGCGCGCTCGGTTCGGCGCCCTGCGCGCATGGGTGGGCGGCATTGCGGCCGACGAGGGCTTCGAGCTTCATCCGCGCAAGCTGCGCTGCATGCCGCGGCATCGCCAGCAGCGCGTGACGGGCGTAGTGGTCAACGACAAGGTCAACACGCCGCGCGACGGCTTCGACAAGCTCCGGGCGGTGCTGCACCGCTGCGCGACGCAAGGCCCTGCGGCGCAGAACCGGGCGAAGGTGGATGACTTCCGCAGCCACCTGCTGGGCCGCATCGCGTGGATCGGCCAGTTCAACGCGGCGCGAAAGGCGAGGCTGATGCGGCTCTTCGAGCGCATCGACTGGACGGACACCATGCAAACGCCCTCATGAAGCTGGGGTGGCCCGGATTGCTCCGCGAGCGCAAAGCGCTACATTTTTGGAAAACAACGGAGGCCCCAGCCATGAACGACATCCGGTTCACACCCGACGAGCTCTCCACCCTGCGCGAACACGGCATCGTGCTGTTCGCCGAGCGCGTGATCTTCGACGCGCAGCCGCCGATGCCGCAGCAGCAGATCGATGCGGTGCAGGCACTTTGCTCAGGCCCTCTTCCCGAAGCGCTGGTCGCGCTCTGGCGGGAAACCGCCGGCGGGCGTCTCGACTACGACCTTTCGCTGGAGATGAACGGCAACCTCGAGGGCATCAGCTGGAGCGAGCTCTTCTGGAACGGCAGCGACGGCTACAACGACCTGCAGGGCTGGATAGAGCACGAGCAGGAACTGGCCCAGGAGGCCGCCGAGGAAAACGGCACGCCCTGGAGCGGCAAGCTGACGCACCTGCCCTTCGGCGGCTTCGAGTACACCGACCGCATCTACGCGGTGGTCGAGCCCGGCGCCGGACACGGCCAGATCGTCGCCTGGAAGAAGGGGCTGCCGCCGGCCTGGACGCACGCGCTTCACGAAGACAGCGTGAACACCGTCGCGCCGGACCTCTTCGGCGCCTTTGCGGCGCTGCGGCTGGACGAAGACCCGCTCGCGCCCACCAGCGACTACTTCTCGGGCCAGACGCTGCTCGGCTATCTCGACGACCGGCACGAGGAACACGGGCTCGACCTCGACCTGATGGACAAGCTGGTGACCTTCTATTGCCGCGCGGTCGTCGACTGGCGCACGCCGCTGGCCGAAGGCACGCTGCGCCACAAGCCACAGCTCGCACGCGTGGCCCTGCGCCACGCGATCGCCACCGACGACGCGAAACTGGTGGCCGAGCTTGCAGCCGCCGGCGTGGACTTCGGCGGGCCGCAGCAAGGCAGCGCGCTGGCCACTGATGTTGCGGTGAGCCACGGGGCCTTCGCGGCCGCTGCTGCGCTGGTGCGCGCGGGCGCGCCGGTGGCGGCCGATGCGCTGCGCAACATCGACGGGCAGATCTCGCCCGAGCTCACGAGCGCCCTGCTGGACAACGGCGCGGAGCCCAGCGTGGCGGCGATCGTCAAGTGCGCGGCCTGCGGTGCGCCGGCGAGCGCGCACCTGATCGCGGAAGCCTGCGCGAAGGCGGGCATCGACGTGCCTGCCGCGTTCATCGCGGAGCGCGACGCGATGCTGCTCGAGCTGGAGAACTCGCTCGCGAAGATGCAGGGCGGCAAGTACGGCCACTACCTCGGGCAGGAAGGGCTGGCCGAGCGCATCGACCACCTGCAGACCTTCAGCTTGTAAAAGGCTCTCCCCCAGGCTTCGCGCACTTCGTGTCGCTGCGCCACCCCCCTCACCGGGGGCAACACCTGCGGCCCGGCCAAGCCGGTTCCGCGGTGTTCCTGGCATCAGGGGCGCTGCCTGGCGCCGATCGGATCTCAGCCGCCGTATAGCCAGGGCTGGTCAAGCAGCTTCGCACCGAGCAGGCGCATCGCCATGTCGCGGCCCAGCCGCACCGGGCCTGTGGCGTGGAATATCTCGCCGTTGCGTCGCGCGCGGGCCTGCACCTGTGCGTTGCGAGCCCAGCGCGCCTGGGCGTAGCGGGCGAAGGCGGCGGGCACGTCGACCGCATCCGCGTCGGCCATCGCATCGGCGAGCGCCACCGCGTCTTCAATGGCCATGCCCGCGCCCTGCGCGAGGTACGGCACCATGGGGTGCGCCGCGTCGCCCACCAGCGCGACGCGTTCGTGCGCCATGTCGGCGGGGCCTGTCATCGGCGCGCGATCGCCCAGCGACCATGCGCGCCAGGCGGGCATGGCGTCGAGCAGCGACTGCAGGCCGGCGCAGCTTCGGCCCATGGCCTGCTTCAGGGCGGTGATGCTGGTGGACTGGTCCCAATCGCGCGCTTCGCCGGCGGGGGCGGACTCGGCGATCACGACCACGTTGAGCCATTCGCCGCGGCGCACCGGATACGCCACAGCATGCAGGCGCGGACCGAGCCAGACATCGACGCGGCCGCGTCGCAACGCGGCCGGCAAGGCGGATTGCTCGACCAGCGCACGCCAGGCCGTGTGGCCGGTGACGCGCGGCGGCTGCGCGGCGCCGGGGCTGTCGAGCTGCCGCCGCACCATGCTCCAGAGGCCGTCGGCCCCGACGACCGCTTCGCCCTCCCAGGCGCGCGCGTCGGTGCTCGAAAGGCAGACGAGGTCGTCGCTGGTTTCCACTTGCCGGATCTGGGCACCGGTCACCAGCGCGCCGGTGCCGCGCGTGCGCACGGCCTCGAGCAGCAGGCCGTGCAGGTCGGCACGATGAACGCAGAAGTAAGGAGCGCCGTAGCGCTGCTGCATGGCGTCGCCCAGCGGCATGCGGGCCAGCTCGGAGCCGCTTTCGGCGCTGTGGACCACCAGCGCCTCCGGCCGCGCCGCGATGGCAGCGAGCCCGGTACCGAGGTCGAGTTTCTGGAGCCGACGCGTGACGTTGGGGCCCAGCTGCACGCCGGCGCCGATCTCGCCGAAGGCCGCAGCCTGTTCGAACACGTCGGCCCGATGCCGGCCCCGGGCGAGTGCCAGCGCAGTGGCCAGCCCCCCGATGCCGCCCCCGGCGACGAGGATGTGCGCGGGCATCGGTCTCAGCGGCCGTGCGTGGACGGGCTGGGACTGATGGCCTGGTCGGCTTGCGGTTGCTTGAGGGGGGTCTTGGGAGCGCAGCTCCCGCAGGTGTCGCACGAGCCGCAGCCCGATGTCTTGGCGAGCGAGGCGGCGAGTTCCTTCGCGCGGTCTTCGTCGATCAGGCCCGCGCGCTGCGTGCCCGCCGCGAGCTTCTGTGCGGCGCCGCGGCGCCATCCCGCGGGCATCCAGCGCCAGACCGCGTAGAACGCGGCGGCCGCGACGATCAATCCGACGATCAGTTGTTGCGTCATATCTCAAATACTCCAATCCCGAAGCCTACACCGCGGGAATACCGCGGAACCGGCTTTGCCGGGCCGCAGGTATTGCCCCCGGCGAGGGGGTGGCGACCACACGAAGTGGGCAAGCCTGGGGGTGTGCTTTTTTACCCTGCTCCGAGTGCCACCGCAACGTGGTAGGTGATGAAGCAGGCCATGTAGGCCAGCGCGAAGAGGTAGCCGGCCATGATCCAGACGTACTTCCACGAGCCGGTCTCGCGCTTCACGGCCGCCAGCGTCGAGATGCACTGCGGCGCGAACACGTACCAGACCAGCAGCGACAGCGCGGTGGCCAGCGTCCAGCTGCCGGCGATCAGCGGCTCCAGCGCGCCCGCCACGTCGTCGCCCGTGGCCGACAGCGCATACACCGTGCCGAGCGCGCCCACGGCCACCTCGCGCGCCGCCATGCCGGGCACCAACGCGATCGAGATCTGCCAGTTGAAGCCGATAGGCGCGAAGATGTGCTCCAGGCCGCGGCCGATCATGCCGGCCAGGCTGTACTGGATGGCCGGGCCGGTCGCGCCTTCGGGCGGCGACGGGAAGGTCGACAGGAACCACAGCAGGATCGTCAGCGTGAGGATGATCGTGCCCACGCGCTGGATAAAGATCCATGCGCGCTCATACAGCCCCAGCGCCAGGTTGCGCAGGTTGGGCCAGCGGTAGGCCGGCAGCTCCATCAGCAGCGGCGAGTGCTGCGCGTTGTCGCGGAAGCGCTTCATGACCCAGGCCACGGCCATGGCCGAGACGATGCCGAACACGTAGAGCCCGAACAGCACCACGCCCTGCAGGTTGAAGATGCCGCCCACGGTGCGCGCCGGGATGAAGGCCGCGATGAGCAGCGCATACACCGGCAGCCGCGCCGAGCAGGTCATGAGCGGCGCGATCATGATGGTCGTGATGCGGTCGCGCCAGTTGCTGATGGTGCGCGTGGCCATCACGCCCGGAATGGCGCAGGCGAAGCTCGACAGCAGCGGAATGAACGAGCGGCCCGACAGTCCCACGGTGCCCATCACGCGGTCGAGCAGGAAGGCCGCGCGCGGCAGGTAGCCCGAGTCTTCCAGCGCGAGGATGAAGAGGAAAAGAATCAGGATCTGCGGCAGGAAGACGATCACGCCGCCCACGCCCGCGATCACGCCGTCGACCAGCAGGCTCTGAAGCATGCCCTCGGGCATGTAGGTCTTCAGCAGGTTGCCCAGCCCCTCGGTGCCGGCCTTGATGGCGTCCATGGGCACGTTGGCCCAGCTGAACACGGCCTGGAACATCAGGAACATGGTGACGGCCAGCACCAGCATGCCCCACACGGGGTGCAGCACCACGCGGTCGATGCGGTCGCTGGTGGCGAGGCTGCCGACCGGCTCCTTCACCGCGAGGCCGAGGATGCGGCGCACCTCGCGCTGAGTGGCCAGCACGTCGTCGAGATCCGGCGCCTGCCAGGGTTGCGGCGCGGCGGTGGCCACAGGCGTGTCGAGCGCCGCAAGCAGGCCCTGCGCGCCGCCGTTGTGCACGCCGACGGTCTCGACGACCGGCACGCCCAGTTCGCGCGAGAGCACGGCCGTGTCGACAGCGATGCCCTGCTTCTTCGCCATGTCGGTCATGTTGAGCGCCACCACCATCGGCAGGCCGAGCCGGCGGGCCTCGAGCACCAGCCGCAGGTTCAGGCGCAGGTTGGTGGCGTCGGTGACACACACCAGCAGGTCGGGCAGCGCCTCCTTGCTCTGGCCGGTGACGATGTCGCGGGTGACGGCCTCGTCGGCGCTCAGCGCGTTCAGGCTGTAGGCGCCGGGCAGGTCGAGCACGAAGACACGGCGCCCCGACGGCGTGCGCAGCGTGCCTTCCTTGCGCTCGACGGTCACGCCCGCGTAGTTGGCGACCTTCTGGCGGCTGCCGGTGAGCAGGTTGAACAGCGCCGTCTTGCCGCAGTTGGGATTGCCCAGCAGCGCGATGCGCCCCGGCTGGGCAGTGGGTGCGAGGCGGCCCGGGCCCTGGATGACGGCTTCAACCATGGTTGGCGGCTCCCGGCGTGACGTGGATCAGCGCGGCCTCGTGGCGGCGCAGCGCGAAGGTGGTGTGTCCCAGGCGCACCGCCAGCGGCTCGCGCCCCGGGATGCCGCTGGCGACGATGCGCACCGCCTCGCCCGGCACGAAGCCGATTTCGGTCAGGCGCAGCACGAGCTCGCGGTCGTCGGCGTCGGTGGGGCGCGCCACGTCGAGCACGGTGGCCCACTGGTTGTTGGGAAGCTGGTCGAGGCTCAGGGCGACGGTGGCCGGCGCCGTACCGAAATCGTTGGTTCGCACGGTGAGGGGATGCCCTGAATATCGGGCACGCCATTAAGCAAAACCTAGATGCTATCAATTCTCACTCGCGTAAACCTGACCAAATCCCTTCAAAAGCGTCCGAGCATGCCCAAACAGGGGTTTTCGAGCAGTCCGGACGCCGTTTAGCGCCTAAGGATCGAGCAGGACGACGCGCGCGGTCACCGCCGCGCCGTCGACGATGAGTTCGGCCACCGAAATCGGCAGCCTGAACCGCCGCGGCCCCGCACTGCCCGGATTGACGTAGAGCACGCCCTCGCGCTCCTCCACCTTCGGCTTGTGCGAATGGCCCGAGACCACTACTCGTACGCCGGCCGCGCGCGGATCGATGTCAAGCCGCGCGAGGTCGTGGATGGCGTAGACGCCCACGTCGCCGAACTTCGCGAGCTCGGTTTCCGCGATGCGATCGGCCCAGGCTTCGCGGTCGTTGTTGCCGCGCACGACCGTCAGCGGCGCGATGGCCGCCAGCGCCTCGAGGATGCCGGCGTTGCCGATGTCGCCGCCATGGACGATGAAGTCGCTGCCCTCCAGGAAGGCGAGCGCCTCGGGCCGCAGCAGTCCGTGGGTGTCGGAGATCAGGCCGATGCGAAGCATTGCTGGAAGGGAGGGAAGGAAAAAGTCGTGCGGGAAACAGTCCTGGCAAAGGCATCATCGACGCCATGCCCGAAGACATCATCGCACCGCAGCAGGCTCCTGGGAGCGCCGAAGAAACACCCGTTCCGCGGCCGCCCCGCGCAAGCCTCTGGCGCTGGATCGCCGGCGGCCTGCGCGCCTCGCTGCTGCAGCAGCCGCGAGTCGACGCGCAGCCCGCCCCCTGGCAGTTGCTGCTGCTCGTACTGGTGCCCGAGCTGGTCTGGGTCGGACTGTCACGGCTGGAGATCGCCGGCCCTGCCACGCTGTATGCCAACGTCGGCCTCAACACCCTCTGGGTGCTGGCGGTGCTCGCCTGGCTGGGCTGGTTCGCGCTTTCCGGCCGGGCGCGAGACGGCGGACTGGCGCGCTGGTTCGCGCTGGCCACCTGGACGATGTTCCCGGCCAACCTGCTGCTCTCGGTGCTGGCGCTGGGCTACACGCGCGGCTGGCTGCCGGCGGCGATTTCGGTCTCGCCGGGCTACTGGGTCGTCTTCGGGCTGGGCTGCGCCTGGATGATCGTCGCGCTGGTGCGCCTCACTGCGCGCGATGCCGGCGCCCGCTGGCGGGTCGCGCTCTTCGCGCCCGCGTTCGTGGTCCTGCTGGCTGCCACCTTCTGGCAATCGCTCTACACGCAGGAGCGCATGTGGCAGCCCGACGCCAGCGCATCCACCGAGCCCGAGCGCCCGCGGATGCAGCTCACGCAGGAGCTCTTCGAGCAGCAGCAGGCGCTGTGGGAACGCACGGTCGAGGCCCTGCCCGCCGGCAGGCCTGGCCAGACCAACGTCTATGGGCTGGTGTTCGCACCCTACGCGTCGGAAGACGTGTTCCTGCGCGAGAGCAACATGGTCACGCAGGTGCTGGAGGAGCGCTTCGACGCCAAGGGCCGCGTGATCCATCTGCTGAACAACCCGGCCACCGCCGAGACGCTGCCCTGGGCCACGCCGCTCAACCTGCGCCGCGCCATCGCAGCGCTGGCCGCGCGCATGGACCGCGAGAACGACGTGCTGGTGGTCTACCTCACCTCCCACGGCGCGCGCGACCACAGGCTGGCCGCCGCGCACTGGCCGCTCACGGTGCCCTGGCTCACGCCGGAGGAATTGCGCGAGGAACTCGACGGCGCCGGCATCCGCCATCGCGTGGTGGCGGTCTCGGCCTGCTACTCGGGCGGCTGGATCGAACCGCTGGGCAGCAAAGACACGCTGGTGATGACCGCCGCCGACGCCACCCACACCTCGTACGGATGCGGCCGGCTGTCGGAGCTGACCTTCTTCGGCAGAGCGATGTTCGACGAGGAACTGCGCAAGACCCGCTCCTTCGAAACCGCCTTCGCCGCCGCCGTGCCGGTAATCAAGCAGCGCGAGATCGATGGCGGCAAGGAAGACGGCTTCTCGAATCCGCAGATCAGCGTGGGCGAGAATATCCGCCCCGTGCTCGACCGCCTTGCGCAGCGGCTCGACGCCGCCGGCAAGTAGTAGTCAGGGCCGTTCGGCCCCGGCCGCTCAGGCAGCCAGCAGCTGACGCAGCACGAAGGGCAGGATGCCGCCGTGCTTGTAGTAGTCGACCTCGATCGGCGTGTCGATGCGCAGGCGCACCGTCACCTCCTGGTGCGAGCCGTCGGCGCGGTGCACCACCAGCTTCACGTCCATCTGCGGCTTCAGCTCGCCGCCGATCACCACGTCGATCTGCTCGTTGCCGGTGAGGCCCAGCGTCTGCCATGAATCGGCGCCGCGGAACTGCAGCGGCAGCACGCCCATGCCGACCAGGTTGGCGCGGTGGATGCGCTCGAAGCTGCGCGCCACCACGGCCTTGATGCCCAGCAGCTGCGTGCCCTTGGCCGCCCAGTCGCGCGAGGAGCCGGTGCCGTATTCCTCGCCGCCGAACACCACGGTCGGCACGCCCTGCTCCATGTACTTCACGGCGGCGTCGTAGATGAACATCTTCTCGCCCGAGGGCTGGAACAGCGTGACGCCGCCCTCTTCCTGGGTGCCGTTGGCATCCGGCGGGATCATCAGGTTCTTGATGCGCACGTTGGCGAAGGTGCCGCGCACCATCACGTCGTGGTTGCCGCGGCGCGAGCCGTAGCTGTTGAAGTCGGCCTTGGCCACGCCGTGCGCCTTGAGCCAGATGCCCGCGGGCGAGCTTTCCTTGATGGAGCCGGCCGGCGAGATGTGGTCGGTGGTGATCGAGTCGCCGAACAGCGCCATGATTCGCGCGCCCTTGATGCCCGCGTCCGACGCGTGCGGCTTCATCTTGAAGCCCTCGAAGAACGGCGGCTCGGCGATGTAGGTCGACTTGGGCCAGTCGTAAACCTGGCCGGTGGTGCCCTTGATGCTGCTCCAGAACTTGCCCGGGTCGGTCTTGACCTTGTCGTAGTTCGCGCGGAACGACTTGGCGTTCATCGCATAGCGCAGGTTCTGGTCGATCTCCTTCGGCGTGGGCCAGATGTCGCCGAGGTAGACGTCCTCGCCGCCCTTGCCCTTGCCCACGGGCTGGGTCATCAGGTCGGTCATCACGTTGCCAGCGATGGCAAAGGCCACCACCAGCGGCGGCGAGGCCAGGAAGTTGGCCTTCAGGTTCGGATGGATGCGCGCCTCGAAGTTGCGGTTGCCCGAGAGCACGGCCGCGCCGATCAGGTCGTTCTTCGTGATGGCTTCGTTGATCTCGGGCGTGAGGTCGCCGGCGTTGCCGATGCAGGTGGTGCAGCCGTAGCCCGCGAGGTAGAAGCCCAGCTTCTCCAGGTACGGCAGCAGGCCGGCCTTCTCCAGGTATTCGGTGACGATGCGCGAGCCCGGGGCCAGCGATGTCTTCACGTGCGGCTTGACCGATAGGCCGGCCTCCACCGCCTTCTTGGCCAGCAGGCCGGCGGCCAGCATCACGCTGGGGTTGGAGGTGTTGGTGCACGAGGTGATGGCCGCGATCAGCACGTCGCCGTTGCCGATGGTGACCGCGCCCTTGGGCGCCGCGGGCGCGCTGGCGCTCACGTGCGCGGCGGCCTTGGTCGAGCGGTTGGCCACCATCTCGACCACGTCCAGCGGCGCGCCGGCGGGCGGCGGGGCGGCTTCCTCGTCGCCGCTCTTGCCGGCGGCAGCCAGCGGATAGCGCAGCTTGAGCTTGTCGGCCGGCTGGTTGAAGCCGTTGGCGTCGTTCGGCTTGCTGTAGAGCTCCGAGAACTTGGTGGACAGGTGGCCCAGGTCGATGCGGTCCTGCGGGCGCTTCGGGCCGGCCAGGCTGGGCGACACGGTGCTCAGGTCGAGCCTGACGACCTTCGTGTAGTCGATGTCCCCCGGGTTGGGCATGCCGAAGAGGCCCTGCGCCTTGTAGTAGGCCTCGAAGCGCTCGACCTCTTCCTTGGTGCGGCCGGTGCCTTCGAAGTAAGCCACCGTCATCTCGTCCACCGGGAAGAAACCCATGGTCGCGCCGTACTCGGGCGCCATGTTGCCGATGGTCGCGCGGTCGGGCACCGCGATGGATGCGGCGCCCGGGCCGAAGAACTCGACGAACTTGCCCACCACCTTCTCGGCGCGCAGGATGGAGGTGACGTACAGCACCAGGTCGGTGGCGGTGACGCCTTCGCGCAGCTGCCCGGTGAGCTCGAAGCCCACCACGTCGGGCGTGAGCATGTAGACCGGCTGGCCCAGCATGGCCGCCTCGGCCTCGATGCCGCCGACGCCCCAGCCGACCACGCCGATGCCGTTGATCATGGTGGTGTGGCTGTCGGTGCCGACCAGCGAGTCGGGGTAATAGGTGGGCTTGTCGCTCTTGTCGTTCGGGCTCTTGTAGACGCCGCGCGCGAAGTATTCGAGGTTGACCTGGTGCACGATGCCGAAGCCCGGCGGCACCACGCCGAAGGTGTCGAAGGCCTGCATGCCCCATTTCATGAACTGGTAGCGCTCGTTGTTGCGCTGGAATTCCAGCTTCATGTTGAGGTCGAGCGCCTTGGGCGTGCCGTAGTAGTCGACCATCACCGAGTGGTCGACCACCAGGTCGACGGGCACCAGCGGCTCGATGGTCTTGGGCGACTTGCCCAGCTTGGCGGCCACGCTGCGCATGGCGGCCAGGTCGGCCAGCAGCGGCACGCCGGTGAAGTCCTGCAGCACCACGCGGGTGACGACGAAGGGAATCTCGTCGACGCGCTCGGCGTTCGGCGCCCAGTTGGCCACCTCCTCGACGTGCTTGGCGGAGACTTTCTGCCCGTCACAGTTGCGCAGCACCGACTCCAGGACGATGCGGATGGAGACGGGAAGGCGATCGACGGACGGGTATTGCTTGGCCAGCTCCTTCAGGGACCAGTACTTGCCGGACTTGCCCGACGGGGTCTTGAAGGTCTTGAGGGTGGACGCAAAGGCATGCGCCGGGGCTTTGGCCATGGAGGAACTCCTGAGTTTGTTTCGTGGAAGCTCCTCAAGGATAGCGGGGATCAATGTCAACGGCTGTAGTCGGCCTTCTCGCCTGCGCTCCTCCTTCACCGCCCTGTCCAGCCCCCTGTTCCTCATCGCGAAAAGCGCGAGAAACAGGGGTGCCGCGGGCATGTGCCGGCTTACCAGCGGCCGGCCGGCGTCAGGTTCGCGGCAGGACGCGCGCCCACACGGCTGCGGCGCAGCCCGGTCCACTGCAGCTCGGCCAGCACGATCACGCACACGGCCTGCGCCAGCACCCAGGCCACGCCCACGGCCGTCACCGGGAACATGCCGCTCACCAGCAGCGCGACGCAGGCCACGGCCCAGCCGAAGTTGCCGGCCACCACGAGCCCGATCAGCGTGCGCGGCGGCGTGCTGCGGCTCGCCATGAAGGCCGCGGCGGCCGCGTAGGCCAGAAGAAACACACCCGTGCCCATGAGCAGCGGTGCCGGCAGCCCGGTCAGGCGAGCCAGCGCGTCGGTGAAGGCTACCTGCAGCGCGCCGGTGGCGGCGCAGGAGGCGGCGTCGGCCCACATCACGTTGGGGAGGAAGCGAGGGGATGCGAAGACTGACATGGAATCTCTCCTTGGTGGTTGACTACGCTGCAAGCCGGTCCTGCCGCGTTGGGGTCGATGATTCCGGGCGGCGTGCATCGGGTCGATGACCTGGGAGGTCATGGCGGCGCGGCCCGGCCACGCCAGAATGCGGCCTCATGAGCACAACCCACTCCCACTCGTCCAAGGCCGGCCAGCCCGGCGCGCGCGACCCCTTCGGCGTCCATCTGCGGCACTGGCGCACCCATCGGCGCCTGAGCCAGCTCGACCTGGCGCAGGAGGCCGAGGTCTCGACCCGCCACCTGAGCTACGTGGAAACCGGCCGCGCCGCCCCCAGCCGCGAGATGGTGCTGCGCCTGGCCGAGCGGCTCGAGGTGCCGCTGCGCGAGCGCAATGCCCTGCTGGTGGCCGCCGGCTTCGCGCCGATGTACAGGCAGCGCTCCCTGGACGATCCAGCGATGGCCTCCGCGCGCCGCGCCATCGACCTGGTGCTGAAGGGCCACGAGCCCTTTCCGGCGCTGGCCGTGGACCGCCACTGGAACCTGGTCGCGCACAACGCGCTGGTGCCGCTGCTGATGGAGGGCGCCTCGCCCGAGCTGCTGAAGCCGCCGATCAACGTGCTGCGCCTGAGCCTGCACCCGGAAGGCGTGGCGCCGCGCATCGCCAACCTCGCGCAGTGGCGCACGCACCTGCTGGAGCGGCTGCAGCAGCAGATCGCCGCGACGGGCGACGCGGTGCTACAGGCTCTGCACGACGAGCTCGAAGCCTATCCTCCGCCGACCGTGAGCCACGACGCGCCCGTCATCGACACCGCGCTGTCGGCGGTGGCCGTGCCCTTTCAGGTGATGATGCCCAGCGGCATTCTGAGCTTCATCAGCACCATCACCATCTTCGGCACGCCGGTGGACGTCACGCTGCAGGAACTCGCGGTGGAGTCGTTCTTTCCGGCGGACGAGCAGACGGCGGCTGCGCTGGCGGCGCTGGCGGCACGACAACAGCAGCAGCCGGCTCGCTGAAGTCCGCCCGGCCCTGCCCGTCGCGCGGCGGGCCTTCGAAATCGTCCACCTGGATGACCTTGTCTGCGGCCTTCAGATAGGCCAGCGCCAGCTCAGGGTCGGGTGAAGAACGCGCCGCCTCCTCGAGCGAATTCGTGCGGCGCAGCACCTTGTTGAGCGCGGCCGTGCCGTCGCCGAGCTTCGCGCCCAGTTCCAGCGCGTGCATCAGGTCGAGCAGGCCGCCCGAGGCGGGCTCGCTCAGGTCCGGCGCCAGGCGCGCGACGATGCGCGGCTCCTTGCGCAGCAGCTCCGCCAGTTCGAGCAGCTGCACGTCGCGCAGCGGCGCCAGGTGACCCGTGCGGCGCAGCACCAGGGCGCCGATCAGGCGCCGCCCCGGCGTCGGCAGGTTCGCGTAGAGATCGCGCAGGATGCTGCCGGCCTCGTCGATCTGCAGGCGGATCGCCGCCCGCGCGAAAGGCAGCATCTCGGGTGCCACCTCGACCCGGTAGCGCCACACGCACGCGCTGGCCAGGTAGAGATGCGCGAGCACGTCGCCCAGGCGCGCCGACAGCAGCTCCATGCGCTTGAGCTTGCCGCCGAGCAGGCCCATTGCGAGGTCGGCCGTGAGCGCGTACTTGGCGCTCATGCGAGCGATGAGCCTCGCCTCGTGCGCCAGGTCGTCGGGCGGCGAGCCGAGCACCGGCGCGCCGAAGAGGCTGCGCCACAGGTTCAGCGCCACGTGCCTGCCGTGCGCCAGCAGCGCCTTGCCGAGCGCCTCTTCGTCCCTGGCCTGCACGGCCGCCATTTCGTCGAGCACGTGCGGATGGCAGCGCACCGCGCCCTGCCCGAACACGATCAGCGCGCGCGTGAGAATGTTCGCGCCCTCCACCGTGATCGCGATCGGCGCCTGCCGGTAGGCCACGCCGAGCAGGTTCGACGGGCCCGAGATGATGCCCTTGCCGCCGAGGATGTCCATGCCGCGGTTCACCGCGCGCCGCCCTGCCTCGGTCAGCTGGACCTTGAGGATGGCGCTCGCCACGCTGGGCCGCTCGCCCTTGTCGAGCGCGGCGGCGGTGAAGCGCCGCGCCGCATCGCTCGCGTACAGCTCGGCCGACATCTGCGCGACCAGCCCCGCGACCGCGTGGAACCGGCCCACCGGCATGCCGAACTGCTCGCGGATCCGGCCGTAGCCGTTGGCCACGTACAGCGCGGTCTGCTGCATGGCAGAGCCCAGCGCCGGCAGCGATATCGCGCGGCCGGCCGCCAGGCACTCCATCAGCATGCGCCAGCCCTGGCCGACCTGCTGCTCGCCGCCGATGATCCAGTCCATCGGCACGAACACCTGGCGGCCGTGGATCGGGCCGTTCATGAAGGCGCTGTCCATCGGGTGGTGGCGCCGTCCGATCTCCATGCCGGCCTGCGGGACAGGAATGAGCGCGCAGGTGATGCCCAGTTCGCACTCGCCTTCGAGCCGGCTTTCATCGACGGCATGGAAGGCCAGCCCGACCACGGTGGCGACCGGCGCGAGCGTGATGTAGCGCTTGTCGAAATCGACGAGGAAGCCGCGCACCCTGCGCCCGTCGACTTCGCGCTCCACCAGCACGCCTCGGTCGGGGATCGAGGCCGCGTCGGAGCCCGCGTAGGGCGAGGTCAGCCCGAAGCACGGCAGCTCGCGGCCGTCGGCCAGGCGCGGCAGGTAGTGGGCCTTCTGGGCGTTGGTGCCGTAGCGCAGCAGCAGTTCGGCCGGGCCCAGCGAATTGGGCACCATGACCGTGACGGCCGTTGCCACGTTGACGGTCGCGATGCGCGCCACCACGGTCGCGTGCGCATGGTGGCCGAAGCCGAGGCCGCCGAACTCCTGCGGAATGATCATCCCGAAGAAGCGCTTCTCGCGCAGGTAGCGCCACACCTCGGGCGGCAGGTCTTGCGCCTCGTCGATGGCATGGTCGTCGAGCATGCGGCACAGTTCGCGCACTTCGTTGTCAAGAAAGGCCTGCTCGCGCTCGTTCAGGCGATTCGGGCCCATGGCTGCGAGCGCGTCGAAGTCAGGGTGCCCCGCGAAGAGCCTTCCCTCGAAGCCGACGGTGCCGGCCTCCAGCGCCGCGCGCTCGGTGTCGCCCAGCGGGGGCAGCGCCTTCGAAAAAGGCTGCATGGCCCATCGGCCGATCAGTGAAGCCAGAGGCATGTGCGTCTCCTTCCTTCCGCCGCGGGTTCGCATGCGGATTGGCTCCATTCTTCGAGCTTGGGGCCGGCCCGGGGGGCCGGCCGAGGGCGTCCCCGCTTGTCGGAGACGGGCGCCTGTCTCGTCTGTGGCGCCTGCCGTGCCTGGTGCCTATCGCTTCTTCGCCGGCTGGGCCGCGCCGGCACCAGCGGGAGCCGCGCCCGTCGCAGCCGCCGGGTCGCGCCAGCCGTATTCCACGTAGCGCCGGATGATCAGGCAGCCCGGCGGCGAATCGATGAGCGACACCGACGAGGTCGGCTCCTTCTCGTCGGTATAGACGGCGTAGTTGGGCAGCAGCCGCGTCATCTTGTAGCTGGCCAGTTCCTGCTGGCCGACGCTCGCGCAGGTGAAGGGCGCCACCGAGATACGCTCGGCCGACACGGTGCAGGCACCGCTTTCGTCGGGAATGGCGGTGATCGACGCCGCCACGCCCGCGTTCGGAAACTCCATGCCGATCAGGGAGAACACCGGGCCGGCGTCGGGGCGCTTGCGGTCCCAGTCGAGCAGCACGTCGTGGCTGCGGCTGCCCTGCACGGTGAGCGTGGACAGCCGCGTGATGGCCGGCAGGCAGCGCTTGACGCCCACGCTCGTGGCGGCGCGCGTGAGCGTGTCCTGCGGCGCGGCGGGCGGCGCCTGCGGCACCAGCACGCCCTGGGCGAACGCGGAACCGGCGGCAGCCCATGCCAGGGCGGCGGCCAGCAGGCGGGGGAATCGTGGGGTCGGCTTCATCCCGGTCCTCATGCGTAAAGGTTCTCGATGGCGGCGGTGTAGACGCGCACGTTCTCCTCGCCCTCAGGGTCGAGGGTTGCGATGAAGCGGCGCGCGCGCTCGCGGTAGGCCGGCAGGTCGGCGTCGTGCTCCGCGAAGGCGCGCCGCAGGGCGAGACCGCCCTCCTCGCAGTCGAAACCGTGATAGCGATAGCCGCAGTCGCCGATGAGGTGCGAGTTGTGGATCAGCGGATAGCCGCCGTACAGCGCCTCGTAATAAAGATAGTTCTGCGCGTTCTCCCAGTGGTGCGCGAACACCGCGTCGATCTTGCCGGGCATCACCTGGTAGACAGGAAAGCGTCCCTCGAAGGTGGCGAGGCCGTGCTGCACGATGTCCAAGCTCTGCGCGAAGCCGACGAAGAGCGGCTTGTCCTTCAGGTGGAAGCTGTTGAAGACCCACATCTTCTCGATGAGCCTCGGCTGTGCACGGTGCGCCGCCTCGCAACCCAGCATGGGGATGAAGCTGGTCTTCACCATGCAGATGTTGGGCTCGAAGATGGCCACGCGCCACTGCCTGCGGCCGGGCTCGTAGGCGAAAGGTGGACTCTGCGGTGCGCGGGCCATGGCGCGCTCCAGCACCATCGGGCTCCATAGGTGCGGCATGAGCCGCACGGGCGCGCGGAAGGTGCTCTCGAAATAGGGCTTGCACGACACCTCGTACTCGGGAATCGTCCAGACCTCGTCGTAGGGCGCGCCCGAGATCAGCAGGCCGTGCGGCTTGTCGAAGATCATGCGCTCGATGTCGATCACGTAGTCGTTGCCCACGCGCATCGAGACGATCTTGCCGCCGCGCTCGCGGAAGGCCACCGACCACGGCATGGCGAGCTGGGCGCTCATCTCGATCATGAGGTCGAGCTGCTGCCCTGCCGTGGCCATGTCGATGATGGGCACCGGCGAATCGGCGAGGAAGCTGGTCGCGTCCGCCGGGCCGCCGTCGCCGCCGCCGGCCACCAGCACCGCGCTTTCGACGCGCGGCGAGCGCAGCAGCAGCATCACCAGGAACAGGCAGTTCTGGTAGACGCCGTTCTCCCACAGGCTCTGTTCGCCCTTGCGGATGAAGATGGAGACGCCGACCCTGAGCTTGGCCGGCATCATGCGGCGGCCCTCGCTGCGTCGGCGCGGAAGCCGGCGTTGCCGCCCACGAGGTGCAGCAGGCGCTGCGCGTAGCCCTCGATGTTTGCGGGGCTGAAGGGATCGACCGACTCGAAGACGCGCTGCGCGCGGGCGCGGTAGTCGTCGAGCTGCTGGTCGTGCGAACGCACGGCTTCGCGCAGCTGCGCCGCTCCGGCGGCGATGTCGAAGTCGGGGTAGTAGTAGCCCGCGTCGCGCAGCCAGGGAGAGTTGTGCACCAGCGGGTAGTTGCCGTAGAGCGCGTCGAGGTAGCCGTAGTTCTGGTCGTTCTGCCACTGGTGCGAGACCACCGCGTCGGCGAACTGCACCATGAAGCCCGCAAAGTCGTGCCGGCCATGGAAGACCGCCTTGTGCTGGCGCACGATGTCAAGCGAGTTCGCCAGGTAGAGCATGGTCGGGTGGTCCTTCAGGTGCAGCGTGTTGAGCACCTGCATCGAGGTCACGGCCGGCGGATCGGCGCGATAGGCCCCGTCGCAGATCAGCATGGGTACGCTGCTGCACTTCACCACCGAGATGTTGGGCTCGAAGATCGCCACCCGAAAGCCCGGCTGCGCGGCCGTGCGGGGCGCATAGCCGAAGCGGTGGCCCGCGGCCTCGACCTCGGCAACACGCTGGGCCAGGAACTGCGGCGACCAGAGGTAGGGCACCTCGAACACCGGGCAGCGGTGCATGGTGCGCATCATGGGCGCGAAGGCGGCGTCCTTGGGCAGCAGCCACACTTCGTCGCAGCGGTCGGGCCTGCTGAAGTGGCCCTTGTCGGTGAAGACGATCGGCTCGGCCAGCGCCGCGAAAGGCTGGCCCACGCAATGGAACGCCACGCGGCCGCCGCAAGCACGGAAGTAGGAGAGCCACTGCACGTCGAGCGCGCCGGCCATCTCGATGACCACGTCCAGCGAGCCGGTGAGCTCGCGCGCGCGTCCGAAGGCCAGGCCCATGGCCGCCGTGTCGACCTGGGGCGGCATGCTCTGCTGGTCGCCCGCGTCGATGAGGGTCACGGACTCGACGAAGCCGATGCGTTGCAGCAGCCGGGCCAGGAACAGGACGTTCTGTCCCATTCCGTTCTCCCAGATGTTCTGCCCCGCATGGGTAAGGACTGAAATACCGATGCGCATGAGGCGGAGTGTGTACCAAAAAGAAGGAACGGCCCCCACGCCGTGAAGCGCGGGAGCCGCCCATTGGAGGGCCGGCCCGTCGGCCTTTCAGCGGCTTACTTCCACTTCCAGCCGATGCCGGCGTTGATGCCCCATTCCTTGCCCGTGGTCGTCAGGCCCGCGCCCCAGGACATCTTGCCGTCGTCCGACAGCGCCTTGAAGGTCAGCGCCACGGCGCTGTAGCCCTTGTAGCTGCCCAGGCCCACGCCCACAGTTTTCTCGCCGGGGTAAAGCGTCGGCAGGTAGGTGCCCGACATCGCGAACGCCATGGCCGTGCCCGAGTAGGCGATGCGTGCCACGTCGCCGACCTGGCCCTGCACCTGGTTGAGCTGCTGCACGTTGACCGCGTCGCCCGGCAGGATGCCCGGCGCCACGTTGCTGATGCGCGTGCCGCCCGGGGCCTGGCCGCCACCCAGCGTGATCTGGTTGTAGTTGACCGAGCCGTCTGGGTTGGTCGCGTACTGCACGCTGCTGGCCTTCGATGCCGCCGAGGCCGCCTTCAGCTGGGCCACGTTGGTCGCGTCGCTGTCGGCCGTGCCCGCCGCCACGCCGGTGATCTGGCGGTACTGGCCGTTGGCCGCATCGCCCACCGACACCGCGGCCTGTGTGCTGGTGGTGGCCCTGATCGCGGCCTCCTGCTGCGCCGTCGCGCCGCCCGGCACGTAGCCGGCCATGCCCGCCGCGGTGGAAGCCACCGAGCCCAAGCCCAGCGCCACGCCGCCGCTTTGCTGCACGATTGCGCCGAAGCCGATCGCCGTGCCCTTGGAGACGTTCTGCGCCTGGCTCAGCGGCGTGCCGCCCGCATCCGCGTTGTCGCCCAGGGCCACGCCGCCGCCGCCCGCACGTGCATTGGCGCCGATGGCCTGCGAGCCCGTGGCCAGGGCGCCCGAGCCGATGGCGATCGCGTTGGTGCCCGTCGCCTGCGCGCCGAAGCCCACCGCCACGGCCCCGTCGGCCGTCGCCTTCGCACCGTTGCCGGCGGCGAAGGAGTTGGCGCCGCTGGCCACCGACTGCGGCCCGATAGCCACCGCCTCCTGGCCGCTGGCCACCGAGTCGCCCGCCGTCGAATTGGCATGGAAGTACTTGGTGCCGGTGTTGTAGATGTTGTTGACCGACGTGCTCAGGCTGTTGAGGTTGATGTTGGTCGTGCTCAAGCCCGTCGACAGGCTGCCGATGCCGCTGGTTGCCGTGCTCAGGCCGGTCGAGGTGGAGGTCGACAGGCTTGCGACGCTGCTGTTCGTGGAGCTCAGGCCGGTCGAGAGGCTGCCGATGCCGCTGGTGGCGGTGCTCAGGCCCGTCGATGTCGACGTGGACAGGCTGTCGATGCTGCTCGTGGCCGTGCTCAGCCCCGTGGAGGTCGAGGTCGACAGGCTCGCCAGGCTGCTGTTGGTCGTGCTCAAGCCCGTCGACAGGCTGCCGATGTTGCTGGTCGTGGTGCTCAGACCGGTAGACAGGCTGTCGACCGTGCTCGATACCGTGCTCAGGCCGGTGGAAAGGCTGGCGACGTTGCTGTTCGTCGTGCTGAGACCCGTCGACAGGCTGCTGATGCCCGTCGAGGTGGAACTCGACAGGCTCGCGACGTTGCTGTTCGTGGTGCTCAGGCCGGTCGAGAGGCTGTTGATGCTGCTGGTGGCGGTGCTCAGACCGGTCGAGGTCGACGTGGACAGGCTGTCGATGCTGCTCGTGGCCGTGCTCAAGCCTGTGGAGGTCGAGGTCGACAGGCTGGCCAGGCTGCTGTTGGTCGTGCTCAGGCCCGTCGACAGGCTGCTGATACCTGTCGATGTGGAAGTCGACAAGCTGTTGATGCTGCTGGTCGCGGTGCTCAGCCCGGTCGAGGTGGACGTGGACAGGCTGTCGATGCTGCTCGTGGCCGTGCTCAGGCCCGTGGAGGTCGATGTCGACAAGCTTGCCAGTCCGCTGTTCGTCGTGCTCAGGCCGGTCGACAGGCTGCTGATGCCAGTCGACGTGGAGGTCGACAAGCTCGTGACGCTGCTGTTGGTCGTGCTGAGGCCGGTCGACAGGCTGCTGATGCCCGTCGACGTGGAGGTCGACAAGCTGGCGACGCTGCTGTTCGTCGTGCTGAGACCGGTCGACAAGCTGTTGATGCCGCTGGTCGCGGTGCTCAGGCCGGTCGAGGTGGACGTCGACAGACTGTCGATGCTGCTCGTGGCCGTGCTCAGGCCTGTGGAGGTTGACGTCGACAGGCTGACCAGGCTGCTGTTGGTTGTACTCAGGCCGGTCGACAGGCTGCTGATGCCCGTCGAAGTCGAAGTCGACAGGCTTGCGACGCTGCTGTTGGTGGTGCTGAGGCCCGTCGACAAGCTGTTGATGCCGCTGGTCGCCGTGCTCAGGCCCGTCGAAGTCGACGTGGACAGGCTGTCGATGCTGCTGGTCGCTGTGCTCAGACCCGTGGAGGTCGAGGTTGACAGGCTGGCCACAGCACTGTTGGTCGTGCTCAGGCCCGTCGACAAGCTGCCGATGCTGCTCGTCGCAGTGCTCAGGCCCGTCGAGGTCGAAGTCGACAGGCTCGCGACACTGCTGTTCGTCGTGCTCAGGCCCGTGGACAGGCTGCTGATGCCGGTCGATGTGGAGGTCGACAGGCTGGCGACGCTGCTGGTCGCCGTGCTCAGCCCCGTCGACAGGCTGCTGATGCCCGTCGAAGTGGAAGTCGACAGGCTCGCGACGCTGCTGTTGGTGGTACTGAGGCCGGTCGACAAGCTGTTGATACCGCTGGTCGCGGTGCTCAGGCCCGTCGAAGTCGATGTGGACAGGCTGTCGATGCTGCTCGCCGCTGTGCTCAGACCTGTGGAAGTCGAGGTCGACAGGCTGGCCACCGCACTGTTGGTCGTGCTCAGGCCCGTCGACAGGCTGCTGATGCCCGTCGAAGTGGAAGTCGACAGGCTCGCGACGCTGCTGTTGGTGGTGCTGAGGCCGGTCGACAGGCTGTTGATGCCGCTGGTCGCCGTGCTCAGGCCTGTCGAAGTCGACGTGGACAGGCTGTCGATGCTGCTGGTCGCTGTGCTCAGACCCGTGGAGGTCGAGGTTGACAAGCTGGCCACCGCACTGTTGGTCGTGCTCAGGCCAGTTGAGAGGCTGCTGATGCCAGTGGACGTGGAGGTCGACAGGCTTGCCACGCTGCTGTTGGTTGTACTCAGACCCGTGGACAAGCTGCCAATGCTGCTCGTCGCCGTGCTCAGGCCAGTCGACGTAGAAGTCGACAGGCTCGCCACGCTGCTATTCGTCGTGCTCAGACCCGTCGACAGGCTGCCGATGCTGCTGGTCGCAGTGCTCAAGCCGGTCGATGTGGAAGTGGACAGGCTCGCGACACTGCTGTTCGTCGTACTGAGGCCCGTGGACAGGCTGTCGATGCTACTCGTCGCGGTGCTCAGGCCGGTCGACGTGGAAGTCGACAGGCTCGCAACGCTGCTGTTGGTCGTGCTCAGCCCCGTAGACAGGCTGCCGATGCTGCTGGTTGCCGTGCTCAGGCCAGTCGACGTGGAGGTCGATAGGCTCGCCACACTGCTGTTGGTGGTGCTCAAACCCGTGGACAGGCTGCCAATGCTGCTCGTCGCGGTGCTCAGGCCAGTGGAAGTCGAGGTCGACAAGCTCGCGACACTACTGTTCGTCGTACTCAGACCGGTCGACAGACTTCCAATGCTGCTGGTGGCAGTGCTCAGCCCGGTGGAAGTCGACGTCGACAGGCTCGCCACACTGCTGTTCGTCGTACTCAGGCCCGTGGACAGGCTGTTGATGGCGCTGGTCGAGGAACTGAGGCTCGTCGAGAGGCTGGCGACGGTGCTGTTGGTCGTGCTCAGGCCAGTCGACAGACTGCCGATGCTGCTCGTTGCGGTGCTCAGGCCGGTCGACGTGGAGGTCGAGAGGCTGACGATGCTGCTGGTGGCCGTGCTCAGGCCGCTGGACAGCGACGCGGTGACCGTCTTCACCTGCAGCACGTTGACCGCGTCCTGGTCCGCCGTGCCGGGCGCCACGCCCGTGATCACGCGGTTGCCTACGTTCACCTCGCCGGCAGCGGTCTGCTTGCTTGCAAGTCCGAAGGCGTCGTAGTTCGTCATCTCCGCGGCGCTGCGGCTGGCCGTGGAGTTCGCGCCCAGCGCCACGCTGTTGTCGCCATTGGCGACGGCGTTCTGGCCGATGGCCACGCTGTTGGCGCCGATGGCCTGGCTGTCCGCGCCGGTGCTGTTGGCGTGGAAGTACTTCGTGCCCGTGTTGTAGATGGAGCTGACCGTCGAGCTCAGGGTGCCCAGGTTGCTGTTGGTCGTGCTCAGGCCGGTCGAGAGGCTGGTGATGCCGGTCGAGGTTGAAGTCGACAGGCTGGCCACTGCGCTGTTCGTCGTGCTCAGGCCCGTCGAAAGGCTCGTGATGCCCGTCGAGGCAGAGGTCGACAGGCTGGCAACTGCGCTGTTCGTCGTGCTCAGGCCCGTCGACAGGCTGGTGATACCGGTCGAGGTGGAAGTCGACAGGCTGGTCACTGCGCTGTTCGTGGTGCTCAGGCCGGTCGAAAGGCTCGTAATGCCCGTCGAGGCGGAAGTCGACAGACTGGCCACTGCGCTGTTCGTGGTGCTCAGGCCCGTCGACAGGCTGGTGATGCCGGTCGAGGCGGAAGTCGACAGGCTGGCCACTGCGCTGTTCGTGGTGCTCAGGCCAGTCGAAAGGCTCGTGATGCCGGTCGAGGTGGAAGTCGACAGGCTGATCACTGCACTGTTCGTCGTGCTCAGGCCAGTTGACAGGCTGGTGATGCCGGTCGAGGTGGAAGTCGACAGGCTGGTCACTGCGCTGTTCGTCGTGCTGAGGCCGGTCGAAAGGCTCGTAATGCCGGTCGAGGTGGAGGTCGACAGGCTGGTCACCGCGCTATTCGTGGTGCTTAGGCCGGTCGACAAGCTGGTGATCCCCGTCGAGGTGGAGGTCGAAAGGCTTGCGACGGCGCTGTTCGTCGTGCTGAGGCCAGTCGACAGGCTGGTGATGCCGGTCGAAGTCGAGGTCGACAGGCTGGAGACAGCGCTGTTGGTGGTGCTCAGGCCCGTCGACAAGCTGGTAATGCCCGTCGAGGTGGAGCTGGACAAGCTCGCAACGGCGCTGTTGGTCGTGCTCAGGCCTGTCGAAAGGCTGTTGATGCGGCTGGTCGCAGTGCTCAGGCCGGTGGAAGTGGAGGTCGAGAGGCTGCCGACAGCGCTGTTAGTGGTGCTCAGACCGGTGGACAGGCTGGTGATACCCGTCGAGGTCGAGGTCGACAGGCTGGAGACTGCACTGTTGGTGGTGCTGAGGCCTGTCGACAAGCTGGTGAGGCCGGTCGAAGTGGAAGTCGACAGGCTCGCCACGCTGCTGTTCGTCGTGCTCAGCCCGGACGACAGGCTGGAGACCGCACTGTTCGTGGTGCTCAGGCCGGTGGACAGGCTGGTGATGCCGGTCGAGGTGGAGGTGGAGAGGCTGCTGACGGTGCTGTTGGTGGTGCTCAGACCTGTCGACAAGCTGGCGATGCCGGTCGAAGTCGAAGTCGACAGGCTCGCGACACTGCTGTTCGTCGTGCTGAGGCCCGTCGAAAGGCTGTTGATGCGGCTGGTCGCGGTGCTCAGGCCGGTCGAAGTCGAGGTCGACAGGCTGCCGACCGTGCTGTTGGTGGTGCTGAGGCCGGTCGACAGGCTGGCGATGCCCGTCGAGGTCGAGGTGGAGAGGCTGGCGATGCTGCTCGCCGTGGTGCTCATGCCGGTGCTCAACTGGGCCACCGTCACGGCGTCCTGCGCGGCGGAGCCGTCGGCCACGTTGGTGATGCGCCGCAGGGCGGACGACGAGCCGACCGAGACTTCGGAGGCGGGCGCGGCGGATCCGGTGAGGAAGCCCTTGCCCGTGGGAGCGGCCGCGCCGGTCACGCTGCCCGCGCCGAGCGCGACGCTGTTGGTGTACGCGGCGTTGGCCTGGCCGCCGATCGCTATCGCGTCGTCGGCGAGGGCCTTGGCGCCTTGGGTGCCGTTGTTGCCGATCGCGATGGCGCCCTTGCCCGTGGCAAGCGCCTGGGTGGTCGGCGCGGTGGCGGTGGAGCCGCCGATGGCGATCGAGTTCAGCCCGGCGGCGTTGGCCATGCTGCCGACTGCCGTGGCGAAGTTGCTGGATGCAACCGCCGACTGGCCGAGCGCAACGCCCGCCGCGCCGGAAGCATTCGCGGAGCGCCCCATCGCCAGGCCGTTGCTGTTGGCCGACGCGCCGCCGCCGATGGCGGTACTGCTGTTGCCGTAGGCGTTCGCGGTGCTGCCGATCGCCGTCGCCCAGGCGTCGCTGGTCGTGGCTCCTGCGCCGATGGCCGTGGCGTTGTTGCTGGTGGTGCCGGATCCGGCGCCGATGGCGACGGTGCTGGTGCTGCCTGCCTGGGCGCCACGGCCGAGCGCCACTGCATCCGAACCGAGCGCATTGGCGCTGGCGCCGATCGCGATGCTCGAAGTCGACCCCGCGCTGACCGTCGCACTGTTGCCCAGCGCAATGGCGGAAGCGGCCAACGCGTTGGCGGAACTGCCGATGGCCACCGTATCCGACTGGGTCGCCTGCGCGTTGATGCCGATGGCCGAGCTGTTGGCGCCGGAGGCGCTGGTAGCGCTGTTGCCCACCTGGAAATGGTTGGCAAGGACGGTCGTGGTGGAGTTGGTGGTGCTCGCGTCGCCCAGCGTGATGTTCGTGGCGTTCGCGATGTCCGCATTGCCGACGAAGTAGTTGCGAACCGGCGTGCCCGCGCCTCCGCCGCGCAGCACCATGCTCTCGCCGCTGCCCGTCGAGTCAGGGTTCGCGACGAAGGTCAGGCCCTGGTTGCCCGCGGGCTGGCACACGAGAGTGCCGGTACACGACAGCTGCGCGAACGCATTCGGACTTGCCAGCCCGAACGCGAGCATCAGCGAAGCCGACAGCATGCTGACCCGCAGGAACCCGCCGCTGATGCCGCTCCTGCTCGCCTTGCCCCTGCTTTTCTCGAGCTCGCTGACCGCCACCCATGCTCCCAGGGCTTCATTCCATATGCTTCTGTATGACTTGTTCATGTTGACGTTCGGCTCGCGGTGAAGGTGAATGGACGGGTTCGAATCAGCTGAAATGCGATGCTTCCTGCGCCAGGTTTCATCGCGGAAGCGCCGGTCCGGTGCAGCGCTCAATTACAGGAATGCTGGAATGTACGGAGTTGTTTACATTTCAGGTACGCCGCAACAATCTTCAAAATCCGCTCTGATGATTTAGTTCACAAAATTTTCAAAAAGCAGCCGGTATTGCGGAGATTGCAATCAGCTCCGGCTCATGGAAGGAGGTTCCAATTGATCACTCGAAGGCCTTCCACCGCCCTATCTGCAACGAACTACGCCTATCAGCCCGCCTTCTTGCCGACTTCGACACGACGCCATGCCGGCGCTTTTTTTGCCAAAAAGTTCACAGGGTGATTTGAGACCGTGAAATTAATCACGGCGCCATTAATCAAATCCCGTGATCTTTTTCACGTAAAAACAGCCCTCGGCTTGAATTAACATTTAAGAAACAATTCAATGCCTCACGTATCCAGGCTCCGCATTGGAATCACCATCGGCCTCCATCACGAGGCCGAAACGCTCTGGAACAACGGCATCAAGCAGAACGCCGTTTTCCTGGCAGAAGCGCTGAAGCACTGCCCGGCGGTTACATCGGTGGCGCTCGTTAACACGACGGCAGTCCCCATCACCCCGGCCCTGCCCTGGGACCAGGCGCGCTGGCCGACCGTGACCTTCGAGGCGGCCAAGGACAGCGTCGATGTGCTGATCGAGCTCGGCGGCCAGATCGACGCGGAGCAGACCGACTACCTGAAGCAGCGCGGCGCGCGGCTGGTGTCGTACTGCTGCGGTTTCGAGTACGTGCACGCCATGGAGTCGATGCTGTTCGGCAAGACGCTGTGGGGCCAGAACCTGTTCGTGAACCGGCGCTACGACGACATCTGGATGGTTCCGCAGGTGGCCAACATCAGCCAGCCCTACTTCGAGGTGCTGCGCCGTGCCGAGGCGCGCGCCGTGCCTTTCGTGTGGAGCCCGGTCTTCCTCGACGAGCGCACGCGCGGCCTGCCCGATGCAGGCGTCTACCAGCCGCATGCCGGCGCGCGCCGGCTCAGCGTGATGGAGCCGAACAGCAACGTGGTGAAGTTCTGCCTCTATCCGGTCTTGATCGCCGAACTGGCGTATCGAGCGCGGCCCGAGGCCATCGCGCTGCTGCAGGTCACCAATGCCGAGCGGCTGGCGAAGGAAAACATGGAATTCATCACGCTGATGAACCAGCTCGACCTGGTCCGCGAGCACAAGGCTGTGTTCCTGGGCCGGCACGAGACGCCGGTATTCCTGGCGCAGAACACCGACATCGTGATCTCCCACCAGTGGGAGAACCCGCTGAACTACTTCTACCTGGAGACCTGCTGGCAGGGCTACCCGCTGGTGCACAACGCGCACCTGTGCGCGGACCTCGGCTACTACTACCCGGGCAACGACGTGGCCGCGGGCGGCACCCGCGTGCTCGAGGCCGTCGCCACGCACGATGCCGGCGCGGCAAGCTACCGCGCGCGCCAGCGTAGCCTGATCGACCGCTACCTCCCTGGCAACGCCGCGGCCACCGAGGTCTACGACAACCTGCTGCTCGGCCTGATGCAGCGCCCCGCCCGATAGGCGCACGGAGCCCGACATGCTCGATCCATCCGAACTCCGGCAGATCTTTCCCGTGATCGTCACGCCGAGCCACGACGGCAAGGTCTTCCTGAACTACCTCACCTCGATACTGAACTTCACCGTCCAGGCCGAGCGTGCCGGCATGCGGCTGCAGGTGCTCACGCACCAGGGCGAAAGCCTGGTGACGCGTGCGCGGAACAACTGCGTGGCCCAGTTCCTCGCCAATCCGCAGTGGACGCACCTGTTCTGGATCGACGCCGACATCGGCTTCTCGGCGCAGGCGGCCTTCCGGTTGCTGCTGTCGGGCTACGACGTGGCGGCGGGGGTCTATCCGCTGAAGCGGGAGAACTGGCCCGCAGGCGGCGTGGCAGAGGGCACGACGCAGCAGCAGTTCGAATCCACCTTCACCCGCTACACCGTCAACGCCGAGGCCTCCCAGGCCACCTCGCGGGTCGAGCTCGAGGTGCAGCCCGACGGCTTCATGAAGATGACCGAGGCGCCGACCGGCTTCATGGTGATCAGGCGCTCGGTGTTCGAGCGGCTCATGGCCAGCTACCCAGAGCTGCGCTACGTGCCCGACAGCATCGGCGAGGCCGACCTCGGCCTGCACTACCGCTTCTTCGACGTGATGGTCGATCCGCAGACGCGCCGCTACCTTTCGGAGGACTACGGCTTCTGCCGCCTCTGGACGGGACTGGGCGAGTCGATCTATATCGACGCCAACTCCAACCTGACGCACCAGGGCGCGAAGCTGTATCGCGGCGATTTCGCGAACTCGCTGCTGACTTCGCTGCCGCATGCGGTCGGCGGACCAGCCGGCGCGGCGATGGTGCTCACGGGGCGGGAGCACCTGCAGCCCAACCAGCCGCCGCTCTGAAAAAGACGCAAAAAAACAAAGCCCCGCCGAAGCGGGGCTTGTTTCATCGGGGCGATCCGCAGATCACCCGGAAGAGCCGGAACCCGGATCAGGCCGCGACCGTATCCGCCACGCCCTTGTAGTCCTCGATCTTGTCGAAGTTCAGGTATTGGTAGATCTTGTCGCCGTTGCTGTTGATCACGCCGATGTCGGCCATGTACTCCTCGCGCGTCGGGATGCGGCCGAGCTTCGAGCAGATGGAAGCCAGCTCCGCCGAGCCCAGGTACACGTTGGTGTTCTTGCCCAGGCGGTTCGGGAAGTTGCGGGTGCTGGTCGACATGACGGTGGCGCCTTCGCGCACCTGGGCCTGGTTCCCCATGCACAGCGAGCAGCCTGGCATCTCGGTACGCGCACCGGCATTGCCGAACACGCCATAGTGGCCTTCCTCGGTGAGCTGCTGCGCGTCCATCTTGGTCGGCGGCGCGATCCACAGCTTCACCGGGATGTCGCGCTTGCCTTCGAGCAGCTTCGACGCGGCGCGGAAATGGCCGATGTTGGTCATGCACGAGCCGATGAACACTTCGTCGATCTTGGCGCCGGCCACGTCCGACAGCGTCTTCACGTCGTCGGGGTCGTTCGGGCAGGCCACGATGGGCTCGTGGATGTCGGCCAGGTCGATCTCGATGACGGCCGCGTAGTCGGCGTCGTCGTCGCCCTTGAGCAGCTGCGGGTCCTTCAGCCAGGCTTCCTGCGCGGCGATGCGGCGCTGCAGCGTGCGCGCGTCGGCGTAGCCCTCGGCAATCATCCACTTCATCAGCGTGATGTTGCTGTTGATGTACTCGATGATCGGTTCCTTGTTCAGGTGCACCGTGCAGCCGGCGGCCGAGCGCTCGGCAGAGGCGTCGCTCAGCTCGAAGGCCTGTTCCACCTTCAGGTCGGGCAGGCCCTCGATCTCGAGGATGCGGCCCGAGAAGATGTTCTTCTTGCCCTTCTTCTCGACCGTCAGCAGGCCGCTCTTGATGGCGTACAGCGGAATCGCGTTGACCAGGTCGCGCAGCGTGACGCCGGGCTGCATCTTGCCCTTGAAGCGCACCAGCACCGATTCAGGCATGTCCAGCGGCATCACGCCGGTGGCGGCCGCGAAGGCCACGAGGCCAGAGCCGGCCGGGAAGCTGATGCCGATGGGGAAGCGGGTGTGGCTGTCGCCGCCGGTGCCCACGGTGTCGGGCGTCAGCAGGCGGTTGAGCCAGGAGTGGATCACGCCGTCGCCCGGGCGCAGCGAAACGCCGCCGCGGGTGCTGATGAAGTCGGGCAGCTCGTGGTGCATCTTCACGTCCACCTTCTTCGGGTAGGCGGCGGTGTGGCAGAACGACTGCATCACGAGGTCGGCCGAGAAGCCCAGGCAGGCCAGGTCCTTCAGCTCGTCGCGCGTCATCGGGCCCGTGGTGTCCTGCGAGCCGACCGAAGTCATCTTGGGTTCGCAGTACGTGCCCGGGCGCACGCCCTGGCCTTCGGGCAGGCCGCAGGCGCGGCCGACCATCTTCTGTGCGAGCGAGAAGCCCTTCTTGGTGTCGACCGGGCTTTGCGGCAGGCGGAACAGCGTCGAGGCGGGCAGGCCCAGGGCCTCGCGCGCCTTGGCCGTCAGGCCGCGACCGATGATCAGCGGAATGCGGCCGCCGGCGCGCACTTCGTCGAACAGCACGTCGCTCTTGACCTTGAATTCGGCGATGACCTTGCCGTCCTTCAGCGCCTTGCCTTCGTAGGGGCGCAGTTCGACGACGTCGCCGGTGTCCATCTGGCTCACGTCGAGCTCGATGGGCAGCGCGCCCGCGTCTTCCATGGTGTTGTAGAAGATCGGGGCGATCTTGGTGCCCAGGCACACGCCGCCGAAGCGCTTGTTGGGAATGAAGGGGATGTCTTCGCCGGTGAACCACAGCACCGAGTTGGTGGCCGACTTGCGGCTGGAGCCGGTGCCGACCACGTCGCCCACGTAGGCGACCTGGTGGCCTTTTTCCTTCAGCGACTCGATGAACTTGACCGGGCCGCGCTTGCCGTCTTCCTCGGGCTGGAACGCCGTGCCTTCACGCTTGTTCTTGAGCATGGCCAGCGCGTGCATCGGGATGTCGGGACGCGTGGTGGCGTCGGGTGCGGGCGACAGGTCGTCGGTGTTGGTCTCGCCGGGAACCTTGAAGACCGTGATGGTCAGGCTCTGCGGCACTTCCGGGCGGCTGGTGAACCACTCGGCATCAGCCCAGCTCTGCAGCACGCCCTTGGCGTTGGCGTTGCCCTTGTCGGCCTTTTCCTTGACGTCGTGGAACTGGTCGAACATCAGCAGGGTCTTCTTCAGGCCTTCGGCCGCCACGGCGCCCACTTCGGCGTCGTCGAGCAGGTCGATCAGGGGGCTGATGTTGTAGCCGCCGAGCATGGTGCCGAGCAGTTCGGTGGCGCGGGCGCGCGAAATGAACTCGCTCTTCTCGGTGCCGTGGGCCACGGCCGCGAGGTAGCTCGCCTTGACCTTGGCGGCGTCATCGACGCCGGCAGGCACGCGGTAGGTGAGCAGGTCCAGCAGGAAGGCGCCGTCCTTCGCGTTCGCGCTCTTGAGGAGCTCGATCGCTTCAGAGGTCTGCTTCGCGCTCAGGGGCAGCGGCGGGATACCGAGCGCGGCGCGTTCGGCAACATGGTCAACGTAGGCTTGCAACATCTTCTTTTCTCCGGAAACTGATCTGGCGGGCGTGCGAGGCGGCTCTGGCGGTCAAGCAAGAGCCGCGCCGCACGCCGGGTAGGAGCGCTTACTGGCGCTTACTTCTTCTCGCCGTCGGCGCCGTCGAACAGGGCCTTGGGCGGGTTCTTCTTCATTTCTGCGGCAAACGCGATCTGCGCGTCGGTCTGGCATTCGTCGGCGATGCGCAGGCCGGCCTTCTGGTTCATCAGCATCGACTTGTTGCCGAGCTGGAGCCACATGGCGCCGGCGCGCGGGTCTTCGAGGCGGATGGCGCCGGTGCGGCTTTCGACCGGGTGCATGCGGTACTTCTGGCCCTTGGTGCTGACGGTGAAGAAGCCGGGCTTCTTCTCGTCAGGCGTGACGGTCACGTCGGCGCCGAGTTCGCACTGGGCCTTGCCGATCGACACGCGCTTGGCGACCTCGAGGTCGGCGTCGGTGAGGACGATGTTGGTGTCGTCGCTGATCGGCGTGACTTCTTCCACCGCCTTGGCGGCCTTGCGGGTGACCTGGCGCTTCGGGGGCGCCTTCTTCGCCGTCTCGGCCTTGGCCGCAGGCTTGGCCGGCGTCGTGCTCTGTGCCACGGCCGCGAGCGGCAGGGCCAGGGCGACGGCGGCGATCAGGGCAATTTTCTTCATGTGTGGGTTTCCTTGAGGCTGGGTTCGAAGGTTTCGTTTCAGGAGGCCGCGAGTGCAAACCAGGCTTTCGCCTCGGAGGGCAACGCGCGCCCTGTTGCGTGGGCACGCGTCAGTACCTGCCAGAAGTGGCGGTAGCTCGCGCGGTCGTGCAATGTGCCATCAATTTGTGTCGGAGCCCAATCCGCGGCCGCCGCCTTTACAAGGATTTTTGTGGCAATTTGAATCTGCGACTCGTCCGGCGCGAAGGCTTCCAGGATCGGCCGGATCTGGTTCGGGTGGATGCTCCACATGCGCGTGTAGCCGAATTCGGTGGCCGCCCTGCGTGCGGCCGTGCGCATGGCGCCGGTGTCGTTGAACTCGGTGACCACGCAGTGCGATGGCACCTTGCCGTAGGCGTGTGCGGCCGAGGCGATGGCCAGCTTGGCGCGCACCACCAGCGGGTGGCTGAACTGCCCTGCCGCGCCCATGCCGTCGGCCGGAATGGCGCCGGCATGCGCCGAGACGAAATCCATGAGCCCGAAGCTCAGCGACTGCACGCGCGGATGCGCGGCGATCTCGAAGGCGTTGTGCACCGCCAGCGGCGATTCGATCAGCACGTGCAGCGGCAGCGCGCCGGCATCGGCCGCATCGAGCGCTGCAACGGCCTGATGCACGTCGGCCACCGATTCGACCTTGGGCACCATCAGGTGGCTCAGGCGCGAACCGGCCCGGCCGGCGATGGTGACCACGTCGCCCGCGAAGGCCGGATGGTCGACCGGGTGCACACGAACGCCGACGCGCATGCCGGGCTTCGCGGCCAGCGCGAGCTCGGTGACGAGCGCTGCGTGATCGGCCTCGCCGCCCACGGGCGCGCCGTCCTCGCAGTCGAGGGTGACGTCGAACACGCAGGCGCCAAACTCCTCGGCCATCTCGGCCTGGAGCGCGAGGCTCTTCTTCATGCGCGCCTCGACGCCGCTGTAGTGGTCGCAAACGGGCAGCGCCACCGCGCCGGCCTGTGCGCCGAGCAGCACGTCAGCGGGATGGGCCGTGTTCGTCATACCTTGTCACTCTTCCCGTTCTTCTGCGCGACGATGAACATGCGCGGGAAGGCCAGCAGCCGCTTGCCGTCGGTGCGCACCGGGTACGCCTCGTCCACGCGCCGCTGGTATTCGGCGAGGTAGCTCGCCTGAAGGTCGGGCGGCAGGCGGTCGACGAAGGGCTTCAGGCCGGTGCCGCGCACCCATTCGACGATGGACGCCGCATCGGCCATGCGGTGCTGGTAGATGGTGTGCCAGACATCGACGTGCGGCGCGAGCGGCGCCAGCAGGTCGTAGTAGCCGCGCAGGTCGAGCAGCAGCGTGCGCAGCCTGTCGGCGTCGCCGATGGGCTCGGCCCACGGCGCCTCGGCCGCGAGCGCGCGCATCAGGCGGTGCGTGGGCTCCTGGCGGTTGTCGGGCATCTGGATGGCGAGCACGCCACCCGGGGCCAGCGCGTCGAACAGGCGCGGGATCAGCTTCTCGTGATCGGGCACCCACTGCAGGGACGCGTTGGCATAGATGAGGTCGGGCGCTTCTTCTTTCGATCGCGGCGCCCAGGTCGCGATATCACTCAGCTCGAAGCGCGCCTGCGGCAGCCGCTCGCGCGCGCTGACCAGCATGGCTTCGGAGTTGTCGGTCCCGACGACCTGCGCCTTCGGGAACCGGTTGACCAGCAGCTCGGTGGAGTTGCCCGGGCCGCAGCCGAGGTCGACCACGCGGGCCGCTTCGGTCAGCGGCACCCGCGCGAGGAGTTCCTGCGCGGGACGGGTGCGCTCGTCCTCGTAGCGACGGTAGAGCGCGGGGTTCCAGTCGAGCATGCTGGCCTGCAGTGGTTTACAGCAGGTGGGCGACGCCGGCCTGCTCGTCCTGCAGTTCCTTCAGCGTCTTGTTGATGCGTTCCTGGCTGAATGCGTCGATTTCCAGGCCTTCGACGATCTTGTACTTGCCGTTCTCGGTGATGACCGGGAAGCCGAAGATCACATCCTTCGGAATACCGTATTCGCCGTTGGACGGGATGCCCATCGTGACCCACTTGCCGTTGGAGCCCAGGGCCCAGTCGCGCATGTGGTCGATGGCTGCGTTGGCGGCCGAGGCAGCCGACGACAGGCCGCGGGCTTCGATGATGGCGGCGCCGCGCTTGCCCACGGTGGGCAGGAAGGTGTCGGCGTTCCAGACCTGGTCGTTGATCAGGTCCTTGACGCTCTTGCCGCCGACGGTGGCGAAGCGGTAGTCGGCGTACATCGTGGGCGAGTGGTTGCCCCAGACGGTGAGCTTCTCGATGTCGCCCACTGCGGTGCCGGTCTTGGCGGCGATCTGGCTGGCGGCGCGGTTGTGGTCCAGGCGCAGCATGGCGGTGAAGTTCTCGCGCGGCAGGCTGGGCGCGCTCTTCATGGCGATGTAGGCGTTGGTGTTGGCGGGGTTGCCGACCACGAGCACCTTGACGTTGCGGCTGGCGACCTGGTCGAGCGCCTTGCCCTGTGCCGTGAAGATCTGCGCGTTGGCGGCCAGCAGGTCGGCGCGCTCCATGCCGGGGCCGCGGGGACGGGCACCGACCAGCAGGGCGTAGTCGGCGTCCTTGAAGGCCACCAGCGGGTCGCCGGTGGGGATCACGCCGGCCAGCAGCGGGAAGGCGCAGTCTTCGAGCTCCATGATCACGCCCTTGAGCGCCTTCTGGGCCTTCTCGTCGGGGATCTCGAGCAGTTGCAGGATGACCGGCTGGTCTTTGCCGAGCATTTCACCGGAGGCGATACGGAACAGCAGGGCGTAACCGATTTGACCGGCGGCACCGGTGACGGCAACGCGGACGGGCTTTTTGCTCATGGGAAGACTCCAGAAGGTAATGAAACGGTGTCGGCGCTCTCGTGGGGCGCCAGGGGTTCTGCGGGATGAAACACCTTCCCGCAGCGCGAGACCGGCAGCATTTTAAGCCGATTCAATGAGCCTCGTCTTATGTCTTATATAAGATATCCTCTCGGGGTCCGCCAAGGCGCACCCCACCGCTGCCATGAACACGCCCACCCCATTCGACGAGCCCGCGACGCCGTCCTTCAGTCCGCTCTACCAGCAGATCAAGACCCTGATCCTGCAGAGCCTGCAGGCGGGCGAGTGGAAGCCGGGCGAACCCATCCCCAGCGAGATGGACCTGGCCGTGCGCTACCGCGTGAGCCAGGGCACGGTGCGCAAGGCCATCGACGAGCTCTCCGCCGAGAACCTCGTGGTACGCCGCCAGGGCAAGGGCACCTTCGTCGCCACGCATGCCGAGCAACACGTGCAGTACCGCTTCCTCAAGCTCGTACCCGACGAAGGCGACCCGAGCACGGAAGGCCCGGCCGTGCGCACCATCGTCGACTGCAAGCGCCTGCGCGCATCCGCCGACGTGGCACGCGCGCTCGGCCTGCGCACCGCAGACGCCGTGCTGCAGGTGCGCCGCGTGCTTGCCTATGGCGGCGTGCCCACCATCCTCGAAGACCTGTGGCTGCCGGGCGCGCCCTTCAAGGGCCTCACCGCCGAGCGGCTGCGCGCATGGCCCGGCCCGATGTACGCGCTCTTCGAAACGGAATTCGGCGTGCGCATGGTGCGTGCCGAGGAAAAGATCCGCGCCGTGCTGCCCGACGCCGAACAGGCCGAGCTGCTCGACGTGCCCCCGCAGATGCCCCTGCTGAGCGTGGAACGCGTCGCACACACCTACCATGACACGCCGATGGAACTGCGTCGCGGTCTCTATCGCACCGACACGCACCACTACAGGAACCAGCTGGGCTGATCCCGATGCAGATGAACGCCGAACACAGGCGCGCCAGCGCGCGCATGCAACGTGAGCATTGCGCTACGAAGTCAATAGCATCCGACTGCAACGGTGCAGTGACTCGCATGCGTCCGCAGCGTGATGGTGCATTGCAATAGAATTTTGCGTTGTTTGCACTTCCCCATAAGAAACAAAAGCGTTCGCTCTCAGAACAAGCAACAAGCCAACAGTCACAAAAGCCACGAAAGCCCATCCCCCAATGACAGAGCTTGCAACTCCTCCCCGGCCCAAGCGTCGCGAATTCCGCAACATCAACGCCTTCACCGACCTCACGACCTACCGGCTGCCGCCGGCGGGCATCGTGTCGATCCTGCACCGCGTCAGCGGCGTGCTGATGTTCCTGCTGATGCCGTTCATCATCTGGATGTTCGACACCTCGCTGTCCTCCGACTATTCGTTCGCCCGCTTCAAGGCCGCCTTCAACAGCGGCCTTGGTTTCGTTCCGGGGTGGTTCTTCAAGCTCGTCGCGCTCGCGCTGATCTGGGCCTACCTGCACCACTTCATCGCCGGCCTGCGCCACCTCTGGATGGACGTGAGCCATTCGGCGGTGAACAAGGAATTCGGCAACACCTCGGCCATCGCCACGCTGGCACTGAGCATCCTGCTCACCGTCGTGCTCGGCGCCAAGCTGTTCGGCCTGTACTGAGAAGGAGCCAACCATGTCTGTGAATTACGGCTCCAAGCGCGTCGTCGTCGGCGCCCACTACGGTCTGCGCGACTGGCTCAGCCAGCGCATCACGGGTTGCCTGATGGCGCTCTTCACGATCATCCTGCTCGCGCAGCTGATCTTCAGCCGCGGCCCCATCGGCTACGACCTGTGGGCCGGCATCTTCGCCGCGCAGTGGATGAAGGTGCTGACCTTCTCCGTGATCGTCGCCCTGCTCTACCACGTCTGGGTCGGCATGCGCGACGTCTGGATGGACTACATCCAGCCCGTCGCCATCCGTCTCGTGCTGCAAGTTTTCACCATCGTCTGGCTTGTCGGTTGTGCGGGTTGGGCCATTCAAGTGCTTTGGAAGATCTGACCCACCATGACCTACACAAAAGAAAAAATCACCAAGCGCAAGTTCGACGTCGTGATCGTCGGTGCCGGCGGTTCCGGCATGCGCGCCTCGCTGCAACTCGCACGCGCCGGCCTCAACGTGGCCGTGCTCTCCAAGGTGTTCCCGACCCGCTCGCACACCGTCGCCGCCCAAGGCGGCGTGGGCGCGTCGCTCGGCAACATGAGCGAGGACAACTGGCACTACCACTTCTACGACACGATCAAGGGCTCCGACTGGCTCGGCGACCAGGACGCGATCGAGTTCATGTGCCGCGAGGCACCCAAGGTCGTGTACGAGCTCGAGCACTTCGGCATGCCGTTCGACCGCAACCCCGACGGCACGATCTACCAGCGTCCGTTCGGCGGCCACACGGCCAACTACGGCGAGAAGCCCGTGCAGCGCGCCTGCGCCGCGGCCGACCGTACCGGCCACGCGATGCTGCACACGCTCTACCAGAAGAACGTCGAGGCACGCACCCAGTTCTTCGTCGAATGGATGGCGCTCGACCTCATCCGTGACGAAGAAGGCGACGTGGTCGGCGTGACCGCGCTCGAAATGGAAACCGGCGACCTGCACATCCTGCAGGCCAAGACCGTGCTGCTGGCCACCGGCGGTGCGGGCCGCATCTTCCAGGCTTCCACCAACGCCTTCATCAACACCGGCGACGGCCTCGGCATGGCTGCGCGCTCGGGCATTCCGCTGCAGGACATGGAGTTCTGGCAGTTCCACCCGACCGGCGTGGCCGGCGCGGGCGTGCTGCTGACCGAAGGCTGCCGCGGCGAAGGCGCGATCCTGCTGAACAGCAACGGCGAACGCTTCATGGAGCGCTATGCGCCCACGCTGAAGGACCTGGCACCGCGCGACTTCGTCTCGCGCTCGATGGACCAGGAAATCAAGGAAGGCCGCGGCTGCGGTCCCAACAAGGACTACGTGCTGCTCAAGCTCGACCACCTTGGCGCGGACACCATCCACAAGCGCCTGCCCTCGGTGTACGAGATCGGCGTCAACTTCGCCAACGTCGACATCACGAAGGAACCGATTCCCGTCGTGCCGACCATCCACTACCAGATGGGCGGCATCCCGACCAACATCCACGGCCAGGTCGTGGTGCAGAAGGGCGAGGACAACAGCGCCGTGGTGAACGGCCTGTACGCGGTGGGCGAATGCTCCTGCGTGAGCGTGCACGGCGCCAACCGCCTGGGTACGAACTCGCTGCTCGACCTGCTGGTGTTCGGCCGCGCGGCCGGCAACCACATCGTCGAGTTCAACGACAAGCTCAAGGAACACAAGCCCCTGCCCAACGACGCGGCCGACCGCACGCTGGAGCGCCTGAACCGCCTCGAAGCCACCACCGGCGGGGAATACGCGCAGGACGTGGCCGGCGAGATCCGCGCCGTGATGCAGCAGCATGCGGCCGTGTTCCGCAAGCAGGCCTCGATGGACGAAGGCGTGACCAAGATCGCCGCCGTGCGCGAGCGCGTCAAGGCCATCGGCCTGAAGGACAAGTCGAAGGTGTTCAACACCGCCCGCATCGAAGCGCTGGAAGTCGACAACCTGATCGAAGTGGCGCAGGCCACCATGGTCTCGGCGGCCGCCCGCAAGGAATGCCGCGGCGCCCACACGGTGGAAGACTACGAGCGCCCGGCCGACGATCCGGTCGCACCGCTGGGCCGCGACGACGCAAACTGGATGAAGCACACCCTCTGGTACAGCGCCGACAACCGCCTCTCGTACAAGCCGGTCAAGCTGCAGCCGCTCACCGTGGCCTCGGTTCCGCCGAAGGTCCGCACGTTCTAAGCGAGCGGCTCACAGTCAGCTCATACAAAGCATTCACAAGGTCACTACGATGAAGCGCACATTCCAGATCTACCGCTACGACCCGGACAAGGACGCCAAGCCCTACATGCAGACGGTCGAGATCGAACTCGACGGCCACGAGCGCATGCTGCTCGACGCGCTCATGAAGCTCAAGGCGCAGGACCCGACGCTGTCGTTCCGCCGCTCGTGCCGCGAAGGTGTCTGCGGCTCCGACGCGATGAACATCAACGGCAAGAACGGTCTGGCCTGCCTGACCAACATGAACACGCTCAAGGGCACCGTGGTGCTCAAGCCGCTGCCGGGCCTGCCCGTCATCCGCGACCTGATCGTGGACATGACCCAGTTCTTCAAGCAGTACAACTCGATCAAGCCGTACCTGCAGAACGACACCGTGCCGCCCGAGAAGGAACGCCTGCAGTCGCCCGAAGAGCGCGAAGAGCTCAACGGCCTGTACGAGTGCATCCTGTGCGCGAGCTGCTCCACGAGCTGCCCGAGCTTCTGGTGGAACCCCGACAAGTTCGTGGGCCCCGCCGGCCTGCTGCAGGCCTACCGCTTCATCGCCGACAGCCGCGACGAAGCCACCGCCGAGCGCCTGGACAACCTGGAAGATCCGTACCGCCTCTTCCGCTGCCACACGATCATGAACTGCGTCGACGTGTGCCCCAAGAGCCTGAACCCCACCAAGGCCATCGGCAAGATCAAGGAATTGATGGTGCGCCGCGCCATCTGAGCCCCGCGGTCCAGCCGTTCTTCAGAAAGTCATCATGCAATCCGCCGTCGACCCCCAGGAGCTGCTCAGCGAACGCGCGCTGAGCAAGCTCAAATGGCGCTGCCGGCGCGGGCTGCTCGAGAACGACCTGTTCATCGCCCGCTTCTTCGAGCGGCACGAATCCCGCATGACCGTGGGTCAGGCGGGAGCGATGGAGACATTGATGGACCTGTCGGACAACGACCTCCTCGACCTCCTTCTGCGCAGAAAGGAGCCCGAGCCCGAATGGGCCGGGGCCGAGGTGGTCGCTTTGCTGCAGCTCATGCGCACCGACGGCGCGCAGCGCCCTGCAATTTCTCCTTCGTCCTGAATCCACCTCTGAAAGTAAACCGAAATGAAAGCATCCGATACCAAGGCCACGCTGTCGTTCAGCAACGGCGGCGACAGCGTCGAACTGCCGATCTACAAGGGCACCGTTGGCCCCGACGTGATCGATATCCGCAAGCTGTATGCGCAGACCGGCATGTTCACGTACGACCCGGGCTTCATGTCGACCGCCGCCTGCCAGTCGGCCATCACGTACATCGATGGCGACAAGGGCGAGCTGCTGTACCGCGGCTACCCCATCGAGCAGCTCGCGACCAACTGCGACTTCCTCGAGACCTGCCACCTGCTGCTGTACGGTGAACTGCCGGACGCAGCCAAGAAGGCCAACTTCACCAAGCTCGTGACCAACCACACGATGGTCAACGAGCAGATGCAGTTCTTCCTGCGCGGCTTCCGCCGCGACGCGCACCCGATGGCCATCATGACCGGCCTGGTGGGGGCCCTGTCGGCCTTCTATCACGACAGCACGGACATCAACAATCCCGAGCACCGCGAGATCGCCGCGATCCGCCTGATCGCGAAGATGCCCACGCTCGTGGCCATGGCCTACAAGTACACGATCGGCCAGCCGTACATGTACCCGAAGAACGAGCTCAGCTATGCGGGCAACTTCCTGCACATGATGTTCGCCACGCCGTGCGAGGAGTACAAGGTGAACCCGGTGCTCGAGCGCGCGCTCGACCGCATCTTCATCCTGCACGCCGACCACGAGCAGAACGCCTCGACCTCGACGGTGCGCCTGTGCGGCTCGTCGGGCACGAACCCCTTCGCGGCCATCGCGGCCGGCGTGGCCTGCCTGTGGGGCCCTGCCCACGGCGGTGCCAACGAAGCAGCGCTCAACATGCTGTACGACATCCAGAAGGAAGGCGGCGTCGAGAAGATCGGCGAGTTCATCAAGAAGGTCAAGGACAAGAACTCGAACGTCAAGCTGATGGGCTTCGGCCACCGCGTGTACAAGAACTACGACCCGCGCGCCAAGCTGATGCAGGAAACCTGCAACGAAGTGCTGACCGAACTGGGCCTGGAAAACGACCCGCTGTTCAAGCTGGCCAAGGAACTGGAAAAGATCGCCCTGGAAGACGAGTACTTCGTGTCGCGGAAGCTCTACCCGAACGTCGACTTCTACTCGGGCATCGTGCAGCGCGCCATCGGCATCCCGGTGCCGCTGTTCACCGCGATCTTCGCGCTGGCCCGCACGGTCGGCTGGATCGCCCAGCTGAACGAAATGATCGGCGACCCCGAGTACAAGATCGGCCGCCCGCGCCAGCTGTTCGAAGGCTCGCCCAAGCGCGACGTGAAGCCGATCTCGGCGCGCTGATCCGCGTCTTGCGACTTCACTCACGAAAGCTGCCTTCGGGCAGCTTTTTTTTGGCCTGTAAATTGCGGTCTCCTTCTTGTTGTTCGACGGAAAAGGAGAAAGCAGATGGCAGTTTTCAGCCCGGTAATCAGTTTGTCTTCAAGGGCGGCATGCGTGGCCCTCGCCGCGTCGGCCCTGTTCGGCTGTGCGAGCGATGCGAGCCGATCCACGTCGCCTTCGGCCACACAAGGTGCGCAACAACAGGTGGCCGTGAAGGTTCTCATCATCAGCATGTTCAAGCCCGAGGCCAACGTCTGGCTCGAGCCGCTGAAGCTGAACCGGGAGATCAAGGTGCCGGGCCTGTCCGCCGACGATCCGACGGTGCGCTGCAATGCCGACTCGGTGTGCCAGGTCACCACCGGCATGGGCCACACGAACGCCGCAGCCTCGGTCACGGCGCTGGTGTTCAGCGGCAAGTTCGATCTCTCGAAGACCTACTTCCTGGTGGCTGGCATCTCGGGCGTCGACCCGAACGTCTCGACCATCGGCTCGGCCACCTGGGCCCGGTACCTGGTCGACTTCGGCATCGCCCACGAGATCGACGCGCGCGAGATGCCGCCGAGCTGGCGCACCGGCTACTTCGGCATCGGCGCCAAGGATCCGGACTCCAAGCCGAAGTTCGAGTACCGCACCGAGGTCTTCCGCCTCGACGAGAAGCTGCTGCAGAAGGCCCTGAAGCTGTCGGCCAATGCGCCGCTGGCCGACAGCGACAAGGCACGCGCCTATCGCGCGAGGTATCCGCAGCCGACGGCCAGGGCGCGGCCCTCGGTCCTGCAATGCGATACCGCGGCCGGTGACACCTACTGGCACGGCAAGTATCTGGGCGAAACGGCCACGCGCTGGGTTTCGCTCGTGACCGACGGGCAGGGCAAGTACTGCACCACCCAGCAGGAGGACAACGCCACCTACGAGGCACTGAAGCGGGGCGCCAGCGCCGGCCTGCTGGACCTGAAGCGCGTGGCCGTGCTGCGCACCGCGTCGAACTTCGACCGGCCCCACCCGGGGCAGACCGCCCATGTCTCGCTGTCGGCCGAGTCGGGCGGGTTTCCGATCTCGACCGCCAACCTGCTGATCGCGGGCCGCCCCCTGGTCGATGCCATCGTCGGCAACTGGGCGGCCTGGAGCGCCGGGGTCCCTGCGGACTGAGCGCAGCCCGTCACCACTTCACGCGCACGCCGACCGACCCGTTGATCGAGCTCTTCACCCTGGCGTCGCCGCCGCTCGCCCAGAGCTTGCCGATTTCGCCGTAGAGACTGGTCGACGGGCCCAGCGCGAGCGTGAAGCCGCCCGCGAGTTCGGTGCTCGTGCCGCCCGTCGGCGCCGCGATGTCGGTGGTGGTGGCGCCGTTCACGAAGCGCGCGATGTCCGCGCCGCTCGATGTCCGGTAGACGTTGAAGCGGCCGTATGGCTGCAGCGTGCCGAGCCCCGTGGCGATCTCGCCCTTGACCCGCACGCCCGCGCGCGCGATCCAGCCGCTGTCGGCCTGCGGCTGGACGATGGCGCCGAGGATGGCGGAGTTGCCCAGGTCCGTGTGCTGGTGGATCAGCTGCAGCTGCGGCTCGATGCGCCAGCCGCTGCCGCCCAGCGCGAAGGACTGGCCCACCTCGATGGAACCCAGCAGGCTGTTGCCCTTGCCGCTCATGCCCTGGCTCGCCAGCGGCTCGACGGTGTAGCGGTGGCGGCC